>ENA-OQKE01000001-OQKE01000001.1-human-gut-metagenome-genome-assembly--contig:-NODE-1-length-648364-cov-41.595725_pt1 | contig 648364 bp, 547 predicted proteins | sample MGYA00242620_ERZ504787 | MGnify/ENA primary metagenome ERZ504787 (study PRJEB26092, sample SAMD00036349) | human gut metagenome | host: Homo sapiens | study: EMG produced TPA metagenomics assembly of... | reverse complement strand
GGCATAAGCATTCTTGCAGGCTGTAACGCTGAGAAAGAACCGACAGAACCGTCAGTAATATCTTCAACCGTACAGACATCAACTGTTCCAACAACTGTACCTAAAACTACAGTTCCAAAGGCAGTTAAAGATTTGGTAGACAAGGGTGAAATCAAGGTCGACAAAGACGGCAACATCACAGACAAGAATGGTAAGAAAGTCGAAGTAAAAGACGGCAAAGTAGAAGTAAAAACCGATGACGGTAAGACAGTTACAGTTAAGGTTGACGATGTAAAAACTACAGTATCTAACAAAAACAACAGCAACAAGGGTAACACCGAAAAGAAAGAAGATACAAAGTCAAATACATCTTCAAAGAAAGACAACTCTTCAAAGACAAATACATCTGATAACGACAAGAAGCCAGCGTCTAAGCCAAACAACTCTTCAAACAATAACCAGACGCCAGCTAAGCCAAACAACTCTTCGAGTAATAACCAGAAGCCAGCTAAACCAAGTGAGTCATCAAAGACTGAAACACCTACAGAAAAGCCAAAGCAGAAGGTATGGGTAGATGACTATAAGACAGTTCACCACGAAGGTTATTGGAAGGTAGTAGGCACTCATGAGGAGCCAGTATATGGTTGGGTAGGAGTATATGTATGCAATGACTGCGGTATGAAGTTAACAGATGCTAACCTGAATGAACATCTTCTTTGGGAAGCGGAAGAAAATGGTGGCAAAGGTTCATATCATGTGGCAGAGGACTATGTACAGACAGGCACAAAAACAGTAGAAGACAAGGAATGGGTAAAACCTTGGGATGAAAAGGTTAAATCTGGCGGTCACTGGGAGTACAGATAATTAAATTCGACAGCAAGAGTAAATCCTTAAAATAATTATTGGGAAGAGAGGGTTCATAAAGAACCCTCTTTTTCTTTGCTAAAAATAAATATTATACTAAAGAAAGTATTCAATTTAATTATAATATATGGTAAAATATAATAGAAATAAAAGTAAAGGTGTGGTTGTACTTATGATAATTTTATATATTTTCCTTGTAGTGTTTTTTCTTGTAGCTTTGGTAGCGACATATGAGAATCATTTATATAGTATAACTTATGGTAGGAATAGCTTTTTAGGTATCTTGGTAATTATTTCTTCCTTAGTAGCTATGGTGTTAATGTTTATTGCTATTTATGTATTTCAGTAATTTGTAAAATTTATTGGAGTATAGTTTGATTTTGCGAGAGTTAAGAAATGTATTGTTGTTAAGAATTTTATTAATCTTGTTTAAAGAATTATAATGACGGATGGTTTTTAAAAGTAAAACAACAATAATGTTGAAGAGTATATGGGTATTGATGATTGTTTAATACTATTGTTTGATTATTTAATAGTAGTAGTAACTTCGTGTGTGTTAAATTTAAATGATTGGTATAAGAGGGGCAACCATAGTGTGGCTTGCAGTGTATTAGTGCTTGTAGGTGGAATACTATGTTTAGCGGTTGTGCTTTATATGTGGTACACTTTTTAATAGAAAAGTAATCATATTTAAAATAGAAAAGAGGTATTAAGATGACAATATGTAGTTTTGTAGGTGATGAAGCATAATGTTAATTGAGAACAAAAATATAGAGGATAGTTATGGTATGGGAATGCTCTGTAATCAACAAAATAAAAAAAGAGGTTAAGCATTAGAAAAAATTGCTTAACCTCTTTGTTGTTTTAATAATAGAAAAATCTTTTGTGTTACGATGTAATAAATTTTAAAAATATATTATCTTGTTCCTTTGAAAATCGGCAGGCAAACTAAAATGACAGTAAGTTTGACAGTAAGTTTGACTGCATTTTATCTTGTTTTAACTTAATTCAAAATTACTCAACTGAATTTTTGAAATCTCAAAAACCCAGCGTTTAAGCCACTTTTAAGGCATTTTAAGTAATTTTGGCAAAAAATAAAAGGCGGTTAAAAAACCACCTTTACTGGTGCAGGTAACAGGACTTGAACCTGCATGAAATTGCTTTCACATGGACCTGAACCATGCGCGTCTGCCAATTCCGCCATACCTGCTTATTAAATTGAAAATTGAAAATGGAAAGTTGAAAATGATTGTGTCAACTTTTGTATAATCAATTTAAATTCCCTTGATTTTTACACGGTGGGGAAACCGAGGCGGAGCTTACTTTCAGATAAATCTTACTTTTCGGCTGATTCCGCAACAGTACTCAAAATGTGCTATATTATTATAGCAGACCGACAGGTAAGTGTCAAGTCACATTTATTTTATCGGTCTGTTTTACGCTGATTATTTTTCAGAATCGGGTTTGCGGATTTTGAAACCGTCATATTTTCCGATGTCGCAGAGGGCAATTTCGTGGCAACCCATTCTTGTTGACAGCGGTGCAAGCTCCATATAGTCGCCGTAGAGGAAAGTAAGGTACTTGTCATATTCCTTTGGCACAGGGAACTTGTAACCCTCAAAGTCGGCATAAGCAACATCGTCAAGATATTCCTTTGGAAAAGCACCGTTATAAATATTTCTGCCCATTCCGTCATAGAGATATTTTGCGTTCTTTTTGTTTTTAAAGAATTTTAAAGTACGGACTTCAAGCCACATACTGAATCTGAGCGGAAATATTTTCTTGCAGAAATTTGTTACAATGCTCTGGATTCTACTGCCGTTTTTAGCCTTGCGATTGTTCCATTTATTGAACACCAGCGCTCTTGTGAACAGAGTTACAGCCATATGAATTTTTCGTCCGATTGCTGAATTGGCTGTGTTATCATGACAGAAAATATCAAACGCAATTCCGTTGTGCATTGCGTGATGGTCTTTTGCAAAGTCGGTTGCAAAGAAAGTGTCGTCAAGTCTGACCTTGGCAAATTCATAGAAACAAGCCTTGTCCGTATGGTACGATTGAAAAGTCATGTTGCTTGGAAGTTCCTTTGGCGCAATCTCGCAAAATCGGTCAAAATCTTCACGCAACATCATAATGTCTGCATCATCATCCCACGGAATGAACCCTTTGTGACGAATTGCACCGAGAAGTGTTCCGCCGCCGAGAAAATATTTTATGTTGTGCTTTCGACAAATTCTGTCGGTTTCAAGCAGAAATGCAAGCTGAATTTCGTGAATTGAATCAAGTCTGCGCTCGTGTGAGTGGGGGATACGCAGAACTTTTTCGGACTTCATCTTGTCCATTATGCAGATTTTCAGCATGGTTTCAAGGTCAATATCGGGAGTGCATTCGTTTACGGAAATCTTGTTTGAATTAATTGCACAGCCGTCAAGCTCCGTAAAATCGCCCGACTCAATTGTACAGCGACTGCCGTAAATATCGTTGAGAACAGCCGCAATCATAATCAGCGATGCGTTGCAGTTTTTGCCGCCGACATTATAAACTGCGTTTTCTTCAAGATTTGTCATTGCGAAAACAATCGCCTTTAAAACATCGTTGATATAAACAAAGGTGCAGCGATCCCTTGTTGCAGGAACAACTGTGTCACGGCGGTTGGCTATATCGTCAAAAACAGGATCAAGCACGCTTGTAAAGTTGCTTGACGCTCCCAAAATTATGCCCGTTCTGAGCGTTGCAACGGTTGATTCGCTGTTCTTCAAAACCGAGTGCAAGGTGGTTTCTCTCATTCTCATAAGCTGACCTGCAAGCGATGAGGGAGAGGTTGCGTCAAGTTCTGCGTACTCGTTTTCAGAATAAACTCTGTGCGGTTTGGCTTTGCCGTAAATTCTGCTGTCGTTCACAACGACAACCCTTGCGCCTGTGGCTTTTGCAATTTTGGCACAGGCATTTATCTCTGCAATGCCGTCAATCATAATCTGTGGGTTGTTGTCTGTATGTTCACCGCAGATTCCTGTTGTAATTACATAGTCGGCACTTGAAATTTCTGATGCAGAATTATAATCGACAAAATCAAAATCATCTCTTAACAAGAGTTCGCTGTGGTATGATGCCATTGCGTTGCGTGATTTGCCGAGAAGGATAACTTTTATTCCGAGCCTTTTAGCCTCGTTATTGTACAGAAGGGCATAGCAAAGACACCTTGCAAGTTCACCGCCCGAGATGACAATTGTTTTGTTCCTGAGCTTTGCAAGAGTTTCTTTTTCAACTCCGGGCAATGCCGCCCTGTCGGCCTCAAATTCGTTTAAAAAATCTTTAATACGCATTACTTTATCCTTCGCAATTCTGCACGCAGTTCTGTTGCTCTTATACTGCGTTTTATTCCGTCTTTAAGCGTGGTTTTCGGACTAAAGCCGAGTGATTTTATTTTATCGTTGCACAAAACATACGGTGTGGGGGATGACGGAGAAAATTCGGGTTCTTCTTCGTCTTTTCTGTGAACGAACACTACGGAGAGATTCTTTTCGGGATTTGCCGATTTTACAAGCTGTGCAAATTCCCGCATTGTCACATTTGCGTTATCGTTTGAAATGTTGTATGCCTCACCGCTTTTTCCGTTAAGCAAAATATCAATCAATGCAGAAACCGTGTCCGTCACATAGCAAAAGCTGAACTTTTCGCCACCGTTATCTGTAAGCATAATGCTCTGATTTTTTGCCGCACTGACAATCAGCTTTGCCCATTTTCTTTCATCGCTCATTCTGACACCTCCGAGTGTGGGGCAGGGACGGGCGATTTTTACATTCATACCGAACTTTTCAGCATAGCAAACAGCAAGTGTTTCGGCTGAACGCATACTTTGTGCGTATGCACTGTCGGCATCGGTCGGATCAAGATAGCCGAGGTCGTTTTCGCAAATGTTATTTTTACCGCTGAAAACTTCCCCGTAAACCATATATGAAGATACGAGCAGAACCGATTCGGCATTTGACTCTTTTGCATATTCAAGCACATTTGCAAAGCCCGAAGTGATTGTATCCGCAATTTCGGGATTACTGCAATCTTCCTCTGCAACCTCACACGGGCAGTTGCAGTATATTACAAAGTCGGCTCTTTCATTTACGGAAAATGCTCTTGAATCTCCGATTTCAACAACAAAATCTTTGCGGAGAGTAAGGTTGCCGAACTGCTTTTCGGCATCTTCACGGCTTTTTGCAAGGGTGATTACCCTTGTGTTGCTTTCAAAAAAATCATTGCCCTCAAGCAATGTGCATATAATGTAATATGCAATAAGTCCGTGACAGTCCGACACGAAAACAGTCTTGTTTTTTAACTGTTGAAAATTTATCCTGTTGTCTGCAATTTTTTTAATGTCCTCAAAAATTTCGGAGGGCAGATTGCCTTTTACGGTACAGTCCATATGGGTTTACCTCTCAGATAAATCAGAAAAGCTCCGCAATTGTGGAGCTTTTGCTTTATTCCGAAACGGAATTATTTTTTCTTTTTTGATTCCTCATAAACTCTGAGGGTTTCATCTGTCGGTCCGTCAAACATAACAGTTCCTTTTTTCAGGAAGATTGAACGCGCGCAGATTTCTTTAACCGAAGCGGCATTGTGACTTACATAAAGTACAGTTACACCGCTTTCGATAATCTCTTTAATTTTATTTTTACACTTCTTTTTGAAGGTTGCGTCACCGACCGAGAGCGCCTCATCAACAACAAGAACATCGGGTTCAATGTTGACATTGATAGCAAAACCAAGACGCATTTTCATACCGCTTGAGTATGTTCTTACAGGCTGGTCAATGTAATCTCCAAGCTCTGCAAAGTCGATGATTTTCTCCTCGATCTGCTTAATGTAGCTGTCCTCAAGACCGAGAACATAACCCTTCAGATAAATGTTTTCTCTGCCTGTCATTTCCATGGAAAAGCCTGCCGTGAGCTCAAGCAATGCGGCAACCTTGCCGTCAACGGTGATTTCGCCCTCGTCGGGAAATGCAACGCCAGTAATCATCTTGAGCAGAGTTGACTTGCCTGCACCGTTGTCGCCGACAATACCAACCGATTCGCCACGATTGATTACCATTGAAACATTGTTAAGTGCCTTGTTCGTTTTTGCATTTCTCGGCTTAAAGAAAAGAGCCTTGAATCTTGCCTTGTCATCTTTGTAGAGTGTGTAGGTTTTGCTGACATTTTTAAAGGTAATAATCGGATCGGATACTTTTGTTTCAGCCATAATATTACCTCCTTAAAGTACATCAGGAAGTTTTTTCCTGAGTCTGTTGTAGTTGAAAATACCAAGGACGAAAATTACAACAAATTCAATTGCAAACACAAGACATTCCGTTTTGTTTGCATAGAACGGTCTGTTGTAGAGAAAACAGTTGCGGTAGCCGTTTACGAAAAAGTTAATCGGATTGATAAGCATGAGCTTGTTGAGAAACGGCGAATCAAAGCCGTAGGAGTTGTACATAATACCCGATAACCAGAAAATACCTGACATAACGGAAACAATCAGGCTTTCAAAGTCCTTACTGAACGCAGACATCGGGGCTGTTGACCATGTGAGCGCAAGGAAGAAGATAAACATCAACGGACAGTACAGGAAAAATTGCAGATTGTACCAGCTCGGTCCGATTGTGAAAAGTACATATGCGTACATAAATGCCATAAGAATCAGGTGAACAAAAAGCCTTGAAACCTCTGTATAAGTAAGGATTGTTGAAACGGGGAACTTAACCTTTGTAATAAATTGACGGTTGATTCTCAGTTCCTTTGCACCCTGCGTTATGCTGTCCTGAATAAAGAACCACGGAATGATACCGATGAACATAAAAGTAAAGAAGTCAATGGAAAAAGGCTGTGCTCCGCCGATGTCAAGGTGAAGTGTTTTAAGCTGTTTGATACCGCAGGAAAAAGCAAACCAGTAAACAAAAATTGTAAACGCAGGCTTAACAACAGCCCAAAGAGGACCGATTACGGCGCCTTTGTAAGTTTTAATAAGTTCGTTTTTGGCGAGGAGCAAAATCTGCTTTCCGAAGCCACGATGTTCTTTTAAAATTGTAAACAATTATTATACCATCCTATCTCTTTTGTGATGCACAGGCGCCCGCCTGCAAGTGAATAAAATCGAAAAATGTATTATGCACTCTTTAACAGTATATATTATATTACTTTTTCCTAATTTGTCAATCAAAACAAGACAATTGAAATCTATTTGTAAGATTGAGCGAATCCCCGTTAATTCTGTGTATTTTGAGTGTTCGCAGAGCGAATATGACAACCTGTCACGGAAACCTTTAAAAATAAGGAATAATACTTTTCAGATAACATAAAATTTGAAGGCTGTATAAATGGGGGATGATTGATTTTAAAAATTTACCAAAATTAAAATCCCGAACAGAGCCTTTAAAAGCTTTGCTCGGGATTAATTTTATTGCTTATCAGTCTGCCTGGATTTTTACAAACTGTTCCTGCATATAGGAATAAACCTCATCGGAAACATTTGAAAATACATAGCATTTGTCAAGATACTCGTCACTCGGGAAGATGAATTCGTTTTTCTTTGCGTCTTCATCAATGTAATCGTCATATGCAACCTGATTGGGTGTTGCATAGTTGAGATATTCAAAGTTTGCGGCGGCAATTTCAGGATCCTGCATAAAGTTGATGAACTTCTCAGCATTTTCCTTGTTCTTACTGCATTTCGGAATACACATTGCGTCATAGAAAAGGTTTGAGCCGTCCTTTGGCATTGCGTAGTCAAGATCCTCGTTGTTATCAATCATTGTCATAATGTCGCCTGCGTAGTAAGGAGCAATTGCCGACTGGCTGTTTTCCATTTCAGTAAATACCTGATCCATTACATATTTTTTAAGGAGAGGCTTCTGCTCTTTAAGCTTAGCGGCGGCTTTGTCAACATCTGCCTTGGTGCAGTTAGCAGGATTAATGCCCTCAAGCTGCATTGCAATTGCCATTGCGTCACGGCTGTTGTTAAACATAAGAATTTGACCTGAAAGGTCTTTGTTCCAAAGTGCGTCCCATGAATCGGGCTTTGTTTTAACCTTTGTTTTGTCATAAACCATACCTGTTACGCCCCAGCTGTAACATACGGTATATTTACCTTCGGGATCGCAGGCAAGCTTTTTGAAACGATCCATAAGATTGTCGTAGTTAGGAATATTGTCAAAGTTAAGCTCCAACAGCATATCCTCATCAATCATTCTGCTGATCATATATTCGGACGGAATGACAACATCATAGCTTACATTACTGTTTTTCAGCATATTGTAAAGCTCTTCGTTGGTTTCATAGGTTGTGTAGTTTACCTTGATGTTGGTGCGCTTTTCAAACTCCTCGATAATGTCGAGTGAGTCATCTTCGCCGTTTGAAATGTACTCGCCCCAGTTGTAAACATTAACTTCTCCTGCGTCAGCTGAGTCAGCCGAAGCACCTCCGCCGCAGCCTGAAAGGCAAGCCGCACATGTTGCCGTCATTGCAGATGCAAGGACAATGCTGATGATTCTTTTCATTTCTCAATCTCCCTTTAATAAAATTTTTAAAATCAAGTTCTCTTTTTCTGCACATTTTCTTCGTGTCTGTCACGCAGATTAATAATAACCATAACAATGAGTACAGCAAGGAAAAGCAGTGCGGAAAGAGCGTTGATTTTCGGTGAAATTCTCCTGTGAGTCATCGAGTAAATTTCAATAGAGAGGTTCTGGAATTTTGCACCTCTTGTGAAATATGTTATGATGAAATCGTCAAGAGAATATGTAAAACTCATGAGCAGACCCGAGAAAATACCCGGCATAAGCTCGTGAATAATTACCTTGTAAAATGCCTGCCATTGGTTACAGCCAAGGTCAAGGGCGGCGTCGTAAATGCTCTGATCCATTCGTTTGATTCTCGGCATAACATTAAGCACAACAAACGGAACACAAAAGCATATGTGCGAAATTAAAACCGTGAAAAATCCCATTTCAAAGTTAAAGATAACTCCGAGAGTCGTAAACAAAAGCATGAGAGAAACACCCATTACAATGTCAGGACTGATGATCGGAATGTTTGACGCATTCTGAATAAGCATTCTTTTTTTGCCCTTAAAATTGCTGATGCCGATTGCGGCGGCAGTTCCGAGGATTGTTGCAAAAACAGATGCAAGAACGGCAATAATAACAGTGTTCCACAATGCGTTCATAATATTGTCGTCACGAAAAAGCTGTACATACCATTTGAATGTAAATCCTTTCCAGACGGTAGTTTTGCCGTTGTTGAAGGAATAGAAGATAAGTACGGCAATGGGCGAATAAAGGAAAATAAGCAGGATTGCAATGTAAATTTTTGAAAGAATACCTGTTTTCTTTTTCATTATGCAATCGCCTCCTCATCACCGAACAAGTTCATGATTATCAGGAACACGAAAATAAAAATCATTAATATCAATGAAATTGCCGAACCCGTGTTTTGGTCTGTCCAGAATATTTTTTCAATGACATCACCAATCATAATGTCATCCGGTCCGCCAAGATACTGTGCAACCAGGAATGTGCTTGCACTCGGAACAAATACCATTGTCACACCCGAAATAATTCCGGGAACGCTGAGCGGTGCGACAACCTTTCTGAATACGGTAAAGTTGTTTGAACCGAGATCCTGCGCCGCCTCAATAAGACCGTTGTCGATTTTGCTCATAACGGTGTAAATCGGCAGAACCATAAACGGAAGATATTCATACACCATTCCGAGAATTACCGCACCCGTGTTGCCGATGTAGGTTGAATGAATACCCAAAAGCGAGAGCATCATATCAATCGGACCGTTGTCCTGCAAAAGCGTTACCCATGCGTAGATTCTTAGCAGAAAGTTCATCCACATAGGAATCATAAGCAACATAATGAGCGTGTTCTGTGTTGATTCTTTCATTCTCGTGAGAAGGTATGCAAGCGGATATGCAAGTACAAGACAGATTGCCGTTGAAATAAGCGCAATCCAAAGTGATTTTACAAAAATGTTTGTGTAGTAAAACGCATTTGTAAATGCCTGAAACGAAAAATTACCGTTCTTGTCGGTAAAGGCGGTAAAGCCGATCATAATAATCGGAATCATTGTGAAAACAACCATCCAGATTATGTAGGGAATAGAGGGCTTGCGTGATTTCATTTATCAGCCCTCCTTTTCCGAAAACTCTGAGATTACCTCAAACCGAGCCTTTGAAAAGTTGAATGAAAGCGGAACATAGGTTGCGACCTGCTCGTCCGTATCGCTGAGCATAAGCCACTTTCTTTCGTCCGATTCAAGAATGATTTCGTTGTGTTCACCCTTGTAAACTACGGATTCAATGTACAAATCCTTTAAATCGCCCACGCCGTCGCCTGCAAGCGAAAGAGCGTCGGGCGGCAGAGTGATTTTTAGCTTTGTACCTTCTTCATAGTATTTATCGGGAACGGTAACGGTTTCGCCCTCAAGCTCAAATTCAAAGGAATTGTCATTCTGATTTGCGTATGTAACGGTTGTCTCAATAACATTATCGTAAAACGGAAGAAGCTTGTTCATAATCTGAATGTTGAACGGGATAACCCTCATACCGATTTTGCTTCCGATTTCAGCCGATTCGGTGGAGTGGATAAGAATTTCACACTTTCCGCATCTTACGCTCATCTCATAGTGAACACCCTTGAAGGTTGTGTTCTCAACAGTTCCGACAAGCTGACCGTTCTCGGGAGAGGTAACTTCAATATCCTCGGGACGGATGACAACATCAACAGGAGTATTCCTGCCGAATCCCTTGTCAACACATTCAAGCTCTTTGCCGAGAATTTGAATTCTGCAGTCATCAAGCATAATTCCGTTGAGAATATTTGCCTCACCGATAAAGTCTGCAACAAATGCGTTCACAGGCTCGTTGTATATATCCTCGGGAGAACCAATCTGCTCGATTACACCGTTGTTCATAACAACAACACGGTCGCTCATGGTCAGAGCCTCTTCCTGATCGTGAGTAACATATATAAATGTTTTCTGAGTTTTCTGCTGGATCTCCTTAAGCTCAAGCTGCATACTCTTACGCAGTTTAAGGTCAAGAGCACCGAGAGGCTCGTCAAGCAGAATGATTTCGGGATCGCACACAAGCGCTCTTGCAATTGCAACACGCTGCTGCTGACCGCCCGAAAGCTTTGCAACGGAACGCTTTTCATAACCCTTGAGGTCAACGGTTGCAAGCATATCGGTTACACGCTTTTTTATTTCATCTTTCGGCATCTTTTTAAGCTTGAGTCCGAAAGCCACATTATCAAAAACATTGAGGTGGGGAAACAAAGAATATTTCTGGAATACCGTGTTTACATTTCTTTTATTCGGAGGAGTTCCGTTAATTCTTTTGCCGCCGAAAATGACATCGCCGCTGTCGGGTTCAACAAAACCGCCGATGATGCGCAGGGTTGTGGTTTTACCGCAGCCTGACGGACCGAGAATAGTTACAAATTCCTTTTCATTTATATCAAGGTTGATGTGGTTAAGAATTACCTCACCGTCAAATTTGATGAAAATATCCTTGAGTGAAACTATTGTTTTCTTTGATGTCTGTTCCATTTATGCACCCCTGTTCCGTTGTGATAACAGTAAAATCCGTAAAAATAAAGCGGATTGTGTCAGCCTGAAAAATGCAGGCGAACACAGTCCGCTCTGCCGTTTCTGCAAAGACATAACCATGATGCTCAGAATTTTTGAACAGAAAAATAAGACGGCTGTGTCGCCCCGTCCTTTTTCTTTACACAAAATCCTTATTAACCGCTTAAAAGAAAGCGATTGCACGCAATACAATTTAAATTTTCCGAAATGTCACCCGTCACATAAGCATCAGGGGACAACTGCTCTTTGATTATATTCTAAATGCACAAAAATGTCAATCAATATCGTGTAAAAAGAAAATCAAATTTGCATCACTAATATTCTTTTAAAGAAGTAAAGTTCATACAGAGTCAGAAAAGGTTAAATATAATGCTTTTTGGTGCAAAATTATTGTTGAAAAATTTTTACAACCGTGTAATCTGCACAAAAAACAGCCCTCGAATTTGTAACATAAAGTATATACTTTTTTGGTGAAATTTGTTATAATGAAATCGAGAATTTTATGAAAGGATGTTTTCCCTATGAAGAAAGCAAAAAAGATTGCAAGTCTTGTTGTTGCGTCTGCGCTTCTGACATCTTCTTTTGCGGCAATTACCTCCGTAAATGCTGCCGAGGTTGATTCCGCACAGACTGCATCTGCCGACAGTACCCTTCGTGATAAGGTCGGCGACGGTGTTATGCTCCACGCATTCAACTGGTCTTACAATACAATCAAAGAAAACCTTCCCGCAATTGCAGCGGCAGGATACACAACAGTTCAGACTTCTCCCGTTCAGCAGCCAAAGGACTACTCAACCTCAGGCGATGTAACAGGTCAGTGGTGGAAGCTTTATCAGCCGATCAGCTTCCATATTGCAGAGGAGTCATGGCTCGGCACAAAGGACGATCTTAAATCACTTTGTGATGAGGCTGACAAATACGGCATCAAAATCATCTGCGATATCGTTTCAAACCATATTGCAAATGCCGATGAAGCTAGGCCGGAGACTGTGAGCAATCAGGTTAAAAAATATGAGCCTGAGTTCTATAAGAAAAGAAAAACCTACACCCGTACGTACAAAGGCGATGCAAACGACAGTTCGGTTCAGGCAGTTGTTCAGGGTCATGTTTCAAAGTGTCCTGACCTTGTAACAAACGATACTGCTGTTCAGGGATACATTATCAATCTCCTCAAGGAATGCATCGACTGCGGTGTTGACGGTTTCCGTTTTGATGCCGCAAAGCATATTGAAACAGAGGATGACGGCGAGTATGCGTCTGATTACTGGAAAAATATAACAAACTCGGCTTCTTCTTACTACACACAGAAAACAGGCGATGACCTCTACATCTACGGTGAAATTCTTAACAACTGCGGTGCAGACAGAAGCTACTCCTCATACACCAAGTATATCAATGTTACTGACAACAGAACGGGCGACGCAGTGCTTTACAATGTTACAAGGGGTAAGGCAAGCACAGCTACCAATGCGAAATACAAATCAGGTGTTGCAGCGTCAAATGCAGTTCTCTGGGCAGAAAGCCACGATACATACGAGGGCAGCTCGGGTTCATCGGGATTCTCAAACACTGCCGATGTTTCGGATGAAAATGTTGTAAAGGCATGGGCAATCGTTGCATCAAGAAAAGATTCAACAGCACTTTTCTTTGCCCGTCCGGGAACAGCTCTCATGGGTAACATTTCAACGGATTCAACTTACAAGAGCACAGCTGTTTCCGAAATTAACAAGTTCCACAACCTTTTTGTAGGTCAGTCTGAAAAGCTCGGTTCTTCAGGCGACATTGCTTATGTTGCAAGAGGCACAAGCGGTATCGTTCTTTCAAATTGTAAAGGTACAAACGCAAGCGTAAGTATTTCCGGCACAGGTCTTGCAGACGGCAAATATACGGATACGGTTTCAGGTGCTGAGTTTACGGTTGCAAACGGCGTTCTCACAGGTTCAATCGGCAACACGGGTGTTGCTGTTGTTTACAACGGTACAACAACCCCGAAGGCAATAAACTCTGTTGAAAGCGGTTCGTTCAGGGGCGACACAATGACCCTTACACTCAGTCTTGAAAACGCAACATCGGGTACTTACTGTCTTGATGATTCAACTCCTGTTAAGTTTACGGGTACAACATCAATCCGCATCGGTTCAGATTATAAGCCGGGCGAAACAATCAATCTCACAGTTACGGCAACCGACGGTGTAAAGACTTCTTCAATGGTTTATAAGTACGCAAAGAGTACCGCTCAGGAATCGGGAGTGTATGTATTCTTCAACCCTGCTAACAAGAAGGGCTGGTCAGCACCTTACCAGGTTTACATCTTTGATGAAACCACAAACAAGGGTACTGTTTACAAGAATGCAAACTGGCCCGGCGAAGCAATGACTCTTGATCCTGCAACAGGTTACTATTACTACGAAGTTCCGAAGTCATCAAGTATTTCAGCTGATGAGGATGATGAAAATCAGGCTGCGTCGGATTTTGACCTTTCAACTTCAGCCAACACAAGAGTAATCATCTCTGAAAAAGGCGGCGAGCAGTATCCGGGCAGAACAGGTACACCTATCAGCCTCAACGGTTCATCAAAGGCATTCTCGCTTACAAAGGCAGGTACATGGGAGGATACAACTCTTACACCTACAAAGGTTGAGATTGAGGCTACTGATGTTACAAAGGGTTCTGCAGCAGAACCTACAACAAAGCCTGTTCCGTCAACTCAGCCTACAACCGCACAGCCCGCAACAGAGCCTTCGGGCAATGCTGTTTACGGTGATGTAAACGGTGACGGTGACATTACAGTCGTTGACGCTACACTCGTTCAGAAACATGTCGTTCAGCTTGAAACACTTTCGGCTGACAAGCAGATTCTTGCTGATGTTAATGGGGATAATACAATCTCTGTTGTTGACGCAACATTGATTCAGAAGTACGTTGTTCAGCTCAAAGACTGGGGCCGCACGGGTGATGTTTATCAGGCAGAACAGCCTACAACACCTGAGCCGACTACCGCCGAGCCTACAACCGTAAAGCCGACTGCACAGCCTACAACAAAGCCTGCTGACACATACACTCTTTACTTCAAGACTAAGCTTGGCTGGATGACATCTGACGGTGTTTCACTCTTTGCTTATGACCTTGACACAGGTGCAAGCTATCAGTTTGAGCAGGATACAGACGCTTACCCGAATGTTTACACAGTTGAAGTTCCTGCAACAGTTTCAAATGTCAGCGTTTATCGTTCTCTTTCAGAGGTTGACGAAAAGCCTGTAGGCGGTGATGACGGTAATGTTTACAATTGCTGGAATGCAACAGTTTCAAAGACAAACAACTGCATCACACTCAGCAATGACGAAGCTGTTTCAACAGCTCCGTATGTTCCGGAGCAGAAGCCTGCATTCACACTTTCAAGAGTTTACTTTGATAACTCAAAGGCACACTATACTGATGTTTATATCTACGGTTGGGCAGAGAGCGGACTCGGCAACGCAGCAGCTCACATGAATAAGATTGCAGGTACAGATATCTGGTACTACGACTTTGACACACCGCTCAGCCCCGGTTCAAACTGTTTCCTCTTTAAGGACACAGAATCAACATGGAAAACACAGACAAGCGACTTGACAGTTGCTGACGGTAAGAACTGTTTCCGTGCAAATCCGGGTTCAAAGTCCGGCGGTGTCTGGGTAAGCTATTCAGAATAACAGAACTACAGAACAACCTTTTCTTAATATTCTGCTAACAGCAAAGCATTCCCTCCGATAAAATTCGGGGGGAATGTTACTTTTAATATGATTTTACTTGAAAAAGAATGTAATATACAGTATTATATTAGGAGTATTAAACCGAAATTTAAGTGAATTTATGGACGGGAATTTATGAAAACAGAGCAGATTTTTCAGGAATTTGAACAAAGGCTTGAAAAAGAATATTACGCACAGCTTGCAAGCAAAGAAATTCTGACTGTTCCTTTGCTTATTGAGATTTTTCTTGACGATGATTACGCAAATGCTCACTGGGCGGAACAGGTTCTTGAGTATATTTGCGAAGTAAATCCGAAACTTGTCTATCCGTTCTTTGAATTTGTTGCCAAAGGTCTTGACAACTGCAACGGCTTTCTTGCGTGGAATACTTGGAAGATGATTACAAAGCTTTTGCCGACTGACACGGAAAATAAATTTGAAAGCGTAAAAGAAAGGTTTTACGACGCACTTGCTTCAAAAACACCGGCAGAATTTTCTATAGCCTGTGATTGTGCCGTGTCCGTTTTCATTAACAAAGCGGATGAACAGAAAAAATTGCTTGATATTTTGAAGAAATCCGCTGAACACAAGTTTTACATTGGCGATACCGAAATTGAAAACAGCGGAGAGATAGCCAAAGAAAAAGTACAGATATTTCTTGAAAGAATAATGAACTATAAAACAAAAGCGGAGAACAATTGTTAACTGATATAATCCCCTTAAAGCAGACTTTTGAAATAACATGGTTTTCAGTGAATGCTTTAAGGGGAGATTTTTTATGTGAAAAAGAAGAAAAAAGTACGGTACTGAAACGGGATAAAGGCAACTGTTAAATCATATTTTCGGATTTGACAATACCATGTTACAAAAAATCCGCAGACGGTAAAATCTGCGGATAAAATGTTTAAAATTATAATTAAAATGCCTCTATAAGCGGATTGACTGCACCCGGCTGTATTTTTTCGGGATGGTCAATATATTCGATTGCCTTGCCGCAACCGTTGATAACGCAGTCAGCGGCGGCTTTGTGAACTCTTACTTTCAGCTTTGTGGATTCGCTGAGAAGCCTTGCAAATCCCGTTAGCTTGGCAAGACCGCCTGTCAAAATTATACCGTCAGTGTAGATGTCACCGACAAGCTCGGGCGGAGTCTGTTCAAGCACATCTTTAATTGCCCTGATAATGTTAAGCGCAATATCCTCGATTACAGGCTTGATTTCGGCATAGCCAACATCAATAAATTTGGGCAGACCGCTTACGGCATCTCTGCCTTTAACTCTGAAAAGCTTAGGCTCTTTCGGAATTTTTACACAGCCAACAGCCTTTTTGCAGGCCTCTGCCATGTTTGTGCCGATGATCAGGTTATGCTCTTTTCTGATGTATTTAACGATTTCTTCGTCCATTGCACAGCCTGCCGACTTTATGCACTTTGAAACCGAAATTCCGCCGAGAGAAAGCACGGCAATATCTGCCGTACCGCTGCCGACATCTGCAATCAGAATGCCGTGAGGACTTGTTATGTCGAGCGAACAGCCCATTGCCGCCGCTTTTGGTGCTTCAATAAGATACACCTTGCGAACACCGATTGAGCTTACTGCGTTTACAACAGCTCTTTTTTCAACCTCGGTAACCTCACTCGGGATTGATGCAACAACCCTCGGCATAGTCACCTTTGACGGACTGACCTCTTTTATAAGAATTGAAACCATATCCTCAACAAGTTCAGAGCGTGAAATAACACCGTCATCAATCGGGTGCATTGCTCGTATGCCTGCAGGCGTTTTGCCAATCATCTTATAAGCCTCGTTGCCGACACCGACAATGTCGTAGGTGTCAACATCAAACGCAACAACGCTCGCCTCATCAAGCACTATTCCTTTATTTTCAATAAAAACTCTTGTTCTGTCAGAACCGAGATCAACAGCTATATCCATTTTAATCACTCCAATGCTATATCAGCAGAGATGTGCAAAGCGTACAGCAACAAATCTCGCCGCATTTGCACTTGTTAAGTATTCTTGCACATTCACCAAGCGTACTGCCTGTAGTAATAATGTCGTCAATAATCAGTATTCGCTTGCCTTTGATTAAATTCTTGTCAATCGGCGAGTAAACGCCTATAACATTTTTTGCCCTTTCAGCCGCATTTATGCTGTGCTGGGTTTTATTTTTCTTTGTTTTGACAAGCAGGTCGGCATACTCAATGCCGAGAAGCCTTGCACATTCCTTTGCAAGCAACTCAGCCTGATTGTATCCACGCTCTCTGAGAGTATCCTTGTGCATCGGCACACAGGTGACAAGGTCAAATTCCCTGTCACGGTAAACATCTTTTATTGAACGAACCATTTCGTGTGAAAGCAATTCGGCATATGCACCGCAGTTGTGAAATTTAAAGTTAAGAACTGCCCTGCGGAAAATTCCGTCATAGGGGAAAGGAGAGGTGCAGATATACCCTCCCGTTGCATATCGTACAAGCGGCATTTCGGGGAATTCTTTTCTGCATTTGTTGCAACAGCTTTTGTTCGGTTCAATAACCCTTCCGCAGTACGGACAACGAACCGTAAAGAAAAATCCTTTTATTGTGCCGAAAACTTTCTTAATAAAGTGTGTCATCTCTCAGTAAAAATTCTTTAAGACCGCTGTACCTTTTTGTACGGCGGTTATTGTTTACCATATATTCAACGGTTGACGGATTGCCGACAAGCACAAGCGTTTTCTTCGCCCTTGTAACAGCGGTGTAGAGCAGATTTCTGTAGTAAAGCTGAGGAGGCCCTGAAAACATCGGTATAATAACTGCATCAAATTCATTGCCCTGACTTTTATGCACCGTGATTGCGTAGGCAAAATCAAGGTCGCCCGCAAATTCAAAGGTGTATCTTGCAATCTTGTCAAAAAATTTAACGACAAGCGATTTTGTCTTTCTGTCAATTTTTGTGATGATTCCTATGTCACCGTTGAAAATTCCTTCGCCCGTTTCGCCGTTTTCACGAAACCAGCGAATATCATAGTTGTTTTTTATCTGCATAACCTTGTCGCCTGTACGAAAGGTTTTTGAACCGATTGTGATTTCCGCCTTATCGTCATCCTTCGGATTTAGCGCCGCCTGCAATTTGTGGTTAAGCTCGGCAGTTCCGAGTTCACCTTTTTTGGACGGAGCAAGCACCTGAATGTTTTCAAACGGAGAATATCCGTATGCCTTTGGCAGACGATTTGCACAAAGGTCAGCTATTACCGCTGAAACTTCTGATTTATTGTTCCTTTGAAGAAAGAAAAAGTCCTTGTCGGCGGAATTAAGAATGGGTATTTCACCGTTCACAATCTTATGTGCGTTTGTGACAATAAGGCTCTGCTGTGCCTGACGGAAAATTTCATTCAACCGTACAACGGGAATAAGTCCGCTTTCGATAAGATCGCCGAGCACATTACCCGGACCTACGGAGGGGAGCTGGTCGGAGTCGCCTACAAGAATAAGTCTGCATCCTGTGGAAAGCGCTCTCATAACGCTTTCCATAATGAATGCGTCCACCATTGAAACCTCGTCAACAATCAACGCATCGCATTTCAGCTGATTGCGTTCGTTCTTGTTGAAAACGGGGTTGTCATGTTTATCCCAGCTGACCTCAAGCAGTCTGTGCAGAGTTTTCGCCTCATCGCCCGTGAGCTCGCTCATTCGTTGAGCCGCTCTGCCTGTGGGGGCAGAAAGCAAAACAGTTTTGCCGTTTGCTTTCATTATTTTTATTATAGCATTGAGGGTTGTCGTTTTTCCTGTACCGGGACCGCCTGTCAGAACGAGCATACCCTCGGTAAGTGCCATAGTGATTGCTTTCTTTTGCAAATCGGCATATTCGATTCCATCCTCTTTTTCACATTTTTCAATCGCCTTGTCAATGTTTTTAATTTTCTCTGACGGAAATTTAAGCAACATTTTTATTCTTGACGCTATGTACATTTCGCAGAGGTGAACATTGGGAGGAAACACAAATTTTTTGCCGTCAATCTTATCTTCGATAAGCGAACGGTCAAACAGCATTTCTTCCATGCACTCCGAAACCTTTTCACCGTCAATTCCGAGAAAATCGGTTGAAACCTTCAGCAGCTTTTCCTTTGGCAGACAGGTGTGACCGTTTCGCTCATTGTGATGAAGAATGTATACGATTCCTGCACGCATACGGACATTTGAATCGGGTTCTAATTTTTCTTTTTTAGCAATAAAATCCGCACTCTCAAACGATACCCCAAAATCACCCTGACAGAGAATGTACGGATTTTTCTTGATTAAATCGACACAGCTCGGACCGTAAGCGTTAAAAATTTTGACCGATGCGGTGTTTGAAATTCCGTACTCGCCGAGAAAAAGCATGAGTGTTCGCACGCCTGTGTTCTGCTTTAACTGCTTTGAAAAATCCTCGGCTTTTTGCGAAGAAATTCCTTTCAGCATTGCAACTCTTTCGGGCTGATTTTCAAGCACATCAAGCGTTGCCTCGCCAAATTCCTTTACAAGCCTTTGTGCGGTCTGAGTGCCGATTCCCTTGATAGCTCCGGATGACAGATAACGCAGAATATCCGCCGCCTCGGTAGGTCTGATGATTTCGCAAATCTGCACGGCAAACTGTCTGCCGTAGCTCGGATGATTTGTATATTTGCCGGTAAGCTTTACAACATCACCCGACGACACCTGTGGCATAATTCCGACAGCGGTCAAATAGTCGTCACCGTCAGCAAGCTCAATTACCGTGTAGCCGTTTTCATCGTTTCGGAAAACCACGCTTTCAATTGCTCCCTCAAGCTGAAGAAGATTGTCGTTGTTCATTAAAACTTACTCCTCAAATCTTTTTGTGAGTTCGCCGAGAGTAATTTCGTAGCCCGCTCTTTCGTAGTCAAGGTAATCCGTACACGGCTTGAAGCTATCCGTGTTTTTTGAAATCTGCAAAGCAATGTATTCAAGGAAATGCGGATTTTTAATCATAATAGGACCTGTAACATGAGTAGCAAAAAGGTTCTTGTCCTTCAAACCCTCTGCTTTTGCATTTTCGTAGTCACCGAGTCCGTGTTTAACAGTGAAAAGATGATTTTCAATACCTTTAATTTCACTGCACTTGTTTACAAAGCCGACAATCGGTTTTGTGAGGATGTCAGATGTATAAACAATATCGCCTGTAATTCTGCGTTTGTTCTGCTCTGTAACTGTAAAATCATAAATTCCGAGTCCGTCAAAAACCTTGCCGTCAGAGTCTGTAATTGTTTTTCCGAGCATTTCAAATGAGTTGCCCGTCATAAGAATTACCTTGCCGCTGTTGATGTATTCAACAAGAAAATCCTTGTACTTTTTAAAGTCCTGCAAAACAAGCTTCTGATTTTTTTCTGTACCAGAACCGATGTAGATAAAATCGTAATCGCCCAGGTCGGCATTGTCAAACAGGGTAAGCCTGTCGGTTGTAAATTTTACACCGCTCTTTTCAAGCATTCTTTCAAGCGCAGAAACATTGGCATATTCTCCGTACAGGTTCATTATATCGTGATACAAATGAAGAATTTTCATAATCAGTCCACCTTTACCTTTTCAAGAAATTTACCCTTGTCTGAGAAACAGGTAATTACATAAATCTTTTCTTTGCGGTCATTGTCAAGATAATCAACGGCTTCTTCAATGTCCTTGATAACCTTGATTTTGTTTCTGTCAACTTTTGAGAAAGAAAATCTTGTTGCAAGGTCATTGCAATATGTTCCTGCAAGCACAATGTTCTTTACATTGTCGCTTTTGAGAAGGTCAAAGTTGATGTCCCAAAGCCATGAAACATCGCTTGTAAAATACTTTCTGCTGACTGCGTCAACAATAATCAAAACATCGCACTTATCCTTGTCGGATGCGGCAAGCTTGAGTGACTGATTGTACGAAATGCTGTTTTCATGTTTTGATGTAACAAGCGTACCCTTTCTGTTTCCGAGCGTGAATGTTACAACACGGAAGTTTTTAAGAACATAATTGCTCAGGCTCTTTGCAATTGTGTTTCCGTCAACACCTGTGATTGACGCAACGGTAAATGCCGCAAGCAAATTGTAAACATTATAAAGCGATTTGAGCGTAAGTTCAATCTTGTACTTATTGTTGATTGTAATTTCGCCTTTTTCAAGATCGGCAGATGTAACTGTGTAGCTTGTATCCTGCCTTTTAAGACCGCAGTTAGGGCATTCATAGTTGCCGATGTGGTCGTAGTGATAGCTTGAATATGTCATAGGAGATTTGCAGTGAGGGCAATATGCACCGTCATTATAAACACCGACAAACTCCTTTGTATCGGTCGGAAGATTGCCTGCACCGAACCATACAACATTATCCCTGCCGTAGCCAAAGCACGAAACAAGCGGATCGTCGGCGTTAAGAATAAGCTGAGTTTCGGGATGAATACTATCCTTTACGGCATTGTAAACCCATTCCGGATGACCGTTTCGTGTGAGCTGGTCACGGTAAAGGTTTGTGATAACATAATGAGTCGGTGTGATGTATTTGAAGGTATATTTTGCAAAGCGTTCGTCACTTTCAATGAGAAGAATATCCGATTTAACCTTGCCCGAAAGAGTACAACTGCCGAGAATAAGAGTTGTAACGCCCTCAATCTGGTTAGAACCCTCTTTGTTCCAGGCAACTTTTTTGCCGCTTTCACAAAGAATATGTGCAATCATCTCAACGGTAGATGTCTTGCCGTTACTGCCTGTTACGGCAACAATATATTTCGGCAGTTCAATTCGTCCGAGAATATCGGGGCAGAGCTTAAGCGCAATCTGTCCCGGCAGACTGCTGCCCTTGCCGAGTAATCCTCCGACAAATTTCAGAACCTTGCACACAATAATAGTAAATAGTTTTTTCATTTTGCCACTTCCTTAATTAAAGACAACCTGTGTTGTCTCTACATACCTTGTATATATTCTTCATCATTATACCACAATTTTATTTCTTTGAATATATATTCTTAAAATTTTTTGCAAATTGAAACAGCAGGTTGAAAAAATTTTAAATCCAAAAAATAAAAAGCCCGAAATTCGGTCAGCTTGAATTTCGGGCTTTTTTGCAGACTGCAACCATCCGTTCAACGAGTGGTTTTGATTTTATCTGTACTTTTCAACAAAATCGGCAATAAACTTTTTGAAAACACTTGCCTGTGAAATCCCGATATTTCTGCATATTCCTCTGAATTCCTCAACAAGTTCCTTTGGGGCGGAAAATGAAATTTGACTGTAAACTTTTTGATTGTATCTGCGTTTTACTTCGGTTGATGTGACGGTTTTTCTTTTTTCTTCCATAATAATTCCTCCTCAAATCAAAACGGAATCTCATAATTTAATCGTTTTTTCTGCAAATTCCATTGATATTTTCAATGTAACTATATTATACAAAAGACCGCTGTCCCATTATCCTCCCTATGAATTTTAAAATTGAATTTTGTTGTCAGTTGAAAAGTAAATTAATTTTTGGATTTACTTGTATTGAAGGTGAGATTATAATATAATAAGCGTTGTTATGTAAATTTTGTTATGTGATTTATTAACGGAGAAAATTATGACTGAAAAAGAAAAAATGCTTAATTCACAGATGTATAATCCAATGGGTGACAAACAGCTTCGCAATGAACGCTGTTCGGTTAAAAATCTTTGCAGAGAGTACAACAATCTTCCGTTTGAGGATGAAGAGACTCAAAAAATTCTTATAAAGAAAATTGTCGGCAGTACAAAGGAAAATTTCTACATTACCGCTCCGTTCTGGTGCGACTACGGCTACAATATCGAACTCGGTGAAAATTTTTATTCAAACCACAATATGGTGATTCTCGACTGTGCAAAGGTGAAATTCGGCGACAATGTTTTTGTTGCACCAAACTGCGGATTTTACACGGCAGGTCATCCTGTTGATTATCCGAGAAGAAACGCAGGCTTTGAATATGCCTATCCGATTACCGTCGGCGACAATGTGTGGATTGGCGGAGGAGTTCAGGTCATGCCGGGCGTCACAATCGGAAGTAATGTTGTAATCGGCGGCGGAAGCGTTGTTGTAAAGGATATTCCGTCCGACTGCGTAGCTGTGGGGAATCCGTGCAAGCCTATCAGAAAAATCACGGATGAGGATATGAAAACCTGTTTTGACAAAAGTATGAATAAATAACTTCAAGTGAGGATTTTATGGAGCTTAAAAGTAACGAAGAAAAAATTACCCGTGCATTGCTCGTCAGCGTTGACACGGGCGAATATGACGCACAGGCGTCACTTGACGAACTTTTTGAACTTGTAAAAAGTGCGGGAGCAGATCCCGTTTTATCGGTAACGCAGAATCTGCAAAAAATTGAAAAGGGTACTTTTGTCGGCACAGGCAAGCTTGCCGAGATTGCCGAAATCTGCGAATCGCAGGAGATAGATTTGCTTGTGTTTGACAGCGAGCTTTCTCCGACACAGATTAAAAATATTGAGGCTGAAACAGATGTCAGAGTAATTGACCGAACAACGCTTATTCTCGATATTTTTGCCCAGAGAGCAAGATCAAAAGAGGGTAAGCTTCAGGTTGAGCTTGCACAGCTTAAATATATGCTTCCAAGACTTACGGGCAAAGGTATCGCAATGTCAAGACTCGGCGGCGGTATCGGCACAAGAGGTCCGGGTGAAACAAAGCTTGAAACCGACAGACGACATATCCGCAGAAGAATTGAAAGCCTGAAAGAAGAGCTTTCCGACCTTGAAAAGCATCGTCAGATGTTGCGTTCACGCAGAAAAAAAGACGGTGTAATAACCTGTGCGATTGTCGGCTACACAAACGCAGGCAAGTCAACTCTTATGAACTGCCTTACGGACGCAGGTGTGCTTGCACAGGACAAGCTTTTTGCAACGCTTGATCCCACATCAAGAGCGTTGAAGCTTCCGAGCGGTATAACCGTTATGATGATTGACACGGTAGGTCTTGTTCGCAGACTTCCGCACCACCTTGTTGAAGCATTCCGCTCAACCCTTGAAGAGGCGGCACAGTCGGATATTATTCTAAATGTATGCGACGCATCAAGTGACGAGGCAAGAACACATATGCAGGTTACAACCGACTTGCTTGAATCCCTCGGCTGCGGTGACACACCGATTATAACCGTTCTCAACAAGTGCGATTTGCTTGACGAAACTATGCTTGCACAGGACTTTAAAGCCTGTGTTCGCATAAGCGCAAAGAACGGCACGGGTATAGACGAACTTCTTAATGCAATTGAGAACAATCTTCCCGTCAGAATGAAAAGAGTAAAAATTCTTCTGCCGTTTGCACAGGCAGGTCTTGCAAATGAAATCCGCAACAAAGGCACTCTCATTTATGAAGAATATGTTGCCGAAGGACTTTCGGTTGAGGCTGTTGTTGACGAAGCACTTTATGCTAAACTTGCAAAATATGAATGCAAATAACTTAAAATTTATTTAATTTGACATTCTGTTTTTTGGTTGTTATAATGATATTATGAAAGGAAAATGATATGTCATTCTTTGATATGATTCAATCATTTGACACCTCGGTTCTTGAATTTATTCAGAACACGTTTAAATGCTCTTTTCTTGATCCGATTATGGCTTTTTTTAGCTATATGGGTGAAATGGGACTTTTCTGGATTGCAGTCGGCATTGTGTTTATAATTTTTAAAAAAACTCGCTCAATGGGAGTTATGATGCTTGTTGCAATGGCAATCGGCTTTCTTGTCGGTGAAATCGGAATAAAAAATCTTATAAACCGACCACGGCCGTTTATGGTGAATATCGATTATTCAGCAAGACCGTCTGAGTTGAATCCCGACTTTGGGCTTAACATAGCCATTCCGTCAGGCAGCAGCTTTCCGTCGGGACACAGCTGTTCGTCACTTGCGGCGGCAACCGTTATGCTCATCAAGGACAAACGATTCGGAATTCCTGCACTTGTACTTGCGCTTTTGATTGTATTCTCAAGACTTTATAACTATGTTCATTATCCGTCAGATGTTCTCTGCGGAATGTTACTCGGCGTGATTTGTGCCGTTGTCGTTGTGCTTGTGTTTAAAAAGACAGGTCTTGACAACAGGCTGTCACCGCAAAAGGTTAAAGAAGGCTGATTTTATGAAAAATTACAGATTTGTCGGCAAAACCTCAAAAGAGGCTTTTCTCATCAAGGGAATTAATGTTTTCAACGAGCGTTGGATTCATGAGGGCAGTTGTGCCACCGTGACAAATCCTCAGAACGGCAAAAGCTATGTATTTTCAAAGTACATAAGCGGAGGAGTTGAGTTTGTTGCAGGAAAGGACGCAAGCGGTTACTGGCTGTTCTTTGTTGAGGTATAAAACCGTAAAATTCTTTGAAAGAATAATATATATTGGGAGTAAATGTTAAAAATGGAAAACGAAAAATTATTGGCAAAAAATCTGTTTGATTACAGCAGGACTATTGCAAAGCCCTTGCTTGAAACCGTTGATTATCCGTGGGAGGCTCTTCCGAAAATCAGCGAATTTATTATTGAACTCGGAAAAACTCTTGATCCCGAAATCTACGAGCAGAGGGGAGAAAATGTGTGGGTTGCAAAAAGTGCAAAGGTTTTTGACTCCGCATATCTCGGCGGACCGCTCATTATCTGCGAAGATGCCGAAATCAGACAGTGTGCTTTTATTAGAGGCAATGCAATTGTCGGCAGGGGCGCAGTTGTGGGCAACTCAACAGAGCTTAAAAATTCAATTCTTTTTGACGGTGTTCAGACTCCGCACTATAACTACATTGGTGACAGTATTCTCGGCTACAAGTCACACACAGGCGCAGGTGTAATCACATCAAACCTCAAGAGTGACAAGAGCCTTGTAACTGTTCTTTGCGACGGCGATAAGGTTGACACAAATGTTAAAAAGTTCGGCGCAATGCTCGGTGACCATGTAGAGGTAGGTTGCAACAGCGTTCTTAACCCCGGTTCGGTAATCGGCAGAAATACCAACATCTATCCGCTTTCGTTTGTAAGAGGTTATGTTCCCGAAAACAGCATCTACAAGCGTCTTGGCGAGGTTGCAGAAAAGTACGAATAATATTTAAGCATTTGTCGGGTAACATAATTGTTGCCCGATTTTTATGCGGTTTATTATGCGAATAAGGAAAAATAAATTATTTTAATTTTTTGCGTTTTTTTGTTGACAATTGTGATGTTATTTGTTACAATAACCAAGGTTTTGATGACTTTTATCAGAACAATTTTCTGCCGTGTGCAGAAGTTGGATTGTATAAGCCCGTAATACGGACGGGTGTTTCTACAAACTGCCTTAAACAGTTTACTATAATCCCCGTTAAGGGGCGTAGTATTATGTTTTGGCGGTTTTTTTATTCCCCTTAAATGTTACCCACAACAAATAAAGGAGAAAATGATAATGAAAAAGTACGATGTTATTATTGTAGGAGCAGGTCCGGGCGGAATTTTTTCTGCATATGAGCTTGTAACAAACAACTCTGAAATAAAGGTTGCCGTATTTGAAAAAGGTCATCTTCTTGAAAAGAGAAAATGTCCGATTGACGGTGACAAAGTTAAAAATTGCATTTCATGCAAAACCTGTTCCATTATGAGCGGTTTCGGCGGTGCGGGTGCGTTTTCGGACGGCAAGTACAACATAACAAACGATTTCGGAGGCACGCTCTACGAACATATCGGCAAGAAAAAAGCTATTGAGCTTATGGAATATGTTGACAAAATCAATATGAAGTTCGGCGGAGAGGGTACAAAGCTTTATTCCACAGCAGGCACAAGCTTTAAGAAGCTTTGCTTACAGAATAAGCTTAATCTTCTTGACGCATCAGTCCGTCATCTCGGTACGGACATCAACTACATTGTGCTTAAAAATCTTTATGATTACCTTGAAAACAAGGTTGATTTCTACTTTGATACACCTGTTGAAAATGTTGAACTCAAGAACGGCAATGATAAGGAAGGTTATCTTGTTGACACAGCCGATGAAAATTATGAGTGCAAAAAGTGCATTGTTTCAGTCGGCAGAAGCGGCAGCAAGTGGATGGAACATGTTTGTCATAACCTTAACATTCCCACAAAGTCGAATCGTGTTGACATCGGTGTTCGTGTGGAGCTCCCTGCCGCAATCTTTTCACACCTCACAGACGAACTCTACGAAAGCAAGATTGTTTACCGCACAGAACAGTTCGAGGACAATGTGCGTACATTCTGCATGAATCCGAAGGGTTGCGTTGTAAACGAAAACACAAACGGCATTATCACAGTAAACGGTCACAGCTATGAGGACAAGGCAAAGCAGACAGAGAACACAAACTTTGCACTCCTCGTCAGCAAGCATTTTTCAGAGCCTTTCAAGGACAGCAACGGTTATGGTGAAAGCATTGCCCGTCTTAGCAATATGCTGGGCGGAGGTGTAATTGTTCAGCGTTTCGGTGATTTGATTCGAGGTCGCCGAAGCAATCCTAGCAGAATCAAAGAGGGACTTGTTGTTCCGACTCTTGACGCAACACCGGGCGATTTGAGTCTTGTACTTCCAAAGAGAATCCTTGACGGTATCATCGAAATGATTTATGCTCTTGACAAAATTGCCCCCGGCACAGCCAACGATGACACACTTCTCTACGGCGTTGAGGTCAAGTTCTATAATATGGAAGTTGATGTTGACGAGCATCTCGAGTCGCCCCACAAGGGACTTTATATCATCGGTGACGGCAGCGGCGTTACACATTCACTTTCTCATGCCAGCGCCGGCGGTGTATTCGTCGCAAGGGAAATCTTAGCAAATTAAAAATTGAAAGTCTAAAATGTAAAATTTCGGTCGGGTATATGGATTCGTATGGGAGACTCGTTTTCTGACGGCTGAAAAATAGTCGCAAGGCTACCAATCTAAATGTTTGATAGCAAAATAATTTGTATAATATACACTTTAAAATTAATTTTTTTATTACATATTGATATATTAATTGCTCTATGATACAATTAACAGCTATAAAGTGTGCGGATGAGGCTACCACTACCGACAAAAAATAATCAATGAATTCATATAAAATGGGGGGATTTAATTTGCCGACTAAAAAATATCAAAAGAATATTGTAATTTTAATTTATGTTGTCCTTTCATTTACAATGCTGTTTTTATTATTTTATAATTTAGGAAATGTTTCAGCCGAGAATTGGGATGAGGCTCGTCACGGCATTAGTGCTTATGAAATGTTGAAAAATAAGAATTTTATAATAAACACATATAATTATGAACCTGATCTGTGGAACTTAAAACCGCCCTTTAGTTTTTGGATGGAATCAATATCTTTTTCGTTATTTGGATATAATTTGTTTGCTTTTAGACTTCCTTCAGCAATTGCAATGTTTTTGACATTTGGATCAATATCCATATTTTTACATAAAACATATGGATATATTTCGACTGTTAGTTTTATGTTGCTTTTTCAATGCTTTTCGGATATGATTTTAGAACATTGCGGAAGAAATGGTGATGCAGACGCACTGTTTATGCTATTCTTTTCTTTAGCTATGATATTTTTGTATTATTCAAAAGACAAGTTTCTATATTTGTATTTAAGCGGCTTTATGTTTTCCTTAGCTTTTTTAAACAAAAGTTTTCATGCATTAACGATATTGGGAATAATTGGTTTATATGTGATTTTTTCCGGGTTAATCAAAAAAATGAGAATTGCCAATTATTTGATTATGTTTTTATCGACATTTTCCGTGATTATTATTTGGGCGATAATTAGATATTGTTATGATGGCTTGGATTTTTTAGGTGCTATGTTCGGCGTGGATGTTGTAAACCGAGCAACAGATACTACTTCAAATAGCACGGGACTGTTTTATTTTGCTAAGTATATAGTTAATTATAGAGCTACCCAGTTCATTATATTTATCATACTTATATGTACTATATATTTGATTGCCACAAAAAAAGTGTCCCTTATGTGGTTAAAACGCAGAGACTTTATATTGTTAGTGTCCTGTGTAATGGTTACATTTATTATATACAATCTCTCGAAATCGGTTATGTCATGGTATTTTTATCCTACATTTGTTGCTTTGATAATAATATCTTCAATATTAATAAATAAGGTATTGTTATCATTTACAAGCGATTTTTCGATGGGTAAAGCCAGAAAAGCAGCTGTAGTTGCGACAAGTAGTATTTTAACTGTTACTATTTGTACTTTCTTAGCTTTTACAGTTAAATCCTATTATAAAAGTGAAATATTTAATGCTTCGATAAATACTGTGCAGAAATCAATTATTGAATTATCTGAAAACCGAAATAAATTCAGCAACATAGATGCTTTTATATTAAAGGACAGTAATACTTATAAAACAGATTTATCTTCGTGGGAGCAAGCTGATATTTTGATTGCCGAATTGTACGGAGACTGGTTATGTCAGGATGGCGGTACAGAAGCATTTATAAAAAATAAGAATAAAGCTGTATATCTGATCTCTAATGCTCAATACAGTAAAAACAAGTCTGTACTATCTAAGTACAAAATTGTTGAAAGAAACTCTGAATATCTGCTATTATCAAATATGTAATCACTAAAATATATTATTTGAATGTTTCGATTTATTTAGGAGGATTTGTTTTGCAACGGTGAACAGGGTTTGCCGTTGCAAAACAGACGATATCTTTCTGCGACTGCAAACAATAAAAATAACCAAAACCTATTGATTTTATTAATCGGTTATGGTATAATAAGCTCGTTGTAAAGCAGACTGAACAATCAGCTTGTCTTGCAATGGTGTTCTTTTGTACAATATATTTCTTTTTACGAACAAAGAAATGAATAATTTAGTTCAGAATTGCAAGAAGTCAAAAAGCGTGCAATTAAGTGAGCGGCAGGCCCTGTACGATTGGGGTCTGTGAATCATGTCAGGCGGGGAACCGAGCAGCATTAAGCAGTATTGCCGATGCGATGCAGTAAGTCTGTCGTTCACTCATTTGTACGATTGCCGTTATTTCGGCTGACGGCTTGCATTTTTTGTTGATTGCGGGGTGAATTTTTGTATCAGGTACTCTATAGAAAGTGGCGACCGAAAACCTTTGCTGATGTTTCGGGACAGGAACACATAACCACAACTCTTTTAAACGAAATCAGCACCAACCGTCTTAACCATGCATATCTTTTTACGGGTTCAAGAGGTACGGGCAAAACTACCTGTGCAAAAATTCTTGCGAAGGCAGTCAATTGCCTTCATCCCGTAAACGGAAATCCCTGCGGTGAATGTGAAATCTGCAAGGGAATTGACGACGGCAGTATCCTCGACATTGTCGAAATGGATGCCGCATCCAACAGAAAAATTGATGATATTCGTCAGATTATTGACGAGGTTCAGTTCAAGCCCGCAAAGTGCAAATACAGAGTTTACATCATTGATGAGGTTCATATGCTCACAACCGAGGCGTTCAATGCCTTGCTCAAAACGCTTGAAGAACCTCCCGAACATGTCATATTCATTCTGGCAACTACCGAAGTTCACAAGCTTCCGCAGACAATTCTGTCACGCTGTCAGCGTTTCGATTTTCACAGAATCCCACCCCGTGCAATAGCAGACAGACTGCTCTATGTTGCAAATCAGGAGGGCGTGACACTGAGCGATAGTGCCGCAATGCTTGCCGCATCTGTTGCAGACGGTGCGTTGCGAGATGCCCTTTCGCTTCTTGACAGATGCATTGCAATCAGCTCGGAAATTGATGAAGATGTTGTTCGCAGTGCCGCAGGACTTGCGAGAAAGACATATCTTTTTGAGCTTTCTAACTGTGTAATCAATAAGAACACAGCAAAGGCACTTGAAATTGTTGACAGGCTTTACGGTGAGTCCAAGGATATGGCAAGGCTTTGCGATGAATTGCTTTCGCATTTCAGAACGCTTATGCTCATAAAGTCGGTAAAAAATCCGAGGGATATCGTGATTATGGCTGACGATGAGTTTGAACAGGCTCAAACGCAGTCGGATTACCTCTCACTTGCCGACATTGTTTATTATATGGATGTGCTTTCAAAGGCATATCAGAATATGGGCAGGGGAACAGGCGACAGAACAGAGCTTGAAATGGCGGTTGTAAAGCTGTCATCGGCTGAGCTTGACGGTACAATTGAGGCTTTGACCGCAAGGGTAACCGCCCTTGAAAAGGCTGTTAAAAAGGGAATAAAGGTGAACTATGTTCCCGAACAGGTGCAAACTGTACCGCAGTCTGTTCAGAATGAAACTCCAAAACCCGAGGTTCAAAATGCAGAACCTGAAAAGTCGCAGGAAACAAAATCTGTTTCGGAAAAAATCAAGGACGAGCCGGTAATTCCGACGCCTCCTGTTGAGATGCCGACACCGAAACAGCCCGTTCAGCCAATACAGGAACAACCCGTTTCTGCACAGCAAAAGCCTAAGAAAACAGCTCAAAGACAGAGCGTTGACCTTGATGCAATCTATAATAACGCACAGCCTTTTCCCGATTGGGCAGAGGTAGTCAATAATATGAAACCTGTTTCAAGGGCAATTGCGGCGGCATTTGCAAATTCTGCCGCCTACACAAGCGGAAAATATTTGCTGATTGACACAGATAATGAAATGGCTTTTGAACTCCTCAAAAATAACGAAAGACGACAGGAAATCCGTCAGCTTATTTTAGAAACAACAGGTCAGCACTATAATCTCGGTCCGTATAAAAGACCGAGTGCAAAACAAGAAGAAAAAACCGATCCCGTTGACAAGCTTATTGAAAGCTTGCAGGGAAGCGATGTAATAATAACACAAGAATAACCGAAAGGAAGATAAAATTATGAAAGCAAGATTACCAAAGGGTTACGGCAGCGGTGGAGCAAACAACATTCAGCAGCTTGCCCGTCAGGCTCAGAAACTTCAGGATGATATGGAGGCCGCATCAAAGGAACTCGAGACAAAAGAGTATGAGGCAACAGCCGGCGGCGGTGCAGTTAAGGTTACAGTAACAGGCAAAATGGAACTCACAAAGGTTGAAATTTCACCGGAAGTTGTTGATCCCGAGGATGTAGAAATGCTCTCAGACCTCGTTATGGCAGCCGCAAATGAGGCAATCAGAGCAGCCGCTAAGGAAAAAGAGGACAAAATGGAAACAATCTCGGGCGGACTTAACATTCCGGGAATGTTCTGATTATGTCGGGATATAATGTTGCTCCGCTTGAAAATTTGGTGGAGCAGTTTGAAAGAATGCCGGGAATCGGTAACAAAACCGCTCAAAGACTTGCATATTATGTTCTCAATCTGTCAAAAACAGAAGCGGAACAGCTTGCGGGTGCGGTGATGGATGCCCACACAAAGATTCACTATTGCAGTAAATGCTGTAATCTTACAGACAAAGACCTTTGTCCCGTGTGTGCAAATCCCGCAAGGGATCATTCCGTTATCTGCGTTGTTGAAACTCCGAGAGATGCTACCGCTATTGAAAATACCCACGAATTTAAGGGTGTTTATCATGTTCTCCACGGTTCAATCTCACCGCTTAACGATATCGGTCCCGACAACCTTACAATAAAAGAACTGCTTGCAAGGCTTAACGAGGAATCGGTTGAGGAGGTCATTATGGCAACCAACCCGACAGTTGAGGGCGATGCAACGGCTCTGTACATTTCAAAACTCTTAAAACCGCTTGGTGTAAAGGTGACAAGACTTGCCTACGGTATCCCCGTTGGCGGTGACCTTGAATATGCTGATGAATACACTCTTACAAAGGCTCTTGAGGGCAGAAATGAAATTTAATTTCTTGATTTAAACTATTGACAAATTGTCAAAACAGTAGTATAATCTTGTATTCCACAGTAGAAAGGAGGATGTGCAGTGGCAAATATGAAAACGATTGCTCAGAACAAAAAGGCAAGACACGATTATTTTGTCGAGGAAACCTATGAAGCCGGAATTGAGCTTTGCGGTACGGAAGTAAAATCCTTGCGTGCCGGCAGAGTAAATCTCAAGGACAGCTGGTGTTCGATTGTTGACGGCGAAATTTTTGTCAACGGAATGCACATTTCTCCTTACGAACAGGGAAACATCTTTAACCGTGATCCGATGCGTGTGAGAAAACTTCTTATGCACAAAAAAGAGATTTTAAAGCTCTACGGCACGGTTAAGCAGACGGGATATTCACTTATCCCGATTAGTCTGTATTTCAAGGACAGCAAGGTAAAACTTCAGGTTGGACTCTGCAAAGGTAAAAAGCTATACGATAAGCGTGCCGATATGGCAGAACGCTCCGCAAAGCGTGATATGGAGCGTGCCATTAAAGAACAGAGAAGATAGTTTGGTGTTATTATGAGTTTGCGTAGCTTGTACGAAAATATTTCGGAATACAGCGATTTTGCTTTAATCGGACGGGACTTTTCTGCATTTGATACCGATTATTCCGTGCTTGGCTTTGCAAATTCGTCCGATAAAACCGAGCTTGTTCTGTTGAATTTCAATTGTTCCAAAGATGATATTTGCTGTGAAGATTTGACTTTGAGAGAAAATGTTATTCTTGAAAAGAAAAATAATTCTGATTTGTCCGACGATTTTTCCGCAATTGTAATTGACGGACAGCGTTTTGACTTTGACTCAGTATGCGGTGAAACGCTTGAATGTTGCGAATTAACAAGGTCATATATCATCTCAGAGTTTATGAAACTCGGTTGGAAGAGCGACAGGCTTTTCGACGCTCCTCTTGATTCTTTGTTCATAAACTTTATTGAACTTGAGAATAAGATTAATGATTTGTCTTTGCTTGATTTGACAAAGAATGTTGAAATAATATTTTCAAAATATCAAAAAACAGATTATCCGTTAGCAAAACTCAGCCTTGAAGTTGGCAAGGAAGTAAATATTCCGATTGAAATTTTTGACGGCGAAAATCAGATTGTGATTAAAAATCTTAAACTTTTGAATTCAGCCGAAGATTCCGAAATGAAGGAATTTTTCAAAAATGATATTGTGTTTCCGTATGTTGAGTATTCGTGTGACGATGAAATCTCAGTGATGTTCTGCCTTTTTGATGAGCTTGACAAACCTTTCAAAGGGATGGGCGGTTTGGCTGTCGATGACGGTGTTGTTGCTTTAGCAGTAGATAATTCAAGCGAAAGCAATTTGAAATCGGCTGTGATATATTCACCGATTGAGCCGAATACAAAGCACATTGAATGTTGTCTTGTCTGCTGTGAAAAAATGCTTGATAAGCCTGCCGCTGAATACAGGTTTTCAATATAAAATTTTTAAATTGAATATGGGGATGTAAAGGTTTCGACGGGGATTTCAAACCTTGGTAAGCGAGCGGCGGTGCGGAACCGCCATAAAATCCGCAACTTTAAAATTAACTGACAACAAAACAGTTGCTTTAGCAGCCTGAGTGCTGCTCGTTCCTGCACAGAGTACCTCGGCTGTGTAAGGGGCGTCGATTAGAGGTAAATGTGAACAGGGGAGTGCTCCGAACCCTGTCACAGCTTAGGAGCTGCCAAAGTGCATAGCCTGTTGATGGGCGATGCACCGAGGGAGATTTAAAACACCAACTGCGCTCGGAGAAACCCTTGGCAAGATTTTTTCGGACAGGGGTTCGATTCCCCTCATCTCCACCACATTAAAACCGCAATCGTGATACAGAAGAGTATCTTGATTGCGTTTTTTTATAATTGCGTTTAATATAAGTGAATAGATTTTAAATTGTAATAAGTTAAAAAGTATTAAAAATAATTAAAAAAGTTATCAAAAAGTGTTGCTTTTTTGAGCCTAAAAATATATAATGTAGTTACAGCGAAAAGAAAGTAAGCTCATATATGCGTTATTGCTTGTGTTTTTACTTTTGCAGACGCTTACTCGACAAAATATGAGATTTTGTCGGGGGGAAAAGGAAAAACTCTGACTGTGAGGTCAGAGCGGAATGAAGCAGAGAGTGGTGTGCTTGTCAACACTGTTCTTTGCTTAACAAAATAATTGTATCATAGAAATTGTTATGTGGCAAGAGAAACGGAGGTCTATTTGACGGCTTATATAAAAAAAACAAACAATCCAAAATTGGGAAGACCGAGTGCAAATCTTAATTATGAAGTAAAGGCAAGAGTTGATGACAAATTAAATACTCAGATTGAAGAATATGCTAAAAAGCGTAATACTTTGAAAGCTACTGCAATAAGGGGAATATTATCATCTTTCTTTGCACAAGGTTCCAAAAATGACGAAATAGACAATAAAGGAGCGATAAATATGAGTGTTAATTCAACAAATACACTTCGTTTTACAATAACAGCAGTTGATAATCTGACTCGTGCTGCCATGACAGAAAAGTATGGTGCGGAAGCTCAGAAGATGTTTTGGGAAAATACATTTATCAAAAAACAGATTTATAAAAGGGTAGAAGGAAATTTTTTTGATATACAAGACCACATTAAAGCTATGGTTTATTCAATGTTAAGCACACGCAGTAAGTGGAGTAGGCTTAAGAAATATTTTGATATTGATACAGGTGAAATTATAGAAGTTGATAAGATTTTTGGTAATTACAGACCTGAATATATTCTTAGTTGTAATCCTGATGAACTTGTTGAACAACTTAAAAGTATAGTTGTTGCCAGCCAATCGACTGCAAAGCAAATGAGAGAATTGATATCTGTTAATATTCCTAAATTGCTTGAATTTGAAAGAAATTATGGCAGTATTGACAATTACTATCGCACATTTATTGAAAAGGATAATACTTTAAAGAGCCTTGTTCATAATCTTTCTGATTCTAAAAGTGAAGATAAATTTTCTGAAATGGCGGTTTCTCTTGTTGCCGAATATCTTAGAAATATAGGCTATGACATTGCAAATCCTAACGGTTATACAAAGACAATTTTAGGTTGTGAAGGATTAGGTTTGTCCGATAGAAAAGAGGTATCGGATGACGAAGTTTTTGATATGATTTCGGAAATAGCAGATTTAACAGGCAGACATCCTGCTGAAGTTGATTATATTTTATGGCTGGCTTGCTCAGAAAAATATATTTAATTTGGATTTATTAAATATATTACGGAGGTTAATTTATGTCAGAAAATGAATTATCAAACGGATTCGACACAGATGGTATTTCTAAATTAAATCGTGAAACTGATGACGCTGATGAAGAAAATATTGATATTTCAACAACTAAATCTGAAAATAATTACGAGGATAATTTCGATATACCTGTTCAGAAAAAGATAAATGAGAAAAAATCACCACGAATGGTTCGGCTTTCAACTGTTATTTTGATAGTTCTTTTATCAATCACTACAGTTTTGTTAGTATTTTTTGCATATCTGTTCTTTAGTAATAAATCTACCGATACGACCGATTCAGGTGAACCGATTACGAATAATCAAATGTTAGGTGATATTGATTTTACGAAAGAATCTATTGAAGATTTCACTGATGTAATTCCGGACGAAACAATTGATATTAGCGAATATATATTGTTTAACAGTGACTCCATTATGCTTACTGAAACGGATTTGGAATTTCTGTCTGACCGTGAGCTTGAATTGGCGAGAAACGAAATTTATGCTCGCCATGGTCGCAAATTTAATACCGATTATATTCAGCAGTATTTTGATTCAAAAAGTTGGTATAAGGGAACGATAGATGCTGATAAATTTGATGATAGTGTACTTAACGATATTGAAAAATATAATATTGAGTTTATTCGAAATTACGAATATGAACGCAGTTTAAGTTACACAGAATTCGAAACTACTCATACAAAGAATTCTGCATCAAAAGGGGAGCAATCTTCAAAAACTCCCAAAATAAAAGTTACCGAACCTATCGAAACAACTCCGAAAGTTAAATTAACGACTTTAAATGTTAAGGGTGTTAAATTTAATTATGTGAAATCGTTTAATTCTGATTTCGAATATTCAGATGATGTGTTAGATTATGATATTAATATAGATGTTCAGTATTGCAAACCGGAGGATTATTGTTCTGAAAATGATCATTTAGTTTCACTTATGCCGCCATCAAATGGTATGTATGATAAAGAAAATATAGGCAATCTTTATTATACAGCTAATGATAAAGATTTTGTTATATTTAAAGTTAATATTAAAGGAAATTATAATATTGAATTTTACACAGAAGAAGGATATTGTGAATTTAGAAAATACACACCAAGTGGTGCTGTGTTGAAGAATTTTGCAGGCATTACGGATTATGAAATTTTTTCAATAAATTCAGAAAAAGGTTCTGTAAATGAAGAGTTTTATATAGGATTTCATAAAAGTGAAGTTTCAAGAGTTGATTTTAAGTTGTTTTGTGTAGGACCAAATGGTTTTGGTCAATGGTAAATAAAAAGAGATGTTTTCTTTTGTGTTAATCATAAAAGTGAAACATCTCTTTTAATTTTCTATGCCTTATTACATCTGCATTGTCACATTCTCTCATTACAAAAGAAGTGTTTGTTTTGTCTGCTTTTGGCAAAGGCTTAGCGACTTTTGCAGTCAATGTCATTATAAGTCCAAACATTTTTACCTCCGATTTTAGTTTTTGATGATAAGTTTTTCCGTTGCAAGTACAACTGTTGTTGTCACAGCAAATCCAAGCACAAACCATAATGCTTCCATTGTTCTGCTCCTTTCTGTCATTTATTTATGCAAAAATGCACCCACCGCCTTTTGGTGAGTGCATTTTTATTTATTAAAGATTATGTCTTTTTTCGTGATTACTGCAAGACTGCCATGTTGCTTTTTTGACACCTGTTTTGTTACATATTGCACGCTCTTTTAAATCGCATACTATAAAATTCGGACTGTCAGCTCTTGCACTTTGACCTGTCCAATATTGGCAAGTGACGCATTGTCTTGCGTTGCGTCCTACTTTACTCTCCAAAATCATCGCCTCCTGAATCGTGTACAAAGAAAATTCTGAAAAGCATAATAACAAAAAATATACCTGCTAAAACATACGAGCCTGTTGATATAAACGATAAAAAGCCAACTTCTGTTGTTACTGATACTATTTTTGTAAGACTGCCTATAATGAAGAAAAACACTATTAGTTTAAGCAGAAAGATAGTTGTACTTTGTTTTATGTTTTCCCACATAGAAAAACTATGTGATTTTGAATAGAAGTATAATATTAACAGTATGATTAAAATTACTATCACGACAGCTATATGAATTTCCTCTTTTCGTTACATTTTATTTAATAATTCTTGTTTCTTTAAATTAAATTCCTCATCAGTCAAAATGCCTGCTTCTTTGAGCTTTTGCAGTTTTTCTAATTGTGCAAACACATCATTTCCATCCGATGAAGTATTTGTTTTATTATCTTTGCTGTCAAATTTGTCAAAAATATCATACTGTCTAAGCAAATCCATAAATTCACGGCACTTTGCAGCCTGATTAAAAATTGTTGTACCTGTCAGCATTTCTACTCTTAGAGTCAATTTTTTATTGTACTGACTTGTGTATAAAATGCAGATAACATTCTCCTGTTCCTGATTTGCACTGTCACCACCGCCAAGAAGAACTTCTGTTGTCGATATTGTTCTTTTCTCGATGCGGAGTTCGGATATTTTATTATACGGAATATCATAATCGGAAAACCATTCTTTGGTTGTTATGGTCGGTCTGAAAGAAAATTTATCGGGCATAATGTTTAGTCCAATTGCTCCTGACTTCCTTTTTGGTATCTCAGGAAGACCGCCCACATATGTAACTTCATATCTTGCAATTGCGCCGTCAAGTGCTTTTTTCAATTCCTTGCTTTCTTCATTGTGAGCTTTCATAGCGGCAGATGTTTCGTCAAAAGACTTCTTCATAGAATCTTTTGCACTTGTAGCAGTTTGTTTTAATTTGTCCATAAATCCCATAGTTTAATATCTCCTTTTTAGATTTTTAAATTGAGTTTAAATGATTTTTTAATAGTTTTCTGATTGTTCGTTCCGAATACGAGTATTTTGTCGCAATCAGATTGATTGATTCTGATGTTCCGTCATATGCCTTGAGCGCTTCTTCAAGGACAAATTCCTTAGAAAAAAGTCGGGTAGGAAAGTTTATCTGACTCCCCTTAAAGTTTTCATACAGTTTTACCACATTGTCAAAGCCTATGATTTCGCTCATTGTTTCATAAACTCCGTTTAATGTTGTGCATTTTTGTTGATTTTTATCTATATCAATCACCTGCCTTGTTTCACCCTCTTTTTACATTATATGACAGCAAAATGGAAAAATCTTCCGTACTTTTCCACGCAAAAGTGTAAAAATATATATAGACAAAAAATTCGGCAACAAAAAGTATATTGCAAGCCAAAACACCACACCACGCACTGAGCGTGAGGTGTGGGGGGCAGTTTTAACTGCCTTGCAATATCCTTTTCTGTTGCCGAAAATTGGTGAGTTAAGGATATTCAAATTTATAGTATTTATATAGGTATTTATCACACTCCTTAAAAGCCTTTTAATTCACTCGGCAGACACAAGTATTTTTAAACCGTGACTTTCTCCGTGTCCGAATCATCTCCACCAACTCAGTCACGATTGCATATGCAGTCGTGACTTTTTCTGTGTGTGAGTTTTTATGTTCGTGTTCAAAGTAAAAAAATTAAAATTCTCTTGAATTGATTTTATTTTGTGTTATACTTATTAACATAAGGATGTTATGGGATGTGGTTTTATGAGGTTTATTGGTTGTAAAAAAAATTTGTTACATAGTATTGATGAAGTTATATCAGAAAATCTTTCATTAAAAAAAGATGCACTGTTTTGCGATATTTTTTCTGGGACGGGTTCAGTTGCTCAATATTTTAAGAATAAGTATAGGATTTATTCAAATGATTCACTTTATTTTTCGTATGTGATTCAGAAAGCTACCGTTGAGAACAATATTATTCCAACTTTTACAAAATTAAAAGAAATAGGTATTTACGAACCACTTTCTTTTCTTGAAGAAACGCAAATTATCACTTATGATTATAATAATAATAAATATTTCATTGCAAACAACTATTCGCCACATGATAATTGTAAAAGAATGTATTTTTCTAATAAAAATGCTGTTAGAATAGATTTTATCAGAAATACGATTGAATCATGGAGAACACAAGGGCTGTTAGAAGAATACGAATATTATTATTTGCTGGCTGCTTTGATTTATAGTGTACCATCTATATCAAATATTACGGGCACTTATGGTGCTTATCTAAAAACTTGGGATAAACGTAGCTTTAAAAATTTAGAGTTATCTAGATTAGAAGTGTATGATAATAAAAATTTAAATAAGGCGTTTAATTGTGATGCATTGGAACTTATTGATAAAATCGAAGGTGATATTTTGTATATTGATCCACCGTATAACGAAAGGCAATATGCTCCAAATTATCATTTATTAGAGACTATCGCTTTATATGATTATCCTGAAATTAAAGGCATAACTGGTATCAGACCGTATCAAAAACAAAAATCACCATTTTGTGTAAAAAAGAAAGCTGCTATAGCTCTTGATCAACTTATATCAAAAGCTAATTTTAACAATATAGTAATGAGCTATAGTACAGATGGAATTATTCCAATAGAACAGATTGAAACAATATTAAAAAGACATTGTATTAGTAATACCTTAAAACGTTATGATATTCCGTATAGGAGCTATAAAAGCAAGAAAGATAACCAACAGCATATGTTGTATGAGCATGTTTTTTTTATTAAAAAGTGTGAAGACAAGCAGTATACATATTTTAATAAAGCTATTATTTTAAACAATAAAAGCGTAAATAAGCATAAATATATTAAAAGTCCTACGAATTATATTGGGGGAAAATATAAATTGCTAAATCAAATATTGCCTCAATTCCCTAAAAAGGTAAACACATTTGTTGATTTATTTGCTGGCGGCTGTAATGTTGGTATTAATGCTAATGCTGGTAAAGTAATATTTAATGACATAAATTCAATTATTATTGATTTGTTTAAATGTTTTCATGATACACACATTAATGAATTACTGAAACAAATTGATATGATAATTAGTGAATATTCACTATCAAAAACAAATGAAGAGGGGTATAAAAAATTAAGGCACCATTATAATCAGACGCATAATTTAATTGAATTGTATACCCTTTCTTGTTATTCATTTAACTATCAATTTAGATTTAATAATAAACATGAGTATAATAATCCCTTTGGGAAAAATAGGAGTCAATTTTCTAATAATATGCGAAATAATTTAATTAGATTTGTTGAAAAACTTCAAAATTCAAATATAGAATTTACTAGAGGCGATTTTGAAAATTTTGATATTTCTACCTTGAATTACGGGGATTTAATTTATTGTGATCCTCCATACTTGATTACAACCGGTTCCTATAACGACGGTAACCGTGGCTTTAAAAACTGGGGTGAAATGGAAGAAAAAAAATTATATAATTTTCTTGATAAAATGGATGGGGAAGGAATAAAATTTGCTCTGTCAAATGTTATAGAACATAAAGGTAAAATTAATGAAATCTTGATTGATTGGTCAAAAAAGTATCGATTGATTGAGATTCAAAGTGACTATTCAAATTCAAGTTATAACACTGTGGGTGGAACAAGTAAAGAAGTTTTAATTGTTAATTATTAAGGAGGTATTAATATGGCAAGAAGAACTTTTGGTTGGGTGCAAAATCCTGGTAAATTGTCAAACTTAAAAAAAGTAGTAAGTGTATTTAAATTAAACAGTAAATACAATATTTGGCTTAGAGAGGTGAGATTACCTTTATTAAAAAAATATAATCTTATTTGTGATGAAGATTATGAAAATTTCCAGAGAGTACTTGCAGAGAAGAATATTGTTGTTGAATACGCATCATTAAAAGGCAGGGGTGTAGGTAATAACGGTAGATCAAGTGCTATTTGTACTGGAATTATTCAAGCTGTTATTGATGGTCAAAGAGAACAAACTTATATTGCTCAAGATGGCACATCTATAAATATAAAAAAGCCATATACTGACGATTGGTCGGCTGAAGGTTTCCTGCGTTGGGCTATTTCCTGTGGATTATTAAATTATGATAGAGAAAATGATAACTGTTTCTTATCTGATATTGGCAGCCTTTTGGCGGATACACAAGATAGTAGTGTTGAGGAAAAAGATATTTTTACAAAAGCTCTTTTATCATATCCTCCTGTTTGTAGAGTTTTGAATATACTTTCTGATGGTAAAGGATATACTAAATTTGAATTAGGAAAACAGTTAGGTTTTTATGGTGAATTAGGTTTTACATCAATTCCGCAGAATATTTATATATATGACTACAATATGGCAAATATCAGTGAGCGTAATAAAATCAGAAGTAACGAGGAAGGTGATTCTGACAAATATGCTAGAGGTATTGCAAGTTGGTGTTCACAAATGGGATGGGTGACTTCAAAAAGTACAAATATAACAGAAGAGTATAAAGATGTTAATTATACTGCTAGTTATACTGCTAGACTTCAAAAATACTTCATAACTAGAGAAGGTGAAAAAGCTATAAAAAAATCTATTGGAAATTCAAGTAATGCCAAAATTCCTAAAATTGTATTATACGAAATGCTTGCATCTAATAAAGTTCCTGATGCAGACTTTTTAAGATATAAAAGAGCGAACATTATTAAGGCTATTTTAAACGCAGAGAAAACTTTACAACAGATAAAAAATGCATTAGAAGGTGTAAATATTGAAACGACAGAATCTTCTATTGTCGATGATATTATAGGGTTAAAGCGAATTGGAATTAACATTCGCGAACATGATAAAAAATATAGAATAACAGATAAAATAAAAGGTTTAAAAATTCCAACTGCGATTTCTATAAGTAAGACTGATATCACTCAACTTAAAGAAAAAATTCGAGAAAATTTGAAAACTGTGGATCATAAATATCTTGTCCTTGTGGATTTAGCTTATAGTGATGCTTCAACAAAAGGTAAGAAAAATGCTGATGCTAGAGAATTTGAAATTCAAACAGCAGAATTATTCACAAGAGAGCTTAATTTTAGTGGTATGCGATTAGGTGATGCAAATAGACCTGATGTCATAATTTCTTATGAGGACTTTGGTGCTATTATTGACAATAAGTCTTATAAAGATGGTTTTAACATTGATAGAAAATGTGCTGATGAGATGAGCAGATATATTAATGAAAATACACGAAGAGTTCCAGGAATTCCTAAAAATGAATGGTGGAAAAATTTCGATATAAAGGTCCATACGTTCTATTTCCTATTTATAACATCTTTTCTTAAAGGCAACTTTAAATCTCAGCTTGACTATATTTCAAAATCACAATCGGATATACAAGGCGGAGCAGTGTCTGTCGATAATCTTCTCTATATTGCAGAAAAACTTAAAAGTGGTGTTATAAGATATGAAGATTTCTTTAAATTATTTGTGAATGAAGATATAATTGTATAATATGGTACTACAGTTCAGTTGTTGATTGATTATTGAAACAGAGCCGAAATCATTTTTTACCGCTCCGTTCCTGACAAGCATTGTTGTTTGGTCAAAAATCAATTCATCGGCAGATGAGGGATAGGTCATTATTATTGCAAGCTCCGTGACCGTGATTCAAGCTTTGAACCACAGCCTATACCGTAGCGGCAAAAGGATGTATCCGAGATTGAAGAAAAAGGCTTTGACCTTTTACAGTCAAAGCCTCATACTGCCATGGCAATGTCTTGGGTTTATTAAGTTTTATCATACTGCCTTATAAAACCTCGGCATATTTCGTGGCAGTATTTTTGTTTAAATTTCGTTTGGATTTTTACTTTATCATTTTTAAAAATTCCTGTTTTGTCAAAAGCTTTGCAAAGCCGTAGTCACGACATATTTTTTGGCAAATTCTTTTTGTTTCATCGTCCATACCGCAGTCAAGGCAAATTACACAGTCATTTCTTCCTCTGCTTATCCATTTTACCTTTGCGGCAGCACTTCGCAAAATATATTCGGCATTTTCACATTTTCCGCTGACGGGAGCAACAAACATAACGGTATTATTTTTTCTGTTACGAAAGAGAAAAAATGTTAATTCACGGACAAATGCACAAATTCCGATTACGGCAAAAACAACAAGAAAAACAGCCGATACAACATTCATGTAATTCACCTCAATACATTTTATTGCAGATGTTTCAAAGTGTGCGGTATAAATCCGCAAAATGCAGAAACAATATAAAAAGCGGCTAATCCGCAAAAATGAATGAGGAGAATGAATACTATGGAAAACAATGCATATTGTAACCAAAGCATTATGTGCTCGGTAACAAACTGTAAGCATCACAACAGCACAAAGGACTACTGTTCGCTTGAAGCAATCAAGGTCGGAACTCACGAGGCAAATCCGACTGTTTGTCAGTGTACGGACTGCCAGAGCTTTGAAGCAAAGTGCAGCTGCAAGTAATTTGATTTGAAGCTTACACCCTCAGCCCCTCGGACTGGGGGTGTTTTGGCTTTAAAAGGGGATGAATTTGTGGAGATTTTTTCATCGGTAATTTTTCAGATTGCGGTTTTATTTTCGTTTATATTTATCGGTTTTACAATCCGACAGGGCAGATTATTGCCGGAAAATTCAGCCGAAATTTTTTCAAAGCTCGAGAACAGAATTCTTATGCCCGCCGTTGTAATTAACACATTCCGCACCAATTGTACAGTAAAAAACATAAGCGAAAAATGGGTGTTCATTGCCTACAGCACGGGGGTTCTGCTGTTTTGCATTGCAACGGGATTTGTTGCGTCAAGATTTCTTGGTAAGACGGAATATCTGAAAAAGGTGTACCGCTATTCAATTTCCGTTTCAAATTTCGGATTTGTCGGAACTGCAATGGTGTCGGGAATATACGGCGCAGAAAGCATGGAGCTTTTCGACTATCTTATGTTCACTTTACCGCTTAATTTGTTTACTTATTCAATAGGAATTGCGTGGCTTGTGCCGAACGGACACGGCAAATTTTCAATGAAAAATTTTGTTAATCCGATTTTTGTTTCAATTTTTATCGGAGCAATTCTCGGTTTATTGCCGATTCCGAAATTCAGACTTGTTACAACAATAATCAATTCAACCGCTGCCTGTATGTCTCCGATTGCAATGATTCTGACAGGCTTTGTAATAGGCGGCTACAGCTTTGCAAATCTTTTCGGCAAATGGCAGACCTATGTTGTTGCAGGAATCCGCCTTGTGTTTCTGCCAACGGTTTCGGTGCTTGTGTTAAAGCTTTTTAACGCACCTCAGGAGGCAGTTGTTGCAACACTTTGCGCAAATGCAATGCCGCTTGGACTTAATACGGTAATTATTCCGTCAGCCTACGGAAAAAGTCCCGATGACGGTGCAAGCATGGCGCTTGTGTCACAGCTTACGGCAGTTTTTACGATACCGATTTTGTTCTATATTCTGCTTTAACCCTTGATTAATTCCCACTCCATTGGTACAATATAGGTATAAAAATTTTGGAGGTTTGATTATGGAATTATCTGAGGCTTTAAATAACAGAAAAAGCACAAGACATTATATAGATAAAAAAGTTAACAAAAGCCTGCTTGATGAAATGCTGTCGGCGGCAAATCTTGCTCCTTCGTGGAAGAACTCGCAGACGCCGCGCTTTTATGTTGCAACAGGCGAAAAAAGTAAGGATGCCGTAAGAGAGGCACTCCCCGAATTTAACAGAAAAAATTCAGAAAATGCGTCTGCATATATCGTGACAACAGTTGTTCTCAACCGTTCGGGTTTTGACAAAGACGGTACTGCCGTGACTGAAATCGGCAACGGCTGGGGATATTACGATCTCGGTCTTAACAATATGGCACTTTTGCTAAAGGCAACCGAACTCGGCATTTCAACCCTTGTTATGGGTATCCGTGACGGTGAAAAGCTCAGAAAAGAATTTGACATTCCCGAAACAGAGGCTGTTGTCAGCGTTATCGCAGTTGGTTACACTGATTCCAAAATCGTAAGACCGAAGAGAAAATCTGTTGAGGATTTTGCAAAATTTTATGAGGAATGAGAGGTTTACATAATGAGTGAATTTATCGAAAAACTGAAATCAAGAAGAAGCGTTCGCAGCTTTAAGTCTGAAATGCCGCCAAAGAAAGTTATTTACGAAATTATTTCCGCAGGTTTGTATGCACCGTCGGGAATGAACAGACAGCCGGTTATTATCGTTGCCGTTACAAACAAAGAAATGCGTGACAGGCTTTCAAGAATGAATGCCGAAATTATGGGAAAAGATGTTGATCCGTTCTATAACGCTCCCGTTGTTCTGATTGTGCTTGCCGATAAAGCAGCTCCTACATATTTGTATGACGGTACTCTTGTAATGGAAAATCTTATGCTTGCCGCCCATGATGAGGGACTCGGAAGTTGTTGGATTCACCGTGCAAAGGAAGAATTTGAAAGCAAAGAGGGCAAAGAAATTCTCAAATCACTCGGTATTGAGGGTGACTATGAGGGTATCGGTCACTGCGTTATCGGTTATGTGAACGGTGAATATCCCAAAACTTCACCGAGAAGAGAAAACCGTGTTTTTTATGTTGAATGAGGGAATTTGTTTTTTGAAAGGATTGAACAAGGTTGACTTTGCAACAGTTGAAATATGTTGTCACCGTTGCCCGCACAGGCTCAATGAGTGAAGCGTCAAAAGAACTTTTTATTTCTCAGCCGGGACTTACAACATCAATTCGTGAGTTGGAAACGGAAATGGGCATAAAGATTTTTACACGCACAAACAAGGGCGTTGTAACTTCAAACGAGGGTGAAAGATTTCTCGGCTATGCACGACAGGTTCTTGAACAGGCAAGTCTGCTTGAGGGAGTGTATAAGTCGGGAACAAAGATAAAGCAGCAGTTCTGCGTTTCAACCCAGCACTACTCGTTTGCAGTCAATGCATTTGTTGATCTTATCCGACGGTTTGCAGGTGAGGAGTACGATTTCTCACTTCGTGAAACCGAAACCTACGAAATTATTGACGATGTTGCAAAGATGAAAAGCGAAATCGGAATTCTTTATCTCAACAGCTTTAACAAAGATGCGCTGATGAAAATTATAAAATCAAAGTCGCTGACATTTACCGAGCTTTTTACGGCAAAGCCTCATGTGTTTGTATCAACCGACCATCCGCTTGCAGATAAAAAATCCGTTACAATGGAGGAGCTTGCCGATTATCCGTATCTCTCGTTTGAACAGGGAGAGCATAATTCTTTCTATTATTCGGAAGAAATTTTCAGCACGGTCGGGCGTACAAAAAATATCAGAGTGACCGACAGAGCAACCCTGTTCAACCTTTTAATCGGACTCAACGGCTACACAGTTTGCAGCGGTGTAATCGACAATGAGCTTAACGGTGATAATATAACCGCAATCCCCCTTGATGAAGAGGGCAATATGAAAATCGGTTATATCGAAAATAAAAAGATTTTACACAGTAACCTTGCCGAGGCATATATTAAGGCTTTAAAGAAACATATTTGATATAAGAAAAACTAATAGCAAACGGCTGATAACAAGTATTTTACAAGTCTGTGAATTCATAATATAATTAACTCATCAAATTTCCACGGAGGTATTTAAGATGAGTAAACAGCACACACCATTTAGATTTGAAACAGTAGGTAGCTTTTTAAGACCCGATTATCTTAAAAAAGCAAGACTTGATTTTGAAAACGGTAAAATCACAAAAGAAGAGCTTACCGCGGTTGAGGACAAGGCTATTCTTGACCTTGTTGCAAAACAGAAAAAAGCCGGTATAAAAGCGATTACCGACGGTGAATTCCGCAGAGCAACATGGCATCTTGACTTCATGTGGGGATTTAACGGAGTTGAACACAAAAAAACCGAAAACGGTGTTGCATTCCACGGCGAACAGGCTTTGATTGACGATACATGGCTTTCCGGCGAAATCTCGGTTGACAGTCATCCGTTTGTTGAACATTACAAATTTGTAAAGGCTCTTGAGGATGAAAACACAGTAGCAAAGCAGACAATTCCTGCTCCCGCACAGTTTTTCCAGCAGTTCATCATTCCTGCAAATATTGAAACGACAAGGAAGTTCTATTCGACAGATGAAGAACTTATCAACGATATTGCAAACGGATACAAAAAGGTAATCAAAGACCTTTACGATGCAGGTTGCAGAAATATCCAGTTTGACGACTGCACATGGGGCGTTCTTGTTGCGGAGGGTAGCGTAAACCGCTATGGCGAGGATGCAGATTTTAAGAGTATCAGTGAGAAACTTCTCAAGGTAAACAACCTTGCAATTGAGGGGAAGCCCGATGATCTCGTAATCAATACTCATGTTTGCAGAGGTAACTATCATTCTGCATACTTCAGCAGCGGTGCATATGATCCTGTTGCAGAGAAACTTTTCGGTGAAGAAAATGTCAACGCTTATTATCTTGAGTTTGACGATGAGCGTTCAGGCGGTTTTGAACCGTTAAAATATGTGAGCGGTGACAAAAAGGTTGTTCTCGGTCTTATCACAACAAAGTCACCTGTTCTTGAGGATAAGCAGACTGTAATCAATCGTATTCATGAGGCAGCAAAGTATATTCCGCTTGACAGATTGTATCTCAGTCCGCAGTGCGGTTTTGCATCATGCGAAATCGGTAATAAGCTTACCGAGGAAGAGCAGTGGACAAAACTTGCTCTTGTAAAAGAAATTGCAGAAGAAGTTTGGAAGTAACTATATATAAAAAAGCCGACACTTTTCGGAGTGTCGGCTTTTTATCTGTCATAAATCAGTCCTTGCGTTTTGAACTGAATTTGTATGATATAAGGTTGAGGACAAGGAAAAGTAAGATTGCACCGATTGAGTACATCATCATAAATGTGAAATCCACTTCGTTTCCGAAAAGGTTGAGGTTGGTTGCAAATGCTTTTTCTGCCTCTGCGACAAACATTCCGTGGTCTGCTCCTGCGAGTGAGGTCGAAATATCGTTAATGCACGGGCTGACAAGCACATTTCTTATCATAGCCGCAATGTGTGAGCCGGGGATAAGATTTACAAATGTCTGAACTCCGTCCGAAAACTGGCTGACGGGAATGTATGCGCCGATTACAAAACCAATTGCAACCGAAATAAGTGTGTTGAATGCGGCATAGGTTGAATTCTTTTTGAAGAATGACGCAACAAACATAAGAATAAGTACAGCCGAAACAGAGCCTAAAATCACAAGTCCGTATAATTTTAAAAGCTCTGTAAATTCGGGAAAGCTTGAACCCGATATGCACGAAAATGCGATGCCTGCCGTCAGCAAAATTGCGCTGATTACAATTGTGTTTACAACCGCACCCGAAAAGTAGGAGAGAACAACCGTACTGCCCTTTACGGAAGAAGCGTTGTAGTCGTAGTCAATCTTGTTCTGCTTGTCGGAAATCATTACCGAAAGTGAGTTCATTGCAACCGTTACAACAGATGTTCCGATAACGCCCGATACAAGCCATGAATTTACAAGTGCGTTAATCAAATTGTCCTCTGTTTTGATGTTGAAGCCGTCGAGCATTGAAGTCATTGAATCGACATAATTCTGCTTGAGAAATAAAAGATAAAGTCCGAGTATGATAATCTGCGTCATCATTGAGAAGATAATTGCGGTTTTGTCCTTTAAATATACCTTTATATTTCGTTTTGTCATACCCTTGTATGAGCAAAGTGTTCTTTGAAATTTCATATCAGTCACCCAGCCTTTTACCCGTTACGGTCAGAAACACATCGTCCATATTGCCTTTGATAATCTCAAAATCGACAATTTCAGTATGTTTGTTTGTGATTTCAAGAGCCTGTCTGCTGTCCTTGATTTTGATTTTATATGCATCTCCGACTCTTTCAAAATCAAGATTATCGCCCTTGAGAAGACTATCGTTTTCAGAATTTTCTTCCGTGTACCAAACAAGGCTGTTTGACGAATAATCTTTTTTGAGATTATGCGGAGAATCGTTGGCAACAATTTTGCCCGAATCAATAATCACCACATTATCGCAGTCAACAGTTTCTTCCATATAGTGGGTTGTGAGGAATACCGTAAGTCCTGTTTCTTTGCGAAGATTGTGGATGATTTCCCACACCTGCAGCCTTGTTTTCGGGTCAAGTCCCGTTGTCGGTTCGTCAAGGAACAGGAGCTTCGGTCGGTTAATAAGCGCCCTTGCAATGTCAACCCGTCTGCGCTGGCCACCGCTCAATGTGCCGTATTTTCTTTTGAGAATTTCCGAAAGGTCAAAGGTTTGTGTAAGGCTTTCAATTCTTTTGGCGATTTCTTTTTTGTTGAGTCCGTAATATGATGCTCTCGATTCAAGATTTTCTTTAACGGTAAGCTGTTTGTCAAGTACAGAACCCTGAAAAACAATTCCGATAAGCTCCTTGATTTTGTTCTTTTCTTTGTCAAGGTCATACCCGCCGATTTTAACATTGCCCGATGTTTTTTCAAGCACCGTACAAAGAATGTTGATTGTGGTTGATTTGCCTGCACCGTTAATTCCGAGAAATGCGAAAAACGAACCTTCTTCAACCGTGAATGATATATCATTTACTGCGTGAACATCTTTATAATTCTTTACAAGATTTTTAACTTCGATTATGTTACTCATTAAAAATCCCCTCCTTCTGTCAACATAGTAGCACCTTGCAATTCAAAAGAAAAGCAATTTTAGCTGTGTTGCAAAAAGAGGGGAGTAAGTTGCGATTTTGTATGTCAAAATGCAGTTATTCGTTCTGATAATCCTCGTCTGCGTTAAATTTTTTGAGCGATTCATTAATTGATTTTGCCGTGCTTGTCCGTGTAATGTAGCTGAAAAGAAATGTCAGCAGATACACGGCGGTAATCATTGCAAAAACCAAAAGCGCCATAGGAAAATTCTTGTACCAACCAAGCAAAAATCCCTCGGTCATAACAATTGCCTGAATAAGGCAGAAATGAATGACAATTCGTATGCGAGCCTGCAGTTTGGTGGGTTCTTCTTTAAAGTAAAAAAGCAGACTCGGAATTGAAGTTACCGCACCTGTTCCCATTACAACCCACGGAAAATAGGGTGGATAGTATTCGATTAACGCAATTGAATTTGCAAGGCTTACAACAAAAAGCATTGCAACCGTGATTATGAAAAAGTCCTTTATGACTTCCTTTATAATTTCTTTTAAAGAATCATTCATAACAATACCTCACATTCCAAGCTTTTTCTTCAAGGTCGGCACATACTGCCTTGAAATAATTGCCGTTTCACCGTTTACAAGCTTTGCCTCAAAACGGCTGTTGACAGACGGTGACACGGAACGAATTTTACCGATATTCAGTATCATCGACTTTGAACATCTGAAAAATTTTGTTCCTTTTAAAATTTCCTCAAGCTCATACAGCTTTTGTTTGGTTTCATAAATATTGTTTTTGCAGTATATAAAGGTTTTGTTGTCAACCGATTCTATGTAGAAAATTTCCTTCGTGTCAAGCTTGAACATCTCGCCGTCTTTTGATGCAAGAAGAAAACTTTTCTGTCCCTTAATGCTGTTTGCAAGCGACATAATCTCGTCGCTGATTTCATGACAGCAAATAATAATTTCTTCCCGTTCCTCAATCCCAACCTGACGGATTGTAACATTAAACATCGCATTCCCTCCGTTCATCAACCATTTTACCATATCAAAAAGGAAATTAACAGTACCGAACCCTAACTTGCAAAATTATGTCGGTAAATTACAATTTTTTGTTGACAAATAAAAATATTACTAATAGAATAATACTATTATTTATTATCTGATTTATTGGAGAGGTTTAAATGAGAGCGTTGACCTTTAAAGGATATCTTCTTTCACAACTACAGGAATTGTCAGGAGTGGGCGGAACATCGTTGTACTCGTTTTCAAAACTTGCCGAAAATAATTTTCGCCTTAAAGATGCTTTATGCCTTTATCTTATGATGTTTACCGATAAAAATTTAAAGAATAAACTTCTTAAAAAGTACGACTATCTTAATGACGGTTGCGAAAAACTTTCGGGAATTACGGACAATAATGTTGGAAAATATGTTTCCAAAAAAGAATTAAGCGAGTACAAAACAATCTATGATAACTACCTTTACAGATTAAACAAACACAATAATGAAACAAAAATTAAAAATTTGATGTATAAAAAAATCTGTGAAGTTAAACAGCAAAAGTGTATTACAAACTACCGCATTTATAAGGAATTGAACCTTAATGCAGGTAATGTCAATTCTTTTCTCAAATACGGCAACACTGATAAATTGAGTGTTGAAACAGTAAGAAAAGTTCTTACATTTATTAATGAATATTAATAAAAATATATTGACAATATAATATTGCAATGATATAATCAGCTAAACAAAAAGATTAACATTGTATTGCTTTTGAGAGGTGTTGTTTATGTTTTGGTTAGTTTTCTGGTTTTTGGTGTGTGTTGCAATTCTTGCTTACGGAATTCGCAGAATGGCAAATCACGATTATCGTTTTGGCTCGGGACTTTTCAAGAGCAGTGACAGCAATCTTGACGAAAAGGACGAGTTTGTCGATAAGGATTATTATGACAAAAAGAATCTTTTTAAATAGTATAAAGCAAAATCTAAGGCTCTTGAGTTGTTCCAAGAGCCTTTTGTTGTGTAAAAACGCTCCCGTATTGTACGGGAGCATTTCTTATTTTATTGCCTTTATAAACTTGTAATACGGCTTTTTGATGCGAGGGAGATTATTGTAAATTTCTTCAACGGAATTATAGTAAGCGTTTTCAATAATTTTCAGTTCATCATCGCTTATCGTGTGATTGCTGAATCTCGCCTTTTCATACACGGATTTCACTTCATCTTTAATCAGAAGATGCGAAATTTTCGTTAGATTTTTAAGTTCTTTATAAATGCAGATTGCTCTTTTATTGTTTATTCCTGTTTCAAATCTTTGTTTTCTCTTTTTGATAATGATAATTCTTCTTGAGAAAATTGCGATTAAAGCAAGGGCAACAATTCCCAATGACATCATAGCGATTGTAAATCCGTTAAATTCAAATGAAGATTTACTGTCATTTTTCGGTTTTGTGCTGTGAGAAACCGTGCCGTTTGTCGGAGCAGTCGGTGCTGTTGTCGGTTCAACGGTTGTTGGCTGAGTTGTGTCCGTACTGCCGCCGCTTGCTCTTTGAGAGCCGACATACCTTGCCGGCTGAAACGATGACGGTGTACATTCAAGCGGAATCCAACCCGCCGTATCGCTGTAATACTCAATCCATGCGTGAGCGTTGTCGGTTGTTACGGTCACGGTTTGATTTGCGTATGCGGTTGCATAGTAGCCTGTAACATATCGTGCCGGAATCCCGAGTACCCTCAGCATAAGCGTGCCGGCTGTGGCGAAATGGACACAATATCCCGTGTCGCTCTCGTTGAGAAACCAAGTTGCAAAATCTTTGCCCGACGGCATTTTTGGAGTTTTTAACGAATAGGTTTTACTGTTTGAAATATAGTTCTTTACCATTTCAATCTTTTCGGAAGCGGTAAGCTCCGAGTCGAGAAAGCCTTCTTGATCTGCAATTCTACGCAATTCAATTTGTGTTTTTCTCGGAATTTCAAGATAGGTGTCATACACAAATGCTTTGTAATTTTCCGCTTCGGCTGAATTATTGTATCTGTATGTGTTTTCGGCATAAAACGGATAGTGCGAATAATTAAATTCGTTTTTATCCGTATCGTTTTTTACGCACACATCAGCAACCGAATTGAGATTGTCGGGTAGACTTTCCAAAAAGTAGGGAACATAGGCAATTTTACTTTCATTCAGCATATGAACTCTTGTATCGGTTAAAGCATTGTTTCCGATTGTTGCCGTAAACGGTACGAAATCCTGCGGATATCTTGCTGCATCATTGTCGGAAATGATACTCCATGTATTGTCCCTATAGTCGGCATATGCTGTGCCTTTGAGATAAATATTACCACCAACTGCCGAAGTGACCGTCATAACAGGTGTATGCGTCTGTGTCAGCGGAGAAATATCGCTGAGATTTTCTTTTTCTTCAAGTGAACCTTTGATTTCATTAAGGTTTTTTTCTGCGGTAGTTTTTCGTCCGTCATCAATATTAAAGCTGTTTTCAATGCTCTGCAAAAGGTTTTCCTGCCAGTCAAATCGCTCATATTTTTCAATCGGATTGAATGCAAGCAAAATTGTCATCACAACAAGCATTGTTCCGAATGAAATTGCCGCAATCACACCGCCCTGTGACGGTCTGAATTTGCGTGTGTTCTTTGAAATGTACAAGGCAATAAGACTTGCAATTGCAATAAAAAGACAAACGAGCGACGGAAGAGTGTTTACAAGAATGAAGCAGGGGACAAGCAGTACCATTGACAGCAATGACGGAATCAAAATACGCTTGTATCGTATCAGGCTGATTGTAAAAACTGCACTCAGTATTGCCGAAATAAATACAAAAAGTCCTGTTGCGCTTGTGCCGAGGGTATCTCCCAAAATAATTTTGTTCTGTACGGGAAGATATTGCGAAAGCAGTTTTAAAGCCTGAGTAATAACATAACTCAATTGCTCAAGTATGCTTTCAAGTGAAAACAGCAGAGTGAATACAAAAACAATCATAGTGATTGCTACGCTGATAAACAGTACACCCGACTTTTTGACAAGGGAGGCAAGCAATCCGTAAATTGTGCAGAAAATTGCCGTAGGAACTACTATGATGTACCATTCTGTTTTTATATCAAAAGAGGTGACAAGACAGTAAAACAGGCTTGAAATCAATGTTACGCATAGAAGAATGTCAATCGTAAAGCTTGTTTTGTTTTTCACAACAAGTCAACCTCCTCACGATCGGCAAAAATATTGTAATGCTGAAAATCATTTGTGTCGACAACAAAGCTGCTTTCCGTGTTTAGATAGAGTGCGGAAAAATAGTTTAATATATCGCTTTCGCATCTTATCTCAAAAGGATTGCCGTTCCTGTCGCAGGCAAAGCAAATGCCTATGCTCTTAATCATATATCGGCAGACATACATCAGCTTTGCAAAAACAACATCATTTTCGTCTGCATTATCTCCGAAAAAAGGCATTATAAGACAGTTCTTGATTATCGGAACATTCGGTTCTTTTACAATCAGCCCATCGCTTTTTGACGAAAGCTTCCAATGAACATTGCGCAGACTGTCACCGTGACGGTATTCACGAAGCTCATAAATTTCGCTGTTACCGACAGGCTTAGGCTTGTATCCCGTAACCGTAAAATTACTGCTGTCGGGGATAATTTTCGGTTTTTGTTGTTTTGGAAGAACACGAACAAAGCTACGCTTTTTAATCCTGATCGGAAGGAAAAATATACCGAGCATATCGTAAACTTTACCGTTTTTGCATACAATGTCAAGCTGTCCGCAATGCTGTGTAAGACTGTTGCATTGTCTGATTAACGGCTTTGTAAATGTACCCGAAAATCTGATTTTTATGTTTTCAGAAAGATTTGCTGTAAGGTTGGTTGATTTTATATTCAGCGTGAGCATAGGGCAGAAGAGCGGTTCCTTTTTCTTGCCTGATATTGCAATGTAAAACTCATCCTTGATAAAAACATTTTCTTTTGCAAAAATTTCAATATCGGAGCGTACACTCCGTATCATAAAAGGCAGACTCAGCAAAAGCGAGATTATCGGAATTGAAACAACCGTCAGGAACAAAAACCATGAGAACCAGGCGTAATAAAAAATGCTGAACAAAAATGTTCCCGTCAGCAGACAAAGATAAATTATTATGTTCCTTATCATTTTCAAGTCCTCGGCTTTGGAGTTTTTCTGAGAATTTCGTGCAGAATTTCTTCGCTGTTCTTTTTTGACGCAGAGGCTTTTGCGTTGAGAATTACCCTGTGGTTTACGGCGCAGATAAAAATATTCTGCACATCTCTCGGCACAATGTAATCTCTGCCCTCGGCAAATGCAACAGCCTTTGCCATATCGGTCAGTGAAAGCGTTGCTCTCGGGCTTGCACCTCTTGAAAGCAACGGATGCTTTCTTGTTGCCGAAATGAGTGACACAATATGTCTTGCCATATCGTCGCTGACAAAAACATTCTGAACCTCCGACTGCATTTCAAGAAATTCATTTTTGGATACAATGCAGTTTACTGAGTTAAGGGGATTTTTATCGCTTCTGTTAAGCAGCATTTTACATTCCGCATCGTTGTCGGGATATCCCATTGAAAGCCTTACCGTGAATCGGTCAATCTGTGAATCAGGCAAAAGCTGTGTTCCTGACGCTCCTGTCGGGTTTTGCGTTGCAATAACAGAAAAAGGCTTTTCAAGCTTGAAAGTGTTGCCTTCAACAGTGACCTGTCGTTCTTCCATTGCCTCAAGCAAAGCCGCCTGAGTTCTGCTTGAAGTTCTGTTTAACTCGTCTGCAAGAAAAAGATTACAGAATACAGCGCCTTTGTTGAAAGTGAATTTTCCTGTATCCTTGTTATAGACCGCAAAGCCCGTGATATCTGACGGCAAAGTGTCGGGAGTGAACTGTACTCTGCCGTATTCAAGACCGAGCGCCTTTGAAAACGCAACCGCCATTGTTGTTTTGCCCACACCCGGAATATCCTCAATAAGAATGTTTCCTCCTGTGAGCAACGCAAGCAGAGTGGTGACAACCGCCCTGTCTTTACCGTTTATTACCTTTTTTACCTCATTGGTTATAAGTTGAAATTTATTCATTATTTGTCCCTTTGTGTTAAAATTTGTTGTTATATTTTTTATACAATAATTTAATCTGAACAACGCTCTCTTTAAATTATATTTGATTTGCTTTTTTATTGCAAGTCTTTTTCGTAAAATACAGACCAACTACAGATGTGAAGATATGTTTTTAGGTTATGCAGAATATATGCAAAAAAACGGCAGTCCGTAAAGAACTGCCGTCTGAAAATTAAATTGACAAATAAGAATTAAACTGTTAGAATAAAACCGTGATACCTGCATTAAACGGTAGGCGGTTTCTCCTCACAAGAGGAGGTGATAACCATGACAATTTCCGATGTATGTTTACTCGGCACTTTAATCGTCAGCGTTATCGCTCTTTGTTACCAAGTCTTTGGCAACAAAAAGTAATTTTGTTTCTTCGTACATATATGTACATTTAAATAAAAAAAGAAACAACCGCCCGAACTTCGACACTCCGGCGGTTAGTTTCTAATCAACATGTGGAGAATCCGCTTATCGCAGGTATCTCCTTTTCTATAATTATATTAAACCAAACAAAGAAAAATGTCAAGTACCTTTCGGGTACATGACATTTCCTTTATTACCAAATATTTGGCAACAAAAAGTAATTTTGTTTCTTCGTACATATATGTACATTTAAATAAAAAAAGAAACAACCGCCCGAACTTCGACACTCCGGCGGTTAGCTTCTAACCAACAAGTGGAGAATCCGCTTATCGCAGGTATCTCCTTTTCTATAATTATATTATACCAAATAAATAAAAATGTCAAGCATCGTTTTGATACTTGACTTTTTTTATTCAACTTTTATTTAACCGAAATTATCTTCCGAGAATTTCTTTTTTCTGCTCATGGTTTTCATCGTACAAAAGACCGCAGACAGCCATTTTTCTGATGATATTTTTAACGGTGAGGTCAAGACCTGTGTTTTCCGAATAGTCGGCAGGATAGATAAAATCAACTCTGTCTTTCATCAGTAAGTCCTCAACCTTGCTGTCCTTTTTTCGGTAAACCGCAATTGAATATCCGCCGTAGGCTTTCATCATTTTCATACACGGAACATCTGAAAGACCGTCGCCTATGTAAATCATATTGCAGAACGGAACCCGTTTGCTGTCCTCCGGCATTGAACGGTTGAGGTCAACATCATTTGCAACATCAAGAACACCTTTGTTGATTCTGTAAACAAACTGCGTTTTATTGGTGTAATTTACATCGGTTTTAGGCCATACGGCATTGCCGTTTTCATCGTAAAGAAATTCACACGCAAAAATGCTTTTAAAGTTTTTGCTGATTTCCGTACCTTCAATAATTTCTTTCATACCCGAAGAAATTACATAATGTTCAACCTGCATTCCAAGCTTTTCGCCAAAGTCGGAAATCCTTTTGAACCAATCCTTTACGCCGTCAAAAAACTCAACATTTTTTCCCATTTCAACAAGGTCATTTCGCAAAAGAGGCATATTCCTTTCACGGGACATTTTTACCATTGCGTACATATACGCAAGAATTGAGTCCATATGTTCGCTTTGACCGAGTTCGTTTGAAAATTTCCAGAACTCGTCTTCGGTCATATTAAGACGGGGGATAAAGCTGTAATCCTGCATATCCTTCGTACATAGGGTACGGTCAAAGTCATACATAATCGCTGCAACGGGCATTCTGTTCATAACCGCTCCTTATCCGACTGTGGTCGGCTGTGTGACGCTTTTGGCAGATGTTGAATCTGCCTGAGTTGTTGATTCCTCTTTATATTGCGTAATCTTAATGCTTTTGATAACAATGTTCTTAACGGGGATGTCATCCTTGTCAACCTTAGCCGAGGCGATTTTATCAACAACATCCATTCCGTCAATTACCTGTGCAAATACCGTGTAGCCTCTGTCAACCGCATTGTATGCACCGTCAAGATAGGCGTTTCCGCCGTTTTCCTCATACAGCTTTTTAACGCTGTCGGGAACGCTGTCGGTATCGTAACAGTTTGTGCCGTTTTTCTCAATGAATGCAGTCAGAAGGTTTGAATCCTTGTAGTTTGCAAGCTGGGTTTTGATAGAATCCCATTGACTTGCAAGATGTTCCCAGCCGCCTTCATTCTTATATGTTTCGGCAGTTTTCTGATTGATAAAAAATGCACTTTCGTTTGTGTCCGCACCTGTGTTTGACATAGCAACAGCGCCTCTGATATTGAAAAGCCTGTCGCAAAATTCATCTTCAAATGCCTCGCCGTACGAGCTTGTACCGCAGTAACCGCCGTTGATCATAAAGTCTTTTGTTACTTTGCTGAAAAGTGAATTGTTATACTTTCCTGCTTTTGCAAGGTTTACAAAGTTTGTAACGGCTTTTGGTGCCTGTTCGGGGAAAAGTCGCATTGTTATGTCACCGTATGAGGTGTGAACAACTGCGATTGTATCGCCGTTCTTCGGCATATCAAGCTGAAAACCGACAGGGTTTGAATCGTGAATAATGTTCGGATTGATTCCGAGAGTAGCGGTATCAATGCCGATGCTTTCAAGGTAGTTCTGTGCGGAAGGTTCATCAGCCGTGCTTACAGCAGTAGTTGCCAGAGTTGTTTCGTCGGGAGTCTGCGAGACTTCAGCCTTCTTATCACCGCAACCCGAAAATGCCAATGCAGAAACACACATAATTGATGCAACCGATACGGCACACATTTTTTTAAGATTGTAAGTATTCATAGATTTGTTTCCTTCCTGTCAAGCCTTGTTGTTATGTAATGTTTCCAAAAACGACCTCGGCTCTTCTAATCTGGATTTTATTCTAAAACACACACATTTTTTGTACCATAATCACAAAGTGCATTATGGTACAATCACCCATCGAAAATTTTGCGTGGCAAAATTTGAGGGGGATATAAATTCGTATAATAAGCACTCAACAAAAGCTCAGATTTCATCGTACTTTTCTTGCTTATTATATCATAAATGAAATAAAAATGCAAGTTTGCCGCTTTTTATGAAGGAAAGCGTAGCAAATGCAATAAAATTTTTCTGCAAAAAATTGCGTCCGTGTAATAAGACAGAAAACTTTTTCATATGATTTTCTGTAAACCTAAATATGACGGAGGCTTTAAAATGTCAGAATATTTACCCGAAGGAAAACTTATATCCGAACAGGAAAACATAAATATACTTCACTCATTAAAGATGCTTGAGGATGCAAAAAACAGCGAAAAAATTCTTGAGGCAAAGGCTTGTGTGTGCGACAGCAGTCACAACCTTATTGTTGACCTTGCAGGCATAAAAGGCATAATTCCGAGGGAGGAGGGTGCAATCGGAATTAAGGACGGCTCTGTTCGTGACATAGCCGTGATTTCAAGGGTGAACCGTCCTGTCTGTTTCGTTGTCACTGACATAACCGAGGACGAAAACGGCAAACCGATTGTAATGCTCTCTCGTGAAAAAGCACAACGCAAATGCCTTGACGCATACATTTCAAGGCTGCGATGCGGAGATATTGTGCCTGCCCGCATAACTCATCTTGAAAACTTCGGTGCATTCGCAGACATAGGCTGCGGAATTGTTGCACTTATGCCCATTGACACAATTTCGGTTTCAAGGATTGAACACCCTGCCGAGAGATTTACTGTAGGAATGGATATCAAAGCCGTTATCAAATCTGTTGAAAACGGTCGTATAAGCCTCAGTCACAAGGAGCTTCTCGGCACATGGGAAGAAAATGCCGAAAGGTTTTGTGCCGGTGAAACCGTGTCGGGAATTATCCGAAGCGTGGAAAACTACGGTGCTTTTGTGGAGCTTACACCAAATCTTGCAGGACTTGCAGAAACAAAAGAGGGAGTCCGTGCAGGTCAGCAGGCAAGCGTTTACATAAAAAGTATCATTCCCGAAAAAATGAAAATCAAACTGATAATTATTGACACCTTTGATTACAAATATAATCCGAAATGCCCCGAATACTATTGCGACAGCGACCGTATCGACCGTTTTGTATATTCACCTGAAAATTGTCGGAAACGGGTTGAAACAATATTCGATACCTGAGTTGACAGAAAAACTCCCGAATGATATTATTTAATTGTGAAATCGAATTATTGTTCGGGAGGTTTAATATGCAGTTTACGACATCCGAGATTATTGTGCTTTTATTTTGTGCAATAACGCTCATTGTCAGCGTTGTCACATTAATAACAGTTCTCAAAAAGAATAATAACAACAGAACGGAGGACGAACTTCAAAGGATATTGCTCAATCAGCAAAGCTTTGCACAGTCGCAAAATGACAGGGCGGTTCAGCTTGAACAAAGACTTCACAGCTTTTCAGCCGACAATGTTCAGAGTCTTGAAAATATCAGACGCTCGGTTGATGAAAAGCTTGAAAGTATAAGGCGGGAAAATCTCCGTCAGCTTGACGAAATGCGACAGACAGTTGATGAAAAGCTTCAAAAAACACTTGAAGAAAAAATGAATAAGTCTTTTTCTCTTGTCAACGAAAGACTTGAACAGGTTTATAAGGGACTCGGCGAAATGCAAACGCTTGCGGTAGGCGTGGGTGATTTGAAAAAGGTTCTTTCAAATGTCAAAACAAGGGGCATACTCGGCGAAATTCAGCTTGGTGCAATTCTCTCCGAAATCCTTTCAAAGGAACAGTATGAGGAAAATATTGCAACAAAAAAAGGCTCAAAAAATGTTGTTGAGTTTGCAATCAAACTGCCCTCTGACGGTGCCGGCACAGTATATTTGCCTGTTGATTCCAAATTTCCGGGCGATACATATTCTGCTCTCCGTGATGCGGTTGAAAGCTGTGACAAGCAACGCATTGAATCGGCACAAAAAGCACTTGTTCAGCGTATAAAGGGCGAGGCAAAGGATATTCATGATAAGTACATTGATCCGCCGAACACAACGGAATTTGCAATTATGTTTCTTCCGTTTGAGGGGCTTTACAGCGAGGTTGTCAATATGGGACTTGTTGAAGTCCTTCAGCGTGAGTATAAGGTGAATATTGCAGGTCCGAGTACAATGGCGGCTCTGCTCAATTCGTTGCAAATGGGATTCAAAACCCTTGCCGTGCAAAAGAGAAGTGCAGAGGTTTGGAAAATACTCGGCGGTGTAAAGACCGAGTTCGACAAGTTTAATGATGTGCTTGTAATGACACAGCAAAGACTTGATCAGGCAAACAAGGAACTTGACAAGCTTGTCGGAGTTCGCACCCGTCAAATTCAGCGTCAGCTTAAGGATGTTGAATCGGTCAGCCTGTCGGAACAGAATCTTTTTGAATAAACAAAAAATTAAGGCGAAACAGATTTGTGTCTGTTTCGCCTTTGTTGTTATTGCAGATTAACCTTTGTAGTCAATCCATTCGTCGTCAACCCATTTTAGTTTAGTTTGATTCCATCTTCTGTACTGGAGCTGTCCACGACTTCCACGACGCCATTTTATAACTATTTTATCCGCTCTCGGCTGGATAGAAGTTGAATCGGCACCGCTCTCCAAAGCTGAACTGTCGGGAGTTGCTACTTCAACCACTGCAATGCTGTCGGGGGTTGAATCTGTTTCTGCTGCATTTGCAACCATAACGGTTCCTTGTGCGATAATTGCTGTCATAATAAATGCTGTAAAAATTCTTGCGGCTTTCTTTTTCATCTGTTATTTCTCCCTTAATATAAGACAATAATCATAGTAGCCGTTTTCTACATCGGAGTATGGAATAATAATAGAATCATTTTTTGTATAGACAATGCCTTTCTTTTTATCGTAAGGCTCAAAAATGAGGTGAGTGGTTTTGTCTTTTTCAACATACACATACATATTTGTTTCGTCATATACTTCGACTTTATCGTTGTATTCGCCCGATGATACAAGATCGGCTACACAATCCTCGTATGTGGCGTCCCAACCCGGAACAATTAAAAAACAGTATGAAGCAAAGAATATACCGACAATAAGCAATGCCATTAAAGCTGTAATAACATTGTTTATAATTGTCTGTTTTTTCTTCGGGTACAGAATCATTTCCATTCTGCTTACAATTTTTTTGCCCTTTTCGTTGGTTACAAAACTCATTCCGACAAGCGCACTTTTCAGTGCAGTTTCCCTGTCGCTCTCTTCACTTTCTTGTTGTTCTTTATAGGCTTTCATTTGCGTTACAAGAACTTCGTAATACACAGTGCATCTGTTCTCGCTAAGCTTGCTTGTAACACGCTTGTCACACCTGAGCTCAAGACAGTAGGTTAAATCTTTTTTCAAAAGGTGGGCAAACGGATTCCACCAAAAGATTCCGCAATAAATTTCCGTCAGCAATTTAATCCAAATATCCTTGTTTTTTATATGACAGCATTCGTGCGTTGCGATATATCCAAAATCCCTGTCGTCAAATTCACGATTCGGAATAAGAATAACAAGATTGAAAAATCCGTATGTAACAGGGGAGATAACGCAATCGGTAATTTTTAGCTTAACTTTTCTTCTGATTCCGCACTTTTGCGAAATGAGGTCAAGCTTTGCCTGCATTTCGGGTGTGCCGTCAATAACATTTGCTTTCAGAGCTTTGACTGCTTTGTAATACTTAATCATCACCCATAAAATGTATATCACACTTCCGACAATCCATACTGACACAAGTAGATTGAGCCATGTGAATTCCGGAACAAACAGCACATCTTTGTTGGGAGTCAGAACATCCATTATTGCGGCATACACATTTTTATCGGAAACTGTATATGTAAATTTGAATTCAAACGGAAATACCATTCTTACAAATGTTACAGCATACAATCCCAAAATTGTATAAAGACCGCAGTAATTACAAAAAGCAACCTTTTTTCTGAAAAAGTAAAGCAGCACTATAAAAATGCTGCTTATTGCAATAGAAAACAAGAATGAATAAAAACTTATTTGCATAAATTATTTACCGAGTTCTTCACGGCGCTTTTTAAGGAGAACTTCGAGTTCATCAAAAACATCTGAGCTTTCGGTTTTCTCAATAAGCTCTGAGAAGAGAGTCGGAATATCGCTGTCGGCAAAATTCGGTCTGTCCGAAATCTGCTTAATTGCATAAGCGTCCTTTGTCATTGTAGGAACAAAAGTACGGGCATAGTTCTTAGTCATCTGCTTAACGCCAACAACCTTAATCATGTCCTTCTTGAGAAGAGAATTGATAAGAAGGTTAATGTAACTCTTTTTCCATGTTTTGTTTACAGCCTTCTTAACAATTTCTGAGCTTGTGAGCGGCTCATCGAGGTCCCACAATAAGTACATAATTTCTTCTTCGCTTTTAGTAAGCATGATATTTACCTCCAAAATTAAGTTTATAAATAATATTAAGCATTTAACTTGCCCTCATTATACTATTTGATACAGAAAAAGTCAATAAAAATCTTAAAAAATTATGTGATTCAGGATAAAATCAGCCATTTTCGCACATATTGTTAAAAAATGACTATAAAAATGCGGAATGTTGTATATTATAAAAAGCATAATATTATGGTTTATTCACAAAATCCTGAAAAAGCACAACAAGTCACCGCAAAAATTATTGCGACGACTTGTCTTTTTATTGAAAATATTCAATTAAGCTGTTTTTATTCCGAAATCTTTTTCTGTTCCTTTTTATCGTGGATAAATCTTGCAAGATACACCGCAGGGGTGTCGAGCAGACTTGTGAAAATGTAGATTACATAGCTTGAAAGGAAGATTGAAACAAGTGTTCCGAAATCATAAGTTCCCCAAAATGCAAAAGCGGTGAAGAGGGCTGTGTTGAGAATCTGACTGATAAGTGTTGAACCGTTGTTTCTCAGCCACAAAAATCTTCTCTTGTCGCCGAATTTCTTTTCCGTGAACTTCCACCACTTGTGATAGAGCCACACATCGAACAGCTGACTTATTGCGTAAACAGTGAGGGATGCAAAAATCATTCGGGGAGTGTTTGAGAAAACCGCCTTGATTGACGGCATAATTGTGTCGTTCGGACTCGGATTGTAAAGCATCCAGCTTTGTGAAAGCACAAGAAAAAATACCGATGAGAGTATTCCCGTAAGAACCGCCTTGTTGGCGGCTTTTTTGCCCTCACATTCCGAGAGAATGTCCGTAATCAAAAATGTTACCGCAAAAAGCACATTACCGAGAGTCTGTTCCATTGAAAAAGCGTTTACAAGGATTAAAGCCTCAATGTTCGCAAGAATTGTTGCTACGGCTGAAACGCAGTAAAGTCCCGCTTTTCCGAAAAGCGCATATCCCAAAAGTGCCGCTCCGTAGATAAATACTACAGAGAACATAAGTAAAAGTTCATTAATCATATCAGTCACCTACTCCAAAATCCGTGTTGTTAATTAAAATATCCGTTCTTGGGTTATCCTTATATACAGGATAGATCTTCTGCATAAACTCTTTTATGACAGCTTTGTCGGGTTCAACTTCCGTTGTGTTGTCACACATAATGTTAACGCAAATTCGTTCAAAATATTTTAATCCCAACTCAATATCCTTTTGCATGGTTTCGGCTGTCTGACCTTTAATTCCGAAAAGGAAATTAGCTTCGTCGAAATTCTCAGCAATAACAGCGGGACTGCTCTCTTTAATTCCTTTTTTCAGAACATTTTCTCTGAAATCACAGTCAAAGGTTTCAAGACCGAGCTTCATTTTCAAATCAAAATCCGCAAAATCTTTTCTGAGCTGACTGATTTTGTTCCGATAAAGATAATGTGCCTCAAAATGAATGGTATTTATCTTTTTTTCTTTGCACACCTGTTTGATAAAATCAAGTGTTTTTTTGTCAAGCTCAAAAACCGAGCCTGAGTTAATGACCTCAAGGTCACCGAAAATTCCCGTAACTTTTTCAAGCACGGCTTTGTTAAGACGAAAGTTTTCGTCCTCGTCACTGCACCTGTCGGTGTAGTAGTCGCAGAAGATGCATTTTCTGTAAACGCAACCGCTTCCACGCAGAAGAACAATCTCCCGACTGTTCTTTTCATTAATAATACTGTATCTCTCCATACTCTCTTTCCGGCACAAAAAAAGCACCCACACAAAAGAGGGTGCAAAAAGGGCGTAAAAAGCCCTGTGCCTTTCTCCTTAGTTTTGATAGAAGGAGCAGCCTATCGGCGTCCTTCCGGCAGGATGGTTACGAACTGCCACACAGTATGCTATCACAAATTCCGTTTTATGTCAACTGCAATTTATTATTGCATTATATATGTTTAAGAGGTATAATGAAAAGCGAAAATCGAGTGCAAAGTAACTTTCTGAGTGACTTTGCAGGCTTAAAATTCCATATGGGAAAATTAGCGAATATTGTCATAAATTCCCGAAAAAAACAGCCTATTTTCTTGTATTTTTTAGTTGACAAAGGGACAAACCTTTTGTATAATAATAAACAGCGTTTTAATATGTGTCTATGCTGTCAAGAGGTGCAGATATGCTTTTTGAGCTTAAATCCGTCTTTCAGAATGACGGTGAAGAAAAACAAGTTGAATATAACCTTGACTTGTCAGGTCTTGATGTTGACGGAGTTTATCCATTCAAAACTCCCGTTGTCGTGACTGCCAAAGCAACAAACAGAGCAAGTTTGATTACACTTGTAATCAACGCACACTTTGATTACAGCCGTAACTGTGACCGTTGCGGTGAGCCTTATACAAGAGAGATGAATATGAGCTTTGAACACAGGCTTATTCAGACTCTTGCCGATGAGGAAAATGATGACTATATTGAAACACCTGATTTTACACTCGAGCTTGATGATGTTGTAATTTCTGACATTTTTCTTTCGCTCCCGTCAAAGAATCTTTGCAGGGACGATTGCAAAGGTCTGTGTCAGATTTGCGGACAAAACCTCAACAACGGTGAATGTTCCTGTGATAAGCGTCAAACGGATCCAAGACTTGAGATACTTAAACAGTTGATTGACTAAGATAAATTTTGTAAGGAGGTTTTTGTAATGGCAGTACCCAAGAACAAAACATCACACGCAAGAAAGAGCTCAAGACGTTCAACAGTATGGAAGATTAATGCTCCTGAACTTACTGCTTGTCCTAACTGCGGTGAATTAACAGCAGCTCATAAGGCTTGCACAAACTGTGGTATGTACAACGGCAGACAGGTTGTTGTAAAGAAAGACGAACAGTAATTTTTATTACAAACATTACGGGCGGCAGTTATCTGTTCGCCCTTTTGTTTTGCAAATTTTACCGTATATACAAAAACAATTTGCAAACCTGTTGATTAAAAACGGTATTTTGTGTAGAATAAAAGTGTATGTAAAAATGTTTTGCGAGGTGAAGGTGTGGCTGTTAAAATTTTTGATGTCACAACCGGCAGTCATGCCGACAAAGCAGGGATAAAAAAAGGGGAAACCCTCCTTTCAATCAATTCAAACGAGATTGTCGATGTTCTTGATTACCGATTCTATCAGGTAAACCGCAAGCTTACTCTTGAGGTTGCGGATGAGGACAAAAATGTTCGTACCATAGAAATGACCAAGGGAGAATATGAGGAAATCGGTCTTGAGTTTGAAACCTATCTTATGGACAAACAGCATTCGTGCCGTAATAAGTGCATTTTCTGCTTTATTGACCAGCTTCCGAAGGGTATGCGTGAGTCGCTCTATTTTAAGGACGACGACAGCCGACTTTCATTTTTGTTCGGTAACTATATCACGCTGACAAATATTACAGAGCACGAAATTGACCGAATTATAAAAATGCACATAAGTCCGATTAATGTGTCGGTTCACACAACAAACCCCGAGCTTCGTTGTAAGATGATGAATAACCGCTTTGCAGGCGATACATTAAAATATCTCAAACGCTTTGCAGACGCAGGAATAACGCTTAACTGTCAGATTGTTTCCTGTCCCGGAATTAATGACGGTGACGAGCTTGTCAGAACATTGACCGATCTTGAAAACCTCGGTGTTAATATGACTGCGATTGTTCCTGTCGGACTTACACGCTACCGTGAAAACCTTTATCCGCTTGTTCCTTATAATAAGGAAACGGCAGGGCAGACAATTGATATAATTGAAAAAATGGGTGATGAGTGCGTCAAAAAGCACGGCAGACGAATTTTCTTTCCGGGTGATGAATTTTACCTCCTTGCCGAAAGAGAAATCCCGTCACCTGAATTTTATGAGGACTTTTCCGCTCTTGAGGACGGAATCGGTATGATTGCGTATCTGACCGATGATGTCGGCTGGAAGCTTGAAGAGCTTGATGCAGACGAAAGCCTTTGCCATAAGGTAACAATTGCCTGCGGCGAGGGAGTGTTCCCGTACATGAAGCGGATTATGTCGATGATTAACGAAAAATTCCCGAATATAACTATAAATACAAGGGCGATTAAGAACAACTTTTTCGGCGGCGGAGTAAATGTGTCGGGACTTGTCACAGGCGGTGATCTTATTGATCAGCTCCGTGACGATGACCTTGGTGACAGGCTTATTATCACGTCATCAATGCTCCGTTTTGAAAACGATTTGTTTCTTGATGATGTTTCAACAGATGATGTTGAACGGGAACTCGGTGTAACTCTTGTTCCCGTCAATAACAACGGAAACGACCTTGTAGAGGCTGTAATTGCAGGAAAGGACTGATAAGATGAACAAACCCGTAATTGCCGTTGTCGGCAGACCAAATGTGGGAAAGTCAACGCTTTTCAATAAACTCATCGGTCAGAGATTGTCAATTGTTGACGATACTCCCGGTGTTACCCGTGACAGAATATACGGTGAGGTGGAATGGTGCGGAAAAACTGCCTTTATTGTTGACACAGGCGGTATTGAACCGAAATCAGATGATATTATTCTTGTGCAGATGCGCCGTCAGGCTCAGCTTGCAATCGACACGGCTAATGTTATTATTCTTGTAACAGACTGTAAGTCGGGCATGGTTGCAACAGATATGGATGTTGCGCAGATGCTCCAGAAGTCGGGCAAGCCTGTTGTGCTTTGTGTAAACAAGTGCGACACACTCGGCGAACCGTCACCTGAATTCTATGAGTTTTATAATCTCGGTTTAGGCGATCCTATCGAGGTTTCAGCCGTTCACGGTTACGGTACGGGCGACCTTTTAGACAAGGCTTTTTCAAGCTTTGATTATGATGAAAATGCGGAAGATGACGACACAATCATCAATGTTGCGGTAATCGGAAAGCCGAACGCAGGCAAGTCATCTCTTGTAAACAAAATCACAAACGAGGAACGCTGTATTGTGTCTGATATAGCAGGCACAACCCGTGACACAATCGACACGCTTGTTGAAAATAAGTACGGAAAGTTCAACTTTACCGATACCGCAGGACTTCGCCGTCAGAGCAAAATCTATGATAATATAGAAAAATACAGTATTATCCGTGCAAAAATGGCTATTGAACGCAGTGATGTGTGCGTTATTATGATTGATGCGACAGAGGGCGTTACAGAACAGGATACCAAGGTTGCAGGTCTTGCGCATGAGGCAGGCAGAGCGTGTATAATTGCCGTAAACAAGTGGGACGCTGTCGAAAAAAACGATAAGACAATGCAGGAGTTCCGTAAAAAGCTTGACGCAGATTTTGCGTTTATGTCATATGCGCCGAAGGTATTTATTTCCGCAAAAACAGGTATGCGTATCGACAGGCTGTTTGAATATATCATAAGCTGTAATGACAGCGCAAACCGCAGAATCAGAACAGGTATGCTCAACGAACTTCTTGCACAGGCTACAACAAGAGTTCAGCCGCCGTCGGACAAGGGTAAGCGACTTAAAATTTTCTATATGACTCAGGCTTCCGTAAAACCGCCGACATTCGTTTTCTTCTGCAACAATGCACAGCTTTTCCACTTCTCATATCAGCGTTATCTTGAAAACAGAATCCGTGAGGCTTTTGCTCTTGAGGGTACGCCGATCAAAATTGTGGTAAGAGAGAGAGGAGAAAAGTAATGGAGCATATTTCGGCAATTTTAGCAAACTGCTGGTGGATGATTCTGCTTTCGGCATTGATTGCGTATCTTCTCGGCAGTATCAACACGGCTGTTCTTGTCACAGGCATTGTGACAAAGGGTAAAAAGGATATCCGTCAAATGGGTAGCGGCAATGCAGGCTTTACAAATGTGCTGCGCAGCGTCGGTAAAGTACCGGCAATCATCACCATTGTGTGTGACGCACTGAAGTGTATTATCGCCGTGCTTATCGGAGGGTTCATCTTCTCATTTGCATCGGTTGCATTTCAGGGTGAAAGCCCTATTTTTATAAACGAGCTTATCAACTGCGGAAAATATGTTGCAGGTATTTTCTGTATTCTCGGACATTCATACCCCGTGTATTTTCACTTTAAGGGCGGCAAGGGTGTTGTAACCGCCGCCGCTCTTATGCTGACAGAGGATTGGCGTGTATTTATCGCAATTATTGTAACCTTTCTAATTATCTTCCTCTGCTCAAAAATTATATCACTTGCAAGTGTTCTCTGTGCGATTCTCTATGCGCCTTACACCTTTGCAATGACATTTATCTTTGACTTCATAATTTACAAGGATTATTCTCTTACATATGTAATCTTCTCAACTGCGGCGGCTCTTTTAATCGGCGTTTTCGTTCTTGTAAAGCACAAAGAAAACATCAAAAGACTTCTTAAAGGTGAGGAAAAGAAAATTACAGCCAAAAAATGACGGCAGTATTGACCGAAAAGTGATTTGGTTGTACAATAACTTTGGTATGATATTTGTTATGTTTTAAATATTTCTGATACGGAAAATAAATTATATTGAGAGGTTGAATTAAAATGTCAGATTGTATTTTCTGCAAAATCATTGACGGCTCAATTCCGTCAAAAAAAGTTTATGAAGACGAAAAAATTCTCGCTTTCTATGATCTTGAACCACAGGCTCCCGTTCATGTGCTTGTAATTCCAAAGAAACACATCTGCTGTGCAGACGCAGTTAATGAAGAAAATGTCGGCAATATTGCTCACATTTTCACTAAAATTCCCGAAATCACAAAATCACTCGGACTTACAAATGGCTACCGTATTGTAAATAACTGCGGTGAGGACGGCTGTCAGAGCGTAAAGCATATGCATTTCCACATCCTCGGCGGCAAAAAGCTCAACGGCACAATGGCATAAGAAGGGACTGCAATAATGGATACATATAAGATTAATATTGAAGGACTTGACAGAGAACTCAGAAAATTCCCTGTAAACGATAAGCTTGATATTGCCGCATTTATTATGTTTGGTGACATTGAGATGACAGAGGTTGCCGCAAGAGAACTCCTCAAGCGTGTTCCCGAACACGATGTTGTTGTGACTGCCGAAGCAAAGGGTATTCCGCTTTGCTATGAAATGGCTCGTCAGGGCTGCAGAAACTATGTTGTCGCAAGAAAAAGCGTTAAGGTTTATATGGGCAATCCTATCGGAGTGACCGTTAATTCAATCACAACAAAAAACGAACAGAAACTCTACCTCGGCGAAGATGATGTAAATCTTCTCAACGGCAAGAGAGTTCTTCTTGTTGATGATGTAATTTCAACAGGCGAAAGTCTTCACGCTCTTGAAACGCTCGTTGAAAAAACAGGCGCAAATATCGTTGGCAGGGCGTCAGTCCTTGCCGAAGGTGACGCTAAGGACAGAGATGACATTATATTCCTCAGCGAACTTCCGCTTTTCTTTAAGTAATACTGAGTAATTATAAAATCAAATTTAAACAGCTGTTGAAGTGTGCAGATTATACCGTCCGCATATTTTGACGGCTGTTTTCCTTTTTTATACCATAGATATAAAGTGTAAAAATTAAAGTGTAGAAATTGTTCAACTTATAAATGATTGAATAGAAACAGTGGTGAATAGGTAATTTAATGAGAAGAGATAGCAGCAAAATTAACAAAAATAATATTTATATTGACAAATGAAATTCTATATGATATTATAAAAATACCAAAAATGATATATTTGAAGTAATAAAAATGGACTAATTGTTTTTTGTAGATAAAAATAACCAAATAAATAATAAAAGGAGATGCCATTATGAAAAAAGTATGTTTATGCCTTGCTTTTGTGTTGGCAGCGGTATGTATTCTATGTTCCTGCTCTGATTTACCTGCACCAAGTACCTCTGAAACCGTGAATCCTTCCGTAGATGTTACTTTGAAAAAGTGGGAAGATTGCGGAGCGAGTATTGATAAAGCGGAAGAAATTTCCAGAATTAAGTTTGGCGAAAGTTTGAAAAATATTGTAAGTGTAAGAGCTATTCCATACACGGCGATCGAAGTGGTTTGTTCGTTAGATAAATCTGCCTCTGACAATACTGTGACCTTGCGCAAGGCTGTCAGCTATGCTGTAAAAAACAGTGAAAATCTCAGCGGAGTCAATACAAACGGACTTTCTCCCACAATGGCGACTTTTGAAATTAAGGGTGCGAATTTTGTAAATGAAAAAGGTGAAACTGTAGTAGGAGAATATAATGATAACAATTATAAATATTCTTTTTATTGCAAAAAAGGATTGAATGGTAACCAAGTGTATAATTATATTAAAAAAATGATTACTGAATAAGGATTGATTTTTATGAAACGGCTGTTTGGACTTATAGGATTTACTTTCCTGTTTGTCCTTTCAGCCGTTTTTTATTCGGATTTTAATGAAATTGTCTTTGCGATTATCGGCTCATTGGGATTGCTTTCCGTTGTTGTCGGTATATTTTTAATTGCTTCAAAGAAAAATAAATCATTCGGCAAGTCGCTGTGCGTATTTGCTTTTGCCGTAATATATTCTGCGGGCAATATGATCGCCTATTCCGAATATATTAATAACACGATTATAAATAAATATTCTGATAAAGAAATTACAGCAAGCGGATATATCTGTGACGAAATCATCACCACCGATTCATCATGCAGTTTCGTAATCAAAACCGACAAAATCAACGGTCAGCCGTCAGATGCGAAAATTCAAATTATTTCGTACTCAAATGTTGACGCAGAGCCTTTTGAAAAGGTCAACTTCACGGCTCATATATACAAGAATAATGTAAACTCTCAGATCAGTCACGGAATTTTTCTGAAAGCATATTCCTATGACGGCTTCAAAATTGATGCGACAGGAGAGAAGACAACAACATTTTATTCATTTGCGGTTTCAATAAGACGGGCAATGAAAAATTCACTTGATATGCTGTTGCCGGAGGATTATTCAACGCTCTGCCGTGCCGTTCTTTTGGGCGAGAAAACAGCTCTTGATTCAAGCGTTAAAGATGATTTTTCATTGACAGGCACTTCGTTTTTAATAGTGGTTTCGGGAATGCATCTTGTTATAATCACTTCGTTTGTATTGTTGTTGGTGAGAAAATTAACAAAAAACAGATTCATAATAACAGGTTTTACCACATTCACGGTTATTGCTTTCATGGCTGTAACGGGCTTTGCGCATTCGGTTGTCCGTGCCGGAATTATGATGATAATTGTGTCGTTTGCATCGTCAAATCTCAGAATAGCCGACTCGCTGAATAACCTTGGTTTTGCCGCAATTGTGCTAACATTTTTCAACCCATATGCGGTAGCAGATATCGGTATGTTGCTTTCATTTTCGGCAACGACGGGCATAATTCTGTGGTCAAGACCGATTGAACGCTCTGTGCTGAGATTCTTTCACTACAAAAACAAGCGTAAGGACGGTTTTGTCGGAACGGTTGTCTATTATATCAAAAGGCTGTTTAAAATCTGCGTAAATATGCTGTCGGTTTCAGTATCTGCATTTCTGTGGATTTTGCCGATAACCGCCGTTGCGTTCAACAGAATTTCCCCGACAGTCATACTCGTTTCTCTGTTATGTGAACCGTTTGTTTCGGCACTTTTGGTGTGTTCTCTGTTATGTTCGGTACTTTTTATTTGCCCGTTTATATCATCTTTTGCTTACCCGTTTGGACTCGTTTCGGGATTATGTTCAAAGGCAATTTTGTGGTTGGTTTCAACTTTTTCACAACTCCCATTCAGCACAATTAAAACCCATTCGCTCTATTGGTTTGTGTGGATAGGTGTCAGCGTACTTCTCGCAATCGGCGGATTGTTTGTAATAAATCGAAAATTCTATGTCAAAATTTCTGTTCCGATATCAATTTCAGTCCTCGTAATCGGAGCGTCGCTCAATGTGCTTTTAACAGCCGATAACGGTGAAATGAAAATCTATAATGTCGGCAACGGTGTTTTTGCAACAGTCAACTGCCCCGACAGCTGTTCGGTGATTTCTTGCGGAGGCAACAGAGCAAGCGCAGATGATGTGACAGCCGATATCAGCGAAAGATACTCAGATATTGAATATATGATAATTCCGAATCAGAATAATAAATACTCTTCTCTTGAACGCTTTGCGGTCACAAAATTTGACTTAAATAATATTTTGGTATATGATAATGACATTGAAAAGCAAAATCTTTTGAACGCTTTTGATGGTAACAGCCGACAGACTTTCGGCGGAAACAATCATTTTACGCTGAATCTTTCCGATACGGTGACGGATGAGGTAATCTGCGTTGACAACACAATGTTTCAGTTCATAAAAGGGAAAAATATGACTGTATTGTTTGTGCCGACAGATGCAGACCTTTCAAATCTGCCCGAAAAGTATCGCAATCCCGATTGTTTGCTGATTGATACAGTCCCTGAAAATTTCGATTTGATATCATGTAATACCGTGATATTTTCGGGATTGGAAAAGCAGTTTAAGAAGAATTATGATTCTATTAAAGAAATCAGTCCAACCGTTATTTCAACATCTGAAAGAAACATAACGGTCAATCTGAACGGAGGATAAAATGCCGCGCATCACCGAAGCAGACCTGAAAAAACAAATTAAAAACAAAAGCTTTTCGCCTGTGTACCTCATCTACGGTTCGGAGCAGATGTTTGTCAAAAGTTACACAAAAAAGCTTTGTGAGGCTGTTGCAGGCAAAAACCCGTCCGATTTCAATTATCATACATTCAGCGGCGACATTGATTTTCAGGAACTTGCCGCATCCCTGCAAATAATGCCGTTTATGGCGGAACGCAACTGTGTTGTTGTGACCGACATTTACTTTGATAATATGGTGAAGGATCGGCTTGATACTCTTAAAGAGCTTACAAGCAGAGCATGGGACGGTACGGTTCTCATAATTTCAATGCCGACTTATGTTCCGTCAAAGAATAAAACTTCTTTTACCGCTCTTATAAAGCGTGTTGAAAAAATCGGCAGCGTCTGCTGTTTTGAAAAAATCAATTCACAAATTATCGAAAAGTATGTTGCAAAGTGGGCAAACGAAAACGGCAAGCTGATTTCACACCTCAATGCGTCAAAGATTATTTCAAATGTCGGTGATGACCTCAATCTTCTGAAAAACGAGGTCAACAAAATTGCCGCATATGCAAAGGGTGAGGAAATTACCGACCGTGACATCGACCTTTTGTCAACCGTAAACCTTGAAGCAAGAACATATGATATGGCTGACGATGTTATTAACGGCAGAGGTGACAGAGCGTTCAGAAAGCTTGACACACTTTTCTGTCAGCGGGAAGAACCGATTAACATTCTCTATGCACTTTCATCTGCCTATGTCGATGCGTATCGTATGCGTGTTGCAGATGAATGCTCAGTCAGTAAAGAAACCGTGGCGAAAGATTTTGCCTACAAAAATCGTGCGTTTGTGTTAAACAGGGCGAGAACCTCCGTTTCAAGGACTTCAACCGAGTCACTTCGGAAAAGCCTTGATGTGCTTGTTGAAACAGACGAAAAGCTGAAATCAGTTTCCGTTAATCAAAGATTTTTAATTGAACAGCTTATTTCCCGTTTGCTTTTGATTGCAAAGGAGGGCAGAATCTAATGCTCAAAATCCGTGAGGCTGTCATAGTTGAGGGTAGATATGACAAGATAAAGCTTTCATCAATTGTAGATGCTCCGATAATCGAAACCAACGGTTTCCGTGTTTTTTCCGACAAAGAAAAGCAGTCGCTTATCCGCAAAATTGCCGAAACAAGGGGAATACTCATAATGACCGACAGCGACGGTGCAGGTTTTGTAATAAGGAATTTTCTTAAAGGCTCGGTCGATAATTCAAAAATTAAAAATTGCTATATTCCTCAAATCAAAGGCAAGGAAAAACGCAAGGCAAAAGGCGGTAAAGAGGGGCTTTTGGGTGTTGAAGGTGTCAGCGATGAGGTTATAATAAATGCAATCCGTAAAAGCGGTGCCGAGATAATCGGCGAAGAAAATAATATTCCCGAAAGGAAAATTACTAAAGCCGATCTATTTGTCCTCGGACTTACGGGAACTGAAAATTCAGAAATAAACCGCAAGAAGATTCTTAAAAAACTCGGTCTGCCGTCATATCTTTCAACAAACGCATTTTTGACCGCAATCAACTGTCTTTATTCTTTTGAAGAACTAAAAGAGATGCTCTGACAAAATAAAAAATTCATAGGTTAAATAAATCACCTGTTTCGGCAAAAACTAAAACAGGTGATTTCTTATGAAAAAAAGTTTACGGTTGCGTAACGATTGCATTCTCTTTTCAATAGGCGGAGCAGGCTACGCTCTGCTTGAAATTTTGTGGCGGAGAAAAACTCATTGGTCAATGGCGGTCACGGGCGGAACTGCGTTTGTGTCGCTTTTCAGATTTTACAAGCGCTTTTCAAAAATGAATATGCTGCAAAAATGCATATCTGGAAGTGCGATAATTACCGCACTTGAATACTGCTGCGGCTGTGTTGTCAATCTGAAATTCAGGCTTAATGTCTGGGATTATTCAAACTGCCGACTTAATTTAAAAGGGCAGATTTGTCCGTTTTACAGTGCCTTGTGGGCATTTCTTTGTATCCCAGTCAGCGCATTATGCACTTCTCTCTGCAAAAAAATACAGTAAAAAACAGGAGCGGTAAGGAAAATACTGCTCCTGTTATGTTTTATTTATTCAGACTTTTTGTTCTCGCTTTTTTCATCGGATTCGTTTTCTTCGGAAGTATCGTTTTTCTTGACAACAACCCGTAAAATACGCTGATCCTTAACCTCCATAACGGTAAACTTAAAGCCGTCGGCCTCAATGTTGTCACGCTTGTGGGGGATTGTTCCTGCGTGTTCAAGAATATATCCGCCGACCGTTACACTGTCGCATTCAAGACTGTCCTCGTCCATATCAAACAGACCGAGCATATCTTCAAGCTCCATATCACCGTTTACAAGGAACTCGCCCTTGCCGATTTTGTAGTAGTTATGCTCAATTTCCTCGTCCTCGTCCCATATTTCACCGACAATTTCCTCGAGCAAATCCTCCATTGTAACAATACCGAGTGTTCCGCCGTATTCATCCGTAACTACCGCAAGATGAATTTTTGTGCGTTTGAATGCATTAAGGATTTTTGAAAGCTGTTGCGTTTTGAACACAAAGTAAGGCGGCTGCATAAGCTCCTTAACATCGGGCGCTTTACCGTCTGCAAGTCGTTCAAGATAATCTCTTGTATGGAGAATGCCGACAACATGGTCAACCGTGCCTTCGTACACGGGAATTCTTGAATAGCGGTTTTCAATGATGATATTCTTGATTTTTTCAGGCGAGTCATCAACGCTGATAAATGTGATGTCAACCCTCGGAGTGAGAATTTCCTCGGCAGTAGTTTCGTCAAAGTCAAGTGCGGAGCGAACCATCTCGCTTTCGCTCTCTTCAAGAACGCCTTCTTCCTCAATGCTCTCAACAATGTATTTAAGCTCATTTTCAGTAACTGACGGAGCGTCACCGCTGCTGCCTGCAATCTTTAAGGCAATCATTTTGAATCGTGTGAAAATCCACACAAGCGGTGTAAGAAGTGTCATAAGTCCTCTGAGCAATCCGGCTGTTTTGAGTGAAAAGGCATCGCAATGTTCCTTTGCAAGACATTTCGGCACAATCTCACCGAATGTCAGAACAAGAAAAGTTGTTGCACCCGTTGCAATTGCCGAGCCTGCGTCACCGAAAAGATTCATACACAGCACAGTCGCAATTGAAGAACAGCTCAGGTTTACAACATTGTTGCAGATGAGAATTGTTGTAAGGGCATTGTCGAAATGCTCGATTATGTAGAGCGCTGCTGCCGCTTTTTTGTTGCCGTCATCCTTGTAACGCTGAACACGCACCTTGTTTACAAATGAAAATGCAGTTTCAATCGCCGAAAAGAACGCCGAAAGCAAAATAAGAACTAAAATGACAACACCCATAATTATGTCAGATGTCAACTGAATATCACTCCATAACAACTTCCGACAGGTTCTGTCGGAATAATATTTCTTTAATACTACTATAATTCTTTTAAATAATTATTACTTATTAGAAATAAAGAAATAAAATTATTGAAATAATTTTGCTGTAATGGTATAATGGTCACTAAAGGCTTTTTACAATTGAACAGTGTGGCTTGTGCGTCTTATTTTTTGGTATGCATACATTTTGCGTGCAATTTCGGTGAAACTATTCTCGGAGGTGCATACAATGCCACAAAAATCAAAATCTTCAAAAGTCTCATCAAAAAAAGGGAACTATGTTAAAAATCCTGCACCGGATGACGATCCGCAAAAGCTTGCAAACGACAGCCCCATAAGTGAAGAACAAACAGACCGAATCGGCGAAACAGGTTCTGTTCTCACAACTCATAAGGACTGTGTGCTGCATTGCCTGACGATTATCGGTCAGATTGAAGGTCATTACATTCTTTCACAACAAAACAAAACCACAAAATACGAGCATGTCATCCCTCTGCTTGTTTCGGTTGAGGAGGACGAAAGAATTGACGGACTGCTTGTGCTGATTAACACAGTCGGCGGAGATGTTGAGGCAGGTCTTGCAATTGCCGAGGTGATTTCGGGAATGAAAAAGCCGACCGTTTCCATCGTACTCGGCGGAGGTCATTCAATAGGAATTCCGCTTGCTGTTGCGGCAAAGAAAAGCTTTATCGCAAAGAGTGCGTCAATGACGGTTCATCCCGTTAGAACAACAGGCCTCACACTCGGAGTTCCGCAGACCTTTGAATATTTTCAGCGTATGCAGGACAGAATCACAACATTTGTTGCCGAAAATTCCAATATTACAAAAGACCGTTATAATCAGCTTGTGCTTAACACGGGTGAGCTTGTAATGGATATCGGAACTATTCTTGAGGGAGAAGAGGCTGTTGAAGAAGGCTTGATTGACGAGGTCGGAACAGTTTCCGACGCAATTGACGCTCTTTATGATTTGATTAAAGAAAACAAAGAGAGCAAACCAAAGTCTGCAAAATCACGCTCAAAAAAGCAGGAAAAATAATTTCGGGCGTTTTGCCCGAATACATATATATTGTGACGCTTATGATTTGTATGAAATCTTAATTATGCCAACCCATACGGCTTTTCAGCGTACAAATAACAAAGAAGATTCGTAAAACTTATTTTTTGGAGGGAATACATAACCATGTCAATTTTAGATGCTATTATTCAGGGTGTTGTTCAGGGACTTACCGAATTTTTGCCCGTATCAAGCAGCGGCCACCTCGCAATCACACAGCACATTCTCGGTGCAGGTACAGGCGAAAGCAATCTTTTCTTTAATGTAATGCTCCATGTTGGCACACTTGTTGCCGTTGTTGCATTCTACCACAAACTTGTGTGGGATCTTATCAAAGAATTTTTCCTTATGCTCAAGGATATTTTTACAGGAAAGTTCAAATGGAGCAAAATGAATTACAACCGTAATCTCGTTGTAATGCTCATCATCGGTCTTATACCGCTGTTCTTGCTTTTTCTGCCGATTCCCGGAACAGATATGAAACTCAAGGACCTTGCAGACCGGCTTTCCGCAAGTCCTGTTCTCATAGTAACTGCCTGTTCGCTCATTCTCACAAGCGTACTTTTAACAATCGGTATTATCTGTAACCGCAAGAGTGTTGCCTCAACTCACAAACATCTTGCAACAAAGAGCAATGCAAAGGCAACAAGAGATAATTTTAATGTTGTTGACGCAATCCTTGTCGGTGTAACACAGGTTTGTGCCGCACTCCTTCCGGGACTTTCCCGTTCAGGCTCAACACTTTCGGTCGGTGAGATGAGAGGAATCTCAAAGCAGAAGGCACTTGACTACACATTCGTACTCGGTATTCCGTCAATCCTTGCGGCGGCACTTCTTGAGGGTGTGGATGCAATCAAGTCACCCGAAGGTTTAAGCAATATTGAATTTCTTCCGCTGATTATCGGAATGGCAGTTTCCGCAGTTGTAGGCTATCTTGCAATCGTAATTTTCAAGTGGTTCCTGAAATCCGACAAAATGGAAATTTTTGTAATCTACACAGCGGTTGTCGGTGTTGCATTTATTGTAATTTCAATCATCGAAATGAACACGGGCGTAAACCTTTTCACAGGTGCGCCAATTGCATAAATTTTAAATGGAGTGATTTTATTGGCAGCTAACAAAAAAACAGCTGACAAAACTAAAAATACTGCGTCGGGAAGAAAAAAGACTTCTTCAAAAACCTCATCAAAAGGTGCAAAAACTGCAAGCAGAACCAAAGCATCCGCTGTTCCGAAAAGGAGCAGCGGACTTTCGCCGCGTGTAAGAGCAATCCTCTATGCCGCCGTTGCGGCTGTTTTTGTCTGCATAATTTTCATAAAAGGTTCAAATGTCTGGACAATGATACGCAGTTTCTTTTTCGGAGTTCTCGGATTCGGAATTTTTCTTGTTCCCGTAACGCTTTTTTATTTGTGTGTCATGACCGAAAAGGAGAAACAGGTTGCACGCTATAAGCTGAAGCTTTTCCTTTGTGTCGTCATAATTCTGTTTATCGGTGCGTTAATTTACGCAGGCAGCGGTGCAAAATATTCTGATATGAACTTTTTTGCGTGTCTTGGCAATCTGTTCAAGGATGCCTCCGACACCTCAAGGTATATGACTTTCGATTGCGGAATAATCGGCGGATTGCTCGGCTATCCGCTTGTTGTCCTGTTCGGCAGTACAGCCGCACTTTTTACAAGCTTTGTTGTAACAGCCGCACTTATCCTTATTGTTGCTAACATTTCTATTAAAGATATGACAGCGGCGGCTTCAAGGACAGCCGTACATATCCGTGAGGCAGGTGAGGAAAGGGCAAGAGTTCGCAGAGAACGCAGAGAAGAAAACCGTGAGAGAAAGCTTGCCGAAAGAGGCGATATCGACATTGCGCTTGAAGGCGAAAACAGAAAGTCCTCGGGAAGTTTTATTGACATTCCGCTTGATGACAAAAAGACAAAGGTCAAGAAAGCAAAGTTGTCAGTAAACGGAATTGACACGGATATTGCCGATTCAAAGGAAGAAAATGCCGCAGACAAGGATCTGTCACAGGATCTCATCAACATAATCAATCGTGCAAGCAAGCCTATGGGCAAAAGTGCCGACAATACGGTTTCTGCAATTGCAGAGGATATCTCAAACGAAAAGTCAGCTTCTAAGGCTGAACCGACAGAGGTCAAGCCTGATGCCGAAACTGAGAACATCGTCAAAAAAGCACTTCTCAAAAGCAAAAAAGACAACAGCGAGGAGGCCGGCGACGAAATTGCGGAACAGCTTGACAGAGCTGTTCGTTCCGATAATTCTCAAAAAGAAGAAAAAAAGTATCAGTTTCCGCCGATTCAGTTGCTCAAACCAAAGCTAAATTCCGATGACAGCGATGCAATGGAAGAAATGCAGAATAATGCCAAAAAGCTTATTGATACCCTCACAAGCTTTGGTGTAAAAGCAAGCATTGTAAACATCTGCCGAGGTCCGTCTGTAACACGCTATGAGTTACAGCCTGCACCCGGTGTTAAAATCAGCAAAATTACAAATCTCTCCGATGATATCGCACTCAGCCTTGCCGCAAACGGTGTTCGTATTGAAGCGCCTATTCCGGGTAAGGCGGCAGTCGGAATTGAAGTTCCGAACAAGGTTGTAAGCATGGTAACAATGCGTGAATTGATTGATTCGGACAAGTTCAGAAACAGCAAGAGCAAGCTCACAACCGTTCTCGGCAGAGATATATCCGGTGAAATTGTTGTTACCGACCTTGCCAAAATGCCGCACTTGCTCATTGCAGGTACTACGGGTTCAGGTAAATCCGTATGTGTAAACTCAATTCTTATGAGTATTCTCTACAAGGCAACTCCCGATGAAGTAAAGCTGTTGCTTATCGACCCGAAAATGGTTGAATTTTCAAAATACAAGGGTATTCCGCATTTGCTCATTCCCGTAGTATCCGACGCCAAAAAGGCGGCGGGTGCGCTTGCGTGGGCGGTAAACGAAATGCTCCAGAGATATAAAATTTTCTCCGAATACGATTGTAAGGATATTGATTCATATAATTCTCTTATCGAAAAAAATATGAATTATATGGAGAAAAATCCACCTGTTGTAAATGAAGAGGGAGAAGAGGTTCAGCCTGTTCTTGAAGTGAACGGACTTCCCGTTGCCAAAGAAAAAATGAGCCGTGTTGTAATTGCAATTGACGAGCTTGCCGATTTGATGATGGCGGCTCCGAGCGAGGTTGAGGACTCAATCTGCCGACTTGCTCAGATGGCTCGTGCCGCAGGTATGCACCTTATCCTTGCAACCCAAAGACCTACCGTTAATGTAATCACAGGTCTTATCAAGGCGAATGTACCGAGCCGTATTTCACTCAAGGTAAGTTCAAACACAGACTCCCGTACAATTCTTGATACAGGCGGCGGTGAAAAGCTTATCGGCCGAGGCGATATGCTGTTTTCGCCTGTAGGCGCTCCAAAGCCTATTCGTGTTCAGGGCTGCTATGCTTCCGATGAAGAAATCGAGGGTGTAACCCACTACATAAAGAAAGCATATTCGGCTCAGTATAATTCTGAAATCGAAGAAAAAATTAAAAGAATTGCAGCAGAAGAAATTGCTCAGGGCAAAAAATCGGGTGATTCAGATTCATCATCTGACGAAGGTCTTGATATTGACAGCAAAATGGAAGAGGCAATCAAGTGCGTAATTGAAGCAGGACAGGCATCAACCTCACTTTTGCAGAGAAGACTCAAGGTCGGCTACGCAAGAGCAGGCAGAATGATTGACGATATGGAACAAATGGGAGTTGTTGGTCCTCATCAAGGTTCAAAACCGAGAGATGTTCTCATGACCTACAACGAATGGCTCGAACGCAGAAATGCACTTGAAAACAGAGCCGATTAATAAATAAAGGAGGGTTCAATATGGCTTTTTTACCGATGAACGCAAAAGAAATGCGTGATCGAGGTTGGAGCGAAGTCGATTTTGTATATGTTTGCGGTGACAGCTATGTTGACCATCCGTCATTCGGTGCGGCAATAATCACGAGAGTTCTTGAGGATTGCGGTTACAAGACAGCATTCCTTGCACAACCTAATTGGAAAAACGATGATGATTTTACACAGTTCGGAAAACCAAGGCTCGGTTTTATGGTGTCGGCAGGCAACATTGACAGTATGGTTGCCCACTACACGGTTGCAAAGCGTAAAAGACATGATGATGCCTATACGGCAGGCGGTAAAAACGGCAGGCGTCCCGACAGAGCAGTCACAGTTTACTGCAACATAATCAGAAAACTATATCCCGATTCTCCCATTATAATCGGAGGCCTTGAGGCATCACTCAGAAGATTTGCTCATTATGATTATTGGAAAAACGAGGTAATGCCCTCAATTATTTTCGACAGCAAGGCAGATTTGCTTGTGTACGGAATGGGCGAGCTGCAGACAATTGAAATTGCAAAAAGACTTTCCGAGGGCTATCCTGTTGAATCTCTTTACGACATCAGAGGTGTTTGCTATAAAATTCGTACAGACGATTATGTACCAAAGTCGGTTGTCGAACTTCCAAGCTACGAGCGTGTAAAAGAGGATAAGCGTGACTATGCAATTGCATCACGCAGGGAGCTTGAGGAGGCTGATGCAGTAAGGGGCAAAACCCTCATTCAAAGGCACGGAAAATATATTCTTGTGCAGAATCCTCCGATGCAGCCGCTTGACACAAAACAGCTTGATTATGTCTATTCTCTGCCGTATGAGCGTTGGTATCCAAAGTGTTATGAAAGTCTCGGCGGCGTACCCGGTATCAACGAGGTACTGTTTTCAATCACACACAACCGTGGTTGTTTCGGCGCTTGTAATTTCTGCTCACTTGCTTTTCATCAGGGCAGAGCGGTAACCGTCAGAAGTGAAAAGAGTATTATTGAGGAGGCTGAAAGTTTTCTTGATAATCCACGATTCAAGGGCTACATAAGCGATGTCGGAGGACCTACCGCAAACTTCAGACTTCCGTCATGCGAAAAGCAGAAAAAGCTCGGACTTTGTAAAAACAGAAGATGTCTTGCACCGACACCTTGCCCGAATATGCAGGTGTCGCACACGGAATATCTTGATATTCTGCGAAAGCTGAGAAATCTCAAGGGAATTAAAAAGGTGTTTATCCGCAGCGGAATCCGTTTTGATTACCTTATTGAAGATGAAAATGACGAATTTTTCCGTGAACTCGTAAAGTATCACATCAGCGGTCAGCTGAGAGTTGCCCCCGAGCATTGTTCGGCGGCAGTTCTCGACAAAATGGGCAAGCCGCATATTGAAAGCTACAAGCGTTTTTGTAAGATGTTCTACGATTTTACGGGCAAGGAAAATAAAGACCAGTATGTCGTGCCGTATCTGATGAGCTCACACCCCGGGTCAACACTTTCGGATGCCGTAGAACTTGCACTTTTCTGCAAGCGTGAAAACATTCACCCAAAACAGGTTCAGGACTTCTATCCGACTCCGGGTACAATTTCAACGAGTATGTTCTATACGGAGCTTGATCCGTACACTCTCAAAGAGGTTTATGTTCCGAAGTCTGAAAATGAAAAGGCAATGCAAAGGGCGTTGCTGCAGTATTTCATTCCCGAAAACAAACCGCTTGTAATCAAAGCACTCATCAAGGCCGGCAGACGGGATTTAATCGGTAACGATAAAAAATGTCTTGTAACTCCGATGGCAGGACAAACACAGGGCGGTTATTCAAAACAGAACAACAACCGCAATTCGCAGAATCAGAAGGGAAGAGGCAAAAACGGCAAAGATAAGTTCGCAAAGTACAGACGAAAAAACAAAAAGAAATAAAATCTTTTTCATACTGAAAATATCGGTATGCGTACTTTTCATTGCCTGTGTACTGCTTGTTTCATTCGGAAAACCTCTCGGAATTCCCGATTGGAACGATGTCTATACATTTTTCGGAATTTCAGCCGATATGGAGTCCGATTTTTCTGTTTCGTTTATCAATGTCGGTTCGGCTGATTGTACGCTGATTAAATGCGGAGATAAAAGCGTGCTGATTGACGGAGGAACAAATCTTGTGACCGATAAAATTACTGCCTATCTCAAACGCAGTTCGGTAACTCATCTTGATGCCGTAATCGTGTCACACCCCGACAGCGACCACATCGGTTCGTTGCCCGATGTCATAGATGAATTCGGTACGGATGTTGTTTATTTCGGAAAATATTCCGACAGCCACAAAACACCCGAATACGAAAAGCTTGTTAATTCTATAAAAGAAAATAATATAAAAACCGTAATTCCCGTTTCAGACAAACCCGTTGAAATCGGAAATATGACCTTTAAATTTTATCAACCCGAAAAGGACTTCGGCAACACAAACGATAATTCGCTTGTAACAATGCTTGAATATGACGAAAAGCGATTTCTCTTTACAGGCGACATTTCGTCAAAAAGGGAAGAATCAATGGTTAATTCCGACAAAGAATTAAAATGCGATGTTCTCAAGGTTGCACACCACGGCAGTAAGTATTCTTCAAGTGAAGATTTTCTTGCAAAGGCAAGCCCCGAAACCGCTGTAATAAGCGTTTCGGCTGACGATACGGCACTTCCCGATTACTATATAACAGCCTTGCTTAACAGCGTGTGCAAAAATGTTTATCGGACAGACAGCGATAAAACCGTTATGATAACAGTCGAAAACGGCGAGATTTGCACCAAAACTCATGCCTGAAAGGTTGACTATAAATTAAATAATGTTATAATATTATTGTTTAACTGACAAAAATCGAAAGGAATTTTTAAATATGGGAGTATATGAAGAACTCGTAGCCAGAGGACTTATCGCTCAGGTTACGGACGAAGAAGAAATCAGAGAGCTTGTAAACAGCGGTAAAGCCACATTCTATATCGGCTTTGACCCGACAGCCGACAGTCTCCATGTAGGTCACTTTATGGCTCTTTGCCTTATGAAAAGACTTCAGATGGCAGGCAACAAGCCAATTGCACTCGTAGGCGGCGGCACAGGTATGATCGGTGATCCATCAGGCAGAACAGATATGCGTCAGATGATGACAAAGGAAACAATTCAGCACAATGTTGATTGTTTCAAAAAGCAGATGAGCCGTTTTATCGACTTTTCTGATGGCAAGGCTCTTCTTGTAAACAACGCAGACTGGCTTCTTGACCTTAACTATGTTGAGCTTCTCCGTGATGTAGGCGCTTGCTTCAGCGTTAACAATATGCTTCGTGCAGAATGCTACAAGCAGAGAATGGAAAAGGGACTCAGCTTCCTTGAATTTAACTATATGATTATGCAGTCATACGACTTCTATGCTCTCTATCAGAAGTACGGCTGTAATATGCAGTTCGGAGGCGACGACCAGTGGAGCAATATGCTCGGCGGTACAGAGCTTATCAGAAGAAAGCTCGGCAAAAACGCATATGCAATGACAATCAACCTTCTCCTCAACTCAGAGGGTAAGAAAATGGGTAAAACCCAGTCGGGTGCAGTATGGCTTTCAGCCGAAAAGACAAGCCCCTACGATTTCTACCAGTATTGGAGAAATGTTGATGACGGCGATGTAATCAAGTGCCTTAAAATGCTCACATTCCTTCCGCTTGAAGAAATTGATGAGCTTGCAAAACTTGAGGGCAGTGAAATCAACAGAGCAAAAGAAATTCTTGCTCATGAGCTTACAGAGCTTGTTCACGGCAAAGAGGAGGCTGACAAGGCTCAGGAGGCCGCAAGAGCAATCTTCAGCAACAAGACAAATACTGACAATATGCCTTCAACAACTCTTACAGAGGCTGATTTTGCAGACGGTGAAATCGGAATTCTTGACCTCATGAAGAAGTGCGGACTTATCCCTTCAAACGGTGAGGGCAGAAGACTTATTCAGCAGGGCGGTGTTTCTGTTGACGATGAAAAGGTAACAGATGTTTACGCAAAGGTTGCAAAGTCTGATTTTGAAAAAGGCTATGTTGTAATCAAAAAGGGTAAAAAGGTTTACCATAAGGCAATTCTTGGCTGATTTTCAAAATTAAATAAAGGGGATTAGGGCAAAATGAAAAAGTTTTTTTCGGAGTTTAAGGAATTCATAATGCGTGGAAATGTGCTTGATCTCGCAGTCGGCGTTATCATCGGTGCGGCTTTTCAGGCAATTGTAACTTCTCTCACAAGCGACATCATTTCGCCGATTCTCGGTATCTTCGGCGGTGTCAACTTTGACCAGTTTCAGGTTACAATCAACGGCGCAACAATTATGTACGGTAAGTTTATCACAGCGGTAATCAACTTCCTGATTATGGCTTTCGTAATCTTCCTTATCGTAAAGCTTGTTAACAAGGTTATGTCACTCGGCAAAAAAACTGAACCCGAAAAAGCTCCCACAACAAAAAAGTGTCCGTTCTGTTTCAGTGATATTGATATCAAAGCCACAAAATGTCCCCATTGCACAGGCGATATCATCGACCTTACAGAAAAAACAGACGACAAAAAATAATATCGCTGTTACATAAACAGATATTACACAACTTAACAACCAACAAAAAAGCCACAGTAGAAAGTTAAAATCTACTGTGGCTTAAATTATTTGTTGCTATTGCCGTTTTCGTCAATCTCATCATCTTCAAACACAATAATGTCCTCAACTCTGCATTTGAAAATCTTGCACAAATCATCAATCTTAGTTGTGCTGATCCCCTGATTTTTCCTCAGTCTGTCAATTGTCGCACTGCTGATATTGTGCTTGTTGATAAGAGTGTAGGTGCTCTCATTACTTTTCTCCAAAGTTTCCCAAAAGGGAGTGTATTTTATCATTAAATCACCTGTATTTAAAGGTAATATAAGATTTTGCACTTGACAATAGTTATAAATATGACTATAATACAAATATACAATAATATGCACATCCAAACAATAATTATGCGTATTTTGTACAAATAAATATTTAGGGGGAATAGAGATGAAGAGAAAATTAAGTAAATCGTTGTCTATTATTTTAACAATGACAATAGTAATTTCGGCAATTATCATTGCTCCTGTTACTGTAAGTGCGGCAGGTACAGCAAATGATATTGTAAATGTAGCAAACGGAGAGGTAGGAGTAAGCGGTTCTCCAAACAAATATACATACTGGCTTGGTTCTATTGGAGGCAGTTATTCATATGCGTGGTGTCACGCTTTTGTATCTTGGTGTGCCAATCAAGCCGGTGCAGGAGATAAAGTTCCGAGAACAGCAAGCTGTGCTTCAGGTGTATCTTGGTTTAAAAGCAAAAATGAATGGAAAAGCAGAAGTAGTGGATACACCCCAAAGGCAGGCGATATAATTTACTTTGATTACGGTTCTAACGGGACTTATGACCATGTAGGTATTGTAACCTCTTCAAGCGGAGGTCGAGTTTATACAATTGAGGGTAATGCCAGAAATGCCGTTAAGGTGAACGGTGGGTATTCAAACGGTTATTCTTTAAGTAATACAGATATTTTAGGATATGGTACACCGTCATATGCAAATAATGCTCCTGCTAATGCTCCGACAGATGTTCATCTTGACAGAAGTCAGGTTTGGTATGATTTGAAAGATGATATTGTTTTGTATCCAAGAGCAAATGATGCCGATTCATTTTGGATTAGTGTACATAAAGACGGGCAACAGTTGATCAGTCAAGGTGTTTCCGTAAATGGTGAGTTGCGATTTTCTGCAAGTCAATGGGGTGTTGGCGATTATTATGCGTGGATTACCGCTTCAAATTTAGCAGGAAATGTTGATTCGGTAGGAATTAATTTTTCTGTTGTAGGAGCTGCCGGATATAATAGTGTTTCTGTTGAAAAACCATTCTATGATATTGATGAAACAGTCAGTATTTCAGTTTCGCCTGTTTGTGCAAAAGGAGTAGTTATAGGAATTGATAAGGCAAATGTAGGCAGAGTGGTTACTGAACAATGTGACACTACATTTTCAATTGCTGCTTCACAACTCGGAGTAGGGTCATACAGTTCATATTTCTCGGTTTATAATGGTTCTGGCGGTGTTGATACCTCAAGAGTAAGTTTTCTTATACCTGAAAGAAAAAATTTAGGTGACGAATTTATTGCAAGAGTACAAAATAAATCATCTAAAAAATACTTTACTGCTGTCGGTAACAATGTTGAGGGTGCAGAGAAAAAAGATGATAATTCACAGCTATGGAAATTTGTGCGGCTTAGCGATAACAGTTATAAAATAATTAGTTTGGTAGATGATCGTGCATTAGATGTTGATGATTTTGGTGCAGGCGGTGGCGGCACAAATGTTCAGGTTTATAATAACTGGGATTGTACAGCCCAAAGATTTTACATTTATGATATTTACGGCTCATACTACATAAAACCGGTATGTACTGATATGGTACTTGATATGAGTCAAACCACAAATAATCTTGAAGTATGGGGCAGAGGCGAAGATTGGGCACCGCAGAAATTCGATATTCAAAAAACTACTAACATAATCCACCCTGCAGTTTCGTTGAATAAGAAAAATTATAATTTAGATGAAAAAGTCAGTGTATCTGCATCAGCAGACGGCGGTGTGGATTATTATGGTGTTCAGGTATGGAAAGGTGATAAAGTCGTATATCAGGAATCATTTACAGCTAACAAGCTTGATATTGATTGCAGTAAGTTAGGAGCAGGAGATTATGGTGTATTTGTAAGTTGCGTTAATAATTACGGAAGTATAAATACTGAAACCGTACAATTTCATGTAACATCGGGAATAACAAACGACATCGACCTTGACAATTCAGTAACTGTGGCTGATGCAACATTATTGCAAAAGTATGTTGTGGGTATAGCAACGCTTACTGATGACCAAAAATTGCTTGCTGATTGCAACGGTGACGGAGTGATTGATGTTCGAGATGCTACATACATTCAGAAAACTATTGTAAAAATACCCGTATAAGTTTTATAAATATTTTCACTCAACAAAAAGCCACGGCAGATTTTTTACTTTCTGCTGTGGCTTTTTAAATTGAAAATTATGATTGAGCGTAACATTGTTACCGTCTGCACAATTATATATTAAAACACCAAAAACAAAAATACAATTCCGCAGAGGATTGCTATTGCTGCGCCGACTATGACATCACGCACATAATGCACTCCTGCACACACTCTTGACACGGAAATTATAACCGCAATGAAGAGGTATGCAATTCCTGCCCACACATTGAACCGCAAAATTGCCATTGCAATGATGAATGCGCTTGCGGTGTGGCGGCTCGGCATACTGTCGGGCTTGCTGTTCTTTGCAAAAACAGGCGCAACTTCGTACCGCACATACGGGCGTTCTTCTTTTATGATAATTCGCAGAAGTGTTATTCCCAAAAACACCCCCGCAGGCACAGTCAGCGACTTTAAAAACAAATCTTTTTGCCACAAAAATGTATATACAAGCAAAATCGGATAGCTTGCAAATACTGTCAGCGGAAAAATTTTATATACAAATTTCAACACATTTTTTGCGGATTTGTTATTCTTGAAGAAATCGGTCAGTTTAATATATTGTTTACGGCTAATTTTCTACATCTCCCAATGCTTTTTACACTCCGATTTTAACATAACCGTTACACTATTTCAACATTATATTTATCAAACCAGTAGTCAAGTTCGATTATATACGCAAGAATCTGCGGTGCTTTCATCAGCTGACCGTACCACGGATTTGTGATTTTATCGGGATTTTCAATGATATCTTCAATCCCTTTTCGGTCAAGCAGTTCGTTTAGAATTGAACGCTTTTTAAGAATTTTTCTAACCCTTTTTACACACTCGTTGAAGTAAATCGGATTGTGCGTTTTCGGGTACGGGCTTTTCTTTCGCCAGCAAATTTCTTCGGGCAGAATATCCTCAAAAGCCTTTCGCACAATTCCCTTTTCACGGTTGCCCCATGCCTTTAATTCCCACGGCATATTGTACGCATATTCAACAAGTCTGTAATCGCAGAACGGCACTCTTACCTCAAGCCCGCTGAACATTGAGCATCTGTCTTTTCGCTCAAGCAGACATTGCATAAACCAGTAAAAATTCAGGTAGAACATCTCTCGCATTCGCCTGTCAAGGTCGGTGTCGCTTTTAAGCTTTGGGGCAAGGCTTATTGTGTCAAGATACCTTTGTCTGACATACTCCTCGCCGTTTTTCAGCACACCGTCCTTGAGAATGCTCCTGCGAATATCCTGACTTTTTGACCACGGAAAACAATCCTCAAAAAGTATTTCATGGTTGTGATACCACGGATATCCGCCGAAAAGTTCATCGGCACATTCTCCCGAAAGTGCAACGGTGTAGTTTTGCTTGATTTCTTTGCAGAAGAGCAAAAGTGACGAGTCAACATCAACATATCCCGGCAAATCCCTTGCCTGAACACTTTCATAAAGTGCGTCGCACACAAGCGTGTTGTCAAGGACAATTTCCCTGTGCTTTGTGTCGGCATTTTTTGACATCATCGAAATAAATTCGTAGTCGGGAGTAGGCTGAAAATTGCTCTTTTGAAAATATTTTTCGTTGTCACGGTATTCAACCGAGTAGGTGTTGATTTTGCCGAGTTTGTGTTCCTTGTTGTACATTGATGCGGTCTTGACAATTATACTGCTGTCAAGCCCTCCCGAAAGGAAAAAGCACAGCGGAACATCACTCACAAGCTGTCGCTGAATTGCATCAGTCAGCAGATATCTCGTCTTTTCAATGGTAGTTACTTCATTGTCTGTATGCTCTTTTGCCTCAACGGTGTAGTATTTTTTTCGGCGAAGCTTTGAGTGCCTATACATTGCACATTCGCCCGGATTAAGCTCAAATACTCCCTTGAAAACTCCGAACGAAGGCGTTCTTGCGGGCCCTAAAAAGAAAATTTCATTGAGTCCCTGTTCGTCAATTTGAGGCTTTACAACCTTGCTTGCAAGCAACGCTTTTATTTCTGACGCAAACAGTAATCCGCCGTTGTATTCATAGTAAAACAGCGGCTTAACGCCGATTCTGTCCCTGCACAAAAACAGAGATTTGTCGCTTGTGTTGTAGATTGCAAAGGCAAAAATTCCGTTCAGCTTTTTGCAGCAGTCCGCACCGTATTTAATGTACGATTTCAGCACAACCTCCGTGTCGCTGTGACCTCTGAAATGAAAACCCGATGCTTTCAGCTCCTCACGAAGCTCGGCTGTGTTATAGAGTTCGCCGTTATAGACAATGACATAGGTCGTGTCCTTATGACGAACAGACATCGGTTGTTTGCCGTTTTCACGGTCAATTACAACAAGCCTCCTGTGCATAAGCGCCGCCCCTCGGTTAATGTACAAACCGTTTTCGTCAGGACCTCGCCTGTCAAGCGTTTCAGACATTCTGTTGAGCAAATCGATTCTTTCGCTCATATCCTGTGAGTGGTCAATCCATCCTGCTATTCCGCACATAAAGTAACCTCCGTCAATTTTCTTTGTAATTTTTTAGTGAATATAAAAAGCATAAAGCGGTAAAAAGCAAAGCCGCTCCCGAAAGGACAGTTCCTCCGAAAAAACTGAAATTTTCAACCGTTGATGTTGAAAAAACATCGGTTGTGACTGAGAAAAGTTTTATTCCTAAATGCGTAAGCAATGCGGTGATAAATCCTTGCAAAATTCTGCAAAAGAAAAATAATAGTTTATTCACCTTAATATCTCCAAGTGCCGAGAAAATCTGAAAATGTATGCAAAGTCCGCCGAATCCTGCCGAAAATGCAACAACCTCAATCGGCAAATCTTTCGATACCGCAGTAACCGCATTGCAAACTTCCGTGAGTATCAAAAACGGTTTTTGAATATTTTCATCCGTAATGTGTGAGCAGAAAATCTCAGTAAATGCCGAAAACAGCACAACAAATGCACAGATTGCAAACATTCCCCTTGCACCGTCAAGAACAGACTTTACAAGTGCGTCGCCTTTTTGCGGAGTGCTTATTAATGTTTCTGAATTGGAATTATCATCAAGTTTGTTTCTGCAAACGAATTTTAAAGCAAATCCAAGTATAAAAACAGAGATGCATTGGGAGGCAAATATAATAAGCCCGACTTCAATGCATGAATAAAGCTGTACACCGATAAAATTCACAAGAAATCCCGGACCCGAACACACCAAAAACAGACCTGCCCGTTTACACTCACTTTCACTTGCCGCACCTTTTTTATAAAGCGAATTTACCGTCTTTGCACCAACGGGATAACCTCCGACAAGCGAGAGAATTATTGCCGATGCAAAGCAACCGTCAAGTCTGAAAAGCGGTTTTGTCAGCCATGAAAGATGTCTGCCGATTTTTTCTGCAAGACCGCTATCTGTAATATATGATGCAAGCACCATGAAAGGGAAAAGTGACGGTACAAGCGTTGAAAGGCACAAGCCTATGCCGTTTTCAGCACCCTTTGAACATTCTTTTGAAAACAAAAGAGCCGTAATGCATAAAAGAAAAATTCCGATTGCTTTAAAAATATTCACCGCCTTTACGGCACTTTTACTCAGGAACATATTAATCACCAATTAATATATATGACGGCAGTTGCATAAAAATAAATGAGAAACGAAAACAGGGGAGATTTTTTTGCCAAAGAAGAAACGAATTGCCGATAAAAACGAAAGATTGCCTTCTCCGATGTTTGATATGGGAACAATGCCGTATATAGAGATGCTCGGAAACCGCAGAATAACCGTTGAGGGGTCAACGGGAATTTTGCTCTATGACAGCGAAAGCATAAAAATTAATACCTGCAAAACCGTAATTTCATTTTGCGGGAGAGGAATGACATTGAAGTGCATTTCAAGCTCCTGCGTTGAAATTGAAGGCTTTGTAACCGACATCAACTTTCTTTCGTGAGGTGAAACTATGCTCCTTAAAATAATACGCTTTCTCAGAGGAAGTGTGGACTTTACCGCAAGCGGAAAATTTCCCGAAAGATTTATGAACATAACCGCAAAAAACGGTGTGAATCTTTGGAATCCCGTTCCGAAAAAGAACGCAATATCAGCCTCAATGTACCTTTCCGACTACAAAAAAATCAGAATCCTTGCACGCAAATCAAGGGTTAAAACAAGAATAACAGCCAAACACGGACTGCCGTTTATTATTAACCGCTATAAGAAGAGAACAGGACTTTTTGCAGGTGCGGTATGCGGAATTATTCTCTGTATTTTTCTTTCAAATTTTATCTGGTCGGTAAAAATTTCGGGTACAGAGGAAATCAGCAATACATATCTTAAATCGTTACTTGGTGATAATGGGATTTCTGTCGGTGTGTGGAAAAACAATCTCGATACAGATCAGATAGAACGCAATATTCAGCTGAAATGTGACGATATTCGCTGGATGAGCATAAACATAACGGGCAGTCTTGTCACGGTTGAAGTTAAGGAAACCTACAAAAAGCCGAAGCTTGACACCTCAAAAAATCCTTGCAATGTAAAAGCCATTAAGGACGGAGTCATAACACGGATTCAGGCATATAACGGCAGACCTGTTGTTACAAAGGGCAGCGGAGTTGTGAACGGTCAGATTCTTGTCAGCGGGCTTGACGAAACCAAGCAGGGCGATATGCGTTACTTGAGAGCAAACGCAAAGGTTTATGCCGACATTACCGAACAGCAAACGCTTTCAATTCCGAAAAAAGTGACTTACAGTTACGCTGGTGAAAATTATGTTGACAGAAAAAATTTCAGATTTTTATGGCTTGATTTTCCCTGTAACCTTGCCTTTGAAAACTACGACAATTTTGTAAGCACAGTTCACGGAGAAAATCTGTTTATAAATGATGTTGTTCTGCCGGTAGGACTTAAAATCAGAACCGACCGTGAACTTGTAACAACCGAAAACTCTGTAAGTAAAAACAAGGCTGAGGAGATTGCAAAGGCTGATTGTATTCTCTATGAGATTTTTACAAAGAATAAAAGCAAGGTTATTTCAAAACAAATTTCTGTTAAAGAAAATAAAGACGGCTACAGGGTGATAACAGATTATATTTTTAACGAAAATATTGCAGATCAGGTTGATTTTGATGTGACAGAATAGAAAAGTTGTGTTATAATCAATCTGTATGTTTTGCTTTGAACGACTGAAATTTTGCAATCGGACACAAACGGAGGGATAACTATGAGAATTTTATGTATAGGTGATGTCGTAGGCAGTATCGGTTGTGAATTTCTTCGCAACAATCTTCCCACGCTCAAAAAGGTGAAAGGCGTTGATTTTGTAATCTGCAACGGTGAAAATTCCGCTGACGGCAACGGATTGACTCCCGTGTCTGCAAAGCATCTTTTTGACAGCGGAGTTGATGCAATTACACTCGGCAACCATTCTTTCCGCAGAAAAGAAGTCTATGACTGCCTTGACTCAAATCCCTTCATTGTCAGACCCGCCAATTTTCCCGAAAATTCAACACCCGGCAAAGGTATAATTAATGTTGACACAGGGCGAAGAATTGTGTCGATTATAAATATTATGGGTAATTCCTATATGGATAACAACCTGAATTGCGCCTTTGAATGTGTAGATAAAATGATTAAACAGGCTGAAAGCAAAATCATAATTGTTGATTTTCACGCAGAGGCAACTGGTGAAAAAAGGGCAATGGGTTATTACCTTGACGGCAGAATTTCCGCAATGTTCGGAACACACACCCATGTTCAGACCTCGGACGCACAGGTTCTTCCGAAGGGAACCGGCTACATAACCGACACGGGAATGACGGGTACAATCCATTCCGTTCTCGGTGTAAAGAGCGAAATTATAATTGCAAAGCTGAAAAATAAGCTTCCGCAGCGCTTTGACCTTGCAAGCGGAGAATGCAAAATGGAATGTACGCTTTTTGATGTTGATGACAAAAGCGGAAAGTGTGTTTCAGCCGAGTCAATGCGTATTGAATAACACAAATCAGCATAAAGTAAATTGTTTCCAATTGTCAAAAAATATGAAACAATCCCGATTAAGTCGGCTTTTTTTGCAGATAATTAGTGTATTATACTATTGCAAAAAACAAGCTGATAATGTATAATGTTATAATGTGAATTATTGTAAAACTGCGTTTGTCGGTGTAAAATCGGCTTATGCAGTTGATTAAGAAATGTACATTAAAAGGATGTGCCTAAATGATAAACGGACAAATTCTCAAACAGGCTGTTATTTCGGGTGCGAATAATATTTCAAACCAAAAAAACAGTATAAATGATCTTAATATTTTCCCTGTACCAGACGGAGACACAGGTACAAATATGTCAATGACAGTCAATGCGGCTGTTGCAGCGCTTGAAGATTTTGACGGTACCTGTGCAGGTGATGCCGCAGGTATCACAGCCTCTGCAATGCTCCGTGGAGCAAGAGGCAATTCGGGTGTTATCACTTCACTAATCTTCCGTGGCTTTGCCCAGGGACTTAAAGACATTGAAGAAGTTGACGGCAAAAATCTTGCCGCAGCACTCGGAATCGGTGTTGACGCCGCTTACAAGGCTGTTATGAAACCGACAGAGGGAACAATTCTCACGGTTGCAAGAATGGCTTATGAGGCAGGTATCGAAGCCGCTAAGTATGACAGAGATGTTGTGTCTGTATGGCAGACAATCGTTGACAAGGCTAACGAGGCGCTCGCAATCACTCCTCAGCTTTTGCCAGTGCTTAAAAAGGCAGGCGTTGTTGACGCAGGCGGTAAGGGTCTTTGCGTAATCTTTGAGGGTATGCTCTCTGTAATTAAGAACGGCATTATGATTGAAGCTGACGATGACACAGCTCCTGCAACCGTCAGCACATTTGAAAGTGCCGCCGCTGAATTTGACGATGATATCAGATTCACATATTGCACAGAGTTCATCGTTGGCAGAAATGCCGAGATTGAAACCGAAATCGGCGAGCTTCGCAGTTATCTTGAATCAATCGGTGATTGCGTAGTTGTTGTAAATGATGATGAGATTATCAAGGTTCATGTTCATACGGAACAGCCGGGCAATGCTCTTTCAAAAGGACTTGAGTTCGGTCAGCTTCTCACGGTTAAGGTTGAGAATATGAAGGAACAGCACAAGAATGTCAAGTCAACAAAGAAAAAGGCTGAAAAGGAAAAGTTTGTTCCCGCAGAACCAGAAAACGATTTCGGCTTTGTTGCAGTTGCCGCAGGTAACGGTCTTAAAGACCTTTTTAAAGACCTCGGTTGTGACAATGTTGTTTCGGGCGGTCAGAGTATGAACCCGAGTACAGACGATATCTATGAGGCAATTATGGCAACTCCTGCCAAGAATGTTCTCGTTCTTCCAAACAATAAAAACATCATTCTTGCCGCAGAGCAGACAATCCCGATGGTAAAAGACAGAAATGTCATCATTGTTCCGACAAGAACAATTCCGCAGGGTATGACGGCAATGCTCAACTTTGATCCCGAGATTTCTGCCGAAAGCAACGCACAGCTTATGACGGACGCACTTGCGTCTGTGGGCACAGGTCTTGTAACCTTTGCCGCAAGAAGCAGTGAATTTGGCGGTAAGAAAATCAAAGAGGGCGACATTATCGCTCTTGAAAACGGCAGGCTTACAATCACAGAAAAGAGCACAGTTAAGGCTCTTGTCAAGCTTGCAAAGGATATGGTCAGCCGTGACACTTCATTCATTACTCTTATCTACGGTGAGGATGTAAGTGAGGAAGAGGCAGAAAAGGCATACGGAGAGCTTCGTGAAAAGTTCGGTTCAAGAACCGATATTACTCTTGTAAAGGGCGACCAGCCTGTTTACTACTTTATTCTCAGCGTAGAATAAGCATTTAAATCGGATTTTTTCAGGGAGCATAATTTTTACGGTTATGCTCCCGTTTTGTATAACGGAGGTGCGGTATGACATCACTTTATAAAACTCCCGTTACAAATTTGAACGGAATAGGTGAAAAGCGTGCCGCACTTTTTGCAAGACTCGGGATTAAAAGCGTTGGAGATTTGATTAATTTCTATCCACGAACATACGAGGATTGGAGCAACATCAAGCATATTGACGAGCTTGAATACGGTGAAACCGTCTGCATAAAGGCTGTTGTCGCAACATCTGTAAACGATACCCGAATAAGCGGCGGAAGAATTATTTCCAAAACCGCAGTCTATGATGAAACGGGTTCAATTCAGCTTGTGTTTTTTAACAATAAATACATCAGCTCAATGCTCAGACAGGGCGGAGAATATTTCTTTTACGGAAAAATCTCATCCGACAGTTACGGAATGCAGATTGTATCTCCGACTTTTGCTCCTGCTGTCAAAGGAACACAAATTCGTCCGATTTACAGACAAACGGCAGGACTTCCGAGTAAATCGGTTGAATCAGCCGTACGACAGGCACTTTCAATGCTGCCTTCAAAAATTAAGGATCCTTTGCCCGATGCCATAAGAGAAAGATTTGACCTTTGCTCACTCAGACAGGCGTTGTTTGACATTCACTTTCCGAAGAACCGCCAACAGCTTGAAGCAGCCCGAAAAAGGCTTGTTACCGAAGAACTTGTTGTGCTGAACCTCGGAATGAGAAATCTGCGTGACCACAGCAGGGGAGTAACCTCTCTTGAAATCACAAGGGATTATTCAAAAGAATTTGAATCGCTTTTGCCGTTCACAATGACAAATGCCCAAAAACGGGCGGTGTCGGACTGCATAAACGATATAATCAACAAATCATCTCCGCTGAACCGACTTGTTCAGGGCGATGTAGGTTCGGGCAAAACGGCTGTGGCAGCCTCGGTCTGCTACACGGTTGCCAAAAACGGATTTCAGACCGCATTTATGGCGCCGACTGAAATCCTTGCCCGACAACATTACAAAACATTTCAAAAGCTTTTTGAAAATACGGATATCAAGGTTGGTCTGCTGACAGGCACACTAAGGGAATCCGAAAAAAAACAAATCAGAAAATCACTTGCAGACGGTTCGATTGATATGGTAATCGGAACACACGCTCTCATTACCGATAAAACCGAATTTAAAAATCTTGCGCTTGCCGTAACCGACGAACAGCACAGATTCGGCGTTGCGCAAAGAGCAAAGCTTCTCGGCAAGGGCAACAATCCGCATCTGCTTGTTATGAGTGCCACCCCGATTCCGAGAACACTCGGACTTATCATTTTCGGCGACCTCGACATTTCAATAATTGACGAACTTCCGCCGTCAAGAAAACCCGTGAAAACCGTGTTGCGAACTTCTGCAATGCGTGGCGGAGTGTATGACTTTATCCGCAGTGAAGTAAAACACGGCAGACAGGCGTATATAGTTTGTCCCCTTGTTGAAGAAGGCGAGCTTGACGATGTTGCGTCAGCCGAAGAATATGCCGCAGATTTGATGTTGCGGGAATTTCCTGACATAGCAGTCGGCATAGTTCACGGACAGATGAAGTCCGATGAAAAAGACGAGGTTATGCGTAAGTTTGTCGAGAATGAGTATTCCGTTCTTGTTGCCACAACGGTAATAGAAGTCGGCGTTGATGTTCCGAATGCTACGGTTATTGTGATTGAAAATGCCGAAAGATTCGGACTTTCACAGCTTCATCAGCTGAGGGGAAGGGTTGGCAGAGGCAGTTCGCAGTCCTATTGTATTCTCATCAGCGACAAGGGCAGTAAGACAACAAGAGAACGACTTGAGGTCATGTGTTCAACAAACAACGGTTTTGTCATTGCCGATGAAGATTTGAAAATGAGAGGACCCGGCGACTTTTTCGGTCACAGACAGCACGGACTTCCGCAGATGTCAATTGCCGATTTTGCCGACACGAAAAGCCTTGAACTTTCTCAAAAAATTGCAGACTGCATAATGGACCGTTACGGCGATATCCGAAACGATGAAATACGATTGTTAAAAGCAGAGGTAGACCGCCTGTTTGAGCGTGGCGGACAAAATGCTTTAAACTGAAAAACTATAAATGGGAGAATTAAGTAAATGAGAAAAACCATAACCAAAACACTTTCACTTCTCTGTATGCTTTGCATCATTATCTGTTCCGCTTTCACATCGGCAGGTGCTGCGTCCTATCCTAATGATGTAAAAACCGAGTCGGACTCAATCCTTCTTGTAAATATGGATTCAGGTCAGACCGTGTATGAAAAAGACGCCGACTCAAAGCGTTACCCTGCGTCAACAACAAAAATTATGACCTACATAATTGCGGTTGAAAACATTGCCGATCTTGATAATACAAAAATTCCGATTAAGCAGTCGGTTCTTGATGTTCTCAAAAACACAGGCAGTTCCCTTGCGAATGTTGAAAATCATGTCGGCAAGAGTATGACTGCAATCGATCTGCTTTACAGCATGATGGTTCCCTCGGGTAACGATGCCGCAATGGTTCTTGCCGATTATATCGGTGAAGGCAATGTTGATAACTTTGTCAAGCTGATGAATGAAAAGGCAAAGGAGCTTGGTTGCGAAAACACTCATTTTGCAAATCCTGACGGACTTCACGATCCCGACCACTATACAACCGCCCGTGATTTGTACAAAATCACAACCTATGCGCTCACTCTTCCTCGCTTTGAAGAAATCACAAATACCTGTACATACACTTGTGACGGTGACGATACAGCCCTTGTAACAACCAATTACCTCATTGACGCCAACCGTGGCGGTGAGTATTACTATATGTATGCAAAGGGCATCAAAACGGGTACGACTAACGAGGCAGGCAGATGTCTTGTAACGACAGCGTCGGCAGACGGCTATTCATATATGGCAATTCTCCTTCACGCACCGTATGAGGAAGGTGTGACCGAGGACTACGCAACAATGACCGATGCGGCAGACCTTTTCCGCTGGGCGTTGACAAGTCTTGAAATGAACACGGTAGCCACCTCGTCAAAGCCGCTTTGCGAAGTAAAGGTTAACCTTGCATGGGGCAAAAACAGTACATTGCTTTATCCCGAAACCGACCTCAGTGCAATTGTTCCGAAAGACTGCACAGATGAGAATATAATTATTGAACAGGATGTTCCCGAAAGCGTTGACGCACCGCTTGACAAAGGCTCGGTAGTCGGCAAGGCAACAATCTATTACAAAGCAGATGCAAACAGCGAAAAGCAGAAGCTTGCCGAGGTTAATGTTGTTGCAGGCGAAAAGATTGAACGCAGCGGAATTCTCTATGTGTTCAACATCATCGGCACAGTATTTCAGTCCTATTGGTTTATCGTGATTATCGCTCTTATCATTCTTGTTCTCATCATTTACCTTATTATTTCAAAAATTCACGGTAAGCGTAAAAAAAAGAAGAGAAATGTTAAGCATTACCGCAATCTCTGATGCAATAAAAGTGTAATTAAATTGTAAATTTTCTATACTTGAAATTTGAAAACGGTATGTTATAATTATTTTAGGGAATAATTATTCGGAGGTTTTCATATGAAGTGCCCATATTGCAGTTATGAAGAAAGCAAGGTTATCGACTCTCGTTCTGCCGATGACGGCGAAAGAATCCGCAGAAGAAGAGAGTGCCTGAGATGCGGCAAACGCTTTACCACACATGAGGTGATTGAAACTGTTCCGATAATTGTTGTTAAGCGTGATAAATCCCGTGAGGTTTTTGACCGCAACAAGCTTACAGGTGGAATTCTCCGTGCCTGTGAGAAGCGTCCCGTTTCAATTGAACAGATTGAAAATATGGTCAATGATATTGAGGCTCAGCTTCAGTCAAGCCTTGACCGTGAAATCACTTCAAAGCAAATCGGTGAGCTTGCAATGGATCAGCTCAAGAATATTGACGAGGTTTCATATGTCCGTTTTGCGTCAGTTTATCGCCAGTTCAAGGATATTAACACCTTTATGGACGAACTCAATAAGCTTCTTACCGAAAAGAAATAGTTTCTTATAAAGAATAAATCCGATACTGTACAGCCTTTCTCGGTTGTACAGTATTTTTTTGCGGTGTACCGCAACTCTCCGTTCGTGCAGATAGTTTGCAATATCAAAACATACTATGCCCGAGTGTAAGTATAGCGATTGCTTTTGCAATTTTAAATAGAGGAGTTCATCGGATGCCCACAAGTAACAGCAGAATATTTAAGCTAAGAGTGTTGTACGGAAAGCAACCTATGCAGTTAATTAAAAATTATACGAAAAAATCAAAAATGCCTCTTGACTTAAAGTCAACTTCAGGGTGTAATATATTCCTGTAAAGTAAAAAACAAACTGAAAAATAGTAAAAATTCTGAAACAAAGGAGATTTACAATGGCAAAGTTAATTGCATTTTATTCACGAGCAGATGAAAATTATTTCGGCGGTCAGTACCGCTATGTAAAAGTCGGCAACACCGAAAAGGTTGCAAAAATGATTTCAGACCTCACAGAAGCCGATATGTTTAAAATTGAGCAGAAAGTTCCGTATTCCGCAAACTACAAGGAATGTGTTGCTCAGTCGGTTAAAGACCTTAAATCAAAGGCAAGACCCGAACTTGTTTCATTGCCGAATCTTGACGATTACGATGAAATTTATCTCGGCTATCCAAACTACTGCGGAACAATGCCTATGGCGGTTTATACTTTCCTTGAAGCATTTGATTTTACGGGCAAAACAATTCATCCGTTCTGCACTCACGAGGGAAGCGGACTTTCAAACACAGTCAATGATATTAAAAATACTGCCAAAGGTGCAACCGTAACAAACGGACTTCCCGTGTTCGGAAGTGATGCCGATAAGGCAGAAGGCATTGTTAATGATTGGATTAAAAAAATTTAATTACACAAGGAGATAATATTATGAAAATTGCAGACAAGGATGAATTTGAAAAGCAGAATGCATTCGGCACAGGCACTCCAAACACAGCCTATGCAAAGTATTTTATCGGAGAGTCATACCTAAATCCACTCACAAAGCCCGAGGACGGACTTCACCTTTTAAATGTAACATTTGAACCTGGTTGTCGTAACAACTGGCACATTCACCACGCAAAGAGCGGCGGCGGTCAGCTCCTCATCTGCACAGCAGGTGAGGGTTGGTATCAGGAAGAGGGCAAAGAGCCTGTAAGCCTTACACCGGGTAAGGTAATCGTAATTCCAGCCGAGGTTAAGCATTGGCACGGTGCTAAAAAGGACAGCTGGTTCTCACACATCGCAACCGAAATGCCGGGCGAAGAATGTTCAAACGAGTGGTGCGAACCCGTAACCGATGAAGAATATAATAAACTCGGTTAATCGAAAGGCGGCTTCTGAATATGAAAAAAGTTATCGTTTATTATTCATATCGTGGCAACACAAAAAGCATTGCCGAGATGATTCAGAAAAGCACGGGTGCTGATATTGCAAGAATCGAAACTGTTGTTCCGTATGACGGCGACTACAACTCGGTTGTAAATCAAGGACAGGATGAAGTGAACAGCGGATATTGTCCCGAAATAAAACCGCTTAATATTGACCTCAGCAAGTATGACGAGGTAATTCTCGGAACACCTGTTTGGTGGTACACTTTTGCTCCTGCAATGCACACATTTCTCAAGGAAAATGACCTTTCGGGCAAGACGGTTTATCCGTTTGCAACCAACGGCGGTTGGATTGGTCACACATTCAAAGATTTTGCAAATGCCTGCGGTACAGCCGATGTAAAGCAGGGAATGAATATCCGTTTTGATGAATCGGTTCTGCGTACACCAAAGTCTGAAATTCAAAAATGGATTGATTCAATTAAATAAGCCTTTCTGTAATGCGGTTCTACCGCAAAAATAAAAAAACTGTACAGCCGATTATGGTTGTACAGTTTTTGTTCTATATACTATTGTTTGCCCGACCTAACATTGTACGAATTTGCACAATTTGAGCCGTAGGGGATTGTTAATCCTACCCGATAAAGCCTTGAACGAACACAATAACAATCAGCACGGGGAGTGCGTATTTAAGGTACGGCTTCAGCACTCTTGAAAGTTTAAGACCTTTACCCGTGTTACATTCTTCAAAGTAATTGTCAAAGCCCCAGCCGAATTTTGTTGTGCAGAACAGGAGATAAACCATTGCGCCAATCGGAAGAAGAAGGTTGCTGACAACGAAGTCCTCAAGGTCAAGCACACCTTTGCCGAGAATGTTGAAGTCACTCCAAATGTTGAATCCAAAAATACACGGCAGACACGCAAAGAACATAATAATTCCATTGATAATTGACGCCTTTGTTCTGCTCATGCCGAATGTGTCGGTAAGAAAAGCAACAAGGTTTTCAAACACGGCAATAACCGTTGAAAAGCTTGCGAATGTCATAAACAGAAAGAAAAGCGTACCCCAAATCCGACCGCCCGTCATATTTACGAAAACATTCGGAAGCGTCACAAAAATAAGGGCAGGTCCTTGGTCGGGCTGAACGCCAAATGAGAAGCAAGCAGGGAAGATGATAAGTCCGGCAACAATTGCAACAAAAGTGTCCAATGCACAAATCTGAACAGCCTCACCGTAAAGCGTGCGGTCTTTGTTCATATAACTGCCGAAAATTTCCATTGATGCGATTCCGAGTCCGAGTGTGAAAAACGCCTGACTCATTGCAGAGGTGATTACCTTGCCGAGTCCTACATCTTTAACCTTTCCGAAATCGGGAACAAGATAAAAGCTCAAGCCTTCTCCCGCATTTGAAAGCATCATACTGTTGATTGCAAGAATAATAATCAGCGCAAGCAACGCAACCATCATAACCTTGCTGACCTTTTCAATGCCTTTTTGAAGTCCTCGACTGCATACAAAAAATCCGAATACAACGATTATCGCAAGCCATATAATCATCTCAACAGGCGATGCCATAAGGTCGTTAAGCACTCCCGAAACCTGTTCTGAGTTCATTCCGCTTTTAAATGTTCCCGTTGCAAATTTATAGAAGTAATCTAACATCCAACCCGAAACAGGTGAGTAGTTCACTAAAAGTGTACCATCGTATGAGTCAAAACAAATTATACATAAAGAAGTATGTCGAATTATAAATAGTTATGTTACGAGCCAGTAGGCTCTTTTTTTATACCCAAATTTAGGTCGTAAAAGTCTATTAACAGGTAATTTGTATAAATATAAGTATTTTATATTGCCAGATTTTACAAAAATAAAACAACGTTCAAAATTATATTTACAATTTTGCATAATGTGATATATAATAACACTATGCAAAAAATATATGCTAAACCAATAACATATTCACCGTATAACCAAAGTGAGGTGATAAAAACAATTTTTAGTAAAAATTAAGAAGAGGTGATAGTTGTAAAAAGAAAATGAGATTGTTACAGGTGAGCCTGATGAGGGTGAATCGAAAACAAGATACAAGAAAAGAAAGCGAACAAGATGAAATGTAAAATTCATCAAAAACAATCGCTCTATGGTTAAGTTTGTCGAGACAAATAGGTCATTTAGAGAAAATTTCTCCAAATAAACGGATACATATTGACTTTTTTGTAATTCTCCTTTACAATATTAAATAAGAAGGAGAGATTGATAATGCTTATTAAAGTGACAGTTGAGAATTTTAAATCGTTTTCTGAACCAACAGAGATGACTATGATTTCTTCTACAAAAATTCAAAAAGGCACTGATCATAGGGTTAAAATTAAAAGTACGAATATACTTAAATACGCAGTAATCTATGGTGCTAATGCGGCAGGTAAATCTAATCTTATTGATTTTTTTTGGTTTTTGAAAAGTACGCTTAATGATACAATTCCTATGGTAGCTACAAAATGGTTTTGTAAATGTAAGGAAGAAAATATAAATAAGAATAGCTCGTTTGAAATTCAGTTCACGATTGGTGATAAATTCTATGCTTATGGTTTTACGGCTTTATTAAATCAACGAAGAATCACATCTGAGTGGTTATATGAGCTTTATCAAAATGGTAATGCAAAATGTTTATTTGAAAGAAATGAAGAAGAAAAATTTCCACACTTGGGCGAAGATGTAAAATTAAACAAAATTGATGAAGCAAAATTCAAAACATATACTGATGATTTTGATGGTAATGAATCAATTTTGTTTCTTACGGAAATGAATAGAAACAAAAAATATTCTGAAGACTCCAAGCTGGTTTTCTTCAAGGAGGTTTATAGTTGGTTATCACAAAACATAATTATCGTTAAGCCTAATACTTCTTTTGATAACTTTCAATATTATAATGATGAAACATCCTTAGAGTTAATCAATAAATTAATAAAAACCTTTGATACTGGTATTGATAAAGTTAGAGTTGAAAAAACTGATTTTGAGGAATTTAGAAAAGCTTTACCGGCTAAGGTTTTTGATTTAGTTATGAAGGACATACGAAACAAGATGGCTCACAAGTCATTATATTCTTCGGCACGAATGACCATGAGAACTGACAAAAGCTTTTTTACTGTTACTTTGGATGACGATGAACCGATTGTATCTACTTTGAAACTCTATCATGGAAAATCATTTTATGATTTTAATTTCGATGAAGAATCAGATGGTACAAGAAGAATTTTCGATTTACTCGATATGTTACTTAACAAAAACGATGACATTATTTATGTTGTTGATGAATTAGAAAGAAGTCTTCATCCAAAACTTACAGAACATTTTCTTGAGCTTTTTATGAATTTCCATAAAGGCCATAAAACTCAGTTGTTGTTTACAACCCACGAAGCATCTATTATGGAGCAAAAGCTTTTTAGACGTGATGAAATATGGTTTGTTGAAAGAGATGGAAATAACACAAGTAATGTTTATTCGTTGGATAAGTTCAAAGAAAGATATGATAAAACATTGAGCAAAGCTTATCTTGAGGGGCGTTATGGTGCAATTCCTGTGTTTTCTAATTTTGATTTGACGGAGGAATAAATATATGGCACCGGTAAGAAGTTATTATAATTGGAATCAAAGAAAGAGCGACACAAATGAGGCTATAGAGCCTTATAGAAAATATTTCTTTATTTGTGAAGGTGCAAATACTGAAACGTGGTATTTCGAAAAGCTGGTTGACTATAAAAAAGAATTGGGAATTAATCCTAATATTGATATTCGCTTTCTCGAAAAGACTCAACAAGATAAGAATATATCTTTCCCCAGAAGACTTATAGAGTTTGCCGAGGAGCAAAAACTTAACTCAGATATATCTTTTGATGCTGAAATGGATAGGATGATTATCGTTTTTGATGCAGATATTTTCGAAGAAAAAGTTAAGGATTTTGATGAAGTTGTAGCATTTGGAGAAAATAATAATATACTTGGTATATCTAATCCTGCATTTGAATTGTTTTTACTTTTGCATTATAAAGATGCTTATGAGAAATATATTAAACCAAATGAAAAGGAGATAATTTCTAACGAAAAGGTAGGAAATCAAAGATATATAAGAAATTTGTTTACTCAGGTGTCTGGTATTAATCCAAAGAAAAATAAATCTATAGGAGAACTGGTTAAGCAAGTTGATTTTGCAATCGTTGAAGAATGCAAAATTAATGAAGATATCCACCAATGCTCAGGACAGGTAACTTGTAACATTGCAAAGATAATCAATGATATTCGCAATAACAAAGCAATTTAATAATACGCAAAAGAGTTAAGTCAAGAAATGAAAATTTCTTGGCTTTTCTTTTTGCGATAAAATAACAGAAATGGAGGTATGAATAAGTGCCATATATAGACCCTAAAGTAGTGCTTGAAGCAAAGAAAATGGACTTGCTAACCTATCTTAAAAACTTTGAGCCACACGAACACACGATAGCTTGAAAATTTCAAACGGAAAATGGATGTGGTTTTCTCGTGGGATTGGAGGTACAACAGCTCTCAATTATCTAATTGAGGTTAAAGGTTATAGCTTTATTGAAGTGGTGGAAACAATCACAGGTAAACAGGTTGTAGTTGCTCCAAAACCTATCAAACAGGATAATAAATATTATGATAGACCACTTCTACTATAGTGGTTCAGTTCACTATAAAATGATTAGATTTTTTGTCTTGACAACTGAACCACTATATTCTATAATGGAGATGAAGTGAGTCCGGTGTTTTAATATTTCAAATCTTGAAAACTTTTAATTTTTTATTAACAGGAGATAAAAGATGAAGAAACTAAAAAAGATGATTGTGTTGGGTATGGTCGTTCTTTCTTTGATGTCTGCTCTTACTTTTTCAGTATTCTCTGCCGGTAATGTTTCAGATACAATTATCAACATTAGTGCGAGAAGTAACAACGGAGGTACTCCGTGCAGATCTATTTGGCGTGAGAAGAAAGATTATACATCTGTTTGGTGCGAAAACAAGAGCACATCAGGAGGTTCTCTGAGTGCTTGGGTTCAGCGTACAAATAATAAGAATACTTCCTCCGTAAAAACTGTAGACAGATATTACGGTTCATGGAGCTATAATGGGGCAACTAAGAATATGAAAAATTTACCAAAGGGTACATATTATTATTTGCCTAACTATGTTAAAGAAGACGGCTATAAATATGCTACTTTGGGCTACATTATGAATAAGGAAGCTGTGAGTTACCACATAGCATGGAGTCCTGACAGCATATAAAATATTTGTGGCTTTGTAAGTTATGCTCTGTGCCTTTTAATGAAGTTTTGACTTTATATATGCGCGCAGAGCATGACTTTTAGACTGCGGTAGGGAGTTGCTTATAGAGGTGTTTATATATTGAATAAAAAAATAACAACCGTAATTATTTTGATTATCATCTGTGCTTCATCTATAATAGTTTCCATCTTATACTTGATAAAAAATGATATTATTGACATCAACGATATATACACTAATGCTGATGCAAAAAACACACAGGTCGCAAATGAAAATTCTATTTCTTCCACAGAAAATTCAGCAGTTGAATCGAAAAGTTGTGTTCTGCTTGAGGAAGGTGCTGAATACGATACTATGTACGACGATAGAACAAGCATTTATGTTAAATTAAATAATATCAGCATTTCAAAAAATAAGGCTGAACTTCCCGAATTTGACACATTTGAGGACTGGGATGAAATTAAAGATAGCCAAGGAAATATTACAAATGAATATTCATATGTAGTGCTTAACATTACAATGATGAATAAAGGAAATGAAAATGTGGAGGTATCATTGAACAGCTTACTTTTGCATTTTGGTACAGACGGTGGATATAACGAAGCACGAAGTTTTAATTCAAGTGAGAAAAAGACTTCAAAAAATTATTTTGTAGAAAAACTTGAACCCGGTAAAAAATTGAATGTTAATGTAGCATATGTTGCTGAGGACAAACAACTTAATGAGTACAAAGACCAACTTTATTTGATGACAGTGCTCTCAGGCAATCCTTTAGGAGAAGGAACTATGCAAGTCATCAAATCCGAAGAATAATAAATGGAGAATGATAAAATGCAAGGAATGATTAAATTCGAACTGAAAAGAAGTTTTAAAAACAGGCTTTTTTTAATTTCTTTGCTAATTTCATTAGCATTGGTAACATGGTATTCGATTGAAAGAATACCATACTGTGTGCAGTTGAATTCTGAATTTTTAAATGATGAAAATTTAATGGGATTTTTTGAAATTTCATATACAAACTGGATTGGCAGTCATAATATCTATCTTCAGCAAAACATTTTTTATATGGCTATTCCAATTCTCGCCACTTTGCCATTTGGAAGTTCCTTTTATGATGATATAAACAGAGGATATGCAAGAAATGTGTGCGTTCGTGCCAAGAAAAAATATTATCTCATAGCAAAATACATAGCGGTTTTCGTAAGTGGTGGTTGCGTGGTTGCTATTCCAATGGTTTTTAGTTTTCTCATTTCTTCAATGTTTTTACCAACAATGCTTCCTGAAGCATCTTATACATTTACTAACATATATCCTGCTTATAAATGGGCTGATTTGTTTTATGTGCAACCGTTATTATATACATCGATATATATTTTTATCACATTTTTGTTTTCGGGAGTAACAGCAAGTTTGTCATTGTTTATTACATTCTTTTTAGATAGAAAATTTGTGACTTTTGTTTTTCCTTTTTTCATTTACATTTTTTCATCATTTTGTCTTGAAATGTTGGGATTTGATGCCTACAGTATCAGAAATCTTGTCACGACTACAAGTGAAAGTGGGACTACCTTTTCTGTAACAATTTTATTTTTGATTTTCTTTTGCCTTTCATTTTTTCCGTATTATTTTATTGGAGCGAAAAAAGATGTTTTTTAAAGCGTGTAGAAAAACTTTTGTTGCAATGACATATTTTAAATATTTGGTTGTTTTCTGTTTACTCTGCAGTTTTGTATTGTTTTACTTTTTTGCTTTTTTAAAAAAAAATATGATGGATATAACAGACAACATATGTATGGCAGATTTTGTGGAAGCCGCCGGGGGTCACACGACAACTATCTTTTTTGTACCAACCGCCGCATTACTTTCAACGATATTTTCCGAAAAAAACAGTAACTTTACAAATGCCTATATTCGCTTTAGATTTAGAAATACATTGGTTGTCAGAAATAGTTTGAAAGTTCTTGCTTTTTCTGTGGCTTTTTGCATTTTATTCCTCGTCGCAGTTCTTGGTATGTCGAGATTTTTTTCACGAACAGTAATTAATTGGAATTCATATGAAAGCTATTATTATCTGTGTGAAGGATGCATAAGCAATGTAGGCTTTGCAAAAGTAGTGATGAAAACTTTTGTATGTCTTTTAATTCCTACAATATTTTTTTCTGAATTAATATGTGCTTTTGGCTGTATAATAAACAAAGTATTTCCGTTCTTAGTGACGGTCACAACATGTATTGCAGTTTCATTTGATGGTGATTGGAATATTGACTTTTGGCTCTTGATTTTTGGGACAATTATAGTATTCGTACTAAATTTATTGTTCATGAAAAGAAAGGATTTTTTAAATTGAAAGTTCGTCTTTTTTTTCGTTTGCTTTCGCATGATATAACAGAGGGAATCATACATAATCGTAAATTTTTTATTTTTGCTGCGTTGCTGTTCATATTTATTGATTTCGTGTATTGGCATAATATTAGCTTATATTTTAGTGATTATAATTCGGTTGTAGACTGCGGTGTTCTGGATTTTTTTATGAATGTTTTTGCCGGATGTGACCCTTTTGATCCGGAGGCAAATAAGGGTGTAGATATTCCCATAACGTGGTTTTCTTTTAATGTACTTCCTTATTTGTTTGTGGGATTATACATTACAAACGATTTGCAGACAAGTGCCGATACCTTTATTTTGCGGGTAAAATCCCGATATTTATGGTGGTTGAGTAAAATAGTTTGGTGTGTTGTTTCTTCAACTTTGTACTATTTACTGTTTTTTGTAATTTCGACAGCTTTTACATTGTTTTCCGGTAATTTTTCATTAACTCAAAACAGTTTAATAACTGAAGAATTTTTGGAGCTAAGCACTTATGGAAAAAGTATGACAGAAATTTTCATTTCCTCAGTACTGTTACCTTGGATGATTACAACTTGTCACATGACATTTGATGCAATTATCAGTATTACATTTGGACCTGTTGTCGCGTTTTTGATGATAGTCTGCCTTATGACCACATCTGTGTTTTATTGCAGCGAATTTTTGCCGTTTAACTTTTCAATGTTGATAAGAACTGATTTTTGCGCCATAAATAATATATCAATATATACAGAACTGGAGGTTGCCTTTTTAATAATCGTTATATGTTTATTTTTAGGCTTGCCAATTATCAAAAGAAAAAACATTATTTAAAGTAGGAGAGATTTATGAATATAGAAATTTGTAATTATACAAAAAAGTTATCAAAAAATCTTGTACTGGAAAATATAAATTTATCACTTTCCGGAGGAAAAATTTACGGTTTTGTAGGTAAGAACGGTTCGGGGAAAACTATGCTTATGCGTGCAATTTGCGGACTGATTTTACCTACCAGTGGTTTTGTAAAAATAAATAACAAAATCATAGGAAAAGACATATCGTTTCCTGATAGTGTTGGGGCTTTAATTGAAAATCCGGGGTTCATTTCTGAGTACTCCGGTTTTCAAAATTTGAAGATTCTCGCTCAAATACAAAAGAAAATAGACGATAAAAAAATAGTGGATACTATGAGAATGGTAGGGCTTGACCCAAACGAAAAGAAGAGTTTCCGAAAATATTCACTTGGTATGAAACAAAAACTTGGAATAGCAGCAGCGATGATGGAAGACCCTCAAATACTTGTTTTAGATGAACCTTTTAATGCGTTGGATGAAGCTTCATGTGAAAATGTCAAAAAAATGATTTTGTCCGCAAAAGTTCCCGATAGAGTTGTGTTGCTGTCATGTCATGACAAAAATCAGATTAACGCTCTTTGCGACGAAACTATAGAATTAGCGCAGGGTAAAATCATCAGGAGAGATAGTCTTTATGAGAAAGAAAAATAATTTAAAAGTTATTGTAACGCTCCTTATTGTAACAGTATTATGTATATGTGGTGTCATTAGGTTTTTTAGTATCAATTCAAAATATCCGCAAAACGAAAAAGTTGTATATAAAATGGGCGATTCATTTGTTTGTCAAAATGCAAAATTCACTATAACAGATACATACATGCTTAAGCGTATGGACATTATGAATGATGATGATTTATCAGAATATTTGGAAGAAAATTCTGACTATTTGAAAAGTGAAGATTTGAATCTTGGCTTAATAAAAATTATAATTTCCAATACAACAGATGATGAAATAACTGTTGATTTAACAGCTTTTCATATTGAATCAGGTGCTTTTTCATTACAATTTTATTACCCGCTCGTTATGTATTACAATGATTGTGGAATGTATATTAAACTTTCAAAAGGTGAACAAAAAACGTTTATTGCACCCGTTCCTATCTCTTCTGAACAATTTCTCAATTATGATTCCACCGATATTAGAAACAGAACGTATTATTTGGTATCATCTTTATATCCTCAAAAAATAATGTCAGAAGTCAAATTTAATTAAATTCAAGATATTTAAATTGGTCAAATAAATAACAATGTTGGTTTAGCATAATTAGTGCTGAATTACTTCGACATTGAAAAGTTGCCTCGTTGTATAATCATGACGAAAATCTGATTAACGCAAAACTGCAATACAGCAAGGTGTCGTAATCCGTTTCTTGTTCAAGCTTGAAAAAATATTTAAATTTCCTTTTAACGGTAAACTATTGTTTTTTCTCTTGTGTTCGTGCCGCATTGTATTTCTCGTCTGAGTTTGGTTGCAACGGCGGCGGGCATATTCACGGGCAGCTTGCACATTGATTTCATCATTCAGTTTGCCGTCAATCTCACTGTGCGGCGATATTAAAAACGGAAGTGGATTTCTTTTCATTTTGAAGTCCCTTCCGTTCATTTTTCTTTTCGTTTATCTGCTTTACGGCGGCTTTATACCGCGCCAAAGTTTCCTTTACAGACTTTGAATAATCCGTTATGCTCCACTTGCCGGTTTGAGTGTGTCGAATATGATAGTTGATGATTATCAGCCTTTCACGCAGGGTTGGTGGTGATCTGTTGACTGAGCCTGCACAATCTTAGCAAAGCATTGCTGTGCTTGGATTCAAATACCTTGTCACAGCCCTTGCAGCTAAGTGAAAACGGCTCGCCAACCTTGTGTTTTCTCGCCTTTATCAACTGATAGCATTCCCTGCTTTTTAGACGGGCTGTTTCAGCTGCTTCTGCCGCTTAATTTCTTCCTCGCTCAGCTGAGGTTGAGGAATTTCAAACTTGCCGATGAAATTGAGATAGATTTCAACCTCCTGCATACGTTCTCCGTCAATATAATACGGAGCGTGAACTAAAATTTTGTCGATAAACTCATTTATCATCGGCGTAGTAAGCTCGGAAAAATCGGTGGTTATACATCTTTGCACCGCAATCGGCACAATAAACAAGACCCGTCAGCGGATTCGCCACTCCGGTGGTGTCAACACGTCTCGGCGTTTTTGTCAGTTTCTGAGCAAGCTCCCAAGTTTCTCGGTCAATGATTGCTTCGTGCGTGTCATTGAATATCAGCCAGTTCTCCTGCGGATTTTTCACTGAGCTTTTGTCCTTATATGATTCCTTGTGCGTACGGAAATTTACGGTGTCTCCTCAGTATTCCTGTTTTGCAAGAATACTGCGGACAACATATCCGCTCCAACTGAACGGGTGGGTAAACTCCTTTTTGTTTTTCCTTATTCCAATTCCTTTTTTGTAAAGTAAACAGCCGGGGTTTCAACCTTGTCATCAAACAGCGTGCGGGCTATGTCATAAGGTCCGCAGCCTTCTATTGTGAAATGGAAAATTCTGCGGACGACTGTAGCCGCTTCCTCATCAATCAGCCAATGATTTTTGTTGTTCGGGTCTTTCTTGTAACCGTAAATAGCCGAGTTGGTTGTCGGCTTTCCCGATTCGTGCAGATAGTTTGCAATATCAAAAGCATACTATGCCCGAGCGTAAGTGTAGCAACTGGTTTGACGGTTATGTTACAAAAACAAATCCACGTCTAAAAAGTAACACAAGATAACAAAAAACTGTACAGCCGAATATGGTTGTACAGTTTTTAGTTTTATATGTTATTTTATAGGAATGTAACATTGTACAAATTTGCACAATTTGAGCCGTAGGGGATTGCTAATCCTACCCGATAAAGCCTTGAACGAACACAATAACAATCAGCACGGGGAGTGCGTATTTAAGGTACGGCTTCAGCACTCTTGAAAGTTTAAGACCTTTACCCGTGTTACATTCTTCAAAGTAATTGTCAAAGCCCCAGCCGAATTTTGTTGTGCAGAACAGGAGATAAACCATTGCGCCAATCGGAAGAAGAAGGTTGCTGACAACGAAGTCCTCAAGGTCAAGCACACCTTTGCCGAGAATGTTGAAGTCACTCCAAATGTTGAATCCAAAAATACACGGCAGACACGCAAAGAACATAATAATTCCATTGATAATTGACGCCTTTGTTCTGCTCATGCCGAATGTGTCGGTAAGAAAAGCAACAAGGTTTTCAAACACGGCAATAACCGTTGAAAAGCTTGCGAATGTCATAAACAGAAAGAAAAGCGTACCCCAAATCCGACCGCCCGTCATATTTACGAAAACATTCGGAAGCGTCACAAAAATAAGGGCAGGTCCTTGGTCGGGCTGAACGCCAAATGAGAAGCAAGCAGGGAAGATGATAAGTCCGGCAACAATTGCAACAAAAGTGTCCAATGCACAAATCTGAACAGCCTCACCGTAAAGCGTGCGGTCTTTGTTCATATAACTGCCGAAAATTTCCATTGATGCGATTCCGAGTCCGAGTGTGAAAAACGCCTGACTCATTGCAGAGGTGATTACCTTGCCGAGTCCTACATCTTTAACCTTTCCGAAATCGGGAACAAGATAAAAGCTCAAGCCTTCTCCCGCATTTGAAAGCATCATACTGTTGATTGCAAGAATAATAATCAGCGCAAGCAACGCAACCATCATAACCTTGCTGACCTTTTCAATGCCTTTTTGAAGTCCTCGACTGCATACAAAAAATCCGAATACAACGATTATCGCAAGCCATATAATCATCTCAACAGGCGATGCCATAAGGTCGTTAAGCACTCCCGAAACCTGTTCTGAGTTCATTCCGCTTTTAAATGTTCCCGTTGCAAATTTATAGAAGTAATCTAACATCCAAGCCGAAACAGGCGTGTAGAACATCATCAAAAGGTAACAGCCTATCATGCACAGCCAACCGTGAATGTGCCATTTGCTCTTTGGCTTTTCAAGTGTTTTATAGCTTAATACGGCACTTTTTCTGCTTGCTCTGCCGACTGCAAGCTCCATTGTCAGAACGGGAATTCCCATAAGCACAAGAAATGCAAGATAAAAAAGCACGAACAATCCGCCGCCGTTTTCGCCCGTAACATACGGAAAGCGCCAGACATTGCCTATGCCAATCGCACAGCCTGCACTTACAAGGAGAAAACCTGTCCTCGACTTAAAATTTTCTCTTTGCATAAATATTCTCCTTAAAAATACTGTTGCTTTAATTATACAAACTTTTCACCGATATTTCAAGGAATAAACTTTTTATTTATGCAATTTGACAGGAATTAAAAAGCTTTGTATACTTTTATTGACAGAAACATTTAAGCCTTGTTTAAGGTTTGAAATATATAATAGAATAAGAAAACTTTCGGGAGGTTACCAAATGCGACTTTTACTTGCAGAGGATGAAAAAGAGCTTTCAAAGGCTCTCACGGCAATTTTAAAGCATAACGGATATTCGGTTGACGCTGTTTATAACGGAAAAGATGCGCTTGATTATCTTCTCGGCGGTGACTATGATTGTGCAATTCTCGACATAATGATGCCGTTGCTTGACGGAATTTCAGTTTTGAAAGGAATCCGTCATGAGGGGCTTGACCTGCCGGTTATCATGCTTACGGCAAAAAGTGAAATTGACGACAGGGTTTTCGGACTCGATAGCGGTGCTGACGATTATGTTACAAAGCCGTTTGTCGCAAAGGAACTTATTGCACGAATCAGAGCCGTTACACGCAGAAAATCCGAAACCGAATCGCCTAATCTTACATTTGAAAATATAACCCTCAACCGTTCAACCTGTGAGCTTTCCTCAGATAAGGCGAGTATAAGACTTGCCAACAAGGAGTATCAGATGCTTGAAATGTTTATGTCAAATCCGAGGCAGATTATTTCGCCGGACAGGTTTATGGAGAAAATTTGGGGGTTCGATTCCGATACAGAGCAGAATGTTGTGTGGGTTTACATATCATATCTCCGAAAAAAACTTGCCAAAGTCGGTGCGAATGTCCAGATAAAAGCGGCAAGAAATATGGGCTATTCTCTGGAGGCTAAAAATGATTAAATCCCTGAGAAGAAAATTCATCGCAATTGCGATGTGCTCACTTATAGGTGTGCTTGTGCTGACAGTAGGATTTATCAACACATTCAGCTATATTGATGTTGTCAACAAAGCCGACAGCCGACTGTCCCTCATAGAGGGCAACAACGGAACTTTTCCGAAAAACGGTCAACCGCCCAAGGATGGCGGTATGAGGGGCGGAGGTAAAATGTCGCCCGAAGCACCGTTTGAAACCAGATATTTTACGGTAACAATAGGCGAAAGCGGAAATGTTACAACAGTTGATACGGGCAAAATAGCCGCCATAACCACATCGGAGGCGTCCGAGTATGCAGCAGATCTTTATGCAAAAAATTCCGACAGCGGTTTTTACGGAAACTACCGATACAAATCCGTGCCAAAGTCAAACGGTACGCTGTATATATTTCTTGACTGTTCAAGGGAGCTTTCGTCATTTTGGTCATTTCTTGTAATCAGCATACTGATCAGCATTGCAGGCATACTCGTTGTGTTTGCACTTGTATTGATTTTCTCGAAAATCGCAGTCAAGCCGTTTGCCGAAAGCTATGAAAAGCAAAAACGGTTCATTACGGACGCAAGCCACGAAATAAAAACACCGCTCACGATTATTGAGGCGAACACGGAGGTTCTTGAAATGACAGGGGCTGAAAGCGAGTGGACGCAGAGTATACGCAATCAGATTAAAAGATTGTCGTCTTTAACACAAAAACTCGTTTTCCTTGCCCGAATGGACGAAAATCAGGGCAAGCTTGAAATGACCGAATTTTCACTTTCGGACGCAGTCCTTGAAACGGCTGACAGCTTTTCGGCAGTAGCAAGGAACAGCGGTAAAACGCTTGATATAAATGTGCAGAACGGAATTTTGCTGAAAGGAAACGAAATGACAATCAGAGAGCTTGTATCCGTTCTCGTTGACAATGCAGTGAAGTACAGCACAGATAACGGAAATATCTCCGTGTCGCTTGTTGAGGAGTCGGGACACAAAAAACTGACCGTCAAAAACTCGACAACAGCACTTGAAAAAGGCAATCACGATATCCTCTTTGAAAGATTTTACCGTTCCGATTCTTCCCGAAACAGCGAAACAGGCGGCAGCGGCATAGGTCTTTCAATCGCCAAAGCCGTAGCCACCGCCCATAAAGCCAAAATCCACGCCAAAAGCCCCGACGGCAATTCGTTAGAAATAACGGTTGTATTTTAATTCTTTAGAATAATATTTAAGAACACAAAGTATTTTAACGGTACTTTGTGTTCTTTTTTGTGACAAAATTCTCCAGAATAACAAAGTTCCGCTATAAAATGTAATAAAAGTGTAATAAATGACATCTTGATATTGAATTTTAATTGATAGAAATTATAATTAAAATATAATATAAAACATACAACAGGAGTTTGGCGATGAAATTAACGAATGTGAATTTTCTTGCAAAAGCAAATGCCAAGATAAATAAAAATGAAAAGGGAATAAAAATTGTTTCCGCATTGCTTGTAATATCAATAACCTTGATTTCGGCATTTTCAATTACCGTCACAAAAGCTGTAAATGAGTATAAAGAGGATTATCGTGCAAGAACACTTGAGGTTGACCCTTGGTTAAGCAAACTTGACGATAATGTTATAGAAAGTATTAAAAATACTGAGCATGTAGTTGATATTTTTCCTCTTGAAGGAATCAGAAATGATTCGTTCAGTGTAACACAAACTTCAAATCAAGAATTTCAGAACAGAATTGATGATAAAGGAGATACCCATATTTATATATGGTCATTATTGGGAGATGAAAAACGCAGTGTTATTGCAGGAAAAACTCTTGATGAATCCCCTGTGTTAAGCTGTGTTGTTCCGAGTGATTTTTATCCTTTTGAGGTTGAGGATCAAAATAAAAAACCTGATTATATTGACGGTGAAGGTTTAATAGGAGAAACCATAACAGTAAAAGCATACAACGATGATTTAATACAAGATTATAATATGGGTGGAGATTTTGTCAGTACTTCTACTCTTAATCTTCCTGCAATTGAATATAAATTAAAGGTGGTGGGTACTTATTATCTGTCACCGACCGAAACAGGTTATTATGATTCGATTTATATTTCAGAGGAAACAGCTACGAAAATATTAGATGACGCACTGACAAAAGGCGGATATTCAAAAGATAACAAAACCACTGTCGGCAAGTGGTGGAGTGATTTATCGCTGAGGACTCACTATGTTGTTGTTGATGATTTTGAAAATATTGAATCGGTATATAATGCACTCACCGATATGAATGTATGCTGTGCTGGTGACTCCGAACTCGGAATACAGGACAGCATAGTAAACGCTTCAAATATATTCAGCTTTGCAAGCGTATTTCTTATTATTTCAACAGTGTTGCTTTCTGTGATTATGATTATACAATCAACAGCAAACGCACTTTCACTTCGTAAATCCGATATAGGCTTGCTCAAAGCGATAGGTTATAAAAACAGTCAGATATTTGCCTGCCTTTACTGCGAACAGCTTAGAGTTACATTTACCGGATTTGCGGTTGGAACAATTATTTCGATTATAGTTACGGCTGTTTCAAATTTTTTCTTTGCAAACAGAAATTTCATCGACCGTCTGTACATTATCAATTGGGGAACTTTCGGAATTTTGCTTGCAATTTCGTTTTTGATAGTGACAATAGTTCCGCTGATATGTCAGCTCATAGCATTACGCAAGCTGAATAAAATTCAGCCCAAAGACGCAATGAATGAATAATTTTTGAGGGTGAAATAATGAAATCAATAGAATTAAAAAATGTTTCTAAAATATACAATAACAAAGTAACCGCCGTGGATAATGTATCGTTTACATTGTCAGAGGGTGAATTTGTGGCTGTTATGGGACAGTCGGGCAGCGGAAAAAGCACTCTGCTCCAAATGGCAGGTTTGCTTGACAACTGCACCTCAGGTCAGATTTTGATTAACGGCAAAGATGTGTCATCACTAGGCAAAAACGAACTTGCCGACACAAGAATGAATTCACTCGGATTTGTCTTTCAGGCATTTCATCTCAATCCGCATCTCAAAGTTTTTGAAAATATAATGGTTCCAATGCTCATAAACGACCATTTCAAAAACAGAGCCGAAATGAAAGAAACTGCCGAATTGCTTGTGCAGAAAGTCGGTCTTACACACCGCATTGACCACTATCCCAGGGAACTTTCAGGCGGTGAACAGCAGAGAACCGCCATTGCAAGAGCACTTGCCAATAATCCCGACTTTATCCTTGCCGATGAACCTACAGGCAACCTTGACAGCAAAAACGAACGTATGATTTTTGAAGAGTTGAAAAAACTTACAGAGCTTGGCAAGGGCGTTCTTGTTGTCAGCCATAATGATGCCGTAACCGATTTTGCAGACAGAATTTGCGTTATGAAAGACGGCATTTTAGAGGAAAATTAAAATGAAAAATAAAAAACTCGGTATGCTTGTTAAAGCCTCAATTCTTTCACGAAAAGGTGCAACAATATTTTTTCATTGCTTTATGGTTATTGCAACCATTCTCGTTCTTGTGTCGGCAGGAGCGGTTATGCCGCTGAAAAATAATATTGACCAAAACATAAATAATCATATTCTTAACAGAGAGTTGAATTTTGAGATAAACGAAAATACTCCTCAAAATGAAATTGACGATACAATTTTAAGCATAAAAAGCATTGAACACATAACGAGTGTTTATAACGTGCCTGCCGAACTTGATGTGTCGGAAACTTCAGGAGTGCTGTTTTCAGCTTACACACTAAGTTATGTTCACGAGGGGTATAACCTTAAAATAACAAGCGGAAGAGCTTTCAAAGAGAATGAAGAAAATGTTGCAGTTGTTCCCGAAGTTTTAAAGGATTTTAACAGCGAAAGTCAACGAATCAATAAAATTGACGGCAAAACGCTTGTGGGCAAAAATCTTGTTTTCGCTGATGAATCGGGCAAGGAACATAAGCTTAAAATTGTCGGAGTGTATAACACATCTGACCCGATTTTTACAGGCAATCAAATTCTTATTCCACGCAACAGTTTGATTGAGTTCAATAATGAAGTTATTGCAAATGCCAAAGGTTCGATTTCAATAACTTCCGATAAGGCTTATAAAATTCTCGTTGATGATGCAAAAAATCTTGCAAGTGTACAATCCGAGGTTTCCTCATATTGCGAACCGTATACAATGGATTTGAACTTTGATTCTCAGTCATACAATATCGCACTCATAATTATTATAGGTTCAATTGTATTTTTTGCATTGTTCGTAATTGCGGGACAGTATATGTTCGTCAAGAGCAACATAAGCAGACGAAGCGAAGAACTTGCTTTGTATCGCTCACTCGGTTACAAGTCTAATCAACTTTTCTATATAATATTCGCAGAATATTTCCTTGTTGGAATAATATCAATTGCAGTCGGTACAATTTTGACTGTATTACTCGATATATTACTTATAAATCCGTATCTTATGAATCTTGTGGGCAATACAATGATGGAAATGACCGTGAATGTTTCGGCTGTTTATATACTGCTGTTCCTCGTGATTTATTTGATTGTACTTGCAATCGTCAGCATTTGGGCAGTAAAACGTTCTGAAAAAACGGATTTAAGTGTGTTGCTTAGAGAAAGATAATTTTATAACGGAAATAAAACTCCATATTATTATTTAAAGCAGAAATTCTGAAAAAAATCGGGATTTCTGCTTTTTTTTAAATTCCATTTAAAGTTTGTAAATTATTATATAGCCACAGTAAAGAAAAGGTAAAGACAGGGAGGTCTTACAATGGGCGTTAAAAATATATTCAAGCGTTACGAACTTAAATTTATGCTGACAACACAGCAGTACATTCAGCTCAAAGAGCTTATGAAAAAATATATGCAGGGGGATGAATTCGGAAAAAGCACAGTATGCAATCTCTATTTTGACACACCCGATTATCTTCTCATCAGACATTCAATTGAAAAGCCTGTCTACAAAGAAAAACTCAGACTTCGCAGTTACGGCACTCCGAAAAATGATTCAACCGTATTTGCGGAATTAAAAAAGAAGTACAAGTCGGTTGTCTATAAACGCAGAATCGGTATGAGCGAACAGGCTGCAATGAAATTTCTCTGTGAAAGAAACCCTGTTAAGGATACGCAGATTACCCGTGAAATTGATTATTTTCTCGACTTCTACAACAATCCGAAACCTACGGTTTATCTCTCATATGAGCGAGAGGCATTCTTTTCAAAAACAGACAGCGATTTCAGAATGACCTTTGACCGCAACATTTTGTGGAGGGATTACGACCTTTCACTTTGTAAAGGAGTTTACGGCGAACCGATTTTGAAGAAAAATCAAGTTCTGCTTGAGGTCAAAACTGCGGCGGCAATTCCAATGTGGCTGACAATGTTTTTAAGCGAAAATCACATCTACAAAACATCTTTTTCAAAGTACGGCACAGCCTACAAAACCATTTTTGAAAGATCACTCAAGGGGGAAAAGCACTATGCTTAATAATTTATTTTCAGGTGTATTTGATTCGACAACGCAGAGCGTAATTTCTGTCCCGATGTTTCTATTATGCGTGGGAGTTTCACTTGCAATCGGAATTTTTCTTGCGTTCGTCTATTCCTACAAGAACCAATGCACAAAAAGCTTTGTGACAACTCTTGCACTTCTGCCGTCAATTGTCTGCGTTGTAATTATGATGGTTAACGGCAATATCGGAGCCGGTGTAGCCGTTGCAGGCGCATTCAGCCTTGTTCGTTTTCGTTCGGTACCCGGAAGTGCAAAGGAAATCTGTTCAATCTTTATGGCAATGGGTACAGGTCTTGTTGCCGGTATGGGATATCTCGGATTTGCAGTAGTATTCGCCCTCATTTTAGGAGCTGCGTTCCTTATCTGCAATCTTACAAATATCGGTTTATCAAAATCTGCCGACCGTGAAAGGTCGCTGAGAATCACAATTCCCGAGGATCTCGACTACACAAATATGTTTGACGATCTTCTTAAAAAATACACAACAAACTACAAGATGCTTTCTGCAAAAACCACCAATATGGGCAGTATGTTCAAGCTGACTTATCATGTCACGCTCAGAGATCCAAGCCTTGAAAAGGAGTTTATTGATGCGTTAAGATGCAGAAACGGCAACCTTGAAATTATGCTCTCGGCACAGGAGGCGACTGTTAATGAGCTTTAAAAAATTTATCTCGGCTGTATTGCTTTCGGCATTTGTAACTGCAACTTTTGCAGGCTGTTCAAATTCCGACACACAGACAGCCGATGAGGCAACAGTAAAAATATCATCAAGTTCAACTTCATCAAATGCAGACGATTCATCAACCGATGATGAAATGTTCACGGCAAGGGACAAGGAAATCGGATATGACGAATCGGAATGCGAAACGATTACACTTTCAGACAATGCAAGCACAAGCAGTCTTAAAAGCGTTAAGATTGACGGCAACACGATAACCGTAAGTGAGGAGGGAACATACATCGTTTCGGGTACGCTCTCTGACGGTCAGATTATTATTGACGGTGACAAAAGCGAAAAAATCAGACTTATCCTTGACGGAGTGACAATCAATTCAAACACAGGCGCACCGATTTATGTAAAGCAGACCGACAAGCTGTTTATCACTCTTGCCGAAAGCAGTAAAAATGTTCTTACAAACAATAAGCAATTCACGGCAGACGGTGACAACAATGTTGATGCAGTAATTTTCTCAAAAGATGATATTACTCTCAACGGCAATGGCAGTCTTGAAATCACAACAAACTGCGGACACGGCATTGTGTCAAAGGACGATTTAAAAATCACAAGCGGTACATATTCGATTACATCAAGTTCACACGCTCTTGACGGCAAGGATAGCGTGAGAATTGCATCGGGTACATTTACGCTCAATTCCGACAAGGATGGTATTCACAGCGAAAATGCCGATGATACCTCACTCGGATTCATATATATTGCAGGAGGCACTTTCAAAATCACAAGTGACGGTGACGGAATGGATGCGTCGGCATACCTGACAATTCTCGATTGCAACGCAACAATCAAGTCGGGCGGCGGTGCATCAAATGCCGAGAAAAAACAGGAAGAATTCGGCAGAATGGAAGATACTTCATCAAGTACAGACAGCGATACCGCAAGTGCAAAGGGCATTAAGGCAGGCGGAAATCTTACAATTTCGGGCGGTACACTCAGCCTTGACTGTGCAGATGACGCTGTTCATTCAAACGCTGATATCAGCATTTCAAACGGCAATCTTACAATTGCAACGGGTGATGACGGTATTCATGCCGACAGCAGTCTTAAAATTTCGGGCGGTATAATCAATGTAACTGAAAGCTACGAGGGTATTGAGGGACTTGAAATTACGGTAAGCGGCGGTACAATCTCTGTTGTGTCAAGCGATGACGGATTCAATGCCGCAGGCGGTAATGATTCAAGCGGTTACGGCGGCGGAATGCCACAGGATAATTTTTCAGCCGACAGCGATGCCAAAATCACAATTTCGGGCGGAAAGATTACATTTGATGCAAAGGGTGACGGTCTTGATTCCAACGGCTCGCTCTGTGTATCGGGCGGTGAAATCTTTGTAACAGGTCCTTCGGACAACGGCAACGGCGCTCTCGATTATAACGGTGACGCACAGATTACGGGCGGTACAATCGTTGCGGTCGGTATGAGCGGAATGACTCAGAACTTCGGCTCATCTTCAACACAGGGTTCAATCCTTTCAAACACGGCAACCAATACAAGCGGTGAGGTCGTTCTCAAAGACAGCAATGGCAATGTGCTTGTTTCATTCACTCCGACACGGGAATATAATTCGGTAGTTGTAAGCACACCCGATGTCAAAAAAGGCTCAACCTACACACTTACAACAGGTGACAGCAGTACAACAATTGAAATGTCGGATATTATCTATGGCGAATCCACTCAGGGCAGAGCTGCTAACGGTGGCGGACAAGGCGGTCCGAACGGCAGAGGTCAAGCGCCCAACGGCAATATGGGCGGAGGCTTTGGCAACAGACCGTAAAGCTAAACTAACTTTTTCTCAATATTTTCATACAAAAAACAGGAGTCGCTCGCATGAACGATTCCTGTTTTTGCACCTAAAATTGTTTTTTGTTTTCCGATTATTAAAGAATTTAGAAATTATATATAAAAACATGAAGCCCCCACACATTTTCGTGTAGGGGCGGTTTTCTTAAACAAAGAAATTGTCCTTATAATTAATATCTTTCTCCGACAGCAACAATGACACTTCTGCCTGCCATATTAATTCGTCTGTCATAGAGAATAACATTTCTGTCCTCAAGGATTACATCCTGAGGCTCGTTGCCTGTATTTACATAAAGCTTCCAGTGGTATCCTTCGGGAAGGTCGGGAAGCTCAACATTTACATAATCCCAATAAGCATTGACGCCAAAGTAAACAAACTCGTCAAGCCCCTGTTGTTTAAGACTTACACCGGCATACATAACGCCAATCATTCTTGTATCATCGTAATACTTGGCACTCCACGCAACATTTGAATGGATACTGACAGGCGGATAACTGCATGTTGCCTTACCTCTGCTGTCTGTAATAATATGGAATCTCTTTCTGAAAGCAATCATATATTTAAAAAATTCAAATACATCCTTATGCTTTTCTTTTCTTGTCCAGTCAAGCCATGAGATAATGTTGTCCTGACAGTAAGCGTTGTTGTTGCCGAACTGAGTGTTGCAAAATTCATCACCTGCAAGGAAAAGAGCAGGTCCCTGACTGCACATAAGGGTTGCAAAAGCATTCTTTATCATTTTGATACGGAGCTTGTTGATATTGTAATCATTTGTATCACCCTCGGCACCGCAGTTCCAGCTGTTGTTGTCATTAGCACCGTCAGTATTGTTCCAGCCGTTTTCGAGATTGTGCTTTTCGTTGTATGAATACATATCATAAAGAGTAAATCCGTCATGACAGGTAAGAAAGTTTACCGACGCATTGTAGCCTCTGTAGGTAGGGTCATACAAATCTCTTGAGCCTGTAATTCTCTGAGCCGCATCCCATGCAAGATGGCTGTCGCCTTTAAGAAATCTTCTGAGGTCGTCACGGTATCTTCCGTTCCATTCAGCCCATCTGTTCCATGACGGAAAACTGCCGACCTGATAAAGTCCGCCTGCGTCCCATGCCTCTGCAATAAGCTTTACTCCGCCGAGAATCGGATCAAACGCAAGGCTCTTGAGAAGCGGAGGCTTATCCATAGGAGTACCGTCCTCGTTTCTTCCCAAAATTGACGCAAGATCAAAACGGAAACCGTCAATGCGGTATTCTGTTACCCAATAACGCAGACAGTCAAGTATAAACTGCTGCACAATCGGCTGATTGCAGTTGAGAACATTGCCGCAACCGCTGAAATTGTAATACTTTCCGTCCGGAGTGAGCATATAGTAAATGTTGTTGTCAATGCCCTTGAACGAGAAATACGGTCCCATTTCGTTGCCCTCTGCCGTGTGGTTGAACACAACATCAAGGATAACTTCAATTCCGTTTTCGTGAAGCTCACGAACAAGCTGTTTAAGCTCTCTGCCTTCGTGATGATGCTTGTGGTCGCTTTCATAGCTTGTGTTCGGAGCAAAAAAACATACGGTGTTATAGCCCCAGTAATCGTAGAGCTGACGACCGTCATAATTACGATATGAGCCCATTTCGTCAAACTCAAAAATAGGCATCATTTCAACGGCATTGATGCCCAGTTCTTTAAGATAGGGGATTTTTTCACGGATACCTGCGAATGTGCCTTTGTTTTTAACGCCTGAGGAGCCGTCCTGAGTAAAGCCTCTTACATGCAATTCATAAATAATAAGCTCTTCAAACGGAAGCTTCGGCTGAGTGCAGTTGCCCCAGTCATAGTCGCTGTTTACAACTCTTGCCTTATAAACACCCTCATGCTCCTGTTTTTTACCCCAGCCGCTCTGACCGATTACAGCCTTTGCGTATGGGTCAAGAATGTATTTCTTTTTATCAAAAATAATTCCTTTTTCGGGTTCATACGGACCGTCAAAGGAATATGCATACTCAAAATCAATCTCATCAAGACCGAACACGAGCATTGAATAGGTGTTGCCGATTTTGTAAGAATCCGGAAATCTGAGCCTTGCATACGGAAATTTTGCATAAGGTCTGAATAAAAGCAATGTACACTCAACGGCATAAACCGAATGAATAGTAAAGTTCACACCGCCGGAAACGGTTGTTGCACCGTTTAAAAGAAAGTTGCCGGGTCTGACATCGAAACCACCTACATTATCGGTTGGCTTTAAATCCCTCAACATAATATTCAATCCCCCTAAGTTACTTTCAAAAAAAACAAAAATTCAGTCAAACACAACATATGTCTATTTTATCATATTATGTGATTTATTCAACACACTATTTGCAAAAATATAGTCAAATCTTGTCATCACGATTAAAAAGCAGTATTTTTACACAAAAAAAGACCGGAATAAAAAATATATTCGGTCTTTTTAATCATTTGCTTACGCTTATTGTCAACCTATAAAAGTAAATCTGTCTGTTTTTCTGCCGTCAACATCAACTTTTTCGGCAAACATTTCGACAGGTCTTGCCCACACTTCACTTGTGTTGTGGAGATTTCTGTAAATTACAAGTTTTTCACCTGTTTCGCTGTGGGTTGCAAAGTTGATAACCTCATATTCGCCACCCTTGAAATGTAGGTAAATACCCGGCTTGATTTCTTTTGTCGTATTTTCGGCATTGTCCGAATTGCTTTCACAGCAATTTTCTGTTTTAACAGCTTTAACTGAAGTTTCTTCATTTGCAGGAGCTTCGTCAATTTCAGCTGCCCTGCAATCTGTATTGTCTGCATTGAAATCAACCCTGAAACTTCCGTCATTAACAACAAGAATCCTTGACTGATACGGCTGCATTTCAATTTCATAGTAACCGTTTACATCAATAACTTCGTTGCCGTTGAGAACATCTGTAAGCTTTGCGTTGCAGCCTGTGTCAAAACCGATTCTTTCAACACGGTCTGTAAGGTTGAATGCAACAAAAACAGTCTGATTGTCGGTTTTTCTTCTGTATACAAGCTTTTCATTCTGAATATTTATGTTTTCAAAATCGCCGTACTTGAGAGCTTCGAGTGCAAGTCTTACTACACCGAGTTTTTTGATATGCTCAAGAAGTTCATAGTTCGGATTCGGAATGGAATCAAGATCAAGACAGGGACGAAGCTCATAATCGCTGTAGGCAGTTCTCATACCCTCAATGCCAAATTCACTTCCGTAGTAAATTGACGGTACTCCGGGCATTGTATACATCATCGTGTAAACATTGTTGAGATGATTTTTGTCTTTAAGCATACTTGCAACACGGTTTACATCGTGGTTATCAACGAAATTATATGTGTAGATGTTTCTGTAAATACCGCCGTTAGCAAACTGTCTGTTAAGAGAATGAGCAATTTCAAAATAGTTGTGGTCATTATGGCTTGAATAAATGCCTTTGTAGCATTCGTAGTTTGTAACCGAGTCAAGTACATCGGGATTTGCCCAATGATTGTAATCGCCGTGGGTAATCTCACCGTAGAGCCAGAAATCGGACTTTTTCTCTTTGCAAACATTTTTTAATTTCTTGAAAAATTCAATGTCAATGCAGTCAGCCGCATCAAGGCGAAGTCCGTCAATATCAAACTCATCAATCCAAAATCTTGCACAGTCAAGAAGATAGTTTACTACCTCGTCATTGTGGAGATTAAGCTTTACAAGGTCGTAGTAACCTGCCCAGCCCTCATAGCTGAAACCGTCGTTATACGGGTTGTTGTTCCGGAAGTTTACATTTTCAAACCAAGACGCATATCTTGAATTTTCACGGTTCTGTTGAACATCTTTGAAGGCAAAGAAATCTCTTCCCACATGATTAAAAACGCCGTCAAGCATAATTCTGATGCCGTTATCGTGAAGTGTTTTGCAAATTTTTTTGAAAGATTCGTTGTCACCGAGCCGACAGTCGATTTTTTTATAATCAATAGTATCATAGCCGTGTTTTGAACTTTCAAAAACAGGGTTAAAAACAAGTGCGTTTACCGACATTGACTTCATATGGTCAATCCAGCCGTAAATTTTGTCAAGTCTGTATTCCTGCTTGAAATCATTCTCCTTTGGTGCTCCGCAAAAACCGAGCGGATAAATATTATAAATTACGGATTCATTTATATATCCCATTATATTATCTCCTTTTTGCACAGAATAAAGCAATGTACGAATGCAGTGTTTTGTGTACATTAGTCATAATTATAACACTAAAATTTCTATTGTGCAACTGAATAATTTGTGTTACAATGTAACATATTGATGATTTAAAAATGATTTTAAAAAAATCTCGGAGGAACAAAATGCTCAAAATACCCGAAAACAAAACAAGAAAAAAATTAAGAATTACACTTTGCGTGCTTTATCTCGTTGAAATCGTACTCTGTGCGTTGCCGTATTTCCAGTACATTGACGAAAAAAATGTACTCCATTCTTATTCCGTATTTGATATTATGTCTGTATGGGGCCTCAGCGGTTCAAATGATGCGGTTTTTAAGTATTCGCTCTTTATGCCGATTTTCTTCATTATTCCGATTGCAGGATTTTTCTTCTGCGCTCTTGACAAAGAACGCAATATGAAGAATATCGTTTCAATCATCTGCTGTCTGCTCGGTGTGCTTTCAATTATCACAATGGTAAGCTATACAATCAGCCTTGCTTCTGTAATTGCACTTCTTTTGTACATTCTCATCTGCTTTCTCACAACACTTTCAATCTTTGCAAGATTTACCGACAAAGATGCTACGAAAGCTCCTGTTAAGCAGAAAAACACAGACCCGAACAGGGAAGTGTAATTTTACAAATTAAAAGTTGAAAACGGAAAATTGAAAATTTCGGTCGGGAACACAGTTTGCTTAATGCAAAGCATTGTTTTCCCGACTTTTAATTTTATATTTTATAAAATTAAAACACGGCAGTTCATTATCTGAAATGATTGCCGTGTTTATTTTTGCCGATTTTATTTTTAAAATTCCGTCAGAACAATGTGTGCCTGAGAATTATCGAGGACTAACGGCTTATCCATATCAACTCTCTTTAGTTCTCCGTAGAGTCTGCCGAAAATTACGGTTGTTTTGTCCATATATGCCGCCATAGCCTCGCCTTTTACGGTGAACGGCTTGAATGTAATGTCAACTGCCGAATATCCCGCCTTAAAGTACCACGGTCTGTCAAGCTTTCCGCCTGTGCTTTTAACATTTATCTGCGACAATTTTACAAGATGACCGTCTGTGAAAAAGCAATTTTCGTTGCCGTAACGGTTGTCACCGACTCTGCTTGCAAGACAGAGGGAAAAGCGTTTCCCGTCAATAAAGCAGTCGGAGCTTAATCTCTGGTAATTATGCTTTCTCGGCTTTGAAAAGCGTGTCCAGTCAAAGTAAGCGTTTGTGGTTGTTTCGTTTAAAGAATATTCCATACCGCCAACACGGATAATTCCGCCTGCGACAAATTTGGGAACAAAGCGTTTGAGATAAAAATATTTTCTGTCTCTCTCAAACGGTGCAATTTCGTTAAGACTTTCGCCCGCCGTCTTTTTGAGATTAATGTTAAAGTAAAGATTTTTTATGCCGCCAAAGTCGATAAAATCACATTTTAAAAATCTTCCGTTCGGTGTGTTTGTCAACTGCAGCTGAAGCCTTTTGTCCGTGTACAAAAGCTCTCCCGAGCTGCCCGATTCGGGAAGCTCGTTCTTGCTGAAAACAAATTTCTTTACAACACAATCATAAATCACACCGCCTCTTTTAAGGTCGGCAACCGCAATTTTTACCGCAAATTCCATGCCTAAATTTTCAACCGAAAGATAGAGCGAAACCTCTGTGTTGCTTATGAAATAGCAATCCCTTTCGCTGTGTTTTCCGCTTGTTTTGCTCTGTTCGCTGTTATATTCAAAAACAGGCGTTCTTGCCCAGCCTGCACACATAACCTCTCCGTTTTCTTCAAAAACATTATGCTTTTCGGTTATCTCATGTTGCAAAACAATCCCTCCGTGTTCTCGTTTTTAAAATTTTCCATAAAATCACACCATACAATATACACAAAATAATTATGCTTTTCAAGAATTATAACAAAACTGTAAATTTCGTTTTCTGCCGTCAACGGTATATGTACTAATTTTCTGATTTCATGAATAATCTGTAATAATATCATATACCTGTGAGGGCGGTTTTTATGAAGAAATTTGTCATTTTGCTTTTAATCTGCTTATGTTTTCTGCTTTGTTCATGCAGTGCCGACACATCGGGATATCAAAACGAGCTTACCTGCACAGACTGGAGTACAGAGCTTGACGGCGGCGGAAAGATAAACCTTTCGTTTGACGGTGAAAATGCGTCTCTTATTATGATGAGCGGAAAAGACAAGGCGGAGCTTTGCGGAAAATATGTTGCCGATGATACAACGCTTGTCATATTTGTGCCGAAACTTTACCGAAACTACACCTTTGAATATATTCCCCACGGAAAAAAGCTTGATTTGTCATACAACGGTTCAAAAATCACGCTCAGCCGTTCCGATAACACGCAAAAAACCGAGTAAATCAGCCGTTCAATGTTTCTTATGTACATTTTGAGCGGAATACGCAGATTAACGAATAATTTTATTGATAAATAAAGTTGTGTGTGTTATAATGTTTTAAGCTATGTTATTATGCCATTTTTGGATTTTTTCGGAGGTATTGTTTTGGTAGTGTTTGGAATTGATCCCGGATATGCCATTGTAGGTTGGGGAGCAATCAATTTTCAATCGAATACATATAAAACTCTCGGTTACGGTGCAATTGAAACCGTTGCCGGAACTGATTTTAACAAACGGATTGAGTACATCTATGACGAAACCTATGCTATTCTTAACAGATGTCGCCCCGATGCTCTTGCAATCGAAAAACTTTACTTTCAGACCAATCAGAAAACGGCTATCAATGTTGCTCAGGCAAGGGGAGTAACCCTGCTTGCGGCACAAAAACTTAAAATACCAATCTTTGAGTACACTCCTCTTCAGGTCAAAACGGCTGTAACGGGATACGGCAAGGCTAAAAAACCACAGGTTATGGAAATGACCGCAAGGCTTTTAAAGCTGAAAGAAATTCCAAAACCCGATGATACCTGTGACGCACTTGCAATTGCAATCTGTCACACACAGGCGGCAGGCTCACAGCTCAGAAGAGTAATGTACGGAAAGGGACTTTAAATATGCTTTATTCCGTAAGAGGAAAACTTATTGCAATAGAATCAAATGCGGCGGTAGTAGAGTGCGGCGGTGTCGGCTATATGTGCCAGACAACAATGAACACACTCAAAGCCGTAAAGCTTAACACAGAGGTAACGCTTTACACCTACCTTAATGTAAGGGAAGATGCGGTGGATCTTTTCGGCTTTGCAACAAAGGCAGAGCTTGAAACCTTTAAAAACCTCATCAGCGTAAGCGGTGTAGGTCCAAAGGCAGGACTTGCGGTTTTGTCGGAGCTCAGTCCCGAACAGGTTGCAATGGCAATTGCCTCCGATGACCTCAAAACAATTACAAGAGCACAGGGAATAGGCAAAAAAATTGCACAGAGAATTGTTCTTGAACTCAAGGACAAGCTTGCAAAAGCGGCTAAAGAGGACAGTTCCTTTGCACAGGCGGCACAGAACAGCGTGAATGTTTCAACGGGAAATGTTCCGAAAGCAATCGAGGCACTCGGAGTTTTGGGCTATTCTCCGTCGGATGTTTCGCCCGTACTCGCAACACTCGACAGCGCCTTGCCTGTTGAACAGCTTATTTCGCTCACATTAAAACAGATGGGAAGACAGTAACATATGAGTAAAATGGAATTCTCGGATGAATTTGATTTTGAAAACAGAATAACCGATACTTCCGAAATTCCCGAAGATACGGCAGAGAGCGACAACCCTCTGCGACCGAAAACACTTTCGGAATACATAGGACAGGAAAAGGCAAAGGAAAACCTCAAGGTTTTTATCGAGGCGGCAAAAATCAGAGGCGAAACCCTTGACCATGTACTGCTCTACGGCCCTCCGGGACTCGGTAAAACAACTCTTTCGGGAATCATTGCGAATGAACTCGGTGTGTCAATGAGAATAACCTCAGGCCCTGCAATTGAAAAGCCGGGCGACCTTGCGGCATTGCTTACCAACCTTAACGAGGGCGATGTGCTTTTTATTGACGAAATTCACAGACTGAGCCGTTCCGTTGAAGAAATACTTTACCCTTCAATGGAGGACTTTGCAATTGATATCATCACGGGTAAAGGTCAGATGGCGGCTTCGTATCATCTGCCGTTGCCAAAATTTACACTTGTCGGAGCAACCACAAGAGCAGGTCAGCTGACCGCTCCTTTGCGTGACCGCTTCGGTGTGGTGTTAAGACTTGAGCTCTACACTCCCGAGGAGCTTGCACAGATTGTTGAAAGAAGTGCCGGAATCCTCGGAATAAAAATTGAACATGACGGTGCGCTTGAAATTGCGTCCCGTTCAAGGGGAACACCACGAATTGCAAACCGACTTTTAAAGCGTGTGCGTGACTTTGCACAGGTTATGTCAAACGGTGTCATCACACTTGAAACCGCAAGGACAGCACTCGACAGACTCGAAATTGACGAACTCGGTCTTGACCGCAACGACAGAAGAATGCTTGAGGCAATCGTTCGTTTTTATAACGGCGGTCCTGTCGGACTTGAAACACTTGCGGCGGCAATCGGTGAAGAGGCTGTAACAATCGAGGATGTCTATGAACCGTATCTTTTGCAGATAGGTTTTGTCAGCAGAACACCGAGGGGCAGATGCATAACTGCCGAGGCTTGCAAGCATCTCGGCTGTGAATTTCCTAAGGGTGTTGTAAATGCACAGCCTACACAGCCGACTCTCTTTGGTGACAGGGAGTCATAAATCAGTCACAATATGAGTGTATAATTCAACAGAGTGTAAGGTTTTTACTTGGGTTATACCGAAAATTGCAGTTTTGAAAATTTACAATCTACAAATTATTTAACGGAGGAATATGTATAATGGGAAGATTATTCGGTACAGACGGTGCAAGAGGTGTTGCAAACGCAGAGCTTACACCCGAACTTGCAATGAATATAGGCAGAGCGGCGGCAATGGTTCTTATCAGCGATGAGGTTGAACACCCCACAATTTTAATCGGAAAGGACACAAGACTTTCGGGCGATATGCTCGAGGGCGCACTTATTGCAGGACTTTGCTCGGTAGGTGCAAATGTTCACATTCTCGGGGTAGTTCCTACTCCTGCGGTTGCTTATCTTGTAGGCAAATACAATGCCGATGCAGGTATTATGATTTCCGCATCACACAACCCGTTTGAATTTAACGGTATCAAAATTTTCAGTTCTGACGGATGCAAGCTCCCCGATGCCCTCGAAAACAGAATTGAAGAAATCGTACTTGACCATGTTGTTCCGTATGCATCCGCAACAGATGAAAATATCGGCAGAGTAACATATGATACAGAGGCGGCTGATTTGTATATTGACCACCTTGTTTCGGCAGTTGACTGCGACTTTGAGGGTATGGAAATCGCACTTGACTGCTCAAACGGTTCTTCTTCAAGAACAGCCGAAAAGCTTTTCACAAAGCTTGGTGCAAAGGTTCATATGCTTTTTGACGAGCCTGACGGTGTGAACATCAACCGTGACTGCGGTTCAACTCATATGAGCAAATTGCAGAAGTATGTTCGTGAACACAAGCTTTCATGCGGTCTTGCATTTGACGGTGACGCCGACAGATGTCTTGCGGTTGACGAAAACGGTAACCTTGTTGACGGCGATTATCTTATTGCAATCTGTGCAAATGATATGAAGCAGAGAGGCGTACTCAAAAAGAATGCCGTTGTCGGAACAATTATGACAAACATGGGCTTTAACAAGTTCTGCGAAGAAAACGATATGCACTTTGTTTCAACAAAGGTTGGCGACAGATATGTTCTTGAGGCTATGATGCAGGAGGGCTACAACATCGGCGGCGAGCAGAGCGGTCACATCATTTTGCTTGACTACGCAACAACAGGCGACGGTCAGCTTTCAGGTGCAATGATTCTCAGCATTATGAAGAGAACAGGCGAAAAGCTCAGTCAGCTTGCAAAGATTATGGAGCGTTTGCCGCAGGTGCTTATTAATGTAAAGGTCAGCAGAGAGGGCAAGCTCTCATTCTATACAGACAGGGAAATCAAGGCTGAAATCGAAAGAGTTAGCGAAATCCTCGGTGACAGAGGCAGAATTCTTGTTCGTGTATCGGGAACAGAACCTCTCGTAAGAGTAATGCTCGAGGGTGAAAACCTCGAAGAAATTCAGAACCTTGCGGAAGAAGCCGCACAGGTAGTAAGGGAAAGACTTGCATAATGCGATTATCTGATAAATGGAAAGATTATGAACTTATAGATACCTCTGATGGGGAAAGACTTGAAAGATGGGGAGATATAATCCTTATCCGTCCCGATCCGCAGATTATCTGGTCAAGCGAAAAGAAAAATCCTCTTTGGTATTCGGCACATGCCCGTTACCACCGCTCAAATCGTGGCGGAGGAAGTTGGGAGCAGTACAAAAAAGTTCCCGACCGCTGGACTGTAAATTACGGCGACCTCGTTTTCAACATCAAGCCTATGGGATTCAAGCACACGGGCGTGTTCCCCGAACAGGCAGTTAACTGGGATTTTGCCGCAGAAAAAATTAAAAACGAAAACAGACCGCTTAAAATTCTCAACCTTTTCGGTTACACAGGCTGTGCAACTCTTGCATGTATGAACGCAGGTGCAACCGTTTGCCATGTTGACGCATCAAAGGGCATGGTTCAGTGGGCAAAGGAAAATGCCGCATCAAGCGGTATAGCCGACAGACCTGTCCGTTGGCTCGTTGACGATTGCGTAAAATTTGTACAGCGTGAAATCCGCCGTGGCAACAGGTATGACGGAATCATTATGGATCCTCCGTCATACGGCAGAGGTCCGGGCGGTGAGGTCTGGAAACTTGAAGAACAGCTTTATTCACTTGTAACCCTGTGCAAACAGGTTCTCTCAGACAATCCGCTGTTTTTCATTCTCAATTCCTACACAACGGGACTTTCTCCCGCTGTAATGGAGTATTTGCTCGGAGTTCTTTTGCAGAAGGACTTCGGCGGAAAAGTATCAAGCGATGAAATAGGACTGAAGGTGAGCGACACGGGACTTGTATTGCCATGCGGCTCAACCGCAATATGGGAGAAATAATAAATGAGCTTTATTTCACTTGACAACATCAGCTTTTCATATTCCGACATTGAAAGCGGTCAGCCGTACAAAAATGCGGTTGACGGTGTTTCTCTCAATATCGAAAAGGGTGAATTTGTTGCCCTTCTCGGTCACAACGGATGCGGAAAGTCAACTGTTGCAAAACATCTCAACGCAATGCTATTGCCGGATAAGGGCAAAGTGTATGTTGACGGAGATGACACATCAGATGAAAACAAGACATATGACATAAGAGAAAAAGTGGGACTTGTACTTCAAAATCCCGACAATCAGCTTGTTGCAAGCGTTGTTGAGGAAGATGTTGCATTCGGCCCCGAAAACCTTGGAATACCGCCAAAGGAGATTCGACAGAGGGTTGATAATGCCCTCAAAGCCGTTGATATGTACGATTACCGTGAACACGCTCCGTTCAAGCTTTCGGGCGGTCAGAAACAGCGTATTGCAATTGCGGGAATTCTTGCAATGCAACCGCAATGCATAGTTCTTGACGAACCCACGGCAATGCTTGACCCTAACGGCCGTGACGAGGTAATGACAACGCTTTTAAAACTCAACCGTGAAAAGAATATGACGGTTGTCCTCATCACACACTATATGGAAGAGGCAGTCCTTGCCGACAGAGTTGTCGTTATGGACGCAGGAAAAATCCTCACTCAGGGTACACCCGAAGATGTTTTTTCACAGGCGGAGCTGCTCAAAAAGCACCGTCTTGATGTTCCGCAGGCAACAGAGCTTGCATACAGACTCAGGGGGTGCGGAGTGAAATTTGACAAACTTCCTCTCAATGCAGAGCAATGTGTAAAAATGCTTGAGGAGGTGCTGTCATGAGCAAGGTGCTTGAACTGAAAAATTTAAGCTATGTTTACGGAACAGGCACTCCGTTTGAGAAAACCGCTGTCAATAATTTGAGCCTTTCAATTGAAAAAGGCGAGTTTATCGGCATTATGGGACACACTGGCTCGGGCAAGTCAACACTTGTTCAAATGCTCAACGGACTTATGAAACCAACTTCGGGACAGGTTCTTCTTGACGGCGAGGATATCTGGGCAAATCCCAAGGATATCAGAAAAATCCGTTTCAAAGTCGGAATGGTATTTCAGTATCCCGAATATCAGCTTTTTGAAGAAACCGTTGCCAAGGATATCGCATTCGGCCCTACGAATATGGGCAAGAGCGGTGCAGAGCTTGAAAAAGCGGTAAATGACGCCGCAAGATTTACCGGACTTAAAGATGAACTTCTTGAAAAATCTCCGTTCGACCTTTCGGGCGGTGAAAAGAGAAGGGCAGCAATTGCAGGCGTTATAGCAATGAATCCCGAGGTTCTCGTTCTTGACGAACCGACCGCAGGTCTTGATCCTATGGGCAGAGATGTGCTGTTGAGCCAGATTGTGCAGTATCACAAGGAACGCAAAAACACCGTTATCCTTGTATCTCACAGCATGGAAGACATTGCAAGGGTTGCCGATAAAATAATCGTTATGAACAAGTCAAACCTCGTTATGTTTGATAAGACGAAAGAAGTTTTTTCAAAGGGACGAGAGCTTGAAAAAATAGGACTTCGAGTACCGCAGATAACAAAGATTATGCTTGAACTGCGTGAAAAAGGTTTTAATGTTCCCGAAGGAATACTTACTGTTGATGAGGCAATGGACTGTATTTCCTCACTGCTTGACAAGGAGGGTAAAATATGGTAAGAGATGTTGCGTTCGGTCAGTATTTTCCTGCGAACAGCGTAATCCACAAATGTGATCCCCGTGCAAAGCTGATTATGCTTGTCGGATTTCTCGTAATTATTTTCTGTACTTTTAATTATGCCTCGCTTGCGCTTGTTGTGATTTTTACCGCACTTTTTGTTGCGGCAAGCAAAGTGCCTGCAAAGTTCTATTTCAAAAGCATGAAAGTAATTATATTTATTATAATAGTAACCTCAATTCTCAATGTGTTCTACGGTTCGGGTGATCCGCTTGTACAATGGGGAATTTTCAAAATTACCTTAAACGGCATTAACAGAGCAATTTTTGTTTCGGTAAGAATCATATGTCTTATCCTTGCAAGCTCCTGTCTTACATTCACAACCTCTCCGACAGAGCTTACGGACGCAATCGAAAGACTGATGAAGCCGCTTGCAAAACTGCATTTTCCCGTTCACGAGATTGCAATGATGATGTCGCTTGCTTTAAGATTTGTTCCCACACTTCTTGAAGAAACCGACAAAATTACTCAGGCTCAAAAGGCACGAGGTGCCGATATGGAGTCGGGTAATATTATTCAAAGGGTAAAGGCGTTTATCCCTATTCTTATTCCGCTTTTTGTTTCGGCATTCAGAAGAGCCTATGAGCTTGCAACAGCTATGGAGTGCCGTTGCTACCGTGGCGGAACAGGAAGAACACGAATGAGAACTATTCATATGGCAAAGCGTGACTATGTATCTTTTGTAATGGTCGCACTTCTAATCGGCGGAGTGATTTTATGCAACATATTCCTGCCTGCGGCAGTTTAAGAAATCTTCTTCTCACAATTTCATATGACGGAAAAAAGTTCCATGGCTGGCAGATTCAGCAGAACGCAATGACGGTTCAGGAGGCTTTTCAAACTGCTCTTTCTAAGATTATCGGCAATGACTTTGATGTAAAGGGCTGCAGTCGCACAGACAGCGGAGTTCACGCAAATATGTACTGCATCAGCCTTAAAACAGAGCATCCCATAAAGCCCGAAAGACTCAAGGCGGCGCTTAACCGCTGGCTGCCGCTAAGCATTGCGGTTCTTGACTGCAAAGAGGTTGCACCCGATTTTCACGCCCGCTATTCCTGCACAAGCAAGGAATATATCTACAAAATCTGGAACAGCGAGGTGCGAAATCCGTTTCTTGACGGATACGCACTTCATTACAGATACAAAATTGACGAAAATCTGCTTGACAAAGCCGCTCAGGCATATGTCGGCAGACACGATTTCACTTCCTTTTGCACGCTTGATAACCGTGAAAAAGGGGATATGACCAGAAATGTAAAAGCCTTTTCGGTAACCCGTGAGGGCGACCTTGTTACAATGAAGGTTGAGGCCGACGGCTTTTTGTACAATATGGTTCGTATTATGGTGGGAACACTTCTCAGGATTCAGCAGGGTAAAATTGCTCCCGATGAAATCCCCTCCATTATAGAAAAGAAAAACAGAAAATATTCGGGTCCCACCGCACAGGCTTGCGGATTGTACCTGAATCGTGTGAATTATGAAAATGACAACAGTTCACAAAAAGGAGTGAACGCTGATGTTTAAAAAATTTAAAGGACATTATTCAAAACGAAAGACACATAAAACCGACAGAGATGTAATGAGCTATGAGGATATGCCTCTTGACGATTATGAACAGGAAAAAACCGAAATGTCGCCGCAGGCTGTCAAGAAAATCGTACTCGGTGCGTGTATTGCCATTGCGGCAGGACTTATAGTTTTTGCCTTTGCAAACCGTGACAAGCTCACATGGGAGAACATCTCGAACTGGTGGACTTATGATGTACTCGGAAATGCCGGCCACGGCTATCCCGTTGACATTATCGGTTCCGAGGTTTCATCGGGCAACTTTGCAGTGTCACAGGGACATGCCGTGTATGCGTCGGACACCTCGTTTGTAACCCTTACAAATTCAGGTACAGAGGTTGCACGACTTCAGCTTACACATTCAAATCCCGTAATGAAAAACAATGAAAACAGATTTCTCACATACGGAATCGGCAGTTCAAGCTATGAGATAAGCAGTTTTGACGAAACGCTTTACTCAGGCAATGCCGAAAATAAAATATACACAGGTGATGTTGCCTCAAACGGTACATACTGTCTTGTTACCGAGGACAACGGTTATCTTACAACGCTGTATGCCTACAGTAAAAATAATAACAGAATTTACAAATATTCTTTTTCGGAGTATTATATAACATCGGTAGCAATTAACAAGGATGGCTCCGGTTGCGTTGCCACAGGTGTGTCAAGTGATAAGGGCTCAGCGGTAACGGGCGTTTATGTGCTTGATTTTTCACAGGAAAAGCCTGTTTCAACCTACAAAATTTCGGGTGACAGCGTGCTTGATTGCAAGTATCTGACCTCAGATACGGCGGTTCTTGTGGGCTCACAGGCAAGCTATATTGTTAAAAAAGGTGAAAAGAATTACAAAACAGTAAGCTATGAGGACAAAACTCTTTCAAATTACTGCTTTAACACAGATACATCAACCTATACAATGGCTCTTTCAAGGAGCGGTGACGGAAGAAGTGTTGCTCTCATAAGCTATAACAGCAACGGCGAGGCACAGTACACAATAAATACCGAACATAAAGCCGATTCGCTTTCTGTCTACAAGGGTACGGTTGCAATCCTTGACGGAAATGTTGTTTACGGTTATAATCAAAATGGCGATTTGCTTTATTCGACAAATTCAGGAACCGGTTCAAAAAAGATTGTGCTTGCCTCGGACTACACCGCTTACATTCTCAGCGTAAATCAAATTAGGTTTATTGACCTTGACAGTGTATCGAGCGACGATACCGCTCAAACTTCAAAACAGGAGTAATAAATTTGGTTGCAGATATAATTATTATTGCCGTGTTTGCGCTTTTGTTTTTTATTGATTTCAAGCGTGGCATAGCAATTACAATTCTCAATGTTGCAGGTGTGGCTCTCACGGGCTTTCTTGCATATCACATTTCAAATTTTCTTGCATCGTGGGTTTATACGGCATTTGTTCAGCAGACCTTAACAACAAATCTGCAACAAATGATTGACACTCAGGGCATCAATTCAGCCATTGCAAACAGTTTTTCGGCTTTGCCAAACTGGGTTATGGGAATGCTCGGATTTTTCCTTTCAATTTTTGGATTGGATTCAAGTGTCTATACAAACGATTTTCAGGTACCGAACTCTGCCGCAGCGGCGGTGTCAGCTTCGGTGGAAAATCTTATTCAGCCGGTTATCACAGGAATGTTCCGCTTGGTTATCGGTGTAGTTATATCAATAATTATCTTTATAATTATAAAAATTCTTGTTAAAAAACTTGCAAGAGTGTTTAAAATACCCGTGGTGAAACAGATTAATAAGCTTCTCGGCGGTGTGTTGGGACTTGCGGAGGCGGCAATCCTTGTGTTTTTTGCCGTTAATATCTTTTCGGGAGTGCTTGAGTTTTCAAATCCCGAAATGCTTAATAACCCGATGATTTCGGGTGCTGTTTTTAAATTTTTCAGCGTTGCAGTCTGAATGAAGAAACAGGAGGGAACAGTAATGGAAAAAGAAAAAGATGTGTGGAGCTTTAAAACATCCGATTTGGTTACTATACCTAATATTATAACTTATGTAAGATTTGTGCTTATAATCCCGTTTGTATATTTTTTCCTTGCGGAACAGTATATATATGCGGCTATATGTATAGGTTTGTCGGGACTTTCCGATTGCTTTGACGGAATGGCTGCCAGAAAACTCAATCAGGTAACTCCTCTCGGAAAAATCCTTGATCCCATTGCAGACAAGGTAACGCTTTTTGCGGTCGTTATCTGTATGGTGATTTATGTGCCTATGGTTCTTCCGATTCTTGTGACGCTTTTGGTCAAAGACCTTCTTATGCTCATCGGCGGTGCTGATTTAATCAAAAAAAGACTCACTCCGCCTTCTGCAAATTGGTACGGAAAGGTCGGAACAATTATTTTCTACTTTTCCGTATGTCTTATCGTATTTCTCAAGGCCTTTTTTGCCTACGAAAATATGGTGCTTGATCTGATATTGCTTTCGGTTACAGCCGCATCAATGCTATACGCTTTGTATCGTTACGGCAAAATCTATTTTGCAATGATTAAGGAGTACAACGAATCACTTAAAAAGACAGCTGACATTAAAAATAAATAAATTCCGACAAATAAATATTGAATTATTTGTTAAACAGTTGTATAATTCTTATATTACCATGACAGCAAATGTGCAATTTGGTGTCCTAAAAAGGAGTATGCTATGCTTTGTACAAGATGCGGAAAACGGCCTGCGGTTGTTTTCGTTTCAAATAATAATTCCAAAGACGCCCCAACGGCAGGTTATTGCCTTACCTGTGCAAAAGAGCTTGGAATCAAGCCGGTTGAGGATCTTATCAGCAAAATGGGTATCTCGGATGAGGACCTTGAAAATGTTCAGGATCAGATGAACACCCTCATGAACAGTATGGGTGACGGCGATATGTCACAGCTTATGGAACAGCTTGGTGCGGATAACCTTGCCGAGCAGATGGGCGATTTTGCTAAAGACGGTGACGGCAGTGAGGATGATGACTTCTCTCACGGTGCACCTGCATTTCCTGCATTTTTCAACAGTATGTTCGGCGGACAGAACAACAATGCGACAAATCAGGATAATAATAAAAAGGGCAAAAAAGAGAAAAAAGAAAAGAACAGAAAGCACATCAATCTTTACTGTGAAGACCTCACACGCAAGGCGAGAGAGGGCAAAATCGACCGCATTGTCGGCAGAGACAGCGAGATTGAGCGTGTAATTCAGATTCTTTCAAGAAGAACAAAGAACAATCCTTGCCTTATCGGTGAACCCGGTGTAGGTAAAACCGCTATTGCAGAGGGGCTTGCTCTCCGCATTGCCGCAGGAAATGTTCCTCAAAGACTTAAAAACAAGGAAATTCAGCTTCTTGACCTCACATCGCTTGTTGCAGGCACTCAGTTCAGAGGTCAGTTTGAAAGCAGAATCAAAGGTCTTGTTTCCGAAATCAAGGAGAACGGCAACATAATTCTCTTTATTGATGAGGTTCACAGCCTTGTCGGCACAGGTGACAACGAGGGTACAATGAATGCCGCAAATATCCTCAAACCGGCTCTTTCAAGGGGCGAGGTTCAGGTCATCGGTGCTACAACATTCAACGAATACAGAAAATATATCGAAAAGGATTCTGCTCTTGAAAGAAGATTTCAGCCCGTAAAGGTCGGCGAGCCTACAATTGCTCAGTCAATTGATGTCATTGCAGGCGTAAAAGGCTATTATGAGGCACATCACCGTGTAATTGTTGACGATGATATCGTTCGCAAGACAGTTGTCCTTTCCGAAAGATACATAACAGACCGTTTTCTTCCCGACAAAGCAATCGACCTTCTTGATGAAAGCTGTGCCTGTGCCGCTCTCCGCAACAAAAGCATGGAGCGTCACGATAAGCTTGAGGATGAAAGACAGAAGCTTCTTATCAGAAAGGACGCTCTTACAAATGCCGATGAGGTAAACTATGAACAGCTTGCCGAGGTCAACACAAGCCTTGCAAGAATTGACAGCGACCTTAAAGAAATTGATCCCGAAACTCTCGTTTCAAAGGTTACAGAGGAGGATATCGCCAAGGTCATCGAACTCTGGACAGGCATCCCCGCATCAAGAATCAAGGAAAATGAGCTTTCAAAGCTTGCCAACCTTGAGGATGAGCTTAAAAAGAAAATTATCGGTCAGGACGAGGCTGTAAAGGCTCTTGCATCTGCAATCAGAAGAAGCAGAGTTCAGATTTCACCTCGCCGCAGACCTGCATCGTTCATCTTTGTAGGTCCTACAGGTGTCGGTAAAACAGAGCTTGTAAAGGTTCTCAGCAAGGAACTTTTCGATACCCCCGAAACTCTTATCAGACTTGATATGAGTGAATTTATGGAGAAACATTCGGTTTCTAAAATTATCGGTTCACCGCCCGGATATGTCGGTTACGATGAGGCAGGACAGGTAACGGAGAAAGTTCGCCGCAGACCTTATTCGGTTCTTCTCTTTGATGAAATTGAAAAGGCTCATCCCGATGTTCTCAATATTTTGCTCCAAATTCTTGACGAGGGCAGAGTTACAGACGCTCACGGCAGAACAGTAAACTTTGAAAATACTGTTATCATTATGACATCAAATGCCGGTTCTGCATCAAAGGACAGCGCATTAGGCTTTGGCAAGACTGAAGAAGATGCCTCAAAAGAAAAGGTTATGAAGGCACTTTCCGAGTTCCTCCGTCCTGAATTTATCGCAAGAGTTGATGAGGTTATCGTATTCAACAGCCTTAAAAAGGACGATTTTGTAAAGATTGCAGACCTTATGCTCTCTGAGTATGTTCCGACTCTTGAGGAAAAGCACATCAAGTTCACATTTGACGAAAAGGTTTGTCAGCTCCTTGCAGAAAAGTCATGCAATGGTGCAAGCGGTGCTCGTGACCTCAGAAACACAATTCGCAGAGAGGTTGAGGAGAAAATTGCAAACGCAATGATTGAGGCAGGTGCAGGCGGTGTTACTGCAATGCACCTTACAGCCGAAAACGGTGAGCCTGTTCTTCAGTCAATCTGATTTTTACGGTAAAAGTTAACACATAAAATTTCCGCATATCGGGCAGTCATCACGATTGCCCGATTTTTTGTTACAATATAATTCCATTAAAGAACAATCCCGCACGGCGAGCCGACTTTTCTTGTTCGTGAAGATAGTTTATAATGTCAAAAAACATATTATGCCCGAGCAGAAGTCTTTTTAAAATTGAAAGTTGAAAATTGAAAATGTAAAATTGTGGTCGGGCAGACAGTTGCAAAATGCATATCATTGTCGCCCGATTGTTTTTGTATATATAGAAGTTGCGTTTAAATGTAGAGGCGGATATTATCCGCCCACGCGGCGAGCCGCCGTCCCCAATTCGTGCAGATAATTTGTTTTTCATTATACAATCTGTCTACACGAGAGAAAAAACACTAGAGAAAAAACACAAGAGAAAAAAGACGGCTGTGTAGCATAATGTACACAGCCGTCTTTTGAAAATAAAATGAAAGAAAGATTAACCTTTTACAGCACCTGAAACAACACCCTCGATGATGTATTTCTGACATGCAAAGTAGAAAATAATAATCGGAACGATGCTCAGAACGATAAGCGCCATAATAGCACTTGTGTCCGTATGACCGTAACTGCCGTTAAGATACTGAATGTGAATCGGAATAGTTTTGTAATCCATATCAAGAATAAGATAGGGGAGAAGGTAGTCGTTCCAAATCCACATTGTTTCAAGGATTGCAACCGAAATAAAAGTAGGTTTCATAATCGGAAGAACAATACCGAAGAATGTTCTCAAAGGACCTGCTCCGTCAACATCTGCGGCTTCCTCAATTTCAACAGGAATTGATTTAACAAATCCCGAGAACATAAATACCGCAAGTCCTGCTCCGAATCCGAGGTATATAATCAAAATACCCCACGGAGTTGTAAGCTTGAGACTGTCGGCTGTCTTTGAGAGGGTAAACATTACCATCTGGAAAGGAATAACCATTGAGAAAATGCAGAAATAGTAGATGATTTTGCATATACGAGAATTTGAACGCTGCAAGTACCACGCACACATTGATGTGCAGAAAAGAATAAGCACAACACCGCCGATTGTAATGAAGAAGCTCCATACAATTGACTTCCAGAACGGATAGTTGCCGTGGAACATACCTGTCATATAGCTTTGAAAGCCCTGAAAACTGTCTGCATTCGGAAATTCAAAGATTGCACGGCTGATTGCCGCATTGCTCTTAAAGGAGTTCATCAGTACAATGAAAACGGGAGCAACATAGAATACTGACACAATAGAGAAGAGAATTGTTAAAATTTTCATTCCTACGGTTTGTTTTTTCTTTACAGGCCTATCCTTAGCCTTTGCTGCAACTTTTGCCATTACTGCTGAACCTCCTTTCTTCTTGTGAAGTAAAGCTGAATAAGGGCAATGATAACAACAATTACGAAGAAGATAACGCCCTCAGCCTGACCTACGCCACGAGAATTCTGGTTTGCATAGAATGTATTGTAAATATTGAGAGCCATCATTTCCGTCTGATAAACCATTGTACCGCTTCCCTGTGATACAATACCCGGAGCACCGCCTGTGAGGGCAAGGTTCTGGTCGAACAGCTTAAATGAGTTTGTAAGTGTAAGGAATGTGCAGATTGTGATGGAAGGCATCATCATCGGCAATGTTACATTTGTAAGCAACTGTTTTTTGCCTGCGCCGTCAATTTTAGCCGCCTCATAAAGATCATGAGGTACGCTCTGGAAACCGGCAATGTAAATAATCATCATATAACCTGCCTGTTGCCAGCACATAAGAATTACAAGTCCCCAGAAGCCGAAGTTTGCGTTAAGCGCAAGGTTTGTTCCGTAATACTGAAGAATACCGTTAAAAATGTACTGCCAGATGTAGCCGAGAATGATACCGCCTACAAGGTTAGGAACAAAGAAAACAGTTCTGAATACATTTGAGCCCCTGATTCCGAGCGTGAGTGCATACGCCACAAAAAACGCAATGAGGTTAATGAGTATAACCGATACTATAACAAACAGTACCGTAAACCAGAATGAATGTAAAAAGCCCTCATTCTGAAAGGCTTTGACATAGTTTCCGAACCCAATGAATACTGCGTCGCTTGTTGTTCTGAATTTACAGAATGAAAGGTAAATGCCGTTAAAGAACGGATATACAAAACCTATAAGGAAAGCAGCCAGAGTGGGAAGAACAAATATCAGAAAATAAATTTTTCTTTTAGGTTTTCTAAACATAATATTTTGCCTTTCCGTTCATAAGAAAGGGGGGCGGAATGCCGCCCCCCTACCGAACCTGTTAAATTAAAACAGAAATTTTACAATCAGCCGTTAGCCTTTGCATATTCTGTTTTCCAACCCTGTACAAATGCAGTCTTAACAGCGTCCCAGTCACCTGTACCTGCTGCATACTGTGTAAGAGCTGTGCCAACACCGTTTTTCCAATCTTCACTTGGCATTGTTGTGAAGTTCCAGCTTACCGGAGTTTTGCCTGCTGCTGTGAGCTCGTTATCAATCTTAACAAATACATTGGTTGCTTCCTTAGCATTCTTGAAAGGAATTACAAATCCCATATCGTCAGCAAGAGCAGATGTACCTGTTTTGTTTGTTACACACCAGTTCAAGAATTCAAGAGTAGCTGCCTGATCGTCAGCACTTGCCTTGTTGTTTACACACCAGTAGTTCTCTGAACCTGTGCAAAGACCCTGATTAGCTTCATCGCCTGCGCCGATGTAAATCGGGAGCATGCCGAGTTCGTCGTCCTTCATACCTGCCTTGGTAACTATTGAATATTCCCAGCTACCGTTCTGGAAGAATACTGCTTCGCCTGATGTGAACTCAGTTTCAGCGTCTGTACCCTTCTTGCTTGCGAGGTCTGCAGGATCACATGTTGAATCTGTGATGTAGAGATCCCAGATGTTCTTATAGTTATCAAGGTATTTACCCTCGATAGCGTCTGTTGATTTGATGCCCTTATCCTTGTACTCAAAGTAGATAGGAAGGTTAGCAAGGTGAGTTTTGAATCTCCAGTCAGATGAAGAATCCATACCTGCTGATGTGAACGCACCCTTAACGCCGAGCTTATCCTTATTCTTCTGGATTTCATCGGCAACAGTCTTTAACTTCTCAAAGCTGTTGATGTCCTCAATTTTCTTAACCGAAGCAAAGTCAGAATCGCAATACTTCTGGAGAAGAGTCTTGTTGTAGATAATGCCGTATGTTTCAATTACATAAGCAATACCGTAAACCTTGCCGTCTTCTTCAAGTGCATAATCCTTTGAAGTAAGCTGATTATAAATTTCTGATGAGCTGAGGTCTGCACAATAGTCTTTCCAGTTTGCAAGACCTACAGGACCGTTAACCTGGAAGAGTGTAGGAGCGTTGTCCTTGTCCATCTCTGCTGTAAGTGTTGACTCATAAGTACCCTCGGCAGCTGTCTTAACAGTTACCTCAACACCTGTTTCGTCCGTGTACTTCTTAGCAAGAGCCTGCCAATCCTTGTCCTGCTCAGGCTTAAAGTTAAGATAGTAAACTTTACCGTTTTTTGCGTTGCCTGCTGCATTTTTTGAATCATCTTTTGATGAACCTGATGATGAAGAACCGCCGCAGCCTGCAAGAGCAGTAGCAGTCATCATACCTGCAACTGCAAGAGCTGCAGCTCTTTTGAGTGTTGATTTTTTCATAGCTTTCACCTTAATTAAAAATATTTATCCGCTAAACCCGGATATTGGCGAGAGAACAACATTCTGTGTTCTCTCTATTGCCACAATCATAACACACTATTTATGAAAATACAATAGATTTTTTTAAAAAATTTCTCTGTGATTAGTCAAAACGAAGGTATTGACCAAATGTAATTTCAAAATCAAACAAAAAACAACCGCATATTTTCTGAGTTTTTTGACTTATTTGTCAAATAAGAAATATTAAAGCAACATTAAAGTTACAATATTGTAACCTGTCAAATATGGTCATTCTATTGAAAATGACAAGCGTTTTGTGCTAAGATTATGTCAAATTTGTTTTTTAAGAAGGTTAATTTAGCAATTATGAAAAATTTCAATCAATCATCACTTGCACGATTTTTCACCCGATTTCCTAAGCTGTTATTTGCGGGATTGATGTACTCAATTCCGTTTGCCGTATTTTCCGGAATATTCATTCTCATAAGCTTTCTGTCCGGATTCAACAATGTAATATTATGGAGCTTGGGTATAATTCCCGCAATGCCGTTCTATTCCGGACTTGTAATGGTAATCCGCAAAATTTCGGTTGAAAAAGAGGATGTAAATGTTTTCAAAACTTTTGTACAGGCATTTCGTGAAAATCTGAAAAAATCAATTTTCAACGGATTTGTCGCTTACCTCATAGTAGCATGTTCATTTTTTGCAATTCTCTATTACGGAACACTTGCTCAGACAGACATCGTTTACGGCTCTGTCTTTACCATATATATAGTGTTCTCAATTGCAATGCTGATTATGCTGTTCTATGTACCCCTGCTAACAATTACCTATGACCTCAGACTCCGTGACATTTATAAAAATTCACTCCTGTTGATTTTCGGTAAAATTCTCAGAAATATTGTAGCACTTGTGCTTGTCGTAATAGTTTCATTCGCAGTATTCCTCGCAGTAATCTATGCAAAGGGTGCAATGCTTGTTGTTGCAGTTGCTCTCTCGGTAATTTTCTACCCGATGATTGCAACCTATATAATAGTATCCGTAATCGCAAAAGGCGTGCAGGAGTCTGTCGGTTACTTTACAGGTGATAATGTGCAGTATGTCCTTACGGAAGAAGAAGTTCAGCGTGAAACCGAAGCAGTCGAAAACGCAAACTCCGATGATGACTACATCTTCGTCAACGGCAGAATGATTAAAAATCCGGCTAAAACGAATACGAAAGAGTAATTTTTAAAGCACTTTGCAGAATGCAGGGTGCTTTTGGTTTTATATGCATAATGTGTTAGGCATATATGTGTGATTGATATGATTGCTGCTTTTTGACTGACATTTGACTAATATTTAAGCAATATTATGCGATATTTCGCAATATTTTACGGTAAAAATAAACAAATAAAAACCGCACCAAAGAGCCTGAAAACGGCTTTCTGATGCGGTTTTTGTTATGGAGCTGAAGAAGGGACTTGAACCCTCGACCTACTGATTACGAATCAGTTGCGCTACCAACTGCGCTACTCCAGCGTTTAATTTTTTGGTTTTTCGGCTGTAATAAAGCAAAAATACAGAACGCAGAAATTGCATAAAATATACACACTAACTCCCGCTACACGATTATACATCAAAAATTTAAAGATTTCAATACCAAATTTGAAAAAGAGGTTTACAAAAACCGGAAGAGAGGCATAAAAGTTTTACGAATCAATAATAATAGATGCAGTTATAATTCATCAAAAAATTATTTATGAGTACAAAATAATGCACAAAAATCATGACGATTTTTGTTTAGTGAAGTGTTATCACATTTGTGGAATATTTTATTTAAAAGTATTATAATTGAATCGCAGTGTGCAAAGCGGAAATACTTTTATGTGATAGGATGTGCAGAAGATGCCCAAAAGAAAGTGCAGTAATATCGACGCTTCGGTAGGACTCAGAATGCGTTATTACAGAATTCAGTGCGGACTTACCCAACAGCAGGTTGCGGACGCATTAAAGATAAACAGAACAACTTATACAAAATATGAAACGGGAGTTTCCGAACCAAGCCACGAGCTTCTCGGAAAAATCGTTAAAATGTTCGGTATCGATTATAACGCAATTCTTGACAACAGAGATTATTTTGAAAGAAGAGTTGCCGACGGTGACATGACGCTCAATGTACTGACTCTTTCCGAAAGAGCAATCATTGCAAGATATCGCTCAATGTCTAAAGAAGATCAGAAGAAAATTTGTGAATATATAGATATGCTCTACAATGAAAAAGCAAAGAAGATTTTGTAAAAAACACTTTACTTTTGACTTTGATTGTGATAATATAAAACAGATGACCGTGTCTCGGAACAGGGAGTATGCCGTTTGTCGGATTTTCACAGCCCTGCCCTGAGATGTTGGCGACTATTTTTGAAAGGTGGAATTTTTAATGCTTAAAGAAGAAAAGCAGGCTATCATGGCTGAGTACGCAACTCACGAAGGCGACACAGGTTCTCCGGAGGTTCAGATTGCTCTTCTTACAAAGAGAATCAATGACCTTACCGAGCACCTCAAGGTTCACAAGAAGGATCACCACAGCAGAAGAGGTCTTCTCAAGATGGTTGGTCAGAGAAGAAGCCTTCTCGCTTACCTCACAAAGGTAGACATTGAAAGATATCGTTCTATCATTGCAAGACTCGGTATCCGTAAGTAATTTTTTAAGTACACAAGGGCAAGCGAAAGCTTGCCCTAAATTCGATTTTCTGCGGGATTTTTATTTGCTGTTTTTTAGCGGTAAAACGATTAAATAACATATGCTTTTGTGTGTTTGTCAGTTTTGTTTAATGGTTTTATTGCTAAATCGGCGTAAAATCCCGTTTGAATAAATTTGAACTTTATTTAAAATGTGAAACTTATGTTTCGGAAAGGATTTTACTAAAATGAATCGACTTATGACATTCGACAAATACAGAGTATTTGAAACAGAATTTGCCGGCAGACCTTTAAAGGTTGAAACAGGCAAGATGACACAGCTTGCAAACGGTGCGTGTCTTGTTCACTACGGCGACACAACAGTTCATGTTGCTGTTACAGCATCAGAAAAGCCAAGAGAGGGCGTTGATTTCTTCCCACTTTCGGTTGACTATGAAGAAAAGATGTACGCAGTAGGCAAAATCCCCGGTTCTTACCTCAAGAGAGAGGGCAGACCTTCGGAAAAGGCTATCCTCACAAGCCGTGTAATCGACCGTCCTATCCGTCCTCTTTTTGACAAGAGCATGAGAAACGATGTTTCAATCGTTTGTACGGTAATGAGCGTTGATCCCGACTGTCAGCCTGAAATTGTTGCTATGATCGGTGCTTCAATTGCAATTTCAATTTCTGATGTTCCGTGGAACGGACCTATCTCGGGTTGTTCTGTAGGTATGATTGACGGTGAGTACATCATTAACCCGACAGAGGAACAGAGAAAGGTTTCTCAGATGGCAACAACAGTTGCCTCAACAAGCACAAGAATTGCTATGATCGAGGCAGGTGCTAACTGCGTATCTGATGACGATATGTACAACGCTATTATGGCAGGTCACGAGGCTAACCAGAAGATTATCAGCTTTATTGAGGAAATCAAGGCTGAAATCGGCAAGCCTAAGTTTGAGTTTGCAAGTCTTGAACCCGACCATGATATGTTTGAGGCAATCAAGGCATTTGCAGAAGAAGATGTTAAGGTTGCTCTTGATACAGATGATAAGAGAATTCGTGACGAAAGACTCAAGCCTATCTATGAGGCAGTTCATGAAAAATTTGACGAGATTTATCCCGAAAGCGAAGCTCTCATTGACGAGTGCCTTTATAAGACACAGAAGTTCATTGTTCGCCGTTGGTTACTCGATGAGCAGAAGCGTGTTGACGGCAGAGGAATGGACGATATCCGTCCTCTCGCATCAGAGGTTGGCGTAATTCCGAGAGTTCACGGTTCGGGTATGTTCACAAGAGGACAGACTCAGGTTCTCACAATCGCAACACTCGGTCCTGTTTCCGACAAGCAGCTCCTTGACGGCATTGACGGTGAAACAGAAAAGAGATATATCCACCACTACAACTTCCCAAGCTACTCAGTCGGCGAAACAAAACCAAGCCGTGGTCCGGGCAGAAGAGAAATCGGTCACGGTGCTCTTGCAGAAAGAGCACTCGTTCCTGTAATTCCTTCGGTAGAAGAATTCCCGTATGCACTTCGCCTTGTTTCGGAAGTTCTTTCTTCAAACGGTTCAACTTCACAGGGTTCAATCTGCGGTTCAACTCTTGCTCTTATGGACGCAGGTGTTCCGATTAAGGCTCCTGTTGCAGGTATCTCATGCGGTCTTATCACAGAGGGCGACCGTTGGATGACAATGGTTGATATTCAGGGCCTTGAGGACTTCTTCGGTGATATGGACTTTAAGGTAGCAGGTACACATGACGGTATCACAGCTATTCAGATGGACCTCAAAATCAGCGGTCTTACTCCCGAAATGGTTAAAGAGGCTCTTGCCAAGACTCACAAGGCTCGTAACTACATTCTTGATGAAGTAATGCTCAAGGCTATTGCAGAGCCGAGAGAAGAGCTTTCAAAGTACGCTCCCAAGATGTTCACGACAACAATTCCTGCTGACAAAATCAGCGAGGTTATCGGTAAGAGCGGTAAGGTTATCAAGGAAATTCAGGCTGAATGCGAAGTTAAGGTTGACATTGAGGAAGACGGCGAACTCGGACAGGTATTTGTTTCGGGTATTGATTCCGACAAGTGTAAGCGTGCAATCGAAATCATCAACACAATCGCTGTTGATCCTGAGCCGGGTGCAATGTACCTCGGTAAGGTTACCCGTATTATGGACTTCGGTGCTTTCGTTGAAATCGCTCCGGGTAAGGAAGGTCTTGTTCACATTTCTCAGCTTGATGTTAAGCGTACAGAGAATGTAACAGATGTTGTTAATGTAGGCGACATTATCCGTGTTAAGGTAATGGAAATTGACGATAAGGGCAGACTCAATCTTTCTCGCCGTCAGGTTCTTATTGATGTTGATGGTCTTGTTCCCGAAAACGACATTGACGCAGAAAGAGCAGCTCGTCCACGCAGACCTCACAATGACCGCAGAGGCGGCTTTAACAGAAACAACAGAAAGTAATTTTTGTAGTCTGAAATCTAATACTTTTTAATATTTATACAATCAGTCCCTTTCAATTTGCAAATGCATTGAAAGGGACTGTTTTGTTAATTGAAAATTGAAAATTATGTTCGAGCTGATAATTTGATAAAAAAACAAATCAAGTATTTAATATGTGATTTGTATTCAATATAATTATCATCTTGATTTCAACTTGATAACATAGTATAATTGACTTAACAAAAATTTCCGACAAATACGGACACAGATTTATAAAGGAGAGAATACAATGCAGGTTAAAATTTCCGATTCTATAAAATACATTGGCGTTGATGACAAGACAATCGACCTTTTTGAAAGTCAGTATCTTGTTCCCAACGGAATTTCTTACAACTCATATCTTATTGTTGACGAAAAGGTTGCAATTATGGATACGGTTGACAAGAGAAAAACTGACGAATGGCTTGAAAATCTTGACAGAGAGCTAAACGGCAGAACTCCCGATTATCTTGTAATCAGCCACCTTGAACCCGACCATGCGTCAAATATTAAGGTTGTTTCCGAGAAATATCCGTCAATGAAGCTTGTTGGTAATGCAAAGACTTTTTCAATGCTCCCACAGTTTTTTCCGGATTTTGATTTTGCTGATAAAACCGTTACAGTCAAAGAGGGTGACGAACTTGAACTCGGTTCGCACAAGCTTTCATTCATAATGGCTCCCATGGTTCATTGGCCTGAGGTTATGGTTTCATATGAAAGCACAGAAAAGGTTCTTTTCTCAGCGGACGGCTTCGGCACATTCGGCACACTTGACGCTCAGGAGGATGATTGGGCTTGCGAGGCAAGAAGATATTACTTCAATATCTGCGGTAAGTATGGTGTTCAGGTTCAGAATCTTCTCAAAAAAGCCGCAAAGCTTGATATTAGGAAAATCTGCCCGCTTCACGGTCCTGTACTTGACGAGAACCTTGGTTGGTACATCGGTCTTTACGATACATGGAGCAAATATGAGCCTGAAACCGACGGTGTGTTCATTGCGTATTGTTCGGTTCACGGCAACACAGCCAAGGCAGCCGAAAAGCTTTGTGAAATCATCAAATCAAAAACCGACAAAAAGGTTTCGATTGCAGACCTTTCACGCACAGACCTTGCCGAGGATATTGAGGACGCATTCCGTTTCAGCAGAATGGTTGTTATCGCACCGAGCTATGACGGCGGTGTGTTCCCGATAATGAACGATTTTCTGCACCACCTTAAAATCAAGGGCTACAAGAACAGAAAGGTTGCTATGGTTGAAAACGGCTCTTGGGCTCCTTCAGCCGCAAAGACAATGAGAACATATCTTGAAGAAATGAAAAATGTTGAAATTTGTCCTACTGTTGTGACAATCCGTTCTGCTATGAAAGAAGAAAATATTCCTCAGCTTGAACAACTTTCTGACGAAATTCTTGGATAATATCATAATAAATTGACATAAATGCAATAATAAAAGGATATAAATATATATTTATAGCTTCAATAATTACACCTAAAAGATGGCGAATTTTGTTCTGCAAAGGTTGAGATTGTTATTTTTGTAACAATTAGATAAAAATTCCAAAGGATATTTTACATCAAAGATTTAATTCCGTTGCAAATGCAATTGAATTTAAAACTCTTTTGTTGTACAATAAAGCTAAAGTTGATGCCCACGGAATAAGCATTGAAACAGATTCGTTTTTAGGTAATTTGTTTTGGAGTTTTGAAATTAGTCGTGAAAAGTTCTTTCTTCTGCCTGTATTCAATGCTTATTTCGTTCATTCATATTGATATATTCCTTCTATAACCCAATATACCCCGAAAATGACCGACGCTTGTTGTCGGTCATTTCACTTTTCGGCGGGTTTCCATTTCGGCATAATTGTACATAGTTGTAATTCAACTAATTTCCCACAGTGAAAAAATTGTCAAATTCGGTAATTTTGCCTATAACAAAATTATGCAAAAAGTGGTATAATAATACTGTAAGAACTCAGTGTTTATCTGAGATTTAAGATGATGTGATTATACGGATGGTGAGAGTATGTACAGTATTGGTGAGGTTGTTCTTTACGGCTCAAACGGAGTTTGTGAGATTACCGAAATTACAACGAAAAAAATCGGAAAGGATTCTATTGAATACTATGTTTTAAAACCTGTTTGCTCGGATTCTTCAACGCTTTTTGTTCCGACTCAGAATGAAATGCTTGTGTCAAGAATGCGTGTTGTCCTTTCTTCGGATGAAATTAAAGATATTTTGTCACAGAAAACCGATAATGAAATATGGATTGACAATAAAGCCGAAAGATGTGAAAAAATCAAGGAGATTATTTCGGGCGGCGATTGTATGAAGCTTGTTGAGCTTATCAGGAGAATGCACTTCCACAGTAAGCTCCAGCTCAAAAAGGGCAGACGACTTCACATTACTGACGAGCGTTTTCTTAAAGAAGCTGAAAAAATGGTTTGTGACGAGGTTTCGGTTGTTCTTCACATTGACCGTAACGATGTTCTTCCGCTTGTGCTTGCAGGCTGATTTTTTTAAAAATATATAAAGGATACAGAGGATTAACCGGAGCATTCTTTGAATTGCTTTCAATGTTGTTCCTCTGTTTTTTTATTTTTGGTAATTCTGGGTTGTTTGCCTATTTACAAAATGTTGCATTTTGTAGTAGAATATAGGAATAATGATTTATGGAGCAATTTAATGAGAAATTTCAAAAAAACTTTATCATTTTTACTTTCAACGGTAATAATAGTTTCATCAGTTGCAGGTGTCGGTACAACCGTTTTTGCCGCAACCGATGAACACACATACAAAAACTTTAAATACAGAATTCTTGACGATAACACAGCCGAAATCTGCGGTTATACGGGCAAGAATGCAGTTGTGACTGTTCCCGACAGCATTGATTCAAAGCCTGTAACCTCAATCGGCAGGACGGCTTTTTATTCAGGCAAAATCAAGGAAGTGACAATTCCCGACACAGTAAAAAATATCAAATGGTGGGCTTTTTACGGCTGTGAAAGCCTTGAAAAAATCAACCTGAATTTTGGTTTAAAAACTGTAGGCTACGGTGCGTTTATGAATTGTAAAAATCTTAAATCCGTGAGCATTCCAATGTCCGTAACGCAGATTTGCGATGATTCGTTTGCGGTAAGCTGTTCAACCAAAAAGGGCGTTTTTGACACCTACAGTAAGCAGACAATAAGCACTCAGCAGTATTCAACCGATTCATCATTCACTCTTGAAGGCTATTCGGGGACTGTCGCAGAAAAATATTGCAATGATAATTCGCTAAACTTTGTTTCGTTGGGCAATGTGATTTACGGCGATGTTAATAACAACGGAACTGTTGATGCAACTGATGCAAAGCTTGCCAAAAGCCTTATCGACACTGTTCCGACCGAGGAAGAGCTGACGGCTGCCGATGTTGACGATGACGGCAAAATCACGGAAAATGATGTTAATCTTATTTTGCAGGCTGTCGGCAACGAATTTTACGCACAGCTTTTTCCGTGTGCAAAGGCTATGTATTCTGCTCCCGACTACCTTTCGGGCAGAACTATGTATTGTGACGGCGACAGCGTTGCCTACGGTTCGGGTACGAACACAATGGGAAATTCAACATATTCTTTCTGCAATTATGTTGCCGAAAAATATAATATGACAATGACCAACAAGGCCACTCCCGGCACAACTCTTGCAATAAGAAAGGATTTTATCGGCACAGACCACAGAAGTATCCTTGAGCGTGTCCGTGAAATGAAAGGCAGTTACGATGTTATTCTGCTTGACGGCGGTTTTAATGACCTGTTCAAAAACGTTGAAATGGGCGCAATGACCGATATAAATAATAAATCGGGAAAATACAATGAATACACCACAGCAGGTGCGTTGGAAAGTATTTGCTATTTTCTTGACAAGAATTATAAAGACTCAATTAAGCTGTTCGTACTCTGTCACAATTGCTCAACAAGAATAAAACAGTCACAGTATTGGTCTTTAATGAAAAATATACTTGATAAGTGGGAAATTCCCTATGTTGACCTTTCGGAAGAAACAGAGCTTACCGGTGATAATGAGGAAATTACAACACAGTATTTTAGATATAATGCAACAACCAAAAAAGGCGACGGGATTCACCCTCTTGCATATGCCAATATGAAGATATACGGTCCCATCGTTGCTGAAAAGCTTAACGAAACAGTGCAGAGCAAGTCTGAACTTGTTTTGCCGAAAAGTGACATTTCTATGGGACTTTTTGAAAATTACACCCTTAACAGCGAAATTACGGAGTTGAGGGGAGATATAGATGTCAGTTATTCAAGCAGTAACCCGTCAGTTGCCTCTGTTGATGAAAACGGCAATATTGTTGCCACGGGCATAGGCGATACGGTTATCACGATTTCGACATCTGACGGTAAAACAAAAAATGTGCATGTGAATGTAAAGTTTCTTGCAATGGCGGTTAGCTTTGGCAAAAATAAAATTTCACTTTCAGAGGGTAATTCAAGCTTGCTGAATCTTTCTGTAGCAGACGGTGAGGCGACCTGTTCAACAACCTATTCGTCAACAGATCCGACTGTTGCGTCTGTTGATGAAAACAGCGGAAAAATTACAGCCAACAAAACGGGCAAAACCACAGTATCATGTACCACGGCAAACGGTGTAACGGTAAGGTGCCTTGTATATGTCACAAGCAGTGCGCTGACTAAAATGCAGAAAGCGTAAGGCATTTATGAAAATATTTAACAGAAAATTAAAAATAATTTCATCTGTTTTGCTTACATTATGCATGGTTTTTGTAATGACGGCTTGTGCCGAAAACAGCAGTCAGTCCGAAAAATCACAGCCTGCAGAGCAGACGACTGTTCAGCCGACAACAATGTCAGCCGAAGAAATTAATGACCGAAAGCTTGATAAATTCATATCCGATATGACGCTTGAAGAAAAGGTGGGGCAGATGTTTTTTGTACGCTGCCCCGATGAAGGTGCTGTGCAACAGGTCAGCGAGTACAATATCGGCGGTTACATCCTGTTTGGCAGAGATTTTGACGGTAAAACCAAAGATGAAGTTCTTGACGATATTCACAGCTATCAGAACGAGGCGGATATTCCGCTTTTAATCGGCGTTGATGAGGAGGGCGGAACGGTTGTGCGTGTCAGCAGTAACCCAAACCTCCGTGAAACTCCGTTTCTTTCTCCAAAAGATACTTATGCAGACGGCGGTTGGGATGCTGTCAAGCAGGATGCAGAAGAAAAAGCGGATTTACTTTTTTCACTCGGAATCAATGTGAATCTGGCTCCCGTGTGCGATATGACCTCGGATGAATACGGCTTTATGTATGACCGTTCTTTCAGCTCGGATGTTGATATGGAAAACAGATATGTGCGAACCGTTGTTGAAACAAGCAAATCAAAAAAGCTCGGCACGGTTCTGAAGCATTTTCCCGGTTACGGCAATAACAGTGACACACACACGGGAATTGCATACGATGACCGTGACTATTCGGAATTTGAAAATACAGATTTTAAACCGTTTTATCAGGGAATTGAGTCCGGTGCCGACTGTATTCTTGTTTCACACAACATAGTTAATTGCATGGACAGCGAATATCCTGCGTCACTTTCACAAAAGGTGCATGATATTCTCAGAAATGAATTCAAATTTGACGGTGTAATTATGACCGATGACCTTATCATGGACGCAATCACGGATTTTACGGGGGATGAAGCGGCGGCAGTCACAGCGGCAAAATGCGGTAACGATTTGCTCTGTTGTTCATCTGTCAATACCCAATATCCCGCAGTTCTTGAGGCTGTTCAAAACGGTGAAATTCCCGAAGCTCAGGTTGACGCATCTGTAAAGCGAATCCTGAAATGGAAACAAAATCTCGGCATTTTTAGTATTGACACCTATCAGAAAAAAGTCAAATCAACCGAACCAACGGATACCGTTGGAAGTGAGGAGTGAAAAGTTAATAGCTGTTAGGTGCGGTCGGGATGATAGTTTGAATCGTTTATATCATATTTTGCCCGAGTATGCGACTGCAAAAATTCTTACGGTAAAACATAAAACACCCCGAAGATTAAGTTCTTCGGGGTGTTCTGTTTGTAAATGAGTGTCAAAGTATATCGACATATTTCAATAGATGTGATATACTGATTGTGCTGTTGACTCTTTCCGGCAGGAAGGAGGTGACCCAATGGATCTTCTCATTTCATTTTTATTATCTATTGGAGCAAGTGTAGTTGCCTACTACATTTGCAAGTGGTTGGATAGATAATGCTTGAACAGCACAACCTAAGAAGAAACCCTCAAAGCTACCGACTTTGAGGGTTTCGTTTTGCCCAATGGACAACTCATTTCATTTTGCCTACAATTATTGTAGCACACATTTCTGTGCATTTCAAGTATATGCAGAAAAATAATTATTATTCCTGATTAGAATTATTTAACACTTTTACAAGCAAAGATTCAAAGCTTTTTTCAAAGTTTTCGTCATCTTGTTTTGTACGCTTTTTCGGTCCTTTAATGTGATGCTTGCCGTTTGACATTCTCTCCTTTTTGGCAAGGTGTCTGTCCATAAGCAGACCGCCTATGTTATCATCCGAGAAAATTTTTCCCGACTGATGAATACAGTACGCACCCTTTCCAAGCACAAGTGCCGCAACTCCGTAGTCCTGAGTTACCGCAATGTCGCCCTTTTTACAAAGGTTGACAAGCGCCAAATCAACTGCGTCTGCACCTGCACCGATAATTTTTATCTCGCTGTAATCTGACTTTAGAACATGGTTTGTGTCACACAAAAGCACAACGGGAACATTGTGACTTTTTGCAATCCTTTCAACCGATTTTACAACAGGGCAGGCATCCGCATCAACAAGAACAGTTATACCGTTCATTATTTTTCCTCAATCTTAATTGAGTTGATAACAGGCTGATTTTTCTTTTCAACAGTACCGTTTGAATCTGTAACAGGTGTGTCCTCGCAGATTTTATCAACAATATCCATACCCTTTGTTACCTTGCCGAATGCGGCGTACTGACCGTCAAGATATGTGCTGTCAGCCTGAACAATAAAGAACTGTGAGCTTGCACTGTTGGGATCATTTGAACGAGCCATTGAGATAACGCCTCTTGTATGTGAAAGGTTGTTTTCAACACCGTTCTGAGCAAATTCGCCCTTGATTGTTTTTTCACTGCCGCCTGTGCCGTCACCCTTTGGGTCACCGCCCTGAATCATAAAGCCGGTAATGATTCTGTGGAAAGTAAGACCGTCATAAAAGCCGTCTTTTGCAAGGTCAACAAAGTTCTTGACTGTAATCGGAGCAAGCTCCTCATAAAGCTCAACTTCAATTTTACCGTAGTCTTTAACATCAATAGTTGCTGTGTAGCTTGATTTGTAGTCGGTTGTGTCTGTGCTTGCGGATGTCGTTTCTTCGTTTGAAACTGCAGAAGTTGCTTTTCCAGAAGAACTGCTCTCTGTGTCACCGCCGCAACCGCTCATTAAAAAGCATGTGCAGAGAATAACTGCGGCAACCATAATTGCCGAAATCTTTTTAATTTTTGTCATTTTCAAATTCCTTTCGTAAATAAACTTAATTTATTTTATCATTATTATGTCTGCAAATCAACCTGAATTGACACAAAAATATAAATGTGTTAAAATTTTTTGTATGTGAAATACCGACAAAAGGGGAATGTGGCTTGAAAAATAATGAAATAACCGATATTACTTCAAAACGCAGATTGTTTGAGCTTAATCTCGGTGATGTCCGAAAGTACCGTGACCTTGTTATGCTGTTCGTAAAGCGTGATTTTAAAAATTCCTACAAGCAAACCGTACTCGGACCGTTGTGGATAATAATAAAGCCGTTCCTTTCAACATTTGTTTTTACCGTAATTTTCGGTATGATTGCCAATATCTCAACTGACGGAATGCCTCAATTCCTGTTTTTTATGGCAGGCAACATTTTGTGGTCGTTTTTTTCAAGCTGTCTTAACGGCAGTTCATCAACCTTTATCGGCAACGCAAGGCTGTTCGGCAAGGTGTATTTTCCAAGGCTCGTAATGCCGTGCGCAAACATAATTTACAACACAATCGGTTTTTTGATTAACTTTGTAATGTTCTTTATACTTGTTCTTATATATATGTTTACGGGTTCAAATGTTCACCCGAATTTATGCGTATTGCTTATGCCTTTGATTTTGCTTTCTTCGGCACTTTTAGGCACAGGCTGCGGACTGATTGTTTCATCTGTAACAACAAAATACCGTGACCTCGGTGTGCTTGTTTCATTCGGAGTAACATTGTGGATGTATATTACTCCTGTTGTTTATCCTGTTTCTCAGGTATCGGATTCATTCCGTCCGCTTGCACTCTTAAATCCTGTTGCTCCGCTAATTGAAACATTCCGTTACGGATTCTTAGGCAGCGGAACATTTCCGTGGCAATATCTCATATTGAGCTTTGCTGTTACGGCAGTCGTTCTTCTGTTCGGAATAATCGTCTTTAATAGGGTAGAAAAGAATTTTATAGATACGGTATGATGTCATGACTGAAATGAATGAAAATTGCGTAATAAAAATTGAAAATCTTTCAAAAGAATACCGACTCGGTGCAATCGGTTCGGGAACTCTCCGTCATGATTTGCAGAGTTGGTATGCAAAAAAGAGAGGTAAAGAAGATCCGAATCAGAGAATCGGTGCCAAACAATACACAAAAGACGACACATTTTTAGCACTTGACGGTGTGAACCTTGAGGTAAACCGTGGAGAACGCATAGGAATTATAGGCGCTAACGGTGCAGGCAAGTCAACTCTGTTAAAGGTTTTATGCAGAATTACCTCTCCGACAGACGGCAGAGTGCGTTTCAGGGGACGAATTGCCAGTATGCTTGAGGTCGGAACAGGCTTTCATGCTGAGCTTACCGGCAGGGAAAACATCTACCTTAACGGTGCAATCCTCGGAATGACAAAGAAAGAGGTCACTTCAAAAATAGACAGTATTATTGAATTTTCAGAGTGCGAAAAGTTCATTGACACGCCCGTAAAGCGTTATTCATCGGGTATGTTCGTAAAGCTTGCGTTTGCTGTTGCGGCACACCTTGATGCAGAAATCATGATTATGGACGAGGTGCTTGCTGTCGGAGATATGCACTTTCAGAAAAAGTGTATCGGGAAAATGCGTGACCTTGCAACCGAGGAGGACAGAACTGTCCTCTATGTTTCACACAATATGAATACTATTCGTGACCTTTGCGACAGGTGCATAGTTCTTGACCACGGCAAAATTGTTTTTGACGGGGATGTTGAAGACGCTGTAAAAATCTATCTCGGAAGTGCAAACGAAAATTTCCGTGCCATTGAATATGTCGGAAACGAACACAAGCATCATGCCGACAGAAACGACCTTTGTCTGCAATTTGCCGGATATAACGGCAAAGAGGATAATATTTTCTATGATGATGAGCAGATTTTGCTTGAACTCACATGGAAAAACAAGGCTGATATTGAAAATCTTTGTCTGCGTGTTGAAGTGAGCGATTACCGAAGATATCCCGTTACCGCATTTGTGGTTGAAAATTTCTATTCGGGAAAAAAGGGCGAAACCCACACGGCAAAATTGAAAATAGACATATCAAAAATTGTCCGTGGCGGATACTATACACGCTATGTTTTTTACAGCCGAAAGAACGATGCCGCCCCCTTTGAAACCTTAGAGGTCGCAGACGGTCTGACTTTCAGAAGAAGAAAACCCGATAAATACCAAAACACCTGGCAAAAAGCCTGGGGCAGTATTGAAATGAATGATATTGAAGTTGTATAAAAACAAATTGAAATTTGCGGTTGGGCAAACAGTTAATATTAAAAGAAATATGTGTTCCGAATGTTGTGAACATCTAATTGAAATGTAATGAAAGGAACAATATGAGCGAAAGATCTGATTATTTTTAAACGCATATTTAGATGAATAACAAAAGGTCAGCACATAATCGTGTTGACCTTTATTCTTTGTCAAAATTAAATTACGGCTCGACAAACGGCATATTAAAATACTCGGCAACTGATTTTGCAAGATTTTTGCCGATTGCATTAATGTTGTCCCTAATCCATTGAGCTTCTTCGGGGTTATCGTGATATGCAACCTCAATCAATGCCGACGGTGATTTTGTCCGTCTGACTTCTGCAAGTGAGGTGGTAGGGATTATGTCAACATCGTTCGATTCGGGATAAATATCCTTGTAATTCTTTTGCAGAATTTCAGCGAAACGCTTGCCGTTACTGCTTGTCGGATAGTAATAAATGTCAGCACCCGTGTATCTGCCCGCCGAACCCTCGGGAGCGGCATTGCTGTGAATTGCAAGGTGCAAATCGTGATTGCCCTTGTTTGAATCTGCAATTGCCTGACTCAGCGTCATATCGGGATCGTTTCGCCTGAAATCTATTCCGCTTGCCCTCAAATAAGGCTCCATGGCGTCTGCAATAAGATTCATATAATATTCTTCATTTCCTCCGTCAATATAAGGGTTGTACTCCTGCAATGACGGTGAAAGATAAACTGACGGCATAAAATCTCTCCTAAAATTAATCTCTTATCATTTTATTCGCAAAACCCGTGCCGTTGACAAATAATTTTCTTTTCAAAATTCAATTTGTATTGTATAATGATTACATATGATTTTGGTGAAAATGTTGGCAAGTGTATGATATCACAATTATTATGTGTGAGCAGATTGTAACCGTAGGCAGAATGTCAAGTGTAGGGGCGAATATTGTTCTTTTAAAGAACTATTATTTAATGTAAAAGCTTGCTTATTACTTTATGAAATTATGAAACGGAGAAATTATTATGACTGATGAAATGAGAGCAAAAGTTGAGAAAGTTATGAAAAATCTTGAACGCAACAAGATGAAACCTTATTTTTGCGAAAACAGGGAAGAGGCTCAGGCACTTGTAAAAACACTCATTAAAAAGGGCGAAACAATTTCATGCGGAGGTTCAAAAACTCTCGACGAAACAGGAATTTATCAGATGATTAATTCACCCGATTACAATTTTCTTGACCGTTCCGCACCAGGAATGACTCGTCCCGAGGTTGAAGAGGTTTACCGTCAGACTTTCAGGGCAGACACATTTTTTATGAGCACAAACGCTCTTACCGAAAACGGAGAGCTTTATAATGTTGACGGCAACTCAAACCGTGTTGCCGCACTTCTTTACGGTCCGAAAAGCGTTATCGTTGTATGCGGTATCAACAAAATTGTAAAGAATATTGACGAGGCAATCAAGAGAGTTAAAACAATTGCCGCTCCGCAGAATACAATCAGACTCGGCATTGAAACCCCCTGCGGAAAAACAGGCGAATGTGTTTCATTGAGAAAAGAAAATCCCGAACTCTGTGACGGTTGTCACGGCGACACAAGAATATGCTGTAACTATGTGGTATCCGCTCAGCAAAGACATATTGACAGAATCAAGGTTATTATCATCGGCGAAGAATACGGTTATTAATTCCCATAAAGAAAAAAGCCGTATCAAAAAGACACGGCTCTGGAGAACTTCAGAATGTAATCATCTGCAATTGTTCTGACTTTTGTTCTGGCTGTTCTGCTGATTTTTATTCTGATTGTTGTTCTGATTCTTATTCTGGCTGTTCTGCTCATTCTTGTTCTGATTGTTGTTCCGATTCTGATTGAAATTCATTTCAACACCTCCTTTACAAAACTATTATTAACCCGAAAAGGCTTGTTTATTCATGAATGATTTTTTATTGCGAATGAAATCACTTCTGGGTGATGAATTTGACGAATTTTTAAAATTTTACAATAGTGACGATTTCATAAAGGGACTTCGTGTCAACACCTTAAAATGTTCGCCCGAAAAGCTTTGTTCACTTCTTGATTTTGAACTGAAAAAAACTCCGTTTTGCGATGAGGGCTTCTATATTCCGTCCGATGTTAAGTCAATCGGCAACAATCCTCTGCACCATGCAGGAGCGTTCTATGTTCAGGAACCTTCTGCAACTTCGGCAGTTACAATGCTTGATGTTCATGAGGGCGATTATGTCCTTGATTTGTGTGCCGCTCCGGGCGGAAAAAGTACGCAAATCGGCGCTAAACTTAACGGAACAGGACTTTTGTGGAGCAATGAAATTGTAAGAAGCAGAGCGAATATTCTTTTATCGAATATTGAACGAATGGGTATTTCAAACGCAGTTGTATCAAACTGCCGTCCCGATGAACTTTGCAAAAGGCTTGAAAACCGTTTTGACAGGATTCTCGTTGACGCTCCCTGCAGCGGTGAAGGAATGTTCCGCAAGAATGATGCGGAGCGTGAATGGAGCATTGAACATGTAAAGAGTTGTGCCGCCCGTCAGCTATTGATTCTTAACAGTGCAAAGGATGCCCTGAAAAACGGCGGATATATGGTTTATTCAACCTGTACTTTTTCAAAGGAAGAAAACGAGGGCGTAATTTCTCGGTTCCTTGCAGAAAATCCCGATTTTGAACTTGTTGATTCGGGCGTAACATTCGGCAGACCTACGCTTGATTATGCGAGAAGAATTTTCCCGATGGACGGCGGAGAAGGACATTTTGCCGCCAAGCTTCACAAAAAGGGCGAGCCGTATTCTAATTATAATATTCCTAAAAAGAATAATAAAATCGACTCGAAAATTTTTGATTTTTATGACAGTATTTTTATCGATAGACCGTTCGGTGAAAATATTGAGGTTATAAAGGATAAAATTATAGTTCTTCCGCAGAATTATAATTTTGATGTAAAAGGCTTGCAGATTCTCCGTGCGGGAGTTATTCTCGGCGGAATTGTCAAGAACAGAATCGAACCGCATCACAGCGCATTTACGGCAGCTAAAAAGGAAAACTGTAAATCCGCAGTTGATTTTGATGTGAACAGTAAAGAAATTGCAGCGTATCTTCACGGTGAGGAAATTGCCGTGTCACAGGATGTCAAAGGCTATACGGCTGTCTGCGTAAACGGAATCACAACAGGCTTTGGCAAAGCGTCAAATTCAAGACTGAAAAATAAATATCCGAAAGGGCTTCGCATATTAAGATGAAAAAATTATCAGATATAGGTACAATCAAAGATATACTTTCAAGACACGGCTTTACTTTTTCAAAGTCACTCGGTCAGAATTTCCTTATAAATCCGTCAGTTTGTCCGAGAATGGCAGAGCTTTCGGGCGCCGGAGAGGGAGTTGGCGTAATTGAAGTCGGTCCCGGAATAGGGGTTCTCACAACAGAGCTTTGCTCACTTGCCGACAAGGTTGTAGCGGTTGAGCTTGACAAGCGACTTCTTCCCGTTCTTGAAGAAACACTTTCCGAACACGACAATGTTAAAGTTGTAAACGATGATATTCTTAAAATTGACTTGCACAAGCTGATTGAAGAAGAATTTCAGGGTATGGATGTTGTTGTGTGCGCTAATCTTCCGTACTACATCACATCTCCCGTAATTATGAAATTGCTTGAGGACAGACTGCCGATTTGTGCAATCACGGTTATGGTTCAAAAAGAGGCGGCTCAGCGAATTTGTGCTGAGGTGGGTTCTCGTGCAAGCGGTGCGGTAACGGTATCGGTTAACTATTACGCAGAACCCGAAATGCTGTTTTCGGTTAGTGCCGGCTCGTTTATGCCTGCTCCAAAGGTTGATTCGGCTGTTTTAAGACTTAACATTCTCAAAGAACCGCCCGTGAAGGTTGATGACGAAAAGAAGTTTTTTAAGGTTGTAAAAGCCGCCTTTTCACAGCGAAGAAAAACACTTTCAAATTCTCTTGCATCCGGACTTTCTTTGCCAAAGGCAGAGGTCAACGCAATTCTTGAAAATTCCTCCGTTCCTCTAAATGCAAGGGCGGAACAGCTTAAACTTGAAGATTTTGCAAACATTGCAAACAATCTTGGTGATTGATTATGAAAAGAAAAATGAACGGTCTTTACAAAACCGCTTTTATATTAATGCTTGTTGCCGCAGTGCTTTTCATTGTTGCAACAATTGTTGCATATGCTCTTGAACGCCCGTATTTTTCCGCAGTTTTTTCATGCAGCGGTGCTTTTCTTGCATTTTTGGGCATAATATTTGCAACCTGCAGTAAACCCAAAAAACGCAAAAGACACCTTGTCACAGATGAAATTGTTGCCGAAAATGATGATATCAACAAAATTTCGGAAAATTCTGTTGACAATGAGGAATAAATTTGATAGAATGATTGCAGATAAAGGGGAGTAGTTCGCAGATAATCTGTGATATTAATCGTCAGTACATACCGTTTTCGGTATCGGTTATATCTTAAAGGACAAGACTTTTATTGTGGGGTGAGTTGCACCTTGCAATAAAGGTCTTTTTTATTTGCCTTTTTCAGTCTGTCTGTATTCTGCAATCCGAACGGAGGAGAAAATTATGAAAAATTGGTATCAGTTGACCGAGAGTGAAACTCTTGACAAGCTCGGTGTCACAAGCGAAGGACTTTCGTCACAACAGGCTGACAGCCTTCTTGAAAAACACGGAAAAAATGTGCTTGAAGAAAGCAAAAAGAAATCTGTTTTTCAGGTGTTTTTAAGTCAGTTTGCCGACCTTATGGTAATAATCCTTATCATTGCGGCAATCGTTTCAATGTTTTCGGGAAGTGTTGAAAGCACAATCGTAATTTTTGCGGTAATCACACTCAACGCTATTCTCGGCACGGTTCAGCATGTCAAGGCAGAAAAGTCGCTTGAAAGCCTTAAATCGCTTTCGTCACCCTCGGCAAAGGTAATCCGTGACGGAAGAAAAATTGAAATTGATTCAGAAAACATCGTTCCCGGCGACATTGTTGTGCTTGAGGCAGGCGACCTTGTTGTTGCAGACGGTAGAATAATAAATAACTATTCTTTACAGGTAAATGAGAGTTCGCTCACGGGTGAATCTACAAATATTGATAAAAGTGTGGAGACAATTGAAAAGGAAGTTCCGCTTGCCGACCGCACTGACATGGTCTTTTCGGGCAGCCTTGTAACATACGGCAGAGCAATTGTTGTTGTTACGGAAACAGGTATGAACACAGAAATCGGTAAAATTGCTACACTTATGAATCAGGCAAAGAGCAAGAAAACTCCCCTCCAGCTCAGCCTTGATAAATTTTCGAGCAGACTTGCCGTTATTATTATGGCGATCTGTGTAGTAGTTTTCGGCTTGAGTATGTTCAACGGAATGTCGGTTCTTAACTCTCTTATGTTTGCCGTTGCACTTGCAGTAGCCGCAATCCCTGAGGCACTCGGCTCAATCGTCACAATTGTTCAGGCAATGGGTACGCAAAAAATGGCAAAAGAAAATGCCGTTATCAAGGATTTGAAGGCTGTTGAAAGCCTCGGTTGTGTGTCTGTAATCTGCTCCGATAAGACGGGTACGCTCACACAAAACAAAATGACTGTTCAGAAAATCTATGTGAACGGCGAAAGTATTCTTGAGAATCAGCTTGACCTTAATATTGAAAGCCACCGTCATCTCCTTTACGATATGGTTCTAAATAACGATTCGAGTATCGTTGACGGAAAGGGAATAGGCGACCCGACCGAGTACGCTTTGCTTGAAACATTTCAGCATATCGGACTTGACGAAAATGTGCTTAGGGATGTCCTTACAAGGGTTGAGGAGGTTCCGTTTGATTCCGACAGAAAGATGATGAGCACAAAGTACAAAATGCATGGTGTAAATCATATTCTCACAAAGGGTGCGCTTGATTCGATTCTTGACCGTTGTGTAAGTATCGCAACAAAAGACGGTATTCGTCCTATTACAGATGAAGATAAGGCTGAGATTTCAAGAGTTAACCGTGAATATTCCGAACAGGGACTCCGTGTTCTCACCTTTGCATATAAGGAATCTGATGAGGCTCTCACGGTTGACACAGAGAATGATTATACATTCATCGGACTTGTTTCAATGATAGATCCTCCGAGAGAGGAGTCAAAACAGGCTGTTGCCGATGCAATCCGTGCAGGAATCAAGCCTGTTATGATTACGGGCGACCACAAAATCACAGCAAGTGCAATCGCAAAGCAGATTGGTATTTTCAATGACGGCGACATCGCAGTTACAGGTCTTGAGCTTGACGCAATGAGCGATAAGGAGCTTGACGAAAAAATTGAAAAAATTTCTGTTTATGCACGAGTTTCTCCTGAAAACAAAATCAGAATCGTTGAGGCTTGGCAAAGAAAAGGCAACATTGTTTCCATGACAGGTGACGGTGTAAACGACGCACCCGCTCTCAAAAAAGCGGATATCGGTGTTGCAATGGGTATCACAGGTACCGAAGTTTCAAAAGACGCCGCATCTATGATTCTTCAGGATGATAACTTTGCTACAATTATCAAGGCGGTTGCAAACGGCCGAAATGTTTACCGCAACATTAAAAATGCAATTCTTTTCTTGCTTTCGGGTAATATGGCAGGTATTTTTGCCGTGTTGTTCTGTTCAATCATGGCTCTGCCCGTACCGTTTGAGGCGGTTCACCTTCTGTTTATCAACCTTCTTACAGACTCACTTCCCGCAATTGCAATCGGTATGGAGAAGCCCGAAAAAGATTTGCTCAGGCAGAAACCCCGTGATCCGAAACAGGGAATCCTTACAAAAAGCTTTTCTGCTCTTATGCTCGGACAGGGCGCTTTGATTGCCGTTGTAACGCTCATTTCATTCTACATCGGACTTCAGACAAGTCCAGCCGTTGCAAGCACAATGGCATTTGCAACACTTACGCTTGCAAGACTGTTCCACGGCTTTAATTGCAGAAGTACACATTCAATCTTTAAACTCGGACTTTTTTCAAATACGGCAAGCATAGGTGCTTTCTTTATCGGAACATTACTGCTCGCATTTGTATTGTTTGTTCCGTTTATGCAGCCGCTTTTCAGCGTTACCGCACTCACAGGCGCACAGGCAGGCTTTATAGCCCTCCTTGCATTCATCCCGACATTTATAATTCAGTTTGTAAAAGTTATTGTTGAAAATGTGAGAAAGTAAATTTAATAACATTGAACACGGCAGATTGATTTTGTCGTGTTCTTTTACTTTTATCGAATAAAATTCATTGACAAAGAAATAATAATGTAGTACAATGTACTATACAAGGAGGTCAGTATTATGGCATTCTCAATCAGATTAACAGAACAGGAAAAGAAAATAGTAGACAGCTATGCTCGGTTGCACTCAATATCACTCGGAGAGGCTTTTAAACAGGCTTTGTTTGAAAAAATCGAAGAAGAATATGACCTTGCCGTTTTTGATGACGCTTATGATGAATACAAAAAGAGCGGTGAAGAAAGCAGACCAATCTCTGATTTTTGGAAGGAACTTGACATATGAGTTATGTTGTAAGAACCACTCCGAGATTTGAAAAAGAATTTAAAAAACTCGACAGATATACCATGAAGATGATTAAAGCGTGGATTGAAAAGAATTTGTCGGGTTGTGAAAACCCCAGAGTAAAGGGAAAAGCTCTCACGGCAAATCGCAAAGGTCAATGGCGGTATCGTATCGGAGATTACAGACTGCTCTGCCTTATAGAAGACGAAGAACTTGTTATTCTTGCTTTGTCTATAGGTCACAGGCGAGAGGTTTATGACAACACTTAAAATTTAAAACACTTAAATAATCAAACTCGGTCATAATCTTTGAATAATTATGACCGAAAATTATTTATTTTGAATTATTTTGATTGAAATTACAAAAATTCCTTGACAAAGTTTGATAGATTTCTTATAATTAAACCATAACATAATGTTTCACAGGGTATTACAGGATATATAAAAAAATAAGGTTAAGAAGGGTGACAGAAATTATGAACATTTGGCACGACATTTCTCCGAAGAGAATTACAAAGGACAAGTTTTATGCAGTAATCGAAATTTCAAAGGGCGGCAAAAACAAGTACGAGCTTGACAAAGAAACAGGTATGCTCAAGCTTGACCGTGTGCTTTTTACATCAACTCACTATCCTGCCAACTACGGCTTTATTCCGAGAACCTTTGCAGATGACGGCGATCCGCTTGATGTTCTTGTTTTGTGCAGTGAAACAATTCAGCCGATGACGCTCGTTGAATGCAAGCCTATCGGCGTTCTCAATATGGTTGATAACGACAGCTGTGACGAAAAAATTATTGCAGTTCCAGTTAACGATCCCAACTACAATTGCTACAGCGACATCAGCGAACTTCCAAAACACTATTTTGAAGAAATTCAGCACTTTTTCCAGGTTTACAAAACACTTGAGGCTGACAAGGTTACTTCGGTAACCGAAACTGACGGTGTTGACAAGGCAAAGGAAATCATTGAAAAGGCTATCACAAGCTATATTCGTGATTTTCAGATGGCGTAAATTTATAAAGACTGCAAAACTAAAAGCTTTACCAAAAACGGTAAAGCTTTTTCTTTTGAATGTGTAATTTAATTCCGAAAAGGAATATTAACAAAATTCATTCCTGTATAATAAAAATACGGCGGATTAAAGTTTAAAATCCTTTGCCGAAAAATCTGTCTTAAAAACCGTGACATTCGGCATACGCAACAACGGATCATACTTGAACGATCTGCATTTTCCGTCTTTGACCTGCTTTGACTTTTTGCAGAACATAATATCATTTTCAATTCCGTTGTATTCGCAATATGAACAGTTGACAGGAATATTCTTGCCAAACAAACTTTTTTTCATAATCAACACCTCTGAATGAATATAGTATATCATTAACTCAGCCGTGTTTCAAGCATAATATTTTGTCGGAAAATATTGACAAAGCAATTAATCGGTTAAAAATAATCTTATTATAAAATATGGAAGGAACACTTATGAAATTTTTTTCAAAAACAATGAAGCTCAACAATATTGATACGGTTCCGTATCTTACATATAATTCTTTATCAGAAATTAGTTTCATCAATCACGCATTCACAACCCGACTCGGCGGTGTGTCAACGGGTGAATTTACATCAATGAATATGGCATTCAACAGAGGTGACAATCCCGACAGCGTAACCGAAAATTACAAAAGATTCTGCAAAAGTGCAGGCTTTGATTACGAAAGTCTTGTAGCCTCGGCACAGGATCACCACACGGTTGTAAGAGCGGTAACATCTGCCGAAAAGGGCATAGGCATCTACAAGCCCCGTGATATGGAGAGCGTTGACGCTTTGATTACAAATGAAAAGGGAGTAACCCTCGTAACCTACTATGCCGATTGCACACCGCTGTTTTTTGTCGATACAAAGAATAAGGCAATCGGACTTGCCCATGCCGGCTGGAGGGGAACTGTCGGCAGAATAGGGGAAAAGGTTGTTGAGAAAATGACTGAGCTTTACGGCACAAATCCCGCCGATATCAAAGCTGCAATCGGTCCCGCAATTTCAGTTTGTTGCTATGAGGTTGACTACCCATGTGCAGAACATTTTCTGAATCTTGCAGACCTTGACAGCTCAAAGTTTGTTTTTGAAAAAGGAAACGGAAAATATATGGTTGACCTTTTAGAAACCAACCGTCAGATTCTTACTGCTTCAGGTGTAAAGAATGAAAACATAACAGTTTCTGATGTCTGCACCAATTGCAACAGCGACCTCTTATGGAGTCACCGTGCCACCAAAGGTCACAGAGGCACAATGAGTGCGTTTATGTGTATTAAAGAAGATTAAAATTTTTGTTTTTGCAAAGCAAAAGACGGTTATTGACCGCCTTTATCTATCTGAATTTATCTTTCCGTTTTTTGCAAACCATACATCGTTTACCTTAAATTCCTTGCCGTTAAGGTAATTAAGAATGTCTGCATCGGTTTCAAAATTGAATTTCAGCTTATAGCTGTAAAGCGCCTGATACTTAATGCTGTCGGGTGCTTTTTTGCCTTTGCCGTATTTTGTATCGCCCACAAGCGGATGTCCGATTGATGCCATATGCGCTCTTATCTGATGAGTTCTGCCCGTCAGCAGTTCAACCTCGGCAAGGCTGAATTTGCCGTTGAAGTCAAGAATTTCATATTTTGTCTTGATTTCTTTTGAACCCTCAACCTCATTTTTGAAAACAGTAACCTTGTTTTTACTTTCATTCTTGGTCATATAGCCGTGAAGTGTGTCGCAGTCCCTTTTTGGCTTTCCGTATAAAAGGCAGAGATAGTATTTTTCAAGCTCTCTTGTTTTCATTTTTGCATTTAAAATTCTCAGGCTGTCGGCATTTTTAGCCGCAATAACAATTCCGCCCGTGTTTCTGTCAATTCTGTTTACAAGTGCAGGCGCAAAGGCTTTTTCTTCATCGGGATTATATTCACCTTTGTCATACAGGTAGTGCTGAACTCTTGCAACAAGTGAATCAAAGTGATAATTCTTGTCGGGGTGTACGATTATACCCGGCTTTTTATCTATAAGTATAAGGTTTTCATCCTCATAAACAATGTCAAAGGTTTTCGGTGCTTTCATGAACTCATAGCTTTTTTGCTCCGATGCCTCAAAAAATTCGTCCTTAATATAAAAGGTAAGCACATCGCCCTCTTTGAGCATAGTCTGAATATCGCACTTTTTGCCATTTACCTTAATACACTTTTTTCTTATATATTTGTACATAAGCGACTTTGGCAGAGTTTTGAATCTTTTTTGTAAAAATTTATCGAGTCGCTGATTTGCGTCATTCTTTTTAATTTCAAGTGTTCTCATAGTCTGTAAAATTCTCCGTAATTGTTTTCTCAGTTTATCTTATATCAATTTTAAAAATAATTCAACCGCTTTTGCACATAATTTGATTTTGTGTATATTCTGATATAGGGTGATACAGTGAATTGTTACACACAGAGAATAAAATCTGCAGTATGCTTTGGACTGGGACTGCTGTGTGCATCACTTCTGCCGAGTGAATGGGTACTCGTCATTGCGGCAGGCGCACTCGTAGTTGTCAGTATTTGTTGTGTACGGAGGTAATTATGAAAGTTGTACTTATTGAGAAACCAAAATTCATATCGGCAATTTTGAGAAAAATTTACGGAATCAAAAAGGAAACCAAGTCGGAATAATAGTCATATGTTTGGACTCTGTTCCAAAATCTTGCTATTGATAATAGTTTACAATAAATTCGAGCCAAAGATGTGCATGGTTACAAAAAACTTTGCACATCTTATTTTTTAAAATAAAATTATGATTAATCTTACGGGTAATATTTTTCCGCACTCCCTAATATAATTGAACTATAAAACATAAAGGAGAGAAAAATATGGAGTTTAATCAGGAAAACCGCTCGTTTTGCACGCCGTCGGCTGTGCTTGACACGGTTGCCGAACAGCTTGCAGATGTTGACCTCACTCTGCCCGATTATTGTCCGGATATAGAAAAAATTCTGAAATGTACCCTCACACCCAAAATTCAGAGCAGAACCCTTTCCGGAGGTCAGCTTCAGATTGACGGATTTTGTACGGTGAATGTGATGTATGTGGAAAACATAAAGAAAAGCGTGCGCTGTTGCGAACAAAGCGTGAATTTTTCACAGAACTTTTCGGTAAAAGACGCTCCCGACAATCCGGTTATAATCACAAAAACCAAGCCGGAATACATAAACTGCAGGGCATTAAGTCCCCGCAGACTTGTTATGCACGGAGCGTTTTCATTGTATGCAAAGGTATTTTCAAAAACTCAGACGAGCATTTTCACGCCTTCCGATAATATCGAAACCGACCGAAAGACCGTTACCTGTGCTGATCTTAAATCCTTCTGCCAGGAGCAGTTTTCTGTTTGCGAAGAAATTTCGGTAGGCGAAAAACCGCAGATTGAATCCGTTCTCCGCAGCGATGTAAGCGTCGGAGTGATTGACGCTAAGGCTGTAACGGGAAAGCTTATGCTCAACGGTGAACTTAATCTCAAGCTTTTGTACCTTTCAAACGCAGAGAGCGGAGAAGTTGAAAAGCTTGACTATCTGTTGCCGTTCAACAAAATTTTAGATTGTGACGGAATTGACGAAAACACAATCAACTGTGTTTCCTGCGATGTTATGTCGTATGATATCAGACTGAAAAATGATATGCTTTCCGAAAAGCCGTCGGTGATACTTGAAGTTAAGCTCTGCGTTACGGAGGAGGGCTATATAACCCGTGAGGAGGAAATTGTATGTGACGCCTACTCAACAGAATTTTCCTCGTTGCCGGAGTTTGAACAATTAAAAATTACGGGCGAGGTTGTTCCGATTAATGAACCTCATATGGAAAAAATGTCCGTTAAGATTGATGACGGAAAAATCTCACGAATTCTCGATATTTTCACAGAACAAATTACTGCCGAGGCTTCACACGATGACAGAGGTATGGTTATAAGCGGAAAAATCAACATATGCATATTGGCACTTAACGGAGAAGATATGCCTGTGTTTATTGAGCGTTCAGCCGATTATGAGCATATTATTCCGCAGACAGACTGCACCTGTGCAAAAATTTTCGGTACAAGGACAGCAAGTATAAGCTACAGACTTGCCGAGGATGATGTCATAGAAATTCGTTGTGAGCTGAAAATCTGCGGTGCTGTTTTTTCGGAAAACAGAGTAAACACCGTAAAAAATGTAAATGTTTTTGAGGATAAACCTATACCTCCCGAAAATTGTGCGCTGACATTATACTTTGCCGACAAGGGAGAAAAGCTCTGGGATATTGCTAAATCCCACAACACAAAGCTTGATTTGCTGCTTTCGGAAAATTCGGCTGAAAATCAGGTGCTCGACGCACCTAAAATGCTGTTGATTCCGAGAATATAGGGAGGTATAAAAAATGGAAGAGAGAAATGTTTATCAGGATATTTCCCGAAGAACCGACGGCGATGTCTATATCGGAGTAGTCGGTCCCGTCAGAACGGGAAAATCTACATTTATAAAAAGGTTTATGGATTCGCTTGTTCTGCCCAATATCCGTGACGAGGCAGTTTACAGGCGTACCGTTGACGAGCTTCCTCAATCTGCGGCAGGAAGAACCATAATGACCACAGAACCCAAATTTATTCCCGAGGAATCCGTTGAAATAAATCTCGGCGGCAACACAACCCTCAATGTGAGAATGATTGACTGCGTAGGCTATATTGTAAACAGCGCAATCGGTTACAGCGAAGAGGACGAACCGAGAATGGTAAAAACTCCGTGGTCAAACGAGGCGATTCCTTTTGATGACGCCGCAGAAATAGGCACTAAAAAGGTAATTACCGACCATTCAACAATCGGTCTTGTTATCACTACTGACGGAACAATCAGCGATATTCCGAGAGAAGATTATATTGAAAGTGAAAAAAGAGTAATTAATGAGCTGAAAGCAATCAATAAACCGTTCATTATACTTCTCAATTCAGTTGATCCTACGGCAGATGAAACAATTCGCCTGTCAAACGAAATGACCGCCGAATACAAGGTTCCCGTAATTCCCGTTAGCTGTATGGAGCTTGACGAAACCGAAATCAAAAGGATACTTGCACAGCTTTTGTTTGAATTTCCAATCCGTGAAATCAAGGTTGACATTCCGAAATGGGTTGTAAAGCTCGATAAAGGCCATTGGCTGAAATCGGTTGTATTTGATTCAATAAAGAAAAATGCCGCAAAAATTGAGAAAATCAGGCAAATTCAGCAGATAATCTCTGATATTGAGCAATGCGAGTACATCACATCTGCAAAGGTTACGAGTCTTGACCTCGGAAAAGGATATGCGGAGATGACCGTATCTATCGAAAGCGAACTTTTCTACAAGGTTATCTCGGAAGAAACAGGGCTTGATATAACCGAGGAGTACGAACTTCTGAACTGCATAAAAACTCTTTCGCAAAAACAAAAAGAATTCGACAAGATTGCACAGGCTTATGAACAGGTTCAGGAAACGGGCTACGGAATTGTTATGCCGACAATTGACGAACTTACCCTTGACGAACCGCAGATTATTAAGCAGAGCGGAAAATACGGTATCAAGCTGAGAGCAAGCGCACCGTCAATTCATATGATGAAGATTTTTACGCAGACGGAGGTAACTCCGATTGTCGGTTCGGAACAGCAGTCCGAAGAGCTTGTGTCTTATCTTCTCAGAGAATTTGACGAAAATCCGGAAAAAATCTGGGAGAGTAACATATTCGGAAAATCAGTTCACGAACTCGTTAACGAGGGACTTCACAACAAACTGTACAGAATGCCTGCCGATGCCAGAAGGCGGATAGGGGAGACAGTTGAAAAAATTATCAATGACGGCTGTAACGGATTAATATGTATAATTCTGTAACGACAAATAACGATAAAATCGCAAAGCTTTAATTCACAAATAAACAGGTTCACAAATAAATAAATTGGTAATATCGCCAAAAAATTATTCGCCCCATATTTGTTATTGAAAATGTTTCGGGAATAAAGTATAATATTCCTATATGCAAATGACAAATATGGGGGTTGTTTTATGAATCTTTCCGATGTAGCTTTATTGGCTAAAGAGGAGCTTTCCCTTGCCGAAAAAGGTATTGCCTCTGCAAAAGTTGTTCTTACAGGTTTTGTTGTTGTATTCGCAATGCTGATTCTCTTGATTTTCATAATCAAGATTTACGGCGCAATCATTCAGAAAGCTCAAAATGCCGGCAAAAAGAGCAAAGAGAAAAAGGCTGAAACCGTAGCAGAAACTCCTGCTCCCGTTGTTGCCGCTCCTGTTGCTCCTGCTCAGACAGACGGTGTTTCCGATGAGGTTGTTGCCGTAATTTCCGCAGCGGTTGCCACAATGTACGGCTCTTCCGAAAAAGCAAGAATCAAGAGTATTAAAAAGTCATCAGACGGCGGTCGTTCCGCATGGGCAAAAGCCGGTGTACTTGATAATACCCGCCCGTTTTAAGGCAAAGTTTTAAGGGAAAGGATGTTATCTAATGGAAATTTTACAAGGCTTTGTAGATGCCGTTGTCGGTATCTTTGAAGACTCGGGTCTGTTAACTCTTAACTGGCAGAACTATGTAATGATTGGTATTTCAATCGTTTTGCTTTACCTTGCAATCAAAAAGCAGTATGAGCCGCTTTTGCTCCTTCCTATCGCATTCGGTATGCTGCTTGTTAATCTTTATCCGAGCATTATGGCTCCGCCTACAACACAGCTTTTGACAGAGGCTCAATGTACCGCACAGAATATTGCGGTGTCGGGACACGCCAAAACGGTGATTGACGGAGTAACTTATATTGAGAATCCGACATACGGCGGACTTCTTTATTACCTCTATCAGGGTGTTAAGCTCGGCATTTATCCGCCTCTTATCTTCCTCGGCATCGGTTGCATGACCGACTTTGGTCCGCTCATCTCTAACCCGAAGAGCCTTATCCTCGGTGCTGCCGCACAGATTGGTATCTTTTTAACATTTACAGGTGCTATTTTCCTCGGATTTACAGAGGCAGAGGCAGGTGCTATCGGTATCATCGGCGGTGCCGACGGTCCTACGGCTATTTATGTAACAACAAAACTTGCTCCGCATCTTCTCGGTTCAATCGCAATTGCCGCATATTCATATATGGCTCTTGTTCCGATTATTCAGCCGCCTATTATGAAGGCGCTCACAACCAAAAAAGAGCGTTCGGTAGTTATGGAACAGCTTCGTCCCGTTTCAAAGCTTGAGAAGATTATGTTCCCGGTAATTGTTGTTATTATCATCGCAATCTTCCTTCCCGACGCAGCTCCGCTCGTTGGTATGCTTATGCTCGGTAACCTCTTTAAGGAGTCCGGCGTTGTTGAAAGACTCAGCAAAACAGCTCAGAACGAGCTTATGAATATTATCACAATCTTCCTTGGTACAACTGTAGGTGCAACCGCATCCGGTCAGAACTTCCTTACTTTTGACACAATCAAGATTATCGTTCTCGGTCTTCTTGCGTTCTGTATGGGTACTGCATTCGGTGTACTTTTCGGTAAGATTATGTACAAGGCAACAGGCGGTAAGGTTAACCCGCTCATCGGTTCAGCAGGTGTATCCGCCGTTCCAATGGCTGCCCGTGTATCTCAGAAGGTTGGTCAGGCTGAAAATCCCGGCAACTTCCTCCTCATGCACGCTATGGGTCCGAATGTTGCAGGTGTAATCGGTTCAGCAGTTGCAGCCGGCGTACTTCTTAATGTTGTAGGCTGATAACCGTAACTTAATAAACTATGATAAAGGAAGTCTTTACGGCTTCCTTTATTTTTGCTGTTAAAGAATCCGACAATGAAAAATTTGTATAATATTAAAGAAATTATTTCAATCAATATTCTATGATAGAATTATTGCTGAGAATACATAAGATATAATGAAATATAAATATGTAAATCAGTGCCGTAAAAACACCTTTTTTGCTTTACGGTATGTTTTCTTAATACTTAATATGAATTAAAGGGGCTATATAAATGGCAAAGAATGTAACCATTCAGCGAATTGTCGGCGTCCTTTTGCACAGAATCAAGTTTATTATTCTTGCTACTGTTGTAATGGGACTGTTGTTCTTTATGTATTCACGCTTTGTAATTGCACCGATGTACAGCACATCTACCATGATTTATGTGCAGAACTACAGTTCGTCACAGCGAGCAAATGCCAATGCTAACACCAAGAGTACGACACCTTCAAAGGCTGCCGATGATACAACCAAAAAGACAACCAATGAGGAAAACCAGAAGATATATCCTGCTGATATTTCTGCCTCTGCAAATCTTGCTGAAATCTGCGTTACACTCTTTAAAAATTCCGATGAGATGACAGCGCTCTATGACGGATGCACGGTTAATGTTGATGTAACCGACGGTACTTTCTTTATCACAATTACAGTGGACGGTACAGACGCACAGAAGTGTGCCAATGTTGCAAATCAGCTTGCCGAAAAAGCGGCTGAGGTTTATAATTCAAAATTCAGCTACGGTCAGATCGGAACACTTCGTCAGGCGAAGGTTCCTTCGGCTCCGTATGCACCGAGTAACACAAAGAATTTGCTTATAGGCGCCGCAATCGGATTAATTGCTTCCTGCCTTATTTCTATTCTTATTGAACTTATCGACACAACAATCAAGTCTGAGGACGATATTCAGGATATCTACGGTATTCCTATATTTGCCGAAATTCCCGACTTTGAGAACCAGGGTTAAGGAGGAACTATGGCTTCTGATTTTAAATTATTTAAAAAGAAAGACGATAAAAAAAATAACGGACAGAATTTTTCTCTTTCCGATAAGAGCAAGTTTGCAATTGTTGAGTCGTATAAGGCCGCAAGAACTAATATTATGTTCTCGCTTTCCGCAAAAGAAAAAAAATGCTTTGCCGTAACCAGTTACTCAAAGGGTGAGGGCAAGAGCACCGTTTCCGCAAATCTTGCAATTTCCTTTTCGAAAATGGAAAAAAGAGTTCTCCTTATCGACTGCGACCTTCGCCGTCCTAATGTTCACAACATTTTTAAGCTTGACAATAAGAAGGGACTTACCAATGTAATCGGTAAAATGATTGAAATTGACGAGGCTGTTAAGCATGATGTTCTTCCGAATCTTGACATTCTTCCGGCAGGTACGGTTGCGCCAAACCCCTCTGAGCTTATGTGCAGTACCAGATTTCAGGAACTTTATGAGCAGTTTGTCAGAGATTATGATTATGTAATTTTTGATACGCCTCCTATCGGTGTGGTTGCCGACGCTCTGCTTCTCAAGGATATGATTGCCGGCTTTGTTGTAGTTGTTCGTGAGCGCTCAACAACTCACGGCGACCTTCAGCACCTCCTTGACAGTGTAAAACTTGCCGATTCAACCGTACTCGGTCTGATTGAGGTAGGTTGTACTTATGATTCAAAGAGAAGAAAGAAAGGTTATTACTACTACCAGTATTATTAATCCCAATTTTGTGCTTTGGCACAAAACTACACATTCTCGATAAAAACAACACAAAATCACAGACTTGCAAACTTTCACCAAAAATGACTGTTGCAGGTCTGTTCTTTTTTGTGAAAATAAAAATGCAAGATTGCAAAAAACATCTTGCATTTCTTGGGCGAATAGAGTAAAATATATTAGAAATTTAAATTGCATTTGCAATAATATTTTAAGGAGTTATTCAAAATGGGTTATCTTGAACTGAGTAAGCAGGAACTTGAAAAAGAGTATGGCAATCTCGCAAAGAGATTTGAGGAGATTAAAGGTATGGGACTTAACCTCAATATGGCAAGAGGTAAGCCCAGCAAAGAACAGCTTGATTTTTCCTTACCTATGCTCGATACAATCAACAGCAAATCCGATTTTATCGGTGAGGATAAGATGGATTGCCGCAACTACGGACTTCTCAACGGTATTACAGAGTGCAGAAAGCTTTTTGCAGATATTCTCGGTGTAGATGCAGAGAATGTTATTGTAGGCGGTTCTTCAAGCCTTAATATGATGTTTGATACAATTTCATGCTTTATGACAGCTCCCGCTGTTGAGGGCTGCAAACCATGGTATGAAGTAAAGAACAGAAAATTCCTCTGTCCGGTACCGGGTTATGACCGTCATTTCGGCATTACTCAGTATTACGGCTTTGAGCTTATTCCGATTCCGATGGACGACAACGGTCCCGATATGGATATGGTTGAAAGACTCGTTTCTGAGGATGACTCAATCAAGGGTATTTGGTGCGTTCCGAAATATTCAAACCCTGCCGGCACCACATACAGCGATGAGGTTGTTAAGCGCTTTGCTGCTTTAAAGCCTGCCGCTAAGGATTTCAGAATTATGTGGGATAATGCTTACTGCATCCATGAAATCAGCGACACACCTGATGTTTTGCTCAACATTATGGATGAATGCAAAAAGACAGGTAATGAAGACCTCCCGATTCTTTTCTGCTCAACATCAAAGATTACTTTCCCCGGTGCAGGCGTAGCCGCAATGGCTGCATCTGAGAACAACCTCAAGGTTCTCCGTGAAAAATATAACTACGAAATCATCAGCTATGATAAGCTTAATATGCTCCGTCATGTAAGATTCTTCAAGGACTATGACGGCGTGCTTAAACATATGGAAAAGCACAAGTCTGTCCTTAAACCAAAATTCGAGATTGTTCTTGATACTCTCGACAAAGGACTTGCACCTGCTGATATCGCATCATGGAAAAAGCCGCACGGCGGTTACTTTGTAAGCGTTGATGTTTTTGAAGGCACGGCAAAGAGAACCGTTGCTCTCTGTAAGGAGGCAGGAGTTGTTCTTACGGGTGCAGGTGCAACATATCCGCTCGGAATTGATCCAAAGGATTCCAACATCAGAATTGCACCGACCTTCCCTCCGAACCACGAGCTTGAAGTTGCTATGGATGTTTTTTGTATCTGTGCAAGGCTTGCAGCTTGCGAAAAGATTCTGAACAAGTAATCATCATTTGAAAATTTGGTTTGTCAGTTGGATTTTGGAAGAATTTTGTATGCAGTTTATGACATTAGAATGTATTTTTTGATAAATTCAATTCTTTTTTTATTAAATATTTCCGTATCCATTGACATTTTCCTAAAAAAATTCTATAATAACTCTGTTACGGTCTGTGATTGGATGTTCGTGACAGAGTTATTTTGACTTTTGAGCAAAATAAAATCACAGCCAATTATTTAACGGAGGTTTCAAAGGCATGAAAAGAGTTCCAAAGCCTGTATTCTTTGTCGTAGCTTTGCTGATACTTGCCTTTTCGTTTACTGCGATTTTTGGTATTTCCTACTACACCGGCGATAACAAAACAACAGTATTAAAGGGCATCAGCGATATACGATGGGGAATTGACATCCGTGGCGGTGTTGAAGCAACATTCAAACCGGCAGGAGATGTTGACGCAACTGACGAGCAGCTTGAGTCTGCAAAGTCAATCATTGAATTAAGAATGGTATCTCAGGGTATCACAGATTATGAGCTTTATGCGGATGCAAAAAGCGACAGAATCATTGTTCGTTTCCCATGGAAGGAAGATTCCGACCAGAACGCAATTGAGGCAATCGAAGAGATTTCTTCAACAGCACAGCTTACTTTCCGTCCCGGAAAGGAATATTCAACAACAGATGTTGATTCAAACGGCGAGTATGTTTACAAAACTCCTACGGGCGACACAGCTAAGACAATCCTTATGGACGGTTCTTATGTTGAAAGTGCAACAGCAGGTATGACAACAGACAAGACCACAGGTAAAAATTCCTATGTAGTTCAGCTTAAGCTGAAGAGCAGCGGTGACAAGAACGGTAAAGAGCTTTTCGGTAACATCACCAAAGAATATCTCAACCAGACAGTATCAATCTGGATGGACGATATTATGCTTTCGTATCCGACCGTAAATGCAGAGATTACAGACGGCAACGCTGTTATTTCAGGTGACTTTACAGCTAAAGAGGCTCAGGACCTTGCATCAAAAATTAATGCAGGTGCTCTTCCGTTCCAGCTTGAAACATCAAACTACGGCACAATCAGCGCAACCCTCGGTGAGAACTCACTTGTTGCAATGGCATATGCGGGTGTTATCGCATTTATCATTATTGCAATCATTATGATTCTCTTCTACCGCTTGCCCGGTTTTGTTGCAGTTATCTCACTTCTCGGTCAGATGGGTCTTGCCATTGCGGCTGTATCAGGTTACTTCCCTGTATTCTCTTCATTCACAATGACGCTCCCAGGTATTGCGGGTCTTATCCTTTCAATCGGTATGGGCGTTGACTGTAATGTTATTACTGCCGAGCGTATCAAAGAAGAACTTAAAGCGGGCAGAACTCTTGACGGTGCTCTTGAAAGGGGTACAAAGAATTCACTTTCCGCTATCGTTGACGGTAATATGACCGTTATTATCGTATCAATTATCCTTATGCTTGTATTTGGTCCTGCAAATATTCTCTCAATCATCTTCGGTGAGTCTACAACAGGTACTATCTACTCATTCGGTTACACACTTCTTGTAGGCGTAATCGCTAACTTTATCATGGGTGTATTCTGTACAAGAATTATGCTCAGAAGTGTTGCAGGCTTTAAGTTCCTGCGTAAAAAATGGTTGTTTGGAGGTGCTAAGAATGACTGATAAAACTCAGACAAAGGCAGTTTCAAATGCCCCCCTTACAGATGGGGAATTTGCCGAAAAGTATAACAGAGGCCACAAGATTATTGACTTTGTAGGTCACAAAAAGATTTTCTTCGGAATTTCTCTTGCAATTATTATTATCGGTATCGTATGTAACTTTATTTTCGGTACACAGCTTGACATTCAGTTCTCTGGCGGTGCCACACTTAAATTCAGCTACAGCGGTGAAATCAATCAGTCTGAACTTACTGATTTTATTCAGGTTGAAACAACAGAGGACAGAATCACTACTACATATGCTCAGGATCTTATGGGTGACAGCGGCACAACTGTAACTGTTCAGTTCTCGGGTAACGATTCAATCAAAACCGATATTCAGAAGAACCTTGAATCAGACCTTCAGAAGAAGTATCCGGACAATAACTTCAAATGTCTTGAATCAAATTCAGTTGATGCTTCAATGGGTTTCAGCTTCCTTCTCAAGTGTCTTACTGCTGTTGCAATTGCAGCCGTGCTTATGGTTCTTTATGTAACAATCAGATTTAAGAAAATCGGCGGTCTTTCGGCAGGTGTTATGGCTCTCGTAGCCCTCTTCCACGATGTTGCAATGATTTACTTTATGTATGTAATCTTCCAGATGCCGATTGACGCAAGCTTCATCGCAGTTGTTCTTATGATTCTCGGTTATTCGCTTAACGATACAATTGTTATCTATGACCGTGTTCGTGAGGAAAAGAAGCTTGTCGGAAGCAAAACAGATGTTGGCAAGATATTCAACCTCAGCTGTACAAAGTGTATTAAGAGAACAATTATGACTTCTGTAACAACACTTTCGGCTATTCTTGTTGTTTATGTTGTTGCCTGTGCGTTCAATATCACATCTGTTCAGGGCTTTGCTCTTCCGATGATTATCGGTATCATATCAGGTTGTTATTCTTCAATCTGTATCGCAGGTCCGCTTTGGGTTATGTGGCAGCGTCATAAAAAGGCAAAGAAGCTTGCCGCTAAAGCTGCATAAAACAGCTTTCGGATAAATTTATCCGATTCTGCAAATAATTATAAAGGGGTTGCATAAAGATGTTTTATGCAATCCCTTTTGTGTATTAAGACTTTTTAAGCGTTATTTGGAGTGATATATGAAAAAACTTGTTTCAATTTTTCTTTCTGCCGTGATAATTTGCGGCTTGTTATTAATTTCCGCTTGTGACAGAACTGAAGATGTCAGGAAATCTGACGGTAAAATCAGCGTTGTAACAACGATTTTTCCTTACTATGATTTTGTAAGACAGCTTGCAGGCGATAAAGTTGATATTCGCCTGTTGCTTTCGCCCGGAAGCGATCCGCACAGTTATGAACCCAAACCGTCAGATATTACAGCAATTGAAAATTGCGATATTTTTATCTGCAACGGCGGTGAAAGCGACGAATGGGTTGACGGAGTTCTTTCGTCAATTGAAAACAAAGATGTAAAAGTGATGAAGATGATGGAGTATGTTCCTCTCAGACATGAACAGTCTATGGATCATGACCATGAACACGACAGTCATGAAGATATGGATGATGATGACGAAGGTCACGATCACGAAGAAGGGGAGGAGTATGACGAGCATGTCTGGACTTCAATCAGAAATGCGGAGCGTATGTCTGCCTCAATTGCAGATGAGTTGATGTCAGTTGACAGTAAAAATTCTAAATATTACAATGACAGAAAAACAAATTACATTTTACAGCTTGACAGCCTTGATAAGAAATTTTCCGAAGTTGCAAATAACAAAAAGCGTGATACGCTTGTTTTCGGCGACAGATTTCCGTTTCTGTATTTTGTAAGCGACTACAACCTTGGATATGAATGTGCATTCCCGGGTTGCAGTCATGAAACCGAGCCGAGTACAGCCGTTGTTTCTCATCTGATTGATTTTACAAGAGAACACGATATACCCGTTGTATTCTATCTTGAGCTTTCAAGCGGTAAAATTGCTCGGATTATCTCTGAAGATTCTTCTGCAAAGACGATGCAGTTTTCTTCATGTCACAATGTCACAAAGGATGATTTTGAAAACGGTGCAACTTATATTTCTGTTATGGAACAAAATCTTGAAGCACTAAAGGAGGCGTTATACTGATGTCGCTTATTAAAATTGAAAATGCCTCGCTCGGTTATGAAGGCAAAACTGTTGTCAATGATATTTCGGTTGATATAAAAGAAAAGGATTATATCTGCATAGTTGGTGAAAACGGTTCGGGCAAAACTACTCTCATGAAAGCACTTCTCGGACTTTTAAAGCCATTGAGCGGTTCGATTACCTATAGTGACGGACTAAAACAGAATGAAATCGGCTACCTTCCGCAGTCAAGCGATATTCAGCGTGACTTTCCTGCGTCGGTACAAGAGGTGGTGCTTTCGGGCTGTCTTAATAAAAAACACACCTTTTTCTATTCAAAGGAGCAGAAAAAAACTGCCGCCGAGAATATGAAGCTCACGGGCATTTATGATTTACGCAAAAAATGTTTCAGAGAGCTTTCGGGCGGTCAGCGGCAGCGTGTCATGCTCGCCCGTGCATTGTGTGCAACCCACAAACTGATTATTCTTGACGAGCCTGTAACGGGACTTGATCCGATGGCAATGGCTGATATGTACGCTCTCATCAAAAAGTTGAATGAAAGCGGAATCACGATTATTATGGTTTCTCACGATGTGAATTCAGCCGTGAGCAATGCCTCAAAAATTCTGCACCTTGCAAAGAATTGGTATTTCTACGGTACGGCACATCAGTATCTGCATTCGGATGCCGGCAAACGCTTTATTCTCAGCGATTGCCCGTGTGATGAATGTCAGCACAGAGTTCACGGAGGTGCTAAAAATGTTTGATATGATTTTTGAAATGTTTTCATACAATTTTATAGTCAGAGCATTCATTGTCGGCACGCTTGTTTCCTTGTGTGCGGCACTGCTCGGTGTTACGCTCGTTCTCAAACGGTATTCAATGATCGGTGACGGATTATCTCATGTGGGCTTTGGTGCGCTTGCAGTAGCGGCGGCACTAAATCTTGCACCGCTTGAAGTTGCTGTTCCTGTAATCATTATTGCGGCATTCCTGCTGTTAAGACTTTCCGAGAACAGTAAAATCAACGGCGATGCGGCAATCGCAATAATTTCAAGTACGGCACTTGCAATAGGTGTTGTATTTGTCAGTGTATCGGGCGTAAATACCGACCTCAACTCATACCTTTTCGGCAGTATTCTTGCCACTACAACAGCCGACGCAATTATGTGCGGAATTCTTGCACTTGTTGTAATCGTAATATTCATCTTGTTCTACAACAAAATTTTTGCCGTAACCTTTGACGAAACATTTTCAAGGGCAACCGGTCTTAAAACAGGCGTTTATAACACGGTAATTGCACTCCTTACGGCTCTCACAATTGTAATCGGTATGAGAATTATGGGAACTCTGCTTATTTCCGCACTTATAATTTTCCCTGCGCTTTCTTCCATGAGAGTTTGCAAAAAATTCAAGTCGGTAATTCTCTGCTCGGGTGTGCTTTCACTCTGTTGTTTCTTTGTCGGTATGTGCGTGTCATATTCATGCGATACCCCGACAGGTGCAAGCGTTGTAATAGTCAATGCCGCCGTTTTCCTCATATTCCGACTGGTCGAATTTATCAATTCCAAAATTAAAAAGAATAATTCTGTGTAAGAATTACAAAATATTTTCAACTAACGGAAACTCGCTTTCTTTAATGGAGGCGAGTTCTTTTTTTGCCTGAACGCTTTCGGCAAAGTACATATCACGGTTCTGTTTTTGTGCAAATGCGGTCATTCTCGAAATGCTTAATCCGATATTGTCAACATAATCGTGAATGAGCATGGTGTCAATCAATTTTGCGTTGTCATACCATTCTTTCTCTGTTTCTTCACAAATTTTGAGTGCGTCTTCAAATTCAAGTCTGCTCATCAGTCTGTCGGCACATTCAATTTTTGCAATGAATGAATCCGTTTTACCCGAAATAAATCCTGTTTCAACAGATGCAAAGCATAGTGCCGCCAGAACAAGTGAAAGTGCAATGTAAATTCTTTTCATATTGTTATTCCTTCTTTATAATGTTGTAATTTCCGAGTGCGTCAAGAGTCATCAGAAAAACATTGCTCTGCTTAATATTTTTCTTTTGCAGAATATTTTTAACATAACCCTTTTCTTTTTCACATAGATTAAGCGAATTTTCAAGAATTTTTCCGTTGCTGACAACTACGGTTTCAATTTTATTGTCCTTAATTTTTAACCCAAAATCCTCGGCAGAAGGCTTTCTCTTCTCAGGCTTTTCAAGAACGCTCACCTCACCGTTTGTTTCAACAATGCAGTATTGAACATCCTCGATTGAAAAAATACCCTGTTGTCTTAATCTGACGCTCAAATCTTCTGTAGTAAGCCGCAGCTTTTTCATAGCCGATTGCAGAATCCTTCCGTCTTTAATTACTATAACGGGTTTTCCGCACACAAGACTTCTGAAACCGCTCCACTTCATCATAATAATGCTTGCGGTAATTTCAAGTGCAACGAGAATTGCAACGGGAATAACTCCGCTCAACAGCGGTTGAGATGTGTTCTGCATAGGAATTGATGCGATATCCGACACTATCATTGTGATTACAAGCTCGCTCGGCTGCATATCGCTCATCTGTCGCTTTCCCATTAACCTGACTGCCAGAATGACAAAGGCATAGAGCAAAATTGTTCTGATTATTGAAATTAACATAACATCACCGTTACTAATATTTGCATAATTTGAGCCGATATACCGCAAAATAAAAAGCAGATATATTAAGACGGTGATTAAATGTATAATTCATTAAAAGAAAATATTTCAACTCTGAAGAAAATGTTCAAAAATTCGGCAGACTTTACGGTTCGTGAAATGAATCTAAAGGGACAATGCAGTATAAAATCCGCAATAATCACAATTGAGGGAATGTGCGGAAAGGACACGCTTGCATTGTCGGTAATCAATCCTCTGCTCGATTATTATTTTGACTGCCAATCTCCCGATAAGGTTTTTGACCTTATAAAAAATACCGTGCTGACATCAAGTGAAATTGTCGAGTTCACGACAATTGACGAGGCAATCAGCTTTTCAACATCAGGTTTTGCCCTGCTTGTTGTTGACGGTTGCAGTCGTATGCTTGCAATCGGAGCACAGGGCTTTTCATTCAGAAGTGTTTCGGAACCCGAAAGTGAGGTAGTGCAGAGAGGCTGCAGAGAAGGTTTTACAGAACCGCTGAGAATCAATATGACTTTAATAAGACGAAGAATCAAAAGTCCCGACCTTGTTTTTGAAACCATAACAAGCGGATACAGTTCAAACACGCAGATGATGATTTGTTATCTTCAAAACAGCGTGTCAAAGCAAATTCTTAAAGCAATCAGAGAACGGCTTGAAAACTGCAACCTGAAAATGATTCTTGCGTCGGGATATTTAAGCAGTTATCTTGAAGACAACAATTCAAAATCACTTTTTTCGGGTGTCGGGATTTCCGAAAGACCGGATACGGTCTGCGGAAAGCTGTCGGAGGGCAGAGTGGCAATTCTGATTGACGGAACACCGTCGGTGATAATCATTCCGCACCTTTTTGCAGAAGAATTTCAAAGCGTTGATGATTATTCAAACCGCCCGTATTATGCGGCATTTATACGGATTTTAAAGTATATTTCGTTCCTTATAGCCGTATTTTTGCCGGGAATATACACGGCTTTTGCACAGTTTCATCCCGAATATTTTCCGACCGGATTGCTCGTGAAAACATCCGATTCTTTGTCGCAAACACCCTTACCCGTAACACTTGAAGTTATTCTCATAACCTTTATCTATGAAGTCATGAGAGAGGCCGGACTGCGTATTCCAAAGCCGCTCGGACACGCTGTCAGCATTGTCGGAGCGCTTGTAATCGGTGAAAGTGCCGTCAGTGCAGGCATCATCAGCTCGTCAACTCTTATGGTTGTTGCAACTGCGGCAATTTGCAGTTATGTCACATTCGCACTCTATCCGCCTATTATGGTGTTGAGATTTTTCTGCGTTATCGCAGGCGGAATGTTCGGCTTGTGGGGAATAGTTCTGCTCACCTGCGGAGTGCTTGTCAATATGTGTTCCAAAACATCAGTCGGCGTGCCGTATATGTCATCGCTTGCACCGTTCTCGTGGCGGAGTATGCGTGATGTCTTTGTCAGAGCAGATTGGAAAAGACTTTCAAAGCACACAATCAAGGTTCAGAAATTCCCCGAAACGGAGGAGATGTAATGCAATCAAATGTAACTTTTCCGTCAAAAAGACTTATGCTTTCGCTGTTTGTATGTTCTGTACTTCCGATATTGTTAATGGGGCGGAGCTTTTTGCAGAGCGACAATATTTTTTCAAGTCTTGCGTCAATCGGATTCGGAATATTTTTCACGCTGTTGTGCTTTGTTCCTTTTTATTCGATAAAGCACAGAACAAGACTTGATTTTTCAGCCTTTGCAAAAAACACATCGCAAACGGGCTTTTTCTTTGTTTCTTCATATTATTGTATGTATTTCACCGTGATAACCGTTTCTTTTCTGATTAGATTCTGCGATATGTTTGTTTCGGGAGTTAATCCCGATGTCGACACAAAGGTGATTGCCTTTTTGATACTCTGCATTTGTGTTTACGGTGCGTCAAAGGGGATAAATCCGCTTTCAAGAGTCAGCATTTTTGTGTTTGCGTTTCTCATAATTGCTTTTGCCGTGATATTTTTCGGAAATATAAAATCTTTCGAATTTGCACCGAACAGCACCTTTGTTACACCCGATTTTTCAAATATTCGGAGCAATGTTGCAGACTGTTTAATCTTTGCGTTTCTGCCTGTTATTTTTGGATTCAATTCCACAAGCACCAAAAATCTGTCAATAAAACAACCTGTAATTACAACTCTTATTATATTCGGCACATTAATGCTGACTTTGTTTTTTACCGATTTTGTTATCGGTGCATATTCTGCACAGCAACCGTTTTCTGTTCAGCTATTGTCAAAAACCGCATATTTTGGTGATATGAAAGGCTTTGACAGCTTTTACCTTGCCGCAGTAACTGCCTGTATTTTCGTTTTTGTAACGGCTGTCATCATCAGCGTTTCAAACTGCATTGTAAATACATCTTCAAAAAGAACGCTTGTTTTTGTTTCGATAATTGCGCTTATAATGTTTGTTTTGTTTGTTTGTGCAGATAGTTATAATGCTGTAAAAGAATTATTATTGAACAATATTTTTCTGACTGTACTCAATTTTATTTCCGCACTTCTGATTCCTATAATCTATCTTTTTGTATATCGGAGAAAGCTTTATGAATAAAAAATTATTTTTACTGCCGATTATGGCAATTGTTCTGATTTTAGGCGGTTGTTCAAATTCAAACCGAATTGATACTTCTTCGATTGTTCAGACGATTACTGCAGAAAACAAATCGGGCAAAGCCGTGTATAATTTCTATCTGCTTGAGAACAGCGAGGATGTGCAAGGTGTTTCGGTTGAGGCTGACAGCCTTGAAAAAGCCGTAATATCGGCAAAGAAAGCCTATATCCCTGCGCTGACGCTTTCAAAGCTTGAATTGTATCTTATCGACTCAAATCTCGGAGAAAAAACTCTCAAAACCGATATTGACTATATTTCAAAAGAAACCGCAATTTCACCTTTGACCTATACTGCCCTTTCGGATACAAAAACTTTGCAACTTTTTTCAAAAGATAAAAACGCACTGAATAAAGTTAAAGAACATATTATTCTGTTGAAGAATAATAATAACAACCTTTCCGTGACATCTTTATCCATATTCAATAGTTTTAAGGGTAAAAACAACGGCTATTTGAGTATTTGTTATATTAGTTCCGATAAAGAATTAAAAGCAGACATTGTTAAAACAGTAACAGAAAAATGAGAAAATTTTATTAAAAATTGAAAAATAATTCACAAAAAGACTTTATCAAAACTGCGTTATGGTGTATAATAGCAATAAGTATATAGCCTGAGAGCATACATCTGCCTGTTAGGCGGCAGAGCGGTTGCTCTGATTTGTAAAAGGTAATAAATATTTAGGATAGGACGATGATTTATGTCTGTTGAATTTTCTGTTCCGCTGTCGCAAATTGCAGAAGCATTGAACCTCACCGAAGTTTATGTTGCTGAAAATTACAAGGAAACTAACATATCGACTGTTGAAATCAACAGACCGGGACTTGAGCTTACGGGTTATCTTGAATTCTTTGACAACAAGCGAATTCAGGTTCTCGGTAATACAGAGTTCTCATATCTCGGCAGATACGGTCCTGAGGCTCAGAAAATGGTTATTGACTCCATTTTCAGCTTTGGTCCTCCGGCTGTAATAATCTGCCGTGATATTGAACCGTCAAACGCAATTCTCGAAAGTGCAAAGCTGCACAAGGTGTCTATTTTCAGCACCCCGCAGAGTACATCGGATCTTACTGCGTCACTTGTACAATATCTTAACAAAGAGCTTGCTCCGAGAATCACCCGTCACGGCGTTCTTGTTGAAGTGTACGGCGAAGGCTGTCTGCTTACGGGCGACAGTGGTGTCGGTAAGAGTGAAACCGCAATTGAACTTATCAAGCGTGGTCACCGCCTTGTTGCCGATGATGCCGTAGAAATCAGAAGAACTGCCCAGACTACACTCTATGGCCAGTCGCCCGAAAATATCCGTCACTTCATTGAGCTTCGAGGTATCGGAATTATCAATGCCAGAAAACTTTTCGGTATGGGTGCTATCAAGCTGCAGGAAAAGATTGATATGGTAATCAACCTTGAGCAATGGGACAGCGCAAAGGTTTATGACAGAATGGGACTTGACAACGAATACATGAAGATTCTCGGTGTCGAAGTGCCTACTCTTACAATTCCCGTAAAGCCCGGCCGTAACCTTGCCGTAATCATAGAGGTTGCCGCCATGAATAACAGACAGAAGAAAATGGGCTACAATGCCGCAAGAGAACTTCTCAAAAATCTCGGAATGGCTGTTGAGGATCTTCCGCCGTCACCAAAGGTTATTGTTGATACATGGGAATAATTCCGCTTTGTAACGGAATACAGGAAACAGAAATTTCATATTCTAAACTAACAACGGAGGGTAATTGAATGGACACTACCGATATTATATATAATTGTGCTCAAAAGCTTGATTGTGACGCAAGACGATTTGAACCGATGAGCAGACACACTTCATTTAAAATCGGCGGAAAAGCAGATGTTTACATAAAGGTGACAAATCTTTCTCAGCTGATGAAAATTTTAAAGGAATGCGATGCGTGCAAGGAGAAGTATATTCTTCTCGGCAACGGCAGTAATGTTCTGGTTCCGGATGAGGGAATCCACGGCACGGTTCTCCGTCTTGACGGTGATTTCAGAAATATTTCATTAATTGACGATACAACAATCTATTGCGGCGCAGGTGCGGCTTTGGGAAGCCTTTGTAAGTTTGCCCAAAAATGCGGACTTTCGGGACTTGAATTTGCATGGGGAATTCCGGGAACAGTCGGCGGTGCTTTGTTTATGAACGCAGGTGCATACGGCGGTGAAATGAAAGATGTTGTATACAGCGTTTCTCACATCACACAGAACGGTGATATCGGCAGAACAGAGGCGGAGAATCTTGAGTTTGGCTACAGAACAAGCGTTTACCGCAAAAACGGTTGCATAATCACAGGTGCGGTATTCAAACTTAAAAAAGATGATCCCGAAGAAATTCAGAACAGAATGAACGATTATATGAACCGCCGTTCAACAAAACAGCCGCTTGAATATCCGAGCGCAGGCAGTGTGTTCAAAAGACCCGAGGGTGCATTTGCAGGTGCGCTCATTGAGCAATGCGGACTCAAGGGCAAAACAGTCGGCGGTGCTCAGGTCAGCGAAAAGCACGCAGGATTTATCATTAACAAATCAAAGGCTACGGCTGACGATGTAAAACAGCTTGTGTCGGAAATTCAGAAAACTGTTGAAAATGAAACAGGCTACAAGCTTGAATGTGAACTTATTTTTCTATAAAGCAAAAAAGGTGTAATTTTATGGAATTTGTAATCATTACGGGAATGTCGGGTGCAGGCAAAACAGGCGCTCTTCATGTGCTTGAAGACATCGGTTATTATTGTGTTGACAATCTTCCGTCAAGTCTGTTGTCAACACTCTATCGGCTTTGCCTCAAATCTGAAGATGATTCAATGAAGAGGGTTGCGGTTGTTGTCGATGTAAGAGGTAACGAAAAATTTGAGGAAATGTGTTCTCAGATTGAACACTTCAAAATGCATTACGAAAATGTAAAGGTATTGTTCTTTGACGCAATGACGGACAGGCTCGTTGTTCGTTATAAGGAAACAAGAAGAAGACATCCTCTTTCGGATAAACTCAAGGACGGTTCGGTACTGTCTGCCGTTGAGCTTGAAAGGGAGCTTCTTTTGCCTATTAAAAGAACAGCCGATTATAACATTGACACTACATATATGTCAAACAAACAGCTCCGAGAGCGAATTATGTCAATGTTCATGGAAGACACTTCACAAAGCATTACGCTGACATTTATGTCATTCGGGTTCAAATACGGAATTCCGCTTGAGGCAGATCTCATTATGGATGTGCGTTGTCTGCCTAATCCTTTTTATATTCCCGAACTCAAACATCTTACAGGACTTGACAAAGATGTGCGTGACTATGTTCTTGAAAGTGAAGAAACAACCGAATTTTTAAAGCGACTTTTGAGTATGCTCGATTTTTCCGTACCGCTCTATCTCAAAGAGGGCAAAAGCGAGCTTGTTGTCGGCATAGGTTGTACGGGCGGCAAGCACAGAAGTGTTACAATCGCAATGCAGCTGAACGACCACTTTCGTGAAAAAGGCTATAGGTGTGTTATTCAGCACAGAGATATTGACAGGTAAGGTGCAGAAATGTCATTTTCCTCGGATGTAAAAAAAGAAATTTGTTCGGTTGAACAGTTTGACCGTGAGGCTCTCAAAGCGGAGCTTTACGGAATGCTTTTATTCAGCAGAAATTTTTCTCCGAACAAAATAACCTTCACAACAGAAAGCAATTATGCGGGAAATCGTCTTATATTTCTTTTGCAGAATTTATATATGCCGATAATTGAAAAACAATCGGCTTTGCGAACAAAATCAAGCGATAGCCATCTTTACAAAATAATTGTGGTTGACGGAAACGATTGCAAGCGTATTTTTGAAGATTTCGGTCATACGGACGGTCAGATTACTTTGCGTGTCAACAGGGCAAATCTTTCAAGCGAAGAACTTTCGCAATCGTTTTTGCGCGGAGTTTTTCTTAGCTGCGGTTCGGTATCCGATCCCATGAAAAGCTATCATCTTGAATTCTGTGTTCCGCACAAAAATCTTTCTCAGGATTTGTGCAAGATTCTTTCCGAAATAACCGAATGTACCCTTATTCCAAAAACGGTTGTCCGCAGCGGCAGTTACATTGTCTATTTTAAGGAGAGCGAGCAGATTTGTGACTTGCTTACCTACATAGGCTCACCGATAAGATCAATGGAAATTATGGGTACAAAGGCAATAAAGCAGGTTCGCAACAATGTGAACCGCAGAATTAACGGCGAGGTTGCGAATATCGGAAAAATCGCAACGGCGTCTGCAAAACAGCTCAGTGCAATCGAACATATAAAAAAGACAGTCGGAATCGATTCTTTGCCCGAGGACTTGCGTGAAATCGCATATTTAAGGCTTGAAAATCCCGATATGTCACTTCGTGATTTGGGACAGAATCTTTCAACCCCAATCAGCCGAAGCGGTGCAAATCACCGTATGCAAAGACTGCTTGAATATGCAGGTACAGAGGTAAAAACCAATGGAAAATAAAAATTTAACTTTTGAGCAGGCAAACGAACTGCTTGAAAAAACGGTTTCAAAAATGGAGAGCGGTGAACTTACTCTCGAACAGACAATGGAGGAGTACGCAAAAGCGTGTGAACTCCTTGCTTATTGTATGAAACAGCTTGAACAATGCAAGGGTAAAATTATTGATATAAACGAGAGAATTTCAAGGCTTTCAAAGGGTGATGACAATGACTAAAGATTATGCAAAAAATATTGAAAACTCTTTAAAGAGCTGTCTGCCGAGTACGGATTGCCGTGAAAAAAAGCTGATTGACGCAATGGCTTACAGCCTTGAGGCAGGCGGAAAGCGTGTCCGCCCGTATCTTGTGTTCTCGTTTAACAGCCTTTGCGGCGGAAGTGAAGAGTCTGCAACGGCATTTGCCTGTGCAGTTGAAATGATTCACACATATTCTCTCATTCACGATGATTTGCCGTGTATGGACAACGATGACCTCAGAAGAGGCAAGCCGTCAAACCACAAGGTGTTCGGCGAAGATATCGCATTGCTTGCAGGTGACGCCCTTCTGACGCTTGCCTTCGAAACCCTTACAAACGAAAAGACAGTAAAAATCTGCGGAACTTCTGCGTGCTGCAGAGGTGTTTCCGTACTTTCAAAATACGCAGGTGCGACAGGAATGATAGGCGGTCAGGTGATTGACCTTATGAGCGAAAACACAAACGCTCCGATTGAAGTGCTTCGTGAAATGGACTACAAAAAAACAGCCTGTCTTATCAAAGCAGCTTGTGAACTGGGCTGTATAAGCGCAGGTGCAAACGATAAGCAAATTAAAGCCGCCTCTGAATTCGGCGAATGCATCGGTATTGCGTTCCAGATTCAGGACGATATTCTCGATGTAACCTCCTCCGATGAGGAACTCGGCAAGCCTGTAGGCAGTGACGCAGAAAACAGTAAATCAACATATGTTTCACTTCTCGGAATTGAAAAGTGCCGTGAGCTTGTTGATGAACTTACCGAAAAAGCTGTTAACGCACTTCATGGCTTTGACGGTGATACAAAAGAGCTTGAAGAATTTGCTTACAAGCTTGCAAAGAGAAATAAATAATTCTTTGCAAATATTAATTAAACGGATAGGAAATAAATTATGGGTGAGTATGAACTGCTTTCTAAAATTAAATCACCGCATGATGTCAAAAAGCTTAATGACGAACAGCTTGAAAAGCTGTGTACCGAAATAAGGGAAAAGCTCGTTGAAACCGTGTCTGTAAACGGAGGACATCTTTCACCGAACCTCGGTGTCGTTGAACTTACCGTTGCTCTTGAGCGTAGCTTTAATCTGCCGAAAGATAGCATTGTATGGGATGTCGGACATCAGGCATATACCCACAAGCTGTTGACGGGACGCTACGAGCAGTTTGACACAATCCGCAAAAAAGGCGGAATTTCAGGCTTTCCGAAGCGTGCCGAGAGCAAATACGACGATTTTAACACAGGTCACAGCAGTACATCAATATCAGCCGCATATGGAATTGCAAGAGCAAAACACCTTATGGGGGACCAAAGCTATACCGTTGCCGTGATTGGTGACGGTTCATTTACGGGTGGACTTGCTTTTGAGGGAATGAACAACTCAGGCAGATTCAACAAGAACTTTATTGTTGTTCTCAATGATAACAAAATGTCCATTTCACCGAATGTAGGCGCATTGTCACGCTACCTTACAACGGTAAGAATTCAGCCGTGGTATATGCGAGTCAAGAAAATTACGGAAAAAATTCTTTTACACATTCCGCTTATCGGAAAACCTCTGAAAAGATTTCTTCAGGGAGGAAAGTCTAAACTTAAAAATCTTGTGTACAAAAACACTCTTTTTGACTGCTTCGGTTTTACCTATCTCGGACCTATTGACGGACACAACATTGATGAGCTCGAAAATGCGTTTGAGTGTGCAAAAAAGGTGAATTCTCCCGTTCTTGTTCATGTTGTTACCAAAAAAGGCAAAGGCTATCAGCCTGCCGAGGACAATCCGGGCGGTTTTCACGGAATAGGCAGGTTCGATATTGATTCGGGCGAACCGCTTTCAAGTCACAAGGGATTTTCGGCTGAGTTCGGAAAGACTATGTGCGAATTAGCCGAGGACGATAAAAAGATTTGCGCAATTACAGCCGCAATGTCGGGAGGAACGGGACTTACCGAATTTTCAAGGCTTTTTAAGGAAAGATTTTTTGATGTAGGTATTGCTGAAGAACACGCAGTAACTTTTGGATGCGGACTTGCCGCAAAGGGTATGCGACCTGTTTTTGCCGTGTATTCAACATTTCTCCAGAGAGCCTATGACCAGCTTTTGCATGATGCGGCTCTCGGAAAACTTCACCTCGTAATCGGGGTTGACCGTGCGGGAATTGTAGGTGATGACGGTGAAACTCATCAGGGTGTGTTTGATGTTTCGATACTCAACACCATTCCGAACACAACAATTTTTTCTCCGGCATATTTTGACGGTATGAGAAAATCTCTTTCAACCGCAATTTACATTTGCGACAGCCTCGCTGTTGTGCGTTATCCCCGTGGCGGAGAGCTTTACAGACCCGATGATTTCGGTGAAGAAAATCTTTCTTACGATGTTTACGGAAATCCGAATTGTAAAAATCTTCTCATAACCTACGGCAGACTTTTTTCTTATGCCTGCAAAGCCAAGGAAACCCTTGCAAAACAGGGCGTTGAGATATGCATATTAAAACTTTGCAGAATTAAACCGATTGACGAAAATGCCGTTGATTTTGCAGCAGATTTCGATAATGTATGGTTTTTTGAAGAGGGCATCAAAAACGGCGGTATTGCGAGAAATTTCTCCGATTTACTCTGTTGCACACAGTTCTGCGGAGATTATCATATAAAGGCTATTAATGACAAATTTGTCAAGCAGATGTCTGTCAGCGAGGCTCTTCATGAGCTTAAACTCGATGATGACGGAATGGTGAACACCATTACCAAAAATTTAAAGGAAAAGAATTAGGATGAAAAAAAGACTTGATATTCTTGTATATGAAAAGGGCTTTACCGACAGCCGTGAAAAGGCTAAGGCGATTATAATGTCGGGGCAGGTTTATGTTGACAATCAGAAAGCCGACAAGTGCGGAACTTCTTATGATGAAAATGTTAAAATTGAAGTAAGGGGCAACACACAGAAATATGTCAGCCGTGGCGGTTTAAAGCTTGAAAAGGCCATAGACAATTTTGACTTTGATTTAAAAGATAAGATAACAATGGATATCGGTGCGTCAACGGGCGGCTTTACCGACTGTATGCTCCAAAACGGTGCAAAAAAGGTGTATTCAATTGATGTCGGTTACGGTCAGCTTGCTTGGAAGCTTCGCAACGATCCTCGTGTTGTCAATCTTGAACGCACCAATATGAGAAAGGTTACAAGGGAGCAGGTTCCCGATGAAATTGATTTTTTCTCGGTTGATGTTTCGTTCATTTCATTAAAGCTGATTCTGCCTGTTGCAAGACAGCTTATGAGCGAAAACGCACAGGCTGTCTGCCTAATCAAACCGCAGTTTGAGGCAGGCAGGGAAAAGGTGGGCAAAAAGGGCGTAGTTCGTGATCCTGCCGTTCATGTTGAGGTTGTCAGAAGAATATTTGATTTCTGCCTTGAAAACGGCTTTGATGTGCTTAATCTCGACTATTCGCCAATCAAAGGTCCCGAGGGCAATATAGAATACCTTATCCATCTTCGCAAGAGTGATGATCCTAAGTCATACACAGATGTAACCCCCGAGCAGCTTGTTGAAAATTCACATGCCGCTCTTGACAAAAAATGAGCAGGTGCTTTTATGAAATTTGCATTAGTGGTCAATCTTTCAAAAGAAAGGGCAATTAAATATGCAAAAAAGATTTCTCTTTTTCTTCTTGATAAAAATGCAGAAATTGCTATGATTGAGGAATGCAGTCAGTATTTTAAGGGAATCCACATTCATTATTCAAAAAATATTACGGAGCTTTTTGAATACTGCGATATGGCAATTACAGTAGGCGGTGACGGAACGATTATCCATGCCGCAAAATATGCCGCAAAAGCAGATAAACAGCTTATCGGTGTGAATGTCGGCAGACTCGGTTTTGCCGCAGATGTTGAACCGCACGAATATGAACAGCTTGAACGGCTTATTACGGGCGATTACGCAACAGAGGAGAGAATTTTGCTTGATGCTGAGGTCATAAAAGAGGACGGCTCAAAGCACTATCTTGCAGTGAACGATGCCGTTGTCGCAAGAGGTCAGCTCTCAAAAACAATTGATTTGCACCTGACGCTTGACGGTGACGAAATTTCAAAATACAGAGCGGACGGTCTGCTTTTTGCAACTCCGACAGGCTCAACCGCTTATTCATTGTCGGCAGGCGGACCTATCCTCGCGCCGAAAATGGAATGTATTCTTATGACTCCCGTTTGTCCCCATTCATTATTTTCCCGTTCCATACTTTTCAGCGGAGAATCGGAGCTTTCGGTTCATGTGAAAATCCCCGAAGAATGCTGTTGCGTGCTGACAATTGACGGTGAAAAAAATGTTCCTGTTCTTGCAACCGACAGGGTTGTAATCCGCAAATCCGATTTAAAGCTTAAACTTGCGTTACTCCACAACCGCAATTTTTATAAACTGCTCAATGAAAAACTGAAAGAGAGGGATTTTTGATGAAAACAGGGCGACACGCACGAATTCTTGATATTATAGCCGAACATCCCATTGAAACACAGGACGAATTGCTTACCCGACTTCGTGAGGAAGGTTTCAAGGCAACGCAGGCTACAATTTCAAGAGATATCAAGGATTTACGCCTTGTTAAAACTCTCGGAAGTGACGGAAAATATCGCTATGTTTCTGCATCTCGCAGTTCAACCGATATCCGTACCAATTTTTCAAATCTTTTCAGCACTTCGGTAAATTCAATAGATGTAGCACAGAATCTTGTTGTAATAAAAACCCTCAGCGGTATGGCACAGGCAGTTTGTGCTGCACTCGATTCAGCCGACTATCCGTCTGTTGTCGGAACAATTGCAGGTGACGATACAATCTTCATTGCCTGCCGAACAGCCGATCTTGCGGTGTCGCTTACCGAAGAACTCAAAAAGCTTATTTGACAGGACTGATTGAAATGCTCAGAACTTTATATATAGAAAACATTGCCGTGATTGAAAAAACTTCAATAGATTTTGAAAACGGTCTTAATGTCCTCACAGGTGAAACAGGTGCAGGTAAAAGTATAATAATTGACGCAATCAATGCAATTATGGGACAGCGAACATCAAAGGAAATTATTCGCACCGAGGCTGATTCAGCCTTTGTAAGCGCTCAATTTGACGATATTAACCAAAGCATTGTTGAAAAGCTTGATGAACTCGGCTTTTCCGATGACGAGGGAACACTCATTTTGCAGAGAACTCTCAACAGAAACGGCAAGAGCAGTTGTAAAATCAACGGCAAGCCTGCAACGGTTTCAATGCTCAAAGAACTTTCAAAGCACCTTATAAACATTCACGGTCAGCACGAAAGCTACGAACTTTTCTCTCCTGAAACTCATATTGATTATATTGACCGTTTCGGCGGTTGTGAAAAGCTTTTGACTGATTATAAAAAATGTTATGATGAATATAAAATTCTCAAAAAGAAATTAAATTCAGCCGATTTGGACGAAAGTGAAAGATTGAAAGAAATTGATTTGCTTTCATATCAGGTGAATGAACTCACAGAATCCGATGTTAAGCAGGGAGAAGAACAGGAGCTTGAGAGCGAAAGAACAGCGCTTATGAGCTTTGAGAAAATCTTTTCTCTGCTCAATGATGCAAAAATGGCTCTTGACGGTGACGAAAACTATGGCGGCGGTCTTGAATCGGTCGATTCTGCATCAACTGCCCTTCAAAAAGCGTCATCATATAATGCTGAATATGAAGAAATTGCAAATACGCTTACAGATGCATATTACAATTTAAAGGATTGTTGCGACAGCATTTCCGATGCTATTGATTCGCTTGAATCCGATCCGCAAAGGCTTGAAGAAGTTGAAGAAAGGCTTGACCTTATCAATCGTCTTACAAGAAAATATAATTGCCCGTCAGACGAGCTTTCGGACCTTGCCGAAAAATATCAGGCAAGACTTGACGAACTTATGAACTATGACCGCAACCGTGACGAGCTTGCGGAAAAATGCAGAGAAAGCGAAGAAAAAATGCTTGCGGCTGCCGAAAAACTCGGTACTCTCCGCAGAAAAACCGCAAAAACCTTTGCAACTAAAGTAAAATCCGAAATGGCATTTTTGAATATGCCGAATGTTGAGCTTGTTCCGTACTTTGAAAAGTGCGAACCAAATTCAAAGGGTACGGATAAAATGGAACTGCTCATCTCTGCAAACCCGGGTGAAACACCTCGCCCTGTTGCAAAAATCGCATCGGGCGGTGAGCTTTCAAGAATGATGCTTGCAATTAAAACAGTTCTTGCAAGCACGGATACGGTTGATACCCTCATTTTTGATGAGGTTGACACAGGTATTTCGGGTTCAGCGGCAGAAAAGGTCGGCTTAAAACTGCGTGAAGTCAGCAAAAGCAGTCAGGTTCTCTGCGTAACACATCAGGCACAAATCGCAGCTCTTGCGGATTATCACTATCTTATCCGCAAACAGGTTGAAAAAGGAAGAACATTTACAAATGTAACCCTCCTTGACCATAACGGCAGAGCAGGTGAACTTGCACGAATAATCGGCGGTGTTGATATAACCGACGCCGCACTTAAACACGCAGAATCAATGCTTGAAAAGTATAATAACTAATATAAATCAACTATATAAACGAAAGGGAGCGGCATTTTGAAGCTGTGGTCGGTTGCAAAACTTGATAAAACTAAGGCGGGGGAGATTCAGTCCCGCTATGAGCTGCCTGCAATTGTTGCAATGCTGCTTCAGATACGGAATATTACAACGAAAGATGAAATTGAAGGCTTTCTTTACAACGATTCTTTCATTGCCGATCCGTTTGAAATAAAAGATATGGATAAGGCTGTTGAACGCATTAACAAGGCGCTTGATTGCGGTGAACCGATTTGTGTTTACGGTGATTATGATGCCGATGGTGTCACCTCAACAGCACTTTTATATTCTTACCTTGAAACAATTGACGCAAACGCAATGTACTATATCCCGTCCCGTGAAACCGAGGGCTACGGAATGAACAAAAACGCTGTTGACAAGCTCAATGAGCGTGGAATAAAACTCATAATTACTGTTGATAACGGAATTGCGGCAGCACAGGAGGTTGCATACGCAAGCTCACTCGGAATTGATACCGTTGTCACAGACCACCATATGCCCTCAGGCGAGTTGCCAAAGGCTTGTGCCGTAGTTGACTTGCACAGAGAGGACTGTAAAAGCAGATTCAAAAATCTTTCGGGGGTGGGTGTTGCATTCAAGCTGATTATGGCGCTTGAGGGCGAATACTGCGACACAACCACCTTGCTTGACAACTATTCCGACCTTTTGAGCATCGGCACAATCGGTGATGTTGTTGAGTTGAAGGATGAAAACCGAGTATTTGTCAAACACGGACTTGAAAGCATTACAAATACCGACCGTCCCGGACTGCAGGCGCTTATCAAAAATTCCGGTCTTACGGGAAAAACCGTATCTTCAACAAATGTGTCATTTACAATTGTTCCGAGAATAAATGCAGTAGGACGACTCGGTTTGTCCGAAAAATCGGTGTCTCTTCTTCTTACGGAAGATTATGATGAGGCGGCTGAAATTTCATCGCAGCTCTGCGTTGACAACTCCGAAAGGCAAGAGATTGAGCGTGATATTCTTGAAAAAATTGACGGAATAATCCGCAGAAAACCGTCACTTGTCAATGATAAAATCATAGTAATTGACGGTGAAAACTGGCATCAGGGCGTAATCGGACTTATTGCCGCCAAAGTCAAAGAGGCTTACGGCAAGCCGGCAATCGTTATTTCAAAGCTCGGTGATATTGCAAAGGGCTCGGGCAGAAGTGTAGAGGGATTTCCTCTTTGTGACGCTGTTTTTGCCTGTTCGGATCTTCTCACACACAGAGGCGGTCATCCTATGGCTGTCGGGCTTTCTCTTGATTCTGAGAATATTCCTGCTTTTCGCAGGAAAATAAACGAATTTGCCGACAATTTCGGCAAGATGCCGTATGATAAAATCAACATTGAGTGCAAGCTCAATCCGGCATACATAAACCTTGATTTGATTGATTCTCTGTCGCTTATGCAGCCCTATGGTGCCGGCAATCCGACGCCTATTTTCGGTTTGTACAATATGACATTGAAGAACATTACTCCGCTTTCGGCGAACAGGCATTTAAGACTTACTCTGTCCCGCAATAACATACAGATTACTGCGATGAAATTCTTTACATCAACCGAAGAATTTCCGTATAAAATCGGTGAAACACTTGATCTTGCGGTAAATCTTGACCGCAATGAGTTCAACGGAAATGTGTCTGTTTCCGTAATTGTCAAAGATATAAAATCATCGGACTGCGATACCGAAAAGCTCCTTGAGAGCCGTACGAACTATGAGGATTTTTGCAGAGGGAAACAGCTTGACCGTTCACAGCTTTCGGATTTAATGCCCGACAGAAACGATTTTGCATTGCTTTACAGATATCTGAAAAGCAACGGCGGTTACGCTTTTGAAACCGCAACTTTGGCTCACATGCTTGACAACAGGCTGTCTTTTGGTAAAATTAAAGTGATACTTGAGGCCATGAGAGAGCTCAGGCTTATCGAAATTTCAGAGGGAATGAAAACCTCAAAAATTTCAGTCCTGCCCGTAAACGGCAGGGTCGACCTCGAATCAGCCCCGATTATCAAGAAATTAAGGGAGGTATTCTGATGGGTAAGTTTTCAAATGTTGCACACTATCAGGATTTTACGGAACTGAAAAAGATTCTTTCTGCATCTGCTGCCAACACTTACGATATGGATAAAATCGAAAAGGCATATAAATTTGCCGAAAAAGCTCACGGTGACCAGCGCAGAGTATCGGGAATTCCGTACATTCTTCATCCCGTTTCAGTAGCCTGTATTGTTGCAGAGCTCGGTATGGATACCGATTCCGTCTGCGGTGCATTGCTTCATGACACAGTAGAGGACACAGGAGTCACACTTGAAGAGGTTACAAAGCTTTTCGGTGCGGATGTTGCCAAGCTGATTGACGGCGTTACAAAAATTTCAAAAATTCCGTACTCAACCCGTGAACAGCAACAGGCTGAAAATATAAGAAAAATGCTTATCGCAATGGCTGATGATATCCGTGTAATTATCATCAAGCTTGCCGACAGGCTTCATAATATGCGTACAATGAATTGTATGCCGGAACAAAAAAGGAGAGATAAATCACTTGAAAATATGCAGGTGTTTGCTCCGATTGCTCATCGGCTCGGTATTAAAACCATAAAAGATGAGCTTGAGGATCGTTCTCTTCAGTACCTTGATCCAATTGGCTATAAGGAAATCGAAGACGATCTTCTTATGACCGAAGAGGGTCGTGACAAGTTTATTGAATCCATTAAGAATCAGATTCTCGCAAAAACCGAGGGTACAATACCCGGTGTGTATATCAGCGGTCGAGTAAAGAGTATTAACAGTATTTACCGCAAAACATATATGCAGGGCAAAACAATGGATCAGATTTTTGACATTTTTGCCGTGCGTGTAATTGTTGATACAGTATCCGATTGCTACAATGTTCTCGGTGTAGTGCATGATATATTTAAGCCTATTCCTAACCGCTTTAAGGACTATATATCAATGCCTAAGCCGAATATGTACCAGTCGCTCCATACAACCGTACTCGACAAAAACGCAATTCCTTTTGAAATTCAGATAAGAACATGGGAAATGCATTACACCGCCGAATACGGAATCGCCGCCCATTGGAAGTATAAGCTTGGAATGGGCGCAGGCGGTAAAAATAATGACAAAATGGAGGAGAACATCAAAAAGGTCAAGGATATGATTCTTGATCAGCTTGAGGCAGAAGATGTTACCGACATTGCAAAGAATATCAGAAACGATTTTACGGAAAACGATGTTTATGTGTTCAGCCCGAGAGGTGATGTGTTCAATCTTCCGCAGGGTTCAACTCCGATTGATATGGCTTATCTTATTCATACACAGGTAGGTCACAGAATGGTCGGCGCAAAAATCAACGGAAAGATCGTTCCGATTGACTATAAGCTTAAAACAGGCGATATCTGCGAAATTATCACCCAGAAAGAGGAACACCCAAACAGGGGATGGGTTGATATCTGTAAAACCGCATCGGCAAAATCAAAAATCCGCTCATGGTATAAGCATGAAAAGCGTGATGAAAATATTGCCGAAGGCAGGCAGATGCTTGACAAGGAATTCAAGCGCCACGGCATCAATCTTTCCGAAGAAGAATATCCCGATTTTCTCCAGAAACTGATGATTAAAAAGCAGTATAATTCCATGGATGATTTCTATGCCGCAGTAGGCTACGGCGGTATTCAGCTTTGGAAGATAATGCCAAGGCTCAAAGAAGAATATCAGAAAGCATATGCGTCAGATATTGAAGAAATTGATGTTCCGCAAGCACCCGTAAAGCGACCGAAGGCATCCGCAGGCGTTGTAATTGAGGGTGCAGACGATGTTCTTGTAAAATTCTCAAAGTGCTGTAATCCTCTGCCGGGTGACGATATTATCGGCTATATTACAAGGGGCTACGGCGTTTCAATTCATAAAAGGCACTGCACGAATGTGCCGAAAGATATCAGTAAAAGTGAAGAACCCGAAAGATGGGTAAGCTGTTACTGGGAGGACGAGGTAGGAGAGGCGTTCAGAAGTACGCTCCAGATTACCGCAACCGACAGAACAGGACTTCTTGCAGATGTTACAATCAAGCTTTCGGATATGCACATTTTTATACATTCGCTTAATTCAAGAGAGGCTGGCAACGGCACTGCCGTTGTTACCGCAACAATTGATGTAATGGGCAGAAATCACCTCCGTGGTGTAATTTCAAAGCTTTCCGACATCAACGGAACAATCGAAGTAAAAAGACTGTAATTGAGGTTATAATTTATGAAAGCGATTTTACAAAGAGTTACCGAGGCCAAGGTTGAGGTTGATTCAAAAACCGTGGGCGAAATCGGTACGGGTTTTCTTATTCTTCTCGGAGTTGAAAACGGTGACACCGAAAAAGAGGCGGACGCACTTGCCGCAAAAATTGCAGGTCTGAGAATCTTTACGGATGAAAATGATAAAATGAATCTTGCTCTTGCCGATGTAAACGGTTCGGTGCTTGTAATTTCAAACTTTACCCTCTGCGCCGACTGCTCACACGGCAGACGCCCTAATTTTATGGCTGCCGCAAGACCTGACACAGCCGATCCGCTCTACGAATATTTCTTGTTGCTGGCAAATGATAGTGTATTAGTATTTTCAAATGTGTAACCGCAAAAAGCCGCAAAAAGCCGTTATAACTGTAAATTTAAAGATAAAAGCGTGTAAAATCACCGTTACAAAACGGATGAATATGCATTAAAATGAACCCCCGACCGTGCTATAAATTATGTACTGTCGGGGGTTCGTTTTAGCGAAATTTATTCTGCTGTTGCTTCATTTTGTAAGGGGTTTTTCATTTTTTCAATCAAATTGTTAATATCGCTGTAAGTTGCCTTTTTTGCCTGTTCAATGATTTCAATTGTACTTTCAAATTTATCTACAATGTTTAATAAAGTTTGTTCATTAACGGCGAAGGATAAATTTGCAGTGCTTTTTGTAATATATGAGTACCTGCACTTATTCAATTTAAGGTACTGAGAAAATGCATTACAAAGGTTTGCAGATAAAGTATCAATACGATATGCAAGGCATAATAAAAAACGGGTTGTGCTGTATTTTGCATCATCAAATTTTGGAATACCGCACAACTTTTTCATACTAAGTAAGTCGCCCATGTACGGCTTGATAAACAAAAATAATGTTTCATCATCATACTCCCCAGATGAAATAATATGAAAATCCGATAAAATACGCTGTGCGTTTTCATTGTTTTTCGCATCTGTTGTCAACTTATTAACCTCAATGTCAATACACGATTTAACATTTTTTTCAAGATTATCAATAGCAGAAGAAACGGTTTCTTCATACTGCTTATAAATTGCCTTGGTTCTTCTGTTAATTTCCTCCTGAGAGTAAATAGTTAACGCTTTTACAGATTTAATTTTGTTCTGAAAATCTGTAAACTGTTTGTTAAGCTGTTCAATAGTGTTGTTGATTTTGTCTTTAATCATTTTTGTTGCTCCTATCTTTAAATATTGTTTAAATGTTTTTTAAAGGTTGTTAAATGCCATTTCTTCGCTTACAAATGGTGTTATAGCTACGGCAAGTTCTCGACCGTCTATATCGAAATGTGTTTGAATATTTCCTTCTGCCTTAAATGGTTTATCATTAAAGTTAGAAAGAGCCTCTTCTATTCCTGATATTTTGCTTGCCATATCCATTTTTAGCGAAACATTAGCTTTTTGTTCAATAATCGCCCTTGGGATAATAGGTTGAATAGCTGCACGCATTCGTGCGACAAGATCGTCTGCAGAAACAGCGGCTTTCATACGCTTTGTAAAAGTTGAAGCAACTTTATCAGCTTGTTTATAAAGTTTTGGTGCTTCATTTTCAAGACCTTCCTGACCGCCTTCAAGAGTATAACCGAAAATCTTCTTAAATACCTTTGAAGGTGAATGCTCATCAAACATTTTTTTAAAAATATTGATAACACCGCCTGAAATTTCTGAGGCCTTAGAATAAAGCGAGTTCTGTTTTTCGGTTAATCCGTTCTCTGCTCCGTTCATTGCATCTTCAAACTTTTTCTTTGTTTCATCTTCCATACCGTCAAACGCTCCAAGAAAAGCTAAAGTAATACCTTTTGCCTTTGTATCTGTTTCGCCCGTGTACTGCTCATAAAGTGCCATGAATGATTCAAATGCAGTCAACTGATTTTTGTACTTTTCATCAGATAAAACCTTACCTTGTTTGTTTCTGATTTCACCGAGTTCTTTGCTGTACCTTGCATTTTCTTCTTCTTCGGCTTTTTCTTTGTTTGCAAGTGCAGTACCTGCCATAAGAGATTTTTGAGTATCAGTTAAATTTTTGTTGCTTATTTTGTAAAGCTCAGCATTATAATTACTTGCTATATCAATAAGCTTTTGTTTATGCGTTTGCTCAGCATCGTTTTCATCTTGATTTAATTCCTTTAAATCTTTAGTTGCACTCTTCAACGCTTCTGCTCGGTTATAATAACCGTCTTTGATAATTTTAAGAGTGTCCCCAGCTTCTTTATTGGCTGCACTTATAGCCTGTTGATATCTTTTTTCAGCAGCCTGTACATCGGCATCATGTTGCTTTTGAGAATACTCTTTATCGGTATCAAGTCTATTATTTAGCAAAGCTACTTCTTCGGTATATTGTTCTTTTGCTTTCGAGATTACAGTTGACCTTGTTTCTTCTGCGGTATTTGTTAATTCTTTGGCTCTCTGTGTATATTCTTCAAGTGATATATCGGAAGCCTTATTCAAAGCCTCAGCTTGTACTGTAACTACTTCCTGTTTAGCTTTTTCAACAGCTAATTCCTGTTCGGAAAGTTCATGCATCTTTTTGAAAAGTTCTTCAAGTCGCTGAATTTCACCGCCTGTAAGTTCTTTTCTGTTTTCCGCTGCATTCTTGCATATTTCGGTGATTTCGGATTGCACACTATCCATATTATCAGATAATGCCTGTTTTTTATCATCTGAGATAATAATATTTTCATTGAAATCATCGAATATGTTACCTGAACTTTTGATATCGCTCATAAAATCGCTAAATTTTGTACCGATATCCTCGTATGATGAACCGAGGTCATCATTTACCGACTGTAATTTTGTTTCTGATCTTGCAAGTTCATCAGTTGATTTTGTTGCATCACCATTCGCAGCTGAAAAAGCCGTTATTCCTGCGGTTAACGCTGTAATGCCTGTCAAAACAATTGCAGCTGGATTTAATGACATAGCCATATTCCAAGCATATTGGGCAGCTGTTGCAAGTGAAATTTCACCTGTTAAAGCACCTACTGCAATTTGTTTAAGTGTTATAGTACCGATGCTTGAAGCTTCTGCAAGGCTTTCAGCAGTAACCGCTGCCGCATGACTTTTAATTAATGCAGTAACAGATGAAATAACCTGCCACGATTTCCAAGCAGTAACGGCACTTGCCGCTAAAGGTAATAATACATTTAAGTTGTCAGCCACAAAATCAATAGCTTTAGCAAACGGGGGAATAACTACCTTTGATATATTTGTAATAGTCTTACTGAGGTTTGTTATCAATGTTTTAACAGTATTGATAGCTTTTCTCAATCCACCGTTTTCAAACGATTTCTTTATTGTGTTTATTGCTTCTTTAACTGGTAATTGAAGTTCTTTAGGCAATAGTTTTGTTAAATTGCCTGCAAGTTCTGAAACAATTTTTTTAGCGGCTGTTGCAAGTTGCGGTGCTGATTTAATAATTCCGCTAACAAGAGTTTTGATAATATTTACTGCAGATTTTGCAAGTTTTGTTGAATTATCCGCAATACCATTAACAAAAGACTGCATAAACTTAATAGCAGCATCAATCATTTTGGGGGCAGCTTCTGCAGCTTTAACTGCCAACTCCCCAAATATAGAACCTGCCTCTTTTATCATTCCTGATAAACCGCCGCTTGTAAATGCCTTTGTTAGTTTGCTAACATAGTTTTGTGCTTCCTTTGCGGCATCGGTTAGAGGTTCTGACATACTTTCATAGATTTCAATACTTAATCCCTCAAGTCCTGATTTAAGTATTGTAATTTGACCTTGCAAATTATTCTGCATTGTTTCAGCCATTGCCTTAGCTGAGCCGTCTGCATTATCAATATTTTTTACAAGTGTATTAAAATCTTTATCACTTGCATTGACGATAGCAAGCATACCTGACATAGCTTCTTTGCCAAAAAGAGTACTTGCAGCGGCTGTTTGTTCTGTTTCGGATAAACCGCTAAACTTTGTTCTAAGTTCTTTGATAACATCAATTAAAGGTAATGCTTCGCCATTTGCATCGGTCATACTTATTTTGTATTTATCCATTACCTTTTGCATTTCTTTTGTCGGAGAAGCAAGATTAGATAAAGCTGTTTTAAGGCTTGTGCCTGCCATACTACCCTTAACGCTTGCATTAGCCATAAGACCAAGGGCAACAGATACATCTTCAACGCTGTAATTCATAGCACCCGCAAGAGGTGCTACATATTTAAAACTTTCACCGAGCATAGATACATTTGTATTTGCAGAACTTGAGGTTTTTGCAAGAACATCGGCGAAATGTGTGCTATCAGAAGCCTTTAAGCCAAATGCAGTAATTGCATCGGTAACTATATCAGAAGTAGTTGCAAGGTCAAGACCGTCCGCAGCGGCAAGCGACATAATGCCGTCAATACCGTTAAGCATTGATTTAGTATTCCAACCAGCCATAGCCATATATTGTAAAGCCTCGGCTGATTCGGAAGCAGAAAACTTTGTTTTTGCTCCCATTTCTTTGGCCTTGTCGGTAAGGCTCTGCAAGTCTTTACCGCTTGCACCGCTGATAGCCGATACTTTCGACATTGCCGCCTCAAAAGATGAGCCTACTGTTGCCGCTGCTGTTGCTCCTGCTCCAAGAGTTGTAGCTATACCGGCAAGCGTTGTAGTTATTGCTGATACACCTGTTTTTGCAAGTCCTTTTAATTTATCAATACCCGTTTTAAAGCCACCGGTATCAATTTTTGTATCAATTTTAATTGAACCGTCATAAGACATTTTTCTTTTCACCTCCAAAATACGAAAATAAAAAAAGGATTTCAACATTCATCGGCACCAATGGCACTACTTGAATAATTGAAATCCTTTTATTGACTTAAAGAATAAAGAACTATCTATAACAAAACAACTGTTTTTTATAAACACAATTGCTAAATAGATTTAATGAACTTAATTGACAAAAAGTTAGCTGTTTGTTTTTTGTTCTTTTCTTATCAAACAAAGTAAGCTATCAGTGCTGATATTTGTTGTTTTGCATTATTCTTCTATTTCCGTCAGTAATTTCCTTAGATATCTTGCGGTTATTCCATATTTTTTTACTAATTGTCTTTGTGATAAACCAGCATTGAAATCATTTTTTATTTTTTCATTTCGTTCCATTTTTAACACTTTATCAATTTTGGGAACGAAAATGGTTTCACCGCCGTAAGTCATCATTAATTTATATATGCTTTCTGGATCTAAGCATTCCAATAAATCTTGAACGCTTATTTGTGGGCTTTTTTCAATTAGCTTTAAAATGTTTTCACTTGGTTTATTCATATGTATCACCTCACACATTCATTTTAATATTAAAACTGGAAAAATGACAGAGGAAGAATATCCTGTAATTGTTTCCTCTGTTATCTTTTGTAACAATCGTTATACTTATTTTAATGCAGTATGGTTCATAAAATTAGAAATAAATCTATATCCTTTGTGGCTTAATTTCACATTATCACTATTTTCCTTATTAGTAAGGTAATACTTATTCAAAAGGTAATTTATGATTTTTTTAAATTCTGAATCTGATTTTATAAAAATAAATTCACCTTTCAATGTTCCTATGTCAATGAAATTATGTACTCCTCCAATTATATAGATAAAATACAGAACCTTTCTTGCGTTGGTGCGAAATGCTTTTCTGTTCATCTTGTACCTCACGGCTTTAAACCTTCTTTAATGAGCATTAAAGCAAATTTAAAACCTAAAATAAAGCGTTCGGTTTCTATTTTTGTATCAATCGAACATTGTTTCCAGTATGCATTGTTATATAATTCTAACTGTTCTGATGAAAGTGTATCAGTAAATTTTTCCTGCTCTGAATTAGCTGCAATCATTTCTTTTACTTCGTTTGAATTGTTGCCTAATTTATCATTTATAACAGTGTGGAACAAAGTTGATAGAATCGGATTTTTGCCCTCTGTGTAATTGTTGGGGTCTAATAAATCAAATTCAGACATATTGATATTAAAATCTTTCATAACTGTTTTATCCTTTCATTTCAAAGTGATAGCGAACAGCGTTTAAAACCCTTTTAAATTCGTTTAATTTGCATTGTATAAAAATATCGGTGTAACTTTACCTTTAATTGCAAAAATCAAATACAAGCCATTTTAAACGCTGTTTTGTTTTATGTACTCTTGCAATACTTGAAATTAAGTGATATAATAAGTTTACTTCGGGTGATATGAAGTAAACTTATAAAGGTGGTTGTTATTGCAGTAACAACTGCCTTTTCACTTTTTATCATTTTTATAAGATTTATGATTGTATGTTGATGAAATTCAATTGCACTTTTCTTATCTTCCAAAGTGTTGCCCCCTTATGCTCATTCTTCTTGCAGCTTCTTCAAGGTGGTCAACCGTTAAACTTTGACCGAACGCAGCGGCGATATTTGCAGCGTTTTTATACTGTTTAATCATTAAACGCAAGCCGCCTTTGTTCTGTGCAACCTTTTTCAGATACTTGATACATTCTTCTGAAACATCAAGACCGCTGAAAATATTTCGTATATCGTCAAGGCTATACTTGTTTGTCAGTTCACAATGTAAGCCGATACGGCTGTAGAGCTGGTCGAATTCCTGTTCTCTTCTGCCGTACATTTGCTTTAATATACTGGGATTTCCTGAATAAACTAAACCTATTCCGATTTTATCGTTAATGGCTCTTATTGTGTCAAAGGAGCGTTCTGTTAAGTGCTGTGCTTCATCTATGATAATTAAGCGGTTTGTTCCTCTTAATATATTTAATATGCTTTTCATAACCTGTGCAGTTGAACCGATAGGCTGACCGCCTATACTTTCAAGCAAAGTTAATAAAATCGCTCTCGGTGTTCCTGTGGTTGCATCAGCTTCAATATATATAACTCCGTTATTATGTTCGGCATAATGCTTTAAAGCTGTTGTTTTTCCGCAACCAGCCGGACCGTAAAGCAAAAGAATTTCGTTTGAAGCATGAGCCATTTGCAAGCAGTCGGTTATTTGCTGTGTGTTCAAAAGGGTTTCGCAATAGTTTGGGTTTGGTGTTAAAGCCTTCCGTACGGCTCCAATATGTAAATACTGTTTTACCTTTTCAATTACTTTTTGGTTATCACCTGTATAACTGTTGGCAAGAAATAAAGATAAAACTGTATCGGAAATATTCAACTCCCTTGCAAGTTGTTTTTGTGTTATACCTGTTTCTGCAATATGAGTTTTTAACATTTCAACAGTTTTTAAATCATCATTAAATAGCATTTAAATTCCTCCTGCTTGTTTGTAAAATTCCGCTATTCGTTTATCTGCTTCACGGCTATTAAATATATTTTCCTTTTTCGGTACTTTTTCCGCTGCTGTGTTTGTATTTTCGTTTTCGTCCTCTTGCTTCATCTTTTCAGCCTGAGCATATGTTACGGGTGTAAGCTGAATAACATTGCCTTTTGTACTGACATCTTCAAAACGGTCTGATTTTTTATTTACATATTCATCAACTGAAGGAATTGTAATATCGGTTTCAAGGTGTTCTCTGACAAATTTATTTTTTGCTTTCTTCTTGTGTTGAAGTTCCTTGATATATTCCATGGTAACGGGTGATTTATGGCTTGAGATTTCAACTGATTTTGCACTGCAAATCAAGTCATTGTTTTCATCAAATACATAAATCTTTCTTATATCGTCTGCATTGTATCTAGCATATACTTCTTTACCTATGTATGGTGCAAGCCTTGTATCATCATAATAATATCCGATTGCTGGTACTCTGATACCGTTTCGGCTTACCTTTATAGGCTTTGTTGTTCTCATAAAGAAAGCATTTAAAATATCTTCGTCAGCTACATAACGCATTGGCTTAGCAAAACCGCTTTTATATGCATCAATAGGTGTTGCTTTGATTGATGAATGATAGCTTGAATTATATGTTTTAATCATATTATCAACGAACTTTAAAAAATCCTTGTACGGCATAGCCTTATTTTTAAGTTTTTTATTCAGCTTTCGCATATCTTCGGGGCGGTTGTGCGGTGAATTGCCTATATATGAATCAAGAAATTTACAATATTTTTCTTCAAGTGTTCTGAAGAGTCGTTCAATTGGCTTTGCTTTCGCATTGAAAGGCAAGGCATTTGTTACCCCAATATTCATAGTATTACAGATAGATAACGCAAAACCGCTATTAAACAAATCATAGGTTTTATAGTCTTTGCCGTTATCTATTTTTATTTCATCGGGGATACCGTGTGTATAACAACCCCTTGCAAAGCTATCTAAAACTATATCAGAGTTTGGAGAAATACGATTTACCACATAGCCTACTAACATTCTTGAATGTAAATCCTCCCACGCACTAAGCCACGGACGGAAAACATTTCCTTCTTCATCAACAACAAGAACATCAAATAAATGGTGGTCGCCTATCCATAATTGATTAGAATATGTATCAGAATAATCCTGCGGAATATACGGCAAGTATTTATCTTCATAGTATTTTTTACCGTGACGGTATCTTGCAACTACTATTTCAGGGATTTTTCTAACTCTGATTTTAAATGATGAATAGCTTGGAATAGTTATACCTTGCTCTGCAAAATGTTCTTGTGTGATTTCATAACAAGCCATTATTGAAGGTCTGCTTTCACGCAAATACAATTTTTTAAAGACATCCCACATATCTTCCGTTATACGGGTTTTACCTTCCTGACCGCCTCTATTGTCTGCAAGTGCCAAAAGTCCGCCGTTCATATAGCAGCGGCACCAATATTCAAGCTGTCTTTTGGTTATAGTGCTATCGGGGTGTTCTTCGTTATGTTTGGCAATAAAGGCTTGTTGTTTGCCTTTAAAGTGATTTTCTTTCTTATATCTTAAATAGGCACAAACAATATTGTATTTAATGATAGCTTTATCACGCTTTTTACCTAAGCGTTTGTATGCTTCGTTGTCGCTGATATAATCATTAGCACCAACACCGTTATATTTATCCTGTGCCCATTGTGGCAAGCTCTCTAACAGTATTTCATACTGCTTTCCGCCTCTGCCTTTTCCTTTTGTACAGCGGAATACATATTTTTCACCTTCGCAAAAATCTTTAATTCTTCGTTGAATAGTTCTATCAGAAGTGTCAAATAATTCGGCTACTTCTTTAACTGTAAGCCACACTATGCCACCTCCTCGAACAATTCGGCTTCACTTATGTTAAAAACATAGCAAAATAAAGCAATATACATTTTTGTAGGTGGCAAAACATTTCTTTCAAGCTGGCTAATAAATGTTTGTGTTACCTTCATTTTTTCACTTAATTCAGCTTGTGTTAAATCATTTTTTACCCTTATGAGTTTCATTTTTTTACCTAAAGTCATTAAATAAGCCTCCGTTTCATTGATTTTTTTTTCACTTGTGATATACTTATTAAGAAGTACAAGTATATTATAATGTTTGTAACAAAAGTTGTCAATAGTATTTTTTGCAATATTTGTTTGTGTCAAACATAAAGGAGTTAAAATATGAATACAATAGGCGAAAGAATAAAAGAAATAAGAAAAGATGAGCATCTAACACAAGTTGAATTTGCTCAAATATTTGGTCTTAGTCATTCGCATATTTCAAACATTGAAAATAATAGAGAAAATCCGTCTGAAACTTTATTGCTGTTTATTTGTAGTAAATTCAATGTTTGTTATGATTGGTTAGTCGATGGAACTGGAACAAGAAAAGTTATGAACGGTTATTCAAGGCGAGGCAGAATAAATAATTATAATTTAGCAAGTAAGGAATTTGAAAACAATTACAAGTTAATGAATGATGATGAAATAATAGAATATACAAACGCTGCTTTTTCTGCTTTGCAAGTGATTAGTTCAAATTTTAATACACATAAATTAAATCGATATGAAATTTTGAAAGCCCAAAATAATTATTTTAATACTATGTTTTTGATTAACAATTCCGTTAATAAACTCGACAATTTAAAGAAAATAGATAGTAACGAAAAGTTGAATTTTATACTTAAATTTAACAAAATGCTATTAAAATCAAATGAAGAATTAAAAGAACTGGTTGTTCAAATTTTACTTGATAAAGAAATAGAATTTTAAAAAGAATATTCATACATAAAAGTGAATAAATATTCTTTAAGAAACAAATTACATTTATTTTCTCATAAAAGAATATTTATGCCGTTTTTAATATAGCTAAATGTCGTTAGTGCTCAAAAATAGAAAAACACCTAAAAAGCCTTTTAATAGCCGTTTTTTAGGTGTTTTTCTCATTTTGTACGAAAAATATTAAATTTTACTAATGTTAAGTGAATATGTCGTTCAATTTCAAAAAATGGCTTAAACTCTAAATATTTTTTTTTTACGACTAACGACATAACGACACTATCAATATTCAGTTACATTTCTGCAAAAAAATGCACGATAACGGAATTGAGCGTGTTGAAAAGGGAATTTTCGGTGCCGATATGAAGGTTTCGCTTGTTAATGACGGCCCCGTTACTATTGAAATCAACACAAAGGATTTGAAAATATGATAGATGTAAAAATTTTTAATGTTACGGTTCTTATGACAAACTGTTGTTTGCTTACTGACAGAAAAACAGGCAAAATGGCTGTAACCGATCCGGGCGCACCGAATGAAGAACTCAATTCTGAAATTGAGAAAAACGGCGGAAAGCTTGAATATGTAATTCTTACACACGGTCACTACGATCACATAAGCTATGCAAAACAGCTTGCGGAAAAGTTTGACGCAAAAATTGTTACGGGCGAGAAGAATAACGAATTTCTCAGCAATCCTGCACTCAATCTTACCGAAAAGCACAGACTTTCACTCAAACCGTTCTCAGCCGATATTCTGCTTAAAGACGGTGACAATTTCATGCTCGGCAACACTGAAATCAAATATATCACCACGCCGGGACATACAAGCGGTTGCGGTTCATATATTTTTGATGACACAATCATTTCGGGAGATACTCTTTTCTGCGAATCATACGGCAGAACAGACTTTCCCACAGGTGACGATGCCGAAATGGCAAAGTCAATCAGAAAGCTTAAAAATCTTGAGGGTGATTACCGTGTGATTCCGGGACACGGACCGACAACAACCCTTGACCACGAGAGAAAATACAATCCGCTGATGAGGATTCTTTAATATGAATTTATATGTAAAAAATCACAATTTTCATTTTGAACTTGAAAATCTTACAAGGCTTTTCTTTCCAAATGAAAAAATAACGGTAATAAGAGATTTTTCTGAACCACAGCCTCCGTATATCTATACGGAGGTTTCGGATAAAATCACAATTTCGGTGAATATCGGCTCTTTTAATAAGTCCGAAACAGCTGTAAAAAAGCTTACGGATGATGACAACGAGCTTGTTTCGGCACAGCTTTTGTACAAACTTCTATGTGACTTTACGGGACTTACACAGCCGTGGGGGATACTTACGGGAGTTCGCCCCGTAAAGCTTTTAAGACGACTTGCCGAAGAATCAAGTGAAGAACAGGCTGTAAAAAAGTTTGAGAAAGACTTTTTTGTCAGCAACGAAAAAATAGCATTGTCAAGGGAAACCGAGCATAACGAACGAAAAATTCTTGAACTTTCAAAACCCGAATCGTTCAGTCTTTATGTCGGAATCCCTTTTTGTCCGTCAAGGTGCAGTTATTGCTCATTTGTAATGGCGTCGATCGAAAGGGCTGAAAAGCTGATTGAACCGTACACAAAGCTATTATGCGAAGAAATTAAACAGACAGCCGAAATTGCAAACAAGCTTGGTTTAAGGCTTGAAACCGTATATTTCGGCGGCGGTACTCCCACTACTCTGAGTGCCGAACAGCTTGATACGGTGCTTAGAACAGTAAACAAAAGCTTTGATATGTCAACCTGTCGTGAATTTACTGTCGAGGCAGGCCGCCCCGATACAATTGACATTGCAAAACTTTTTGCTTTAAAAGAAAATAAAGTTGATCGAATCAGCATAAATCCGCAGACTGTAAACGATGAGGTGCTGAAAACTATCGGAAGAAAGCATACTGCTCAGCAGTTTTTTGACGCTTTTGAGCTTGCAAGAAAATGCGGCTTTGATAATATCAACACAGACCTGATTGCGGGTTTGCCGACAGATACCCCCGAAAGCTTTAAAAATTCACTTGATTCAATCGTCAGGCTGAATGCAGAATGTATTACGGTTCACACGCTGTGCATGAAAAGAGCGTCCCGTCTTACAACCGAGGGAGTAACGCTTGATTTGCAACAGGCGAGAGATGCAAGAGAAATGCTTGCATACACGCAGAATATTCTCGGACAAAACGAGTACATTCCGTACTATATGTATCGCCAGAGCAGAATGGTCGGTAATCTTGAAAATGTCGGCTGGTCAAAAAAAGGCTTTGAAAGCCTATACAATGTTTATGTTATGGACGAAACCCACACAATCCTTGCCTGCGGTTCGGGCGGTGTTACAAAACTGAAACGCAACAATCCCGATTATCTCGAAAGAATATTCAATTTTAAATATCCGTACGAATACATTGACCGTTTTGATGAACTTATTCAAAGAAAGTCCGGGATAATGCAGTTTTATGGTCAATAACACAGTTGATTAATGCTGTCAACGGTGTTATAATACGACATATGTGATTGCATACAGAAGTGAAATTGTCATATATTGAACAAAACAGAATTCTTGTTCATAATTTGTTTTTCTGATGAGATAATTTTAAGAAAGGTCGGATTAATATGGGAAAATTTGATGAAATTTTTGACGATGTAGTTGTCAATGCAAAAGCCTGTGCGTCTGCTGTTTCGCAGAAAGCGTCAACAGTTTATGATGTTTCAAAGCACAAGATTACTGCCGCTGAAATCAGAGGCGATATCAACAAAAAGCTTCGTGAACTCGGTGCTCTTACATACAAATCTGAGGTTCACGGAACAGACAATTCACAGCAGATTAAGCTTATCGTTTCGGAAATTTCCGATTTGAAAGATAATCTTGATGTTGTAAACGAACATATTGCCGTGGCAAAAGATCAGAGAAGATGTCCCGGATGCAATGCCGTTATTCCTAAAAATTCTGTATTCTGCAACATCTGCGGTATCAAGATTGACGATACTGATGAGGATTTTGAACTTTGATTTTTTATTAATGGGTGATTATTTTTGTCTAAATTAAAAACTAAAAAATACAATGCCGTTGCAAACGCTGAGAAGGACGCTTCTCAAACCTTTGTCAAAGGTGCGGCAATTCTTACTTTAAGTATGGTAATTGTCAAGGTTTTCGGACTTCTTGACAAGGTTATTCTTACAGGTATTTTCTCCGGTGTTTCTTTTGAACAGGCTGTTGCAGGCGGAACGGAAACCGTCAATTTTGCATCTTTCGGTCTTGGCCTTTACAGTAATGCCTATGAAATTTTTGTCGTAATTTTCACGGTTGCAACGGGCGGTCTGCCGATAGCAATTTCAAGACTTGTATCTGAAAGTACGGCACAAAAACGATTTAACGATGTAAAACAAATTCATAGGGTTTCAATTCCTTTCTTCGTTATTGTCGGCATTCTTTCATTTGCAATTCTTGTCGGTGCAAGCTTTATCTATGTTCAGATTATTGAGTCACCGTATTCATTGCTCGGTATGCTCTGCCTTTCTCCGACGGTATTATTCGGTTGCCTCGTTTCAATTTACAGAGGATACTACGAAGGTCAGCGCAACATGTTTCCGACTGCCGTTTCGGAAATTATCGAGGCAACAATCAAGCTTTTTATCGGTGCATTCCTCGCTTACATCATTGCGCACCTCGGTATGAATTCTTATGCTGAGTCAGGCACGGTTTTCGGACTTTACATTGCAAATCAAACTGAGGCTTATCAGACAATCGTTTCATTCTCGGTTGCCGGTGCAATTATGGGTATCACCCTCGGAAGCGCCGCATCATTTGTGTTCTATATTCTCAAATTTAAAATTCAGGGTGACGGAATTCCGGAAGAATACTACCGTAATTCCGTAGAGGCTCGTTCAAAAAGAGAAACTTTTAACAAGATTCTTAAAACAGCCATTCCTGTTGCAATGGGTTCACTCATTATGAGCGTAGGTTCGCTTATTGACCAGGTAATTGTTCAGCGTGTACTCCTCAATATGATTGAAACTAATCCGCAGGCTCTGCAGGCACAGTACAGTAAGTATTTCACAGCCGATATGTTCTATGCCGACACAAAGACAATCCACACCAGCCTTTGGGGCTGCTACTCAGCCGCTCTCACTTTTCTTCAGCTTGTAACAGCCGTAACACAGGTGTTCGGTTCAAGTGCTATGCCGAATGTAACAAGTGCATGGACAAAGGGCAACAAGGACGAACTCAAAAAGTCAATCGAAACTGTTATCCGCCTTACAATGCTTTTTACATTCCCAATGGCTCTCGGTATGATGGCACTTTCGTTCCCGATTATGGGACTTGTGTATAACGATCCGCTTATTACAGATGTAGGCGGAAGAATTCTCCTCATCATGGGTGTTACAACAATATTCGGTGCGGCGTCAACTCCTGTATGCAGTATGCTCCAGGGTATCGGCAGAGTTGACCTCCCGATGAAGCTATACACAGTTTGCATGGCTGTCAAGATTGGCATTACATGGATGTTTGTAAGCGTTCCGGAAATCAATGTTCAGGGTGCAACTGTCGGTTCAATGATTACCTATGCAATTATGACAATCGTAGGTATGTATCTGCTTATCAAGTATTCAAAAATCAAGCCTGATTTATTCGGTACAACAGTAAAACCGCTTATCGGTGCGATTGCAAGTGCCGCTTCGGCATTCGGCGCATATCACCTTATGGAAAGCATTATCGGCTCTGCAAGAATGTCAATAGCAGTTTCGCTTGCAGTTGCAATCTTTGTTGCTGTTATCGTTTATATTGCTGTATTGTTGATATTGCGTGCTTTTACGGCAACAGAACTGAAATTTTTGCCGAAAGGTGAGAAAATTGCAAAAACACTTGAAAAATTAGGATTAATTAGGTAAAATATATATCTGTTGCGGTTGTTTCCGCTTCTCAGATAAAATTTGCATTGTCTAATAAGATTATCGGAGATGTCACGAATGAACTTTACAGAAAAAGAAAATTATAATTTTAATGACCTTGTTGAGATAGTAAAAATCCTTCGTGCACCCGACGGTTGTCCGTGGGACAGAGAACAGACTCACAAGTCAATCCGCTCAAATTTTATTGAGGAAACCTATGAGGCTGTTGAGGCAATTGATACAGACGACCTCGATTTGCTTAAAGAAGAACTCGGTGATGTTCTTCTGCAGGTTGCTCTGCATGCGGAAATCGAAAGTGAACAGGGAACATTTGATATAAATGATGTTTGTGACGGAATCTGCAAAAAGCTCATTATCCGTCATCCCCATGTTTTCGGTGATGTCAACGCTGACACTACCGAAAAGGTTCTCAAAAACTGGGATGCCATTAAGATGAAAACAAAATCCCAGAAAACTCAGACACAGGCAATTCTCAGCGTGTCAAAGGCACTTCCGTCACTCATGCGCAGTACAAAAATCCAGCAGAAGGCCGCAAAGGTCGGCTTTGACTGGGAAAATGTAAACGGTGCGCTTGATAAGCTTTTTGAAGAATGTGAAGAGCTTAAAGCCGCTGTTGAAAACAATGATGTTGAAAATCAGCGTGAAGAACTCGGTGATGTGCTTTTCTCAGCAGTTAATGTTGCAAGATTTTTGAACATTGACAGCGAACACGCACTCTACGATGCCTGTGACAAATTCACCGACCGTTTTTCGTCTGTTGAAAAGCTTGCAAACGAGCGTGGAATAGATATGAAAACGGCACCGTTATCTGTACTCGATTCCCTTTGGGATGAAGTTAAATTATCTAAGAATTATTAATTGGAGGTTTATTATTATGAACAAAACAGAACTTATTGCTGCAGTTGCCGAGCAGAGCGGACTTTCAAAGAAGGATGCAGAAAAGGCAGTTTCTTCAACAATTGACACAATCATCAATACAGTAGCTGAAGGCGAAAAGATTCAGATCGCAGGTTTCGGCACATTTGAACAGCGTCAGAGAAATGCAAGAACAGGTTGTGACCCAAGAACAGGTAAATCAATCGAAATTCCTGCTTCAAAGGTTCCTGCATTCAAGGCAGGCAAGGGCTTTAAGGATGTAGTAAACAAGTAATCTTGTTTTATATTTCGGGTAATGGTACGCTGTATCATTACCCTTTTTTGTTAAAAATTTTTTATTAAAAATCGGAAGGGTTTATAATATGCGACTTGATAAATATTTAAAAGTATCCCGACTCATCAAACGCAGAACAGTTGCAAATGAGGCGTGTGACGCAGGCAAAATCACAGTTAATGACAAGGTTGCCCGTGCGTCCTATGATGTAAAAGTCGGTGATGTAATCGAAATCACACTCGGTTCAAAAAGTGTAAAGGTTAAGGTTACAGAGGTAAAAGAAGTTGTTCGCAAGGAAGATGCGGCAACAATGTATGAGGCGGCAGTCTGATTTTTTACCAAAATTAAAACACAAAATATTACTTTGGATGAAATTAGGTGAGTAGATTATGAATAAGACAATTAATTTAATATTGGCAATATTATCTGTAATTACTTACATTGGGATTATTGTAATGAAGTTTTACACACAGATAAATATACCCAATGGCTCTTTCGTAATAATGACTTTATTGTTCATTATTTCGGTATGCCAATTTTTAAATTCGTTAAAATAATCTACACACGAGGAGAATATGTGTATACCACGACATTCATCAGGTTTACTAGTAGGAATAATTATCAACTTAATAAATATAAATAAATCGTAAGTTGAGGTATTAAACTATGAAATATTGTTGTGTTAAACAATGTGATATAACTGATTGTGGTGCTTGGTTTTACGGCAAAGGGTGTAAAAGGCAATCAGGAGGCGTTCTTCTCTGAATTCCCTCTTCTTGCTATTGCTCATGTTATTGTTGATGGCAATCTGATGCACTATGTTGTTATACATAAAATCTCAAAAAAAGAAGAATAATTTTATTTTTTTCTCCGTATAAATTACTGACAAATAATTTATACGGAGGTTTTTTTATGCAGGAAATGCCAAAGGCTAAGAATCATACGGTTATGCTTGATAACAGGGGGAAGCTTGTTATGACAGGCACGGAGGATGTGTCGGGCTTCAACGAGGAAACGGTGTCGGTAAAAACCTCCTGCGGGTGCCTTGTAATCAAAGGGGAAAATCTGCACATTGATAAGTTAAACCTTGAAACGGGAGATGTTTCAATTGACGGAAAAATTAACGCAATGCAATACCTCGGCAACGGTGCGTCAAAATCCAAACTTTCAAAACTCTTTAAGTAGGTGTAATCTTGGAGCTGACTTTTGCACAGCAGTCAACCGCATTTCTCTGTTCACTTGTATTCGGAGCGGCGGCAGGATTGCTGTATGATATATTTAAAATAATCAGAATGACGCTTTGCAAAGGAAAAGCGTCGGTTTTTGTTACAGACTTTCTTTATGTTTTTATTGTATCACTTAATCTGTTCATTTTTTCCGTTGCATATATGCTGGGATTTTTCAGAGTGTTTGTAACGGTCGGTTCATTTCTCGGTTTTGTTATTTGTCGATTAACCCTCGGCAGACTTTTATCGCTTGTATATTGTCCGATGATTCGTTTTACGGAGAGTGTCTGTGTGAAAATTTCGCAAAAAATTAAAAAAAATCTGAAAAAGCTATTGAAAAACAGCAACAACATATTGTATAATGAGGGTAAGAATAAAGGTATATTTAGAAACGATAATAATAATTCAGCAGAGAAAGCAGATAGTTTTGAAGATGAAAAAAAGCACAAAGAAAGTAAAAGAAAGCACTGCGGCTTCTCGGCAGACAGAAGACGGCGCAATAAAGGAGATAACTCCGAAAAAGCGTAAAAAAGGAAGATATATTCTGATTTATCTCGCAATTATCGGTTTTGTTTTTTATGCCGTAATTACAATTATCAATCAGAATGTTCAGATTGCCGAGAAAAAGGCAGAACTTACGGATTTGCAGCAGCAAATCAGCGTGGTTGAGATTCAGTCGCAGTATCTGAAAAAGGTTCAGAATTACAAGGGTGACGATCTTAAAAAATATATTGAAAAAATAGCTAAGGATGAATTAGGCTATGTCGGTGACGGTGAAAGAATTTTCATTAATGTTGCCGGAGAATAAAAGGGTAGAAATAATTTTAAGGGGTAATAAATTTTTATGGCTATTGAAGTCGGAATGATTCTGGAAGGCAAAGTATCAGGTATTACAAAATTCGGCGCATTTGTTGATTTGCCGGATTCAAAAACCGGTATGGTACATATCTCGGAGGTTGCACCTACCTTCATCAATGAAATCAGTGATTATGTAAAAGTCGGACAAGAAGTAAAGGTTAAGGTGCTTGCTCTTAATGACGGAAAAATCAGTCTGTCAATGAAACAGGCTCTCCCGAAAGAACAGCAACAGCAGAGAAAACGCTCTGACAGACCTCAAAGACAGAATCACAGAAGCAGAGAGCCATACAAGCCTGCTCCGCCCGTAACTTCACCTGGTGATTACGAGTGGCAGAGTTCACGCAGAAATGCTCCCTCTTCGTTTGAGGATATGATGTCAAAGTTCAAGCAGACAAGCGAGGATAAGATGTCCGATCTTAAGCGTGGCGGAGAAAGCCGTGGCTACAGCCGCAGAGGCAACGGCAACGGCAGAAAATAAAAAATTATATAAGGGAGGCAGATTTTATGAAAATCACCTACACAGCAAGAAAAGTCAACCTCAGAGATAACTTTAAGGAAAGATGCGAGAAAAAGCTTTCAAAGTTTAATCGTATTTTCTCGGAGGATGCTTCTGTCAATGTAGTTGTCACCCTCGAAAAGAACCGTCAGACTGTTGAAATTACAATCCGTGACAACGGTATGATTTATCGTGCCGAAAGCACAATGCCCGAAATGAATGACGCTCTTGACAAGGTTTGCGACATTCTTATGCGTCAGATTCGTAAGAATAAAACGAGGCTTGAAAAGAAAATTAAATCCGCCGGTATTGAAGATTTAATCACGGGAGCTGCTCAGACTGATGAACCGGAGGACGATGAATACAGCGTAGTTCGTAAAAAACATGTTCTTGTAAAACCGATTTCGGTTGATGAAGCTATTCTTGAAATGAATATGGTAAACCATAACTTCTTTATGTTTATCAATTCCGAGACAGATGAAATCAATGTTGTTTACAAGCGTGCAGACGGCAACTATGGTGTGCTCGAGCCGACAACCGATTAATTTTTTAAAAGCAAGGGGTATCGGTTATTCCGATACCCTGTTTTTTTGTCTTTCAGTCTTAATAGAATTTGTGTATCAATAAAACAGGAGATAAATATGAATATGAAATTTTCCGCTCCATGCATTTTCGGTCTTGAAGGTCTTTGTGCAAATGAGCTGAGATATCTCGGTGTTGAAAATGTCAATGCCGAAAATGGCAGAGTTACCTTTACAGGCGATTGGTCAACACTTGCACTTGCAAATATAAATTCCCGTTATGCGGAGCGAATACTCATTCTTCTTGCGGAATTTGAGGTTCACACCTTTGACAATTTGTTCGAGGGCGTAAAGGCAATCCCGTGGGAGGATTATATCGGAATTTCCGAGGCTTTTCCCGTAAAGGGAAGATGTCTTGATTCCGACCTTATGAGCGTTCCCGATTGTCAGAAAATCGTTAAAAAGGCAGTCGCAGACCGCCTTTCACAAAAATATATGCTCCCGTGGTTTGATGAAACAGGTGCTCCGCATCAGATTCAGTTTCTCATTCTTCGCAACAAGGTAAGTATTATGCTTGACACTTCGGGCGCAGGACTTCACAAGCGTGGATATCGTGCCGATTCAAATGATGCTCCTATAAAAGAAACGCTTGCCGCCGCTATGGTTGACCTATCAAGAGTAAGGGCGAACCACTTTGTGACCGATCCTATGTGCGGCAGCGGCACAATTCTCATCGAGGCGGCTATGAAAGCACTTAACATTGCTCCGGGACTTAACCGTTATTTTGCCTGTGAACATTGGAATTGTGTTCCGAAAGATGTTTTTGAAACAGCAAGAAAAAATGCAAGACAGAAAATAAGACACGACGCAACATTCAGGGCAACAGGTTACGATATAGATGATTCAGCCCTTGCAATCGCAAAGAAAAACGCAGAAATTGCAGGAGTTGCTGACAGAATAACATTTGCAAACCGTGATATTAAAGATTTTGAACTTGAGGACGGTTTTCAGACAATCATCACAAATCCGCCATACGGTGAACGATTACTTGATGTAAAATCAGCTGAAAAGCTGTATGCAGTTATGGGTGAACATTTTAAAAGAATGAAGGGTAAAAGCTACACCGTTATAAGCCCCGATGACGATTTTGAAAAAATCTTCGGTAGAAAGGCTGATAAACGCCGCAAACTTTATAACGGAACGCTTAAATGCGAACTTTATATGTATTTTAAATAATTTTAATTACATTTTAACGGCATAAAAAACAGTTGATTTTCTTTCATATTTATAGTATGATAGAAAGCGATGACAAAATTTAAGGAGGTATCACAGTTGGACGAGAATAAAGAAATTCTCACCTCTGAAAATGAGGCAGAGAATACCAACACAGATACAACAGCAGAAACAACAGAAAATACAACATTCGTTGCAGATGAGCCCACAGAAAGCGAAGAAATGTCTTTTGCTGAAACAGAACCTGCAAACGAAAACGGCGTGATTGTTCCGCAGCCAAAGAAAAAGAGTATTATTCAGCTTCCTATCATTATAGGTATCGTAATTGTTGCGGTTGCGGCAGCTACTCTTTTCGTAATCAAAGGATTTTTTGATACAAGCATTGTAGGAACATGGATTGAATCTGTTGATGTAACAGGCAATTCAGCATCATCCGACGAGGCGTCAAAGGTTGATGTTTACTACACATTTAACGGTGACAATACTCTCAATTACAGAATCGGTTCAATGGTTTGGAACGGTACATACACGGTTTCAACAGATGATTCGGGTAAACAGACACTTGCCATGACGCTTAACGGCAATGAAACAAGCTGTAACTACGCTGTTTCGGGTAATATGTTCTCCGGCAGAACTCTTGAGCTTTCAACTTCAACTGCTGCCAACAAGGTGAAACTCAAGTCAGGTTCAGAGGTTAAGCCTGAATTGAAGGTTGATAAGGACTTCAAGGCTGACAAGAAAATCACAGGTTCATGGACTTATGATAACGGTTACGCTAAGATGACATACAAGTTCAATGATGACGGTACTGTTGAAATCAACCAGTCAGACGCACTCAATGTTGACGGTACTTACTTAATCAAGAACGGCACAATCATCATCAAGTACTATTACACAGATGAAGTTGAAATGGATGTTGCTTATTCCGTAGAGAGCAACGGACTCAAGCTCAATGACATTCTCTATACAAAGGATGACGATTCGGCAAAAACCACAGCAGCAGTAACCAAGGCGGCTACGGAAACAGCTACAACTTCAGCAAAGTAAATCTTTTGAACTTTTAATGCAGGGCAACGGCAGATTATCTGCTGTTGCCTTTTTAAAAATACAATAATATGAGGAGGATTAATATGACGCCGCAGGAAGAATTTATTGAAATCTACAACAAATATATCACAAGACAGGGTGCTGACGAGCTTCTGGAATGGCTCAAAAGAACCGATTTTTTTACCGCCCCTGCAAGTTCAAAATATCATTGTGCCTGTGAAAACGGTCTTGTAATGCACTCCGTCAGCGTGTTCAATACAATGATGGAAAAGCACTATGATGAAGAAACCGACAATATTGAAAGTTTTGCAATCTGCGGACTTCTTCACGATTTGTGCAAGGCTCAGTTCTACAAGGTTTCAAGCAGAAATGTCAAGAATGAAAAAACTGGTCAGTGGGAAAAAGTGCCGTATTATGCAATTGAAGATCAGTTTCCCTACGGTCACGGTGAAAAGTCTGTTTTTCTCATTGAACGCAAAATGCACCTTAAAATTGATGAGGCTATGGCAATTCGTTGGCATATGGGTGAATTTGGTGACAAAAACAGCAACACAATCAGTCAGGCTTATGACAAGTATCCGCTTGCCGTAAAGCTTCACCTTGCAGACCTTGAATCAACCTTCCTCCGTGAAAAAGGAACTTCACAGGTTAATAACAGGTAATATTTTAAACACAGGTGCAGATACTTATTTTACCGATAAATTTATGATATGGGGAAACCAAAATGGATTTTATAACAGCACAGAATCGTGCCAAAGAGCTTACAAAACAGCTTGAATACCACAACAACCTTTACTACAATCAGGATGAACCGGAAATCTCCGACTACGATTACGATATGCTCATGCGTGAACTTGAGAATATCGAAAAGGAATTTCCGTCACTCAAATCTCCTATGTCACCGACAAACCGTGTCGGCGGTAATGCAGGAGAAAAGTTTTCTCCCGTTACTCATGAGGTTGTAATGGAAAGCCTTCACGATAGTTTTTCACACGAAGAGCTTCGTGAATTTGACGCAAGAGTGCGAGAAACCGTGCCGAATGTACGCTATGTTGTTGAACCTAAATTTGACGGTCTTTCCGTATCGTGCGAATATGAAAACGGTGTTTTTGTAAGAGGTTCAACCCGTGGAGACGGCTCTGTAGGTGAAGATGTAACCGAAAATCTTATGACAATTAAAAGTCTGCCAAAGCGTATTCCGAATGCGCCCGAATATCTCGAGGTTCGTGGTGAGGTGTATATGTCGTTCAATTCGTTTGATGCACTCACTCGCAGACAGGAAGAAAATGAGGAAAAAACCTTTAAAAATCCACGAAATGCCGCTGCAGGCTCACTTCGTCAGAAAAATGCAAAAATAACCGCTCAGAGAAGTCTTGATATATTCGTGTTCAATATCCAGCAAATCAGAGGGATGACGATTGAAAGCCATATTCAGGGGCTTGACTATCTTACGGAACTCGGATTTCCGACTGCATTTTACAGCGTTTACGATAATGTTGACGAGGTGATTGAGGAAATTGAGCGCATAGGAAATATGCGTGGAGAGCTTGATTATGCAATTGACGGCGCTGTTGTCAAGGTTGACAGCTTTGCAAGCCGCCGACTTCTCGGCAGTACCGCAAAATATCCTAAATGGGCGGAGGCATATAAGTATCCGCCCGAGGAGAAGCCTACTAAACTCCTCAATATCGAAATCAATGTCGGCAGAACAGGTGTGCTTACTCCTGTAGGCAACTTTGAACCCGTACTTCTTGCCGGAACAACAGTAAGCCGTGCCACACTCCACAATAAAGATTTTATAGATGAAAAAGGTATTTGCGTAGGAGATACGGTTATAATCAGAAAAGCAGGCGAGATTATTCCCGAAGTTCTGTCAGTTAAGGAACACGCTGAAAATGCCGTGCCGTTTGAATTTCCGTCAGTATGCCCGTCTTGCGGTAACCCTGTTACACACGATGAGGGCGAGTCGGCAATCCGTTGTACAAACACAGACTGTCCCGCACAGCTGACAAGACATCTTATTCACTTTGTAAGCCGTGACGCAATGGATATTGACGGACTAGGTCCTGCAATTCTCGAACAGCTTTCAGATGAAGGACTTGTAAAATCTCCTGCCGACCTCTACAGACTTAAAGCAGAAGATATTTCAAGCCTTGAACGCAAGGCTGAAAAATCTGCTCAGAATCTTATTTCTTCAATAGAAAAATCAAAAGAAAACGAACTTTTCAAACTTGTTTTTGCTCTCGGAATCCGTAACATAGGTCTTAAAGCCGCAAAGATAATCTGCGAAAATTTTGCAACAATTGACGATATTATGAGCGCAAAGGCTGAGGACTTTGAAAAAATAGACGGTTTCGGTGCTGTTATGGCAGAAAGCCTTGAAAATTATTTTTCACTTGACGGTACAAAGGAGCTTATTGCAGACCTTAAATCACTCGGTCTGAGAATGAAACCCTCTCAGCCGAAAAACACGGGCGGTCTTTTTGAAGGCAAAACCTTTGTCCTCACAGGCACACTTCCCACAATGACAAGAAGTGAAGCCTCAAAACTCATTGAACAGAACGGCGGAAAAACAAGTTCATCAGTTTCAAAAAAGACTTCATATGTCTTGGCAGGCGAAGATGCCGGCAGTAAACTAACCAAAGCCCAAACCTTAGGCGTTACAATAATTTCCGAAAAAGAATTAAAAGAAATGCTGTCAATGGAGTAGTTACAATAAATACTTGACACTGTTTATGTTGTTATATAATTATAACGAAAGGGGTACTTAAAATGAAAAAATATTTAATTTTAGCTGTCGTAACTTTACTTGCTGTTGCATTATCTGCTTGCAGCGGAAATGTAAAAAGTAATGATACTTCTGCTGAAAATACAACTACTCAGGTTTCAACCTCGGTTAATGAAACAGTTCAGACAACAAATGCTGAATTGCCGAAAATTTATAATCCGACCAATGTAGAAATCCGTGATAATGAAGATGAAAACAAAGTTATTATTGAGTCATCTCAAATCGAGTATGTGTGTTTGCTTGATGATATTAACGGTATGGTGTTAAGTATGAAACTTACAGCTGACGGAACTGATAAGTTTGCAGACTACACTAAAAATAATATTGGTTCTGCTGTTCGGTTTGTTATTAACGGAAAGACGGTTTCAAACCCGTATATAAATGTTGAAATTACTGACGGCAATATTAATTTTACAGGTGATTACACTAATGAAGAATATGCTGCTATCTTTAGTGAAATAAAAAGCAAATAAAACAATTTTCAATCCTCCGATTTATGTCGGGGGATTTTTTTTGCCCTTTTGACATATGACTGTGCTTGTCTGCATAGTATTTATTGTACAAACTCTTTTGGGAGGAATTTAAAATATGCTTGCTGAACAAAACGAAAAGAGATTTACGGCGGCACTCAACTGCCTTTGCAAGAATATTTCACGCAGACTTTTACCTCTTGCGCCTAAATTGGCAAACTCGGTTCAGGAAATCAGATTACGACTTTCCCGACCGCTTGCACTTGTCTGTCCCGACAATACATACTACCTAACGCAAAACGGCGGACTTAGCAATACAATCCTTGACGGTGCAATGCTTGTTGTGTCAAAAGCCGATATTGTCGATACCTTTAACAACATTTGCAACTACTCCGTGTATAACAGACAAAACGAAATTGTAAACGGCTTTGTCACGATGTACGGCGGTCACAGAGCAGGAATTTGCGGAACAGCGGTCGTAAACAACGGAAAAATTGTGAATATCCGTGATATAACCTCAATCAATGTCCGCATAGCAAGGGAGCATAAGGGTTGTGCGGATTCTCTTTATAATAAGATAATTGCCGTTTCGGGAGGTGTTCTCATATGCGGAGCACCTTGCAGCGGAAAGACAACCGTACTTCGTGACCTTGCAAGGCTTCTGTCAACCAAGGGCAAGAAGAATGTTGCTCTGATTGATGAAAGAGGAGAGCTTGCAGGCACGGCATCGGGTAAATTTCAGAATGATATCGGAATGTGCGATGTCTATGATTCATACAACAAGAGCGAGGCAATGCTTCACGCAATCCGCAGTATGGCACCCGAAATTGTCATCTGCGATGAAATCGGCTCAAAAGAAGATATCTATGCCGTAGAAAAGTCGGTCAACTGCGGAGTTCGGATAATTTCATCAACGCATTGTGCAAATGAATACGAATTGAAACAGAAAGCAAACATGGTTTCTCTCATGAAAACAGGGGCATTTCAAACGCTTGTGTTTCTGTCAAATCGAACCCACGCAGGTGAAATTGTGAAAATATCGCAGGTAGGTGACAACTTTGCCGTTTAAACTCATAGGATGCTTGCTTGTTGTCTGCACGGGTACAATGATAGGTTTTGTTTTGTCGGGTAGGTTATACAAACGCAGAGATTTTCTGAAATCATTCACGGAATTTATATCATTGCTTGCAACAAATCTTCGCTACAGCGGTGATGATATCTTCACTCTGGTTAATTCCTGTGCGGAAAATTCAAGCCTTGATTTATTGCTTTTTTCAGAATGTGACAGACCTTTTGACGAATTGTGGCTTGAAAGGGTAAAACAATTATCTTCTGAAATACCGCTTTCAAAATCCGACATTTCAATGCTGAACGATTTCGGAGGTCAGCTCGGAAAAACCGATACAGAGGGGCAGTTAAAACATCTTGAACTCTATGAGGTGTCATTTTCAAAACAGCTTTCATCAGCCCTTGATGCCATAACAAAAAAATCAAAGCTATATAAAACAATGGGATTTTTTGCAGGAAGTGCAATCGCCCTTATGATGATTTAGAGGTAGTAATGGATGTTGAGCTTATTTTCAAAATTGCCGCTGTCGGCATAATTGTTGCGGTTCTTACCCAACTTCTCATACGAAGCGGTAGAGAGGAGCAGGCAATGCTGACCTCGCTTGCCGGACTTATAGTTGTGTTGACGCTGATAATAACGCAAATCAGCACTCTGTTCAACACAATAAAACAGCTTTTCGGTTTTTAATATGAATATTCTGTCAATTTCCGTGCTTGCCGTTGTGACCGTAATAATCTGCGTAATGCTCAAACCGAAAAATGCGGAAATCTCCGTAATGCTCGGTATAAGCTGTTCCGTTATTATTTTAATCGGCGTGCTTACTCAGGTTTCGGCTATCGTTACAACAATCAATCAAATCATAGCGTCATCGGGAATAAGCATTGACTACATAGTAATTCTGCTGAAATCAATCGGAATATGCCTTGTCACCGAGTTCGCCGTGAATACCTGCAAGGATTCGGGCAGTCAGTCGCTTGCGTCAAATGTTTCGCTTGCCGGAAAAATTATGGTCACGGTAACGGCACTTCCGCTTTATTCGGATATTTTAAAAACCGTGTTGTCACTTGCAGGCAATTGAGGTGAAGAAGTGAAAAAAAGTGTTGTAATAATTACTGTCGTGTTTGTGCTTATCGCCCTTTCATGTGTCTGTGCAAACGCTGAAGAAGGTGAAATGATTTATGATATGTCAAATGTTTTTGATTCGCTGTCCGACGATATAAAGCAAAGCCTTCAGAATATGGGCGTTGATTTGGGGGATTTTTCAAAGCTTGCCAACCTGTCTTTTGAAAATGTAATGGGCGAAATTCTCTCGCTTGCACTCGGCAACATTTCTTCACCGCTCAAAGGTCTTGTCAATATAACCGCCCTGCTTTTGCTCTGTTCCGTAATCAGCGCCTACAACGGTTCGCTCTCCTGTGATATTTCAAACTCGTTGAATATAACCGCAACGCTCTGTATAACCTGTGCCGCAGTAGTCCCGGCTGTCGGAGTCATCGCATCAACGGGTTCGGTAATCTGCACCGCATCAAATATAATGCTTGCCTATGTTCCTGTCATGGCTGTAATTATGGCAAGCTCTGGTTCTGTGGCAGGTTCGGCATCATACTATGCCGTAATGATAGGGGCAGGGGAGGGTGTGTCACAGCTTTCGTCAAAAATAATCGTTCCTCTGCTCAATATGTTCCTCGGTCTGTCAATAACATCATCCGTATCGCCGTCCGTAAATCTCAGCGGTTTTATGTCAATGATTTCAAAGAGCGTAAAGTGGCTTTTGGGCTTTGCTATGACAATCTTCACAGCCGTGCTGACATTCAGACAGCTTATAAGCGTTTCGGTTGACAATGTTTCAACCCGTGCTGTAAGGTTTACTCTCAATTCATTTATCCCGATAGTCGGTTCGGCACTTTCGGATGCCTACAAGGTAGTTCAGGGCAGTATCGGACTTTTGAAATCGGGAATAGGAATAATAGTGATTCTGTCCGTTACAATTGTGTTTATGCCTGTGATTTTACAGGGGGTAATGTGGATGTTCACCCTTTGGATCGGCAAATCAACGGCAGAGGTTCTCAATCTAAACGGTCCGGCAAAACTGCTTGAAAACATATCGTCTGTCTTTTCAACTCTCATAGCCGTTTTGCTGTGCATTATGTCAATTTACATTCTTTCAACGGCGGCGGTAATTATGCTTGGCGGAGGTTCATCATGAGCGGACTTTTTACGGTTGTTGTTGTAATGTGTGCGTCTGCGTTAATATGCTCGCTTGTTCAGACCTTTGTTACAGACGGCAGTACAAAGAAAATCATCAGCCTTGTTTTAGGCGCTTTTATTATCTGCTGTATGGTTGTTCCCGTAAAAAATGCCGTATCGTCATTTAATACCGATATTGAGGAAAAGCAAAATTCTGTTAAAGAAATATCGACAGATGATGAGGCATACAGCAATGCCGTTATAAAGCAGACGGAGATAAATCTTGAAACTGCATTAAAAAATCTTCTTTTACAGAATAATATAACAATCAAATCGTGTGACATAATTTTGAGCAGAGTTGAAAACAACGGCATAATCATAGCGTCAATCAGCATATATATAGACAAAGAATTTGTTCGGTACACAAATCGTGTATCGTCAATTGTTTATGACAATTTCGGAATTACACCAAACATTATGACGGAGTGAATTATGGAAGACAAAACAAGTTCAAAGCTGAAATCAATGCTCGACAGTAAAAAAATAAGAAATATCATAATCGTTGTCGGTCTTATCGGCATAGGTTTAATATTTCTTTCAAACTGGGTTGATTTCGGTTCTTTGACATCAGGAAAAGGAGATGAAGCATTTTCCGTAAAAACATACAGCACAAAAATAGAAAATGATTTGCAGACGGTGATTTCAAAAATTGAGGGAGCAGGCAAGACGGAAGTGCTGCTCACAATGGAAAATTCCGTTGAATATGTTTATCTTGACAACAGCACCACCAAAACAAAGGAAATTGAACCTTTGATAAGAGGAGTGCTTGTAGTGTGTGAAGGCGGTGATGATCCTGTTGTGGTTGAGCGTGTCACCGATGCAGTCACAAAAGCGCTTGATATTTCAACAGCAAAAGTATGTATTACAAAATTATCAGAATAAAGGTCGGGAGTAATATGAAATCTAAGAAAAAATATATCGTTTTTGCATCACTTGTGCTTGCACTTTCGGCAGCAGTGTACATAAACTGGCAGCTTTCGGGAGCTAAAACTCCTCAAAGTGCCAAAGAACTTGGTGCGGCATCATATGTCAGTGCAACCGCTTCGGCGTCGGATGATGAGGTACAGCAGACGGCGGCACTTTCAAACGAGAGCAAAAGCTATTTTTCAGCCGAAAGGACAAAGCGGCAGGCAACTCAGGATAAAATAATTGATGATGCAAAAGAAATTTTTAATCTTGAAAGCTCGTCTGATGCCGACAAAAGCGAGGCTGAAAAGAATGTTGAAGAGCTTCTCAAAGCCTTTACAATCCAGGACAGCATTGAAAGTATTGTCAAAGCCAAAGGATTTTCAGAATGCCTTTGCTATATAAGCGATCAAGGTGTGTCGGTAATTGTTCCGAAATCTCAGCTTGACGATACATCTGTTCTGATTATTGACGATGCCGTGGTTACTCATTATGAGGTTGATTATGACGATATATCGGTAATAGGGGCATAAAATTAGCAGAGGGCATAGTGTCCTCTGCTTTTTTGTGCATAAAATCAACCTCATTCGGTTGCGAGGAAAGTTAAAAAAGCAAATGATTTTTAACGGACATCTTTGTTAATTATTGTTTACATTCATTTTCAGTTATGGTATAATCTTGTAAGTAAATTAGGGAGTTACTCTGATTTGAATCTTAATGATATGATTTTAGTGATATTGTAATTTAACGAAAAGTTGGGTTTATTATGAATAACGAAATTAACAATGAATTAAATGAAATTGAAGTCAATGACGCTGAAACAAGTGACATCTTTGAAGAAGAGGTTAATCTCACAAGAAGTGAGTCAAGAGAGCAGGCTTTTATGCTTTTGTTCTCAAAGTCTTTTGACGATGAGCCTCTTGAAGAAACAATAGATGATAATTCGGAAATGTTTGTAGGCGGTGTTTGCGCATATGCTCAGGCTGTAGTTTCCGGCATTGAGGACAAGCATGAGGAGATTGACGAAATCATTGCAAGCCACCTGAAAAAGGGCTGGACTCTTTCAAGAATTTCAAAGCCGTCGCTTGCTATTCTTCGCCTTGCAATCTATGAGATGAAGTATCTCGACAATGTTCCGCAGAGCGTTTCAATCAATGAGGCTGTTGAACTTGCCAAGAAATATACAATCGACGAGAGCAAATTTGTAAACGGTATTCTCGGCACATATTCCCGTGAATTTTCGGGAAAGTCGGAGAAGTGATATGAGCCTTTTTCTCGGAATTGACACTTCAAATTACACAACATCAACCGCCCTTTACGACAGCAAAACGGGCGAAATGGTTCAGCAGAAAAAACTTCTTCCCGTAAAAGAAGGTCAGCTCGGACTTCGTCAGAGTGACGCTGTGTTTCACCACACAGCACAGCTGCACACGCTTATTGAAGAACTTTTGAAAGATGTTGATACAAGCAAAATAGCCGCAATTGCGGCGTCAAGCCGTCCAAGACCTGTTGACGGCTCATATATGCCGTGTTTCACCGTTGGAGAGAACACGGCAAAAATTTTATCTTCCGCAATGAAAATACCTCTTTACACATTTTCACATCAGGAGGGACATATCTCGGCGGCATTGTTCGGCTCGCAGAGAACAGATTTGTTTAATAAGCAGTTTATCGCTTTCCATGTCAGCGGAGGTACAACCGAGGCAATATTTGCCAAAGGATTCGGTACGGGCTTTTCCGTTGAACTTGCGGCACACACACTCGATCTCAATGCAGGACAGGCGATTGACCGCACTGGGCTTATGCTCGGTTTAAAATTTCCGTGCGGTCCTCAGCTTGAACAGCTTGCCCTTAAAAATACAGAAAAAATCAAGGTGAAACCAACTCTCAAAGGCTGTGATTGTTGTCTCAGCGGAGTTGAAAATCTTTCCAAAAAGCTGATTGACGAAGGAAAATCTCCAGAATATGTTTCGGCATTCTGTCTTAAATATATTGAACAGACCTTGTCCGAAATGACCAAAGGACTGCTTGAAAAATACGGAGAACTTCCATTGCTCTTTGCAGGCGGAGTAATGTCAAATCAAATAATAAAAAATTCTTTTGAAGAAAAATATAATGCAATATTCGCACCGCCGCAGTTTTCGGCAGATAACTCGGCAGGAATTGCATATTTAGGATACAGGAAGTATAACGATGTACACACCCGAGTTTAGCAAACCACGAGTTTTAAGTGTTTCACAACTGAATTTCTATATAAAGTCAATTATTGAAAATGACGCAAGGTTGAATTTTGTCTTTGTTACGGGTGAAATTTCAAACCTTACCGACCACTACAGAAGCGGACACATCTATCTTTCAATCAAAGACGAAAAATCTGTTATAAGAGCCGTAATGTTTGCCGGAAATGCCCGTAATTTAAAGTTCAGACCGACTGACGGAATGAAAGTAATCTGCCGTGGCAGAGTTGCAGTCTATGAACCCACAGGTCAGTATCAGCTTTATATTGAAGATATGCAGCCCGACGGCATAGGTGCGCTTTCGCTTGCATATGAACAACTTAAAAAGTCACTTGCCGAAAAAGGACTTTTTGCTCCCGAACATAAGAAGAAAATTCCGCCGTTTCCGAATTCAATAGGTGTAATTACTTCTCCCACAGGTGCGGCAGTTCAGGATATCCGCAACATTCTTTCAAGAAGATTTCCGTCTGCTGACATAATTATGTGTCCCGTACTTGTTCAGGGCGAGAATGCTCCCGCCCAACTTATTGACGCCGTACAGGAACTTGATAAATACAACGCCTGTGATGTTATCATAATCGGCAGAGGCGGCGGTTCAATTGAAGATTTGTGGGCATTCAATGATGAAAACCTTGCTTATGCAATCTACAACTGTAAAATTCCCGTAATTTCCGCTGTCGGTCATGAAACCGATTTTACAATCTGTGATTTTGTATCCGATCTCAGAGCGCCGACTCCGTCTGCGGCGGCAGAGCTTGCAGTTCCCGATACTGCGGAGCTTGTTGATTACTATAAATCGCAAAAGCAGTATGTTTCGTCAATGGCAACATTGAAATTAAGACAGGAATATAATGCTCTTACGGAATTAAAAACAAGACTGTCCGTTGTATCACCACAACAGAGAATTTTTGAATATGAAAAATCTCTTGAACTTTGCAAAACGAAAATACAGCATTTTGTTCAGGAAACAATAAATAAAAAGGCTGCCGACATCACAAAGACAGCCGCTAAACTTGAAGGACTCAACCCAGTTAAAATTCTTTCAAGAGGTTATTCGATTGCCGAAAAAGACGGTAAGGCGGTAAATTCCGCAAAAATGCTGAAAAGCGGAGATGAATTTACACTCCGTTTTTCAGACGGTGAAATAAAGGCAAAAGCAACAGGTGAGTAAAATGGCATTTACACATTTACATCTTCATACAGAATACAGTCTGCTTGACGGTGCCTGCCGTCTGAGCAGACTTGCAAAAGCCGCAAAAGAAAAAGGAATGACTGCACTCGCGATCACCGACCACGGTGTAATGTACGGTGCAGTCGATTTTTATAAGGAATGCAAAAAACAGGGTATAAAGCCGATAATCGGCTGTGAAGTGTATGTTGCACCGCAAAGCCGTTTTGACAAGACCTCATCCTACGGAAAATACTATCATATGGTTCTGCTCTGCAAAAATCATACAGGCTATCAGAATCTTATCAAGCTTGTGTCAAAGGGTTTTACGGAGGGATTCTATACAAAGCCGAGAATTGATGATGAACTCCTTGCCGAGTATCATGAGGGCTTAGTCTGCCTCTCTGCCTGTCTGGCGGGTGAAATTCCTCAAAAGCTCCTTGACGGTGATTATGCCGGTGCAAAGTCAAAGGCAGAATTTTACCGTGATATATTCGGGAGTGAGAACTTTTTTATAGAGCTTCAAGACCACGGAATTGAGGAACAGAAAAGGATAATTCCAAGCCTTATAAAAATTGCCCGTGAAATCGGTGTTGACATTGTTGCAACAAACGATTGTCACTATATCGAAAAACAGGACAGCACGGTTCACAATATTCTTCTCTGTATTCAGACCAACCGAACAGTCAATGACAGCGACAGAATGGAGTTCAAAACTTCGGAATTTTATCTTAAAACAGAAGATGAAATGCGTGAGGTGTTTGCAAGTTACCCCGAAGCAATCGACAATACACAGAAAATTGCCGATATGTGCAATGTGGATTTTGAATTCGGTGTACGCAAGCTTCCGAGATTTGATGTTCCTAATAATGAAGATCATCTGCATTATTTCAGAAGAAAATGCTATGAGGGGCTTTATAAACACTATGGTGAGAATCCCGACCAATCTCTGATTGACCGACTTGAATATGAAATCAACACGGTGTCGCAAATGGGTTTTGTAGATTACTACCTCATTGTAAATGACTTTGTAAGCTACGCAAAATCATGCCAAATTCCTGTCGGACCCGGCAGAGGCTCGGGTGCAGGCTCACTTTGTGCCTACTGCATAGGCATAACCGCAATCGATCCGATAAAGTACAATCTTCTTTTTGAAAGATTTCTCAATCCCGAAAGAGTCAGCATGCCTGATTTTGATGTCGATTTTTGTAAGGAACGCAGGGGAGAGGTTATCGACTATGTTGTGCGTAAATACGGCGAAGATCATGTCGCACAGATAATTTCGTTCGGTACAATGGCGGCAAGAGGTGCAATCCGAGATGTCGGAAGGGTGCTTGAAATTCCGTATGCGACAGTAGATTCTGTTGCAAAGCTTGTTCCTATGGAACATGATATGACAATCGGGGAGGCACTGAAACTGAGTCCCGATCTGAGAAGTCGCTGCAATAACGATCCGCAGATAAAAAAACTGCTTGATGTTGCAATGAGCATTGAGGGAATGCCCCGCCACGCAACAATGCACGCCGCAGGTGTTGTAATCACCGATAAGCCCGTCAGCGACTATGTTCCGCTGTCAAAAAATGACGATAATGTTGTAACACAGTTCACCATGACGGCACTTGAAGAACTCGGTCTTTTGAAAATGGACTTCCTCGGTCTCAGAAACTTAACCGTAATCAATGACGCAGAAAAGCAGATAAAACATAAAAATCCCGACTATACTCCCGATATGGTCGATGAAAACGATAAAAAAGTTTTTGAAATGTTTTCAAAAGGATACACGGAGGGTGTGTTTCAGTTTGAAAGCCAAGGAATGAAAAATGTCCTCACTCAGCTAAAACCGGAGCGAATTGAGGATCTTATAGCCGTTACGGCACTCTATCGTCCCGGACCTATGGACAGCATTCCCGTTTATATTGACTGCCGTCACAATCCGTCGCATATTCGTTACAAACATCCGCTTTTAAAGGAAATTCTCGGAGTTACAAGCGGTTGCATAATTTATCAGGAACAGGTTATGCAGATTTTCAGAACGCTTGCAGGCTACAGTCTTGGCAGAGCGGACATAGTGCGCCGTGCAATGAGCAAGAAAAAACTTGCCGTAATGGAGTCGGAGCGTGAAATATTCATTCACGGTCTTACTGATGATGACGGCAATATCATAGTTGAAGGATGCATTCGCCGTGGGGTTGATGAAAAAACGGCAATTTCCGTTTATGATGAAATGGAAAGCTTTGCACACTACGCATTTAATAAATCCCATGCGGCGGCATATGCCAACATTTCCTACAAAACTGCATGGCTCAAATGCCACTATCCCCGTGAATATATGGCGGCTCTGCTTTCAAGTGTTCTTGATAATCAAAATAAACTTGCGTCGTATATCACTGAGTGCAAACGGCTCGGAATCCGTGTATTACCGCCTAATGTCAACGAAAGCAATCTTCATTTTACAGTCAGTGGAAACGATATCCGTTACGGACTTCTTGCCGTTAAAAATCTCGGCAGAAATTTCATAGATGAAATCATCTCGGAGCGCATAAACACCCCTTATGAAGATTTCTTCGATTTCTGCAAAAGGCTCTACGGCAGAAATATGAACAGCAGAGCAATTGAAAGTCTGATAAAATGCGGTGCATTTGACGGACTCGGAGCAAATCGCAGACAATTGCTCGCAATCAGTAAAACCGTTCTTGACGATGTTGAGTATGAAAGCAGAAGAAATGCGGGCGGTCAGATGTCGTTTTTTGATGACGCAGAGGTTGATGCTCAAGCATCAAAGCCAAAAATTCCCGATTTGCCCGAATTTCCCGTTTCTGAACTTTTGCATATGGAAAACGAAATTGCGGGAATGTATCTCAGCGGTCATCCGCTCGATGAATACACAACTTTTTCAAAAGCAATCCATGCCGACAAAACGGGCGATATAATCAATAATGACAGCGGTATGTATTTTGACGGAAAAAAAGTCAGCCTTGTTTGCATAGTTGCAAAGCTGAAAACCCAGCTTACAAAAAATAACAGGATTATGGCTTTTGTCAATGCTGAGGACAGATACGGAATGCTTGAAATCGTGATTTTCCCGAATGTATATGAAAAATATTCAGCCCTTCTCGGTGCAGGCAGTGCGTTGCTGTTCCGTGGAACTGTTAATTTAAAAGAAAACGAAGAGCCGAAAATCATCTGCGATTCCATAGCGTCTGCCCGTACAAACGAGGATTGCAAAAATAACCCTGTTGTAATAAAAAACACAGAACATTTTTCGCAAAATTATCATATGCAAGCCGTGAAAAATGATACACAAAAGCCTTCTGCACTGTATTTGCGTATTGATGACCTCAATACCGACAAATACAACCGTGCAAAGCGTGTTCTTGACATTTTTGACGGCAGAACGCCTGTTATTTTCTATCTTACCGACACTAAAAGAAAGGTGAAAGCCCCCTCATCAATGTGGGTTGATATCAATCCTGTAATGATAAAAGAACTCAAATATCAGCTTGGTGACGAAAATGTGGTGGCAAAATAACCAAAAACAAACTTTTATTTCAGCTATTTGTAATAAAAATTAGTGAGAGCTATTGAAAATTTCGTTTTTTTGTATTATAATTTATGTTGTTAAAACACTTTATTGCATAAAAGTGCAGAAGTATATGATGCTTTACAGCGTGAAAGTGCTGAAAGCTTAGGAGGAAATTAAAATGAAAAAAGCTAAAAAAATTGTCGCAGTTGCTCTTGCGGCGGCTTCTATGTCACTCGCATTTGCAGGATGCGGCGGTTCTGCAGAAAGCTCAAAGGCAGATAATTCAGGCACGGACGGTAAGGTTTACAATATCGGTATCTGTCAGCTTGTTCAGCATGAGGCTCTTGACGCCGCAACAAAAGGCTTTAAAGATTATCTTACTGAGAAACTCGGTGCAGACAATGTAAAGTTTGACGAGCAGAACGCTCAGGGCGATTCCGCAACTTGCGCTACAATATGTAACCAGTTTGTTTCTTCAAACTATGACCTTATTCTCGGCAACGGTACTGCCGCACTTCAGGCAGCATACACAGCAACACCGAATATTCCGATTCTCGGTACTTCAATCACAGACTACGGCACAGCGCTCGACAAGTCTGATTGGAACGGCGTTTCGGGTATGAATGTTTCGGGTACAACAGACCTTGCTCCGCTTGATCAGCAGGCGGCAATGCTCAAGGAGCTTTTCCCCGATGCAAAGAATGTCGGAATTCTCTACTGCTCGGCTGAAGCTAACTCAAAGTATCAGAGCGATACAATCACTCCTTATTTCAAGGATGCAGGCTATACTGTAAAATCATATTCATTTGCAGATTCAAACGATGTTGCCGTAGTTGCAAAGACTGCCTGTGACGAGAGCGATGTTCTTTACATCCCGACAGATAACACAGCGGCATCTAACACAGGTATCATCGACAATGTTGCCACAGCCGCAAAAACTCCTATTGTTGCCGGCGAAGAAGGCATCTGCAAGGGCTGCGGTGTTGCAACACTTTCAATCAGCTATGATGAACTCGGCAGAAAAACAGGCGAAATGGCTTACAACATTCTTGTAAATGGCGAGGACATCACAAAGATGAAGGTTGAGGCTGCTCCGAATGTAACAAAAGAATATATCAAAGATCGTTGTGACACATACGGAATCAAAGTTCCCGACGGTTACACAGAAATCAAAGCAGAATAATTCATATTCGGAAAAATAATATTGGCAGGGGTGCCGTGCAAGCGACACCCCGATATTTTATGTATAGGTGGTTTTTATGGATTTTTTAGCAAACTACTTCGGTTCTCTTAATCCAATGAGCTTTTTATCCGCACTCCCTGGTAATATTGCTCAGGGTATAATCTGGGGACTTATGGGACTCGGTGTATTTCTCACCTTTAAGCTTTTGAACTTTGCCGACCTCAGCGTTGACGGTTCATTTGCAACAGGCGGTGCAGTAACCGCAGTTATGCTCATCAACGGCTGTCCAGTTTGGGCAACAATCATCGTAGCAATCCTTGCAGGTCTTGCGGCAGGTCTTGTAACGGGACTTCTTCACACGCTTCTCGGAATCCCCGACATTCTCGCAGGTATCCTCACACAAATTGCTCTTTATTCAATTAACCTGAATATTATGGGAAAATCAAACCTCCCAATCAGCTACAGAAACTATACGCTTGTTGTTTCTGCAAGCAATATAAATATGGCAATTCTCGTAGGACTTGGAATTTGTGCCGTTGTAATTGCCGCAATGTATTGGTATTTCGGCACGGAACAGGGTTCAACAATCCGTTCAACAGGTTCAAACCCTGCAATGAGCAAGGCACAGGGCATTAACATCAATTTTACAAAGGTAATTGCTCTTGCACTTTCAAACGGACTCGTTGCACTTTCGGGTTCACTTTTTGCCCAGTATCAGGGCTTTGCGGACATCAATATGGGCAGAGGCGCAATCGTAATCGGTCTTGCCGCTGTAATCATCGGTGAAGTTCTCGGTGAGGCAATTTTCCGCAAGCACATGAATTTCATCATCAGAATGGTCTTTGTAATTGTCGGCGGTATTCTTTATTATATCGCAATGGGCATCGTACTCTGGCTCAAGATGCCGACAGACGATACAAAGCTCTTCACGGCAATTATCGTTGCAATCTTCCTTGCAGTTCCGTATCTCCAGAAAAAGAGAAAGACTTCATTCAAGAAAGTTGCAAAAATGAATGCTAAAAATGCACAGAAGGAGGGTTAAGAATGCTTGAAATCAAGAATGTATGGAAAACCTTTAATAAAGGCACAGTAAACGAAAAGCAGGCACTCTGCGGAGTTAATCTCACCCTCAATGACGGCGATTTTTGTACGGTAATCGGCGGTAACGGTGCAGGCAAGTCAACAACACTCAACGCAATTGCAGGTGTGTGGCCTGTTGACTGCGGTCAGATTCTCATTGACGGCAAGGATATTTCCGCATTGCCCGAGCATAAAAGAGCGCCGTACCTCGGCAGAGTATTTCAGGACCCGATGACAGGCACGGTAGCCGATATGGAAATTATAGAAAACCTTGCAATTGCCGCAAGACGAGGCAAAAAAAGAGGACTTTCGTGGGGCGTAAAGGCTGACGAAAGAATCCGTTACCGTCAGATGCTTGCAGAGTTCGACCTCGGACTTGAGGACAGAATGTCCTCAAAAGTAGGACTTCTCTCTGGCGGTCAGCGTCAGGCAATAACACTCCTTATGGCAACAATCAAAAAGCCCAAGCTTCTCCTGCTTGACGAGCATACAGCCGCCCTTGACCCAAAAACAGCCGCAAAGGTGCTTGAGCTTTCCGACAAAATCATTGCCGAAAACAACCTTACGGCACTTATGGTAACTCATAATATGCATGACGCAATTACTCACGGCAACCGTCTTATTATGATGAGTGACGGCAAAATTATCCTCGATATCTCAGGCGAAGAAAAGAAAAATCTTACGGTTGAACACCTCCTCGAAATGTTTGAAAAAGCAAGCGGTTCAAAGCTTGAAAATGACCGTATGCTTTTAAGTAAGGATAAATAATCAAAAAAATCATATAATCTCAAACAAAATGCCCGACACCGCAGTCGGGCATTTTTATTTGTATATTAAACTATGCACGGTTATCCGTAGCTGTGTCCGTTGGACTGCCGTCACGCAAAGGCAGAAAATTTTCCGTCAAACTGATTTTATAATGTTACTGTACAACATTCAAATATTGAGCTTTCAGCAAAATAGCATTATCAAATTTGTAACACACGGCATAACAATTTCTTAATCGTAATAATTAAAAATACCGATATATAGACGAATTCTACAAAAAACGCACCATAACTTGTGCATAACATAAAAATATCTTGTCAAAACGGCAAAACTGAATGTAAAAACAAACACAAAACTATCACATTAAACAAACACAATAAAATTATTGCAACCTAATTGAAAAAATCAATCTAAAATGGTATAATCTACTATAAAGAATATGGGTTAGTGTTCACATTTTGACTGAAACAAGCTCAAGGACACATTTTTTAGCTAAAGACACGGCACTTTTTGTAAATTAGCAACAAAATCCCGTGGCTTTGCCGATTATGTTTCACCGTTGGTCAGGCGGTAAAGGTCGAACCCGAACCTAACCAAAGCCAAAATATTCGGTTATGGAGGTAATATTTATGAAAACAAAAATTTCTCATTTAGGCAGAAGCACTGTTTCCGTCATCCTTGCGGTAATGATGCTCCTGTCAACAATGCTTATCGGCACTGTTTCAACAGTTAATGCGGCAAGTACACTTCAACCAACTACTGGTGTAGTTGCTGACGGATATTATCGTATTTTTGTTACAGATAACTACAAAACAAATACCACACATAAACTGTTCTGGTGGGGAAGTAGTAAAGAGAATCCGGCAAATTGGGAAAGCAGTAAATCAATGAATAAACTTGATGGACATAATGAGAATTCACAAGATGTCTATTGGTATGATATTCCATCAGATATTACTGCTTTTATCATTAGACCATCTGATAGAAAACAGTCTGTTGACTTGACTGTTTCAGATGCAGATTTGAAATTCTCTAATGGTGCTGGTTATTACATTTCCGGTGAAAGTAATAATAAGTATGAATATGCTTACTGGGATGCTAGCAGTCTTCTTCCACAGGAAACTAAGCCAGATGTAGCTGATAGTGTAGCTCTCACAGCTAACCCTACATCTGTAAAAGTCGGAAATTCCGTTACTCTTACACCTACAGTAAGTAGTCCAAAATCAGATAATCTTACTTATACTTATAATAAGATATCTGGTGGCACAGCAACTGAAGTAAAGAATGCTGACAATTCTCTTACTGTAACCCCGACTGCAGCCGGCACATATGAGTACACAGTTACCGTTTCTGCTAACGGTTATTCTGATGTAACCAGTGCTAAGGTTACAATCACAGCTTCTTACACAGATACTCAGCAAGCGTATGTTGATCTTGAAAACTATGTAAACTCTGTAAAGGATACAAATGCCGGCAGTTATACAGATGATTCATTTGCAGATTTCTCTACAGCACTTAAATCCGCACAGGCTTTCCTCACAGGACTTCCTAATGCTGATGCCACTAATACAGATGATTACACAACTGCATTAAACAATTTGAAAGTTGCATACAATAACCTCAAGTCAAATAAGCAGTATTATATCTTAGGTCATACGGCTATTACAGGTGGCAGTGCTGATACTTCAGGTGAAACTTCACATAATAATGGTGTCCCTATGAAGGACAACGGTAACGGTGATTATACCTATACCTTTAGTTCGCCTGATATTAAAAGTGGCAATGATGCTTTTTGTTTTATCGATAATAACGATAAAACATATAAAACCGATAACGATCAATCTATTAATATTACAGATTCAAAGTATACTGCAGAGAACCCGTATACTGTAGAAATTTCATCGGCAACTAAGGGTCTGTACTATATTGGTAATCCTACTACAAGTAAGCGTTATACCATTCATCTCAATACAGCAACTGACGGTAAGATAAAGGTTTGGGTTGAAGAACCTCCTCTTCCTTACGGTTTACAGGGTGCAGTATATGCTTCGCAAAGTGATTCTAATCCCATAGGTTGGTCTAATTATTCCGAGGCTATGAGTTTTAATGCTGATAACAATTATACTTTGAAATTTTATGCTAAAAATACAAATTCAAACGCAAATCAGTTTCGACTTATTGATTCTGCCCAAAACACTTATGGTTCGAATAACGCGAGTGGTTTAGAAGTTGCTCTAAATACAAACTATACCACAAGATTAAGCGGAAACACGTATTACGTTAAACAAAGTGACAAGCCGTACACTATCAGATTAACAAATCCGGGCAAAAACCCTCCTGAATTTGTTGTTACACAGGGTACACAGTATAGTGTTACTGTAGCTCCTGACATTGAAAACGGTACAATTTCTGTTGACAAAGAAAAATCATATGAGGGTGATACTGTAAACGTAACAGCAACGCCTGATTCGGGTTATGTTCTTGAAACAGTAAAATTCAACGGCGAATCTGCTAAGGTTGTTGGTAATACGGCTACATTTACAATGCCTAATGCAGATGTGACGGTTACTGCTACATTTAGAACAGCGAAGGAATATAAAGTTACAATCGCAAACAATATAACAAACGGTACCGTTACAGCAAACGGAAGTTCAAAGGCAATAACTGTGACAGAAGGTACTTCGGTAAAACTCGTTGCAGATCCTGCTTCTTCTTATTCTTTCAGTTCTTGGTCAATCACTCCTGAGGATGGCTATACTGCTGAAGGTTCTATGACATCAGCTACAGCAACTATTTATCCGACTGCTGATATTACGGTTTCTGCTTCCTTTGCACAGGGTACTGCGTCTGCGGATCATTTCCTTGCTTGGGGAGAAGGTGAAAAAATAGAAGATTGGACAGATGGTGCCAAGACTTATTCTTCAACAGACGGAAATGGCAAAAAAATATATACAGCAGACCTTAATCCATCGCTTTTTAAGGAAAATACTTGGTATCGTTTTGCTGTGACTAAAAAAATTCCTTCATCAAACGATCGGTTAAACTCGGGTGACTTACACTACAATTATAATGGTTTTACTGTAAACGGTTATTCAAATGGTCATGAAGAGGATAATGTAAAAACCGAACCAAGAGAATACGGCGGTAACTATTACGGTATGTTCCGGTATAGCGGTGAACTTGTATCCTTATCAATTTCTTATAATGAGGGAACTAAGAACTATCAGGTTACTCCGGTCGTAAAAGTTCATAACGGAGCAAAGCTTTATGCTAAGAACGGTTCATGCAGAACGGATAAACAGTATGCCAATAATATGCATACTAAAGGAACTACAACCATTTCTTATGATACGACTAAATATGATGTTGATGTTGACACCAAATCTTCTTCATCGTGGCAAATTGCTTACCTTTCAGAAGATAATATAAAGGATGAGGTTAAGCTCACTATTACTACAACAGTGACTGATCAGGAATATTATCTTGCAGGTTGGTGTGTTGACGGTGAAACATATCTTCCAAAGACAACCAATACGGAGAGCAACGAATATTCATTCGACTATTATGTTAAGTCTACAACAAAGCTGACTGATACAATTGAGGTTACTCCTGTTTACTTCTACAAAACATCTGCTGATACAGAAACCGTAAGATTTTATGTTACGGGCTTTGATGATACTGTTAAGAAGGATTGGGGTAATACAATAGCCGTTTATCCGTATTACAGCGGCGGTACCGGTGATGTATTTTCCAATTATCCGGGTCAGCCAATGCTTGTGAGCGGTGGTCGTTGCTATGTTGATTTGCCGATTACATATAACGGTGGTCATATAGCCGGCGTTACACTTAACAATTATTATTATGATGACGTTCATATGGGTTTAGTATCTTCTTTGGGTAATAGACAGACATATGACTACAACGACTTTTTAAAGATTTATGAACAAAAAATCAGCGGTTCAACTGAAAGAAAGTCGCAGGAGATTATTTTCTCCTTTAAGTATGTACCTTCCGGCACATCAGGTTACAACAATTTCGGTGATGATTCAACCGGTAAGGGTGATAAAACAAGCGTGACATATCCTGATACCATTTCAGCCGATGTTATGGACACATTATATGCAAATGGTTGGGAAGATCTTACCGACTTCTATGGCAACAAGGTTGACCTTTATAATAAAAAAGTTGACGCTTCTTCTGATGCCGGAAAGAAAAATCCTTGGAGAGTAATCTCTAACGGTTATGAACAGACATATTTTGGTTACTACGCAACTCGTTGGGCGGTTTATAAGCCGGATGTTGAAACAGGCGATGTAACAAGCTATTCACTTGTTGATGTAATTTCTTCATCATCGCTTCTCTATAACAATTATGCAGATATTCTTGCCGATAAAAAAACATATTCTGCTGGTGATACTTTGCTGAGCGCAAGTTCAGATGCCAAGGCGTATAAGGCATTTAAGGACGCCGGCGCTGACGGTGTTCCTGTTAAGATTACATATGAACAGACCATTGAGAGGAAAAATTCTATCGAAGGACGACCTAATAAGAATGAAAATGCGTTCAGAAACGACGGTCGTTGGTATTATTCGGAAGATAACCTCAATGTTACTGCTCATACGGTAATTGAATATGCTGACACTTTGAATGATTTCAGTGGCAAACTCGGCACCAACTTCTTCCGTGACTATTATCAGGACGGTGAAGTTGATTATACAAAGGATGGTTATGACAGCAGCAAATACACAGGTCTGACAACCGGAACAAGTGCTTATTTTACCAATGATGAATACTATAAAAAAACCGAAGCAAAAGGTCAGACAGGTTCAGGTAATACTTTTGATATTATTGCTAATACCGACCATGCATCGGAGTACATATTTGTCGGTTGGTATCTTTTGAGTGAAGGTAAATATTCACCTCTTACATCTACTGTTGAGAACAGCGTTTCTGTTCCGCAGGACAACAACGATGTTTATGTTGCAAGATTTATTAAAGCTCCGTCAGGCTCACTTACAATTTCTCATAAGCTTCATCCCAATACGACAGGACTCGGTAAGTGTTATGTGTCAGTTGATGTTCTTGACAAAACAGGTAAAGTAATTCATTCTTATGACGAAACCACAAGTGATATTACTGTTTCCAATGCCTATATTACATATAATCAGGGCAATAAGATTAAAATTACTTTGAAAACAGTACCCGGTGAGGCTACTACATTTACTGATTTCTATTCCTATTCAAAAGATTTTATTAAGCTGGTGAATACAGAAACAGGTGTAGTGCCTGCTGTTACCGTAACAAATGATGCAACTAACAATACCTACAAAGCTGAAATTTCATTTGATGTTGACGAATATTTGTTTGATAAAGAGTCAACTGATCACCAGCAAAATATTAAGGTATTGAACTACTACTCACTGCTTTCGCTTGGTAGTGTTAAGTACGAGATCAAATATACATTCAATACTCGTTTGTACGGTCCAAAGGTGTATAAGGTATCCGACACATTAACTGCGGATGATATTACCAATTATGGTTGTACTAAGACTAAACTCAGTGAGTCATTTGTAATGGCAAAAGCTCCGTTTGAATCCAATTTTAAACAGAATATCACATGGGATTCTAATAAAATTACATTTGGTTCTAAAGCCGACGGAACTTTAACTGCTGATATTACGGCTACACAGGTTGATGACAGAAATGTTACTGCTACATTCTATGTTGACTCGGATTCTCCTACTGAAAATATTACAACAATTTTTGGTAACAGATTCTTTAAAGACGGTTCATATATTTCAGCCAAAGATACAGGTATGACAGCCGATGTTGAAGGTTTGCCGGAGGCATATAGAAATAAAAACGGTGACTTTAGTTTCTGGTATGTAATGACAAAGGATAAAGAGTTTGTAACTAAAGCATACGGTCAGAATTTTGCTTATACCGGTTATGACAACTATATTGTAGTTGCTGTTTATGGTGTTAAGGGTACTCATAAAGATGAGTCAACAGATTCTTCAATTAACTTCTTACAGTACTCTCGCAACCATTGGAATGATACGGTAACAGGTGAAGATGGTACCGGTTCTTACAGCTTGGCAGGTACAGAATACGATCGTTTGTATGCTGACTTTAACCTTATGTTTAATCATAATGGCTTACTGTTGAATAATTACTCTGGTACTGACATTAAAGTCGGATATGCTATGGTTGTCGGCAGTAAAACAGACGGTAAATATACCGTTGATCAAGAAGAACTTAAAACTGCAATTTCAAATAAAGCAACAGGCGGCGGTTCTGTAGAACATCAATCAACATCTGCAACCGCTTCAAAGGCTGTTACAGTAACAGGTTCTGATAATGATGGTGCTAAGAAAAATGTTATTGTAAATTCAATCCGTATTGCCGATCTTGACAACAAGAACAGAATTACATCTTACTACGGATTTAAGAATTCTGAGGCTAACCAGTCATATTATGTTCAGGTGTATTCTTATGTAATTGTTGATAACGAGGTTACTCTTTCAGAAACACCTGTAGTTATTAACCTGAATGATATCGGTAATAAGACTTATGTACCTCAGCAATGATTAGAAAGGGAAAGTTTATGAAAAAAAATTATGAAACACCCGTTATTGATCTCGTAAGATTTGATTTTGAAACTTTGCTTACTGATTATATTCATCCGAGTAATCCGGAAGATACAGGATCAGCCGGTAATGATGGCAACGATAATGGTGATATGGGTGCTTAAGTGAAATTTGTGCAGAGCAGTGTTTTATATACTGCTCTGCCCGCTTTCAGGTGATTATTATGATTAAATTTAAAAAGACATTTTTATGCTTTTCTGTGGTTGCTTTAATTGTGTTAACCGCTGTGCAACAATGCTTTGCCGCAACATACCTTACATCGGACGGCTTTTACTATCTTCCGGATGATAAATATAATGCTACTGTTTACGGTTGTAATGACAACAAAACAGAGCTTGTTTTTCCCGATAGATTAGATAATTATAATGTTAGGTCAATAGCTGATTATTCATTTATAAATAACGGGAATATTACATCTATTGATTTTACAAATGCAAAATATCTTCGCTCCGTTGGTTATTTATCATTTTCAGGTTGTTCAAATGTCAAATCAATTGTTTTACCATACTGGATTAATTCCTTTGATTTTGGCTCTTTTCAAAATTGTACGGCATTGACTCAAATTGGATTGTATGCAAGAGTAAATAAAATTACAGAACAGTGTTTTTATGGTTGTTCTTCGCTGACTTGTATTGATCTTCCCGATTCCGTAAAATCAATTGAAAGATTTGCTTTTGGAAACTGTAAATCATTATCAGAGGTGTATATTCCTACATCCGTGACTTCTATTGCTTCTAACGCTTTCAGAAACTCTCCGAATGTAACAATCAAGGGCAGTTACGGTTCTTATGCCGAGGAATATGCAAAGGCTAACAATATTCCGTTTGAGGGCATTTCTGCTTATGATGTCGGTGATGTTAATATGGATGGCGGGATTAATATTTTAGATGCAACCCTTGTGCAGAAGTATGTTGTCGGTATTGTTGAACTTTCGGCAGAGCAAAAACATCTTGCTGATTATAACAACGACGGTGACATCACAGTAGTTGACGCAACGGAAATTCAGAAGTTTATCGTTCATTTAAACTAACCAATAAAAAAACAGGCTCACTTTTTGTGAGTCTGTTTTATTTCGGAGGACGCTTTGCCAAAATATTTAATAGCTGATTTTATCGTTGAAATTGAACCAAAATTTGATTACTTAAAAAAATTGTGCGAACCGTTTTTGTATGAAGGGGAGAGAAGTGCAGATTTTTCTGCAATACCGTCTGACTCATACTTAAATTCCCTGTTGAGCCGTATGGTTGAAGGTTCAACCATTGATGAAGCCGAAGAATTTGCAACGGCGTCAATTTTTAACCGCAAAATAATTCACCGTGGCGCTATGCTTGTGCATTCCTCAGCACTTGTTTTTGACGGAAAAGCGTATTTGTTTTCCGCCGATTCAGGCGTCGGCAAATCCACTCATACAAAGATGTGGCTGAAAAGATTCGGCTCAAAAGCTCATATTCTCAATGACGATAAGCCTGTTGTGAAAATTAAAAACGAAGTCCCGCTATGCTGCGGAACTCCGTTTGACGGCGGAAGTGGAATTGCTAACAACGAAACCGTTCCCATAGGCGCTATAATATTCATAGAACGCTCAGACGATAATTTTGTTACAATTCCCGACACAAATGAGATTGTACAAAGACTCTATAAATCAACTGTCAAATTTGTGAATAAGTCAGACGGAATGTCTTTGCTCTCAAATCTCGATAATCTTATTCGTCATACAAAATTTTATGTGTTGCATTGCAATATAGATGAGTGTGCCGTGGATGTTGCCTACAACAATATAATTAAAAACTGCAAATAAAAGACGGTCTGTTCTTGCAGACCGTCTTGTTATATGTATAAAATTGATTACTTGATTTCCTTAATCCAGCCTTCGGGAGCTTCGATTCTACCCATCTGAATACCTGTAAGTGTATCGTAAAGCTTCTTTGTAATCGGACCCATTTCATCCATACCGCTCGGGAAACAAATTTCCTTGCCGTGGTCGTTAATTTTGCCGACAGGTGAGATTACGGCAGCTGTACCGCAAAGACCGCATTCTGCAAAGTCCTTAACTTCATCAAAGTAAACTTCTCTTTCTTCAACCTCAAGACCAAGATAATGCTCAGCAACATACATAAGTGAGCGGCGGGTAATTGAGGGGAGAATGCTGTTAGACTTTGGAGTAACAACCTTGTTGTCCTTTGTTACAAAAATAAAGTTAGCACCGCCTGTTTCTTCAACCTTAGTTCTTGTAGCGGCGTCAAGATACATATTTTCGTCAAAACCTTCTGCATGAGCGGTAACAATAGCGTGAAGGCTCATTGCATAGTTAAGTCCTGCCTTGATGTGACCTGTGCCGTGAGGAGCAGCTCTGTCAAAGTCTGAAACCTTAATTGTAATAGGCTTTGCACCGCCCTTGAAGTAAGGTCCTACAGGAGTAGTAAATACTCTGAACTGATATTCTGCCGACGGCTTAACACCGATTACAGGACCGCTGCCGAACATATACGGGCGAATATAAAGTGTTGCGCCTGTGCCGTACGGAGGAACATAATCGGCATTTGCCTTAACAACATTGCAAACAGCCTCAACAAACTTTTCTTTTGGAAATACAGGCATCTCAAGACGCTTACAGCTGTCCTCCATTCTCTGTCCGTTAAGGTCAGGTCTGAACACAACAATTCTGCCGTCACAGGTAGTGTACGCTTTCATACCCTCAAAGCAAGTCTGAGCATACTGCAAAACGCCTGCACATTCGCTGATAGTAATTGTGGTGTCGGCTGTCATACTGCCGTTGTCCCACTTACCGTCTTTATAATTAGCTACAAATCTTTCACCGATGGGCATATAACCGAAGCCAATGTTTGCCCAGTCAATATTCTGCTTTTCCATCATAAATACTTCCTTTCAATATAAGAAAAAACCTCATTGGTTATACACATATTTTAGCACTTTAACACGCAACTTGTCAATGTTATAACAGCATATTTCACCATTTTTATGTTAATTTATACGCTTTTTAATGTATAATATGAATTTTACTGCATAAGAAACTTTCATTTTGCCGATATTATCTTTTAAAGGGCAAAAACAAACAACAATGTTCTTCTACAGAATAAAAAAATTGCTGTTGGGATATATACTTAATTTAATAAGTTACATGGGTGATTTTATGGCTGAAGTTGTAAAAATAGTATTGACGGGAGGACCCTGCGGCGGCAAGACTTCCGCATTGAAATATATCAGCGAAGAGCTTAAAAAGCTTAATATTCCTACAATTACAATCGGTGAGGTTGCAAGCAGATTGTTTAGTGAGGGCAAAACCCCCGAAAATGTAGGTTCCTATGAATTTCACAGAGAACTGTTTGAAATTCAGCTTGCTGAGGAGAATGAAAAAACGCAAATTGCCAAAAATATGGATTGTGAAAAAGCTGTGTTGCTTTTTGACAGAGGATTGCTTGACAGCAGAGCATATGTTACGGAAGATGAGTTTGCAAAGTATGCAGGTATCCACAATTTGAATGAAGATGTAATACGAAATTCTTATGACGCAGTATTTCATCTTGTGACTTCCGCAGACGGTGCAGAAGAGTATTACGGAAAAGAAACTAATATTTTCCGCAGGGAAGAAAGTCTTGAAAAAGCAAGAGAAGTTGACACAGATGTTATGGCTGTGTGGACAGGCACACCGCATCTGAGAATTATTGATAATTCGACCGACTTTGATACTAAGCTGAAAAGACTTCTCAAGGAGGTTGTCGCATTTCTCGGAATTCCGAAACCGCTTGAAATTGAAAGAAAATTTTTGATTGAATATCCTGATATTGAATTTTTGAACAGCATAAAAACCTGTCGCAGAATTCCTATTACACAGGCATACCTCACTACTCCCGAGGAAGGATATTTCAGAATCCGCAAAAGGGGAGAGGGTGACAAGGCTGTATATATTAAAACTGTAAAAATCAAAATATCGGATATTAAGCGGATTGAAATTGAAAATTATATTTCAAAAGAACAATACGACTCGTACCTTGCTCAAAGGCAGTATGTTACAGGCGTCATCAGTAAAGACAGATATTGCATTGTTGACAACAGCACCTACTGCGAACTTGATGTTTATCCGTTCTGGAATGACAGGGCAACAATAGAAATTGAATTGCTTAGTGAAGATCAGCGGTATCAACTTCCTAAGTTTGTAAAGCTTATAAGAGAGGTTTCATCTGAACCCGATTATAGGAATCTTGCACTTGCTCAAAAATACGGAAAGCCGTAATTTGACGGATTTTGTCCGAAAAAAACTTTTTAAAAATTAAATATGAAAAAAATTCAAAAAAGTGTTGACAAATATGCCGTATATGGGTATAATATAAAGGCTGACTGAGGTCAGCAACTGATGCGCCAATAGCTCAGCTGGATAGAGCAACTGCCTTCTAAGCAGTAGGTCAGGGGTTCGAGTCCCTTTTGGCGCGCCACTTATGGTGGGATTAGCGTAGTTGGTTAACGCGCCAGTTTGTGGCACTGGAGACCGCCGGTTCGAATCCGGCATTCCACCCCATTTGACTCATTAGCTCAGTTGGCAGAGCACTTGACTTTTAATCAAGGTGTCCGGAGTTCGAATCTCCGATGGGTCACCAACAGCCGCTGAAGAAATTCTTTGGCGGCTTGTTTTTTTAATAATCAATAAAAGTAGAATATATACTGAGCCGTCGCCAAGCGGTAAGGCAACGGACTTTGACTCCGTCACCCGTGGGTTCGAATCCCGCCGGCTCAGCCATGAAACAGGCACTTGCAATTATGTAAGTGCCTGTTTCAATTATAGTTATCTGTCGAGGGTTATGCTATTGCGTTGCAACGATATACATAAAAAAATGCAAAAGATAAATTTTTTAAAAATACTCTTGACCTAAAGTTAGCTTGAGGTTATATAATATAGCTAAAGAGAGATATCTCTGATTTAAATTTAAAATTTATATGATAAGGAGCTCTGATTACGATGTATATTGAAAAAATAAACGGACCGCAGGATGTTAAGAAACTCAGTGTTGATGAACTTAACGCTCTTGCATCGGAGATGCGTGACGCTTTACTTCACCGTGCAAGTGTTCACGGCGGTCACTTCGGCCCGAATTTCGGTATTGTAGAGGCAACAATTGCCCTTCATTATGTATTTGATTCACCACAGGACAAGTTTGTATTTGATGTTTCACACCAGTCATATCCTCATAAAATCCTCACAGGCAGAAAAGAGGCATATATTGCACAGGAGCATTACGATGATGTGACAGGTTATACAAGCTCCATAGAGAGCGAACACGATATGTTTACTGTCGGTCATACATCAACCTCTGTCAGCCTTGCCTGCGGACTTGCAAGAGGCAGAGATGTAACAAACGGCAAGGGTAATGTTATTGCACTTATCGGTGACGGCTCAATCAGCGGCGGTGAGGCTCTTGAAGGTTTTAATGTTGCCGGTGAAATGGATTCTAACCTGATTATTATAGCAAATGATAACCAAATGTCGATTGCAGAAAATCACGGCGGACTTTATAAAAATCTCAAACTTCTTCGTGACACAGACGGCAAGGCTGAATGTAACCTTTTCAAGTCAATGGGGCTTGATTATGTATATGTCAAGGACGGCAACAATATTGAAGAGCTTATCAAGGCTTTTAAGTCTGTAAAAGACATTGATCATCCTGTTGTTGTTCATATTAACACTCTTAAAGGTAAAGGTTATAAGCCTGCTGAAACTGACAAAGAAAGCTGGCATTGGTGTATGCCGTTTGATATTGAAACAGGCAAAACTACTGTTAATTTCCCTGATGAGGAGGACTACAGCTCAATTACAACAGATTATCTTAGAAATAAGATGAAGTCTGACAAGTCAGTTGTGGCGATTACAGCCGGCACTCCCGCACTTTACGGCTTTACTCCTGATGAGAGAAAAGCATTCGGCAGACAGTTCCTTGATGTAGGTATCGCAGAACAGACAGCCGTTGCAATGGCATCTGCTATCGCAAAGAACGGCGGTAAGCCCGTATTCAATGTTTACAGCTCATTCATTCAGAGAACCTACGATCAGCTTTCACAGGACTTGTGCATTGATTCAAACCCTGCAACAATTCTCGTGCAAACTGCGTCGGTAAACGGTATGACAGATGTTACACACCTCGGAATTTTTGATATTCCCATGATTTCAAACATTCCTAACCTTGTTTATATTGCTCCGACAACTAAGGAAGATTACTTTGCAGTCCTCGACTGGAGCATTGAGCAGACAGATTACCCTGTTGCAATTCGTGTTCCCGTTGCAGAACTTGTTTCAACAGGCAAGCCTTGCACAAAGAATTTTGCAGAACTTAATAAATATGAAGTTGCTCAGCAGGGCGGTAAGATTGCCGTAATCGCACTCGGTTCATTCTATGGAATGGGCGAACAGGCTGCAAAGCTTATTGAGGAAAAAACAGGCACAGCACCTACTCTTATCAATCCTTACTACACTACAGGCGTTGACACAGAACTTCTTGAAAGCCTCAAGAAAGACCATGATGTTGTTGTGACACTTGAAGACGGAGTGATTGATGGTGGCTTTGGTGAGAAGATTGCCCGTTTCTACGGTCCGTCAGATGTTAAGGTTATCAATTTCGGTCTTAAAAAGGAATTCCTTGACAGATATAATCCTGCCGATGTCCTCAAAGAAAACCGCCTCACACCCGAACAGATTGCAGAAGATGCAGTCGCTTTGATTTAAATAATTTAAAAATAACTATTATAAACGAATTTTAGGAGTTAATATCAATGGTAAAACAGACAGCAGGAAGAGATAAACTCGGTGAGTTTGCACCGAAATTTGCAGAAATTAATGACGATGTGCTTTTCGGTGAAGTGTGGAGTAGGGAAGACAAACTTTCACTTCGTGACCGTTCACTTGTTACAGTTGTTGCACTTATGTCACAGGGACTTGTAGATTCTTCTTTTAAGTATCATCTTATGTCAGCCAAAAACAACGGCATTACAAAGGAAGAAATTGCAGAAATCATCACTCATTCCGCATTCTATGCAGGATGGTCAAAAGCTTGGGCAGCTTTCAATATGGCAAAAGAGGTTTGGACAGAAGAATAAAGAGCAGTTGCATATATATTTCTCTTGTGATACAATTAACCGTAGTTATTTTAAATCTTAATTTTTACAAAGGGAAATATTATGAGAAAGACTAAATTTATAATTACCTTGTTAATGGCTGTTCTGATGACTTTTTCATCAGCCTTTTGTGTAAGTGTATCTGCGGCGTCTTCGCCCGATGAGGCGGTGATTTCGGGCAATTATGACGGCATTGAGCCTATTCCCACAGAAAAGCCCGAGGACAAGCCCGTAAAGCACGGCAAGGGCTTTTCAAGCGGAGATTACGCCTTGTTCTATACTCAGACAACATTCCTTGCACTTCTTGCAGGATACCTAATTATCTTCAAAGTAAAGGGTACAAAGACAAAAGAGAAAATGCACGGAAGAAAACTTGACCGAAAGTGAAGTGGAATATGAAAATAAGTGAAATATTTTTAACTGTTCTTTTTATTTTTTTGGCACTTTCGTCTTTACTGACCCAAATACCTGTTATAAGAAATTCGATTGTTTTTTTTATTCTCTTGTTAGCACAGCTTTTGTTTGTATTTATATTTCATCACAACATAAAGAAAATGAAAATATACGGTACTGTTATTACTGCGCTTGCTGTATCCAACATTATCAACGGTATTATCGCATGGTGTTGGGCGTATCAATCAATCAACAGCATAAGCGTACCAATAAAACAGGGAACGGACATACTTGGAATTGTTATGGCAAAGGCATCATTTGGTATGTTTGCCTACCTTATTTCAGGGATTGCAATAGTTGTTTTTGCAGAATGTATTGTTTCGGTATTTATAAAATACCGAACAAAAAAGAAACAACAGCTTATTCACAACATCTAAAACAAAACGGATTGGCTCAATAAAAATGCCAATCCGTTTTATTATGTTGACACATTAAAACAGCCCGACCAATTACGGTCGGGCTGATAATTTATGCGCTTTCAGCACTTAATTCTTTAGCTTTTTTCAAAGCAGCATCTTTTTGCTTTTTCTTCTTGATTACCTTGAGTCGGCTGAATTCCTCACGATCCTTTTCGTCAAGTGCGTCAGAAATGAACTTAACTGTTTCCTCAAAACGGGGAATCATAATGTTCTTGAGAGCGTTTGCTCTCTTCTGAGTCTTCTTGATTGAATCGGCAAGGCGGTAAACGCTGTTCTCAATCTCGGCAAGCTCAACTGTAAGATTTTTAACTTCGGTAAATTTCGTATAAACCTTATCAATTGCCGAATTTGTTGTGCGCAGACCGTAGTGTAGGTAGTTATGGTCCTCTCGTTTCTCAATAGTGAGAATCGGAATTTCAACACCCATAACACTTCTTGAATCAAGCTTCAAGCCGTTCTCATAGGGAATAGCGTTAGAAATATCTTCACAAAAGCCGTTGGTAACATTTGCCGTTTGAAGTGCTGTGTAAGCCTCTGCATAAGCGTCATCAATTTTCTGCTGGATTGCGTTTGCATGGTCGATAAGCGTCATCATTTCCCTGATGAGAATGTTACGCTTTCTGTCCAACAGTTCATAGCCGTTTTTGGCGAGTGCAAGGGATTTCTTAGTATTCATAAGATTACCCTTGGTAGGTACTGTCTGTACTGCCATAAATGCTCACACTCCTTTCTTCAAACGATTATTTGTCACCCTTATAGTACTGATCAAGTAAAGCATCGTCAACACGGTCAAGTTCTGCTCTCGGCAATGTTGAAAGCAATTCCCAACCAAGGTCAAGACTCTGTTCAATACTTCTGTTTTCATTAAAGCCCTGATTAACGAACTTTGATTCAAACAATCTGCCAAACTCAATGTACTTCTTATCAGTAGGAGAAAGCTCCTCTTCACCGATAACAGATGCAAGCGATCTTGCGTCAATTACCTTTGCATAAGAAGCGAAAAGCTGGTTTGCAAGAGGCTGGTGATCGGCTCTTGTATAACCCTCACCGATACCGTCCTTCATAAGACGGGAAAGGGAAGGAAGAACATTAACAGGCGGATACAATCCCTGTCCCTGAAGTGAACGGTCAAGAACAATCTGTCCCTCTGTAATGTAACCTGTAAGGTCGGGGATAGGATGAGTAATATCGTCGTTAGGCATTGTCAAAATCGGAATCTGTGTAACAGAACCGCTGTGACCTTTAATCATACCTGCACGCTCATAAAGTGATGCAAGGTCAGAATAAAGATAGCCGGGGTAACCCTTTCTGCCCGGAATTTCACCTTTTGATGACGAGAACTCACGAAGAGCCTCGGCATAAGATGTCATATCGGTCATAATAACGAGAATGTGCATATCAAGCTCAAATGCAAGATATTCAGCAATTGTAAGAGCACATCTCGGTGTAAGAGTTCTTTCAATGATAGGATCGTTTGAAAGGTTCAAAAGCATTACAACTCTTGAAAGTACGCCGCTTTCTTCAAAGCTCTTCTTAAAATATTCTGCAACATCTTTTTGAACACCCATTGCGGCAAATACAACACCGAAGTTAGAGCTGTTTGCACCGCTGATTTTAGCCTGTCTTACAATCTGAACGGCAAGGTCATTATGCTTCATACCTGAGCCGGAGAAGATAGGCAGCTTCTGACCTCTGATAAGAGTCATAAGCGTATCAATGGTTGAAATACCAGTGTTGATGTAGTTTTTAGGATAAACACGGGAAACAGGGTTGATAGGAGTACCGTTGATATTAGCCTTTTTAACAGGGAAAATATCTCCGAGTCCGTCAATAGGCTTGCCCGCACCGTCAAGTACACGGCCGATAATTTCAGGGGAAAGAGGCATCTCCATAGGATGACCTGTAAGTCTTGTTCTTGTGTTTTTAAGGCTGATTCTTCTTGTACCCTCAAAAACCTGAACAACTATTCTTTCGCCCTCAATCTGAACGACACGACCCTGACGCATTGTACCGTTATCAAGACGAATGTCAACAATTTCCTCGTTGGAAACGCCCTTAACACCGTCCATAACTATAAGAGAGCCGTTAATTTCTTTAACGCCTACATAATCTATAATCATTATTGCGTTCCCTCCTTATTAAGAAATTGCAGCAAGCTTTTCGTCAATTTCCTTAATGTAATCGTCAAACATTTCAGGCTTGCTGTTAGGAATATCATACTTCATCTTTGTAAGCTTATCAAACAGACCAAGGTTAAGAATCTTGGAAAGCGGAATATTCTGAGCAACTATATCCTTAGCTTTGGCATGAAGATGAAGTATGGTTTTCATCATAAGCTTTTGCTTTTCAAGCGGAACATAAGTATCATCGGCATGGAAGGCGTTCTGTTGTAAGAAACCTACACGAATTACTCTTGCTGTTTCAATTACAAGCTTCTGGTCATCGGGGAGTACATCCGAACCGATGAGCTTTACGATTTCCATAAGTGAACTTTCTTCCTGTAAAAGTGCGCTTATTCTGTTTCTGTATTCAATAAAATCCTCACCGAGATTTTCCCTGAACCACGGATCAAGGTCGTTAAAATACTCGCTGTAGCTGTCCATCCAGTTAATTGCGGGATAATGTCTTGAATAAGCAAGAGCCTTATCAAGAGCCCAGAAACATCTTGTAAAACGCTTTGTGTTCTGTGTTACAGGCTCAGAGAAGTCTGAACCCTGCGGAGAAACCGCACCGATAAGCGTTACAGAACCTTCGCCGCCGCTGAGAACCTCAGCACGACCGCCACGCTCATAGAACTCGGCAAGTCTTGAAGGAAGGTACGCAGGGAAACCTTCTTCGGCAGGCATTTCTTCAAGTCGGCCTGAAATCTCACGGAGAGCCTCAGCCCAACGGGATGTTGAGTCAGCCATCATGGCAACATGGTAACCCATATCTCTGTAATATTCGCCAAGAGTAATACCTGTGTAAATTGAAGCCTCACGAGCTGCAACAGGCATATTTGATGTGTTGGCGATAAGTACGGTTCTGTCGGTCATAGGACGCTGTGACTTTGGGTCAATAAGCTCTGAGAATTCCTCAAGAACCTGGCTCATCTCGTTACCACGCTCACCGCAACCGACATAGATGATGATATCGGCGTCGCACCATTTTGCAAGCTGGTGCTGAGTCATTGTTTTACCTGTACCGAAACCGCCCGGAATAGCTGCTGTACCGCCCTTTGCAATAGGGAAGAGAGTATCAATAACTCTCTGACCCGTGATAAGCGGAACAGATGATGTAAGTCTTTCCTTAACAGGACGGGAAGTTCTGATTGGCCACTGCTGACAAAGGGTAAGGTTGTGCTCAACGCCTTCGTCATCCTTGATTACAACAACTGTATCAAAGAGCTTGTAGTCGCCGTTGGGATTAACCTTTACAACTTCACCCGAAAGCTCAGGCGGAACCATAAGTCTGTGTTCAATGATAGGAGTTTCGGGGAGAGTAGCGTAAATTTGACCGCCCTCAAGCTTGTCACCGACTTTGACCTTCATTGTAACATTCCACAGCTTCTTGTCATCAAGAGCAGAAACTGAAGAACCACGGTTAATAAACGCACCTGCTTCTTCTTCAATAGCCTTCAGCGGTCTTTCGATACCGTCAAAGATGTTATCAATAATACCGGGGCCGAGAAGAACATTCATAGGAGCACCGGTACCCTCAACGGGATCGCCCGGTTTAAGTCCTGTTGTTTCCTCATAAACCTGAATAGTTGTGATGTCGTCTGTAATACCGATGATTTCACCAACAAGCTTTTGCTTGCCTACATGAACCATTTCCATCATCTCAAAGCTGTCGGTATTTTTTACGGTAACAACAGGTCCGTTTATTCCATATATAACATTGTTGTTTTCCATATTATTACCATCTCTTTCAAAAGAAATTAACAGTCAGCAAGATTAAAGCACACTCAGTCCGGAATTTTCAATAAACCATTCTTTCTGTGCATAGAGCTTGCTGTCAAGAGTTTCATCGGCAACAATATTCATTGCCTTGCAAAAGCCTTTGATTCCGCCGATTTTAATTGATTTGTCGGCAACAACCTCGGTGCTTCCTGCAAAAACTGCCTTGATTTTGTCTGAGTTCTTCATATCTCTTTCGTTGACATAAACAACACAGTCATTGTCTGCAAAAAGCTTAGCAACTTCCTTTGCACTTTTTACAAGGCTGTTTGAGTAATCTGATGTTTTTGTGTATTCAACAAGCTTTTCTTCAGCCTTTTTAAATACGCTTTCAGTCATTTCAGCTCTCTCGAGAAACAGTTTTTTCTGACCTTCCTGAATTTTCTTTGCAAGAATACCAGTCTGCCTGTTTCTTGATTCTTCAAGTTTGTCCTTGATATATTTTTCGCTGTCATGTCTGCCTTTTTCGGTTGCCTCTTTCAGCTTTTCTTCTTTAAGCTGAGCAACCTCTGTCTGCATGGCACTTCTTTGTTCATCAGCATATTTTTTAATGGCTTTCAGAAAGTTATCTGTTTTGTTTTTGGAGTTTTCCATTAAAAATAACCTCCCTGAATAAATTCAGATATGTGATAATTACAGCTTTACGCCGATTGCGTCCTGAACATATTTTGTAATACTGTCCTTGGTTCTTCCGTTACCGTGACGGTCGGGAATTTCAACAATAAGCGGCTGTTTGCGGTTAAGCTTGAGGTCATAAATAAGGTCGGGACAGAGCGAAACAAGTGTTTCCGTAATAAGAATAACTGCAATATCATCCCTGTTCACAGCCTTTTCAAGCTCACTGCGTACCTCATCCTCCTGATGAACAACTACGCCTTCAATACCTGCAAATCTCATACCCATTTTGGTATCGACATTATCACTTATAAGAAAAAATTTCATAATAATCAATCCTTAACGAAACTTAAATCGCTTAAATTATCTTGCAAAGATAAGAAGAATTGAAACGAGCATACCGTAAATAGCGATACCTTCACCAAGTACAACGAAGATGATTGCCTTACCGAATGCCTTAGGATCTTCACTTGTAGCACCGATAGCGGCAGGAGCAGCGTTACCAACGGCAATACCACCGCCGATACATGAAAGACCTGTTGCAAGAGCGGCACCGATATATGCAAGACCGTCAGCCATACCCGATGTAGCTGCAGCGGCATCACCTGTAGCAGCACTTGCTACGATAGGGCATACCATGCAGAATGCAAATACAGCAGCGAATGAGCAAATCTGAGTAAGAACTGTTTTCTTTCTGTTCTTGCCGTGTTCAAAAGCCTTTACTGCAAGAATTGCAGATGCACAAAGGAATACTACCGGAACAGCTAACATAATTAAATTGAATAACATAATAATACCTCCAAAAAATTATCAATCAATATTTAATTTAACAGGTTCGTAAGGTCTGCCTTCACCGGAATAGAAACGGCTGAACATCTCGTAATATTCAAGTCTTAACACCTGAATTGCAACAAGAAGCGCCTCAAGAACCATTACAAAAACATTACCAAAAACAACTACGGGCCAGTATGCTACTGCGGGAGCTGTTTGGGCAAGTACGAAAACAACCGTCATCATACCTGCGTGTACAAGAACGAATGCACCGACTCTTAAAAAGCTTACCGTGTTTGTAACATACTCAAGCAAAAATTCGATTGACTCGATAGCATGCTCAAGAATATATCCGCCCCAGCTTTCGGGCTGCCAGTCTTTTTCACCGGCGATAAGAAGTCCGAGAGGCTCACCAAAGAAGATGAGCAGATAGGGGAGAACGATAAGGCAAAGAATGTATGCAAGGGAAAATACCTGCAGACCCAATACGAGCTGTCCTGCAACACCGAAAATAATTGAACAGTAGAATACAAGACCTGCACAACCGCTTGATCCGAACAAGGCTCTTCCAACATCTCCCTGCTTGAAGGAACTGTAAATATTAAGTCCCATAGCAACCACAACAAGCGAAATACCTATTGCAACAGCCGCAAGAAGAATCATTACAATTGAGCCTGATGACATTACTTCAATCGGTTTTTCATCAAGTCCGAAGAGTGCCTTATAAAGAGGATCAAGCACATGCTCAAATCCGAACACACTTCCGAACACACAGCCGAATATCGCAGAAGAAATTCCGCACGGCACAAGAATCTTACCGATTTTCATTTTCCTGAGTTTCCACATAAGCGCACCGACAATTGATACACAAATGCCCTGACCGAGGTCAGCAAACATTATGCCGAATATAATGACATAAGTGATAGCGATAAAGAGTGACGGATCAATTTCGTTATATTTCGGAACACCGTACATCTCTGTGTAATATTCAAACGGTTTTGCAAGGAAACAGTTTTTGAGTTTGACAGGCGGCGATTTTGCAATCTCCGTCTTGCCGTCTGAAAAATCTACATTGACGCTGGCAATTTTTTTGAGTCTGCGTCTGAGAGGCTTAGCATCCTCTGTAGGAACCCAACCTACAATGATAAAGCTTTTGCTGTATTGCAATGCTTTTGTGCGGATTTTGGCATAAAGATTAAGCTCTTCAAGCTTAGAAAGATATTTACAGATTCTAACCTCATACTTGTTAACATAATCGTCAACTCGCTTCTGAGCTTCTTTAAGCTTTTCCTCAAGATGGGGAATAAGACTCTCAAGTTTTTTCAGATGAATTCTCGGTGTGTCATTAACTCCGAGAACATCGCATTTTTCAAAATATAATCCCGAAAAGATTCTGTCAATTTCCTCGGTTTTATCAATCGGAGCAAAATAAACACCCCAATAGTGTGATTTGTCTTCGGTACAGACAATAAAATCTACATAAGGATTATCTTTATAGGCTGAAAGCTTTTCAAAGCTTTCCTTAGGCAATCTGCCAAAGCGTGAACTGATATACTTTAAGGTTAAAACCTTTTCAATTTCAACCCCAAGTCCGACAAAGTGTGTGGTTTCAACAAGATTTTCCTTTGCCTGCATCAGCTGTTCTTCAACAAACAGCCTGTCATCTGCAAGAACTTCAATGTCGCTGTTTATCTGATTTGTAAACAGCTCAATTTCTTTAAAGGTCGGATTAAAGTCACTTACATCAACAAGATTAAACTTGCGTTTTGTAAGGCTTAATGTTGCTTTAAGAGTGTTAAGAGGTTCAGCATAGATGTTTTTTGATTGCAGATGTGTAAAATCCTTTGTGTTGCTGTAGAAAGATGAAACATCATCGGGATGGAACACACCTGATTCACCAAGTACCGATATTACATTATCAATATCATTTGTAAGCCCGATAATGCTTACGGCCTGCATGGTTGAAACAGCCAAATTTTAATCACCTCTTCTTAACAGTCATCACATTTATTATTTAATAAGCAATGACTGCGTAAGTTTATTGTCAAGTTCATATCTTGTGCCCTCAATCAGAGTGACAATATTCATCAGCTCTGTTTCGGCAACAAAAATATATGAAATCATTACAACCGAAGGGTTGTTGGAAAAGTGCATATTTTTCCTTGCAAGCCTGTATTTTACTCTCGGTGAAATATCGCTTGCATAAACATATCCGATTTTATCAATCAATCTTCCGTTATGCGTATTCTGCATAATTGAGAATATCTCGCCCGAAGATTCCGCCTTACACATCATGTCAACGGTCTTTTCGCTGAGATTTGTGTAATCAAGCAAGAGGTTTGCTTTGATATCATCGGGAGAAAGCTTATAATACTTTTTCAATCTCAGAATTCTCGAGAAAATATTATAATCGTTAATCGTAAAGAAAAAATTGATAAGCTCGTGCTTTTCCTGCCCTTTTGTTGTAGCTTTAATCAGTTTTGTTAGTTTTCCGAACACCAAGTTATACAGCTTGTTCTCAATGTCCGATATTGGAAGTCGATTTTTCTCATCAGGAGAAAATTGCTTGAGAATATCGTAGAATTGGGAGGACTGTGTGGCGTTCAGAAACTCTTCATAATTTTTTGCGTTGGCAAGCTTGTTAACATCTATTTCCGTATGCTTTGAAATATACCCCGGGAATTGATAGATGAACTTGTCAGTCGAGTTTGAACTGAGCAGGATAAGGAATCTTATAATCTGCTCAACCTCTAATGTCGAGATAATGTACGATGACAAACCCGAGCTTACGCTCGAATCGTATCTGCACAAAGAGTCAAATTCATAGAAAAGGTTTTGCCTCAAAAGAGCCTCAAGCCGTCCTCTGTGAATTTCACGCTCACTGACATCCGTCAGAGCCTTGGAGTAATGCGTATTATTTTTAAGATACGACATAATCTCTCCGACGCTCTGGCATGCAAGCAAACTCTGGTAATCCTTTTCGGTAAGTCTGTTGCCGAACTTTGACCTTGCTTTTGTCAGAACTGCAAACGAAGTTTTTGACATTATCCGCATACACCTCCTTGTAAACAGTAAATGGAATGTTACTGTGCAACCGTTCTTTTGACGATTTCGTCAACCCACTTGTCACAGTTGAGTTTAAAATCAGAGTCAAGCTTGATATGCACTGAATTGTGCTTGCCCTGAATTTCCTCCCATTGCTGTTCGGCTTTCTTTGTTTCCTGAATGTCGTTGCGTTTCACAACCTCTTCAGCTTTTGCCATGAAGTCGTCATAAATCTTCTTCGTTTCGGCTTCAATAGTTTTGGAAAGTTCCTCTTTTTCTTCAAGAGTATCCTTTTCCATGGCTTTGGCTTCGTTGTCGGCATCAACGATTTTTTTAATCATATTCTCCATAAAACCACCCCCGTGAAAAATCAGTTTTTAAGCGCCTGAAGCGGAGCCGGAATTCTTCCGCCACGCTTAATAAATGCCTCCGGTGAACCTTTCCTTACAGGCATAACGGGACCTCTGCCGAGCAGTCCGCCGAAATTAAGTTCTTCGCCTGCACTTTTTCCGATAGCCGGAATAAGTCTTACCGCAGTTGTTTTGGTATTTACCATACCAATTGCAGCCTCATCTGCAATAATTGCAGAGATAACCTCGGGAGTTATGTCACCGGGTACTACAATCATGTCAAGACCAACCGAACATACGGCTGTCATTGATTCAAGTTTTGTAATATCAAGGTAACCTTCGGTAGCGGCATGAATCATACCTGCATCCTCGGAAACGGGGATAAAAGCACCGCTCAGACCGCCGACATGGGAAGAAGCCATAACGCCGCCTTTTTTAACAGCGTCATTAAGAAGTGCAAGTGCAGCGGTTGTACCGTGGCATCCGCACACTTCAAGTCCCATCTCCTCAAGAATATATGCAACACTGTCACCGACAGCAGGTGTCGGGGCAAGTGAAAGGTCAACAATACCAAAGGGAACACAAAGTCGCTTGCTTGCTTCTCTTGCAACAAGCTGTCCCATACGGGTGATTTTGAATGCAGTTTTCTTAACCATATCTGCAATTTCCGTGATGTCTTTTCCTGCACCGTCTTTTGCAAGAGCGGCTCTTACAACGCCGGGACCCGATACACCGACATTGATAACAGTATCGGCTTCACCGACACCGTGGAAAGCACCCGCCATAAACGGGTTGTCTTCGGGAGCGTTACAGAATACAACGAGCTTTGCGGCACCGATGCAGTTTCTGTCGGCTGTAACTTCTGCAGCCTGCTTAACGACCTTACCCATCATCTTAACAGCATCCATATTGATGCCGGCTTTTGTAGAACCGATATTTACAGATGAACAAACGAAATCGGTTTCGCTCAAGGCCTGTGGAATACTCTCAATAAGAGCGTAGTCACCGCTTGCAAAACCCTTCTGAACAAGAGCGGAATAACCGCCGATGAAGTTTACGCCGAGTTCCTTTGCGGCTTTGTCAAGAGTGTGGGCAAACTTGACAACATTCTTGCTCTGGCACGGAGCGGCTACCATACCGATAGGGGTAACTGAAATTCTTTTATGGATAATCGGAATACCAAATTCCTTCTGGATGTCTTCACCTGTTTTAACAAGGTCTTTTGCATTTCGACAGATTTTGTCATAAACCTTTGTGCAAGCCTTATCAATGTCCTCGTCAATGCAGTCAAGCAATGAAATACCCATTGTAATTGTTCTTACATCAAGGTTTTCATTGTCTATCATATTTATGGTTTCAAGTATATCTCTTGTTTCTAACATATTATGTATATCCTTTCAATTCGGTAGCACTGATCAAATTCTGTGCATGCTGTTAAAGATGTCCTCGTGCATAACATGAACCTTTGTATTTGTTGATTCTCCGACTGCTTTGAGGTTTGTACGGAGCTGCTCAAATCCGATGTTGGATTTGTCAATTTCAACAAGCATAATCATAGCAAACATATCCTGAAGAACACTCTGTGTTACTTCCACGATATTAACATCAGCCTTTGAACAGGCCTCTGAAACTTTTGCAAGGATTCCAACGCTGTCTTTACCGATTACTGTGATAACTGCCTTCATTTTTTACCTCCTGTTTATGCAGATTTTCGTTGGGATTCTGCATAAAACTGCTTTTCTTTATTTGTGCATATTATATAACTAATTTTTAATAAAGTAAAGTGCAATATTGAAAAAATTTTTTTCATATGTTATCATCTTTTTTGTGAGGTGTTTTACTAATGAAAATATGTGATATTCATACCCATTCAAGCAACTCTTTTGATGCTGAAAATACAGTTGAAGAAATGTGCAACTGTGCCTGTAACAAGGGACTTTTTGCACTTGCAATCACCGACCACTGCGAAGCTCCCGAGATTTTGCTCGGCTCTGAAAGTGAGTACGGAGATTTCAGCAAATTAATTCCAAAATCGAATTATGAAACTTCGATTATGCAAGATAGATACAAGGGTAAAATCAAAATACTGAGAGGCATTGAACTCGGTGAGCCGATGCACAATGACGAATGTACAAAAAAAGCACTTTGTTTTGGAGATTTTGACATAATAATCGCATCCGTGCATAACCTGAGAAACAGACCGGATTTTTATTATATGGATTTCAAAAAAGAAGATGCACATATAATTCTCGATATGTACTTTGATGAACTTCTCGAAACCGCCTCTTTTGACAGCTTTTGTACTCTTGCACATCTTACATATCCGTTGAGATATATTAAGCGTGATACGGGCGTTATTCCGAATCTTTCACCGTACAGAGATAAGATTGACCTTATCTACGAAACACTTATTAAAAAGGATAAGGCTCTTGAAATTAATGTTTCGGGACTGTTCAAGGGACTCGGTGAAACTCTCCCTGCATTTGATGAAATTAAACGCTATCACGACCTTGGAGGCAAGTACATAACCCTCGGAAGTGACGCACATAATATAAATGATGTCGGCAGAGATATTGAAAAGGGGATAGAGCTTGCTTTTAAAGCCGGATTCAAATCATACTATATATATGAAAACTGTTGCCCTTATGAAATAACAATTGAATAACAAAGAATTAAAATAGTTCTTAAAAGCAAAAAGAGGATTTCGCACTGATATGATGTGAAATCCTCCTTGTTTTTTTGAATCCAATATTTAACTGTAGCACAGTATACTGCACTTTTCTGAAAATTGCAATACCTTTTTACAAAGTTTTTGCAAGATTTTTTATGTAATCCTTCAATAAATCTTTTGTTTCAGGGTGTTCAAGCCCAATTTCTATCTGAGCCTGCAAGATTCCGAATTTATTGCCCATATCGTATCTCTTGCCCTCAAACTCAACGGCTGTCATTCCTTTTGTTATTGCAATCTCTCTCATTGCGTCTGTAAGCTGAATTTCTCCGCCGATTCCGGGTTTTGTATTTTCGAGAATTTCGAAAATTTCAGCCGGGAGCACGCATCTGTCAAGAATCGAATAAAGTGAAAGAACTTCTTCGGGAGTCTGCGGTTTTTCCTTCATGTCCGTACAGGCAAAAATATTGTCGTGCATATGTTCAACTTTGAGCGAACCGTACTTGTGAATGTCTTTGGCGTCAACCTTTTTAACACCTACAACTCCTTCACCGTATTCACCGTAATGATCAATGAGCTGTTTGATTGCAGGAACCTTGCCTGTAATAACGCCGTCACCGTACATAACGGCAAAAGGTTCATTGCCTACAAAAGATTTTGCTTTGAGAACGGCATGTCCAAGGCCTTTCATTTCTTTCTGTCTGATAAAAGAAATGTTTGCAAGGTTTGAAATATTTCTGACTGTTTCAAGAAATTCTGTTTTGCCACTCTTTTCAAGCAGACTTTCAAGTTCGGGAGAAGCGTCAAAATGATCCTCCATAAGTCCTTTGCCACGGTTTGTGATGATGAGAATATCTGTAATTCCTGCCGCAACAGCCTCCTCAACTATGAACTGGATAGTTGGTTTGTCAACGATAGGATACATTTCTTTCGGCATATTTTTTGTTGCGGGAAGAACTCTTGTACCGAGTCCCGCCGCCGGGATAACCGCCTTTGTTATACGCATAATATTCCTTCTTTCTCATTAAACTTTTTACTTATTATGTTTCTATACATTTATTACGGTGTTTCTGTCGTTTACATTAAGAACATCGGCAGATAATTGACAACAAGAAAAGCAAAAGCTACAGAAACAGCAATCGGGAGATTTACTCCGCCTTTTGTTTCGAGTGCCTCATTCAAAAGCTCTTTATTTGTTGTACTTTTTATATTTTTAATTTTCTTAACAGAGTGATTGTAGTAACATTTATTTGCAATTAAACCGCTGATAACCATTACTATAAGTGAAACCGCATTTGCAAGCAGAGGAGAGAGAAACAGTAAAAACTCAGTCGGTGAAAGTCCGAAAGAGTTACCAAGCGAAAGCACCTGTCCGGATTGCTGAGCCTGTACTATGCCTGTGTAGATAGATTTCCAAGCGGGAAGCGATGAAATATAAGCAGAACCTACCATTGAACCGAGTACGAGAGCTGAGAACAATACGCCTAAGCCGTACATTTTTCGGTACAGAAAATATATTCCCGATAAAATAAATGCGGAAAAATTGAATCTGCTCTTTTTAAACTTATTGATAAAGTTGAAAATCCTCAGATAATAAGGGGTGTTCTTACCAATGAATTTTGCGGCTTCACCTGCAGTGATATCGTCAACAAGCGGTTCGTCGCTCTTCATTCCTGCCATAGGATCAAAAGCGGCAGCCATTTGCGGATTTGCCTGACCAAAAGGAACACCAAACGGCGGCATACCTTGATTCTGATTGAAATTCGGGTTTGGCTGACCGTTATTCTGATTCTGCTGAAAGTTCGGATTGTTTTTGTCATCACCGTAAAGCGGTGCGCCGCAGTTGCAGCAATAGAACATTCCTTTCGGATTTTCCGCTCCGCAGCGCTTGCAAAGAACTACACCGTCTTTAGCGTCCTGCTCTGCCTGTTGTTCGGCCTCTTCCAGCTGTTCCTTTTCAAAAGAAAAATCAGCACCGTGTTTGTCTGCAAAATGACAATGACCTTCTTTTTCATAACATTCTCTGTGATGCGGTGTTCCGCATTCAGGGCAGACTACAACATCGTCACCCTTTTTGAACTGTTTGTCACATACCGGACATTTGTATTCTGTAAATTCCATTATAAACCTCCAAAGGATACACGATACGGTGTACCTATACACCTTAATTATAACAAATAGTATTGACAAATGCAACTTGTTTTTGTGTATAAGTTTACTTATGAATAAAATAGCTGTTTTTCTTTACTTTTGTGGATGTTTTTGCTATAATATTAAATTGTGAAAGGATAAACTATATTCAGAAAGGTACATGTTTATGGTACAGTTTGAGGAATTACTTTTAAAGCTTCAGGCTCTCAAGCCTGAAATAGACGATTTGTCCGATGCACTCGGTATGAAGGGCATGCTCTCGGAGATTCAACAGCTTGAACTCAAGGCAACCGAGCCGGGATTTTGGGACGATGTGGAAAAATCACAAAAGGTTTTACAGCGTACGGGCTCTTTAAAGGGCAAGGTTGAGGCTTACGAAGGTCTTGTTGCCAAATACGAGGATACTCACGCTTTGATTGAACTTGCAAATGAGGAAGAGGACGAATCTCTTCTTGAAGAGGCAGAAAGCGAAGTTGAGGCTGTCAAGGAAAATCTTGAAAAACAGCGTTTGCAGACTTTGCTCACAGGCGAATATGATAAAAATAACGCAATTCTTACATTTCACGCAGGTTCGGGCGGAACAGAGGCTCAGGACTGGGCTGAAATGCTTTACAGAATGTACACCCGTTGGGCAGAGGCTCACGGCTTTAAGGTTAAAGAAGTTGACTACCTTGACGGCGATGAGGCAGGACTTAAAAGTGCCGTGCTTCTTGTTGAAGGTGAAAATGCTTACGGCTACTTAAAGAGCGAGGCAGGCGTTCACCGTCTTGTTCGTGTATCTCCGTTTGACTCGGCAGGCAGAAGACACACAAGCTTCTCATCTCTTGAGGTTATGCCGGAAATTGCAAAAGATACAGAGGTTCACATTCCGCCCGAAGATATCAAAATGGATGTTTACCGTGCCAGCGGTGCAGGCGGTCAGAAGGTCAACAAGACTTCATCTGCTGTTCGTCTTACTCATATCCCTACCGGTATCGTTGTTGCCAGTCAGGTTGAACGCAGTCAGTATCAGAACCGTGATGTTGCTATGAATATGCTTATTTCAAAGCTCGTTGAAATCAAAGAGCGTGAGCATCTTGAAAAGATTGAGGACATCAAGGGCGTTCAAAAGGAAATTACCTGGGGTTCACAGATCCGAAGTTATGTATTTATGCCGTATACAATGGTAAAAGACCACAGAACAGGCTTTGAAACAGGTAACATTCAGGCTGTTATGGACGGCGATCTTGACGGCTTTATCAACGCATATTTAAAGTGTGCAAGTCTTGGCACACTTCAGAAATAAATTTCATATTATACGGAAAGGCTATGAATTAGTATGAAGTATTTAGTAATGCTCTGTGACGGTATGGCTGATGAGCCAAACGCACAGCTTGATAATTCAACTCCTATGGCAAAGGCTGATAAGCCTTGTATGGATTACCTTGCCTCAAAGGGCGAGGTCGGAATGGTTAAAACCGTTGCCGAAGGACTCAAACCCGGCAGCGATGTTGCAAACCTTTCGGTTCTCGGTTATGAGCCTGCTGTTTATTACAGCGGTCGCTCTCCGCTTGAGGCGGCAAGTATCGGTATTGACCTTAAAGACACCGATGTAACATTAAGATGTAACCTTGTAACTCTGTCCGGTGAAGAAAACTACGAGGACAAGTCTATGGTTGACTATTGTGCAGGTGATATTTCAACAGAAGAAGCAAGAGAACTTATCAATTATGTTGAGGAAAAGCTCGGCAACGATATTTTTAAGTTCTATTCGGGTGTTGCATACCGTCATTGTCTTGTATGGAAAAACGGCAATCCTCATCCGGGCGAACTCACACCTCCTCACGATATCTCAGGTCGTGTAATTAAAGAATATATTCCAAAGGGTGACGATACTGCCGCTCTCTATGATTTGATGAAGAAAAGCTATGATTTGCTCAAAGATCATCCTGTAAACAAGGCAAGAGTTGAAAAAGGACTTCGCCCCGCTAACTCAATTTGGCTCTGGGGCGAGGGTACAAAACCCGCTCTTGACAGCTTCTTCGGCAAGTTCGGCAAAAAGGGCAGTATGATTTCTGCTGTTGACCTTCTCAAAGGTATCGCAATTTGTGCCGGCATGAAGAGCGTTGATGTTGAGGGTGCAACAGGCTATATTGACACAAACTTTGACGGAAAGTGCAAAGCCGCCATTGATGAATTCAAAAACGGTGCGGATTTTGTATATATCCATGTTGAAGCTCCCGATGAATGCGGTCACAGAGGAGAGATTGAAAATAAAGTAAAGGCTATTGAACTCATTGATGAGCATATTCTCAAGCCTGTAACCGATTTTCTCAGAACATTTGATGATTTTGCAGTACTCGTATGTCCAGATCATCCCACCCCTCTTTCTATTCGCACACACACTTCAAATCCTGTTCCTTATCTTATCTATGACAGCAAAAACGAAGTTGACAGCGGCGTAAGCAAATTCTGTGAAGAAGAGGCTAAAAAGACAGGCAACTATATTGAAAAAGGTTTCACAATGATGGATTACTTCCTTTCAAAATAATTTTTTGCTCTGTACTACATAATAAACCAAAAAAATAACATCCTTGCAGATATAATGAAATTAAAAATCTGTAAGGATGTTTTTATGTTGTATTTGTTCATTATCATAACAATAATGAGTGTGATTACCTTGTTTGTAATTGCGTTTTCTTATGCAGTAAAATTCCTTATCGGAATAATAATTAAACTTATACGCAAAAACGATTTAGATAAGTTTTAATGCTTCAACAAGAGCCTTTGAAAGCTGATCGGGGCAGGATGTGCCTCTGCCACGGCAGTCAATGCCTTTTAATCTGTCAACAGCGTCTTTTGCGTCCATACCTTTAACAAGCATACAAATGCCCTGAGTGTTGCCTGAACAGCCGCCCACAAACTCACAGCTTGTGATTTTACCGTTGTCATCAAGTTCAAGATTAATCTGTCTGGAGCAAACTCCCGTAGGAAAATATGAATATTTCATTGTAATACCTCTTTTCATAATTTGAAATCATATTATCACAGAAACAGAAAAAAATCCAGATTATTTTATTTTTTTGTTTTTAAAATTGAAAATCTATGTTATAATTTAAATACAGATTGCACTTTGTTACAAACTTTGCTCCCTGTTATGAAAGCAGAGCGTTGTTCTGATTAAAATCCAAGTGCAGATGTTCCACAGCTCTGATAGAATGGAACTATTATAAATATTGTAACAGACATTTACAAAAAGCAAATCACAGAAAGTAGGATATAATGTCAATTAATATAGATTTGGGAGCATGGAACTCAATTTTTGCAGTTCCCTCCAAAGTAGTCGATGAAGGATTAAAATTTTCTGACGGCGTAAAGCTTAAAGTCCTTTTGTTTGTCCTTCGTAATGCAGGTCGTTCCGTTGACGACACAGAAATTTCAAAGGCAACAGGTGTCAATGTAACCGATATTCCCGAGGCGCTTGACTATTGGGTAAGTATGGGTGTGTTTAATCGAATTGAAAATACCTTTACTCCCGTAAAAAATAACGAGAAATTTGTTCCTACACCGCAAACTCCTGCTCAAACGGAACAGACACCGCAACCTGTTCAGACTGTTTTACAGCCACAACAGACAGTGCCACAGCCTGTTCAAGCGGTTCAAGAGCCTGTAAAACAGGAAACAGAACAGTCACCAAAGGAAAACGCAGAAGAACCGCAAAAACATTTTACGGCTACAAGACCGCAAAAGCCTGATTTTGTATTTACGGCACAAAGGCTTGCGGTTGATGAAGAATTAAAAATGCTTGTTGAAGAAACGCAGACAACACTCGGAAAAGTTCTTTCAAATTCCGATATTGCAACTCTGCTTATGCTCAAGGACACCTGCGGACTTCCACTTGATGTTATCTTTATGCTTATACATTATTGTGCAAGCATTGATAAGGGCAATATAAGAACAATTGAAAATATCGGTATTCAATGGGCAAATGACGGTGTTTATTCGCTTGAGGCGGCTGATAACAAGATTAAGCAGATTCAAAAAACAACGGCAAACTTTTCAATTGTTTCAAAAGCATTTGGACTTAAAAATGTCGGTTCTCCTACAAAGAAACAGCTTGAATACGGTGACAAGTGGGTAAGCGAGTGGAAGTTTTCGCCCGAAATGCTCAGAGAGGCGTATGAAAGATGCGTTGATACAAAGGGAACAATGAATCTTCGCTACATTGACGGAATCTTAAAGCGTTGGAATGCAAGCAATCTGCACACGCTTGACGAACTTCATAAGTATGAAAAATCAGCGTCAATGCCGTCGCAGAAACAGTCGTCATCTTATGATATTAATGAACTCGACAAATTTAATTCACTTGATAATTTTTAATTAAGAGGTTGGTATGGGATACAGCAATAGTGTTTATAAGGCTGCTTCGGACACATTACATGAACGCAGACTTAACGCCGAAAAGGCAGCGGAAAGAAGAAAAGAAGAGGTTTATAAAAAATTCCCCCGTGTGAAAGAACTTGAAAAACAGATTTCCGTGGGCGGAATCAAAACAGCCCGAGCAGTCCTTGCGGGCGGAGATGTGAAGGATGCCGTTTCAAAGCTTCGTGATCAGAATCTTGCAATGCAGGCAGAGGTCAGGAAAATCCTTACAGATAACGGTTATCCCGAAAATTATTTTGAACCCGATTATTTTTGTAAGAAATGTAATGACAAGGGCTATTGTGACATAAACGGCAAAACTGTCAGATGTTCATGCATGAAGTCTGCTCTCATAGCCTGTGCATGTGCCGAGCTTAACAGAAACGCTCCGCTGTCACTTTCTACATTTGAGAGCTTTAATCTTGAATATTATGACAAGACTGTTGATCCAAAGCTTAAGGTATCTCCTTACGACCATATGAGCAGAGTTTTAAGATATTGTCAGAATTATGCCGACAATTTTAACTCACATTCGGAAAGTATACTTATGAAAGGTGCAACCGGACTCGGCAAAACTCATTTGTCACTTGCAATTGCAAACGAGGCAATAAAGAGGGGATACGGTGTAATTTATGCGTCTGCTCCGCAACTTGTTTCAAAGCTTGAAAAAATATATTTTTCAAACAAGGAAGATGATTCAACATTCGATATGCTTGTTGAATGCGACCTCCTTATTATAGATGACCTCGGAACGGAATTTCATTCTCAATTTTCCGTATCACAGCTTTACAACATTTTTAACTCAAGGATGTTGTCAAACAAGCCCGTAATTATAAATACAAATCTGACAATAAGAGATTTGCAGGAGAATTATACTGACAGATTTGTTTCAAGAATCTGCGGAAATGCCCGTCAACTTGATTTTTTGGGCAGAGATATAAGGATCAGACGAAAATAATTTTAAAATATTTTCGTCAAAAATCCTGTTGCTGTCGGCTGTTTTGAGGGTCTGAAAACTTTTTTGAAAAAATTTTAAAAAAAGTATTGACTTTTTGAACGATATGTCTTATAATTCATATCGTTGCAAGTTCGGTAGCAATTACATCTTGTGGAATAGTGTAACGGTAGCACGACAGACTCTGACTCTGTTTGTTGGGGTTCGAATCCCTATTCCACAGCCACAGCCCCGAAGTTATTCGGGGCTCTTTTATTTCGAGGTGTAGCGCAGTTTGGTAGCGCACATCGTTCGGGACGATGGGGTCGCAAGTTCGAATCTTGTCACCTCGACCAGTTTAGCGCCGAACTTTTTTAAGTTCGGCGCATTTTCTTTTTTTAAAATTTGGAGGTAATTTTATAAAAAAAGTAATTTCGCTTGCAATTGCTCTTGTTCTTTGCCTTTCGATATTTGCAGGTTGCGGTGCAAAGGAAGTTAATCTTGCTGATCTTATGGATAAGATGAATTCCGAGTACAGCGTAGATGCAACAAAGTATGAAACAAAGGATGATATGTACAAATATTACAATATCAATGCCGACGATATCAAGCAGTTTGCCGCTGAGGTCGGTAAGTCTGATACAGACAGCGAAAATACAGAGGTAGTTCTTGTTGAGGCAACTGATTCAGATGCTGCTTCAAGAGTTGAAACTGCTCTTACAAACCGCTATAATTCAATCTTTCAGCAGAACGCTTCCTATTCGGCTGAAAAGCTTGATATGGTGAAAAATTGTAAGGTTACAAAAGACGGTAACTTTGTTACAATGATTATCGGCGAAAAGGCATCTGATATGCTTAAAATGTTTAATGACAGCATTAAATAATTCATTTAAAATTTACTGAGGGCGAACATCGTTCGCCCCTTTCTTTTGCAATATTTTAAGGCAGGTTAAAAATGGTACAGACTGAGATTCAAAAAAACTTTTCACATATGAATGATATGCAGAAACAGGCTGTTTTCTGCACAGAAGGACCTTTGCTCATACTTGCAGGTGCCGGTTCGGGCAAAACAACTGTTCTCGTTAACAGAATAGCCTACATTTTGCAGTGTGAGCTTTGTAAACCATGGCAGATACTTGCCATTACTTTTACCAATAAAGCCGCAGGAGAGCTTAAAGAACGAATCTGTGCGGCTGTTCCCGAGGGCGGTGCCGACATCTGGGCGGCTACCTTTCATTCAACCTGTGCAAGAATCCTTCGCAGATACGGCGACAGAATCGGTTATACAAGTCATTTCACGGTTTACGGGACTGACGATCAGAAAAAACTCGTCAAGGATATTTTAAAGCAACTCAATATTGCCGAAAAAACTTTGCCTGTAAAATCAATCCTCTCCGAAATTTCAAAGGCTAAGGATAAAATGCTTACTCCCGAAGAAATGCGTAAAGAGGCCGAATTTGACAGCAGAAAAGCACAGATTGCAAAGGTTTATGAAATCTATCAGACAAAGCTTAAAACAGCCGACGCAATGGATTTTGACGATATGCTTTGCAATACCGTAAAGCTTTTTGAAACAGCACCCGATATACTTGACTATTACAGAAATCAGTTCAAGTACATCATGGTCGATGAGTATCAGGATACTAACAAGGTGCAGTATAAGTTTGTAAGCCTGCTTGCAAGCAAATACGGAAACATCTGCGTTGTCGGTGATGATGACCAGAGTATCTACAAATTCCGTGGTGCTACAATCGAAAATATTCTTTCTTTTGAAAATACATTTAAGAACGCAAAGATGATTCGCCTTGAACAGAATTACAGAAGTACACAGAATATCCTCAATGCCGCTAACGAGGTCATCTCAAATAACACAATGCGTAAGGGTAAAACTTTGTGGACCGAAAACGGTCAGGGCGAAAAAATCAAGGTACATACAGCCGAGAATGAGCGTGACGAGGCTAATTTCATTGCTCAGACTATTCTTGACGGTGTTGCCGACGGAAGAAAATATTCCGACTATGCAATTCTTTACAGAATGAATGCCCAGTCAAACGCAATTGAGCAGGCTTTGTCACGAAGCGGTGTTCCGCACCGTGTAATCGGCGGTCACAGATTCTATGACCGTGAAGAAATTCGTGATATGGTTGCATACCTTCAGGTTATAAATAATCCTCATGATGATGTCAGACTTTCAAGAATTATCAATGTTCCTAAAAGGGGAATAGGTGCGACAACCGTTTCCCATGCCGCAGACATTGCCGCAGGACTCGGCGAAAGCATTTACGATGTAATCAAGGAGGCGGAAAACTATCCGCAGCTTTCCCGTGCCTCTGCAAAGCTCAAAGCTTTTGTTGCACTTATTGACGGACTTATTGAAGCCGAGCAGAGCGGCGAATATTCTCTTGCAGAATTATATAACCTTGTGATTGAACACACATCATACGAACAGTATCTTAAAACCGAAAAGGACAACCCTGAAGTTCGTATTGAAAACATTGAAGAACTTTCTTCAAATATCGTCAAGTTTGAAGAGGACTACGGCGATGAGGCAGACCTCTCTGCATTTCTTGAAGAAATTTCTCTCCAGACCGATATTGATAACTACGATGCAGATGCAGATACCTGCGTAATGATGACATTACATTCGGCAAAGGGACTTGAATTTCCCGTTGTGTTCATCGCAGGCATGGAAGAAGGAATGTTTCCGTCCGTTGCAACAATGATGAATCCCGATGAACTCAACGAGGAAAGGCGACTTGCTTATGTCGGAATTACAAGAGCAAAGGAAATTCTCTATTTCACAAAAACAAATTCGAGAATGCTGTTCGGATCAACAAGCTATAATAAGGGATCAAGATTCTTAAACGAGATTCCCGATAATCTTCTTGAATACAGCGGCGGAAGAAAGCAGATGTTCACACAGGCGACTTCCGGGTTTGCATCGGGAACAGGTGAAAAAGTTTCCGTCGGCAAATCGTCGGGTAGCTCGTATTCACAGAATAAATCATTTGGATTTACAAAACCTCCTGTTAAGAGCGGTGCTGTATTCAATGTAGGAGATTGTGTTCAGCACAAGGTGTTTGGCAAGGGTATGGTAATGAAAGCCGAGAAAATGGGCAATGATACTATGCTTGAAATTGCCTTTGACAAAGCCGGCACAAAAACTCTTATGGCGAACTATTGCAGTAATATGAAAAAAATCTGAGGTGATTAAAGTGCTTATATCATCAAAAAAGGTTCTGTGTCTTGCAATGTCTGCGTTGACAGCTTTTTCTGTGTGCCTTACAGGTTGCGGAAAAGACACGCAGTCTTCTGTATCTGCTACCGAGAAAACAACCGCCGTGGCTGCCTCACAGCCTGTAACAAAGGCGGCAACCTCCGATGAGCAGACACAAGAACCCACATGGAACTATTCCGAACTCAAAAGAAAATCTTCCGATATTTCCGAAAATCTTGACGCAATAATAACCGATAACAAATTCAGGGGAACGGTTTATGTCAAAATCGGAAATGCTCTTGAGTATATCGGCACTAACGGATTTTCCGACAAGGACAGGCACACAAAGAATTCTACGGACACATGCTTTAGAATTGCTTCGCTCACAAAGCAGTTTACTGCTGTTGCGGTTATGCAGCTTGTTGAGAAGGGAAAGCTTTCACTTGATGATACAATCGACAAATATTTTCCGTCATATAAATACGGCAAAAAAATCACCGTTAAAAACCTGCTTACAATGACAGCGGGCATAAAGGATTACATTAACAAAGACGGCGATACCAATACTTATGCATACAACGAATCTCAGATTGAATATAAGGTTTCAGCCGAAAATTCCGCAAAGAAAAATAAAAAAGCCGTAATGGACTGGATACTTGATCAGGAACTTAATTTTGAACCCGATGAGAAGTATATGTACTCAAACAGTGCATATTTTCTTCTCGGTGATATCATCGAACAGGTCAGCAAAACCTCGTACGAAAAATATATTAAAGAGAATATCCTTAAACCGTCGGGAATGATGAACACTGGCTTTGAGAGCACAGATAAGCTCGCTGTAGGATATCAGGATATTTATGATAACGCATGGACATTGTATCCTGGAGTAGGATATTCTGCAACCGGTTTAATTTCCAACGTTCCCGATTTACTCAAATGGGTTGACGCTCTTTGTACAAACAAGCTCATTTCGGAAAAATCTTTTAAAGAAATGACAACGCCGTACAAGGGCAATTACGGCTACGGTTTTGTTGTATCAGAAGAAAGTAATGCGGTTTCTCACACAGGAAAAATCGACAAATATAATGCCGCTCTCGTTTTTACAAAAGACGAAAATCAAATTTATATAGCACTTTCAAATTATTCAAACAGCAGTCCGATTAATCTGTTTAATAACATTAATAAAACACTTGCCCCGTTTTACGGTTAATTTTCGGCTGTTAATCACAAAAAATCAAAACCTCCATAAAATGTATTGTTACAGTGCATTAATTGAACTGTCAATACTTTTACGGAGGTTATTTTTATGTCAGATGTACCTTTCTGTTCCTCGGAAAATGCATGCACCGAAGGCGGCGAGCAAACTAACGGTTGTGAACCTGTTTGTATCAATGTTTCACGAATCTATGACAGTTGCGGAGCAAAAGATTGCCTTTCGAATCTTCCTGTTATGTTTACCGAAGTAAACCAGAAAATTATTGATGGGGCTTGTTCCGTAAAGATAAGTAATGTGCGCATAATTACATCTACGGTAGAGGTTGAGCCTGTTGCGTTCCATCGTGGCTTTTATTCGGTTGATATGATGTACTATTTTGCCGTCACCGTTGAAGCCTATACAGCCGCAGGTGCGATTCCCGAAACTGTCACAGGTCTTGCAATGTACGGCAAAAGAGTTGTGCTTTACGGCGGTGAAGGCTGCGTAAAGTCATTCTCCAGCGACAAAGATGTTGTTTGCGATACATCAGATTCGGATTGTCCGTGCAAATATCCCTATTGCCTGCCGAGAGCAACGGTTCAAATTTCAAATCCAATGGCATTGTCTGCAAATCTACAGGATTACAATAATGCGAATCCGATAACTGTTTGCAGAACATTTCCAAGTTGTGTTATTGATTACCTTGACGGAGAACCTGCACAGCCTGAAACACAGCGAGTGCTTGTTACAATAGGTATTTTTACGATTACAAGGCTTGAAAGAGATGTACAGATTATGATTCCGTCATATGATTTTTGTGTTCCCCGCAAGGAATGTCCGTCAGCGCCCGATGATCCGTGCGAAGTTTTCAGTAAAATTGATTTTCCTACAGACTCATTCTTTCCGCCGAACGCAATACACCGTGGCGACCGTGACTCTTCTCATACATCTTCTTTTAAATGCGGTTGTGAAAACTGATTATACAGAAAAACGGGGCTGATTTCAGTCCCGTTTTGTTATGCTATTTTGAAATTGTTTCATAAAGTAATTTTATTCCGCTTTCAATTTTTACATCTTTTATTCCCGAAAAGCTTAACACAATCATATTTTCGGCTTTGTTGAACTGCATAGTTTTAATTAATGCGTCGTCAATTTTCTTTATAACAGAATCGTCAATTGTTTTATCCTTAAAAATCAGCGAAACATAAAGCGAAGTTTCGTTAAACACAATTTTAACGGAGGTTCCGAAATATTTCTTTATGTTTGAAAGCATAAGGTTGCTTTTTTCAAGATAAATTCTTCTTGCTTTTCTCAGATGAACATCAAGCTTACCGTTATTAATATACTTTGCAAGGGCAATTTGTTCTGTTTTTGATGCTGTCTGATTTGTGTATTTTTTGATTTTGTTGTATTCATCGGTGAGTTTTTGCGGAAGAACCATATAACTGATTCTGACAGAGGGAAGAAGTATCTTTGAAAAAGAGCCGAGATAAACCGTGTTTTCGGTATCATAATTCTGTACGCACGGCATAGGGTGCGTACTGTATCGAAGTTCACCGTTGTAATCGTCCTCAATAATCAAAACATTATTTTCTTTTGCCCATTTGATTATCTCAAGTCTGCGTGTAACAGGCATTGTAATGTTACTGTTTACGGTAAAATTAGGATTTATAAGAATTATATCGGGCTTGATTTCTTCAAGTGAATCAATACAGGCTCCGTATTTATCACATCTGAAATATTTGATGTCATAACCGTGACTGTTGAACACATATTCACTCTGAATGTAGCTGTAATCCGCAAGTGCGATTTTCTTATTATTGCCGAGAAGTGAACAGAGTATGTGCAAAAGCGTCTGAGTACCTGCTCCGACGATAATATTTTCGTATGAGGTGTTTACACTCCGTGTGCCGAGGCTGTATTTTTGCAGAGCATTTCTCAGAATTTCTTCACCCTGTTCTTCACCGTAGGAAGTGAGCAGATAGTTTTGATTTAAAACCTCTTTAACATATTTTTTCCATTCGTTTATGTTGATTATACCGTCATCAATGCTTTTACTGCTGAAATCATATTCATAGTATCTTTTTGTTTTGTTGATATTTGAAGACATTTTATCGCTTTTTGACGGTGTACCGCTGAACTGTGCCTCAACATAATATCCGCTTCGTGGCCTGTTTGATATATATCCCTCTGCACACAACTGTTCATACGCTCCGTTGACAGTAGTTTTTGAAACATCAAGGTCGGTACTTAATCGCCTTATTGACGGAAGCTTTGTTCCTTTTTTCAGACTTCCCGTTTCAATTGATTTTCTGACCGACATATAAATCTGCCTGTAAAGCGGAGTTTTATCTTTTTTATTGATAATTATAAAATCGTACAGCATAACATCACCTACCGTATTTTAACATTTTGAAAATATTATTGCAATATCAGTGTATTACGGTTGAAATTATTTCCGTTAAAATGTATAATTGTATGGTATGGCATAAAGTCACTGAAATGGCATAAAATACTAATTGCAGAGGGGATTTTACAATGAATGCTATGGCTGATAAATTTTTTGACAGTATAAAAGGGAAAAAAGTTACTTTTATCGGAATCGGTACAAGCAATCTTCCGCTTATAAAACTTTTTGTTGAAAAGGGTGCAAAAGTTACTGCTTGCGATAAGAAGAATTTTGAAGATTTGGGACAGAACGGTATTAAGGCTAAAGAGTACGGTGCAGAACTTTTACTCGGTGAAAATTATCTTTCCGAGATTGATGCCGACATCGTTTTCAGAAGTCCTGGCACACCTTTTTATAAGGATGAGCTTGTTGCGCTTCGTAACAAGGGCGTTGTTCTTACATCCGAAATGGAAGTTTTCTTCGACCTTTGCCCGTGCAGGATTATTGCTGTGACAGGTTCTGACGGCAAAACAACCACAACAACGATTATTTCTGAATTTTTAAAGGCGGCAGGTCTTAATGTACACCTCGGAGGTAATATCGGCAAGCCGCTTCTCCCTGAGATTGAAAGCGTGAATGACGATGACTGTGCAGTAGTTGAGCTTTCAAGTTTTCAGCTTATCTCTATGAGAAAGAGTCCGGATATTGCCGTGGTAACAAACCTTGCTCCTAACCATCTCGATATACACAAGGATATGCAGGAGTACATTGATTCAAAGAAAAATATCATTCTTCATCAGAATGCTTTTTCAAAGGCTGTTCTCAACCTTGATAATGAGATTACAAACGGCTTTTCCGACAGCGTAAGAGGTCAGCTTGCAAAGTTCTCCGTAAAGGAAAATGTTTCAAACGGTGCTTTTCTTGACGGCGATACAATCTGCTATAATGACTACGGAAAAATTACCCGTATTATGAACATTCATGACATCAAAATTCCCGGTATGCATAATGTAGAAAATTATCTTGCCGCTATTTCAGCCGTGTGGGGACTTGTTGATGCAGAAACAATGACAGCCGTTGCAAAGACTTTTGGCGGTGTTGCTCACCGTGCGGAGTTTGTAAGAGAGGTTGACGGTGTTAAGTATTACAACGATTCAATTGCGTCAAGTCCTACAAGAACCGCACTCGGCACACTTTCACTTTACAAGCAGAAAATCTGCATTATTGCAGGCGGATATGATAAGCATATTCCTTATGAGCCGCTCGGACCCGTAATCAACGATAAAGTAAAACTCCTTATTCTTCTCGGTGATACTGCCCCGAAAATTGAAAAAGCCGTTAAAGAGGCTTCAAACTATGATGCAGATGAAATTGAAATCGTCAATGTAACAAATATGGAAGAGGCTGTAGCTGTTGCCCGTGAGCGTTCAACAAAGGGAGATATTGTTTCGCTTTCACCCGCAAGTGCAAGCTTCGGACTTTACAAGAATTTTGAAGAAAGAGGTAATCACTTCAAGTCAATTGTGAACGCTTTGAAGTAAGATATACAATGAACACAAAAGAACTTATTTTTGAACTCTGTTGTGCAACGGGTGTGTCGGGCAGGGAAGAACCCGCTTTGTCTGTTGCCGAAAAGTTTTTATCGGACTACACGGATGACATAAAGATATCAAACGGCAGTCTTATGGCTGTTTGCGGTAACGAAAATTCAGATAAAACCATATTGCTTGACGCTCACATTGACCGCATAGGATTTATGGTTACCGAAATAAATGAAAACGGATTTGTAAAAGCTTCTCCGTGCGGAGGAATTGACGCAAGAACTCTTGCCGATACTCTGCTTTGTCTGCAGAACAATCCTGATGTAACAGGTGTTGTATGCTGTATGCCTCCTCATCTTTCCGACGGAAAAGAGGACAAGGCTATGCCAACCGACAAAATCTGGGTTGATTTCGGTCTGCCGTATGATGAAGTTAATAAACTCATTTCCTTCGGTGATATGATGACATTTGCCTCAAAGCCGGCAAATCTTTTGAACGGCAGAATTGTTGCGCCTTGCCTTGATAACAGATGCGGTGTTGCATCACTTGTTAAGTGTACAGAGTTATTGAAAGACAATGAAACAGATTATAAAGTAATTATCCTTTTAAGCTCTCAGGAAGAAACATTTGGCACAGGCGCTAAAACAGGTGCTTTTACAGTTGAAGCAGACGAGTCAATTGTTGTTGATGTAAGCTTTGCATCTCAGCCGGATGTTTCAGGGTTCTATTCTACGGTTGAACTCGACAAAGGACCAATGATTTGCATTTCTTCAATTCTCAACAAAGAAATGAGCAAATCGCTTGAAAGCGTTGCAAAGAATAAAAATATACCGTATCAGCTTGAACCGATAGCAGGCAGAACAGGCACAAATGCAGACCATATTTCAATCAGCGGAAAAGGTGTAAAAACTGCTGTTGTATCAATCCCACAGCGATATATGCATACACAGAATGAAGTTATTTCTGTAGCTGATGTTGACAATACGGCAAAGCTTATTGCTGAATACATTAAATGCGGAGGTGCTTTCAATGATTGACATAAAATTGCTTGAACAGCTTTGCCTTTGCAACGGTATTTCGGGTGATGAGGGGAATGTTCGCAATCTTATAATTAACGAGATTAAAGACTGTGCCGATGATATTAAAACAGATAATCTCGGCAACCTTATTGTGTTTAAAAAGGGAAAAAAGTCTGCAAAAAGCAAACTTATGGTGTCGGCACATATGGATGAAGTAGGTCTTATGGTAACGGATATAACATCTGACGGTTACCTTAAATTTGACGAGGTCGGCGGAATTGACAGAAGAGTTCTTCCCGGTAAGCGTGTATGTGTTGGCAGAAACGGTCTTAACGGTGTAATCGGTGTGAAACCGATTCATCTTACAAACGGTGATGAAAAAACTGCTGTTCCGAAAATGAATGATATGTACATTGATATCGGTGCCAAAAGCAGGGAAGATGCGCTTAAATATGTAAACTACGGTGACGGCATTAATTTTGAGGGCGACTTTAAGATTAACGGCAAAACTGTTGTTACAAAGGCACTTGACGACCGTTTCGGCTGCTATGTGCTTATTAATCTCATAAAATCCGAACCCGAATATGATATGTATTTCACATTTGTTGTTCAGGAAGAAGTTGGACTGCGTGGTGCAAGACCTGCGGCTTTTACGGTTAATCCTGATTTTGCTCTTGTTATTGAAAGCACAACTGCCGCTGATGTTGCGGAGGTTGATGCATCTCATCAGGTATGCAATTTGTCAAAAGGCGCAACTGTTACCGTAATGGATAGGGCGACAGTTTATGATAAAGAAATGATAAGTGCCGCTTTTGAACTTGCCGAAAAGAATAACATAGCTGTTCAGTATAAGAGAGCAGTTGCAGGCGGTAATGATTCGGGTGCAATTCATCAGAGCAGAGGCGGAGTGAGAACTCTTGCGGTATCACTTCCGTCAAGGTATATTCATGCTCCTTCAACTGCGGCAAACCTTGATGATTGCGAAAGTGTTTTAAAACTTGCAAAAGTATTGTCCGATTATATTGCGGGCGGAAATTTAGCGAAAGGAAAGACGGTCTGAATGATAGTAACCGCCAATGAAAATTATATAAATGTAATTATGAACCTGTCGGCGGAAGATCCGTTTGCGTGCAGAATAATTTCTCAGTACAACAGTTACGATTCATCGCTTGCTTTTGTTGACTACTGGACGATAATTGACGATAAAACAGATGAGTGTACAGGTGCAATTTCCCGATGCGGAACAAACTTCATTTTATTTCTCACAGATAAAACAAATCTTGAAGAAGTTTCGTCATTTATGCGTGTTGCGGGTGCTTCAAGTGCAATATGCAGCGGAGATTTTAACCTTAATTTATACGGCAGTAAATCCGTTTCGGGTGTTATTCTGAAAAAATCAGAACCGTTTGAAAATGTTGACGAAAGTATAAATTTTGATGTTCCCGATATTAAAGAGGTTTATAATCTCATCGTAAGCTGTGCCGATGAAAATTTTGTTCCGCCGCCGTTTGATGATTTTTATGTTGATGTGAATCACAAGCTTCGTCATAATGCAACGAGAATGTACGGAGTTTATGACGGTACAAAACTTGTTGCAATGGCTATGACCGTTGCCGAAAGCAGTAACGGTGCCGTGTTGGGTGCGGTATCGTGTCATCCCGACTACAGAAAGCACGGCTACGGTTCAACTGTTGTAAAGTACATATCCAACAGACTGATTGCCGAGAACAAGACCGTGTATCTTCACAGAGCCAAAAATGCAAATCAGTCGTTTTATAATAATCTCGGTTTTGAACAGTGCGGATCATGGCAGGAATATTATTTTGAAAGGTGATATATTTGAGTTTTTTTGATATAGATGAAAGAGTTATAAAAGCATCCGAAAAGGCAATGGAGCTTTGCAAGGACAAGCTTGCGGAGATTGACGATATTCAGGAATATAACCAGCAGAAGATGATAAAGGCTTTTCAGCTTGCAGATGTTCGTGAAAGTCACCTTTGGGGTTCTACAGGCTACGGATATGATGATGCAGGCAGAGAGGCTCTTGACAAGGTCTATGCTTATGTTTTTGATGCAGAAGACGCACTTGTCCGTCATAATTTCGTAAGCGGTACTCATGCCCTTACAGTTGCACTTTTCGGCGTTTTAAGACCTGGGAACACAATGCTTTCCATAACAGGAATGCCGTATGATACAATCCGTTCCGCTATAGGCATTGAGGGTGACTATCCCGGTTCACTCAAGGACTTTTCAATAAAATTTGAAATGACCGAACTTAATCCTGACGGCACACTTGACTATGACAAAATCGCAAGCGACATTGCAGAAAAAAAGCCTAAAATGGTTTACATACAGCGTTCAAGAGGCTACAGCACAAGACCTACGCTCACATGGAGAGAAATCAAAAAGCTTTGTGAAATTTCAAAAGCCAATTCGCCCGAAAGTATTATTATGCTCGATAACTGTTACGGTGAATTCATTGACAAGGTTGAACCTTTGTCGGTTGGTGTTGATATGATGGCAGGCTCTCTTATCAAGAATCCGGGTGGCGGTATTGCTCCTACAGGCGGATATATTGCAGGTAAGAAAGAACTTGTAGAGATGTGTGCCTACAGACTTACCACTCCCGGTACAGGCAAAGAAATCGGTGCTACTCTTAACGCAAACAGAGAACTTTTTATGGGTGCGTACCATGCTCCTCATGTTACGGGTGAAGCACTTAAAACTGCAGTGTTTGCATCGGCACTTTTTGAAATTCTCGGTTATGAAACCAGTCCTAAGTACAATGATGCAAGAGGAGATATCATTCAGCTTATCATGCTCGGTAATGCAGAAAAGGTATGCCGTTTTTGCGAGGGTGTTCAGAGCGGTTCGGCTGTTGACAGCTTTGTATCTCCGATTCCGTCGGATATGCCGGGTTACGAAAGTCAGGTAGTTATGGCGGCAGGCGCATTTACTCTCGGTTCATCTATTGAACTTTCTGCAGACGCACCGTTGCGTGAACCGTATGCAGTATGGATGCAGGGAAGTCTTAATTTTCACAGCGGTAAGCTCGGTGTAATGCTTGCGGCAAGTAAGATTTTAAGAGATGAAAAATAATATAATCTTGTTGCTTTGATCATAACAGCAAATAAAAAATCCCGCTTACATAAGCGGGATTTTTGCTATGATTTTTTATTGCGTAAGTTTTTAAAAAAGTCGGTGAGAAGTTTTGAACACTCCTCCTGCATAATACCGCCGACTGATTCAGGCTTGAAATTGAACGGCATTTGAAACAGATTCGTAATTGTACCGCAAGCGCCGTTTTTTAAGTCGTAAGCACCGAAATATACCTTTGGAATATGAGCGTTGATTATTGCACCTGCACACATAGGGCAAGGTTCAAGTGTTACATAAATTTCACAGTTCCACAATCTCCAACCGCCAAGCTTTTGACAGGCATTGTATATTGCATCTGTTTCGGCATGAAGAAGAGCGTTCTTGCCTTGTTCACGGCGATTTCTTCCTGTGGCAACAATTTCATCATTTCTGACAATTACCGCACCGACGGGAACTTCGTTTTCCGCAGCGGCAATCTCAGCCTGTTCAATAGCCTTTTGCATATAGTATAAAGTTTTATCCATTGTTAATTAATCCTAAATTTGTGATTGTAGTTATCAGAAAAAGTACAAGTGAAAGTATGATACCGGGATTCACAAGAAATGCAGTCATTTTCTCTTTTAAGCTAAGTTCACTTACAATTCCGTCTTTCTTATCAGACATTTTAAAAAAGTTCTTATCATTTTTGGCAAGTACGATATATGAAACAAAGCCTGCAACACAGAAGAAAATAATCAGGCTGTAACTGATTATTGTTGCCGCATAATCGGAAACAATGTTTGCATCTCTTAAAATGCTCATGGAAACAGCATATAGGTTATTAAGAAAATGGATTGCAATTGACGGAAGAATGGAATTGAATTTGCAATCGACATACGCAAAAATAAGTCCGAGAATAAACGCAAACGGAATTTGTGATATATTCTGATGCATTGCACCGAACAAAATTGCAGAGCCTATAACTGCTGTTGTGTCACCGAACTTTCTCAGAGAACCCATAACTATTCCTCTAAAAGCAAATTCTTCGGCAAAAGCGGGGACGATTGCTGTTGAAATTATGTTCAGAACAATACTCAAAACACTTGAATCTCCGATTGTCAATCCCGAAGATGTGTTTTCAATTCCGAAAAGCGAGAAGTTGTCTGCGATAACACTCGTGGCAACATTTGCAATCATCGCACCCCCCATTCCGAGAAACAGAATGGGTATCATACTTTTTTGTTTTACATATTTTGTGCTGATAATATCATTTAAACTGTTTCTTGAAAGCTTTATATAAAAAAATGCAGGAACAACAACGGCAAATACGGAAATAAATATATCCATAAAGTAAGTCAGTATTGAATAATTGTCAGAATAAATATATTTTGCCGAACCAAAAGCCTTGAAAACTTCTACAACTATCATTGCGCTTACTGTCATTGTAAGCGAATACGCAAATACAAAAAAACCTAAACCGCTTGATCTTTGCTTGAGATTATCATACTGGAACTCTTTTTTGAAATTGCGGTTATAATTAAGGTTATTGCCGTAAAACGGCATATTATTACCCGAAAACTGGTTATTTATCAAATTATCACATCCTCAAAGCTATTCTAACATAGAGGCATATTATTTTCAAGGATTAAAACATCTGTATAAAGTATTTGCATGATTAAAATGATGTAATCCGACAAAAAGTAACTTTAAAATACAGTATAATAAATTCACCCAAAATCGACGCCAAAGAAGAAAAACCGTTTGTATTTTCACACAAATTGATTCACCTCTATTTACAGCGTAGTAATTAAGGCAAAAAAATTTAAAAATATAACTTGATTTTTCCTGATTTGTATTGTATAATATGTTTTGCATTTGCCGGTGTGATGGAATTGGCAGACGTAGCGGACTCAAAATCCGCCGGTAGCGATACCGTACCGGTTCAAGTCCGGTCACCGGCACCAAAAGGACATTAACTCATAGAGTTAGTGTCCTTTTTTAGTATAGTATATTTCGGAGGGCGATAATTATGGGCGGAATAAGTGTTATGCTTTTAATGGGAATGCTTTCGGCTATGTATGTGTTCTTTATAGCAGTAATTGCCATGCTGATTATTTATTTTGCAGTAAGCTATGTTTTTGAGAGCATTGCGGCAATGGGTATGTGCAAGAACTTGTACTATAAGCACAGCGGTACAGCTTGGATTCCGTTTTATAATAAATATCTGCTCGGTAAAATTGCAGGGAATAAGGCTTTAGGCATAATTGAAGGTGTGCTGAACCTTTCAATCGCAACCGTTGCCGTTCTGTTTTTCTGTTTTGAACTGGAAATCGGTATCATCGGCTTGATTGCCCTGTTAGCTTGTGTCATTGCCTCATTTGTGATAGATGTAATTATCGCCGATAAAATATTCAAAAATCTTAACATCAGATATTCGGATGTTCTCACAGTAGTAAATGTTCTTACCTTTGGCTTGTCAAGACCGATAATTCTTTTTATTGTAAAAAATGCTAATAGTAAGAATATGATACATATACACTTTTAATTAATAGATGAAATCGTATGGAGAATTTTTTTAATACATATCAAACAGAGATTGTGGCAGCAATTATTTCCTTTATTGTTGCCTTATTAACCACTTTATTAACTCACTTTTTGGGGAATTTTAAATTACGCTATACGGAGAAATTAAAAATCGCAAGCGAATTATCAAAAATAAAGTATGAAGGTATTACTAAGATTAGAAAGGAAATTACTATACTTTCATCTTACCAAAATCTCAGTATAACAGAAAATCAAAATCTCTCGGTTACAGAACTTATTGGTACTAAAATATGCACACCGTCTTGTTGTTATACTTATGAAGCACTTATAGGAATTTCAAAGACTCTCAATGAACTATACGGGGAATATGGTTCTTGTCTAAATCATACTTCTGCGATATATTTAGTTTACATAAGAAATTTTCTTTTGGATTATACCTTGGTTTGCATTGAAGCTGGGCTCAATAATGAGGATTTACGATTTGTTAGTATTCCACTGTATGAGGGAATATTTAAGTGGTACAAAAGATTTGACAAGAAATTGATATCTTTAATGAATAAACCGAGTATGAAATATTTTGCACACACGGGTTTAAGATATATGCTTCTGTTAAAAGTATATGGGTTTTATTTTAATCACACAAAACCGTATAAACATATGTATCGTATAAATGATAAAAAAGATACATTGAAGTAATTGTTAGCTAATTTTGATGAATTTATTGAAAACTTAAAATAAGCAATGTGCTTGTTACACGTGTTTTTTTAAAAGGAGCAATACACGCCGTGTTGTTCCTTTTCCTTTTGTAAAAAATGCCCTGTTTAAGATTATTTTTGTTTCATGATTTTTTGATACAGGCAATTTTTTAAAAAATTCGTCAATTTTTTTATTTTTAATTCTCATACGGTTGCTTATTTTTGATTTATATATTATAATGTATCTTGTATTGTTTTTTAATTACGGCGCAAAGCCGCATCTTTATGGAGGATTTGATTATGGAAAAGAAAGAATTACTTTACGAAGGAAAAGCTAAAAAGGTATTTTCTACAGAAGATCCCGATCTCTGCATCGTTTCCTACAAGGATGACGCAACTGCATTCAACGGCGAGAAAAAGGGTACAATCGTTGGCAAGGGTGTTGTAAACAACCGTATGTCAAACTTTATGTTCAAGCTTCTTGAAAAGCACGGCATTGCAACAGACTTTGTTGAAGAGCTTAACGACAGAGATACAGTCCTCAAGAAGGTTGAAATTGTTCCTCTCGAGGTAATTTTAAGAAATAAAGCTGCCGGCAGTCTTTCAAAGCGTCTCGGTCTTCCCGAAGGCACTCCTATGAAGACTCCTGTTCTTGAATTCTGCTATAAGAACGATGAACTCGGCGATCCTATGGTAAATGAATATCACATCCTCGCAGCAGGCTTTGCTACAAAGGAAGAAATCGACACAATCACAGAAATGGCTTTCAAGATTAATGAGATTATGATTGAATTCTTCAAGCAGTGCAAGGTTGATCTTATCGACTTCAAGATTGAGTTCGGCAGATATAAGGGCAAGATTCTCCTTGCTGACGAAATTTCTCCCGATACATGCCGTTTCTGGGATATGGATACTCAGGAAAAACTTGATAAAGACCGTTTCCGTCGTGACATGGGCGGTGTTGAAGAGGCTTATGCCGAAATGATGAAGCGTGTAGGTCTTGCATAATAACTACATTGTGAATTTTTGAATTAAGATATGTGAATTAAACTTTGGATAGTTATTTTGATTAATCGGATGGTGGCACCTTGGAATTTTCTTTCGATAATTTTGCAAAAGAAGGTCTGCACGAAGAGTGCGGAGTATTCGGCATATTCAGCGACGGCACAATTAACCCTGCATACGCTTGTTATAACGGCTTGCTTGCTCTCCAACACAGAGGACAGGAAAGCTGCGGCATCGCTGTATCTGACGAAGGTGTAATTGATTATCACAAAGATATGGGCCTTGTTACCGAGGTCTTTAACAACAAAATTCTTGATTCTCTCAACGGACAAATGGCGGTTTCACATGTCCGTTACTCGACTGCAGGCGGTTCTGTGCTGGAAAATGCACAACCGCTTGTTATGCGTTATGTAAAGGGTACGCTTTCAATTGCCCATAACGGCAACCTTACCAATGCGCTTGAAATCCGCAGAAGTCTTGAACAGCGCGGCGCAATCTTTCAGACAACAATCGACAGCGAGGTTATCTGCTATGTAATTGCCCGTGAAAGACTTAAATGTCATTCTGTTGAAGATGCCGTTGCAAGAACGATGCAGGTAATTGAGGGAGCTTATTCGCTCCTTGTTATGAGCCCGAGAAAGCTTATTGCGGCTCGTGATCCTCACGGATTCAGACCGCTTTGTATGGGCAAGTACAACGATTCCTATGTTTTTGCAAGTGAAAGTGCGGCTCTTGATGCCTGTGGTGCAGAATTTGTCCGTGATGTTGAACCGGGCGAAATCGTAATTGTAGACCAAAACGGTGTCCGCAGTATGAAACCCGACTTTGGTGACAAGAAAAAGGCACTTTGCATTTTTGAGTATATTTATTTTGCCCGTTCAGACTCCTTTATTGACGGAGTAAGCGTTTATGAGGCAAGAAAGCAGGCAGGACGAATTCTTGCAAGAAAATACCCTGTTGAGGCTGATATGGTTGTCGGTGTTCCCGAATCGGGAATTGATGCCGCAATCGGTTACAGCGAAGAATCCGGAATTCCTTATGAAAAGGCTATTGTGAAGAACAGCTACATCGGCAGAACCTTCATAAAGCCAAGTCAGAAGGAACGAATGAAAAGCGTAAAAATTAAACTCAACCCGATTGCCGACAAAATCAAAGGCAAAAGAGTTGTTATTATTGATGACAGCATTGTGCGCGGTACAACTGTTGACCGAATTGTTACAATGCTCAAAGAGGCAGGCGCAAAAGAGGTACATATGCGTATCAGTTCACCTCCGTTTATGTGGCCGTGTTACTACGGTACAGACATTCCGTCAAGAGGAGAACTTATTGCCTGCAACCATACAATCGAAGAAATCACAAAGCTCAGCAAGGCTGATTCCCTCGGATACCTCCCTGTTGAGTCACTTCGTGAGATGATTCACAACGCTCCAGTAGGCTTTTGTGACGGTTGCTTTACGGGTAATTACCCCGCTCCTATCACAAAAGAAACCTTTAAGGGCAAAGAGCGTGGCGGAATGAACTTCGATGAAAACAATAAAAAGGACAACTAATTGAAAGGATGTAAATAATGGTAAAAGATACTTATGAATCACCCTTGTCAGCCCGTTATGCAAGCAAGGAAATGAAATACATTTTCTCGCCGGATAAAAAATTCAGAACATGGAGAAAACTCTGGATTGCTCTTGCAGAATCGGAAAAAGAACTCGGACTCCCAATTACACAGGAGCAGATTGACGAACTCAAGGCTCATGCTGATGATATCAACTATGAAGTTGCACAGGAAAGAGAGAAAATTGTTCGTCATGATGTAATGTCACATGTATATGCTTACGGTGTTCAGTGTCCGAACGCAAAGGGCATTATTCATCTCGGAGCAACCTCCTGCTATGTAGGTGATAACACAGATATCATCATTATGACAGAAGGACTCAAGCTTATCAGAAATAAGCTTATCACCGTTATCCGCAACCTTTCAAAGTTTGCCGATGAATACAAGGCTCTTCCAACCCTTGCATTCACTCATTTTCAGCCTGCACAGCCTACAACAGTAGGTAAGAGAGCGACTCTCTGGCTTCAGGAGCTCCTTATGGATCTTGAAGATGTTGAGTATCAGCTTTCAAAGGCTAAGCTTCTCGGTTCAAAGGGTACAACAGGTACACAGGCAAGTTTCCTTGAACTCTTTGACGGAGATCACGAAAAGTGCAAAATGCTTGACCGTAAGATTGCAGAAAAAATGGGCTACAAGGCTTGTTTCCCTGTATCAGGTCAGACATATTCAAGAAAGCTTGACTCACAGTTCCTCAATGTTCTTGCAGGAATTGCTCAGTCAGCTGCTAAATTCTCAAATGATATCAGACTTCTTCAGCACCTCAAAGAGGTTGAAGAGCCGTTTGAAAAGAATCAGATCGGTTCATCAGCTATGGCTTACAAGCGTAACCCAATGAGAAGTGAGCGTATCGGTTCACTTTCAAGATATGTTATGGTAGATGTTCTCAACGGTTACTTTACAACTGCCACACAGTGGTTTGAAAGAACACTTGATGACTCCGCCAACAAGCGTCTCAGCGTTCCGGAGGCATTCCTCGCAGTTGACGGTATCCTTTCACTTTATGCAAATGTTGCAGACGGTCTTGTCGTTTATCCAAAGGTAATTGAACAAAGACTCAGAAAAGAACTTCCGTTCATGGCAACAGAGAATATTATGATGGATGCAGTTAAAAAGCGTGGTGCTGACAGACAGCAGCTTCACGAGAAAATCCGTGAGCATTCAATGGCTGCGTCAAGAGTAGTTAAGGTTGAAGGCGGCGAAAATGATCTTCTCGAAAGAATTGCCGCAGATGAGGCATTCGGCGTTACTCTTGAAGAGCTTGAAAAAATTCTCAAGCCTGAAAACTACACAGGCAGAGCAAAAGAGCAGACAGAGGACTTCCTCAACGAGTGCATCAAGCCTGTTCTTGAAAAGTACGCAGATGTTGAGTCTGACAAGCCTGAAATTAATGTTTAATTAAACTGATGTAATCGAACCTTTGGTTCAAGTATATATTTTATTTATAGCAGACCATGCGTCTGTAAAAAGGAGTTTTGTAAAATGGTAAAAGCAATTGTAGGTGCCAACTGGGGCGACGAGGGTAAGGGTAAAATTACCGATGTTCTCGCAAACGACAGCGACATCGTAATTCGTTTTCAAGGCGGTGCAAACGCAGGACATACAATTGTCAACGATTACGGAAAATTTGCTCTTCACCAGCTTCCTTCGGGTGTTTTTCATCAGAATATCACCAATATAATCGGCAACGGTGTTGCTTTCAGCGTTGAAAACTTCGTTAAGGAAATGGCTCACCTCAAAGATCGCGGAGTTCCCGAGCCAAACATTATTATTTCTGATAGAGCACAAATTGTTATGCCTTACCATGTAGCATTTGACTGCTATGAGGAAGAGCGTCTCGGCAAAAATTCTTTCGGTTCAACAAAGAGCGGTATCGCTCCGTTCTATTCTGACAAGTATTCAAAAATCGGTTTCCAGATTAATGAACTTTATGATGATCCCGATTCACTCAGAGAGAAAATCAGACACGCTCTTGAAATCAAGAATGCAACTCTGAAAAACCTCTACAACAAGCCCGAAATCACAGAACAGGAAGTTTTTGACAAGCTGATGGAATATAAGGAACTTCTTGCTCCTTATGTCGGTGACGCATTCACTTTTGTTCATAATGCGCTCAAAGACGGAAAGAATATTCTTCTTGAAGGACAGCTTGGTTCACTCAAGGATACTGACTTCGGTATTTATCCTATGGTTACTTCATCCAATACAATCGCAGGTTACGGTGCTGTAGGCGCAGGTATTCCTCCGTATGAAATCAAAGAAATCATCACAGTTGTCAAGGCTTATTCAAGTGCGGTAGGCGCAGGTGAATTTGTTTCTGAAATCTTCGGCGATGAGGCTGACGAACTTCGCAGAAGAGGCGGTGACGGCGGAGAATTCGGTGCAACAACAGGCAGACCGAGAAGAATGGGTTGGCTTGACCTCGTTGCAACACGCTACGGTTGTATGGTTCAGGGTGCAACACAGGTTGCTTTCACGGTTCTTGATGTTCTCGGATATCTTGATGAAATCCCTGTTTGTGTGGGTTATGAGCTTGACGGCAAGGAAATTGACTACTTCCCGTCAACAACAAAGCTTAAAAGATGCAAACCTATCCTCAAAAAGCTCAAGGGCTGGAAGTGTTCAATTTCAGGTATTACAGAATATGACAAGCTTCCTAAGGAATGCCGTGAATACATTGAATTTGCCGAAAAGGCTATCGGTGTGCCGATTACAATGGTTTCAAACGGTCCTTCCAGAAACGATATTATTTACAGATAATTAAAATATTAATTGAATACCGCACAAACTCTGTGCGGTATTCTTTAAATTTGAAAGGAATTTTACTATGAGCAATGCTACAAAAGAAACTGTCATTGTTCTTGATTTCGGCGGTCAGTACAATCAGCTGATTGCAAGAAGAGTTCGTGAGTGCAATGTGTATTGCGAAATTCTTCCCTACACCGTTGATATTCAGAAAATCAAAGACATTAACCCAAAAGGTATTATCTTCACAGGCGGTCCTAACAGCGTTTATGACGAGTCATCACCGCACTATACTCCTGAAATTTTTGAACTCGGAATCCCGATTCTCGGCATTTGCTACGGTTGTCAGCTTATGGCATACACACTCGGCGGCAATGTTGTTTCGGCTACAGACAATTCATCAAGTGAGTACGGCAAGACAGTTACAAGATATAATAACAATGATATCCTCTTTAAATCTGTAAAGAGTGAAGGAATTTCATGGATGAGTCACCGTGACTATATCAATGAAGCTCCCGAAGGATTCAGCATTACAGCTACAACGGATGTATGTCCCGTAGCCGCAATGTCATGTCCTGAAAAAAAGTTTTACGGTGTTCAGTTCCATCCCGAAGTTAACCATACAGATAACGGTAAAGATATGCTCCGTTCATTCCTTTATGATGTTTGCGAATGTAAGGGTGAGTGGAAAATGGAAAGCTTCATCGACACAACTGTTGCACAGCTTAAAGAGCAGATTGGTGACAAGGGTGTAGTTCTCGGACTTTCGGGCGGTGTAGATTCATCCGTTGCCGCAGCACTTCTCAGTAAGGCAGTCGGTAAACAACTTACCTGCGTTTTCGTGGATCAGGGACTTATGAGAAAAGACGAGGGCGACTTTGTAGAGCAGACCTTTACAAAGCTTTTTGATATGAATTTTGTCCGCATTAATTGTCAGGAAGAGTTTCTTGCAAAGCTTAAAGGTGTTGAAGAACCCGAAGAAAAGCGCCACATTATCGGCACAGAATTCTATAAGGTGTTCTGGAACAAAATCCGTGAAAGCTACGGCGAGGGTTATTTTGCACAGGGTACAATTTATCCCGACCGTATCGAAAGCGGTAAAGGCGATGCCGCAAAAATCAAAACACATCACAATCAGGTTGGTATCCCGGAAGATATCGACTTTGCAGGTGTAATTGAACCGCTTAAAGACCTCTTCAAGGATGAGGTAAGAGTAGTAGGTGAGAAGCTTGGACTTCCGCACGACCTCGTATGGCGTCAGCCATTCCCGGGTCCGGGACTCGGTGTGCGTGTAATCGGTGAAGTTACAGCCGAAAAGGTTCGTATTCTTCAGGAAGCCGATGCAATTCTTCGTGATGAAATGGATAAGTGCGGTTACGCAGATAAAATGAGCCAGTTCTTCGCAGTCCTCCCGGGTGTTAAAACCGTTGGCGTTATGGGTGACGCAAGAACATATGACGAACTCATCGCTCTCCGTGCCGTTACAACCGATGATTTTATGACAGCCGACTGGGCAAAAATCCCCTACGAAATCCTAGGCAGAGTCTCCAACCGCATCATCAACGAAGTTGAACATGTCAACAGAGTAGTCTATGATATAACAAGTAAACCCCCCGGAACAGTAGAGTGGGAATGATTTCACACCCGTGAAAAAGCCCTATTTTACTGGGATTTTACCGATTGTATATGCTTTTTGGCAACAAAATGGCAACATTATTTGAATTATTGTAAAAGTAAAGAGCTAACTGATTTTTTGATAAGTCAGTTAGCTCTTTTTCTTATGTCTGAATTTAGTCGTTTTTCAGTTTGTCTTTGAAAGCTTCAAGCATTGCTTCGTTTACTTCTTGCGACGGTACTTTTACATATCCGGAGGTTTCATCATATTTCGGGTAGTTATAGCGCCACTTATCATATTCATCACGGTTAATATCGCCGTTATGATATTTTTCGGACTGCTCCGCCCACGCATTTAACATTTCCGAAAGTTCTGCGGCATCTGTTCCCTTTTTAGGGTCAGCATACATTGAAACACCGTTTTCGGTCCTTTCTATTGTCAAGCCGTATCTGTCCTCTAATGTAAACAGCGTGTGCATTAAGCCGATGTAGCTGTCAATATCAGGTACAGAAAGAGCTTGCGGCGATACACCGAAAACCTCTGCAAGCTTGTTTGTCAAATCCGCCTTAGGAGTTCTTGAACCGGATTCATACTGTGCCATACGAATATCCGCAGTCTTTTCAGGAAAGCCGACTACCGTTCCTAAATACTTTTGCGTCATTCCACACAAATTGCGGAAGAAACGAATTCTCTCACCGATTGCCATAAAATTGCACTCCTTACTTATGTAATATGCAAACAGTATATCATATATGTTTAGTATGTGTCAAGATAGCTAAAACAAAAAAGTTAAATGTTTTTATGAAAACCACTTGACATAACGGAATATGTTTAGTATAATCATTAAGCAAATAGCGTTAAGCTGCTTGTGAAAACTTAATATCCGTCGTATGTCACGGTAATGGCATATCCGCTCGGGCAATTCGGAATGCGGTCAGAAAGTATCCGACAATAAATAAGTAAATTATAAAAACAACGAAAGGAGATATATAAATGGAAAATACAAGCTTTATGCGAGTTGATGAAGTGGCTAAAGAATTAGGCATTTCAAAATCCTACGCATATAAAATCGTTCAAAAACTCAATGCCGAATTAGCCGAAAAAGGTTATATGGTAATTTCGGGACGAGTAAATAAACAATATTTTAGAGAACGCACCTGTTACGGTGCCGACAAGAAAGAGAGGTAAACTTATGGCAGTATATAAAGAAGAAAAAACAAATACTTGGCGTGTTATCTATCGCTACACCGATTGGAACGGCGAGAGAAAACAAACGCAAAAACGAGGCTTTAAGACAAAGCGTGAAGCACAGTCTTGGGAGCGAGAACAGCTTAATAAACTCGGCGGCGACTTAGATATGACCTTCAACAGCTTTGTCGGGCATTATGCCGAAGATATGCAAACAAGGCTGAAAGAAAACACTTGGGAAACCAAAAAGCACATTATCGAAACAAAACTTGTTCCATATTTCGGAAAATTGAAAATGTGCAATATTACCGCACAGCAAATTATCACTTGGCAAAATGAGCTTATCAATTATAAGGACGATAAAGGTAAGTCGTATTCGCCGGTGTATTTGAAAACGATTCATAATCAGCTGTCGGCGATTTTTAACCACGCTGTCAGATATTACAATCTGAAAGAAAATCCTTGCAAAAAGGCAGGCAGTATGGGTAAAAAGAAAAATCGTGAAATGCTGTTCTGGACAAAAGACGAATATCTAAAATTCGCTGACGCAATGATGGAAAAGCCTTTATCATATTATGCTTTTGAAATGCTCTATTGGACCGGTATTCGTGAGGGAGAGTTGCTGGCTCTCACTCCTGACGATTTCGATTTTGAAAAGCGAACGGTTACAATCAATAAATCGTTTCAGCACTTAAATGGCAGAGATATTATTACTTCCCCGAAAACAGAGAAAAGCAACCGCACGATTCAACTACCGAAGTTCCTTTGTGATGAAATGCAGGATTATTTGAAAATGCTCTATGATGTAGGCTTGGACGACAGAATGTTCCCTGTTACAAAAAGCTATTTACACAGAGAAATGGAACGAGGTTCCAAACAAGCTGGGGTGAAACGAATCCGCATACACGATATTCGTCATAGTCACGTTAGTTTACTGATTGATATGGGATTTTCTGCAACGGCGATTGCAGACCGAGTGGGTCACGAAAGCATAGAAATAACATACAACTATGCGCATTTGTTCCCGTCAAAGCAGACTGAAATGGCAGACAAATTGGAAATGGAAAGGGGCAGATAATATGTCACTAAAAAACAGAGACGAACACAACCGCTGGCGTAACAAAACGGTAGCATTCAGAGTTTCGCCAGAGGAGTGGGAACAAATCGAACGATATGTTCGGATGTCCGGCTTGAATAAGCAGGACTATATCACAAGACGACTTACCGACAAAGAAGTTGTAGTACAAGGCAATCCGAGAGTGTATAAGGCTTTGCGTAACAATCTTGCAGATGTACTTATTAAATTACAAAGGATTGAAAACGGCAATGAAGTCAATGACGAATTACTTGACTTAATCGAAATGATTGCCGATATTCTCGGCGGACTAAAGGAGGAAAACGAATGACAAATAAAAAAGAAATGACCGCTCCGATTGTATCTGTTGGCGCAGATACGGAGCAGTCACCAAATGTATGTATTCATAGTATAACCGATTGTAAGCAAAATTTCAACAATTTTAATTTGAAAGGCGATGGTTACAATGGCAGAACTTAAAATCATAACTATGGAGGATATTCCTGCCACAGAAGTTAAATGGCTTTGGTACCCGTATATTCCATATGGAAAAATAACAATCATACACGGTGATCCGGGCGACGGTAAAACAATGATGATTTTGCAGCTAGCGGCAATTCTTTCGAGAGGCGATAAACTTCCTTGTGATGATATGGAGCGTGAGTCGATAAATATTATATATCAAACTGCCGAAGACGGCTTGAGCGATACCATTAAACCTCGTTTGCTTGCAGGCAATGCGGATTGCACTAAAATCAAAGTGATTGACGAATCCGAAGCCGCATTGTCAATGCTTGACGACAGAGTTGAACAAGCAATTATCGAAACTGGGGCTAAGGTAATTATCCTCGACCCTATGCAGGCGTATATGGGAGCAAAAGTTGATATGAACAAAGCAAATGAAGTGCGAAACATTTTATCGCAGTTGGGTAGGATTGCGGATGAGTACGGCTGTGCGATAATTCTCGTCGGACATCTTAATAAGGCAAAAGGTAGCAAGGCGAATTACAGAGGTCTTGGCTCGATAGATTTTGAAGCTGCCGCACGAAGTGTACTTCTTGTCGGCAGGTTAAAAGATGATGAAAATATAAGAGTTGTTGCACACGAAAAATCTTCTCTTGCACCACAAGGCAAACCTATTGCTTTTGAACTCAGTGAAGAAAACGGTTTTGTTTGGAAAGGTCATTGCGATGTTTCGTTGGATGATTTGGTAAACGGAATCAGCCGAGAAAAGAAATCTGAACAGGCAGAGAATTTAATAACCGATTGTCTGTCAAATGGAAAATATCCACAGCAAATTATTTTGAAAAAAGCACAAAATTGCGGCATCTCGAAAAGAGTGCTTGACGAAGCAAAAAAGAACTTGGGAGTTATCTCAATTAAAGAGGGCTGTCAATGGTATTGGGAGCTACCGGCGGAAAAAGAGGCAATCAACTTTTAAGGTTGCAACATTGCAAAGGCACGGGACATATGCAATCTTGCAATGTTCCTTTCCGGCAGGTAGCAAACAATATTAAAGTTTTTGCAGGGTGCAGGTGGCTTTTTTCAAAAAGCTACTCCTGCCTCTCAGGGAGCGCAAAACCTGCTTGCAGGTTGCATTTTTGATGAGGTAAGCCTCGTCAAAAGTGCTTTTGCGTTACTCTTGACAAGAGTAACAGAACCGAGGACGGTAAGATTTTGGAGATTGGAGGTAATAAAATGCAAAGAACGATAAGCGCAATGGTCGGTAAAGGCTCGGTCAATCATAACAGTCGCAAGTTTAAGGCTGAAAATGTTGACGGTGAGCGTAGTCATCTTAACATTGATTACTGTAACGAGCCGATAAAGAAAATCTATCACGAATTGTTTGATGAAGCGCTAAAAGGATACAACGAAAAGCAGACAAGAGCCGACCGCAGAATAGAAAACTACTATGAGAAAATCAGAAACTCAAAGCAAGAAAAGCCGTTTCACGAACTGATTTTACAGATTGGCGATAAGGAAAATATGAGCGCCGAAAGCCAAAACGGACAGCTTGCACGGCAGATTTTAGATGAGTATTACCGTGGATTTCAAGAGCGAAATCCCAACCTAAAAGTGTTCTCTGCTCATCTGCATATGGACGAGGCAACGCCCCATTTGCACATTGATTTTGTTCCGTTCACCATTGGCAGCAAGCGTGGACTTGATACGAGAGTATCGCTAAAACAGGCACTTGCCGCACAAGATTTCAAAGGCGGAACTCGTGGAGATACCGAGTGGAATCAATGGGTGAGTGCAGAAAAATCCGCACTCGCATTCGTTATGGAGCGACACGGAATTGAGTGGGAACATAAAGGCTCACACGAAAAACATCTGTCTGTTCTTGATTACAAAAAGCAAGAAAGAGTGGCTGAACTTGAAAAATTAGGTGCCGAAATTGAGAAAAAACAGACCGAATTTAATGTGTTATCCGAGCAAGTGTTAAACTATGATGATGGTTTGGAAAACTTAAGAAATGTGGAAGAAATGCTTGATAATGCACCCGAATATCAGCTCTCCGAGCCGCAAAGTTTTATGTCCGCAAAAGCATATAAAGCAAAAATTGCAGAGCCGCTTATTCAAAAATTAAAAGCGTTAATCAAGACGGCATTGGCTCGTTGCTTTGAGGGGTGGGACAGTTACCATAGATTAAATATCACGAACGGCAACCTCTATCGTGAGAACGAAATGTTATCGAAAATAAACAGCAAGCTGAAAAATGAAAACGAAAATTTGCGTTCGGAAATCAAAGATTACAAACTTTTGCGCAAAGTTTTCGGACATAAACAGATTGACGAGTTGCTTGAACAGGCAAGAAACATCAAAGGTCATAAGCGTGAAAAACCACGCTCAAGATAAATAAATTTTGGAGGTAAAACAAAATGACAAACACAATTTTTGAACAAATGGGCGGTACTTACACACAGGTCGGCGACTATATGTCGCCCGATTTATTACCGGCGGAAGAAGAAAAGGAAGCACATATCGGCATTTGGGGATTGAGGCATAAACGCTATTTGAAGCAAAATCATAAGGTATTTTATTACAATTTGCTGACAAGCGGTAAGCTTAATTCATATCTTACCGATATTGAACAGCAGGCTCAACACCTCTTTTCTCGGCTGGTAAAAGACCTAGCCGAAAAAGAAAATGTAACCGAAAAACTTAAAGCAAACGATATGATGCTTTGGGTGCAAAAGATGAATAACATTCGTAATCGTGCAGCGGAAATCGTAAATGCAGAAATAGTTTATATCGCATAAACATCACAGCGGCAGGGAGTAATCTCTGCCGTTATTGTTTTGGTCAATTGACCAGCAATAAAAACCTTAGCAAAGATGCTATATATTTTTACATTTTGTATATTGACCAATGAGCGATTTTATGATATAATTTATCAAAATGGAGGTGCTGTTATGGAACTTAATAAACTTGAGCAATCGTTCAAACTCAATCATTTTAACACAGAAGATGATATAAAAATCCACTTTCATTCTGATATTGTGAAACCCTTATTGGAAAAAGTAAATCCTATGATGGCAAGTCAATATAGAAGTGAAGATAATCTTTTAGCTGGCGGGAGAACTGACGCAACATTCCAAAACATTTCATTTGAATTAAAAAAATACAAGTATTTTCAAAATGTCAACGGAGTAAATGAAGCTTTATATGGCAGGAATGACAAAGACCACGGCTTGTATGATTACATTATTAGTAATGCTGGAATCTCTGGTAGTGAAACTATAGATGCAATGAAGTTTAAGTTGTTGAACAGTATAGGTGTAGGTTTTGATGGCAATACATTTATTTTTGCCCGTTTCGTACCTTCTCCTACTTTTCAAAAGATAAACACTGATAAACTGAAAATTGATATTGATATAAATCTGTCGGTTTCTTTTAATTACGAAGTTAAAGATTTCGCATCTGGATTAAAACGTTTAGCTTTGCTTTTAAAGCAGCAAGATAAAATCGCATTAAACAAAAAAAATCTTATCTCCATCATTAATCCTAAAAGTCCATTTGTTCGCAAAAGTATTAAGACGATTTATGATGAGTTGCAGTTTAATCTTAATGATTTAAATGGTAGTACTCGTGTTCGTACATTATACAAAGAGTGGGATCGTGTTTTTGGAACGATGTATGGAGAAGACGATGAAGCTACTTCTTTCACAGAGGTTTCATCTGTTATAAAAGAAACATACGGATACAGTGAGGATGTAACTATTGATAGTAAAGTGTATCTGTTTGCACTTCAAACGTTTTTTAATATGTTTTTGAAGTTGCTAATATATTCATTCCTCGCTCAGCTTGTAAGTCCTACATTTAAGGCTGAGAGCTTAACAAAACCTCAGATAGATAAACTTTTTGATGGCGAACTTAATAAATATGAATCACTTGTAAATAATTTCTTTGAATCGCACTTTATGGAATGGTTTACCTATACTTGTTCAGAAAGTAAATTTGACACTACAGTAGTTAACAATATACTTGATGTAGTCAATCAATTTGATTTAAGTACTTACATACTTAAGCCAGAAGAAATTCAAGATATTTTACAAGAAGTTTATATGGAGTTGATTCCGGCTGAAATGCGTCATTTGATGGGAGAATATTTTTCGCCGGATTGGATTGTTGAACACGCTCTTGATTTGGTAGGATATAAGGGTGACATTGAAAAAACATTAATTGATCCAACCGCAGGATCGGGAACATTTTTAACACACGCTATAAAGCGTATAGTATCAAATGCCGATGGAAAATTATCAAGAAATGATATTGATAAAATAACGCATAATGTTATTGGCTTTGATATAAATCCTATTTCTGTTGTTTCTGCAAAAGCAAACTACATTCTCGCAGTGTTTTCGTCTTGCGATGATGCAGTATTTGAAGATTTTGCCGATCCCATTAACGTTCCAATTTATATTGCGGACTCGATACTTTCGCCAGTAGTTTACACCGAAGAAAGCGAATTGACTTTATCAATTGATACATCTGTAGGAAAATTTCAAATACCCAAATTTGAAGATTATAGTTTGGCAAGTGAATTTTTAAAAATTTTAAGCAAGAACATTGATGATAAATGTGATTTTGAAATTTTCTGGAACACTGTCGAAAATCGATTTGTCGATACTCAATACAAAAATGTTGTAGAAGAACTTTTTGATAGACTATATACTTTACATAGGGCGGGCAATGACTCTTTCTGGCCTATTATTCTGCGTAACAGCTTTGCGCCAATTCTTATTGGAAATAAATTTGATTTTGTTGTAGGCAATCCTCCTTGGATTGCTTGGAAATCAATGAGCAAAAGTTATCGTGAAGGAACACTGGAAATTTGGAAAAGTTATGGTATATTTGAGAAAAACGCATATGATAAGAAGACAACCCACGATGATTTTGGAATGGCTGTAACATATGTTGCTGTTGATAAGTACTTGAAGAACAATGGAAATATGGTGTTTTTATTGCCAGCCTCTTTCCTAAAATCAACTAAAGGTGGCGAAGGTTTCAGAAAACTCTCAATTACTCGATTTGGACAAAATGTTCCTTTCAGGATTGATGCGGTTGATGATTTTTCAAATGTAAAGTTATTTACCATTCCTACTATTGCAATCAAAATTATTAAAGGTGTCGAAATGGTATATCCAATGAATGCCTATAAAGTGTGGGAGCAAATAGGAAAAAAGACACCGATTGATTCTCACGCAAAATGGAATGAAGTGACAAAGAAATTGCGTTTTGAAATCCTTTCAGCGCAGCCCGTTGATGGTAATGATAAACAGTCTTCTTGGTTGACGTTACCCGATATGGAATTTGCTAATAAAGTTCTTGATTCTTCAAAACCACGATACTACAGTGGAAGAAAGGGCATAGAACCTGCTGGTGCTAAAGGTGTATATCTTTTAAAGAAACCTATCAAATGTCGTGATGGTCTTATGCTTATTGAAAACTGTATAGAAAGACAACGACGCAAAGATTTTCTTAAAAAGGGCGTCCATAAAGATAAAGTTGAAGAAACTTACATATTTCCAATGCTTGGCGGAAGAAACATTGCTAAATGGCAGGTTAAATCTAACGAATATATTTTGGTGCCACACACTGCAAAACATAAGTACGGTATCCCCGTAAAAGAGTTGGTAAAAACAGCTCCTAAAACTAATGATTGGTTAAACTTCTATCACGATGAACTATTAGCGAGTCGCATTCAAAATGGGAAATTCTTCAACGCTAATACACAACCGTATTATCGATTAGACAATGTAGGGGAATATACTTATGCTCCGTATAAAGTTTTGTGGAAAGAACAAACTGGTAGTATGTCTGCCGTTGTAGTCGGTTCATATCTTGAATCTATTCCAGATGCTGACAAGAACTTATTTAGTGAAGACAAAACGATAGTTGTTGATTCGAAAGTTCTTATGCTTGGCTTAAACAATATTGATGAGGCACATTATGTTTGCGGTATAATTAATGCTACAGATATTGTTAACATTATTGACGGGTATGCTATATCAACTAATAGAGGAGTTGATGTGTTGAAATACTTAGCCATTCCAAAATTTGATTCGGATAATCAACTACACAAAAAAATAGCTGAGTATTCTAAAAATATACATAATGCTTTCAAAACTAATGCTAATGCGAATGTTTGCGAACTGGAAGCGTTACTTAATATCGCAGTGAGGAAAATATTTGAATAAATTAAGCAAAAGGAACGAGGTGGTTCGATGTTTGAAAATGGATTGCAGTATGTCCGCTCTGATTTTCACCTACATACAAATAAGGATAAGGAGTTCACATATACTGGCGAACAGAATTCTTTTGTAAACGATTATGTTTCTGCACTAAAAGAAGCCAATATAAGTGTCGGTGTAATTACAAATCATAATAAATTTGATATCGATGAATATAAGGCTATTCGTAAGGCTGCAAAAAAGCAAGATATATTCATTCTACCGGGAGTGGAGTTAACTATCAAAGAAGGGGCAAACGGCATTCACACACTCATTGCGTTTAATCCGGATGAATGGCTTGAGGGTGGAAACAATCATATTCAAACATTTTTAACAGCCGCATTTGCTACCGTACGTAATCCTGAAAACCGTAATACGAAAAGTGTGTATGACTTAAAAAATGTTTTTGAGAAGTTAGACGCCTACGGACGAGATTATTTTATCATATTTGCTCACGTTGATCAAAATAGCGGTTTATTCAGTGAATGTAAGGGCGGATTGCTTGAATCTTTGGCTGGTTTTGCGCCTTTTAGAAAACGCGTTCTTGGCTTGCAAAAATCCAGAACACGTGATAATCTCGCTAAATTTGAGCGGTGTTGTGGTTATTTACCTGCCTTGGTTGAGGGATCTGATCCTAAAACCATTACAGATATAGGCAAGGGAGATAAATGTACATATTTGAAAGTTGGTGAATATTCATATTCTGCAATTAAATTTGCATTACAAGATTATAAAGATAGAGTTAGTGAAAACATCCCTGATAACAAGCACGGTTTTATAGAGTCAATATCATTTCAAGGTGGAAAGTTCGATGGACAAACAATAATGTTTTCTCGTGAGCTGAACACACTTATTGGCATAAGGGGCAGTGGAAAATCCTCTGTTTTAGAAGTTGTCCGATATGTTTTGGATCTCCCAGCTCAAATGGACAAAGAATATAAAGAATCTCTCGTTAAAAATGTCTTTGGTTCTGGCGGAAAAGCAACATTAAGTGTAATAGACAAACACGGCAAGCGATATTCTGTCAGTCGAATATTTGGAGAACGGATAAATGTTCTTGATGAGAATGGTAATGACTTAAATATAAATCCGATCAGTTTGTTCGATGGAGTTCAATATTTTGGTCAAAAAGATCTATCCGGCAGTGCAGATCACGAAAATGGTCTGTTGGAAAAATTGATTAGTGGCAGAATTGGTAAACCCTCTAATTTGGATAGCTGTGTAAATGAATTGGTTAGAACAGTAGAGCAGTTGCTGGATGTGAGCAAAATTCCACAGCAAATGACCGAAGTTACAACACTGCAAACCGAACTTGAGCATAAACTCTCGATTTTTGAAGAAAAAGGTGTGGCGGAAAAACTAAAAAAACAAAGTGGGTACGCTACAGACACCACAAAACTTGATGCGGTAAAAAATAGAATAGATGCTATTTTGCGTGATATTCGTAATGCTTTTTCAAAGAACGCTGTCGCATCAAACGCTTTGGACGGATACTGTAGTGACTTTAATAAAGACATACTTGATGATGTTTCTGCGGTATTGTCGCTAATAGACGCTCAACTTACACAAATTGGTTCTTGCATTGCAGAAATTGAAAAACAAAGCAGTTGTATGAAAGACATCATATCCCATCTGAAAGAGCGAACTAATAGTTTGGCAGATGAATTCGCTGAAATTAAAAGAGAGATCAAAGACGAGACTTTGGATGTTGATAGTTTTGTCAAGATGACTGCTGAGTTGCAAAAAACCAAAGAAAAACTAAAGCAATTAAGCGAAGAAGCATCCTCCAAATCAAAAATAGAAGCGTCATTTACTAAGGCAATAAGAGAGCGTAACGATGCTCTGTTGACGACCTATAACGATTATAAGGCTGAAACCGACCGTATTAATCAAAATCAAACCGAACTAAGAATTGAAATCACATTCAAAGGTGATCGTGAGGGCTTTAAGTCTCAACTGAAAAATGATTTTAAGGGAACGGGAATATCAGACTCTAAATATCAAGCAATTAGCGATGCCTTTACTGATTATGCGGCGATTATAGAAGATTGGATTATTTGTGATGGTAACAAGTTGAAAAGCATTGTTACTTCCGGCGAATATGTAAAATTGGAAGATAAACTTCGTAGTCAATATGAAGAATTGTTGAGCAGACAAGTCGAAAACAAAGTTGATATTTATTACCACAGAAAACTGTTGCGACAACACTCTATTGGACAACGAGCATCGGCTCTTATACTGTTTATATTGACACAAGATGATAATGATATTATCTTCATTGATCAACCTGAAGATGATCTTGATAATAAGGTGATCTATGACGAAGTCATTACCGCTATTACACAGAAAAAACCTTATATGCAGTTTATATTTGCCACGCATAATGCAAATATTCCTGTGCTTGGCGATTCCGAAAGGGTGTTGGTCGTCGAGTTTCAAGAAACAAAAATTGATGTAGCCCAAGGAAACATAGATCTGGATTCTACACACAAGCAAATTGTTGACATAATGGAGGGCGGTAAAGAGGCATTTAATAAGAGACAGCTTATCTATACTTCTTGGAGTTAAATTTCCGCCACTCGTGGCAACGAAATGGCAACAAAAAATCAGATAGCGTATGCTTTACCGATAATTCAAATAATACAGATACTCTCTGATAAATTCCATAAACAAATGTGTTTAAGATTGATTTACAGGGAGCGAGTGGGAATAACGGACTAAAATGCCGAAAGCCTGTATTTATGCGGGTTTCCGGCATTTGTTTTATCAAATGGTTCTAGTTTGGCTCTATTTGTGGGGAGAGTAATAGCAAGATTAAGGGGAAATTGTGAAAAAGATAATTATATTAAGAGGTAACTCTGGAAGTGGAAAAACAACAGTAGCTAGAGCGTTGCAAAAGAAATTTGGATGCAATACAATGATGATTTCACAAGATGAGATTAGGGAAAATATCTTGTGGGTTAAAGATGGCGTTGATACTAAGGCATTACCACTTATGATAGAACTTATGAAATATGGGTATGAGCATTGTGATGTGGTTATTTTAGAGGGCATCATGTATGATGGGTGGTATAGTCCTTTGTTCAAAACGGCAAATGAATTGTATGGAATGGATATATATGCGTACTATTTTGATATACCATTTGAAGAGACGGTCAGGCGGCATAATACACGAGATAAAAAACATGAATTTGGTGAAGAAGATATGCGTAGATGGTGGAGAGAAAAGGATTTTTCATCAGTTTTTAATGAAAAAATTATTACATCTGACATTGATGCAGACAGTATTGTTGAAATGATATATATAGATTCAGCAAATGAAGGATAAGGGTATTACGTATGGCAAGAACAGAAAAAGTGATAATGACAAATATGTGTATGGTGTTTAGTGAAAATAGGGTACTTGTCCAAGATAAGACTGATGACGATTACTCTGGAATAACATTTCCGGGAGGACATGTGGAAAGAGGAGAATCATTTACAGATGCTGTGATACGCGAAGTGTGGGAAGAAACTGGATTGAAAATTTCAGAACCAAAACTTTGTGGGATAAAAGACTGGATGAAGGATGAAGAAACAAGATATATAGTGTTATTATATAAGACAGATAAGTTTGAAGGAATAGTTACTTCGTCTGAAGAAGGGGATGTATTCTGGCTGACATTAGATGAAATGAAGCAGAGAAAACTTGCTTATGGAATGGATAAGATGTTGGAAGTATTTTTAAATGACAATATTAGTGAGTATTTCTTTTTTGAAGAAAATGGCAAATGGATAGAAGAGTTGAAATAGTTTAAATAAATGCAAAGGAGTTTTAAGTGGATATTTTATTTAAGAATGATCATTTTGTGTTTTCATACAGAGTTGGCGGTATATTGAGTGGGAATAATATCAAGTGTTATTGTACAACACCCATTATCCTGTAATGTGTAAATTTAAGCAGTTGCAGGAGGCTTTGCTGTACAAATATTTATATTTTGATATCAAAACCGTAGGTGACTTAAAAAACGCCGCTAATTTCTGCGCCGTTTTTATTATATGCTGAACCTCCAATATGTACAGCGTTTTTTGCAAGACCTGCATATCCACGCATAATGACAGATACGCTGTTAAAGGAAAAATCTGTGAATAAATTTTGTCTGTTAATGCTGACAGATTTATGATACAATGGTGCTGTTAGTTTGAATTGAAAAGTGGGTAGAAATATAAAAAATGAGGAAACTGAATTTGACAAAAGCGCTTAAAAACGCATTACCGTATGTATTAACGCTTATACTTGTCGGTATAATGACTTTTGTTGCGGAAATATTGGGCGAGGGGGAGATAATCTTTCCTGAAATAACGGCACTTGCAATTGGTTATATGGTTACACAAAAGCAAGGTTGGAAAGTCAATGACAGCCGAATGATTGCGTTAATTGCGATTTGCGCTGTTGCGGGTGTGCTGACAGTCCGATACATAAAAGTCGGGCTTTATCTTGAAATATTGATTGCATTTGTATTTGCACAAATTCTCTTTATGCTTTCGGGGACAACATTTGCACCGATGATTTCGGCAATTGTGTTGCCCGTTATGATGCAGACCGAGAGCTTTATATACCCGATTGCCGCATTTTTGCTGACAATTGCGGTTGTATCATTCCGCAGATTTCTTTTGAAAGTTAAAATAAGAGATAAAGAGGATTTTCAGTCGATAAAACTGCATACAAAGAGTGATGTGATTGACACAGCCGTAAGAATAATCTGCGTTGCCGTTGTGGGATTTTTCGCAATTTGGTCGGGCTTTAAATTTGCAATTGCACCGCCGTTGCTTGTGGCGTTTACGGAATTTTCCCGTCCGAAAAATAAGGCTCGCAACAAGCCGATAAAGACGGTTTTGCTGATAACAGTCTGTGCATTTGTCGGAGCGGTTTCAAGATATGTGCTGAATATGACTCTCGGATTGCCGTTGACAGTTGCCGCATTGACAGCCACGGCGATAGTGCTTATAATTGTTTACTGCACAAAAATTTATATTCCGCCTGCCGGAGCATTGACAATTTTGAGTATGATTATTCCGAGTGAAAGCGTACTTTTGTACCCGTTGCAGATACTTGTCGGAACTGCGGTAATAATGCTGATTTCACGGCTTTTGTTTATGAAACGGCAAAATTAAAATAATCTTAATTAAGTTATATTATTCTATAGAGGAAATTAAATGGATATATTTATTACAATTTTAGTTACATTTTTTGCAGGAATGGGCGCAGGTCTCGGAACAGGTTTTGCAGGAATGAGTGCGGCGGCTGTAATAAGTCCGATGCTCATAACTTTTCTTAATATGGATCCGTATATGGCAGTCGGAATCGCACTTTCGTCCGATGTTTTGGCGAGTGCAGTTTCGGCTTATACATACCATAAAAATAAAAATCTCGATGTCAGAAACGGTTTGATTATGATGGCGAGTGTGCTTGCGTTTACGATTGTCGGCAGTTATGTTGCAAGCATTGTTCCATCAGCTACAATGGGCGGATTTTCCGTGTTTATGACATTTTTGCTCGGCATAAAATTTATCATCCGTCCCGTTATGACAACTAAAGAAGCTATGCTCGGTGTGTCTGCAAAAAAGAGGGCAATCCAGTCTGTAATCTGTGGAATGTTAATCGGCTTTATCTGCGGATTTATAGGTGCGGGCGGAGGAATGATGATGCTTTTGATTTTGACGACCGTGCTGAACTATGAATTGAAAACCGCTGTCGGCACAAGCGTATTCATTATGACATTCACCGCCCTGACAGGCGCAGCTTCGCACTTTATGATTGGTGGCACACCCGATTGGTTTGTGTTCATTCTCTGCATAGCGTTCACCCTTATATGGGCGAGAATTGCCGCCGTCTTTGCAAACAAAGCTAAGCCCAAAACCCTAAACCGTGCAACAGGCATTGTCCTCGTGGTGTTAGGTGTTGTTATTATGGGATTTAAGCTTTTAGCAAAATAAAAATTGACAGTTTAAAATTCAGGTCGGGCAATAGATTTGTAAAATGCAAAATTTCTATTGCCCGATTTTTCAACGGTTATGTTGGGGCTAATCGAGTAGGGTGAAACGAGTGCTTGCTTTGAACAATATTCAGGGGGAAGTATGCTTTTTTACAATTGCATTATTATTTCGCAAAAAACAAAGGAGCTGTGAAGAACGAAGTCTTAAACTTCATTTCTTCACAGCTCCTTAAATTTTTGTGTCAGATGTGCTGTACTCAGCTTATTCCCATAAGCTCCATAACTTCAATAAGTTGTTTTCCAGCATTATCGGAGGTCACAACTTTGCTTTCTGTTATGACACGACCGACCGATTTGCCTTTATGAATTAATCGTGAAACCATTTTGTCCATCCGATGACTGCCGACAAGGAGTCGGAAGGCATATCTTCAAAGAACTTTTCAAAATCCTTCATCGCTCTGCCCTTTCCGACCCATAAGATATCTCCCTGCTTCAAATCCATCACGCAGGTTGCGTAACTCAGCTAGTGGGCAGACTACTTTTAAAACTATAGCTTTTGAGTAGGGGTGCAAAATGAATCTTTAGTTATTATAATTCATTAACAGAATTATAATCTCCCGACTTAATCTATCCTTTGTGGAGTTATAATTATAATTTATCATAGCATACAATCGTTTGATAACGATAATAATTATAAACTTTTAGGTTTTGCACATGAGTTGCGAACTTTTATTGGACAAGGCAGATAGACACGCATAGGAGAATAATAATCGGTGTTTTTAGGTTTCATCAGATTCAAAATAAATCTAATGCCGTAAATGCCCATTGCATATACAGGTGCGTTTACCGTAGTGAGCGGAGGGTTTGTATATCCCGAAAGCTCCGTGTTATCAAATCCCATAACAGAAATATCCTCAGGAATTTTGTAACCGTTTTCTTGCAGAGCTCTCATTGCACCGATTGCAATATGATCACTTGCCGCAAAAATAGCTGTGGGGAGATTCCCTTTGCTGATCATTTCTGACATCATTTTATAACCGGATGATGTTGAAAATTTGTCCTGTATAATAAACCCATCATATTTAATGTTTAGTTCATCGCAAATGTCTGTGAAAGTGTTGAGTCGTTTATCAGGAAATATCGTTCCGTCCTCAAGCTGTTCAATGCCTCCGATAAAGCCAACTGTTCTATGGCCTAAATCATATAGATATTTAATTGCATCGGACACTGCCTGACGAAAGTCGAGCGATACAGATGTGATTTCAATATTCTCAACGGTCATATCAAGAAAAACAATTTTATTATTCAATGAATGCAGTAATTTTATTTCTTGTTTACTAAACTTTCCGAGGCAGATTATGCCATCAACATCACAGAGTACATTCCGATAGTCATTGTCTGTTTTAAATGTTCGTACAATACTTATATTATTTTTTGAACAGTAGTCCTCGATACCCTGTCTCATCAAAAAGTAATAATTATCTTCAATTTCCTGTTTGGAAGAGAACCATTGTAGAATTCCAATGCGACATGAAGGTGCTGATATAACCCTTTTTTTCTTTACATAATTAAGTTCTTTAGCTGCTGCAAATATTTTTTGCTTCGTTTCAAGCGAGGTGCTGAGGGTAGTGTCGTTATTAAGCACTCTTGAAACAGTAGCTACTGATACATTTGCCTTTTTGGCAACATCTCTGATTGTAGCCAATTGAATCACCTCACTACCATTATAGTGAAATATTACTAAAAAATCAAGTTGTGTTTAGTGAAAAACAGAGAAAGAAAAAATGTTTACCAAAAACTATTGACAGTTTACGAAACAAAACATATAATTTAGTTAACATAAAAACAAAAGAAACATTATTATTAAATAATAACGAAATCTTTTGTGCAGGTTGTCACGGCGTTTCATTTAAAATTAAAAGGAGGAAAAATTATGAAACAGACATCATCACAACCAAGACTTGATGGCAAAATCCCGGGTAGAATCAAATACACCTTTGCTTTAGGTGCCCTCGGCAAAGATATGATTTATGGTATGATTGCCACATTTTCAATGATTTATTTCACAGACATCATCAAGGTAAACCCGGTATTTATCGGCGTAATGTTCTTCGTTGCAAAGTTATGGGATGCCTTTAATGATTTGTTTATGGGTATGATTGTTGATAACACACGCAGCAGATGGGGTAAATTTATTCCATGGCTTGTAATAGGTACGCTGGTTAATTCAATTGTATTTGTTGTTTTATTCACAGACTTCCACCTCGATGGCGTTGGACTTTGCGTATTTGCAACAGCAGCTTACATACTCTGGGGTATGACTTACACAATTATGGATATTCCTTATTGGTCAATTATTCCTAACCTCACTTCAAATCCTGAGGAGAGAGAAAAAGTTTCGGTACTTCCGAGAATTTTTGCAAGTATCGGTCAGTCACTTGTTATTGCAGGCTTTGGTGTTCAAATTATTGAGGCTCTCAGCGGCGGTACAACAAATCAGGCAGGTTATCACAGATTTGCAATCATAATTGCAATTGTATTTATTCTTACAATCGGTATTACAGTAATCAATCTTCCGAAAAAGAGAGATGATTCTGTTCCGGAAAAGAAAGTTAAGTTTAAAGATATTTTCTCAATCATCGGCAAGAACGATCAACTTCGTTGGGCGGTAACTCTTATCTTCCTTTACAACATCGGCATTCAGTGCATTATGGGTGTTGCTACATATTATTTCAAATATGTTTGCGGCAACGCAGGAATGATGTCATCATTTATGATCAGCGCATCAATCGCAGAGGTTGTAGGTCTTATCGTATTTCCTAAGGTTACAAAATTTCTTTCAAGAAAAACTTCGTTCCTTCTTGCGTGTCTTTTACCTGCATTTGGTCTTGTAATGCTTTTGTTCGTAGGTATTTTTGCTCCGCACAATGTTGTGCTCACATCAATCTCAGGTGTTATTGTAAAACTTGGTACAGGTCTTGAACTTGGTTGTGCAACAGTATTCCTTGCAGATGTTGTTGATTACGGTGAATTTAAGCTTGGAACAAGAAATGAAGGCGTTGTATTCTCACTCCAGACGCTTATCGTAAAATTCACAGCAGCTCTTACAGCACTCGGTATTGGTGCTGCACTTGGAAGCACACAGTATATTCCGGGACAGGAACAGTCATTCGCAACAGTAGCATCAATCAGTACACTTATGTGCATTGTTCCTGCAGTTTGTATGCTTATTGCTTATGTTGTTTACAGAAAGAAATATAAACTCAATGACGGTATGATGAAGAAGGTTATAAACACAATCAGTGCAAGAAGAGAAGGCAAGATTGATATGACACAACAGCTTGATGAAAGCGGTAACACAGAGCCTTCTATGTTCCTTCCTACAGTTGCGGAAAAGGCAGGTAAATAAAATGATTGATACTAAAACAGCAATTGAAAAAATTACAAATGGCGAATTTGATAATCTTTTCACTGATATATATATAGATTCATCAATGATTGATTATCAGAAAAAAAGATATGTTCATGCAATTGAGCAGTATGAAACAATTTTTTGCCCTGATAAAGTAGCAATATTCAGTGCTCCCGGCAGAAGTGAGGTTTGCGGTAATCATACAGATCACCAGCATGGAATGGTGCTTGCAACATCCATTAATCTTGATACTATTGCTGTGTCGGCCAAGAATAACAATGATGTTGTAAGATTTGTTTCTGACGGTTATGATATGATTACTCTCGATATAAATGACCTCGAAGTTAATGATGATGAGGCAGGCACAACAGTCAGCCTCATCAGAGGTGTTCTTCGTGGACTTAAGGATCATGGATACAAAATTGGTGGATTCAATGCTTATGCAACAAGTGATGTACTTGTTGGTGCAGGACTTTCATCGTCAGCAGCTTTTGAAGTAGTTGTCGGAACTATTATTTCCGGTTTATATAATGATATGAAAATAAATTCAGTTGAGATTGCTCAGATTTCTCAGTATGCTGAAAATGTATTTTTCAAAAAGCCGTGCGGACTTATGGATCAAATGGCTTGTTCAGTCGGAGGAATGGTTAACATTGACTTTAAAGATCCGACAAAGCCAATTGTTAAGAAAGTACCTACCGAATTTGAAAAATATGATTACAGTCTTTGTATTGTTGACACAAAGGGCGATCATGTTGATCTTACAGATGATTATGCTATGATTCCCTCGGAAATGAAAAAGGTTGCAAATTTTCTCGGAGAAGATTATCTGAGAGATTGTGATTCAAACGAATTTTATATTCGCCTTGACGAAATTCGTGAGGCTGTTGGCGACAGACCGGTACTTCGTGCAATTCATTTCTTTAATGAGGAGCATAACGTTAAAAATGCCGTTTCGTCACTTGAAAACGGTAAGTTTGTTGAATTCCTTGATGCAATCAGAAAATCCGGTAATTCATCGTTTAAGTATCTTCAGAATGTATATACAACAAGAGATATTCAACATCAGAACATCTCGGTAGCCCTTGCACTCAGCGAAAGCCTTCTTCGCAATTACGGCGTGTGCCGTGTTCACGGCGGTGGATTTGCAGGTACAATTCAGGCGTTTGTCAAAAATGATTTTGTAGGTAATTACAAAGAATTTATAAATAAAATTTTCGGAGAAAACTCATGCCATGTTCTCAAAGTGAGAAAATACGGCGGAATAAAAGTAATGTAATTATGTAGGTTTTGTTTTTATTAAGGAGGACAAAATGAAAATTCTTGTTTTAGGCGGTGCCGGATATATCGGTTCGCATACAGTTTACAGACTTATTGAAAGCGGTAATGAGGTTGTTGTATTCGATAACCTTGAAACAGGTCATATCGAGGCGGTTCATCCCAAAGCAAAATTTTATAAAGGTGATCTCAGAAACAGAAGTGAAATTGACAGCGTTTTTGATAAAGAAAAAGGTATTGATGCTGTAATTCATTTTGCAGCCAATTCACTTGTCGGTGAAAGTATGACTAACCCTCTCAAATATTATGATAATAACCTCAACGGCACAAAGGTTTTGCTTCAGTCAATGGTTGCTCACGGAATTGATAAGATTGTATTTTCATCAACAGCGGCAACATACGGTGAGCCTGAGAGAACTCCTATTCTTGAAACCGATCCGACAAATCCGACAAACTGCTACGGAGAAACAAAAAAATCCATGGAGAGAATGTTCTATTGGGTTGAAAAAGCACATGGTTTAAGATATGTTTCTCTCAGATATTTCAATGCATGCGGAGCACATATCAGCGGAAAAATCGGTGAGGCACATAATCCTGAAACCCACCTTATTCCGATTATTCTTCAAGCGGCACAGGGTACCCGTGACCACATAAGTATTTTTGGTACTGATTATCCCACATCTGACGGAACTTGTATTCGTGATTATATCCATGTCACTGACCTTGCACAGGCTCATATTCTTGCAGTTGAATATCTTATGAAGGGCGGTAAAAGTGATATATTCAATCTTGGCAACGGTGTAGGTTTTTCAGTTCGTGAGGTAATTGAAAAAGCAAAGGAGGTTACACAGAAAGATATTAAGGTTGTTGAAGAAAGCAGAAGAAGCGGCGATCCTGCTGTATTGATTGCATCAAGCGATAAGGCGAAAACTGTACTTGGCTGGAAACCTGAGTATGATGATCTGGGAACAATTATTAAAACAGCGTGGAAATGGCATTCAACACATCCCAACGGCTATAGTAAGTGAGGCGGTATTTATGAAGAACAGCGTTTACGGCTTAATATTAAGACTTGTTTCATACGGAATCAATACGGGACTTATTGAAAAAGAGGATATAATCTACACGCAAAATAGGCTTTTGTCGTTGTTCCATATGGATGAACCCGATGACAGTTGTACTTGCCTTACAGCAGATAACGAGGATACTCTTGAAGAAATTTTGTCGGGACTTCTTGATTATGCATACGAAAAAGGAATCATTCCCGAAAATACAGTAACATATCGCGACTTATTTGATGTGAAACTTATGGCTTCACTTGTTAAGCGACCGTCAGAAGTAATAAGAGAATTTTGGCAGAATTATAGCTGTTCTCCTAAACTTGCAACCGATAGCTACTATAAATTCAGCTGCGATACCGATTATATAAGAAGATATCGTATTAAAAAAGACTTAAAGTGGAAAACATCAACCGAATACGGTGATATTGATATCACGGTAAATCTTTCAAAGCCTGAAAAGGATCCGAAAGCTATTGCAGCGGCAAAACTTCAAAAACAGTCGGGCTATCCGAAATGTTTGCTTTGTAAGGAAAATGAAGGATATGCCGGAAGAGTAAATCATCCTGCAAGAGATAATCACAGAATTATTCCGCTCACCATTGACGGAGATAACTGGTTTATGCAATATTCTCCGTATGTTTATTACAATGAACATTGTATTGTATTTAACGGTGAGCATACACCAATGGTAATCAATGATTCCACATTCAGAAAACTGTTTGATTTTATTTCACAGTTTCCGCATTATATAATCGGTTCGAATGCTGATTTGCCGATTGTAGGCGGTTCAATACTTACACATGAACATTTTCAGGGTGGCAGATACAGCTTTGCACTTAATAGGGCAGAGGTTGAAAGAAAGTTTATTGTTAACGGCTTTGATGATGTGGAGTGCGGAATTGTAAAGTGGCCTATGTCAGTTGTAAGATTGACAGGTAAAAACAAGGACAGCATTATTTCATTATCTTCTCATATTCTAAAGAGTTGGAGAGCGTACACGGACGCAAATGTTGGCATTTTTGCCGAAACAGACGGTGAAATTCACAACACTATTACTCCGATTGCTTTTACAAAGGATGGAAAATTTGTTATTGACCTCGTTCTCAGAAATAATATCACAAGTGAAGAGCATCCTCTGGGAGTATTTCATCCTCATGCGAATTTGCATCATATTAAAAAAGAAAATATCGGCCTTATTGAAGTTATGGGACTTGCAGTATTGCCCTCAAGGCTTAAAGATGAAATGGCTATTTTAAAGGATGCTATTCTTAATCACAAGGATGTAAGTGAAATTCCGAAAATCAGCAAACATTCCGAGTGGGTAAATGAATTTGTTTCGCAGTATGATGAAATTAATGAAAATAATATTGATTCAATAATTCAAAATGAGATAGGAAAGGTGTTTCTTAATGTTCTTTTGGATGCAGGTGTATTCAAAAGAACTCCTGAAGGACAAAAGGCTTTTGATAAATTTATAAAGACGCTGTAGTAAAGGAAGTGCTAAAATGTCAAAGGTAAGGGTAGTGAATTTTGAACCTACATCCAAAGGTGAAACCACTCATCTTTATACAATAGAAAATAACAGCGGAGCAAGCGTGACATTATGTGATTTAGGCGCAAGTGTCGTTTCGATAAAAGTTCCCGACAAAAACGGTAGTATTAGAGATGTAGTTCTCGGCTATGAGCACATTGACGGTTATGAATTTGACGGAACATACTTCGGTGCTACTGTCGGAAGATGTTGCGGAAGAATTGCTTACGGCAAGTTTACTCTTAACGGAGAAGATTATCAGCTCCCTGTAAACAATGGGAGTAACCATCTACACGGCGGATTTAACAGCTTTAGCCGCAAAGTGTGGCTTGCGGTAGTTGATGATAAAGTTCCAAATACAGTTCTATTTATGCTTGATAGTCCCGACGGTGATGAGGGCTATCCCGGAAATATGAAAGTCTTTGTACGCTACACTTTTGATGATGAAAATGTACTTACGATAAAATGGTCGGCAGTTTCCGACAAAGACACAATATGTAATCTGACCAATCATTCATATTTCAATCTTAACGGGCATAAAAGCGGTAAAGTTACAGAAAATCACAAGCTGAAAATAAATGCAAATTTCTTCATACCGATAAATTCAAACCTCAATCCCACAGGAGAGATAACTCCCGTTAAGAATACATCGTTTGATTTTACCGAATCCAAGTTAATTGGAAATGGTATTGACAGAAATAACGAGCAGATTGGTTTTGCAAACGGTATTGATCATATGTTTGTGCTGAATCATTCTGATGAAGAATTTGTGCTTGCAGCTGAAGCTGAGGGCATTGATAGCGGAATCACATTAAAATGCTATACTTCTCAAAAAGGTGTTCATGTATATACAGCAAATTATGTCGATGTTTTGTCCAATATGGGAAAGGATTCAGCAACATACGGAGAAAATCCAGCGTTTTGTCTTGAAACCCAGGGCTTTCCCGATGCTGTAAATCACAAGAATTTTCCTACGACAATATTAAAAGCAAGCGAAAACTATACACAAACTACGAAGTATATTTTTGGTATAAACAAATAAAATAAGCTAATTTCTAACTCCTTTTAAAAATAAAATCTCTCTAAAATCAAGGACCGCCTATTTTTCTTGGGTGGTCCTTGATTTTTAATCTATGAGGATGTTTCATGTTTTACAGTATTACACCGTCTTAAACATATTCTGTTTTAGCGGTTATGTGCAATTCTGCCTGAAAATCGCCCTGTTCTGTTTGCACCGTAAAACCGGAACATTCCTCTTGCACGGCTGTTTTTACAAACTACATTTTTTATTGCCTGTGTATTTCTTAGCGCTGTTTTTGCTTTTATATTAAAATACGCTTAGGATGGATTTTTTTACCCTCCGCATCAAATTCAAAATTTTCATTACCCCAACTTTTAAAAAAATAATCACTTTCCCCTAGCAAATGTACAGAGATAACGGCGGTAATAACTTGCTGACTGATAAAATTGATAGTAACTTCTTAAATGATCGACTGTTTAAGAGTGTATTGAAAAACATTTTAATATTTGTTAGAATTTAAGTGGTGATGAGAATATGTTAAAGATTGCAGTAGTAGATGATGAAATTGTATTTGTTGAAAGTCTGATTAACAAAATAACAGCGGTATGTGAAAAGCTTAATTTGAAATTTAAAATTGACAAATACTCAAACGGATTTGATATACTTGAAAATTACAGCAAGTATCATCTGATTTTTCTTGATATTGAAATGCCGTCAATTGACGGTATTGCTACAGCCAAGCGGATAAATGAATTGAAAGGTTCAGCTGAAATACCTTTTATTGTTTATGTCACAAGTCACGATGAGCTTGTGTTTGATGCTTTAAAAAGTTTTCCTTATTCATTTATAAGAAAAAGTAAAATTGAATCTGATTTGTACGAATGTATTAATCGTATAAATAACTCTTTTGAAGAATTACATAAAACTATAGTATTGCATACCGAAAGAAAAGATATTCCGATTGTTATTGGTGATATTATTTATCTTGAAAAAATTAAAAATTATGTTGTGTATCATACTCGAAATCAAGAATATAAGGTCAGAAGTGATATGAATACAGAATTTAAAAATATCGCAGAATATGGCTTTATAAGACCGCATATTGGTTATGCTGTAAACAATAAGTATGTTGAATATATTTCTACGGATTGTATTTTATTGCAAAATAATATTAACATTCCTCTCAATAAAAAATACAGAGATGATTTAAAGAAAAAATATTTCAAATGGTTGGGGGATATAAATGTTTAATTATGGTTTTGAATTAGCGGTTAAATTTAATACAGTAAGAGCAAATAATTGTGATTGGTTGGTAAAAAGAGTATGCTGGATATTATTATTGAAATAGTGACTGATTTATTTCAGCCGCTGATGTTTTGTGGATTTTTATATCTATTTATGGAGAAACCCGATAACAGAAAAAGAAATGTAATTTGCTTTTTACTGTTCAGTACAGTAATGTTTGGCATTTTGTTGTATTCATCTCTTGTAGAATACTATATGATAATAAATGATTTAATGTTTTTGGCAGTACTGGAAATTTACTCCCTATTATGTTTGCGTGGCAATATTTTTAGCAGAATATTTATGCCTTTGATTGCCTTTTTGATTAACACAGTGATAAGTTTTGCTTTCAGTTATTTTTTAAGCTTTTTTACAGGATATACACACTACGAATTGGTAACTGAACCTACGATTTACAGATATATTTGTATAGTGGTTATCAATTTGACTGATGTATTAGTTTTTTCAATGCTTGTAAAATTTAGAAATCATAAAGTCAATTTAAGAAAAATAACAGATGTTATAGCTTTTATTATCCTTCCTGTTATAGTTTTGTTAATCGTTTACTGCACTTTTTACATTATGGCAATCACGAAATATGAGGCTAATATAATGGTGTATCTTTCTGTAATATGCCTGTGTATGATTACTGTTACTGCAATAGTATGGTATGCGGTATCAAGAATAAGCAGGGAAAATGAAGCAAGTACAAAACTTTTGCTTATGGAACAGCAAATCAATCTTTATGAACATAACATTTTACAAAGCAATGTGCAAATTGAAAAAATTTCAAGGATAAAACATGATATGAAGAACAATCTCTTGTGTATTGATAATCTTATTTCAAACACTCAATTAGATGAAGCACATAAAATATGCCAAAATTTGACCGATAAATATTCTTCAATCGGTTCTGTGGTAAATACTGAAAATTACTTATTAAATGCCGTTTTGAATGTTGAAATTGAAAAAGCAAGGAGCAATGAAATATCGGTCAAATTAAGCATTGCAAATGATATGAAAATGTTTAGTAACGGTTCAGATATGATTTCGATAATAGGAAATATTTTTGATAACGCTATTTCGTATCTGTCTGAAAATAAAATTGAGAATAAAGAAATTATTTTCAGTACAGAGCATAAAGGCGATTATTCTGTTATTAAATACAAAAATAAAATTATTGATTCCGTATTGTCTAAAAATCCTTTGTTGCATACTGATAAGGCAGATAAGAAAAATCACGGCAAGGGAATTTCTATAGTAAAAAGTATTGCCAAAAAGTATGGGGAAGATGTGATTATTTCGGAGAAGAATAATGAATTTATAGTTTCGGTAATTTTAGATAACCGAATTTTTACCTAAAAACTCACTATTTTTACCTGATTAAAATCAAACATTCTAAAAAATGCTATTCTTTCTTTAAGGCGTTATGCCAAGAAAAAGGATAGCATTTTTGTTTTGTATTGAATTTTATGTTTTAGCCGTATTTGCGTTAATTCCGTTATTATACTTTGGTTTTGTGTTGCAGAAATTTGAAACTTTTATTATCAAAAAATTTAAATAAGGTTTAAAGCTAATAAGGTTTGAAGCTGCTTCCGTAAATAAGAATTATAGAGTGCAATTTTTGTCGATTTTTTTTACAGTTTTTGCACAATTGAAGTTTACAGTGCTGTTTTGAGATATGATTTAACAAAGTAAAAGGGAAAAGCAAGCCGTAATGTTTAATATAAATCAAAAATTAAGGAGAGTTGAATTTTGAAAAAGGGTAGAAATTTGCGTAGCGTTAATACTGACAGAGGGGTGAATTTGCAATTCAAGCTTCTGTCGGCAATCGGAATTATCATTATAGTTTCCGGACATTGTTATCATGGCGGAATGGAACTTGCTTATAACTGGTTTCCGCCGTATTCGTATAATTTGGCACTGTTTGTATTTATATCGGGATATTTTTATAAAACCGATTATGAAGAAAATATCGGAAAATACATATGGAAACGAACAAAACGGCTTCTTATTCCTGCGTATCTGTGGAATATATTTTACGGTGGTGTGGTTGCATTTCTCGGTTTGTTTGGATTTACTATAGGTGCAAAGCCTGATTTGTACAACCTGTTTATTATGCCGTTTGTTGACGGTGAGGCTTTTCAATATAACCTCGGTTCATGGTTTGTGTATCCGCTGTTTTTGGTTTGCATAATAAATGTGCTGTTCAGAAAATTTTTGAAACTGATTCATCTTGACAATGAATTTATAGTTTTGATAGTGTATCTCGCAATCGGAATGATAGGAATTAACACTGCAATAGAAAATCCGACTGCAATTAACGGTATAGTGAAACTTTTTGTCAGAACAATGTTTTTTCTGCCGTGTTATGAATTCGGTCGCTTTTATAAAGCTGTGCTTGAAAAGAAAGACACTCTCAATAATGTTGCGTACTTTGCAATTATATTTGCTGTACAGCTGATACTTTTAACTTTTTGCAAAGATTTGGAGTACACTCCGTCGTCATTTACTAAATTCAACAACGGTTTTATAATTCCGTATATCTCGTCAATCACAGCAATTGCATTTTGGCTGAGAGTTTCAAGATTGCTTGTACCTGCCATAGGAAACAGCAAGCTTGTAAGGCTTATAGCTGACAACACATACGGAATTATGGTAAATCAGCTTGTAGGTTTTATGTGCCTAAAATTTGTATTCTACGGATTAAGCCTCATTACTTCAGGCTCATTGTTTGGTGACTTTAATGTTGCATCATTTAAATCAAGTATATGGTACTACTATCTCCCAAACGGTTTGCAACAGTGGGCTTTTGTATATCTTATATTTGGTCTGTTTGTACCGATATTGTTTAGCGTTATTTTAAATAAAATCTGTCATATTGCACAAAAATATATTGTGAAATTTTGTAACAAATAATATCTAAAAATTATTGCGTTTATATATTTGATATGTTAAAATTATCTTACAAGATAGATAAATTGATTAATAAATGTAATTACAATACCAAAGCTATAAAGCTATATTGTAAACATAAAATATAGGAAACTGCTTAATTTTAAATTACAGAAGTAGCGAATTGATTTAAGAATATAAATTTAATTTTAAAACTTATTTCAGTATGTTGTGTTTAAATGACAGTTAAAGTATTAATATTTAAATAAAATTTTAGCAATTAAAATAAGTATGAAAGGAGGTAAGTCCAATGGATTATTTAGAGACAAAAGTATAAAAAAGATTAATGAAAATTATTTAGGAGGAAAATTTGATGAAATTAAAAAAACTAATTGTATCAGTTATTGCTTCAACTTTGCTGATTTCATCGGCAATCTCAGCAAGCGCTGTTGAGAAAGTATCTACAGGTACAGTATATATGGGTGGATATGAATTATATGGTTCATTAACTGTTTATCCAATTCATGCAGAGGGTTTTACCTACTGTGAGAAGAAAGATGCCGGTAAAAGTGCTCGTACTGTTTATGCTTATTATAACAAAAGCGGTGATAGAGAAACTAAAGCTGCTGGTTCAAGTGGCTATGTTTATAATAACAGTACTGATTTATCTGTAGTTACCGGAAATGTTAATGCTTCAGTATTTTCAAGATATGCGGGTGCTGTAACATACAGTAAAGTGATTTATCCAAAGCAAACATATTATAGTTGGACATCAGATGGTACGAATAACGAGTTGCGAATGGGTTGTTATAAAAGGTAAATAAAATTAAGGCGGTATTCTGATGAAAAAATTTTTATGTTTAATTTTAGCGTTGTCAAGTATATTTGTTTTTACTTTATTTGGATGTACAAACGATAAAAGCAAGCCAATTTCACAAAACGCACTAATTGATTATTCAAACGATATGCAGATAACATATTTGTGCAGCGGTGGTGGCTCTTCGATTCCTGCAACAAAATCAGACACTGGATATTATTATATTGGTGATGACAGAATAATTATTTATATCGATAGCAAAACACAGAAAGCAACTCCGCTTTGCGCAAAACCTGATTGTATGCACAATGATCCTGATACTTGTGATGCATATGTAAATTCATCAGAAAACATATCGCAGGATTCACTATGGGGATCACTTGGAACGGCAATTCAGTATTATCAGGGTTATTTGTATATGGTTTGCGGTGAATATGATAAAAGTATGATTGAATATAATACCTATTTGATGAAAATGGATAAGGACGGAACAAACAGACAAAAAGTCACCGATTATTTTGATAGTCCATTCACAAATTGGTTTATTCATCAAGGCTACTTTTATTACACCTCGGACTCTTCTGTTCTCAGAATACCGCTCACGAACCCAAAATCAAGCCCAGAAGAGGTATACAAAGCTCAGCATTTTATCAAGGATAACGAAAATACATATTCTTCGTTCTGTGCATATAAGAATTATATTTATTTTCAGGTTGACGAGCTCGACGAAGAAGGAAACGGTATTGGCAGACAGACTATTTGCCTAAATCTTGATACAATGAAAAAATCTTTTCTTAAGATCGGCAAGAACAACGCATCTTTTTCTGCGTTTGCGGGGGACAGTATGATTATGTATTATTCCGATGGTAATGAAAAAGTGTATGTAAAGGCAGATTTAGAGGGCAATAATTGCAAAAATATATTTTCACAAAAAAGCAACGAAATTCAATCAATAACAGGCGATGGAACATATTACTATTTTGATAATAGTTTTCAAGTCGCAAATGGTTCATCAAAAGAACAGAAGATAACTGTTTGTGATGAAAACTTAAAAGAAATCGACACATTTAAATTGCCAAATATGGATACCAAAACATACAACTTTTTTGCCCCTCAGGACGAAAATTGTTTCCTATTTGAATGTTTTAACGAGAAAGATGAACGTTGCCTTGTTATGGCGGATAAAAGTCAGATTGGAACAATTGGCGGAAATACTATAAAATTCAAAGAACTGTGCAAACTCAAGTGGGCTGATGATAAAAATAACAACGATGCTGTTGCAAGGTAATTATTATGAGAATATTTTTTTGTGAACTATATAAGTTACTGTCAAAAAAGATTTTTATAATATGTCTTGTTGTCGCCTTATGTATAAATGCTTTTACATTGATATATTCATCTGCCGAAAATTATAATGACAGAACTAAGCATAATAACATAGAGTATTATAATTCTTTAATTAAAAACTGTAACTCTTCGAAAAAAGCAAGTGAATATTTAAAAAAAGAGTTGGATATTATCAATGAAAGGTTAACGGAGAATAGTACCGATAAGGATGCACTTGTTGAAAAAATGACTCTTTTGAACGACCTTATCTCACAGCAAAATTACATAAATAGATATGATGATTTCATAAATAATATGCAAATAAGGGCGGATAATCAATTGTCCTTTTCCATATTTGCAGAACCCGATAGTTTTGCTTATAATAATATACAACAAACACCCCTGGATTTTCAGCATCTAAAGGGTGTTGAGTTATATGCAGGCAACAATACATTTGCAGAAAATGCAACGCAGTTTCAAATAACAGATTATCTGATGATTGTACTTGTTGCCTTAACTTGTATATTGCTTTTTTACACAGAAAGGGAAAATGGATTGTATCCCCTAGTTCGTAGTACAAAAAACGGAAGAACATCAACAATAGTTGCAAAACTGTTTGCAGTGATAGCTGTTACTGTCGTTACAACTATCCTTTTCTACTTATCGAATATACTGATAACAGGAATATACTTTGGCTTTGGAGATATGAGCAGGTACATTCAGTCAATAGGGATCTTTATGAATTGTTCCCTAAAGATTAGTATTTTTGAATATTTAATTCTTTGGATATTAGGGAAGACCCTAACTTTGTGTGCATTTTCATTGTTGTTTTCCTTTTGTTTCACAGCTGTGAAAACTTCAGCGAAAATTTACGGAATTATTGTTGTATTTTTAGCCGTTGAAATTACTGCAAACCTTTTTATTGAGGGTGCATCGGCATTTTCATTCTTTAAATATGTAAATATTGTTTATTTCCTGTCAAACAACAACTTGTTCGGTGAGTACTTGAATGTAAATATATTTTCAAATCCTGTCAATATAATCATGGTATGGACGGTGGTTGTAACAACCTTAGCTTTGGTCGGCTTTTTTGGCAGTGTGACAGCATTTACAAAAACATCTCAAATATCGAAAAAATCTTCAATAATTTCCGCCATTGCAGAATTTCTTCAAAAACATTATAGAATTCGAGGAAGTGTAAAAATATACAGCGGAGAGGCATACAAGCATTATAAAATCTCCTTTGCAATGGTTATTCTTATAATTCTTGTGTTGTTTGCAGTATCTAATTTGAATGATGATTTATCAATTCGTTTCAACGATGCAAGCGAAAGTGCTTATTGTGACTATATGGAGGATGTTGAGGGTGTAATTGATTCCGATACAGAGAATTATCTTGCAAAGGAACAACAGTATTTTGATGACCTTGAAACTGAGCGGAATGAGATTTTTAGTGATAAAAACCTGAGTGAAACGGAGAAAAGAAATAAATCAAGTTATATAGACGCATTATTCCGGACTAAGGGTGAAGCATTTAATAGAATATTGGAACAAAAATACTATGTTCAAATTAAAGCAGAGGAAATCGACGAAGAACCTGCTTTTGTTAATGAATTGGTGTGCAAGCGATTAACAGAGGATACATACAGGGAATGGCTTTATTTTACTATTCTTATGGCGGTCATAATCTTTTGTTCATCTAACATATTTGCTTGTGAATACAAAAATTCAATGGTCAATTTAATACGCAGTAATCGTTATGGCAAAGGAAAATTGATAATGATAAAACTACTTACTGTTATGTTTACCTCGCTCTTATCCTTTACATTGGTGTACTTACCATACTTCATCAATTTTATTTCTACTTTTGGGACTAAAATTTTTGATATACCCATTGCGTTTATGTCTGATTATAATCTGCTAACTTCCTCGGTAACAGTGGGAGAATATATAGCGATTTTGTGTATAGTCCATCTTGTTGTGACATTAACTGCTACTACTGTTATATTTATGTTGTCAATGTTGCTTAAAAACAATATTATGACGATGATAGTTACCAGCGGAATTATTCTGATACCTTGTCTTGTTGCTATGGAACTTACTGACGTGAGAATGGTAACAGCTTTTCAAAATAATATTTGGCAAACTGTGGTGACAGTTATAGTAATGGTATGTTTGATTTTGACTGTGATATCAATAGTATCAGTCTTTGTTAAATTCAGCAACATAAAGTGGAGGAAGAAGATATGTCAACATTAGAAATTAGAAATATAAGCAAAACCTACAAAAAAGGAGCAGTAAAGGCTCTTGATAATTTTAATGTTGTTCTTACTCCCGGAGTGTACGGTCTCTTAGGACCGAACGGTGCAGGAAAGTCAACGCTTATGAATATTATCACTGACAATCTTAATGCAGACAGCGGAGATGTTCTTTATGACGGCGAGAATATAAAAAAGCTTGGTAAGAACTATCGTTCTGTCCTTGGCTATATGCCGCAGCAACAGGGATTATATGATGATTTTACTCTCAATCGCTTTCTGTGGTATATGGCTGCATTAAAGGGATTAAAAAAGAAGGAGGCTAAGGAAAAAATAACCTCACTTCTTGATACGGTAAATCTCACTAATGCGGCACATAAAAAACTCGGCGGATTTTCGGGAGGTATGAAACAAAGAGCTTTGATTGCTCAGGCACTTTTGAATGACCCGAAAATTTTGATTCTTGATGAACCGACTGCGGGCCTTGACCCAAAAGAGAGAATTCGTATCCGCAATTTTATAAGTGAAATTGCAGAAGATAAAATCGTGCTCATTTCTACTCATGTTGTGTCCGATATCGAGTTCATTGCTAAAGAGATTATACTTCTAAAGCAGGGAAAACTTGTGTTACACGATACCTGCCAAAATCTTGTAAATGAAATTGCAAATAAGGTAGTTGAGGTGGAAATTGAAAAAGAGGAATTAAAATATTTTCAGGATAATTATCGAGTTTCAAATCTCTATCATAATGATGATAAAATCGTAGTAAGATTAGTCACAGATAATCCCCCTGAAAATCATAAAATAACAATTGCAAACCCAACCCTTGAAGATTTGTACCTCTATATTTTTGAACAAGGAATGTGATATTAAAATTATTACCGACAAGTAATGGTGTTCTATGCTAATACTTGTCGGTATTTTTATGCCCTTTTTACATGAAATTGTAAGGATAAAGCAGAATACAGATACAAAATAATCAGTTAACGCATAAAATAGCAATATATAATATTGTGTTAAAATTATGCGAAAAGGGGGGTGACAGCCCTATGGAGCAGTATATGCCGATAGTGTGGATAGGCTTTGCGATATTTATGTTGCTTTGCGAAGGCTTTACAACACAGCTTGTTTCAATATGGTTCGTTCTCGGCTCGGTTTGTGCAGCCATAACAACTATATTCACAAGCGACATAACAATCCAGTCGGCGGTGTTCCTTGTTGTGTCACTTGTATCGCTGATTGTGACACGACCGCTTGTAAAACGCTTTAAAAAGCGTAACAAGACAACGGGAACAAACGCAGACCGTCACATCGGTCAAGTCGGGTTTATGCTCACAGATTTAACCGATATTGACGAAACAGCACAGGCAAAAGTTGGTGCGGAAACTTGGACTGTAAAGTCTGACAAAGCACCGCTTTTAAAAGGAACAAAAGTTAAGGTTCTTGCAATAGAGGGCGTAAAGCTCATAGTAGAACCCGTATCAGCATGAGAGGTAAATAATGTTAGGACTTATTATTTTAGGAATTATCCTTTTAATTTTGCTTATAGTAATCGTAAGCAATGTAAAAGTAGTACCGCAGGCACACGCATATGTAATTGAAAGACTCGGAACATATCATGTAACTTGGTCAACTGGTTTGCATGTAAAAATTCCGTTCATCGACAAAATCTCAAAGAAAGTTTCACTAAAAGAGCAAGTAATCGACTTCCCTCCACAGCATGGAGTGAATAAAACGATACCTTCTTCTAAATCTTAAAAAGCAAGAGTATATCGAGGAATTAAGAATAATCAATAACAGTTACTTATTTAATATTTTTGCATCTGAGCCATTGGGCTCTTTTTTTATGCCTAAAATTCTTGTATACTCATTTTTCGTGTTGCAAGAATGGGTGACAAAAACGGTGGACTTCGCAAACTTCATGCTCAATCAAGTTCCTTAATATCTCCGACCTTCAGTTCAGCTATATCACGAATATTGATGTTGCACAGTGGCTTCTCGAGGTTGGTAGCTCTCTTGTGCCGTTTGTCAACAAGTTCCCCTGCAATACCGAGCTTTACAAGCTGATGACGACTAAGTTTGGAGAGGGATAAAATGCAGAAATTGCGGTGTTCGTGTCGTATCGTGAGAGGTTGACGAAAATAATCGTGTTGATTGGTGCGAAAATTAAAGGAAATATCATTGATTTTTACACGAACATCTGCTATACTATGGTCAGTACCTTTAAGGAGGACTGCTTATGTATAGAAAGATTATGGGCTTCTTGGAAGCGTGGAAAGAAAGCGAACACCGCAAGCCCCTTATTTTACAGGGCGCAAGACAGGTCGGAAAGACCTATTCCATTCTGGAGTTCGGGCGCACCCATTACGAAAATGTGGCATACTTCAACTTTGAAACTAATCCAAAGCTGAACGAAACCTTTGAGGAAAACATCAGCCCCGATTATCTCATACCTATTTTATCTCATATCGCAGGTCAGACCATCGTAACGGAAAAAACTCTGATAGTCTTTGATGAGGTGCAGCTCTGCGAAAGGGCGTTGACTTCGCTCAAATACTTTTGCGAGAACGCTCCGGATTACCACATCATCGTCGCAGGTAGCTTGCTCGGTGTTGCGGTCAACAGAGCAAAATTCTCTTTTCCCGTAGGAAAGGTCGATATGAAAACGCTTTATCCTATGGATATGGAGGAATTTATGTTGGCGCTCGGTGAGGACGATTTGGTAGAGCAGATTAAAAAGTGCTTCCAAACCGATACGCCGTTGCCGTCTGCCTTGCACGATGCCGCAATGCAGCTTTACCGTCAGTATCTTGTGGTCGGCGGTATGCCGGAGTGCGTGATGCAGTTTGCCGAAACAAAGGATTATATTCTTGTCCGCCATACGCAGGACACGATACTTGCAAGCTATCTCAATGATATGAGCAAGTATAACAACTTGAATGAAATCAAGAAAACCAGACTTGCGTACGATAACATTACCGTTCAGCTCTCAAAGAAGAATACCCGTTTCCAATATAAGCTGATTAAGAAAGGCGGACGGGCTTCTGAGTTTGAAAATGCGATTGAATGGCTCTGCCTGTCCGGTATTGTGTCACAGGTCTACAAGGTGGAGCAAATCAAAAAGCCGCTTGAAAACTACCGTGATATTGATGCGTTCAAGATTTATGTGTCCGACTTAGGATTGCTTTGTGCCAAGAAAGATTTAGCCGCCAATGATATTCTCTATATGGTAGAGGAAATTAACGACTTCAAGGGCGGTATGGCGGAAAACTATGTCAATGTGCAGCTCTCCATTAACGGCTACCACACCTATTATTGGGAGTCCGAGCGTGGGGCTGAAATTGATTTTATCATTCAGCGTGACGGTCAGCTTATTCCTATTGAGGTCAAGTCTGCCGACAACACCAGAGCAAAGAGCTTGAAGGTCTATATAGACACCTACAAGCCTGCTTATGCTATCAAGCTCTCTGCCAAAAACTTTGGTTTTGAGGATAACAAAAAAATCGTTCCTCTCTATGCCGCATTTTGTATCTGAAATCAATATTGCAACAGTAACGCTCACAGAAAATGTGGGCGTTATTTTTTGCCCCAAAAACTGAACAAGAAAGGATAACGCTTAAAAATTTTTAAAAGCATTGATTTATCGCAGAATTAAGAAAAATCAATAACAATTACTTAATTAATATTTTTAACGTCTGAGCTATTGGGCTCTTTTTTTATGCCTAAAATTCTTGGGAACTTATTTTTCTCGTGTTGCAAGAATGGTTAACGAAAACGGTGGAAAAATCTGGCTGAGAGATGATGAAAGTGTAATGAGAACTTAGGGGTAAATACACCTAAATTTCAAGTGAGTGCTTGATATTTTGCAAAATGATAATTTAAAATAAGAGGAAGGTTCATTTTTACATTCCTGACTAATTGTAACAGCTGAGCATTATTATAGAATTTTTTTGGTATACCATTAAAAATATCAACCAGCAAAGGTGATATGCTAAAAAATATAAAATAATTAAACTCCACTTTTTAGAGTAATGTCAACTCTATTTTAAAATCGCTCCCAGTTTATTGTATAATGTGACTTCATCCGCATTTATCAGCACAATAAAATAGCAGACGAACACTCTTTATTTTATTAATTTGCAATATTGTTCAAAGTTCAATATCAATGCTCTCAAAAATCAGCAGAAAAATTTATTAATAAGTAACGAGAATAGTGACGAAACCATAAATTGTGTTACACTTCGCTTTGTGTTGTACATAATGCCTAAAAATGCAAGTGAAATATTATCACTATTATTTTTTAAATCTTATTTATGTTTAGTTAATAATATGATATAATGAAGATATCGATAAAGTTATTGAGCAGATATTTGAATATTATCACTACTATAATATCTGCTTACAAGAGGATAAATATATCTTTAGTTAAAATAAATTGACAAATTTTTATACGATATACTTATAACAAGAAAGATAGGGTGATGTTATGAAATTAAAAGAAATACATATTAAAAACTTTCGTGGAATTAAAAATCAAAAAATTGAATCAATTGAGGATGCGCTAATTCTTATTGGAAAGAATAATGCGGGTAAAAGTGCGTTTTTAGCAGCTATAAGAACTTTGTTTGGCGACTATATACCTCAGGATAAGGATATATATTATGGTTGTGATGAATTCAAAATTGATGCCATATTAGTTTGTGATGAAGCATATATCTCTGATTACTTTTTGGATAATAAAATTGGTTTTCTCAAGATTCCTTCAACGTCAAATAATTATAAAGAAGTGCAAGATGGTACTGTATTCCAAGATATATCCTTTAATGATTTTAAAAATCAGAGAAGTGGTATTTCTCCGGATATGTTGGATGATGTAACTACAAGAGATATATTTGAACCCATATGGATAAAAGCCATTAAAAAGAAATTTGGTATTGATAATAATGAATTTAATGTATCTTTGATTTTAAAAAAAGGAGGTAAAGTGGAATACGCTCCAAAAGATATGTTGTCGTTTTTACCTGCAGTAGCGTTTATAGACGATTCTCGTAATTTTGCAGAGGAAGAAGCAGGAAAATCAAGAACGATCACTGCAAATATTTTCAACACCATATTAAGATCTGAATTGCTTGAAAACAATGATATTAGTTGTGACAATTGTAATCGAACGGATTGTGAAATTAATTGTATTAACAAAATTTATTCGAAAGCACCTCAAGACTTAAATGTAGAAGAACTCCAAAAATTAATTAACTTTAAAACAAAAAATGCTTCTTCAAGCTTTACCAAAAGTGTATCTGAACGATTTGCTAAAAACTATCAGAGTGGATTTAAGGTTAATATTAAGGCGACAAGTAATATCGATAAATCTTTTTCGATTATGACAAAATTATATGATCCGATGCTTAAAACTGAAATTGAACTTTCAAATGTCGGTGCAGGTGTTCGTAGTATTTACATTTTGTCTTTGTTGCAATCATACCAAGCTGTAAGTGCTAAACATACAATTTTCATTATTGAAGAACCTGAGCTTTATTTGCACCCCCAACTACAAAAGTTGATGGCTAAAACCTTATCTGAAATTTCCTGCGATAATCAAGTTATATTTACATCACACTCGCCTATAATGCTGAGGGAGTTCAGCACCTCGAATATAAGAAAAGTTAAGTTTGATGAATCAAATTGCTATAGCACGGTTGAAAAAACAACTATAGATGATGTTTTGGCAGAAATAGGATATTCCAGCCAAGATATATTGAATACAGATTTTGTTATTTTTGTAGAAGGTCCAGATGATAAGAATATAATAGAACTTGTGTTGAAAAGATTTTATGATGTTGATTTGGAGAGAATATCGGTTATTGATACAAAATCATGCAACAATATTGGATTTTATGCTACACTAAGATTTTTAACAAAAACTACAATGAGTGATGATTTTATAATAATCAGAGATTCTGACACAAAAACCGAAACAGCGTTAAAAAATGATTTAATAAATCAATTGACTAATAATGTTAACAAGACTTTTGCTTTAAAAGCAGTTTCAAAAACACACTTCACCAAATTTAGTTCAATTGAGGGTTATTTATTTTCGCCTGAACTACTTGTGAAACATTGTATCTATGCAGATGAGAAACAGGTGTATGAAAAACTGAAAAATAAGTTAACTCAATACAAAAATAAATCAATTAAATATTTCAAAACACAGAACGCAAAAGATATAACTAGGATTGCGTCATTTGAAAATGATTATGATACAATGATTGCTGATCCGGCAGGAAACCTTGATTGGATAAAAACAAACATAAGAGGGCATGATTATTTTAATTCTGTTCATTCTAAAAGTATCCGTTACGAAGATTATGTCAATGAATTACCGGAATCAGTATTCAAAAATATTATAGATTTTCTTGATAACATTCCTTATTTTTTGAGCAAAAAGTTTTAACTGAAAGAGGTTATAAAATAGATAAACTAGTACTAAAAATAATAAAATTATAGTAATATGGAAATGGATGAGTGACATTTGCTACTCATCCATTTTTCATAAGACATATTATACAATTTGAATTGATTTTTATTGTAGATTGTACCGAAAATAAAATAATTTAAATAAATGCTTTGCTTTTTGAAGAAAAGTGATATATAATCACAATATAACAAAAAATATTTATCTTATTATTCTAATTGTATTTAAATTGCAAAAAGCGAGGTGATAAAAACAATTTTTAGTAAAAATTAAAATGAGGTGATAGTTGTAATTTAATTGCGGAAACTGAGAACAAGATTTAGATTTAAGGAGGAAAGCATGAATAAAAAATTAAAAAAACTTGTTTCAGGAACATCGGTAACTTTATGTGCATTGATTGCATTTTCATTGCCAACACAAGTGTTTGCACAAAATTTGCCGATAAATACAGAAGTTAAAACTCAAACTCCGAATGAAGAACAATCTTCTGATGAATACAAAACCGGAAACATTCTTTCAGAAATCAAAGACGAGAGAGATGAATATTCAAAGCAGTTCCGTTTGGATGACGGCACTACAATGGCTGTAAGTTATAAGGAGCCTATCCATTACAAAAATGCGGCAGGAGAATGGGTTGATTATGATAACAGCTTGAAAAATGAAACCGTAAATTCAGCATCCCCTGATGAAGTTACAGAGGAATATACTAATAAAAAGAGCGATTTTAAGGTTAATTATTCTAAAAAATCCAAAGAGAACTCTATGGTTAAAATCAAGGGCGATAACCAAAAAATCAGTTGGGGATATAAGGATACAAACAAAGTAAAGTCAACTATAGTAAACAATGATGAAAAGCTGACAGGTAATGACAAATTTACAACATTAAAAAACCTTACATCTGAAATTACATACGAAAACATTTATGATGATGTAGATGTTCAGTATTTTACAACCACAACAGGTGTAAAAGAAAATATTATATTAAAGAATAAGAATGCAAGGAGCGATTTTTATATTCAATATAAATTTAATAATCTTACTGCAAAATCTGTAGATGACAAAACAGTAGAATTATTGAATTCTAAAGGTGACGCTGTGTATAAAATTGAAGCACCTTTTATGTTTGATAATGACGGCAAAACAAGTACGGACTTAACATTATCAATAACAGAACAGAAGAAAAATAAGCTTACGCTCAAAGTTTCTGCAGATAAAAAGTTCCTTTCGGATTGTAGTTATCCTGTAACTATTGATCCGCAATTTACTACAAGTCAAAACTGGCAGAAATCCCAGTGTACATATGTTGATTCATCAAAGCCGTCAACTTGTTTCGGCTATGGCAGTACCAGTGGCTATACAGGTACTGTTAATGTCGGAACATGGGGTAACGGAATGTACCGTACATATTTTAAAATGAATTCTTTGCCGACACTTAACAAAGGTGATATGGTAGTAGAAGCACATCTGAATTTACATTTGATAAATAATGATTTTTATCAGGATATGAATATCGGTGCGTATTCTCCTAACGGTTCTTGGTCACAGGATAAATTAACATGGAAAAATCAGCCGTCATACAATTCAAATGTTGTTGATTACGAAACATTTACTAAAAATGAATCAGAGGCTTGGCATAGTTGGAATGTAACTTCTTGTGTTAAGCGTTGGTATAACGGCGAAGCTAATAACGGCATTATGTTAAAATCACTTGATGAAAGTAACGAAATGCAGTGTGCTGAGTTCTATTCATCAAACTATCCATCAACATCAACTCCTCGTCCATTATTTACTATTGTTTACAGAAACAACAAAGGTCTTGAAGATTATTGGACATATTCAAGTTTTTCTGTTGGTTCAGCCGGAACAGCATATGTAAACGATTATTCAGGTAATTTGACATTTGTAACTTCTGATGCATCAACAGCAAGCGGATATGCTCCTGCGTCGGTACAGCATGTATATAACGGATATATGGCAGGAGATAAGTATTCAAAAACTACACCGTATGTCGGTCGAGGTTGGCGACTTAATATACAACAAACATTGTTACCGTCAAGTGAATATGGTTTAACAGGTACAAGTAAGGATAATTATCCATATGTATATACTGATGAAGACGGTACAGAACATTACTTTTACAAGAAAACTGAAAATGGGAAAACGAAATATCTTGATGAAGACGGCTTAAAGCTTGAACTTACTACATCAGGTAGTGGAAGTAGCAAGTATGCTATTAAAGATGAGAAAGATAATTATATTTACTTTAATACCAAAGGTCTTCTTACAAGTACAAAAGATTCCAATGGTAATAAAACGACAATAAATTATGCTTCAGACGGTACTACAATAAATTCTGTTACAGACGGAAGTAATAAGAAAATATTACTTCAGCAGACAGCAGGAAGTGATACTAAATATATTAGATATACGGTTGATCCGGCAGGAAGGAAAACTGAATTTAGAGATAGTAGCGGTCTTTTATATCAAATCAATAAACCTGACGGTAGTCAAATAAAACTTACATACGACAATGACAAAGCGTTGAAATCAATTACAGATATCGACGGATACAAAGTAGTGTTTGAGTACACAAGTACAGCATCGGGCAAGAAAGTATCTGCAATTCAGGAATACGGTAAAGACGGCACAGCAGGTCAGAAAATTACATTTGACCGTACAAAGTATAATACAACGGTTAAAAAGACATACGGTGCGGATGGAATCGCAAACACGGATGACGATTTAACTTCAACATATCAGTTTGATGAGTTCGGTAGAACAATCTCCATAAAAAACGAGACAAAAACAAGAGATTTAGGTGCGTCTGTTTATACTTACACAGACGGCGTAAAGAATTCTGCTGCAGACAATATCAAAATGTTAAATAAGGTTAACTCAAACTATTCAACAGGTTCAAATTCAGTTAATCTTATTTCAAATTCCAATATGGAAACCGATTCTTCTTGGATTAAATCGGCTTGGGGTGAATCAAATACATTTGAGAAAAAATATGACACATCACAGCATTACTTCGGCAAACAATCCCTTGCAATTTCTGTATCAAAATATGAAGGAACATCAAGAGGAAGAGTGTATCAGGATATCAGCAACACAGTTTTAGAGCCGGGAAAAACTTACACACTTTCAGGATATATAAAAACAGTCGGTGTTGTAAACGGTTCGTCTGATAATGCAGGTGCGTTTATCTGTGCTGAATCTCATAATTCTGACGGCACATTTACACCTTCATATTCTGATTTTGTAGTTGGAAATACCGATTCAGCTGTAGATAACGGTTGGCAAAGAGTTAGTACAACTTTTAAAGTGCCTGAAAATTCCAGCAAAACACGAATAAACCTTGCTTTAAAGCAGTCAACAGGTACAGTGTATTTTGATGGAATTCAGCTTGAATCCTACACAGTAGCAAATAACTACAATATGCTTGAAAATTCAGGATTTGAAAAGTATTCGTCAAACGGATTGCCAACATCATGGTATGACGGATATTCTACTTTGAATAATGCAATTGATTGTAAAAGCGAAGCACACCAACAAGGAAAATATTCTTTCCGTATAAAAGGTGAAGCCGGCAAAGTAAAAAGTATCTGTCAGAATGTAAATATTACTGGAAAAGAAGAAGATACATACATTGTCAGCGGTTGGGCATATGCAAATGCTGTTCCAAAGAATAAGGATGATACTAGGAAGTTTAAAATTTCCGTAAAAATCACTTATTCGGATAACTCAACAAAGTACAAAACACCTGCACCGTTTAATTACTCGATTTCAGGTTGGCAATACACATCTGCAGCTTTTAATTTGAGTGACGGAACAAATAAAGTAAAAACTCCTAAAACCATAACAATATATCTCAGTTATCAAAATCAGGGAAATTATGCGTATTTTGATAATATTTGTCTTGTAAAAGACAACGCAATGAGTTATACTTATGATAAAGACGGAAAAGTTATCAGTGTAGTTGATAATTCTAAAAAACAGTCAACTATGGAGTATAAAAATTCCGACTTAACAAAGAATATTGACGCCAAAGGTTATGCGTATACCTACGGTTATGACAAAGCTCATAATGTAACTAAGGCTACAAGTCAGACAGGTATGAATTATAACTACACTTACAGTACGAAAGGCTTGGCTACATCACTTGAAGTAAAGTGTGACTCTAAAGTAACAGATGTAGGTATATTAAAAAGTGAAGTTACTTATGATTCAAACGGCTTGCTTTCAAGTGCAACCGATCAGGACGGCAACAAGGTTGAGTATAAGTATGACGGTAACAAAGGTACCCTCACGCAGACAACAGATAAGCTTGACAGCAAAAATCCTGTTGTAACAGACTATACTTATGACAGCAATACCGATCAAATTAAGTCGGTTAAGCAGTCCGACAGTAATGGCAACGAGTATTCAATTGCATACTCTTATTCATCAAAATCAAAGTTACTTGAAAAAATCTCTCGTGACGGAACTGATTATTCAATTCAGTACGATGAATTTGGCAATAAGATTGATTCAAAGGTTGGTTCACAGTCGCTTGCAAGCTATTCTTACGGTGCAAACAACGGACCTATTTTAAGCTCAACATACGGTACAGGTCAAAATGTAAGTTATGCTTATGATGAATTTGGTAATGTAGAAACAAGAAAGTATAACGGCAAAACCGCATTTAACTGGTATTCCGACCGTGGCGGTAATATAATTCGTGAAAACGATTATATTAATAAACGCTTGACTGATTTTACCTATGACACAACAGGCAGACTTGTTCGTCAGACTGTTGCTGACTCATCTGTAACAGGAAGTTCCAACAAGTTATTGTTTGGTTTTGAGTACTCATATGATCTCAATAATAACATTACACAACTTGTTACAAAGACAACTGATAAAACTGTAAAGAACAAGTTCACATTTGGAAAAGATAACCTGCCTGCAACTTTCACTTTAAGCACAGGTAAAAAGGTCGATTATACTTATGACGGACTTAACCGTCTTACAAAAACATCACTGACTACTTCCACCAATACACCTATTGATACAACATACACTTACTTTGCGAGTAAGCGTGGTTCGGGTTATACAACTACAAAGTTGAAATCCGAAACTATCAACGGTGAGAAGTATGAATATAAGTATGATGCACATAGTAATATTACAGATGTTACCAAAGACGGAGTTTTACAGTATTATTACGGTTACGATATGATGAATCAGCTTGTTAGCGTAGATGACAAGCTGAACGGCAAAGTTTATAAGTATACTTATGATGCAGGCGGTAACCTTATATCCGAAACTGTTACCGATTCAAACGGTACAACAAGCAATGCGTATGAATACAACAATTTAAATTGGGGAGATGTTCTCACATCATATAACGGTCAGAATATAACCTACGATGAAATCGGCAATCCGCTTACATACCGTGACGGAATGTCAATGACATGGAAAAACGGCAGACAGCTTGCAACACTCACAAACGGTGATACAAGCATAAGCTATGGCTATGACAGTGACAGTGTTCGTACAACTAAAACCGTAAACGGAGTAAAATACACATATGCGTACCTCAATGGTCAGCTATTGTATGAAACCCGTGGCGACGCAAAGTTCTATTATTCATACGATGCAAACGGAATTTTGTATAATGTCAGATATACTCTGACTGACGGCGGTACCGAATATTCGTATTATTACACCCATAATTCCCGTGGCGATATTGTTGGAATTTATAACGGAGTGGGTGAACTCAAAGCGCACTATGAATATGACGCTTGGGGTAATGTGATTTCTATAACCGATAATAACGGAAATGCAATCACAAACCCGAACCATATCGGTAATTTGAATCCGTTCCGTTACAGAAGTTATTATCAGGACACAGAAACAGGTCTTTACTACCTGATGAGCCGTTACTATGATGCCGTAACTCACCGTTTTATCAATGCCGATGGTTATTTTCAGGCTGGTACATCTATTCTTGACGGAAATACTTTTGCATATTGCGCTAATAATCCTATTTATTCTTCTGATCCTACAGGTTCGTCTATAATCTTTGGAGCTCTTATTGGGGGGGCTACTGAGTTTTTTGGCCAAATTATATCTGGTAAAAGTATTGATGAAGTTGATTGGGGCTCAGTTTTTGTAAGTGCTGGAACGGGTGCTATACTTGGTGCAGTAGATGTTTTGGGCGTTGGAGCTGTGGCTGGTGTATTAATAAAAGGTGGTGTCAGTTTTACTGGTTCTTTTATAAAATATTCAATGCAAGGTGAAGATTTTAATTTAGCTGTTCAGCATTCTGCAGTTGATGGTTTATTAACTATGGGCTTTGCTAGTATATCAAATGTCTTTAAAACATCCAGTGGAAATCATTACAATTACAATGTTAATAACTCAAATCAAAGAGTTAATCGTTGGTCAACTTCAATTGAAAATGTGGTGGATAATTCTCGTAGTTTTAAGCCAAAAGTGTATGCTCCTTCAAAACCAAAACCTGTTCCTAAAAAACAGACACAGTGTAGGTCTTGTGGTCGCCCAATAGGAAATAAGTATTGGCAATGCAGCAGTCCGTCTTATTATTGATCAGGATTAAAAATATGAAAAATAATAAAAAATATGCGGTAATAACTTTTATAGTTGTTGGTGTTTTTTATGTAATCATGTTTATTGTGACATTGATTGAGAGAAACAGTAATAAAATTATTAGTCCAGCCGAAACAAGAGATTCGTCTATTTACATAATCATACTTGCTTGTTCACCTATTGTTTTGATGATTTGTATGTTATATAAATATATTGATCGGCACAAATACAGATTTAAATATTTTGCTGATATTAGTGACGAAGTTCTATTTTCTAAAAATAATCGAAGAGTGAACGAACATTCGGTGTTATTTCAGTTTATGGTGGGTTGTAGCAATGTATTTGTTGTTTCTTTAGATAAGAAATCAAAAATAATTATACCTGCCGTTTACACAAAGAAAAACAATAAAATTTCTATGATAAACAGAAATGCCGAATATACTGTATTTGAACATATTGATTTTTCTGAAAGTAATTATTCAAACGAATACACTTTTATCAGAGCTTGTAAATTGCGGGATAAAAAGACAGGTGAGCAGGTTCTTTTTGTAGCAGTTCCGAATAGAGAAACGAATATTCTCGCATATTCCGATTCTGCACATAAAGCCAACAAAACCGTAACTTTCGGTAAATTCAGAATATTCTGTTTTATCGAACCTGAAAATAATTCCTATACGGATTTGCTTGTTGATTCGGAAAAAATCCATCTTGAAAAAACAAAAAGAAAAGGTATGTACTTTATAGGTTTGGATGAAGTTACAAAAACAAATCAAAAGTCAAAAAAAGTAATATAATTTGTTAAAAACTATCTTAAGTTACATTCAGACAAAGTATCAGTCGGAATAGGGTAGAACATTTGCGGTAAGGAGGCTCGAAAGAGCCTCCTTTGACACAAAAAGTATGATGCTCGCAGTAATATTACCGATGTTACCAAAGACGGAGTTTTACAGTATCATTATGGTTACGATGTGATGAATCAGCTTGTTAGCGTAGATGATAAGCTGAACGGCAAAGTTTATAACTATACTTACGATGTAGGCGGTAACCTTATATCCTAAACGATTACCGATTCAAACGGTACAACAAGCAATGCGTATGAATACAACAATTCAAATATGATTCAAACGGAATTTTGTATAATGTCAGATACACTTTGACTGACGGCGATACCGAGTATTCATACTACTACACCCACAATTCTCGTGGTGACATTGTAGGAATATACAACGGAGCAGGTGAGCTCAAAGCACATTATGAATATGACGCTTGGGGCAATGTGATTTCAATAACCGATAATAACGGCAATGTAATTACAAACCCGAACCATATCGGTAACTTGAATCCGTTCCGTTACAGAGGCTATTATCAGGACACAGAAACAGGTCTTTATTACCTGATGAGCCGTTACTATGATGCCGTAACCCACCGCTTTATCAATGCCGACGGCTATTTTCAGGCTGGTACATCTATTCTTGACGGAAATACTTTTGCATATTGTGCTAATAATCCTATTTATTCTTCTGATCCTACAGGTGCTTTTGGGGAATAGTAGCTGGATTCTGTTCAGGATTTATAAGTAATACTATTTGTCAAATGATTTCAGGAACAGATATATCTGAAATAAATTGGGGTTCAGCACTTATAAGTGGACTTACAGGGGCTGCTTTAGGTGCTGTTGATGTTTTAGGTATTGGTTCAATAGCGGGTGCTTGTATCAAAGGTGGAATTAGTTTTTGTGGTTCGTTTGCGGATAATGTTTATAAAGGTGATGATTTTGGAACTGCAGTTGGAGGTGCAACTGTTGATGGGTTGACATCGTTAGGTTTTTCTTCGATTACACGAGATTTAGGCGGTAGTCACTTTAGTCAGGAAGCGGTTACTAAACGGAAAAACTGGAATTTCGCGGCTAGTGTAGGTGAAAAATCTTACCAGTATATTCGTAATTCTACTAGTAGCGTTAGTACGTCAACTGGAAATGTGAGCAAACCAGCACCTAAAAAACAAACACAATGTAGATCTTGTGGTAGACCAATAGGCAAGAAATATGCATGGCAATGTAAAAATCCTACATACTATTAATTTTATTTAATTTAATGTGAGGTTTATGGTTTAATGATTTTTAATATTTTTGGAGGCTTAGTTAAAAGTTTGGGTGTTTACAGACATAGTCCTCTGCTTTTAGCTGTATTTTTAATAATTCAACTTATCTGTATTATTGTTTCATGTATATTTGACAATATGTATTTTAAGTCTGTCATTTCTGAAACTTCTTTCACAAATAAGAGGTATAACAGAGTTAAACATTTTGTGTATGATACGATTGTTAATCTGTCAAACAGTATGTTTGTTATTATGGTTGATGAAAAAACTAATATAGTTTCTCCTGCACTTTACACAAAGAAAAGCAATAAAATTTCTATGATAAACAGAAATGCTGAATATACTGTATTTGAGCATATTGATTTTTCTGAGAGTCATTGCCCAAACGAATACAAATTTATCAGAGCTTGTAAATTGCGGGATAAAAAGACAGGTGAGCAGGTTCTTTTTGTAGCAGCGCCAAATCGTGAAACTGATATTCTTGCGTATTCCGATTCTTTACATAAAGCTGACAAAACCGTAACTTTCGGTAAATTTAGAATATTCTGTTTTGTCGAATCTGAAAATAATTCCTATACGGGTTTGCTTGTTGATTCGGAAAAAATCCATCTTGAAAAAACAAAGAGAAAAGGTATGTACTTTATAGGTTTGGATGAAGTTTCAAAAACAAATCAAAAGTCAAAAAAAGTAATATAATTTGTTAAAAACTATCTTAAGTTACATTCAGACAAAGTATCAGTCGGAATAGGGTAGAACATTTGCGGTAAGGAGGCTCGAAAGAGCCTCCTTCTTAATGCTTGAATAGAATACAAGCAAAATTCAAAACATAATATATGACAGACTGTTCTGTACGATGAAAATGTTAGATAGAAAACGCATAAAATAGCAACAAAATAGTTTGACTAATATATAATATTGTGTTAAAATTATGCGAAAAGGAGGGTGACAGCTCTATGGAGCAGTATATGCCGATAGTGTGGGTAGGCTTTGCAATATTTATGTTGCTTTGCGAAGGCTTTACAACACAGCTTGTATCAATATGGTTCGTTCTCGGCTCGGTTTGTGCCGCAATAACAACTATATTCACAAGCGACATTACAATCCAGTCGGCGGTGTTCCTTGTTGTGTCACTTGTATCGCTGATTGTGACACGACCGCTTGTAAAACGCTTTAAAAAGCGTAACAAGACAACGGGAACAAACGCAGACCGCCACATCGGTCAAGTCGGTTTTATGCTGACTGATTTAACCGATATTGACAAAACAGCACAGGCAAAAGTTGGTGCGGAAACTTGGACGGTAAAGTCCGACAAAGCACCGCTTTTAAAAGGAACAAAAGTTAAGGTTCTTGCAATCGAGGGCGTAAAGCTCATTGTAGAACCCATATCAGAATGAGAGGTAAATAATGTTAGGACTTATTATTTTAGGTATCATCCTTTTAATCCTGCTTATAGTAATTGTAAGCAATGTCAAGGTAGTGCCGCAGGCACACGCATATGTAATTGAAAGACTCGGAACATATCATGTAACATGGTCAACAGGCTTGCATGTAAAAATTCCGTTTATCGACAAAATTTCAAAGAAAGTTTCATTAAAAGAGCAGGTAATCGACTTCCCTCCACAGCCTGTAATCACAAGAGATAACGTTACGATGCAGATTGACACGGTTGTGTATTTTGAAATTACCGATCCAAAGCTTTATACTTACGGTGTAGAAAGACCGCTTAGCGCTATTGAAAATCTTACTGCAACAACATTGCGTAATATCATCGGTGATCTTGAGCTTGATAACACACTCACATCCCGTGATACAATCAACGGTAAAATCAGAGTGATTCTTGACGAGGCAACCGACGCATGGGGCATTAAGGTAATCCGTGTCGAGCTTAAAAACATTCTTCCGCCCCGTGAAATTCAGGATGCGATGGAAAAGCAGATGAAGGCAGAGCGTGAGCGCCGTGCAAGAATTCTTGATGCAGAGGGTGAAAAACGCAGTCAGATTCTCGTTGCAGAGGGTATGAAGGAATCTGCAATTCTTAAAGCCGACGCTGTTAAGGAGCAGAAAATCCGTGAGGCACAGGGTGAAGCTGAGGCTATTCTCACAGTTCAGAGAGCTAATGCCGATGCACTTAAAATGCTCAATGAGGCTTCTCCTACCGATAGAATTATTCAGCTTAAATCGCTTGAGGCATTCGGTAAAGCCGCTGACGGCAAGGCTACAAAGATTATCATTCCTTCAGATATTCAGGGACTTGCGGGTAATGTTACCGCAATTAAAGAACTCTGGAAAGATGATGTGCCAAAGGCATAAAGAATGTGAAATTTACGGCAATTTTTCGGGCACAGAATTCTGTGTCCGATTTGTTGCATAAAATTGTGGGGGACAGGAAATGCAATTTTTACTCGACCTGTTGTGGTACTTTGTAATTTTCTCGTTTTTTGGCTGGGTGGCGAGCAGTTTTCGTTCGCTTCTTCTTGAGAAAAAATTCAGTAACAACGGTTTTCTGACATCACCGTTTTGCCCTATGTACGGATTTTCGGCGGTTATTTGTTATACGGCACTAAAACCGTTTGAAAACAGCAAGCTGATTTTATTCATCGGTTCAACTCTGATATTATCTGCACTTATGGTTGTGGTCGGTGTGCTTGTAGAAAAAACTCTCAAATTCAAGCCATGGGATTTTTCTTCGTCGAAATTCAGCATAGGCAATTATATAACTTTTCCTTATGCACTTTTTCTCGGATTGCTCGGTATGCTGCTTGTCGGATTGATAATTCCGGTGCTTCGCACAGCTGTTGAAGCAATTCCTTTCTGGGTAAGTCTTATTCTTGTTCTTTGCTTCTGCGGAATTATTGTAATTGATTACGTTTTTTCAATGATAACAACAGTTCGTCTGCTCAGAAGAATTGCAAAGCTTAAAAATTCTTCCGAGCTTATGGATAAAGGTGCAACAGAGGTTGAAATTCAGGAACTTGAAGAAAACTATAACCGACTTTTTACAGAAAATATTTTAAGAAAAAGACTTGCACACGCTTATCCCGATCTCACTCATATGGCTTATGTAAAGCAGATTAATGCTAAAATTGAGGAGATTAAGCAGGATAATATGAAAGAATATACACAAACCTTTGAAAGCAAAGAGGACAAGCCGTTTGCTTACGGATTCTGTTTTACAAAGCTTTTTTATCTGTTTGTGATCGGTTCTTTCATCGGCACGATTCTCGAAACAATATGGGCGTTCTGCGTTGACGGACATTTTGAAATGCGTGTCGGTATGGTTTACGGTCCGTTTATTCCTGTTTACGGCGGCGGTGCGTGTTTTCTGACAGCCGCTTTGTATAAGCTTTACAAGCTTAATGATACGCTTGTTTTTGTGATAAGTGCTTTTGTCGGAGCAGGTTTTGAGTATTTCTGTTCGTGGTTGCAGGAGCAGATGTTCGGCACGGTTTCATGGGACTACAGTGACACTCCGTTTAACCTTGACGGCAGAACTAATCTTATGTATGCCCTTATCTGGGGATTCCTCGGTCTTGTCTGGGTGCGTTATCTGTATCCGTGGACAGCAAAGCTTATTGAAAAAATCCCTAAAAGAGCAGGTGCAATTATTACAACATTTCTGATTGTATTCATGGCATTCAATGGCTTTATGTCCGTAACAGCTACGGCAAGATGGACTCAGAGAACAGAGGGAGTGCCTGCGTCAAACAGCTTTGAAGAATATCTCGATGAAAAATTCGATAATGAAAAGATGGAATTTCTTTTTCCGGGTATGAAAAAGGCTGCAGAGGCGGGAGTTACAACCGAGGGCATAATTTCCAATGAAAGACCGTATCTTGATGCTACAGATCCCGATAACGGCATGAAAATCGAACAGGGAAAAGATGTTTCCGAGATAAACTAATATCTTTAAGTGGCTATGCTTTGCACAGTCACTTTTTGCTTTTTGACGGTATTTTAAAAATAATTTCGCCTGACTATTGAATTTTAACCGATTTTTTTATATAATTAATTAGTAATGCTTTATTTATGTCGATTCAAAGCATAAATTGGCATATTTGTCCTGACTTTGTCTGCCCACGGCACGGTTTTTGCGGCAATTTATCAAGTGGGCGGAAAGGCTATGAGTAATTATGAAAAAGGTTGCAATTATTATGGGCTCCGACAGTGATTTTCCCGTAGTATCAAAGGCTGTCAGTAAACTCAAAGAATTTGGCGTAGAGTATGAGGTTCATGTAATGAGCGCACACCGTACTCCCGATGCGGCAATTAAGTTTTCGGCAGAGGCTAAAAAGAACGGTTTTGGCGTAATCATTGCCGCAGCAGGTATGGCGGCACATCTCGCAGGTGTTCTTGCGGCAAAAACAACCCTTCCGGTGATAGGAATCCCATGTAAGTCGGCTCAGCTTGACGGTATGGATGCTCTTCTCGCAACAGTTATGATGCCTACAGGAATTCCGGTTGCAACAGTAGCAGTTGACGGTGCGGCTAACGCTGCAATTCTTGCCGTTGAAATGCTCGCACTTTCCGACGATTCTCTTGCAGAGAAGCTTGAAAATATGAAAGCTGATATGGAAAAAGGCGTTGCCGAAAAAGACAAGGCAATGCAGGCTAAGGTGGCAGAGCTTTGATTAAGAACTATGTAGATATTGACACAAAACTTGACAAAGTAAATGACGAGTGCGGTGTGTTCGGTATTTACCGTAATGATGACGATATCGATGTTGTTGCCGCCGCAAATGACGCGCTCTTCAGCCTTCAGCACAGGGGACAGCAGAGCGCAGGTATCACCGTGAATAAAGACGGTGAATTTACAACTGTCAAGGAACTCGGTATGGTGTCCGAGATTTTTACGCCCAAGGCACTGGAAAAGCTTCCAAACGGTAAGATTGCAGTCGGTCATGTCCGTTATACTTCATCGGAATCACTCGACCGTGCATCTAACCAGCCGCTTGTTATGCGATATATTCAGGGTTCAATCGGTATTGCAAACAACGGCTCAATTACAAACTTCAATGAAATAAGGCAGGAGCTTGAAACAGGCGGCGCTGTTTTTCAGTCCAATTCTAATGCTGAAATTATGGCTTATGTTATTGCAACCGAAAGATGTGTAACAGACACGCTTGAAGATGCTGTTCTTTCTTCAATGAGAAAGCTCAAGGGCGCTTACTCAACTGTAATTTGCGCACCGAGCCGTCTTATCGGTTTTCGTGATATGCACGGATTCCGTCCGCTCTGTATCGGCAAACTCAAAAACAGCTGGATTTTCACTTCCGAAAGCTGTGTTATCGACAGTCTCGGCGGTGAATTTGTCCGTGATGTTGAGCCGGGTGAAATGGTAGTAGTTGACGAAGAAGGCTTTCACAGCTACAAATTAAAGCTTTTGCCCGATAAAACATCTTTCTGCCTTTTTGAATATGTCTATATTGCAAGACCGGACAGCGTAATCAACGGTGTCTGCGTACATAATGCAAGATTCAAAGCCGGTGAACTTCTTTATGATGAGTTCCCGATTGAGGCAGATATGGTGTGCGGTGTTCCCGATTCGGGACTTATTGCCGCACAGGGTTACGCAAAGGCTTCGGGTATCCCGTTCAGCACAGGTTTTGTCAAAAATAAATATATCGGCAGAACAGTAGGTTCGGGTAAAGATAAAAAGAAAAGACTTCTCAGAACAAGACTTACCGCTTTGAAGGCTAATGTTAAAGGCAAGAGAGTTGTTATTATTGATGACTCAATCGTCAGAGGTGAAACCTCAAAGCATATTGTTCGTCTTATGCGTGAGGCAGGAGCTGCCGAGGTGCATATGCTCATCAGCTCACCGCCGTTTGTATGTCCGTGCTACTTTGGCGTGGACATTCACGATAAAGAAAGTCTTATTGCAAACAAGTTGACAACAAGTGAAATCTGTGAATATATCGGTGCAGATTCACTTGGTTATCTCAGTATAAACAGTCTCAGAAAAATTGCTGAGGGTGCAAATATAGAATTCTGTGACGGTTGTTTCACGGGCAGCTACGACGCTGAAATTCCGAGAACAATCTTTGTAGATAAATACGCTAAAAAAATTAACAGAAAGTGACGGAGTGATTACAATGAACAACAGCTTTTCCGAAAGCTACAAAGCGGCAGGTGTTGATGTAACAGCAGGCTATAAGTCTGTAGAGCTTATGAAAAAGCATGTGGCACGCACAAAAATTGACGGTGTTATTTCAGGCATCGGCGGTTTCGGCGGACTTTTTGCCCCTGATTTCAAAGATATGGAAGAGCCTGTACTTGTCAGCGGTACTGACGGTGTAGGCACAAAAATCAAGCTTGCTTTTCTTCTTGACAAGCATGACACAATCGGTATTGACGCAGTTGCAATGTGCGTAAACGATGTAATTTGCTGTGGAGCAAAACCTATTTTCTTCCTCGATTATATCGCAATCGGCAAGAACTATCCCGAAAAGGTAGCTGAAATTGTATCAGGCATTGCAGAAGGCTGTGTTCAGTCCGGTTGTGCTCTTATCGGCGGTGAAACTGCAGAGCATCCGGGTCTTATGCCTGTTGATGAATATGATGTTGCAGGTTTCAGCGTTGGTATTGCAGACAAGCCGAAGATGATTGACGGTTCAAAGCTTTGTGAGGGTGATGTACTTTTGGGACTCCGTTCTTCGGGTGTTCACTCAAACGGTTTTTCGCTTGTCAGAAAAATCTTTGATATCAACGAGAAAACAATCAATGCCGAGTATCCTGAGCTTGACAAAACTCTCGGTGAAACATTGCTCACTCCTACAAAAATTTATGTAAAACCTCTTCTCGCTCTTATGGATAAGGTTGATGTAAAGGCTGTATCACACATCACGGGCGGCGGTTTCTATGAAAACATTCCCCGTATGCTTACAGACGGTCTTTCTGCCAAAATCAAAAAGGACAATATTCCTGTTCTTCCTATTTTCAAGCTTATGCAGAGAGTAGGTAATATCCCCGAGCACGATATGTTCAACACATTCAATATGGGTGTAGGTATGATAATCGCCGTTGCCAAGGAAGATGCAGACAAGGCTCTTGAGGTTCTTGCGGCTAACGGTGAAGACGCTGTTGTACTCGGTGAAGTAATCAGCGGTAATGACGGAGTAGTGTTTGAATAATGAAAAATATTGCAGTTCTTGTGTCGGGCGGCGGCACAAATCTTCAGGCACTTATTGACGCTCAGAACAGGGGAGAGATTAAAAACGGAAAAATCTCTCTTGTTGTGTCCTCAAATCCAAACGCTTATGCACTTGAAAGAGCAAAAAACAATTCGATTGCAACTGAGGTTATCAGAAGAAAAGACTATGCCGAATTTGATGAGTATGATTCTGCTGTAACCGAGCTTTTGAAATCCAAGGATGTTGACCTTGTTGTTCTTGCAGGATTTATGACTATTCTCGGAAAGCAGTTTATTTCTGCTTTTGAAAACAGAATAATCAATATCCACCCGTCGCTTATTCCGTCGTTCTGCGGCGAGGGCTATTACGGACTCAGAGTTCATGAGGAGGCTCTTAACAGAGGCGTCAAGGTAACAGGTGCTACCGCACATTTTGTAAACGAAGTGTGCGACGGCGGTCCCATTATCATTCAGAAAGCCGTTGAAATTCAGAACGGCGACACACCCGAAATTCTTCAGAAAAGAGTTATGGAACAGGCTGAATGGAAGATTCTTCCAAGGGCGGTTTCGCTTTTCTGCGAAGATAAAATTATAGTAAAAGACAATAAAACCGAAATTCTTGACTAACGGAGGAAAAATATGAAACCTGTATCACTTTACAATGACATTGCTTCAACTTCATATCCGGGCAGAGGCATTGTAATCGGCAAAAGTGCAGACGGCTCAAAGGCTGTTATTGCATACTTCATTATGGGCAGAAGCGAAAACAGCAGAAACAGAGTGTTTGCAGAAACCGAGGACGGCATCAAAACTCAGGCTTTTGATCCGTCAAAGCTTGTTGATCCGTCACTTATCATCTATTCTCCCGTAAGAGTTCTCGGCAACAAAACTATCGTTACTAACGGTGACCAGACAGATACTGTTTATGATCTTATGAATGAAGGTCAGACATTTGAACAGTCACTCACAACAAGAGAATTTGAGCCTGACGGTCCTAACTACACTCCACGAATTTCTGGTATCGTTGAGTGTGAAAACGGCAAGATGAACTATGCAATGTCAATTCTCAAAAGTGCAGACGGCAATCCCGATTGTTGCGAAAGATACACATTTACATATGACAAGCCGATAAACGGTCTTGGCAGATTCATTCACACATATATGAGTGACGGCAATCCGCTTCCGAGCTTTGAGGGTGAACCTACACTCGTAGAAATCGGTAACGATGATATTGACACATTTGCCGAGAAAATCTGGAATTCTCTCAATGAGGATAACAAGGTTTCACTTTTTGTACGCTATATTGACATTGCTTCAAATAAGGCAGAGTCAAGAATTATCAATAAAAACAACTAATTTATTTTTCGGAAAGGATGAATCCAATGAACGAACTTGCTTTAAAATACGGCTGTAACCCGAATCAGAAGCCTTCGAGAATTTTCATGCAGGACGGCAAAGATCTTCCTGTTGAGGTTCTCAACGGCAAACCCGGTTATATCAACTTTCTTGATGCATTTAACTCATGGCAGCTCGTAAAGGAACTCAAAGCGGCAACAGGTCTTCCTGCGGCTGCATCATTCAAGCATGTAAGTCCTGCCGGTGCGGCAGTTGCAACTGAGCTTTCTGACACACTCAAGAAAATCTACTTTGTAGATGACCTTGAGCTTTCTCCGATTGCAAGCGCATATGCAATGGCAAGAGGTGCAGACAGAATGTCGTCATACGGTGACTGGGTGGCTCTTTCCGATACTTGCGATGTTCAGACTGCAATCCTCCTCAAGAGAGAGGTTTCTGACGGTATTATTGCTCCTGACTATACTCCCGAGGCTCTTGAAGTCCTCAAGTCAAAAAAGAAAGGCAACTATAATGTCGTAAAAATCGACCCGAACTATGTTCCTGCTCCTATTGAGCATAAGGATGTTTTCGGCATTACATTTGAACAGGGCAGAAATGAACTCAAAATTGACGAAGAAATGCTCCTTCAGAACATTGTAACAGATAATAAGAATTTTACAGAGGAAGCTAAGCGTGACCTTCTTGTCGCTCTTATTACTCTTAAATATACTCAGTCTAATTCTGTTTGCTACGCAAAGGGCGGTCAGGCAATCGGTGTAGGCGCAGGTCAGCAGTCGAGAATTCACTGCACAAGACTTGCAGGCAATAAGGCTGATATCTGGTATCTCAGACAGCATCCGAAGGTTATGAACCTTCCGTTTGTTGACAACATCCGCCGTCCTGACAGAGATAACACTATTGATGTTTACATCTCTGATGATTATGAGGATGTGCTTGCTGACGGTATATGGCAGCAGTTCTTCAAAACTAAGCCCGAACCTCTTACAAAGGAAGAGAAAAAGGCTTGGCTTGCAACATTTGACGGTGTTTCACTCGGTTCTGACGCATTCTTCCCATTCGGTGACAACATTGAAAGAGCAAAGCGTTCAGGTGTTAAATTTGTTGCACAGCCGGGTGGCTCAATTCGTGATGATAATGTTATTGAAACCTGCAATAAGTACAATATGACAATGTCATTTACGGGTATTCGTCTTTTCCATCACTGATAGAGGTGCGGTTATGAAAATTTTAATGATTGGTTCGGGCGGCAGAGAGCACGCTTTAATTAAAAAGCTTCTTGAAAGTCCTAAATGCACAAAGCTTTATTGCGCTCCCGGCAACGGCGGTATTTCAAGAGAAGCCGAGCTTGTTAATATCGGAGTTATGGATAAAGAAAATATGGTTAAGTTTGCAAAGGACAATGCAATTGACCTCGTTTTTGTAGCTCCTGATGATCCGCTTGCTGACGGTATGGTTGACGCTATGCAGGAGGCCGGAATCAGAGCATTCGGTCCTAATGCAAATGCCGCTATTATTGAGGCGTCAAAGGTTTTCTCAAAAAATCTCATGAAGAAATACGGCATACCTACTGCAAAGTATGAAGTATTCAATGACGCTCAGAAAGCAATTGACTATATAAAGAACGAAAATACCGCTCCCGTTGTTGTAAAAGCTGACGGTCTTGCACTCGGCAAGGGTGTAATTATTGCTCAATCTGTTGATGAGGCAATTGAAGCAGTCAAAGAAATTATGGAGGACAAGAAGTTTGGCGACTCAGGTAACAATATCGTTATCGAAGAGTTTCTTACAGGTCCCGAGGTTTCTGTTCTTGCATTTACAGACGGCAAGTGCGTAAAACCTATGGTCAGCTCAAAAGACCACAAGCGTGCTTTTGATAATGACGAAGGTCTTAACACAGGCGGTATGGGCACAATCAGCCCGAACCCGTATTATACAGATGAGATTGCCAAAGAATGTATGGATACAATCTTTATCCCTACAATTGAGGCGATGAATAAAGAGGGCAGACCTTTTAAGGGCTGTCTGTACTTTGGACTTATGATTACACCGAACGGTCCAAAGGTTATTGAATACAATGCCCGTTTTGGCGATCCTGAGGCTCAGGTTGTTCTTCCAAGACTTAAAACTGACCTTGTAGATATCTGCGAGGCTGTTATTGACGAAAAACTTTCCGATCTTGACATTGAATGGGACAACGGTGCTGCGGCTTGTGTTGTTATGGCAAGCGGCGGATATCCTGTTTCATATAAAAAGGGTATAGAGATGTTCGGTCTTAATGATAACGGCGGTGTCGATGGTGCAATCGTTTATCATGCCGGCACTAAGTACGAAAACGGAAAGTTCTATACAAACGGAGGTCGAGTTCTCGGTGTTACTGCAACAGCGGATACACTTGATGAGGCACTCGAAAAGGCATATGCCGCAGTAGGAAAAATTTCCTTTGAAGGCGCTCATTACAGACACGATATCGGCAAAACTAAATAATATAGTAAGAGCCACTCTTAACGAGCGGCTCTTTTTTCAGCCTGCATTTTTAATCTGCAGTCTTAATTTGTCAGAAATCATGGCAATAAATTCGCTGTTTGTGGGCTTACCTCTGTCGTTGTGAATTGTATATCCGAAATATGAGTTCAGAACATCAATGTCACCTCGATCCCATGCAACCTCAATTGCGTGTCTTATAGCTCTTTCAACCCGTGAAGAAGTTGTTTCGTACTTTTTGGCAACCGACGGATAGAGCTGTTTTGTGACGGCATTGATAATTTCAGGATGCTCAACAGACATAATGATTGAATCACGCAGATAGTGATAGCCTTTGATGTGAGCCGGAACTCCTATTTCATGGAGAATATCGGTCACTTTCATTTCAATTCCGAAAGCGTCGATAACTCTGCCTTTGCCAAAATTGTTTTTCTTGCTCAAATCCGACAAATCGCTGATAATGGTGCTTAATTCGGAAATGTTATACGGCTTCAACACAAAATACGATGCGCCCGAATTCATAATTTCACGCTCAAGAACAGTGCTGTGGAATGACGAATACACCATAAACACAGGCACTTTCGTGCTTTCCCGTGTAATGCTTCTCATAACACCGATTGCGTCAAGCCTTGTCATAAATGAATCCATCAGTACAACATCAGGACTTTCTCTTTTAATTTTATCGCACAATTCTTCTCCGTCTTTTGCACAGAAAATAACGGAAATATTCTTACTTTGTAAGATATTAAGATTTTCCTGCGTAAATTCGGAAGCGTCATCGGTTACGATTAGTTTTATTTTGTTGTTCATTGTGATTTCCCCCAGTAATTTTTGTTGTACTAATATTACCACAAAATGGCAAAGATGGCAATACCTTCCATAAAACTTTTTTGAAAAATTGAGAAAAAAGTTTTATAATTTGCGTTACTAAATCAAAAATGAACAAACCATCATATATTTAGTGTTGATTATTGTAGCGATTTGCCATATATTGTGCAAATACACCGTAACCCTCTTTTGGATTATTCAGAAAAACATGGGTAACAGCGCCAATAATTTTGCCGTTTTGAACTATCGGACTGCCGCTCATACCCTGTACAATACCGCCGCAATTTTCGAGCAATCTGCTGTCGGTTATTTTTATGACAAAATTTTCATTTGATGTCATATCACGGTTGCATATTCTTTTGATTTCAATATCATATTCCTGCGGCGTATCTCCGACAGGCGTTGTTATCATAACAGCCTTTCCTGTTTTTACCTCATCGTCATTTGCAATCAGATATTTCTTGTTTCTTTTATAATTTTCACTCGTTAAATCTCCGAAAATTCCTAAAGGGGAGTTTACACTCAAATTACCAAACTTTACATCGGTAAAATATCCGCAGAAACTGCCGGCTTTACCGCAGACGCTTTTTTCAATTCCGCTGATTTCAGCCCGAACAGCTTCTCCTGATTTTAATGGTAACAAAGCAGCCGTGTCACAGTCGCATATTCCATGACCGAGTGCGGCAAAATAATTATTACTGTCATCATAATAGGTCATAGTTCCAATGCCTGCACAGCTGTCACGAACCCACGCACCGAGGAGATATACTCCCACGGTATTTTTAATCGGCAAAACGGTTTTGTTTTCGGTTTTGCCGTTTCTATCAATTTCAACAGTAATTTCATTGCCGTTTGATTTTTCAATTTCAGACTTTAATTCTTCATTTGTGCTGATTTTTGTATTATTTACTTTCTTTATAATATCGTTTACTTTAAGTCCGCCGTCTTTTGCGGGGCAAACATATTTTTCACCGTCATAGTAGCTTTCAAGCTTGATTATCATTGCTCCGTTAGCATAAAATTTAACTCCGAAAGCCTCACCGCCAATGTAAACCTCATTTTTATCATCAGCGGCATAAGGCGAAAAAGTCGAAACAGTAAATAATAATGTGAAAATCAGGGCAACTGATATAATTTCTTTAAATTTTCGCAAAAAATTCACCTTCTTTCCGTTGCCTTTATTATGATTTGCATTTATAATATAGATTAGTGCGTTGATGAAAATATTAAAAATGTTACTGGCAGAGGATTTTCCGAAAAGGCGATAAACAGCCGTGCATTGTAAATTATTTTCTGAAATTATATCATTTTCTTATTATGAGGTATATATGGAAAACATAAATTCTAACCTTGTCGGTCTTACCGATTCCGAAGTTCAAAAGCGTATAGATGAAGGAAAGGTAAATATTTCAACTAATATTAAAACCAAATCAATCAAAAGAATATTTTGTGATAACATTTTTACGCTTTTCAATCTTATAAATGTAATTTTGCTTGCGGCGTTGATTTTTGTGGGTTCACACAAGAATATGCTTTTTATCGGTGTTGTTATCGCAAATATAATTATAGGTATAGTTCAGGAAATTCGTTCCAAAATAAGCGTTGACAAGCTGACTATTTTGTCTGAGAAAAAAATCAATGTTCTCAGAAACGGTAAAATTGCAGAAATAAGTAAAGATGAGATTGTTCTTGACGATATTCTTGTGCTTTCAAGAGGAAGCCAGATTCCTGCCGACTGCATTGTATGCGACGGCAACTGCAGAGTCAACGAAAGTTTGCTTACAGGAGAATCAAATCTCATTGAAAAAAATGTCGGAGATGAACTTCTCTCGGGCAGTTTTATTGCGGCAGGAAAATGCTATGCTCAGGCTGTAAAGGTCGGAGCCGATTGCTATGCCGCTAAGATAAATAACGAAGCCAAATATATTAAAAAAGTAAATTCTCAGATTATGGAGTCATTCAATTTCATTATCAAAATCTGTACATTTGTACTTTTCCCAATCGGCATTGCATTTTTTATTCGACAATTCACCCTGCCCGATGCAACATTGCAGTCTGCTGTAATCAGCACTGTTGCGTCGCTTGTCGGTATGATTCCAAAAGGAATGATTCTTCTTACAAGTTCTGTTCTTGCAGTATCAATTATCAGGCTTTCATCTAAAAAGGTGCTTGTACAAGAAATGTACTGTATTGAAACACTTGCAAGAGTTGATGTGCTTTGTCTTGATAAAACGGGAACGCTTACAACAGACGAAATGACGGTAACAGGTGTCATTCCGTTTGGGGCTGATGAAAATAAAATCAAGAAAGCACTTTCTTCAATTGTAAAAGCGTCCGATGAACTGAATGCAACTTTGTATGCACTGCGTGACTATTCGGATTCCGTTTCACCGTATGAGTGCAGTAAATTCTGCGATTTTTCGTCCGAAACAAAATGGTCGGGCGGTACATTTGAAAACGGCAAGACCTACATAGTCGGTGCGACTGAATGTATTTTAAAAAGCAGAGAAAAGTATTCCGAGGTGTATTCTGAGATTGAAAAGATAAATCAAACCGTCAGAATCCTTGTTCTTGCCGAAAGCGATAGTGAACCGGACAAAGACTCATTGCCTGATGATTTAAAACCGCTTGCACTCATTCTTATCAAGGATAAACTTCGTGATAATGTAAATGAAACGGTAAAATATTTTAAGGAACAGGGTGTCACCTTAAAGGTCATTTCAGGCGACAGCGTTAAAACTGTTAAAAATATTGCGCTTGACACAGGAATTGAGGGTGCAGAAAATGCAATTGATATGTCAACCGTAACAACAGATAAAGAGCTTGAAGATGCGGCAGAGCGTTGTAATGTGTTTGGCAGAGTAACTCCGGCTCAAAAGAAAAAGCTTGTGGTTGCCCTTAAAAAGCACGGACATTCGGTTGCTATGACAGGTGACGGCGTAAATGATGTTCTCGCACTCAAAGAGGCGGATTGCTCCGTAGCTATGGCATCGGGCAGTGATGCCGCACGAAATGTGTCACAGCTTGTACTTGTCAATAATGACTTTGGCGCAATGCCGAGCGTTGTGGCAGAGGGCAGACGAACAATCAATAACCTTGAACGAAGCTCTGCACTCTATCTTGTTAAGACGATTTATTCGGTTATACTCTCAATTTTCTTCATATTCTTCCGCACAGGATATCCCTTTGAACCGATACAGCTTACGCTTGTCGGTGCATTAACAGTTGGACTGCCATCATTTGTTCTCGCACTTCAACCGAATAAAGATATAGTAAAAGGTAATTTCACCGTAAATATAATAGCAAGATCACTCCCAACAGCTTTTTGTATTTCGGCAGATACAATATTACTCGCAATTTTAAAGTATATGACAGATATGCCGCAGGCACAGTTTTCAACTCTCTGCGTATATCTTACTGCATTTTCATGTATGCTGCTTGTAATCAGATTATCAATCCCGTTCAATCCGCTCAGAGCCGTTATGGTCATTGGATGTTCCGCAGGAATAATAATCGGTTCAATCTTCTTCGGCGGATTGTTCTCACTTGCACCGCTTACATTTGAAAACATCATATTGCTTGTAATCTTTGCTGTAGGCACATTTGTTGTATTTAATATATTCTACAATATAGCACAGCACTATATAGAAAAATTCAAAAAGGAAAGTCATCTTAAACTGACTGCAAAAAGAAATGCAAATAAACAAAAACGCTGAAAAATTAATCAGACAACTGAATAATCAAGGCTATGAGGCTTTTATAGTGGGCGGTTGTGTTCGTGATTATCTTCTCGGTTTGACTCCGCATGATACAGATATTTGTACAAACGCTTTGCCCGAGCAGACAAAAAAATGCTTTGAGGCTTATCATACTTTTGATACAGGTATCAAACACGGCACAATTTCCGTTGTATGCGGCGGTGAAGTCTATGAAATCACAACCTACCGTATTGACGGCGATTATTCCGATAACCGTCATCCGGACAGCGTAAGCTTTACACGAAACATAAACGAAGATTTGCAACGCCGTGACTTTACGGTAAATGCAATGGCATATAACGCTGAATACGGTCTTGTCGATCCATACGGCGGTAAAAATGACCTTAAAGATAAAATTATCCGTTGTGTCGGAAATCCCGATACACGCTTTAACGAGGATGCTCTGCGAATCTTGCGGGCGTTACGCTTTGCCTCTGTTTACGGATTTTCAATTGAAGAGAACACATCAAAGTCTATATTTAAAAATGCAGACTTGCTAAAAAACATTGCAACAGAGCGTGTGATTTCGGAATTTTTAAAGCTCATCTGCGGTAAGGATGCCGTAAAAATTCTTGACGCTTACCGAGAAACGATTGCTGTTATTATCCCTGAAATTACCATTATGTTCAATTTCAATCAGAACAACATTCATCATTCGTATGATTTATGGCAACATACCCTGACTGCACTTGGCACAATTGAACCGAATCCCATACTTCGTATGACAATGCTTTTGCATGACATCGGCAAGCCTTTTGTTAAAACTACTGACAACAGCGGTCAATCGCATTTTCAGGGACATCAGCTTGAAAGTAAAAAAATTGCAGACAAAATTCTGCACAGACTAAGATTACCATCTGATTTTATTAACAAAACTCTTCTGCTGATTGAATATCATGATGTCCGTTTTAACGGCAGTAAAAAGCTTATGAAAAAGGTTATGAATGTACTCGGTACAGATCTTACAAAGCAGTTGTTAGAGGTCGAATACGCCGATATATCTGCCCAGTCTGAATATCAGCGAGAAGAAAAGCTCGGATATCTTAAAACGGCTAAAATACATCTTAATGAAATAATCAAAGATAACGAATGTTTTAAGCTGAGTCAGCTTGATATCAACGGTAAAGATATTTTAAACCTTGGCGTAAAAGAGGGAAGAGATGTCGGAAATATTCTCGATTATTTGCTAATGCTTGTAGTAGATGCAAATGTTCCAAACAAAAAATCAATACTCATATCAAAAGCCAAAGAATATATTTACGGTAATCAAATAAATGAGTAATTAAAAAAGAGGATTTCAGCGAAAACTGAAATCCTCTGATTTTTGTTTAAAATTAAAGAACCTTTGATAAAAATTCCTTTAAACGGTCGTCCTGCGGATTATTGAAGAACTCCTGCGGATTGTTCTTTTCTTTGATAACACCGTCGTCAATAAATACAACATCGGTTGCAACTTCCTTTGCAAAGCCAATTTCGTGAGTAACAACAACCATTGTCATACCTGCCTTGGCAAGCTCTTTCATAACATCAAGAACTTCGCCGACCATTTCGGGGTCAAGTGCAGATGTCGGCTCGTCAAAAAGGAGAACATCGGGATTCATAGCAAGCGCTCTTACAATTGCAATACGCTGTTTCTGACCGCCTGAAAGCTGGTTCGGATATGCGTTTGCCTTTTCGGCAAGTCCTACACGTTCCAAAAGATCCATAGCGTCTTTTTTAGCCTCATCTTTGCTCTTGCCAAGAAGCTTGACAGGAGCCATTGTAAGGTTGTCAATAACAGTCTTGTGGGGGAAAAGGTTAAACTGCTGGAACACCATTCCCATTTTTTGACGGTGAACATTTATATTAACCTTTGGATCCGTAATATCGGTACCCTCAAAGAAAATGTGACCGCCTGTCGGTTCTTCAAGTCTGTTAAGGCAACGGAGAAAAGTTGACTTACCCGAGCCTGACGGACCGAGAACAACAACTACATCGCCTTTAAAAATGTCAATATCAATACCTTTAAGAACCTGAATATCCTTACCGAATGATTTTTCAAGTCCTCTTACGGAGATTAATGCGTTATCTTTCACTCTTTTTCAATCTCCTTTCAAATCTTCTGAGGATGTACGAAAGCACAAGCACAATTACAAGGTAAATCAATGCAACCGTGATAAGCGGGAAGAATGCCTCGTAAGTTCTTGAACGAATCATATTACCAATATATGTGATATCTGCAAGTGCAACATAACCTGCAACCGAAGTTTCTTTGAGAAGTGTAATAATTTCATTGCCGAGTGCAGGAAGAACATTTTTAATTGCCTGCGGAAGAACGACCATTGTCATTGTCTGTCTGTTGTTAAAACCGAGTGAACGGCTTGCCTCAGTCTGACCGATGTCAACAGCCATAATACCCGAACGAACAATTTCTGCAACATAAGCGGCAGAGTTCATACCAAATGCAATGATTGCGGCAAAGATACCGTTTCTTACAGATGCAAGAATAATGTAATACATAATCATCAACTGAACTACAACAGGTGTGCCTCTGATAACAGTAATGTAGATGTTGCAAATCGCATTAAAGAATTTCAGAACACAATCACCGAAGCTCCTGCATTTTCTCTTGTCAAGCTGAATATCGTGGGTAGCTCTTACAAGAGCAATGACAAAACCGATAATAACACCGATAATACCTGCAAACAATGTGATTTCAAGGGTTACAAGCAAACCGCTTAAAAGCTGCTGCCATCTGTTATCTGTGATGAATGTGTTTTTAAAGCTTTCGCCGAGATTGCCGAACAAACTGCCCGATGCACTGTCGTTTACGATAATAACCTGAGTTGTGTTTGCATATGAAGTTGAAAAGTCGATATTTTTTCTTCTTTCCGGTGTGTCGGTCATACCCGCCATACCGAAATCGTCTTTGCCGGTCTGAACAGCAGTGATAACAGAATCAAATTCCATATCATCAATAACAAGTTTTTTACCGAGCTTGTCACAGATTGCTGTAGCCATCATCGGATCAAGACCGACAATTTTACCGCCCTCAACATATTCATACGGTGGAAAAGCAGCGTTCGTAGCCATATGAAGTTCACCGTCATACTTGATATCCTTAGGTGATTCATAGGGTACGGTATCGGTATTACCCTCTATGTAATAGCTTTTGATTTTGTCCAGAACGCCCTCGTCTTTAAGCTCTGCAAGAGCTTTGTCGATTTTTTCGGTGAGTTCATGATTTTCCTTTGAAATGCAGATTGCATACTGCTCTTCCGCAAAAGGTTCATCAAGAATTTTTAGTCCTGCATTTGCTTTTACAAATTCCTTTGCCGGTTCACTGTCAATTACAACACAGTCGATTTTATTCTGTGTAAGAGCTACGATAGCGTCGGCACCCTTGCTGTAACGCATAACCTTGGTGCCGTCAGCCTCATAGTCAGATACAAAAGTATCGCCGGTTGTACCTGTCTGAACACCTACGGACGCTCCCTTGATATCATCGGCAGTCTTAATTTCCTTAACCGATGAATCACCGCATCCGGTGAACAGAAAAACAGTGGAGAACAGCATTGAAATCAGTACCAATAAAGTAACTGTCTTTTTCATTGTTTTCCTCTTTTTCTTTCTCTTAAAATATTTATTTGCAAATCTTATCAGATTCTTGCAACGCCTGTCTCAACAGCGGCCTTCTTAACAGCCTCAGCAACAGTTTTGCCGATTCTCTTGTCAAATGCCTCGGGAAGAATATAATCTGCATTAAGCTCTTCATCGCTCACGAGTGAAGCAATTGCAAAAGATGCGGCAACTTTCATTTCTTCGTTAATATCGCTTGCACGGCAGTCAAGAGCACCTCTGAAAATACCCGGAAAAGCGAGTACATTGTTAATCTGGTTAGGAAAGTCACTTCTGCCTGTACCGACAACAGCCGCACCTGCCTTTTTAGCAATGTCAGGCATAATCTCGGGAGTCGGATTAGCCATAGCAAAAAGAATAGGATCTTTAGCCATTGACTTAACCATTTCTTCGCTTACGCAACCTGCGGCAGAAATTCCGAGGAATACATCAGCACCCTTCATTGCATCTGCAAGCGAGCCCTCAAGGTGAGAAAGGTTAGTAATTTCAGCCATTTCCTGTTTAACAGCGTTAAGTCTCGGATCACCCTTGCAGATAATACCCTTACTGTCGCAAAGCGTAATGTCCTTTACACCCATATTGAGAAGGTGCTTTGCAATTGCAATACCTGCCGCACCTGCACCGTTCATAACAACCTTGATTTCGTCAAGTTTCTTGTGAACAAGCTTGAGTGAGTTGATAAGACCTGCGGCAACAATAACGGCAGTACCGTGCTGGTCATCGTGGAAAATCGGAATATCGCACTTCTCTTTGAGCTTTTTTTCAATTTCAAAGCATCTCGGAGCGGCAATATCCTCAAGATTGATTCCGCCGAATGAACCGCTGATAAGGTAAATTGCGTTTACAATTTCGTCAACATCCTTACTTCTTACGCAAATAGGAAATGCGTCAACATCGCCGAATTCCTTAAAAAGCGCACATTTGCCCTCCATAACAGGCATACCTGCCTCAGGACCTATGTCACCAAGACCGAGAACAGCTGTACCGTCGGTTACAACGGCAACAAGGTTGTTTCTTCTTGTGAGTTCAAAAGACTTGTCATAGTCCTTCTGAATTTCAAGACACGGTTCTGCAACACCCGGAGTATAAGCAAGAGAGAGGTCTTCAGCCGAGTTAATCGGAACTCTTGAAACAACTTCAATCTTACCGTTCCACTCATAGTGTTTTTTGAGTGATTCTTTTCTGATATCCATATCGGTAACTCCTTATAATTAATTCCCTCTCATTATACCCCTAAAAAGCCGTTATATCAAGTAAAAATCACAAAATTCATTTGACTTTTGTACAAAAAAGGTATAAAATAAATGTGCGAGTGTGTTGAACAGCTGCGAGCAGCTGCCGAAAGGTACTGTGCGAGGAAAGTCCGGGCTTCACAGAGCAATAATAACGGCTAACGGCCGCCGGAGGCGACTCCAGGGATAGTGCAACAGAAAATTACCGCCATTATATGGTAAGGATGGAAAGGTGAGGTAAGAGCTCACCGGAGGGCAGGAGACTGCTCTGCCGTGTAAACCCTATTTGAAGCAACACCGTGGTAGGACATTGTACGCTTGCTCGGCGTGTCCTTAGGAGGTGGCATCGAGCAGATTCGGTAACGGTCTGCCAAGATAGATGGCTGTTCACGACAAAACCCGGCTTACAGACACAGTCGCATATTAAGGCACCTTTTATGGGTGCTTTAATATTATTGTCGAATTTTAGCAATTTGTACAAATGTTATGCACATTTGTAATTAATTTAAAAAATGCAATTGCATTTATGCTGCTCTTTATTGTACTTTGCTTTATGCTGAAATCTATTGAAATTGATTTAATTTGATTAGTTTCAGCCGACTGATTCGACACATAGTAGAGTTTTGAAATTAATTTGAAAGGTGTGTAAAAATTTGAAAACAAAATCAAAAATACTCAGCGCAATATTGAGCGTGAGTATCCTGTCGGCAAGTCTATCTGCCTTTGTATCCGGTTCACTCGGTGTTCAGGCGGCAGAAAGCTCACCAACCGTATCGGCTAATAAGTACAAACTCAAAGATAATATTCAGGACGGTGTAATTTTACATTGTTTTGACTGGACTTATAACGATATTAAGGCTGAATTGCCTAAAATTGCAAAAGCCGGATTTACAAGTATACAGACTTCTCCGGCACAGCCAAACGGAACAGGTACTTGGTATTGGTTATATCAGCCAATTTCATTCAGTATCGGAACAAATGGTGTCGGCACAAAGGCTGAACTTCAGTCGCTTTGTGATGAGGCAGAAAAGTACGGGATTAAGATTATTGTCGATGTTGTCGCTAACCATTTGAGAGGCGATCACAACAACATAGACAACGATTTAAAGCCATCCGAGTATTGGCATACCTTCGGCGGAGGTATTGACTGGAAAAACCGTTGGCAGGTAACACACGGCTCGATTGGTATGCCGGACATTGCAACCGAAAATCCATATGTTCAGCAAAAAGTCTGCAACTATGTTCAGGAACTCAAGTCGGTAGGTGTTGACGGACTTCGTTGGGACGCTGCAAAACACATTGGCGTTCCGAGCGAGGGCGACGATTTCTGGAAATCGGTAACACAGTACGGTCTTTATAACTACGGCGAAATTCTCGGTGGTCCCGATGACCGTTCGACAGGCAATGAAGACATTATGAAAGAGTATACCGATTATATTTCTGTCACTGACAGTAACTACGGTAAAGAACTCCGTGATTCGTTTAATTCGGGCAAAGCTCCTACTTCAAGCGGAAACTGGAGTGAAAAAGGCATTTCAAACGATAAGCTTCTTTATTGGGGTGAAAGCCATGATACATGGTCAAACAACAAAGACTGGGGCTTTTCAAATGAAATGAGTCAGAATGTTATTGACCGTGCCTATGCGGTTGCGGCAAGCCGTAATAAAGTTACTGCTCTTTATTTTTCACGTCCTTCTTCAACCAACAAAGAAAGTATCAAAATGGGAGAAAAAGGCTCAACTCATTACACCAGCAGTGAGGTTGCCCAAATCAATAAGTTCCATAATGCAATGGACGGCAAAGCCGATTACTACACAGTGTCAGACGGTTGTTCTGTAATTACCCGTAAAGACGGCGGTGCTGTTATCGTAAAAGGCAGCGGAAGCGGCGAGGTATCGGTAGAAAACGGCGGCGGTTACGCAAAACCGGGTACATACACAGACGCTGTTTCAGGCAATACATTTACAATTACATCAAGCACCATTTCAGGTACAATAGGTTCATCAGGTATAGCAGTAGTCTATGATGCCGAACCCGAAGGCCCTTCAGCGTCAGTAACTCCGGGTTCAACAAACTACAATACAGATGAGCTCACTCTTACGCTCAATTGCAAGAATGCAAAAAATGCTCAGTATTCAATTGATGACGGTGCATTTGTAAACTACACAAACGGTCAGCAAATTACAATCGGTACAAACCTTGCTTACGATACTGTAACCACAGTAACAGTAAAAGCAAGCGACGGCAAGACAACATCTGATCCGGAAACATATACATACACAAAGGTAGACCCGAATGCCGTAAAGGTTGTTGCTTATGATAACTCATCAACCAAGTGGTCTAAGGTCAATGCATATTTCTGGAGTGATGATAATAAAGAAATGACATCGTGGCCGGGCAAGAAAATGACCGACAAGGGTAATAATATTTTTGATATTGAAGTGCCTGACGGTGCAAAATATGTAATCTTCAACAACGGTGACAGTCAGACAGATGACCTCAGGATTGCAGACGGTAATAAAATTTACAGCAACGGTTCTTGGCAGAACTATTCGACTGTAAAACCCACTCAGCCGACAACAGCTCCTTCCACGACAGTCCGTCCTACTACAATCGCAACTCAGCCTACCACATCACAGCCTACCACATCACAGCCTGCTACAACACAGTCTGCTACAACACAGCCGTCTACAACTCAGCCGGTAACAGAGCCTTCAAACAGAATTCTTATCGGTGATGTTGATTTAAACGGAACATTTACAGTCTGTGATTCAACAGAGGTTCAAAGATACATTGTTAACATATCGACTTTAAGCGATGAGGCTCTCATTGCGGCAGATGTAAACAAGGATTCTGTTATTTCTGTAAAAGACGCAACTATGATTCAGGCTTATATCGTTAAGCTTATTGTTGAAAACTCATACTGCGGTACTTACACAGAAAATGTTGCACCCACCCAGCCTACAACGAATGTCACAGTGCCAACAACCGAACCGACTTCAATTCAGACGAAGAATTATGTTTATTTCAATAATACGGAAAACTGGTCAACAGTAAATGTCTATGTATGGAGTTCAAAAGATTCTACTTATATGAGCTGGCCCGGCAAGGCTATGGAAAGTATAGGTAATAACACATACAGATTTGAACTTCCGAATGGTGCAGAATATGCTATATTCAATAACGGTTCAGCACAGACAGGTGACTTAAAAATCCCCGATGTAAATATGATTTACTCAAACGGACAGTGGAGTAAATACTCCAAGTAAAATTTAACAAGTTTATCTAAGAGCCGCCCCGCACAATCAAGCGCATTTTGCTGTTTTGATTTTTACTGTCAGGGCGGTACTGTTATTTGTTTAAATCACAATACAAAATAAACGGTTCATCACGATTTTTTGTGGGATGGTGAACGGACAGAAGAAATAGATAGCGGATCAAGGTAAAGAAGAAGTCATCATCACGGTAACCGTAGCCGATCTTGTTGTTGAAACCTTCGAACTTGCCGGTGCTGATTTGATATCATCTAAATATAGAGCATAGCTTTCTTTCCTCCATTGTTTGTCTTGCTAACTACAATTCTGGAGCTTCCTGTGCTCTTTTTCAATACTTACTTTTGACTATCCCACATTTTTTCGTAATGAGGGTAAAAAAGCAATGTTTCCATTTGTTCGGAAACATTGCTTTTGTTAATTTTTTACTTATTACTTTAATTTTGTATCTATATATTCTATGTACGGTTTGCGATTATAAATGCTGTCTTGGTGATTTTTATACCATTCAAATTCTTCTTTCAATCCATCATACAAAGATACTGTATTTGGCATTAATTCATTTTGTTTTCTTACATCAAGCACATATTCGTAATCGTAGAAGCAAAAATAATCTCTTTGCGGAATATCTTTCGACACGCTTACAAATTCAACTTCTCTGCCTGCCACTTTGTAGCAAAGCTCAACCCATTCTTTTATTGTAACGGTTTCTTTGTTTCCAACATTAAAAATATGATTACTTGGGTGCTTTTCTATTATTATCTCAATAAATTTACAAAGGTCTGACACATTGAAAAATTGCAATTTCATATCTCCGTTTTCAGGAATGTAAAATTTTCTGTCTAGAATAGCACAATCAAAGGGAAATGCTTCTCTGTACAAATTTTCATACATACCGTAAAAATACGGCGGACGAAGAATATACGTATTTTGGACAGTATCAAGTAAGTATTTTTCTGCATTGAGTTTGTTAATTCCGTAATCGCCCCAGACAGAATTTTTACCGCAAGTTTGATTTTCGGCAAACGGCTGGGGATTAGTTTCGGGATAAACCGCACTTGAACTGATGAAAATGTAATCATCAAACGAAATACCTGACTTTAAAAGAGCCTTTATATGCTCATCAGTGTACGCTGTGATATCAAGAATTAAATCAAAGTGTTCGTTAGCAAACTTGTTGCCAAGATTCAATCTGTCGCAATTAATCAGATGCACACCTTGTGATTGAGGTCTGCTGTTTCTGTTTAGAACAAAAACTTCCTCGCCTTTACTCACAAAATGCTCGGCTGCATATCTGCTTACAAATGTTGTTCCGCCTGTGATTAGAATTTTCATACCAAAAACTCCTTGAATAATATTTGCATCACCGTATGGTGATAAACAGCATTAATTATCTATTCAATTTTTATTCGATTTTTCTATAATTTTTTCGGCACATTTGATGCCGTCAACTGCGGCGGAGATAATTCCGCCTGCATAGCCTGCACCTTCACCGCACGGATACAGTCCTTCAATAAGTACACTTTCGAGTGTATCTGTTTTTCTCATTATTCTGACGGGAGAAGAGCTTCTGCTCTCAACGCCGGTCAAAACAGCGTCACCGTCATCAAATCCGTGTAACATTCTGCCCATTTTCACAATGCCCTGAGCCATAGAAGTGCAGACATATTCAGGCAAAATCTCGTTCAGATTTGAAAATTCATAATTCGGACCGATACTTGGCTTTACATCACCGAGATGTGTGGATTTTCTGTTATTAAGAAAATCGTCAACTCTTTGTATGGGCGCATTATAATTTTCACCGCCGGCAGCGAATGCTTTTGATTCAAGCTTTCTCTGTAAATACATTCCGGCAAGCGGATGGTCGGATTCATAATCATCCGGGTTTATTCCTACAAGCAACGCTGAATTTGAATTTTCGGCATCTCGAGCAAATTCACTCATACCGTTGGTGCAAAGTCTGTTTTCTTCGCTTGACGCATTGACAACCTTGCCTCCCGGACACATACAAAATGTATACACACCCCGTCCGTTATCAAGGTGCGTACTCAGCTTATAATTTGCCGAGCCGAGTTTTTTATTGCCCGCAAACCTGCCGTATTGTGCCTTATCAACTTTTTGACGAAGATGTTCAATTCTTGCTCCTACCGAGAAAGGCTTTGCCTCAATCGGCAACTTTAAATCATAAAGCATCTCAAAAGTATCCCTTGCACTGTGACCGATTGCAAGAATAATATTGTCTGTTTCTATAATTTCATTGCCGTTAGCCGTTTCAACAGTTATAGATTTCAGCTTGTTATCACTAAAAGCCATTGAAACAAGCTTCGTTTCAAACATAACCCTTCCGCCGAGTTCAATAATCTCGTTGCGGATATTTTTTATTGTTCCTTTTAGCATATCCGTTCCGATATGCGGCTTTGCGTTATAGAGAATTTCATCAGGTGCGCCGTGGCTCACAAATTCTTCAAGCACCTTGCGTTGTCTTATATCTTTTGTACCTGAATTCAGTTTTCCGTCAGAAAATGTTCCCGCACCGCCTTCGCCAAACTGAACATTTGAAGTTGTGTCAAGCTGACCGTTTGTCCAGAACTTGTTCACATCGGCAGTTCGCCTGTCAACATCACGACCTCTTTCAATAAGAATTGGATTTGCACCGCTTCTTGCCAGAATAAGTGCCGCAAACAATCCAGCCGGACCTGCTCCGACAACAACGGGGGAGGGCGCATTGCCAAATTTCATTTGATTATATTCATACTTTCTCGCAATTTGAGCGTTACCGCACTTTTTGCAGACTTTATCCTCGTTGATATTAAGTTCAGCGTCAACGGTTGTAAGAAAGTAGATATTATCCTTTTTTCTTGCGTCAACCGATCTGCGAAAAATCTTACAGCTTTTTATGGATTTTTCTTCAACCCTCAGCTGTTGGGCAACTGCCTTGCGAACCGATTTATCATCGTAGTCAAGGCTTAAATGTATATTGTTTACTCTGATCATAAATTTTCTCCTGCAATAATTCCGCCGGCAAATGCAAAATGAAGGTTAAATCCTCCGCATTCACCGCAAAGGTCAATTGCCTCACCGCATATAAAAAGATTTTTCACAATTTTACTCATCATAGTGTTTTCGTCAATCTCTTTGCCTAAAACACCGCCCAAAGCACATTGTGCGTGTGAGAAATCTTCTTTTCCGCTTACTGTAAATGACATCGATTTTATTGTTTTGCAAATTCCTGATACTTCGTCCTTTGAAAGCTTGGAACAAATCTTTGACAAATCAACTCGGCTGATTTTCAGAATTGCCTGTCCGATTCTCTTCTGAAAAATCCCTGTCAAAAGCTGTTCACACGGCAAATCAGAAAACAATGATATATGTTGTCTGATTATTTTAATCAGCTCATTTTCCGAATAATCGGGCAATAAATCAAGCACTATTTTGTCGTTCGGTTTAGCAAACAATGAAAGATTGAATACACAAATTCCCGACAGCGAATTCTCGGTAAATTGAATTTCGCCTGTTTCTTCCTTGATTAATCGACCATGTTCACCGTATAACTGTGCCTTGCCCGTAACTCTCAGACCTTTTAATATTTTCAGAACATCGCTTTTAACCTTAACAGGGCATAAAGCAGGGGAGAACGAAACGACCTTATGACCGAAATTTTTAAGATAATCAATTGCACTTGCGTTTCCGCCAAGCTTAGGAGCGGCTTTTGAACCGTTTGCAATCACAAGCTTGTTACATATGAAATCGTACTTTTTCTCGCTGTCATCAGACGAAATTTTAAAACCGTTTGAAACTTTTTTTATAGAATTGACATTCTGTTTTGTGAAAACATCTATTCCGAGTGTTTCAACCTGTAATCGCAGAACATCCAGAACAGATGCGGCATGTTTGCTTATCGGGTAATATCTGCCCTCGTTATCGTAAAAACTTAAAAGACCTAAGTTTTTAAAAATATTCGCCATCTCATCACCGCTGAATCTTTCAAAAATTTTTTTACTCTGCTTTTTGAAAGAACCGACATATTTATCGGGAGATATACAGTGATTTGTCAGATTACATCTGCCGTTGCCTGTTGACATCAGCTTTTTGCCTAATCTGTCATTTTTTTCGATTATTGCAATTTTCTTTGAACGGTCATGTTTCTTTGCTGTGATTGCACACATAAGTCCCGATGCACCGCCGCCGATTATAATTGCATCATATATATTTTTCTTTTCCATTTTATAAATTCACCAAAAAATAAGGGCAGCAATGTGCTGCCCAAAATTATTTACGGAGCAAAAATAAAGTTGATTCCGTTTGCAACAAGTACCGAACCGATACCCATTATAATACCTGCGATAACAACACCGCACATAACGGCTATAACGCTTTTCTTAAATCCGAGGTCAAGAATACTTGCTGCAAGTGTTCCTGTCCATGCGCCTGTGCCGGGAAGAGGGATGCCTACGAAAAGCATAAGTGCAACAAACATTCCGTTGCCTGCTTTTGCCTCAAGTTTTCTGCCGCCTTTTTCGCCTTTTTCAAGACAGAAAGAAAAGAATTTGCCGATAAACTTCTTGTCAGAACCCCAAACAAGAACCTTTCTTGCAAAGAGGTAGATAATCGGAACAGGGAGCATATTGCCTAAAATGCAGATTACATATGTCCAAAAAAGATTTAAGTCATTTGCAACCGCAACAGGCACAGCACCTCTGATTTCTACTATCGGAACCATTGAAATAAAAAATACTATTAAATACCACATATTTGCTCCTTAGAAATTATATTTTGCCAATACCAGATAAGTATAACAGATTTAAAAGTTTTTTTCAATATTTGAGCAAGATAAAATCTTCCATAATAAAGCCTTAAAATTTGATTTATTTATACATTATGATAAATAATTATTCAAAAGTTGACATTGACTGAATAATCTGTAAAATATATTATGGAGTGATTTGATGAAAACGAATTCCTGTTCAATGCGATTCAGAATAATTATGTTTGTTTTGACCGCGTCAGTGATTGCATTTGCGTTTATTCATTCTTCAATGCCGTCAGTTGAGTCGGCACAAGAGAGTGAAAGCGTCCTTGATTTTGTCACAGTAATTTTAAAATTATTCGGAATTGAGCCGAATCTTTCGGACCACATAATCAGAAAGCTTGCTCATTTTACGGAATATACCGTTCTGGGAGCATTGCTCTGTTCATGTGCCTATTCATTTGACCGAATCAAACCTATAAAATTCATACCCTACACCGTTTCTATCGGACTGTTTACCTGTTTTGTTGATGAAACAATCCAACTTGGGGTTGAGGGAAGATCGGGACAGGTGAGCGATATGTGGATTGACTTTTTCGGTGTGTTGCTCGGTACGGTTGTAATGCTTGTTGCATTTTGGATTTACAGGAAGATACGAAAGATCAACTAACTATATATGTATGCGAATAAGAAGGGAATCAGTATGGGAAATATGGAAAATTCAGTAAAGCCCCATGAAAACAAAATGGGAACTATGCCAATGACAAGGCTCATTCTGACAATGAGTCTGCCTGCAATTTTTTCAATGACAATTCAGGCAATGTATAATGTTGTTGACAGTATTTTTATTGGCAACTATGACGCAGACGGACTGACCGCAACTTCGCTTGCGTATCCTCTTCAAATGCTTTTGATTGCGTTTGCAGTCGGTACGGCAGTCGGTGTAAACTCGTTTGTTTCAAGAAAATTAGGTGAGAAAAATTTTGTTCAGGCAAACGACGGAGCAACGCACGGTCTTGTAACCTGTATTTTTAATTATGTAATATTTTTATTGCTCGGACTTTTTGCGGTTCGCCCGTTTATGGCAATGTACACGCAGAATGAGGCTATTCTAAATTACGGAATCCAGTATCTGACGGTTGTACTTTGCTTCTCGTTCTTTTCAATTGTACAGATTATGGTTGAAAAAACGCTTCAGGCAACAGGCAATATGATATTCCCGATGTTATCCCAGCTTTTCGGTGCAATTGTAAATATTATTTTTGATCCGCTCCTGATTTTCGGTATAGGAATTTTCCCTGAAATGGGCGTTCTCGGTGCGGCAATTGCTACTGTATTCGGTCAATTCTGCGGTATGGTTTTCTGCCTTTGCATTCTTTTCTTTAAGAATAACGAAGTTAAAGTTTCGTTCAAACATTTCAAATTGAATGGTTCCACATTGAAATCTATCTATGTTGTAGGCTTTCCGTCTGTAATTATGCAGTCAATAGGTTCCGTTATGATTATCGGACTCAATGCAATTCTTGCTGTTTCTGAGGCTGCCGTTACTGTTCTCGGTATCTATTATAAATTGCAGAGCTTTGTATTTATGCCTTGTTTCGGACTCAATCAGGGCGTAATGCCGATTATCGGTTATAACTACGGTGCAAGAAAGAAAAAGAGAATGTATTCCGCTTTAAAGCGCGGCATCATCATTGGCGTAATTATTATGGCGGTCGGCACAATTCTTATGTGGACAATCCCCGAACAGCTTATTGCTATGTTTGGCGGCACACAGGATATTATGGATATCGGTGTCCCTGCATTCAGAATCATCAGTCTTTGCTTTATTCCTGCCGCTGCTGGCATTATCTTTACAACACTTTTTCAGGCAGTCGGAAAGGGACTGCGCAGTCTTATTATGTCATTCTGTCGTCAGCTTGTACTCATTCTTCCGATTGCGTGGGTGCTTTCTATGGTGTTTGATTATACAGCCGTATGGTATGCTTTCCCGATTGCGGAATTTTTCTCGTTAATGCTTGCAATTGCATTTTTTGTCAACCTTACAAAAGGCGATTTCAAAAGCCTTGACCAAAAGATTGAATGACGCAGTTAAATTTGTTCACCTCATTGCATATATTGCATTGAGGTGATTTTTTTGACAGAAAATAATGATAACAGAAATACCATTACATATGACGATGACTGGAAATCTGTTTCATATTCGGAATACCCGAAAGCATCGGAGGAGCTTGATTCAGATGAGGAGGATGTGAACTCTTTATCGGCTGAAAATAGTGATGAAAAGAAAAATTCTCCGAAACAGCTTGTGATAACGATTCAACTTGTGTGCTGTATCCTTGTAGCTCTTGCGGCTTTTTTGCTTAATTTATTCGGCGGTGAGGTCTATGCCGCAACACGGGAATGGTACTATTCAAACCTTGAAAAATCCGTTGTTTTTGATACGGGCGATAATAAAATTGATTTATCAAACCTGTTTACTGCAACAAGCGATGAAGTTTCGTCTGCTGAACATTGATTTTACGGTTTCGTATTCACTCGTTTGTCTTGGAGCAATATGTGTGATACTGAATATATTTTTAGGATTTCTATGTTGCGTTATGGCTGTGATTATTCATGAATGCGGTCATCTTTTTGCAATGCTCATTTGCAAATCTCCGCCTGATAAAATCAAAATTTCGCTGTTTGAAATCAAGATTACCAACTCTTCAAGGCAGTTAAACACAACCCGTCAGAACATTTTTATAATTTTTTTCGGACCTTTAGTCAATTTCATTTGTTTTATTCTGTTTTATCTGTTATACTTATGTAATAGTGAATTTTTATTGCCGATTGCCATGGCGAACCTTTGCACGGGACTTTTTAATATGCTGCCGGTTATGTCGCTTGACGGCGGACAGCTTATGTATGTTATTCTGTGCAGAAAATTCTCGGAAAAATCAGCCGAAAGAATCATAAATATAACTGCTGTTATAATTCTTTTTCCGCTGACGGTACTCGGCTTTATGGTTTTGCTAAATTCAAAATATAATTTTTCGCTGTTGCTTGTGTGTGCGTATCTCATTGCGTCACTTTTATGTAAAAACAACAGGTACTACTGACGGAGGATTTCTATGGTCAGCAAAGAAGTTGAAAAATTACTTCTGAAAGTTCAAAAGCCGGGAAGATATGTTGGCGGTGAGCTCAACGAAGTAATCAAGGATAAAAAGAAAGTAGATTGCAGATTTGCCTTCTGCTTTCCCGATACCTATGAAGTAGGTATGTCCCATCTCGGAATGAAAATTCTTTACAGTCTTATGAATGCTGTGCCGTACATTTGGTGCGAAAGAGTTTTTGCCCCATGGGTTGATATGGAAGAAGAGATGATAAAACATAATATTCCGCTTTATGCGCTTGAAAGCGGAGATCCCGTGTCCGATTTTGACTTTATCGGTTTTACTCTCCAGTATGAACTCAGCTTTACAAATATGCTCAATATGCTCAGGCTTTCGGGTGTGCCGATTAAAAGCTGTGACAGAAAAGAACTTAAAAACATAGTAGTTGCAGGCGGACCGTGTGCCTGCAACCCCGAGCCGATTGCAGATTTTGTCGATATTTTCTTCATCGGTGAGGGTGAAGAGGTTGACCTTGAGGTTATTGAACTTTTCAGGAAGTGCAGAGCCGAGGGTAAATCAAAACAGGAGTTTCTTGAACTCTCATCTAAAATTGAGGGTGTATATGTTCCTGCACTCTATGATGTAACATATAACGAGGACGGCACAATCAAGTCATTCACTCCAAAAGGAGATGCTCCCGCTAAAATCCACAAGCGTATTATGCTTGATATGGACAAGTCATTCTATCCTGATAATTTTGTAGTTCCGCTCGTTGAGATAGTTCATGACAGAGCGGTTCAGGAAATTTTCCGTGGCTGTATAAGAGGCTGTCGTTTCTGTCAGGCAGGTATGATTTACCGTCCCGTCCGTGAAAAATCTCCCGAAACTATAAATAAACAATGCAGAGCATTATGTGATAACACGGGTTACGATGAAGTTTCGCTATCTTCACTCAGTTCAAGTGACTACAGTCAGATTGTACCGTTGCTTGACAAGCTGAATGAGTGGAGCAAAGACGAAAAAGTCAGCATTTCACTTCCGTCACTGCGTGTTGACGGCTTTACAGATGACATTATGAATAAGATTAAAACCGTACGCAAGAGCGGACTTACTTTTGCTCCGGAGGCAGGCAGTCAGCGTATGCGTGATGTTATCAATAAAAATGTTCGTGAAGATGAACTTTTGCAGACTTGCACAACTGCATTTGCAGGCGGCTGGACTACGGTAAAACTCTATTTTATGATTGGTCTGCCTACCGAAACAATGGACGATGTCGCCGCAATTGCTGGCCTTGGTCAGTCTGTAGTTGATGCATATTACAAATGTCCCGAAAAGCCAAAGGGCAAGTCGGTGCGTGTAACCGTGTCTGCATCCTCTTTTGTACCAAAACCGTTCACCCCGTTTCAATGGGAACCGCAGGATACAATCCCTGTTCTTCATGAAAAGCAACAGCACATCAAGGACAGTATTACAACAAGAAAAATTCAGTTTAACTATCACGATGCCGATACAAGCTACCTTGAAGCAGTATTTGCAAGGGGTGACAGAAAACTTTGTAAGGTAATGGAGCTTGCATGTGAAAGAGGCTTTCATTTTGACGGCTGGAATGATTGTTTCAGCCTTGAAAAGTGGCTTGAACTCTTTGATGAATGCGGTGTTGATCCGTCATTTTATGCAAACAGGCACAGAAGTTTTGACGAAATTCTTCCGTGGGATCATATTGACTACGGTGTAACTAAGGATTTCCTTATCAGAGAATGTAAAAAAGCGTACGCAGATACAACAACACCGCATTGCAGACTGAAATGCAATAACTGCGGTGCGGCTAAATACGGAAAGGGTGTGTGTTTTGAAAAACGTAAGAATATGGTTTAAAAAAGATTTTGAATGTCGCTATATTTCGCACCTTGATCTCAATCGATGTATGCTCCGTGCATTGCATAAGAGCAAAATCCCTATCTGGCATACAGAAGGATTTAACCCGCATCCGTTTGCAACATTTCCGTTGCCGCTTTCGCTTGGTTTCAGAGGTGTAAACGAATGTATGGATGTCAAGCTTGAGGATGAAAGCTTTCCGTTTGAAGAAATCATCTCAAGGCTTAACGGTTGTCTGCCGAGAGGACTTCGTGTGTTTGATGTAACGGAACCCGTTATGAAAGCCGGAAAGATTGCTTTTGCATCATTTACAATCAAGATTTCCTGTGACGGTGAAAACTCCCGTACAGTATGCGAACAACTCAAAGAACTGCTGACAAGCGAAAGTATTGAAGTTGAAAAGAAATCTAAAAAAGGCATAAAAACCGTTGACATAAAGCAAGGTATAAAGAGCTTTGAAGTAACCGAGAAGTTCGACTTTGCAGAACTTGATGTTGTTTTGTCGGCAGGCAGCTCCGATAATGTGAATCCGAATCTGCTTGTATCGGCTTTTGAAAACCGTTTTTTGGTTTCCTGTGATATCGACATCACAAGAAATGACCTCTACAACGCAGATATGGAATTGTTTAGATAGGTGAATATATGTTTGAATTTACAATACGAGAAAATGATTTTTTAAACGGATTTTTGGATTTATTGAGTGACTATGTAAATAAGTCGTATAAGTTCACCATGTCGTACCTGACAAGCCCTCTTTTGTCAGATGTGCGTGAGAGCGAAAGACTTGTTTTGCTTGTAGTCAACAAATCTGTTTTTCAGAATATGTACAGTTTCATCAAGCTGAATGACAGCAATATGCAGTTTGCATCATTTTCCTGTCTTGAAACAGCCGTGAACTCAATGCGACTTTACAATGTCCTTGCTACAAATCCGGATTATATGCACGAATATATTACCGGCGGAAACTTTTCGCTTGAAGTCTGTGAAAATGAAATTTCAGAAAAACAAAAAAAATACAAGAAAGGTGAAGAGGAGTTCTCGCTCCGTGAATTTGCAACCGGACTTGGCAAATTCAATTCTTTTGAATTGAAAAATGCAGCTGTTGCGTCACAGCTTGTTGACGGCAATATCTTTCTCGGACTTTCCTGCGGCAATGAACTCGGAGAGGATTTGCAGGATGAAGTCAGAAAGAGTATGATTGGTGCATACCTTTCACTTTCAAAGCACAATAAAATGTTTTTTAACGGCGGTATAGATGATACTCTTGAAGAGCTTGAGGACAAGCTCTATGCAAAGTTTCTTGAATATATCAGAAAGTTCTCATAATCTTTTTAAACTTTCACATTACTTTACACAAGCGTTCAATTTTCTGTCACATAAGACAGTTATTATATGCTTGTAAGTTAAAGATAAACAAAAAACACTTTAACTTCACATAGATAATGCTTACAAGAACTTTTCATAGATTTCCTCTCTAATATGTCGAAAGACACAAAGGTCGGCTTTTCTGCCGACCTTTTTAATTTATCAGGTGTTTTATTATGAATTACTACTCCCTTAATAAATATCTCAAAAATACATTTGGTGAAAAGGTGTACAAAATTTCGCTGAACGGTAATATGACCTGCCCGAATCGTGACGGAACCCTCGGAACAAGGGGCTGTATTTTTTGCAGCAGGGGAGGCTCCGGAGAATTTGCCTCCGATGCACTTCTTCCTGTTCACGGACAAATCGATCAGGCTAAACTGCGAATAAAAAAGAAATCCGACTGTAAAAAGTTTATTGCATACTTTCAGCCGTTCACAAATACCTATGCGCCTGTTGAATATCTTGAAAAAATATTTACAGATGCAATTTCAGAACCCGACATTGTTGCTCTTTCAATCGCAACCCGTCCCGATTGCCTGGGAAATAATGTGTTAGGTCTTCTTGAAAAACTGAACAAGATAAAACCTGTCTGGGTAGAACTCGGATTGCAGACAATTCATGAAAAATCGGCAGATTATATAAGAAGAATGTATCCGCTATCCGTTTATGACTCAGCTACAGAAAATCTTCATAAAATCGGAATCAATGTAATTACACACATTATTTTGGGACTTCCTAACGAATCTAAAGAAATGATGCTTGAATCTGTAAAATATGCAGGCAGTAAAACCGACGGAATCAAACTGCAGTTGTTGCATGTTTTAAAAAACACAGACTTGTGTGATGACTATGAAAGCGGAAAATTTGATGTGCTTTCAATGGAGGATTATATTGATATTCTTTGCGATTGCGTTGAAGTGTTGCCTGAAAATGTTGTAATTCACCGTTTAACAGGTGACGGGGATAAAAAACTGCTAGTTGCACCCATGTGGAGTGCCGATAAAAAGCGTGTTTTAAACTCAATCAACCGTGAATTTGCAAAGCGTGATATCACGCAGGGAAGAAAGGCAAAGTAAAAGACTCCCGAATCAATCATCGGAAGTCTTGTTTTCAAGAGTATTGTCATTGTGATTTTTCTCTTTTTCAGCTTTCTTCTGAGCTGATTTTTTACCGATTGCATATGCAACAGCCAATATAGCCAAGCATCCCGCAGTTATGCCCATGCCGGCAAGAAAAAATTTTATTTGCTTATCTTTAATGGGATTGTAATCAATATATTCGTCATCTGAGGCATTAACAGTTGTAGGCTCGGTCGTGTGTTTACTTTTACCGCCCTTTCCTGTAGCTTGCGTGCTGTTTTTATTGCTTGACGAGGAACTTCCGCCGCTAACCGTTCCCGACGCATTTTTATATATTCTGATACACGATGCAGTGCAACTTCCAACATCCATAAAGTTCACATCGGAATCAACACATTGATTCACCGTGTAGTCAATATACACAGTACCTTCTTTTATTGTTTTGAAATCAAGCGTTAAGACATCGCTTCCGCCAGAAATATTCTGTCCTTCAGAATTAAGAAAAACAACTTTAACCTTGCCGCTTTTCTTGTTGACCTGAATTTTTGAGCCGTTATTCACTGCCTTAACCTTTCTGAATTCGATATAATCGGGGTCATATGTAAATTCAAATGTTGCGGCAGAAAGTCGATTGCCGGAATTTGCGGAAAGTGCAACGCTGAACAGTCTGTTCGGCTTCATATCTGCATTCTGCATTTCAAAACTTACGCTTGTGGTTGCAAATGCACTTGTTAAAGATATTTGCAATAAAGCTATCAAAATTAAAATAATAGAAAATAGTTTTTTCATAGTTCGCCACATAAAATTAAAATATTTCAAAATCTCACTTGATTTTTCTGATTTCATTTGATATAATAAACAGGTCGTTTGGAGAGATGTCCGAGCTGGCCGAAGGAGCATGATTGGAAATCATGTATACGGTGAACACCGTATCAGGGGTTCGAATCCCCTTCTCTCCGCCATAGACGCTGAACTTTATTTTAGGTTCAGCGTTATTTTTTTGACCTGTTTTTCTTAATAAAAGGTGTTGTTTTTCATATATATAATTGTATCGTATGGCAAGATTTGTTGTCAACGGATTCACGGTGAAGAGTTAGCACATACAGTGCATTTACAGTTATTTTTAATAATTTTTTAGCATTTCATATGACATAACCATTCAGTTTTCGGTTATTTATTCAAAAAACTGCCACTAAACCTTTACAAACCCTACAAGATATTGTATTATATTAGTAATTATAAATTACCATGGGGTGTTATGTATGAAACCAAAATATAAAAGAGTATTATTAAAACTTTCAGGCGAATCACTTGCAGGCGAAATGAAACACGGAATTGATTTTGAAACTGTTCTCAAAATCTGCAAGCCTATTAAAGAATGTGTTGACGCAGGCGTAGAAGTCGGCATCGTAGTAGGCGGCGGTAACTTCTGGCGTGGCAGAAGCTCAGGCGAAATGGACAGAACAAGAGCCGACCATATGGGTATGCTTGCAACAACAATCAATGCACTCGGTGTTTGTGATGCACTCGAACAGCTTGGAGTTAATGTTCGTGTTCAGACAGCTATCGCTATGCATCAGATTGCAGAACCGTACATCAGAAACAAAGCAGTTCTTCACCTTCAGAAGGGCAGAGTAGTAGTATTCGGTTGCGGAACCGGCAACCCGTTCTTCAGCACAGACACAGCAGCGGCTCTTCGTGCGGCAGAAATTGAGGCTGATATCGTAATGAAGGCTACTATGGTTGACGGTGTATATGACAGCGATCCTAAGAAAAACCCAAATGCAAAGAAGTACGATACAATTTCTTTCCATGATGTTCTCAACAAGGATCTCGCTGTTATGGACAGCACAGCGGCATCGCTTTGCAAGGACAATAATCTTCCGATTCTTGTATTCAGTATTGAAGATCCCGAAAATATCTACAAAGCTGTATGCGGTGAAAACATCGGTACAATCGTAACAGCCAACAATTAATTTGAATTTTTTACTGACTTTTTAACAATAATTATTACACAGGAGGCATAAATATGCAGACACAGTTAAAAAAAGCCGGCGAAAGTATGGACAGACGACTTGAGCATATGCGCACGGAATTTTCGGAAATCAGAGCAGGCAGAGCAAATCCCGCAGTTCTTGATAAGGTAAAGGTTGACTATTACGGCGCACCCACACCCGTAAACCAGCTTGCCGCAGTATCTGTTACAGAGGCAAGAACTCTTACCATTCAGCCATGGGATGCGTCTGTATTAAGACAGATTGAAAAGGCTATCCAGACTTCCGATATCGGCATCAACCCACAGAATGACGGTAAGATTATTCGTCTTATTTTCCCGCCCCTCACAGAGGACAGAAGAAAAGAAATCGTAAAAGATGTTCAGAAGATTGCTGAGGAAACAAAGATTCAGATTCGTAATGTCCGCCGTGAACTTATCGACAAGCTTAAAGCTATGAAGAAGGACGGCGAGCTTACAGAGGACGATCTCAAGCAGGGCGAAAAGAAAGCTCAGGATCTTACAGATAAGTATGTCAAAGAAGTTGAGAGCGTTTCTGCAGTAAAGCAGAAAGAAATTTTGGAGATGTAATATGGCTTTTTTCTCAAAGAAAAAAGATGAGCAGATTGAGGTTACAGACCTCAATCTGCCTTCACATATCGGAATTATTATGGACGGCAACGGCCGTTGGGCAAAGAAAAGAGGACTTCCGAGAAAAGCAGGTCACCGTCAGGGTGCGAAAACTTTCAGAACCATAACAAGATACTGTTCCGATATCGGAATAAAGTACCTTACCGTATATGCTTTTTCAACCGAAAACTGGAAAAGACCGCAGGAGGAAGTTGATGCACTAATGTCGCTTTTTAAATCATATCTTAATGAAGCGCTTGAAGATTTTAAGGATGACAGTATTGTGGTAAAATTCATCGGTGACAAGTCGGGCTTTAATGATGAACTTCGTGAGCTTATGATTGAAAACGAGGAGAGTTCAAAAGACCGTGACGGTATGGTTCTCAATATAGCTATGAATTACGGTAGTCGTGACGAAATTGTCAGAGCCGTCAGAAACATTTCCGAGGATGTCAGAAACGGAAAAATTTCTTCCGATGACATAACAGAAAATCTTTTTTCAAATTATCTTTATACCGCAGGTCAGCCCGATCCCGACCTTATTATTAGACCGAGCGGTGAATACAGAATTTCAAATTTCCTTTTGTGGCAGTCAGCCTACACGGAATTTGTTATAATGAACAAGCTTTGGCCTGATTTTCAGAAATCAGACCTTGACGAAGCGTTAAAAATATACTCCTCCAGAAACAGAAGATACGGTGGAGTCTGATGAGAGTTGATATAAAATGAAATCCCTCAAGCCACGGCTGCTGACAGCCGTAATAGGAATACCAATACTGCTGATCGTTCTGTTTATTTCGGAACTTTGGCACCCATTTGTAGGCATAGTCATAGGAGCATTCTCGGCATTTATGATAGGCGAGTATCTTCATGCAAGAAAGATGCTTTATAAATTTCACCTTTCAATACCTTGTATGCTGTTTGCTTTTCTGCTTTCGGTTTTAGTTACGACAAAGTATCTGTATGTTTTGATTTTTGCTTTTATACTGACAGTCTTTGCCGTAATGATTTTTAAACACGAAAAGACAAACTATGCCGATGTTGCATATTCAGTGTTCGGAACATTTTTAATTTCTTTTGGAATGAGTGCCGTACCGATTGCCTGTGCATCATCTGTATCAATTACTTTCTGCTATATATGTATTTTCGCATTACCGTGGATGGCAGACGCAGGCGGCTTTTTTATCGGAGCATCGTTCGGCAAGCACAAACTTTGCCCGAAAATCAGCCCTAAAAAGACTGTTGAGGGCGCAATCGGCGGAATACTTTTCTGCGACCTCACAGCAATAATTATAGGTCTTATATTTCATTTTTGTGTTATGCCTGATGCTAACATTAATTTCTGGGCATTGATTCTTCTCGGTGTAATTGACGCTCCTGTTTCAATTCTCGGTGATTTAAGCTTTTCACTTATCAAAAGAAATTACGGAATCAAGGACTACGGTTCAATTTTTCCCGGTCACGGCGGAATGCTTGACAGGTTTGACAGCATAATATTTACTGCCCCTGTTCTTGTGGCAATCAATCAATTCATACCTTTCATAACAGTGGGGTAAACTAAAATGGTAAATTCACTTTCAATTCTCGGATCGACGGGTTCGATCGGAACTCAGACGCTTGATGTTGCAGATAAACTTAATTTAAAAGTTTCCGCACTCACGGCGTCAACAAATATAAAGCTGCTTGAAGAACAGGTAAGAAAATACAAACCTGAACTTGCAGTAGTTTTTAACGAAGAAAAAGCCAAAGAATTCAAAGATAATATAAAAGATACAAACACCCGTGTTTTAAGCGGTATGGACGGACTTATTGAGGCGGCAACGCTTGAAAATGCCGACCTTATTGTAAATTCGGTTGTCGGAATGGTAGGCTTAAAGCCTACGCTTGCAGCGGCAAACGCTAAAAAAGATATTGCTTTTGCAAACAAGGAAACGCTTGTAACAGGCGGTAAGCTTGTATGTGATGCGGTAAAGAAGAACGGTGTAAAGCTTCTTCCCGTTGACAGTGAACATTCTGCTATCTTCCAATGTCTGCAGGGAATGCCTGAAAAGAAAATGCTTAAAAAGCTCATTCTTACAGCATCCGGCGGCCCGTTCTTTGGTAAAACAGTCGAAGACTTAAAAAATGTAACAGTTAATGAGGCTCTCAATCATCCAAATTGGAGTATGGGTGCAAAAATAACCATCGACTCTGCTACAATGATGAACAAAGGTCTTGAAATCATTGAGGCGAGATGGCTTTTTGATGTTCAGCCAGAAAACATTGATGTTGTTGTTCATCGTGAAAGTATCATACATTCTCTCATAGAATATGTAGATAATTCCGTAATTGCACAGCTTGGACTCCCCGATATGAGGATTCCGATACAGTATGCAATTACATATCCGGAAAGATATGAGTCACCTGTCGGTGAATTAAGTCTTGCTCAAATCGGCAAAATGACTTTCTTTGAACCTGATTATGATACTTTCAAATGTCTGAGAGCCTGTAAAAAAGCTCTTTCACTCGGAGGCGTTGCAACAGCAATTGCCAACGGTGCTAATGAGGAGGCTAACCGTTTTTTCAGAGAAGGTAAAATCACTTTTCTTGAAATCGGTGACCTTGTTATGGGTGCAATTGATAACATAGACAATTTTGAGCCTTTATGCATTGATGATGTGTTAAAGGCAGACAAACTTGCAAGAGAGTATGTACTCTCTAAGCTATAATTTGCGGTAATATTTTCCACTGCTGTCTTTGCGACGGCAATGAATATTTTGGAGTTGATTTATTTTAATGCAAATTTTAACAGTTGCGGCTCTCATTGTAATAGGAATATTACTTTTTGAGCTTATAATTTTTTCTCACGAATTCGGTCATTTTATTACCGCAAAGCTTTCGGGTGTAAAGGTAAATGAATTTGCACTCGGAATGGGACCGAAAATAATCAGTTTTGTTAAAGGCGAAACAAGGTACTCGCTTCGTCTTTTTCCTATAGGCGGTTACTGTGCCATGGAAGGAGAGGATGAAGACAGTGAAGAAAAAGGTGCTTTTAATAACGCAAAAGTTTGGAAGAGAATGATTATCATAATCGCAGGTGCGGTTATGAATATTCTTCTCGGCTTTGTTATGATGTTTGCCTTTACCGTTCAGGCTGACAGCTACAGTTCAACTACAATATCTCAGTTTCAACCCAATGCATTTACTGCAAACACAGGTTTACAAACAGGGGATAAGATTGTTGAAGTGAACGGTTATTCAATTTGGAATTCACGAGATTTGCAGTTTGCAATCTCTACTCTTCCATATGAAACAGTAGAAGGCAATACACTTGAGGTATACAAAGAAAGAGCAACATCTGCCGCTTGCGGTGTATATAATAAGTATGCAAAAGACGAGTCTCTTTCAAAGGATGAACTTCAAAAATACTACAATGCTCTTTCTGAGGGTTGTTCAAAAATAAATAAGGTTGCAAGCAAAGACGAGGCTAAAAAACTTCTTGACGAAACTTGCAAGTCAATTTATGCACTTGACAAATCATATGATATGTCAAAGTATAAAACACCCGAAATAGACACAACTACATCAAGACCGAGATTCATGGGTGATGTAAAAGTTGTTCGTGACGGCAAAGAAATAACACTTGAAAATGTACAGTTTTTTACCTATTACGCTGATGAGGATGCCGAAAAGGAAAACAAACCTACTGTTGCGTTTGACTTTGCAGTTGAACCGATTGAGAAAAATGTCGGTACTGTTCTCGGTGAAACATTCACACAGACCTGTTCAATGGCAAAAACCGTGTGGACATCTCTGGTGTGGCTTGTTCAGGGCAGATTTACATTCAACGATATGTCAGGTCCTGTTGGTATTGCTACAGCTGTCACTCAAGTTGCATCAATGGGACTTCAAACAGGCTTCGGAGATGCAGTCAATAACATTCTTTTCGTAATGATTCTCATTACGGTAAACCTCGGAATTGTAAATATGCTGCCGTTCCCGGCACTTGACGGCGGAAGATTCTTATTTTTGCTGATTGAATGGATATTCAAAAAGCCGATTCCGAGAAAGGCAGAACAGATTGTAAATACAGTCGGTCTTGTTCTGTTGCTTGCATTTATGCTTATTATTTCGGTGAAAGATGTGTTCCAGCTTGTAACTGGAACATTCCCCGGAATGTAGACAAACGGAGGAAATTTTATGGGAAGTAAAATTCAGGTAACTGCCGGCAATGTAAAAATTGGCGGCGGTGCTAAAGTAAGCGTTCAGTCAATGCTCAACATTCCCTCAACCGATATTGAGGGTTCTGTAAGACAGGCAAAAGAGCTTGAAGAGGCCGGTTGCGAAATTATTCGTGCAGCTATTCCTAATAAAGATGCAGTAAAGCTTATTCCTGCCCTCAAAGAGGCTGTAAGCGTCCCGATTGTAGCCGATATTCATTTTGACTATAAGCTTGCGCTTGAGGCGTGTGCGGCAGGCATCGACAAAATCCGTATCAATCCGGGTAACATCGGATCAGACGATAGGGTAAAGGCGGTGGCAGACGCTTGCCGACAGCGTGGCATTCCGATTAGAATCGGTGTTAACTCAGGTTCTCTTGAAAAGGAAATCCTTGCAAAATACGGTCATCCTACACCCGAGGCACTTTGCGACAGTGCCTTGTACCATGCATCACTTCTTGAAAAATTTGATTTCAACGATATTGTTCTTTCAATGAAAAGTTCAACCGTTTCTACTATGATTAAAGCCTATGAGCTTGCAGCAGAAAGGTGTGATTATCCGCTTCACCTCGGTGTTACAGAGGCGGGAACAGAAAGAATGGGTATTATCAAATCTTCTGCCGGAATCGGTGCATTACTCCTCCATGGTATCGGCGATACAATCAGAGTTTCACTCACAGCCGATCCTGTAAAGGAAGTTTACGCCGCTCATGATATTCTCAAGGCTCTTGACATTGAGAAAGACGGAGTTCAATTTGTTTCATGTCCGACTTGCGGAAGAACAAGGATTGACCTTGTGAAGATTGCAAACGAGGTTGAAGATAAGCTCAGAAACTGCAAAAAGAATATCAAAGTAGCGGTAATGGGTTGCGTTGTAAACGGTCCCGGAGAGGCAAGAGAAGCTGATATCGGCATCGCAGGCGGTGACGGTTGCGGTCTTGTATTCAAAAAAGGCGAAATTCTCCGCAAAGTTCCGGAAGATAAACTCGTTGACGCACTTTTGGAAGAAGTAGAAAAATTATAACTCTATCAGCAGTCAAAAGACATTTGCTGTAATATGACAGAAGGACATATATGAAAACATTAGGAGAAGTCTTTGACTCCCAATTCGGCATTAAACTGCCGCAACAGATTTCACAGGGAGAACTGACACAACTTAATATTAACAAACAAGCCCGTTTGATTACTTTAACAGTAAAATTCAACGGGCTCGTTGAGTGTAATACGCTTTTTGACACGGAAAAGCTGATTACCAAGACACTTGCGTATCATACTGTAATAAAACCGCATTTTCCGACAGAGTTGTTTTCCGCTGATTATTTTCCTCAGCTATATGCAGCCGTAAGGCGAGATATTCCGAGTATTAACGGAACTCTCAACAATGCTGAGGTTAGGTTTGAAAACAATACGCTTACGATAAATCTTCTTAACGGCGGAAAAACTCTCCTTGACAGTAAAGGCTTTGACAAAGCACTTATAAAACTCGTTTCGGAAGAATTCAATCTTTATATTTCCGTTAATTATACCGGAACCTTTGAGGTTGAAGAAAACAGCGAAGAATACAAAGCCGCTATTCAGGATGCTCAGGAGAAAATCAACCGAGAAAATCTTCAGAAAGCCGCTGAATTCTATCAGGAAGAGGTTGAAACAGCGGAGAAAAGAGAAGAAAAACACGCTGAAAACACTACTGTTGAAATTGAAGTTCGTGAGGGCAAGTTTGCAACACCGCAGATTATCCAGTCCTCAATCCGTCCGTTATACGGTCGTTCAATCAGGGGAAAAATGATTCCCATTTCTTCAATTTCAGGTGATTCGGGAAGAATTGTGGTATGGGGCGATGTGTTTGATATTGAAAAGAAAGTCACTAAAAGCGGTGACAAAAATATTTTCACTATCGACATAACCGATTATACGGGTTCAACAACAGCTAAAGTATTCAATTCAATCAAGGAATCAGCCGTAATTGATAATATTAAAAAAGGCGATACAATCGTTGTTCAGGGTGATGTTGAGTATGATAAATATGCAGGCGAACTTGTTGTAAATGCCCGTTCAATCGGTACGGCTCAAAAAGTAAAAGTAGTTGATAATGCCGAGAAAAAGCGTGTTGAACTCCATATGCATACAAATATGTCGCAGATGGATGCCGTAACATCGGCAGGTGACCTTGTAAACCGTGCTTATCAGTGGGGACACAAAGCCGTTGCAATTACTGACCACGGTGTCGCACAGGCTTTTCCCGATGCAATGAAAGCCGCAGATAAAATCAACAAAGACGAAGAGAAAATTAAAATCATCTACGGTGTTGAGGCATACTTTATGGATGACCTTGTTGAGTCTGTAAAAGGTGATGCCGACACAGGTTTTGACGGCACATTCATCTGCTTTGATATAGAAACAACAGGTCTTTCAGCCACCCGTGACAAGATTACCGAAATCGGCGCAGTCAAGGTTGAAAACGGTGTCATCACCGATACTTTTTCAACCTTTGCAAATCCCGAAATGCCGATTCCGCAGAAAATCACTCAGCTTACAGGCATTACCGATGATATGGTAAAGGATGCTCCGTCGCAGAGCGAGGCGGTCGGTGCATTTCTTGAATTTGCCGGTGACAATGTGCTTGTTGCTCACAATGCTCCCTTTGATACATCCTTCATAGCAAAAGCCTGTGAAGATATGGGCAGGGAATATAACTACACTTCAATCGACACGGTTGCAATTTCAAGAGCGATTCTTACAGATATCAAGAACTGCAAGCTTGATACGGTTGCAAAATTTTTAAGGCTCGGCGACTTCAATCATCACAGAGCAACCGATGATGCCGAAATGCTTGCGAGAATTTTTATAAATCTCTGTCAGCGACTTACAGATGATTACGGTATAACAAAAACAAACGACATTAATACAAAGATAGCAGGCGGAGATTTTAAAAAACTTCCGACCTATCATCAGATTATTCTTGTAAAGAATAAAACAGGTCTCAAAAATCTTTACAGACTTATTTCTTACAGTCATCTTAATTATTTCTACAAAAAGCCGAGAATTCCCAAAAGTGAGCTTGTGAAGTACAGAGAGGGACTCATAATCGGTTCAGCTTGTTGTGCTGGTCAGCTTTACATGGCAATTCTTGAGGGCAAGCCGTGGGGCGAACTCAAACAGATTGCGTCATTCTATGATTATCTTGAAATTCAGCCTGCAGGCAACAACAGCTTTATGATTCGTGACGGCAGATTTAATTCTGTTGACGAACTTCATGAAATTGACCGTACAATAATCAAGCTTGCAAAAGAACTCGGCAAGCCTGTATGCGCAACCTGCGATGTCCACTTTATGGATCCGACAGATTCCGAATTCAGAAAAATTCTTATGGCAGGTCAGGGCTTTAAAGATGCCGAACAGCAAGCTCCGCTTTATTTCAGAACAACCGCTGAAATGCTCAAGGAATTTGAATGGCTCGGCAAGGATAAAGCCTATGAGTATGTAGTAGAAAATCCTAATAAAATCGCCGATATGTGCGAATATATCAGACCTATTCCAAAGGGTACATTCCCGCCTAACATTGAGGGCGCACAGGAACAGCTTATTGATATTACATGGAAAAGAGCAAAAGAGAAATACGGTGATCCATTGCCTGAAATCGTAAAGGCAAGACTTGACAAGGAACTTAATTCAATCACAACCTACGGATTCTCGGTGCTTTATATGACTGCGCAAAAGCTTGTTGCAGACAGTGAGGCACACGGATATCTTGTCGGTTCACGAGGATCGGTAGGTTCTTCCTTCGTAGCTACTATGTCCGGTATTTCGGAGGTTAATCCGCTTTGTCCGCACTATGTATGTCCAAACTGCAAACACAGCGAGTTCATCACAGACGGCAGTTATGGCTCAGGCTTTGATATGCCGCCAAAAAACTGTCCCGAATGCGGCACTCTTATGGATCAGGACGGTCACGAAATTCCGTTTGAAACATTTCTTGGCTTTAAAGGCGACAAAGTGCCTGATATCGACCTTAACTTCAGCGGTGAGTATCAATCAAAATCTCACCGTTACACGGAAGAGCTCTTCGGTAAGAATAATGTGTTCAAAGCGGGAACAATTTCTACAGTAGCCGAAAAGACAGCACTCGGCTTTGTTAAAAAGTTTGCACAGGAGCGAGGTCTTGTAATGCACAAGGCTGAGGAAAAGCGTCTTGCAATCGGTTGTACGGGTGTTAAGAGAACCACAGGTCAGCACCCCGGCGGTATGGTTGTTGTACCGAGAACAAACGATGTTTACGATTTCTGCCCTGTTCAGCATCCTGCAAATGATGTGAACTCAGATAACATTACAACCCACTTCGACTTCCATTCAATTCATGATACAATCACAAAACTTGATGAGCTTGGACACGATGTTCCGACAATCTATCATTATCTTGAACTCTACACAGGTATCCCCGTAATGAAAGTTTCAATGAGCGATCCTGAGGTTATGTCGCTGTTTACCTCTCCGAAAGCACTCGGAGTTACTGAGGAGGATATCGACTCAAAAACCGGTACATTCAGTCTTCCTGAATGCGGTACGGCTTTCGTAAGAGGAATGCTCATTGAGGCACAGCCCAAAACCTTTACCGACCTTTTGCAGATTGCAGGTCTTTCGCACGGTACCGATGTATGGCTCGGAAACGCTCAGGAACTTATTCATAACGGAACCTGTACAATTTCGGAAGTAATCGGTACTCGTGACTCGATTATGACTTATCTTATGCACAAAGGTCTTGAACCGGGTATGGCATTCAAAATAATGGAGATTGTCCGTAAAGGTAACGCAACAAAACTTCTTACAGAAGAACACTTCAAGGCTATGCGTGAACACAATGTTCCCGAATGGTATATTGATTCATGTATGAAAATCAAGTATATGTTCCCGAAAGCCCATGCCGCAGCCTATATGATTGCAACGCTCAGACTCGGTTGGTACAAGGTTCACAAGCCCGTTGAATATTATGCGGCATACTTTACCGTACGAAGCGAAAATCTTGACGGTGCAATTGCCATGCAGGGACATCAGGCTGTCCGTGACAAGATGAACAACATAAAACAAAAACAGAGTGTTCACGAAGCCACAGCCAAGGATGAAGCAGAGTTCCAGACTTTGCAGATTGTCAACGAAATGATGGCAAGAAAAATTGAATTTCTTCCTGTTGATATCTACAAATCCGAGGCTAAAATGTTCAAGGTAGAGGACGGAAAAATCAGACTTCCGTTTTCATCCTTACCCGGTGTAGGCGGCGCCGCCGCAGATTCACTCGCAGAAACGGGCAAGCACACAGAATATCTTTCAATTGAAGATATGCAGATAAAAACAAAGGTTACTAAGGCTGTTATTGAAACACTGAAAGATGTCGGAGTTCTCAAGGATTTGCCTGAAAGCTCACAGATGTCATTATTTTAAGGAGTTGTCTAAATGAAAAAACTGCTTTCGCTAAAAACTTTGCTGATTTGCATTTCATTTACAGTATTTCTTTTACTTGTAAAAGATAATATGAATGTTGTGTGGTCGGCAATCGGTTGGATAACAGGCATAATCACTCCGTTTGCAATCGGGTTCCTTTTTGCTTACATCCTTAACTATCCTTACAAATTTTTCTACTCCAAAGTTTTCGGCAGAATGGGGCGAAAGCGAAAATTCCTTGCTAACTTCAGAAAACCCCTTGCGCTTATTATAACCTATGCAATTGTAGTAGCAATTTTTGTTGTTATAATCTCAATTGTAGTTCCGCAGATTGCAGCCAGCCTGTTCAGTCTTATTAACAGCCTGCCGCAGTATGCAGGCGTACTTTCTGACATGACAAAAACAGTAGTGCATTGGATTAACCATACATTCAGTATGGAAATTGACGCAAGTGAAGTAATAAACAACTTCTTCAAGTATATTACAAACTTTATTTCGGCAGGCAATATCACCAGTTTTCTCGGCAACTCTACAAATGCCGTATTCAGCGCAATTATGTCTACGTGTAATGGTGTGTATAACTTCCTGCTCGGAATCGTTATTTCAGTTTACTTCCTTGCCGCAAAGGAAACACTTTGCCGTCAGATAAAAAAGCTTGCTGTTGCTTTTATTCCGATAAAGTATCTTCCTAAGATTTATGAAATTGTCGATATTACAGATACAAAATGCGGTCGTTTTCTCGTTGGCGATATCATTGATGCGGCTTTTCTCGGTGTCCTCACATTCATTACAATGTCAATTTGTCAATTACCGTACGCACCGCTTATTGCGGTTCTTATCGGTGTAACGAATATTATTCCGTTCTTTGGACCGTTCATCGGTGCAATTCCGAGTGCTTTTATCCTCTTGCTTATTGATCCTATTTACATGATTATTTTCATAATCATTATAGTTATAATTCAGCAGCTTGACGGCAATCTTTTCAAGCCGAAGATTATCGGCAGTCAGGTCGGTCTTTCAAGCTTCTGGGTACTGTTCAGCGTAATTGTCGGCGGAGGAATGTTCGGTGTGCTCGGTCTTATTCTCGGCACACCAATCTATGCTGTAATCTATGCTCTTGTCGGCAAGAGAGTTAAAAACAAAATTGACTCAAAGGGAAGAATTGCTCAGGAGGCTCTTGATTTTGAGGTGCTTAACTATACCAAAATTGCCGCAGAGCAGAAAAAACTTCGTGAAGAAAAAGAAATGCAGCAAAGAGAAAAATTTATGAAATTCATCAACCGTAACAAAACAAATGATGAAGACGAATCCTCAGAAAATACAAATGAATAATCGTAAAATTTTCGTTTCATCTGAATAGTGTTGACAAATCAAGTTTAGTGTGTTAGTATATTACCGTATTAACACGCTAAAGCGTTGAGAGGTAATTATGAAAAAGAATTTAAAAATGACTCCCGAGGGAACAAAGGACTTTTTGTTCGCTGAATGTTCCGCTATGGATTATATCTGCACAAGCATTGAAAAGGTATTTGTCAAAGGCGGATTTAAACGGGTAATAACTCCTGCTCTTGAATTCTATGATGTGTTCTCAATTCCGTCAAGCGGAATCTCGCAGGAATCAATGTTCAAGACAACCGATAACAAAGGCAGACTCCTTGTTGCCCGTCCTGACTCCACTCTGCCGATTGCAAGAATGGTTTCTACAAGACTTAAAAACAATACACTTCCTGTTCGGCTTTACTACAAGCAGGCAGTATATCGCAACAATCCGTCACTTGCAGGAAGAAGAAACGAATTTCTTCAGATGGGTGTTGAGCTTCTCGGGGCAAAAGGAAAAAGAGCCGACCTTGAAATTCTCACCTCGGCAATAAAAAGCATTTCAGCTGTTGCCGATGATTTCAGAATTGAACTCGGACACGCCGAAGTATTCAATGCTCTGTCAAAAGAACTCGATATTGATAACGATTACAAAGAAAAAATCAGGGTATCAATCGAAAGTAAAAACTACTCGGCGCTTAACAATCTTCTTGACAAACTCAAGCCTTGTAAGACTGTTTCCGCAATCCGTTCGCTCCCGTCACTTTTCGGCGGTGAAGAAGTGTTTGATGAGGCATATGACATCTGCAAAGGTACAGGCGCCGAAAATGCTCTTGATTATCTCCACTCAATCTATAAAGAACTTTCCGTGCTTGAACTCGGCAATAAGCTTATCATCGACCTCGGACTTGTTCAGAGAAACGATTACTATACGGGAATCGTATTTTCAGGGTATATTAACGGAATCGGTGACGCTGTTATTTCGGGAGGAAGATATGACGATCTTCTCAGCGAATTTGACGCTCCTATGGGTGCGGCAGGCTTTGCGATTGATACAGACGCAATTACAATGAAACATCTTTCCGATGATGATGTAAATTATTCAGATAATCCCGATGTTCTCGTTTTTGCAGAAAACGGACATGAAATGAAGGCTCTCAGATATGTTGACGAGCTTAACGAAAAGGGAATAAATGCACAGTTCAGCGTACTTGAAACTCTTGAAGAAACAGAACAGTTTGCAAAATCAAGAGGAATTGCAAAAGTTGAAAGTATATAATCAAGCTGTCGGAAAGGATTAAATATGAAACCATTAAGAATTGCTCTGACAAAGGGCAGACTTGAAAAGACCACAATTGAACTTCTTGAAAAAATCGGATATAATTGTGATGAAGTAAAAAACAAGGGAAGAAGGCTTATTCTTCCGATCGGCAACAATGATTTTGAAGTTGTGCTTGCGAAAGCCGCAGATGTAATTACATATGTTGAGCACGGTGTGTGTGACCTTGGTGTCGTTGGCAAGGATACAATTCTTGAAAACGGTTCATCTTTTTATGAACTTCTCGACTTAGGATTCGGTAAGTGCCGTTTTGCTCTTGCTACAAAAAAGGACTCCGATTTTTACGGCGGTTACAAAACAAAGACAATTGCGTCAAAGTATCCCAATGTAACCAGGGCATTTTTTGACGATAAAAATATGGATGTAAGAATCATTAAAATTGAGGGCTCGGTTGAACTCGCTCCTCTTGTAGGTCTTGCAGACGGTATTGTAGATATAGTAGAAACAGGTTCAACGCTCAAGGCTAACGGACTTGAAGTAATTGAATGGGTATGTGATATTTCAGCAAGACTTATTGCCAATACGGCAAGTCTTAAACTGCGCAAGGCTGAAATTGAAGAATTGCAGAAGAAACTGGAGGCTGTCACAAAATGATTACAACTGTTGTAGCAGACGGAAAAAACGAATATGAATTTATTGATTTGCTCAAAAAGAGAGCGCAGAATTCAGATAAAAATGTAGTTCCGATTGTTTCGGAAATCATCGAAAATGTTGCAGAAAACGGTGATAAAGCCGTAAAGGAATATACCGTTAAATTTGACGGAAAAGCACCTGAAAAGGTAGAAATTACTTCCGATGAAATCGACAGCCTTATTGAAAAATGCGATAAGGATTATCTCGAAACAATCAAAAAGGCAGCCGCAAATATTGCAGATTTCCATAAAAGACAGGTTCAGCAAAGCTGGCTCACAACAAAGAATAACGGCGTAATGATGGGGCAGAGAATCAGAGGCCTTAAAAGAGTAGGTATCTATGTTCCGGGCGGCACTGCAGCATATCCCTCATCAGTTCTTATGAACGCAGTTCCCGCTAAAATTGCGGGTGTTGAGGAAATTATTATGTGTACACCTCCTCAGAAGGACGGTACACCGAATCCGAATATCATCGCCGCCGCAAAGGTAGCAGGTGTTGACAGAATCTTCCTTATGGGCGGTGCACAGGCAGTAGCCGCACTTGCATACGGTACAGAATCCGTACCAAAGGTTGACAAAATCGTAGGTCCCGGCAACATCTTTGTTGCAACAGCAAAAAAACTTCTTTACGGAACAGTTGACATTGATATGATTGCCGGTCCGAGTGAAATACTCATCATTGCCGATAAGTCTGCAAATCCAAAATTCCTTGCCGCAGACCTTATGAGTCAGGCAGAGCATGACAGGCTTGCGTCTGCAATTTTGCTTACCGACTGTGAAGAGCTCGCAAAAGAAACTGAAACAGAGCTTGAAAAGCAGATGACCGCTCTTTCAAGAAAAGATATTATCCGTTCATCGGTTGACAATTTCGGTGCAGTTATTGTATGCAGTGATATGTCACAGGCGATTGAATTTGCTAACGAACTTGCTCCCGAACATCTTGAGGTTTGTTGTGAAAACCCAATGGAGTATGTCGGCAAGCTTGATAATGCCGGTTCTGTATTTCTCGGCAACTACAGTCCCGAGCCTCTGGGCGACTATTTTGCAGGTCCTAACCATGTTCTTCCGACAAGCGGCACGGCAAGATTTTTCTCACCTCTTTCGGTAGACAGCTTTGTAAAGAAATCAAGCTTTATTTACTATACGGAAGATGCTTTGAGAAAAGATGCCGAAGATGTAGTTCGCTTTGCAGAAACAGAAGGACTTACAGCACACGCAAATTCAATTAAAGTGCGTTTTGATATGAAATAAGAATGGAAGTTATGCAATGTCTTATGAATTAAACAAAAAAATCCGTGAACTTGAACCGTATGAACCAATCAGCGGTACATATAAAATTCGACTTGATGCAAACGAATGTCCCGAAAATTATCCCGATTTCATCAAAGAAGAAATCAAAAATGCAATTGATACAATTGATTTCAACCGCTATCCCGATCCGCTTGCGGAAAAGGTTGTTACGGCTTTTGCGGATTATTACGGAATCAATCCAAAATATGTAACCGCAGGCAACGGCTCAGATGAACTTATCTTTTTGATTGAAGCCGCATTTATGGAAAAAGGGGACAGGATGCTTTGCGTTGCTCCCGATTTTTCAATGTACAAATTCTATTCATCAATCTGTGAGGTTGAATGTGACACATTTATCAAATCCGACGACCTTTCAATTGATACGGATGCACTTATTGAAAAGGTAAATCGTGACAATATCAAACTTCTGCTCTTTTCAAACCCATGCAATCCGACAGGGCAGGGAATGACCGCCGAAGATGCACGCAGGCTTGTTACAAGCGTAAATGCACTTGTAATTCTTGACGAAGCATATATGGATTTCTGGGATCAGAGTCTAATAAATGAGGTTGAAAAGTATTCAAATCTCATTATTTTCAGAACCGCATCAAAGGCAGTAGGCTCAGCGGCACTCAGACTCGGTTTTGCTGTTGCAAATGAAACAATTTCAAGAGCTGTAAAAGCGGTAAAATCTCCGTACAATGTGAACACATTTTCTCAGGTTGTCGGCAGTATAATATATAAAAATAAAGATTATCTCAAAAATAGACAAAAAACAATTGTCAGAAACAGAGAAAAGCTGTATAATGACTTATTGGGGTTGTCCGCTCTTTCCGATGATTTTAAGGTTTACAACAGTTGTGCAAACTTTGTTTTTGTTAAAACATCATTCGGCAAAGACTTGTGGAACTATCTCAAGGACAATTCAATTGTAATCCGGTTTATGGGCGATTACATCAGAATTTCCGTTGGCACAGAAGAAGAAAACGAAGAACTGATAAGTTGCATTAAAACTTATTTATCGAGGTGATTATATGCGCAGTGCATATGTTGAGCGTAAAACGAAGGAAACCGACATAAAGCTAAAACTAAATCTTGACGGCGGCGATATTAAAATTGATACAGGCATAGGCTTTTTTGACCATATGCTCAATTCGTTTGCCACTCACGGCAGATTCGGACTTGAGGTTTCGGTAAAAGGCGATCTCTATGTTGACGAACACCACACCGTCGAAGACACAGGTATAGTTCTCGGCAAAGCATTTGCAGAGGCCCTTTCAACCAAAGAGTCAATTGAAAGATTCGGCAGTTTTTATGTTCCTATGGACGAAGCGCTTGCGTTTGCATCGGTTGACATCAGCGGCAGACCTTATCTTGTATTCGACGCTGATTTTCCGCAGGAAAGATGCGGCGGCTATGACTGTTCAATGACAGTAGAATTTATGCGTGCATTTGCATTTAACGCACAAATCACACTTCACCTCAAATCTGTTTACGGTGACAACTCTCACCATATCACAGAGGCTTTGTACAAGGCTTGCGCACACGCACTCCGCCTTGCAGTAAAGCAAAATTCTTCAAATGTACTTCTTTCTACTAAAGGAGTGTTATAATGATTATTTTACCCGCTATTGACATAAAAGACGGCAATTGTGTCCGTCTTTTTAAGGGCGATTATGCAACCGTTCAGAAGGTAGCAGAGTCCCCTTATATTGCCGCTCAGGGCTTTGCTGACGCAGGTGCAGAGTGGATGCATATGGTTGACCTTGATGGTGCAAAAGACGCAAAGCTTGTTAATGCCGATCTTATTGCAGATGTTGCAAAAGCCTCGGGACTTTCTGTTGAGGTCGGCGGAGGAATCCGTGATATGAAAGCGGTTGAATACTATCTTTCAAGAGGAATAAACCGTGTTATTCTCGGTTCAGCTGCAGTTAAAAACCAGCAGCTTGTTATTGATGCCGTAAAAGAATACGGTGAGAGAATTGTAGTTGGCATTGATGCAAAGGACGGCATGGTTCGTGCAGAAGGTTGGATTGACAATTCGGAAATCAACTACATTGAGCTTGCAAAGCGTATGGAAAATGTCGGAGTAGAGACTATTGTGTTCACAGACATTGATCAGGACGGCACTCTTGCAGGTCCTAACCTTAAACAGCTTGATGACCTCTCTCACGAAGTCAGCTGTAATATTATCGCAAGCGGCGGTGTTGCAGTTCTCAAAGATATCATTAATCTTTCAGAACTCGATGTCTACGGTGCAATCTGCGGTAAGGCTATTTACACAGGTTCGCTTGATTTGAAACAGGCGATCGAAGTAACAAATAAAATCTGAGGTAATTATGGATCTTGATAAATATTTTGTAAAATCCGAACTTATTCCCGCAATTATTCAGGAAAAGTCAACGGGTGAGGTACTTATGCTTGCATATATGAACCGTGAAAGTATGCAAAAAACTTTTGAAACCGGTTACACATGGTTCTGGTCAAGAAGCCGTCAGGAGCTTTGGAACAAGGGTGCAACATCAGGTCATTTACAAAAGGTAATTGATATATATGCCGACTGCGACGACGATACATTGCTTATCACAGTTGAACAGACAGGTGCGGCCTGTCACACGGGAAATCATTCCTGCTTTTTTAAAAAATTAAAATGAGGAGAATTTTAATATGAACGACAGAGAAGTTCTTGAAGCACTTTATGCTACAGTAGAAAACAGACGAGATAATCCAAAAGAGGGTTCATACACTTGCTACCTTCTTGATAAAGGAATTGACAAGATTCTTAAAAAAGTAGGCGAGGAGTGCAGTGAAACAATCATTGCGGCAAAAAATGATGATAACAGCGAAACTGTTTATGAAATTGCAGACCTTATCTATCATCTTACTGTAATGATGGTAAAGCTCGGCATTCCGCTTGAAGATGTTCTTGCCGAACTTGACAAGAGAAGCGAAAAGACAGGAAACCTTAAAAAGTTCCATGTTGTTGACAAAAATTCATAACTAAAAGCACAAACAAAAAGGCCCTATGACTTTGGTCATAGGGCTTAACAGTATGTATATATTATTTTTATGCATTAACAAAAGCAAATTTAGAAATCGCCTGTTTGAGATTATCATCAGGTTCTGATTCAAGAAGAAGTTCAATCGGAATTTTTTCGTCAATTGCAAAAAATCCCATCAACGAATGAGCATCAACAGTATTATCGCCGTTTCTTAGCATCATTACTGTATCCGGAAAGTGAGCAAGAGTTTCAAACATATCGATCATTTCTTTTTTATTTTTAACGGAAACCGGTACAGAAAACAAGATCTCACCTCCATTGTTCATCTTGTTTATATTTTATCATTAATTTTTGTCTAAATCAACAACGAATTAATGAATTTTTGCAATTTCAACTATTTACCCAAAAAAGGATGGTTAGTGAATGAATTTTAATATAATTACACTCGGCTGCAAGGTTAATCAGTATGAATCACAGGCAATGCGTGAAGATATGCTGAAGAACGGATTTCTTCTCTCGGATGACAGGGACAGGGCTGACATAACAATCGTTAACAGCTGTACGGTAACATCCGTAAGTGACGCAAAAAACCGCAAGATTCTCAACCGTGTCCGCCGTGAAAATCCTGACGGAATTGTTATTCTCACCGGCTGTATGCCACAGGCTTTCCCCGAAGAAAGCGAGAACTTTTCAAATTGCGATATCGTACTCGGCAACGCAAAGAGAGCCGAACTTGTTCCTTCAATTTACAAGTTTCTCGAAGAAAAACAGAAATTTGTTCATATAACAGAGCATATCGGAAAAGGCGAAAAATACGAAAACCTTTCCGTATCGTCACTCGGAGAGCATACAAGAGCTTTCATTAAAATTGAGGACGGTTGCAACAGATTTTGTTCTTACTGCATTATTCCGTATGCAAGGGGCAGAGTGCGTTCAAAATCTCTTGAAGATTTAAAGGCAGAGCTTATTCAGGTTGCCGCAAACGGTTACCGTGAGGTTGTTCTTGTTGGTATTAACCTTTCCGCATACGGACTTGACGAAGATTTTGATCTTGCTGATGCTGTAGAATGTGCTTGTTCCGTTGACGGAATCGACCGTGTAAGACTCGGGTCAATCGAACCGGAAAGAATGGATAAAGAAATGATTGCCCGTCTTGCTGCACAGCCAAAGTTCTGTCCGCAGTTTCATCTTTCACTACAAAGCGGTTGTGATAACACACTCAAAGCAATGAACCGTCACTACAATTGTTCAGAATACGCTGAAATTGTTACAAATCTCAGAAAAGCTTTTGAAAACAGTTCTATGACAACCGATGTAATGGTTGGATTTGCAGGTGAAACAGAGGAAGATTTCAAAGCATCTCTTAAATTTGTAAAGTCAATCGGCTTTGCAAAGGTGCATATCTTCCCGTATTCACGCCGTAAAGGCACTGTTGCCGATAAAGCACCAAATCAAATTGATCCGCAAATTAAAGAGCAGAGAGCCAAAATTATGGAGCAGGTCTGCGATGAAACCAGAAGGGAATTTCTTAAAGATCAGGTTGGCCTTTGTGAATCTGTTCTCGTTGAAAGACTTCGTCACGGTTATCTTGAGGGTTACACAAAGAACTACACGCCTGTTCATATTAATTCCGAAGATACAAGTCTTTGCGGTAAAATTATTGATGTAAAAATTATAAAATCATTTGATGACTACTGCGATGCTGAATTAGTTTAAAGCATTAATCAGATTATTAATCTCTTTTTTGGCAGTATCATCCTCAAGGCAACTATAGCTGTAAAGCATAAAGCCCCTGACAGATTTGTTGTTACACAAAATATCGTATTCATCGGCAAGAATACTGTCACTTAAAAGCCATGTTTCTTCGTCATATTCGCCGTTACCTGCCTTATAACCGCCAAGACCTACATACAGTTTTACATTTTCGTCAAAATCAAGAGATGTCCAGCTGTCGAGGCAGTCTTCAAAAGTCAGAGCTGGGTTTTCAAGGCTAAAGTAAATTTGCGGACAGATGTAATCTGCAAAGCCTTTACAGGTACACCACGATTTTACATCGGCATACAATCCATCATTGTTACCTATATTGCCTTGCGGTGATATGCCGAACTCAACTGACGAATTCACACTTTTTATTGTTCTGTAAACTTTACAAATCAGCGTATTTACATTTTGCATTCGCCAATTATCAAGACTCATACAGTTTTCTTTACCGTATTTTTCAATATAAGCCTCATACTGCTTTTTATCAAAACTCTCATCCTCAGTAGGGTAGAAATAGTCGTCAAATTGTATCCCGTCAACATCATAATTTTCCGCAATTTCCTTTACACCGTCACAAACCAGCTGTTGTGCAGTTTCATTTGACGGATCAAGGAAAATCCCGTTATCGGTTTTTATACCTATTTCGGAATTCTTTATGTAAGGATTGTTGTCTGAAAGTTTTTTCGGAGTTTCATTTGAACTGACTCTGTATGGATTAATCCACGCATGAATTTTCAAATTGTTTTCTTTGCATATATCACACATAATTTGCAGTGCGTCATATTGAGGATTTTCACCCTGCGTACCCGTGAGAATATGTGACCACGGAAAATAGCTTGACTTATATAATGCGTCACAAAAGGGGCGTACCTGTACAATAAGCGTGTTGAAACCGCTTTCACGGCATTTTTGTGCTATTTCGGTAAATTTATCTTCAAACGCTTTTTGTGTTTTTAAGCTTTCATTTTCCATAGAAAGCTCCATATATGATACCCACACGCCACGCATTTCTTCATCACTTTCGGGTGTGTCGGCGGTTGCCTTTGATGATAAAGCTGCAATATTGTTGATATCATTCTGCTTTTTCGGCGGTTTCTCTCTTGTAAATGAGCTTATGCAGATAACGGTTAACATAGCTATTACAGATACAATAATCGGAACAATCTTTTTGTTTTTCAATCAAATCATCCTTTGGAGTTCTCATGGAAATTTTCATCATATACATTTGCATCATCAGCCTGATATCAATTATTGTAACAGTCTGTGACAAATACTTTGCAATTCACCGCAAATGGAGAGTACGAGAAAGCACATTGCTGATTCTCTCCGCACTCGGAGGAAGTGTTGCAATGTACATTACAATGCAATTAATCAGACACAAAACAAGACACATTAAATTTATGCTTGGCATACCGATAATATTTATTATTCAGCTGATAATTCTGTTTTTTGTTTGGAGGATGATTTATGTCTGACAGACTGTATTTTTCCGTACCTGACGAATGTGACAATATGCTTGCTCAAAGATTTCTGCGTGATAAATGCGGTCTTTCTGCAAGAATAATAACACGACTGAAAAGAGAAAAAGACGGTATTTTGATGGACGGGAAAATTTTAAGAACAATTGACTGTGTGCAAAGCGGAAAAACCGTTTCAATTGCAATTCCCGATGAAAAATGTGAAATTGAACCGACAAAGGGGACACTTGATATAAGATATGAGGATGAACATTTTCTTGTGGTAAACAAACCGCATTCCATGCCTGTTCATCCTGTAAAGCAGCACCAAAGCGATACGCTTGCAAATATTGTTTCGTACTATTGCAGTCAAAACGGCAAGCCGTTTGTATTTCGGGCAATTAATCGACTTGACAAGGATACCTCAGGACTTGTTCTCATTGCCAAAAACCGTTTTACAGCCAATGCCGTAAAAAATAAAACGCACAAAGTCTATTACGCTTTATGCGAGGGCGAAATAAATATTGAAGGTATAGTTGATAAGCCAATGGATTTGCGTGATGATTCCAAAATGGTGCGAATTGTCCGTGATGACGGAATGAAAGCAGTTACGCACTACAAACCGCTTGTTGCAACAAAAGATTTTACATTGCTTGAATTGTGGCTTGAAACCGGCAGAACACATCAAATTCGGTGTCATATGGCTTATTTAGGGCATCCGCTTATGGGTGATGACTTGTACGGCGGAAAACTTGATAAAATTTCAAGGCAGGCACTTCATTGTGCAAGGCTTGAATTTTATCACCCGATAAAAAATGAATACATTACGGTTACTGCCGAAATTCCCGAAGATATGCGGTCTGTAATAAACAACAAAGAGGATTGAACAATAAAAAGTTCAATCCTCTTTAAAACTTACAAACTTTTATTGACAATGCCTGGACAAAAAAATCTATGTGCGTTCCTCACACTTGCAATGACAGCAACTTTATTTGCCGGTTGTTCAGGAAATTCCGACTCATAGGATTGTACTACTATCTTCCAAACGGTTTGCAACAGTGGGCTTTTGTATATCTTATATTTGGTCTGTTTGTACCGATATTAATTAGCATTATTTTAAATAAAATCTGTCATATTGCACAAAAACATATAGTGAAATTTTGTAACAAATAATATCTAAAAATCATTGCGTTTATATATTTGATATGTTAAAATTGTCTTACAAGATAGATAAATTGATTAATAAATGTAATTACAATACCAAAGCTATATTGCAAATATAAAATATTGGAAACTGCTTAATTTTAAATTACAGAAGTAGCGAATTGATTTAAAAATATAAAATCAATTTTAAAACTTATTTCAGTATGTTGTGTTTAAATGACAGTTAAAGTATTAATATTTTTAAATAAAATTTTTAGCAATTAAAATAAGTATGAAAGGAGGTAAGTCCAATGGTTTAATGTCTTAATCGTTGTTTCAACTGAAAATTATATTAATAATATTTTAACATAACAAAGGAGGAACTCTTTATGAAACACAAGATAAGAAAAATAACAACAACAATGTTAGCTACAATATGTGCTTTTTCATCAGTTGCGGCTATAAGCGCTAGCGCAGCTTCCAGTACAAGATATGCAGAAATGAGTAATGGTTATACAGTATCATCAACGGCTTCATATTCAGGTAACACAACTAGTGGAAAAGGAAGTGTTACTAATGGCGGACCGTGTTCAATAAAGGTTTGGGTGTATGGATATTACAAATCCGGTAGTTATGTGAAGTTATCGTGCAATTCGTATGATAGCGTTGATAATAACAAGAGCCTTACGGTTACTACAAACGGTTATTATACTTTAGTAGGCTCAAAATGTATTTCTCAATTTGATAGTGCAACAACTGTATCTGCTACAGTCGGCAAAACAGCATAAGTTTGTGAGCCCACCCGAATGTAGCGGGTGGGCTCTGAGGTGTTTATATGAAAATTATGATTAAAAAATACACTGCATTTTTGTTTCTGATTTCATTTGTTTTTTTGTGCGGATGTAATCAAAAAATGAGTATCGACAGTTCTGATACATATGTTCCTAATCAGGACAGTCAGGAGAATTTTATAAGGTACGGCAGTCAGCTCTATTTTGCAGATACTCATACGGGCATTTACTTTTTAAATTCAGATAACGGATTTTTGTATGTGATTGATAAGGAAACGCATAGTTGTCAACCTTTGTGCAATCGAAGTGATTGTATGCATGACAAAGAAACCTCGTTTGAGAAAAAGAAAGAGTGTACAGCATTTTTAAATACATATTTCAGAAGTCTTGTTTACTACAATGACTGCATTTATTTTCAATCGGTCGAGGATAAAACCGACAAAGACGGTGTAACTTATGAATTAAATGAAATTTGCAAAATTTCAACTGACGGAACAAATCGTGAGGTTTTATATTCGACAAGGGATTATACAATTTGGGACTTTAAAATTCACAGAGGATATATTTATTTTGACGGAAGTAAAAAAGATAACGAAGGAGCGGCAGAAGGCAGTAATATGGCACTTTACAAGGTTTCTGCCGATGGTAAAGGAAACACAGATGAGTTACTGCCGTACTATAAATACGATATACTTAATGGTATGAGTGTATGTGACACCAGATTCTACGGCAATCATCTTTTTTTATGGATAACAAAGCTTGACGGTACCAAGGAAAACAGCTACTTGATAAACTATGATTTACAGACCGATAAATGGGAAAATCTCAGTGAAAAGTTGGAAGTAAATATAAATTCAATGTTTACAATTTTCAATGATAAGCTGATTTTCGCAAACGGAAGTAAGGTGTATGAGTGCGATTTTAACGGAGAAAATCAAAAGAAAATTCTTGATTGTTCTGATTTGATTGCAGGTTATCAATACTACACTCCTTTTACAAATGACGGTGAAAATCTGATAATTTCAGCTGCTAATGATGATAATGAGGCTGATAAGTTGATTTTCTGTGATAAAAGCTATAAGGCAACTTTAAAGAAAATGCCGTTTGAATTTACTGCCGAAATAGGTTTTGACAGCAGTTGTTTTATTGATTACAACGAAGAAGAAAAAACACTTTATTATATTGATAAAAATAACACAGAAAATGCCGATGAAATTTATACTTTTGAGTAACAGATGAATTTATGAAACTCTTTATTTATGAACTGAAAAAGATACTTAATAAAAAAATATTTTTTGTTGTTTTATTGCTCTGCCTTGCAATCAACGGCTTTTTATTATATTCATCGCAAAATACCGAAGAAAACAGCATTAGAATCACTTATTCCAATGAGTATACTAAAATGCTCAATAGTTATTCTTCAATGTCTTTGAATGACGCTGAAAAGCAAATTGACAATGAACTGCTTGCATATGAAATTTTTAGTAGACTTGAAAATCTTGCACAGACTGATAACGAGGAACTTATTGAAAATTACACATATGAACTTGATGAGTATCGAAAGAGTAATCCGGATGCGTATCAAAAGGCTGTTGAAATGAGTGAAAAAGGCGGAGATAACTTTTGGAAAAACAGTTTTCTCTATAATATTTCACAGCAGATTGAGTATATAAATTCCTATCCGGATTTTATTGACAAAATGTATGACAGGGCAAAGGCGCAGTCGTCCTCTTCAATTTTTGGCGATGAAAGTTCTTTTTCATATAAAAATCTTTACAAAACATCCAACGATTATTCAGGATTAAAAAACACCAAGCTAAGCCTTGTAAATTCTGATGCTTTTATTGCAACAACAGAATACAGCTTAACCGATATTTTTATAATCGCCATTGTGTTTTTGCTTTGCGTTTATCTTTTTCAATATGAGCGTGAAAAAGGACTGTATTCGTTGGTACGATGTACAAAATTCGGCAGATTCAAAACTATAATTTCAAAATTCATGTTGCTTTTTGTACTGTCAGCTGTTGTATCAATATTATTCATTTTTTGCAATTTTATCATAAACACTTTCCTGTATGGCAGTACCGATTTAAGCGTAAATATTCAATCAATTTCCGAGTTTCGCAACTGTACCCTTACAGTTACAGCAGGTCAATTTTTGATTTTGTTTGCATTTGCAAAAATAATGGGGACTTTTGTTATTTCATCGTTTTTGGCTCTTGTATTTATTATCTTTTCAAGTTCTGCAACGATGTATCTTACAGGGCTCGTAATAATTGGTGCAGAGTATTTGCTCTATACCTTGATTGGACAGAACTCTTTTTTGAACCTTTTAAAGTACATTAATATTTTCTATATTCTTGACGGCGGGGAATTTTTTGGAAGTTATCTGAATCTTAATATTTTTTCAAATGCAGTAACTTCGATTCCGATTGCATTTGCCGTTTTTGGTACAGTATTTCTTTTGTGTACGGTGTTTTCCTGCATATTATTTTGCAAACGCAATCAACAGAAGACTGCCGGCATTTTTTCAAGACTGCTTGAAAAGTTTAAATCAAGATTTTTTACATTAAACGGCAGTACCGGCGTTTTTAAAGGCGAAGTTTTTAAATTTACTATTCAAAATAAAATGGCTGTTATGATTGTTTTGTTTGTGCTTTTTGCAATTATTTCATCGTTCGGAACGGTTCGTTACCCTTATTCAGAAAATTCGGATGCTGACTACAAAGCGTATATGGAATATCTTGAGGGTGACATAACTTCGGAAAAGGAAAACTATATTTTGAAACAGCAAAATTATTTTAACAACTTGCAACAACGCATGGGCGAAATTGCTGAAAATAGTGAGCTTTCCGAAAATGCAAAACAGGCTATGTCCAAGTCGATTGAAAATATTTTAAACAGCAAAGGGATTGCATTTGAAAGAGTAATCGAACAATACAATCGACTCCTTGAACTAGATAAAAAGGGCATAGATGCAAAATTTATTGATGAAAACATCTATAAAAGTTTTGTTTCAAGTAAAACAAGGGAATGGAACGATTTTGCTTTGCTTTGCCTTGTTCTTGTGATAGGTGTTCCTTATGTATTTTCACCCGAGTATAAAAATGGTATGATCAACCTTATTCGTACTACTGAAAACGGTAAAACAAAACTGTTTTTTGGAAAAATAGTAGTGGAGTGTATATATTTGTTAATAGCATTTACAGCTCTGTATGTGCCGTATTTTGTAAGATTTATAAATACATACGGTGCGAACAGTTTGAATACACCCTTAGTATGTATTTTTGAAAATGTTCAAGAAACATCTTTTAGTGTGATAAATGCGGTAGTTGTCAATCTCATTTGTTACTTTTTGCTTGCAACAGCAGTAACATTTGTTATTACAGCAGTTTCAATTTTTACCCGTAGCAGTATGTTTACAATGGTGGTTTCAACTGTTTTAGTTATATTACCATTGCTTGCTTTGTATTCGATTGAAAATGTAAGAATAGGTTATTGGGTTGTAAATTCCCATATTATAGCTATCGTTATGACTTGCTTGCTGAGTATCTTAATTGCAATTGTCACACTTGAAATTTCTAAATTAAAATTTACCGAAACAAGAATATGGAGGCGAATAAATGCCAAAGCTTGAGATTAAAGGTATTACAAAAGTCTATAAAAAAGGAGCGGTAAAGGCGCTTGATAATTTCAGCGTTACCTTAACTCCGGGAGTATACGGCTTGCTCGGACCGAACGGAGCAGGCAAGTCCACGCTGATGAACATTATCACCGACAACCTCAATGCCGACGGCGGCGAGGTGGTTTACGACGGTGAAAATATCAAAAAGCTCGGCAAGGATTACCGAGCCGTACTCGGCTATATGCCCCAACAGCAGGGCTTGTATGATGATTTCACCCTCAACCGCTTTTTGTGGTATATGGCGGCATTAAAGGGCTTAAAAAAGAAAGAAGCCAAGGAAAAGATCACTCAGCTTCTTGAAACGGTTAATCTGACAGATACCGCACATAAAAAGTTAGGCTCGTTTTCGGGCGGTATGAAGCAGAGAGCCTTGATTGCTCAAGCGCTTCTGAACAATCCCGAAATTCTCATACTTGACGAGCCGACGGCAGGACTTGACCCGAAGGAGAGAATACGCATACGCAACTTCATCAGCGAGATTGCCGAGGATAAAATTGTCCTAATCTCCACCCATGTTGTGTCGGATATTGAGTTTATCGCAAAGGAGATTATTTTGCTTAAAAAAGGTCAGCTCATCTCCCACGATTCCCCGAATAAGTTGACAAAGGAGCTTGAAAATAAAGTCTTTGAGGTCGAAATTCAAAGGGAAGATTTAAAATATTTTCAAGACAATTACCGTGTTTCAAATCTCTGTCACAACGACAACAGCATAATAGTCCGCATCGTGACCGATAACCCGCCGACAGACTGCCAATACACAACCGCAAAACCAACTCTTGAAGATTTGTACCTCTATATTTTTGAACAAGGAATGTGATATTAAAATTATTGCCGACAAGTAATGGCGTTCTATGCTAATACTTGTCGGTATTTTTATGCACTTTTTACATAAAATCGGAATGGTATAACGGAATGTAAATACAAAAATCCTCATATGCCGATAGTGTGGATAGGCTTTGCAATATTTATGTTGCTATGAAAAGGCTTTACAACACAGCTTGTATCAATATGGTTTGTTCTCGGCTCGGTTTATGTTTACGGATTTAAGCGATATTGATGAAACAGCTCAGGCAAAGGTCGGTGCCGAAATATGGACAGTAAAGTCCGACAAAGCTCCGCATTCAAAAGGAACAAAAAGCAAGGCAACTGTACTTACATAACTTTCTCTCCGAAAAGCCTTTATGTGTTTATGGTGATAATTACTAATTTATTGATATCTTAGTGTACAATAATAAATTAGTCACACAAACTTTGTCAATAGTGGGAAAAAATAAAATATTGTTGTTGAAATAAATTGGATATTGGATTATAATAATAATCAATAATGCAAAAAACGAATGAATATGTAAAACGGAGGTAGTCCTATGGAAGAAAAGGATGAAATTATTATTTCATTGTCAGATGTATGGAATATTATTAAGAAAAATGCAGCTTTTATTATCGTAGTTACGCTTATTTGTGCTATCGGAAGCTTTTTTATAACAAGATATTTTATTCCAAAGTCATACACATCTTCAATTCAGTTATATGTTGATACGTCAAATGATGATGAAAATAAAAACAGCCTCAATATACTTTATGAGCAAACCTATGCACAGAATCTTGTTGCTACATATATTAAAATGCTGAACACAAATACTTTTTACGCAGAGCTTTCCGAGCATATAAACAACAAATATACCCCTAAACAGCTTAGTAAAATGGTTTCTTTCAGCAGTGACGAAAAGACGGAGATATTTGACGCTAAGGTTACTACTTCTTCTCCAAATGATTCAAAGCTTATAGCTGATGCGGTTGGAAAGGTTGCACCTGAGGCTATTTCAAGACTTAAATCCAAAGCAACGCTAAAGATAGTTGATTATGCTCAGTTGCCTACTGCTCCTTCATCTCCGAATGAAATAAAGAACGTAATAATTACAATGATAGTAGGACTTGTTATATCTGTCGGAATTTCATTGCTCAGAGCGTTCCTTGATAAAAAGATGAGATACAACGAGGAAATGACTATGATTGGAGATATTCCGATTCTTGCAGCTATTCCAAAATTTGACGCAGTAAATAAATCTAACAAAAAAAAAGATAAGAGGGAGTCAGTATGAAAAAATATCCAAAAAGAGGCTCTTTTCAAGATGTAAAACTCAATGCAGAAGCTGTCGGCTTTCAGATTAAAGAGTCTTATAAAAAAGCAAGAACAAATATTGCTTATTCAATTGTAAAAAAAGGCTGTAAAATGGTGTCTATTACAAGCTCTTCAAAATCCGAAGGAAAGACTATTACTGCAGTTAATATAGCTATTGCACTTGCACAGCAGGTTGATACCAGGGTACTGATTATTGATTGTGATTTGAGAAGACCTCGAATTCAATCGGTGCTTGAAATACCTGTTGACAAGGGAATTACAAATTACCTCAATTTTGAATGTGAGGTATCTGATATAGTTTACACTTCTAAATTGGACAATCTTGACGCTATCTGTTGCGGTACTATTCCTCCGAACCCGTCGGAGCTTTTATCAAGTGACAACATGAAAGAATTAATCAAAGAGCTTTCAAAACAATATGATTATATTATATTTGATACTCCGCCAATTGGCGTAGTAATTGACGCTTTACCTATAATAAAGCAAACTGACGGTGTTGTTGTTATAGTCAGAGATAATGTTACCGACATCAGGGACTACAAAAAAACAATTGATATTCTCAAACGCTCCGAAGCTAATATTATCGGTGTTATATTTAATGATGTTGAGCCTGTCGGTAAACGCAAATACGGCGGAGGATACAAATACGGTTACTACGGCGAATACGGCTATTAATTTTTTTGCTAGAGGGGTGTAGTTTTGGCGAAAAGAATGTATGCAAATGAAAGAAAAAACAATATTTTCGAAAAAAAGGTTATGCCTGAAAATAATATTTATTATGCAACCTTAAAAACAAGACACGGTTACCGGTGGCTAAGAAGATTTCAGGATATTTTATTCTCTCTGATAGCTATTATTATTCTTTCTCCCGTTATGCTGATTACAGTTATTTCTATCATTATTGATGATCCCAAAGGAGGTCCTGTTTTTTCGCAGATAAGAGTGGGAAAAAACGGTAAAGAGTTTAAAATGTATAAATTTCGCTCAATGGTTGTTGATGCGGAAGACAGGCTTAAGGAACTGCTGAAAGAAAATGAAATGGATGGACCTGTTTTTAAAATTACCGATGATCCGAGAATTACAAGAGTCGGAAAATTTATAAGAAAAACAAGTATTGATGAGCTCCCACAGCTTTTTAATATTCTAAAAGGAGATATGAGCATTGTGGGACCTCGTCCTGCTTTGCCCAGAGAGGTTGAGCAATATTCTGCTTATCAAGCCCAGCGATTGTTTATTACACCTGGTCTTACGTGTTACTGGCAAATTCAACCAAACAGAAATGACATTTCTTTTGATGAATGGGTCGAGATGGATATACAGTATATCCGTGAACGCAGTTTTCTTGTGGATTGGAAAATCATATTTAAAACAATTATCGCAGTTCTTACCAAACAAGGAAGATAATTTGGGAGGTACATATGAAAGGCATAATTTTAGCCGGCGGTTCCGGTACACGTCTTTACCCTTTGACGAAAGTAACTTCAAAACAGTTACTTCCGATTTATGATAAACCGATGATTTACTACCCGATGTCTGTTCTTATGAATGCAGGCATTCGGGATATACTTATAATTTCAACTCCACAGGATACGCCTCGCTTTGAGGATTTATTGGGCGATGGACATCAGTTTGGTGTTAGCCTTACATACGCTGTTCAGCCGTCACCTGATGGACTTGCGCAGGCGTTTATTATTGGCGCTGATTTTATCGGTGATGATACGGTTGCGATGGTGCTGGGAGATAATATTTTCGCAGGACACGGTCTGAAAAAGCGTCTTAAAGCTGCTGTTAAGAATGCGGAGACCGGAAAGGGTGCTACTGTATTCGGCTATTATGTTGATGATCCGGAACGTTTTGGTATTGTTGAGTTTAACAAGAACGGCAAGGCTGTTTCTATTGAAGAAAAGCCTGAAAAGCCGAAGTCAAATTACTGCGTAACGGGCTTGTATTTCTATGATAACAGGGTTGTTGAGTATGCGAAAAACCTAACTCCTTCCGCAAGAGGCGAGCTTGAAATAACCGACCTCAACAGAATTTATCTTGAAAATAATGCGTTGAATGTTGAACTTCTCGGACAGGGCTTTACTTGGCTTGACACAGGTACGCACGAAAGTCTTGTTGACGCTACAAATTTTGTAAAAACAGTGGAAACACATCAGCACAGAAAAATTGCCTGCCTTGAGGAAATCGCATATCTCAACGGCTGGATATCCAAAGAGGATGTACTTGAGGTTTATGAAGTGCTGAAAAAGAATCAGTACGGTCAGTATCTGAAAGACGTACTTGACGGAAAGTACATAGACTATCTTTATTAAGAGGGGAAACAATATGAAAAAATATCTGATTACCGGTTGTGCCGGATTTATTGGTTCAAATTTTGTTTACTATATGCTGAAGAAGTATGAGGATATTCTCCTCGTTAACCTTGACAAGTTGACTTACGCAGGCAATCTTGAAAACCTCAACGATATTCCGGGAGAACTTCCGGCATGTCGTACTAAACCTTGGGGAACCGGTCAAGCTGTGCTTGCTGCGAAAAATATGATTGATACCCCGTTTATCGTTATCAATGCAGATGATTATTATGGCAAAGAAGGCTTCAAGGCCGTTCATGAGTATCTGGTGAATGGTGGCAAGTCCTGCATGGCTGGTTTCGTTCTGAAGAACACGCTGTCTGATAACGGTGGCGTGACCCGTGGTATCTGCAAGATGGATGAGAATGGAAACTTGACTGAGGTTGTGGAAACCAAGAACATCGTAAAGACTGCAGATGGAGCAAAGGCAGACGGTGTGGTTGTTGATGTGAATTCTCTGGTTTCCATGAATATGTGGGGATTGACTCCGGAATTTTTAGATGTACTGGAAGAGGGCTTCAAAGAGTTTTTCGAGAAAAAAGTACCGAGCAATCCTCAGAAAGCCGAGTATCTGATCCCAATCTTCATCGGTGAGCTGCTGGAGCAGGGAAAGATGTCCGTAAAGGTTCTGAAGACCAACGACACTTGGTACGGCATGACCTACCATGAAGATGTTGCGGCTGTAAAGAACAGTTTCAAGAAGATGCTGGAGAACGGTGTGTATAAGGCTGATCTGTTCAGTGATCTGTAATGGAAGCAATAAAGGTATTAGCCAAAATCCTCACAAACATCTTGACTGCTCTCTATGAGCCGTTTGGATTTTCACTCCTTCTTTCTTTCCTCGCCATGTTTTTCTACCTGTATGCGTATGAGGCAATACATGCGGGCAAAGGATGGAAGAGTGCCATAGTGACCTGGTATCAGAAATTCAAAGAGAGTGTGTTTTTTCGGAAGTTGTTTTTCTTGTTTTATTGTGACCTCACTCATTCTGTTCCGAACCCTGTTAAACCGGAGCATTTGGATGAATCCTTTATCTAATGTTATGGGCGGATGGGGCATTTGGGAGACAGTGAACGGAGAAAAGCAGCTGACAACAGAGTGCATTGAGAATGTGATTATGATGGTGCCGTTTTCAGCAGCAGTGCTGTGGTCATTCGGAAAGAAGATAGGAAACGGCTGGAAGAAAATACTGTGGCAAAGCGGGAAGATAACGTTCATCTTCTCGATAAGCATTGAGATATTGCAGTTATTGCTTCGCTTGGGAACGTTCCAGCTATCAGACATCTTCTATAATACAGTAGGCGGAATGATTGGTGGCTTGATATATTGTGCAGTGATGAAGGCAAGAAAACGTCTGTAAAAAGGGTTGAAATTGTGATATACTGGGAGCGGAAGCTCCCTACGCTGCTCTTTAAATAATCACACACCTCTCCGTGGTGAGCAGCAGGCAACGATCTTATGATCGGCGAAGATGTGAGAAAAGAATAAATGTAGAAAAGTATAGTTGGGTATTATTATGGACGATATTTTGAGACTCGCAAAGAATTATTTGAAAGAATGCCATCTGAATCTTCTTCCATGTGGTGACAATAATATTTTGGAGAATATCCATTTTCTATATGATGAAAATTGGGAAAATCAAGGCACGTCCTACCCATATGAGATATTAACATATTTATTTGATAGCTATTATGTTTTGCCACAGAGACCGGATTTGGCGGCACTATTTTGCTGGCAAGCAATCAATCATTCATATTATGTTCAGCAGTTGAGTGATAACAGCGTAGGATTTTGCTTAGATACTAAAGGTGTTGAATTTGTTCGTGGTGCAATTTTAGCGAATTGGAATAATAAATATAAAGCAATTCTAGAGCCTTTTTTGGAAAGGCTGCCGGACAAAACATTTCACTATGTGGCCTCGTATATGCTTAAAGGATATGCGATGGAAAGGAATGAAATAGCAGAAAAATATAGAGCTTCTTCGTATAAATCGTTAAAAGGCAAAATTTCGCCGCTATCGGAAATTTTGGATAATGCATATGGAAAGTCATACTGCCAGATTTCCAACCCTACACTTATTGGTAATACAGTGGATCTCGGAATTTCCGATGCAAATAAAGGAAAGAGTCGAGCCATAACACACAGCTTTGGTATTAAGTTAAGAGCACTTATGTTAGGAGAAGAAGCTGAGATTACATTCTGTGATGCGCAGGGCACGAAGAAAAAATATAAATTTACAGATGAAGAAAGATTCTCATTTGTTCTATTTGGAATTCTTTATGCTTCTCGATGCAATAACTTTCATGGCAATGTTGCGGCTCGAATGAACAGCATCAATGCAAATAGAGATACTTTTAGAATGTACACAGATATGTTTTTGACAGAGTATATTATTTTGGCAATTCATATGAACAGTCAAGGTGAGTTATCTGATATGGCACTGAATGAAGTTGGAAAAAATGTTAACTTAATGTTGTGATTTAAATGCATTGCCCTCACCATTCCACAGTGCTATACTTAAACCATTAAAAAGGAAAGAGGTTATCACCATGCCAAGAACGAAAGACAGAAAAAACCGTCCCAAAATCAATACCACCAACGACTACGTATCCCAGCTCGCAGAGAAGCAGGAGACTATTGCATTTCTGAATACTGAGATCGCATCCATCCAGAAAGCAATCGAGGAGTAGAAGAATACACTGAACGAGAAGAAGACTGCTCTGAAGAAGGCCGAAAAAGAAGCAGCATCCCCCTGGAAGCGAAGAAGGCGAAGGCGGATGCTAAGGCCTCTGAAGAAGCTAAGAAGACCGAAGCATAGGCTGTACTGAAGAAGCTGTTGGCGAGCGGCATGAGTGCGGACGAGATTCTGGAAAAGCTGAAATAAACAAGAACCCAAAAAAAAATAAAAGCAGACTGTGGAAACGCAGTCTGCTTTTTCTATGTTCCGAAATTGGTACATTCTCTGCTGTAAAATATAATTAAATTGGTGAACAAAAGAGGATCGGAGCGTGACGGTACATGTCTAATAAAAATCATTCTGGTGACAGTGCACAGTTAAGTCTTTTTGATATTTTGGGGCTTGCGGGGAATATTGACAGCAAGTATTCCTCAGATGAAATTGAGGAGGTTATAGGTAAACTCCGTGCAGCTAAGCGTACCGCAGAAAAGCATGAGGAAAATGAACGCCGCCGCAGGGAAAAAGAAGAATTAGAGCGGAAAGCCCGTGAAGAAAAAGAGAAAAAAGAAGCACATATACGTGAAGTTACAAGCATGGATCTTCCGCTCGATTGGGAAAATGCGTTCAATCAGGATGTAAGGACTCAGGGTATTCACGCTGACAGCATTTCCGACGGTCTCATTTTCAGTCTATCTAATCTCGGACGGGTTGATATTGAATATATTTCTTCAATAACCGGTGAGGACTACAAAACAATTATCGGTGCACTAAAAGGATCCATCTATCAGAACCCGGAGACTTGGGACGAGTGTTTCTATAAAGGCTGGGAAACTTCCGAGGAATATCTGTCCGGCAACATGATGCGAAAATGGAAGGCGGCTAAAGACGCCAATAAAGAATACAACGGCTATTTTGCCGATAATATCAGGGCCATTGAAAAGGTCCTTCCCCCAACCGTTGCAACAAAAGATATCTATGTGACACTGGGTTCGCCGTGGGTACCTACGGATATAATTGATGATTTTATTGAACATCTTCTTGGCGATTGGCGCAGATACTGGTATAGCATCGATAACGAAGAAGATTTCAATACAAAACACGATGAATTGACCGGTACTTGGGAAATACCATTCAAAAGCAGATACAATCATGACGTCAAGGTGACACGAACATACGGTACCGACAGAATAAACGCTCTTCATATTCTCGAAAGAACTTTGAACATGAAGTCGGTCGCAGTTACCGATGAAGTCGTATGTAATACAAATTCTTCGGGCAAAAAAAGAGTTATTAACCAGTCTGAAACCATTCTGGCCATTGAAAAACAAAACAAAATGATAAAGGCGTTCCAAAAATGGATCTGGGAGGATGAAAGAAGAAAAGAACGTCTTGAAATGATTTTTGAGAACAATTTCAGTTGCGTTCGAAAAAGAATTTTTGACGGATCATTTTTACGGTTTCCCGACATGTCTCCGGCGATAAAGCTTTATTCCTATCAAAAAGACGCTGTTGCGCGAATTCTTTTTACTCCGAACACTCTATTGGCACACGATGTCGGAGCCGGAAAAACCTATGTTATGATTGCTGCGGCAATGGAAATGCGCCGCATGGGGCTGTCTGAAAAGAACATGTTTGTTGTTCCAAATAACATTGTCGGTCAATGGAAAAACATTTTCTATGCCATGTACCCGAGTGCCAATATTCTTTGTGTAGAGCCGAAGAGTTTTACTCCATCAAAAAGAGAAAGTCTTCTTGAAAGAATACGTGACGAGGATTTTGATGGGATCATTATTGCTTACAGTTGTTTTGAGCGGATTCCGTTGTCAAAGGAATACTATCGAAACCGGCTTGTTTATGAACAGGAACTTATCGCAGAAATAGCGGGCAAAAAGAACAAGGCCACTTCTCGTTTGAAGAAGAAACAAGAGGCGGTTTCAAAAGCCTTATCTGAATTTTCCGTTGCAATGGATGATTTGTATAACGGTGTGTATTTTGATGATCTCGGAATTACAAGACTCTTTGTAGATGAGGCACACAATTTTAAGAATGTTCCTATCGAAACAAAAGCAGATAAAGTTCTTGGAATCAGTGCTTCAGGTTCCAAGAAATGCAAGGATATGATGGATAAGGTACATATGGTGCAGAAGAAGAATGACGGCGCAGGAGTTGTCTTCGCTACCGGAACTCCGATTACAAATTCTATCACAGATGCGTTTATTATGCAGATGTATTTGCAAAGCGGTGAACTTGCCATGCTGGATCTTCAGAACTTTGACAGTTGGATCGGTATGTTTGCAGAAAGGAGCACGGAATTTGAAATTGATGTTGACACAAGCAGTTATCGGCTTGCCACTCGTTTTTCTAAGTTTCACAACCTTCCCGAACTCACTTCTCTACTGTCATCCATTGCCGATTTTCATCAAGTGGACACATTAGCCGGTATCCCGCAGATAGATGGATATACCGATGCGCTGATCTCAAAAACAAATGATTTTGCAGATTATCTGAAAGATATTTCACAGAGAGCAGAGAATGTTCGCAAAGGATATGTCAGCCGCAAGGATGATAATATGCTGAAAATCACGACAGACGGAAGAAAGGCGGCGCTTGATTTAAGATTGGTCGATCCAAGTGCTATGTTCACTTATCAATCGAAAGTTGCACGCTGTGTCGAAAATGTTGCTGATATATATTTCAAAACAACGGTTCGTAAATCTGCACAAATCATTTTCTGCGACACATCGACTCCTAAAACGGGTTTTAACATTTATGATGAAGTGAAGACTATGCTTCAGAGTAAAGGCGTTCCTTCTGACAAGATTGCTTTTATTCATGATGCCCGGACCGAAGCACAGAGAAATACCATGTTTGCTCAAGTCAGGAAAGGTGACATTCGCGTGTTGCTCGGTTCGACCTTCAAACTCGGACTCGGTGTAAATATTCAGGATAAGCTGATCGCTCTGCATCATATCGATGTTCCGTGGAGACCGGCAGATATGACGCAACGTGAGGGGCGCATTCTGCGCCAAGGAAATACCAATTCAAAAGTGCAGATTTTCCGATATATCACAGAAGGGAGCTTTGATGCCTATTCATGGCAGCTGCTCGAAACCAAGCAACGATTTATTACCGGATTGCTTTCCGGATCGCTTACCGAGCGGAGTGGAAAGGATATTGAAGACACAGTGCTCGACTATGCCGAGGTCAAAGCTCTGGCCGTAGGAAATCCTCTTGTAAAAGAGCGTGTGAAGACCGCAAACGAGCTTTCGCGCTATCTGACATTACAGCGCAAACTTGTTGATTCAAGAATTCGCATGGAAAAAGAACTGTTAGAGATGCCCGGAAAAATATCCAATCAAGAGAATAATATTGCCCAATGTGAAGCCGATATTGCATTTTACAACGGATGGAAACAAGAAAATCCCGAACCGGTTGATAGCAAGGTAAAGAAGGAAGCGACGGAAAAGCGTAAACATTTAAGAGAATACATTCATTCTTCTCTTATTGGACATGTTCTTGAACCGAAAGAGAAAGCCCTTACAACATATCGAGGTTTTGAAATTATTCTCCCAGCTAACATGACACGGGAAAAACCTTATATTTGGCTGAAACGAAACGGTCGTTATTATGTAGAACTCGGAGATACGAATACGGGCAATTTAATAAGAATCGATAATTTTCTTGATGATTTACGAAAGCACTTTGATAAATTGAAAAATGGATTTGCTAAGCTGCAAGAAAGAGAATATCAACTTAAGGAAGAACTCAAAAAGCACGAAAGTTTCAGCGATGAAATTGAGGAATGCCGCAAAAAACTCGAAATACTTAATAAAAAATTAGGAGTAGATAAGACATGAGCGATATTAAAATGACCAACATACCCTCTATGAATGTCGGGAAAATGGTTGAAAAACTGTCAAGCGCTTACTGCGCAATCATTCAACATAATTATCCCATCAAAACCATGCCGTCAGTGATGCTGTGGGGACCTCCCGGCGTTGGTAAATCGCAGGCAGTTCGCCAGATTGCAAAAGAGATTGGCGAGAAAACCGGTAAAACGGTTAATGTAACCGATGTTCGATTGCTTCTTTTTAATCCCATTGATCTGAGAGGCATTCCTACCGCCAACGCTGACAAAACGCTTGCAGTATGGCTGAAACCGCAGATATTTCAAATGGACGCAAGTGACGATATTGTCAACATCCTGTTCCTTGATGAAATTTCCGCAGCACCTCAGTCCGTACAGGCGGCGGCCTATCAAATTACATTGGACAGAGTTGTCGGAGAACACAAGCTTCCCGATAACTGCATCGTAATTGCCGCCGGAAACCGTGTGACAGATAAATCCGTAGCTTTCAAAATGCCGAAAGCTCTGGCAAACCGACTTATGCACATCGAAATTGAAGGCAGTTTCAGTTCGTGGAAGCAATGGGCAATTTCCTCCGGTATCAATGATAAGGTTGTCGGTTTTTTGTCTTTCAGGCAAAGTTATCTCATGGGATTTGATCCCGACAGTAATGATCTCGCTTTCCCGACTCCCCGTTCGTGGGAAATGGTAAGCAATGTTCTGAACTGGATTGATGATGACATAGACAGCATGTATTACTTGATTGCCGGACTTGTCGGAACAGGTGCAGCGGTTGAATTCAGAACATGGGCCAAGGTATATAAAAACCTGCCGGCCGTTGAAGATATTTTTGACGGCAAAATGCCACAGATGCCAAAGGATACTGATGTCATGTACGCTTTAACGGCATCTATGACCGCCTATGCACGGATGCACAAAGATGAAATGAGCAGAATCGCAAATTCAATCCGATATGCAGACAAAATGCCTCCCGATTTCAGCGCAGTATTGCTGAAAGACTATATGTGCATAGATAAAAATTACAAAGAAAAGCTCATGCCCATTCCGGAATTTGCAAGGTGGCTTCAAACGAAAGGATGGTTAATGAATGGCTCTGTCTGAAAGCAAGATTAAAGGGTGCATAAAAAGACTTCTGTTATCACGCATGCGCATTTTGTATAACCATGGATTTTACGGTTTACTTTTAATGCATATGATTTATGCTGTCAGTGAAGAAATTGAAACGGCTTGTACGGATGGAGTAAGGATTACTTTTGGCATAGATTTTCTCGATAGTCTCAGTGATAGTGAACTTGACTTTGTCATGATGCATGAGATTTTGCATGTTGTGTTACAGCATTGCTTTCGCGGAGATGTTGAAGACCCTGAAGCATACAATATTGCGGCTGACATTGTTGTCAACTCTAATATTATGCTTGAGAACGGAATGAAAGCGAGCAGTATAACGCTAAGCAAATACGGAATAGCAATGCATGTTGCACCGGACGGAAAAGAAGGGCATGAATATACTGCCGAACAGGTCTATGCTATGCTTCCGAAGAATCTTAATAAAAAAGGCAATAATAAAAAAGGCAATAATAAAAGTCCAGGTTCTGCTGTCGGCAGGGCAAAAAAAGAGATTTCAAAAGAACAGCATCAACCGGTACGGGTATGGGATGATCATTCACGGTGGGGCAAATATGAAGAAGATGATACACTTCGTGACGTATGGGTCAAGCGGTTTGAAGACGCAGCAGAAGCTATTAAGATCAGAGATCCATCAAACGCAAGAGGCCTTCTCCCTGCTTTTGCCGAGCGTATTCTTAAAGAACTAAAAAAAACGCAAACTGATTGGCGGACAATCTTGAATGATTTTATTCAGGAAGAAGTTGTTGATTATTCGTTTGCTCCACCGGATCGGAGATTTGACGACAGTCCGTTTTTCTTGCCTGATTTCAACGGCAAAGAAGATAGGGTAGAAGATATCCTGTTTATGATTGATACATCAGGGAGTATGTCGGACGATATGATTGCAGCAGCATATTCAGAGGTTAAAGGAGCAATTGATCAGTTCAACGGAAAACTAAAGGGATGGCTTGGCTTCTTTGATGCGGCGATTATAAAGCCACAGCCGTTTAGCGACGAGAACGAGTTCAAGATAATCAAACCCGCCGGAGGTGGTGGAACCGACTTTCAAATCATTTTTGAGTATGTATTTCATCATATGTCCGACAAATTGCCGGCAAGTATTATCATATTATCAGATGGATATGCCCCCTTTCCTCTGGAAAAGCTTGCCGGAGGTATTCCGGTGCTTTGGTTATTAAACAATGAAGAAGTGAATCCGCCTTGGGGAAAGGTTGCAAGGATAACCGTATAACATAAGAGATTTGAGCAATGTACAATGAGCAAATTAAGGAAATACTAATGAAAACATATGATATATGTGCATAAACACTTGACTGTAGCCCATCCGCTGTGTCGGAAAATAAACTATATTATTATACTTTGGGCAAGTATTACGAAAAGAAATTATTTTGCTTCGAAATGTATTAGAGTCTCAGCTATCTAAAAATTTGATTACTTGGAAAAACATTTAATGATTTGTTCTGAACGCATTACAGAGAATGCACATATCAGAACAATTGCTGAAAGAAGGAGAGCTCCAACATAATTGTGCTTTTTATGACGGAATTTGATTAGAAAGTACCGCGTGTAATATTAAACCGAAAAGAAAAGAATCCGGAGGTACAAAGTATGCAGTTTTATAAATTCGAAGGATTTACAGTTTCTGAAAACTGGTCCGAAGAAAACAATGATCGCAGAGTAATGCGTGAGAAGGTAAGAAAAATCTCAATGAAGACAAACTCTTTCAATCAGAATCAGCAGCGTAAAGCATATGCGTTTGTTACCGATGCTTCAGAAGATACCGTAACTATTGGCGTCATCGTTAGAAATTACGCTGATGTACATAAACTGATATCCGGATATCTTCAGGCAATTGAAATGGAGCTGAAGGATACTTGTCTTGAAGAAATCACCTTTAACAATTTTCGTAATATGCTTAGCTGTGCCGATAGATACGACTATATTAACGATGATGACGAGGTTCTCGAACAGTTTGATCTGGATAAACTTAACGCAAGATTTGGCAGAAGCGTTGAATATGGAGAAAATATTCTCGACTGCTGCGACAAAAAGTCTATCTATAATGAAGCTCGTAGGTTCCTTGCAAAAGATACATTTATTCCGGAACTTGATCGTATTTATGCAGGAAGCACAAAGCATAAGGTTAGTGGTCATCCTGTGCATTATATGATTCAGACTGATGACGGAGAAACCCGGAAAGGAATGCTCAGGGTGCTTCTTCAGGCGTTATATGCCAATAGCAGAATCCTCAGCAAGCGGTATATCTTTTTAAACATTAGACCCGGCGAAAATTTCTCAAGAGCAGTTTATGAATGCCTTTACAAAAGTAGCTTTGGCGGAGCCGTTATCGTTAGATATCTTGCCAACGACGACACAGAAGAATATTATGCAAATTGTGACAGAGACACAATAGAAACTCTTTGCGAAGTTATGAAGAAATACTGCAATCAGGTTCTTACGGTGTTCTGCTTTCCCCGTGAATGTACAAGTTCTAAAGATATTTTTTACGAGAATCTTGGAAATATTAGTATTGTTGAATTAAAGGAAGAGTTTGTTTCGGGAGAACGCGCGATAGATTTTCTTAAAATGCTTGCAAAAGATAACGAAATCCGAACTGATAAAAAACTGTTTGAAAAACTCGAGGATGAGAAAGGTTATCTTGCACCTGACCTTCACGACTTGTTTGACAACTGGTACAACAACAAGCTTAAGACCGGTGTATATCCTCAGTATAAAGATATTGCGACCGCCAAGGGTGAAGTTGTCAAGGCAGCGCCGAAGGGTTCGGCTTATGATGAACTGAATCAGATGATTGGTCTTGATGAAGCAAAGAAGGTTATTAATCAAGCACTGAACTATTATAAAGCACAGAAGCTTTTTGCGGATAAAGGAATGAAAAGCGATCACCCTGCGATGCACATGGTCTTCACAGGTAATCCGGGAACAGCTAAGACTACTGTTGCAAGACTCTTCGCAAGAATTATGAAAGAGAATAATCTTCTCTCCAAAGGCAATCTAATTGAGGTTGGTCGTGGCGATCTGGTGGGTAAGTATGTCGGCTGGACGGCTCCGACGATTCAGAAAAAATTTAGTGATGCAAAAGGAAGTGTTCTTTTCATTGATGAAGCTTACTCTCTTGTAGATGACAGAAACGGTTCTTTTGGCGATGAAGCAATTAACACTATTGTTCAGGAAATGGAAAACCATCGGGACGATGTTGTCGTTATATTAGCAGGGTATCCTGACAAGATGGAAGGGCTCCTTCAGAAAAATCCGGGTCTCAGGTCGCGAATTGCCTACCATGTTCCATTCAACGATTACGATACGGCAGCACTTTGCGAAATAGCAAAACTTATCGCAAAACAGAAAGGGTTTACATTTACTGACGAAGCTTGTAATAAACTGACTGGCTTGTTTGATGCCGCAAGGAATGAAAGCGATTTCGGTAATGGCAGATATGTCAGAAATGTAATTGAAAAAGCAAAGATGGCTCAAGCTACCAGACTGCTAACAATGGATTTTGATTCCATTGAAAGTGAAGATATTGCATTAATCACCGCTGATGATATTGAAATTCCTAAGTCAAGTGCAAAGACGGAAAAGAAACAAATTGGTTTCAGCACATAATGCACCGCATTTGTACATTGGTGAACTGTATATTATGAATATAGAAAAGAAAGGACGGAGAACATTTTGATTGGTCATAAAAAAAGCTGACAATTGAACATTTTGGAAAGATCAAGCGTTTTGAGGCTTCTTTCCATGAACAACTCACCGAGATTTCTGATTCCAATACAAATGATATTATTCAGGCAATTGGGTTGATAACCGCAAACAAGAGCCTGACAGATCATCTTGCACGCTATTTTAAGCGGTTTGACTGTATTCAGTTTGATGAGGGCAATTGTGCAAACAACTTCAACGCTCTCCAAAACAGCGATGTGATACTGATAATTTAGCCGATAATGACGATTCGGATACTTCATCTTACGATAACTCTTTAGGCAACAAGTATATCTATCAGAATATTACACCTGAGTTTCATTATCAGAACTTTAGTGCTGACACAAACGCTTATCAGCAGGTATCGCTTTCGGTAACTCCTGAAAAAACAAATGAAATTGTAAATTATATTGCATTTGCTTTCGTTTACGGTTATAATGGGAATGAAATGACGGTTAATAATGCGGAAGTAAACTTACTAAAAGTCAAGCTGAATCAAAGTTGCGGCAAGGCAAAGATGTAATAACTTATTATAAGAGTGATGCGTTAAATATCGCAAACTCAGTAGACAGCACTAGAAGTAAGTGTGATCCCAAACATAGAGGGTCTGCTTCTTTTAAGCATTATCTTGTTAAATATAAAAATATAAAGTGGAGTATCCATTCGTTTTATGTATAGGGAATACAGGTGGTATTATGGTTTATACTTTTATGAATTATGACGATTTTAATAGTAAATATAACGATATATTAAAAATTGCCACTTGCTATAGTGAGAATTTTAGTTTTTTTACTGTGAGATAGATCCATAAAAAGGATCATTCTAATGAATATTTTAATTTCTTGGATGGTTTTAGAAATCATGAAATTCCATTAGGTAAAATAAAAACACCCAGATATACTGCAGGACAACAAATCCATTGTTTCAGAATTAATAAAATAACAACGGCTTTATTGATGAAACCTATAGATTTTTCCTCTTGGAATGCTTATGATTATCCTGAAGATTTGGCTTTTTATAAAAATTGCATACCGTGGTTTCGCTGTATTTCACATGAAAAAATGGTGTTAGTCAATGAGACCAATTTTAGTGCATTTAATGAGTTAAAAAAAATAGGCATAAATTTTAGATTGATTAATAATTCTAACTATATTTGAAAAAATTTAAAACGAATGTGGGTAAGTAGGCTCATTTGAGCCTACTAATACCTAAAACTATTCAAGCGGTGAAACTTCATATTACTATTATACATTTGACGGTTCGCTTGAAAGCGAATATCGCACATCATCTGACGGCAGTATTACTTACTACATTGTTACCGATTCAGACGGTAATACGGTAGAAAAGACATTTGTAAACGGTCAGACAAAGACTATTACAACAGGCACAGATAAGGGAGCAAAAAACATGAAAAAAATAATACCACTAATATCAATATTATTGATCATAACACTGTTATCTGTGATATGTACAATACCATATGCAGCAACTATCGTTAATGGCAGTAATTACGAATTTACAGTTATGGATGCAACCAAGGTCCAAAAGTATGTTGTAGGTATGATTGACTTAACTGATGATGAGAAATTTCTTTACAATACTAATGGTGACAATGTTTTGACCGTTATTGATGCCACTAATATTCAGAAAATTATTGTTGGATCTCAATTCGATACATCAGAACCGTCATCTTTGACAGAAACTACTTCGGTTTACGGAACTGAAGCATCCACAGACAGTCCAAAGATGACAACAGAAAATATGGAGTTCACAGAAACAACGATATCGGATTTCTCCTCTGCTTGTACTGAAGTAACAACTGAATATACTGAAACTACTACAGAATGTGTTGAGGAAACAACAACTGTTGATGAACCATCGACAGAATCGACTGAAACAACTACGGAAGAAGTTACTGAACCTTCAACAGAAGAGTATACTGAGCAGATTACTGAACAGCCTACTACAGAGCCAAAACCAACTGTTCCGCCTAAAAGTGTGAAATTCAATAAGAATACAATAACACTTGGGGTAGGGGAGTCATATACTCTTATTACTACTATTGAAAATGGAGATATTTCGCAAGTAGAGTTTACTACAGATAATAGTGGGGTAATTACTGTAGACGATAAAGGCAAAATGACTGCTGTGGGCATTGGTGTCTCTACAATTACAGCAAAAACTTATAACGGACTTACAGCCAAATGTAAGGTTACTGTTAAAAAGCTTGCTAATAGCATAAAGCTTGATAAGACAAGTATTATACTTGGAGTCGGTGAACAGTATGATTTTTCAAGCTATGTGCCGAGCGGAACAGCAGCTTATTATCGTTCTTATTATTCAGATGATCCGAATATTGCTTTTGTTCAAAAAGCCGGAGGTTTGATGACCGCAAAAAAGGCAGGAACCACAACTATGAGATGCAAAATGCCAAACGGTACACAAGCAACCTGTAATGTAACGGTCAAGCCGCTTGCAACATCTCTTAAACTTAACGCAAGTGAAATTGTACTGTACATAGGTCAGAGTTTTGACATTAACAGCAGTGTTCCAAAAGGTACAGCGGCATATTACAGACTTTATTCATCAAGCAATTCAAAAATAGCTGCTGTAACAAAAGGCGGAGGTGTCGTCAAAGGAGTAGCGACAGGAAAAGCAACTGTAACTTGCACTTTGAATAACGGAAAAAAAGCCATTTGCAATGTATACATAATGCCACAGAGCAAGAAGATTTCAAATGTTCCGTTAATCGGTCAAAGTAAGCTCCCGACAGGCTGTGAAACCTGTAGTGCAACAATGCTGTTGAATTTCTACGGATATAAAATTTCTGAAACGACATTTGCAGATAAGTATTTGGTAAAAAAACCTTTCGGTTATTCAAACGGTTCATACACAGGACCTGATCCGAATTGTGCCTTTGTTGGAACACCATACAGTTCCAACAGCTACGGAGCGTATGCACCGATTATGGTAAAATGTATGAATAAATACCTTTCCGACAAATCATACAAGGCTGTAGAAATCAGCGGGAAAAGTCTTGAATATCTTTCGGGTAAGTATGTTGCACAAGGTCAGCCGATTATGGTGTGGGCAACAATTAATATGTCACCGTCATTTAAGACAACCACTTGGAGAGTAAACTACACCGATGAAAACGCAAAATATAAACTCGGCAGTTACTACACTTGGACTGCCGGCGAACATTGTCTGTTACTCACGGGCTATGACAAAGATTATTACTATTTCAACGATCCGTGGACGAATGCTCGAACCCGTTACTCAAAAAGCCTTGTAAATACAAGATATAACGAACTCGGCAAACAGGCTGTAGTTATGGTGAAGAAATAACAAGAACCTTCTCTGATGAATTTATCATTAGGGAAGGTTCTTTCTTTTATTTGTTAGTATATTCTATTAAGGTAAAAATGCCTTTAGGAGCTTAAAATAAATCGCTGTGCGTTCCGGTTCTTGTCAGATACAAAATAAGTTCTTCATTACTAATTTCGTAAATCAAGAGCCAGTCGGGGGTAATGTGACATTCCCTACAGCCGGAATAATTTCCAATTAGTTTGTAATCTTTATATTCCGGTGGCAGTAGTTGTTGTTCAGCTATCATTTCAACAACATCATCAAGCAATTGAATATTGTATCCACGCTTAATTGCCAGCTTAACATCTCTGTTGAATTTTTGTGATGGCACAATTCTTAATTTACTCATTGGTAATATCCTCTAAAAGCTCGCTAAATGATGCATAGGTTTTTTTGTTTGGATTTTTTTTCAGTTCTTCAACTTCTTTAATGGCAGAAATTGTATCTGCATTTGGAGTTTCATAGTTAATGACATTGAGCATATAACGGATAAGGTTGCCCTTTACATTTTCGCCACCTTTTACAACAATACTTTTATAAGCGTTGTAAATATCACGGTCAACGGTAAATGAACAAGTAATCTTATTGGTACTCATAATTTTATCACCTTTCAAAAAAATATTACTAAGCTAACACGGCGGTATTACCGACACAGTTCGTTTTCGTAAGTTTCTGGTCGGCTGTGCTGCTCTTGTTTCAGAGCAGGTAAATTATTCTACTCTTGCGGAATCCGCTGACATTGCACCAAGTACAGCAAAGGAATGGCTGAAAGTACTTGTGGGACTTCACATTGTTTATCTGCTTGCCCCATGCTTGCCCCATATTCAAACAATGAACTGAAACGGCTCAGCAAAACACCGAAACTGTATTTCTGTGACACCGGTCTTTGTGCTTACCTTTCGATGTGGCTGACGGCAGACACTCTCCGTAACGGTGCTGCAAGCGGTCATTACTACGAAAATTATGTGGTAATGGAGCTTGTGAAAAACTACGCTTACGCTAAATCTAAAGTAAATATTACCTATTTTCGTGATTCTAATGCAAAAGAGATTGATGTTTTCAACGAGGAAAACAATGTCATTCATCCGTTGGAAATCAAAAAGAGTGCTTCTTCTGATCGTCGTGAGGTCAAAAAGTACAGCGTAATTGACAAGGCTTCTATGAACCATGGAAACGGTGGCATCATATGTATGTGTGAGGAGCCGATACCGATTGACAAGGAAAATTGTTTTATTCCGAGCAATCTAATCTGAATCAATCCCATAGCAAAAGTATATTTTCGAGAAACTGAGCAGAGCCCAAAAGCTCTGCTTTTTGTTTTAGTTTGCCCGGAAAATGACAGAAAAGGAATGAACGAAATGCCTAAGAAAAACGACTTCACCGTCTCCAAAAAATCGTGATATACCTTTTTTATGTTATTTAACTCTGTCTACGCTGTAAATTGTAAATCCGTTGAATTCCTTTTCATCCTTGTAAACAATGACGGAATCCTTTTTGCCGTAATATTGGTTAAGATAATTTTCTTTGATAAAAGTAATGTTCTTATCGATAACATATACATTTCTTCCGTCAACGACCGCCTCATAAATATTTGTTGAGAGGTTGCGGTTCACAAGCTGATTTGTCCGATGAAAATAGCCGAAACCGTCAACATTATGGAGAAAATCGGAAGAAAATCCCCACAACGGATGAATATAGTTATCGGTATATGAAATGTATTCTTTAGCTGTTACAGGATCGAGAACATAATAATTTTCGGGATGTCTGTCAACCTCAGTATAAAGATCACTCGGCTTTTTGTCATATGAAACAGGAGTGATATGGAAGAAATATGACGCACAACTTGCCACACCTAATATCACAAGTACAATAACCGAAATAAGAACAGTTTTTCTGCTTTTATCTGTAATATTGCTGTATTCGTCTTTTCTGAGATGACCGAAATCAAACGAATACATTGTAAACGAAAGAATCATCAGCAAAATTCCGTACATTGTGTATGCCGAAGAATCCATTGCATAACGAACATACATACAAGCCGCAAATCCCACTGCAAAATACAAAGCGGGGAAGAAGGCAAATCTTTTTTTCTGAACGGTAACAAAAACAACCATAATGGCAAGTATTACCGCAAAAGCAATAAGATATGAATCAAAATTTATAATATGTCCCCATGCATCTGAAAACAATGCACCCGCATTATCAAAGAAATTATACGGATTTTCTCGTTTTTGGATATCTGCAACCTTTTCAAGGGCAGCAGTATTCAGTCCATTGTTTTCATCATAATATCCGTCAACAAAAAGTTCATACTCATTTGCCGAATTTATTCCGACCGAATTAAGCTCCTCACAGTAATCGGAATAGTTTGGAAAAGCATTATCATCGGTCTTATCGGCAAGGACGCTGTATCTGTACAGCTCCGAAGTTTCTGCATTTGCATTATTGACCGAATATGAATAATATTCAAGACCGCAGCCGACAAGAACAATAAAGACAAATACAAGCACAAAAGGTCTGAAATACCAGAAGAATTTTCTGAACGGCAACTTGTACTTTCTTTTTGCAATCATATCACCGATGAAGAATGTAATAAAAAATGCAAGTCCCACAAAGAAATATTTGAAACATAAAAATGTTCCGAATATAACTTCAAGTACACCAATCCAAAACGGGAGAGAGTACCTTTTATTTCTGATTGCATTAAGTGCCATCAGAAACCCTGCCGTAAGCAGCAAAGCTGCAGTTTTACTGCTTAAAATGTTTGAATAATGGTCAAATGAAAACAAAATATTCAGCACAAGAGTGAATATGAAAGCCTTGTGCTTTCCGAATTTATCGGCAAAAACAAATGTAACAGAAGAAAAAGCGGCACAGGAGAGAAGAATTTGAAAAAGTACAAAACAGTTGAAATTCAAAAGAATGTACTGCAATGAACCGGTAATTGTCGCAAAAATGTAGTTAATATCATTATTGTAATAGTTATGATACTGACAGATATATAAAGAATTGTAAAAATCGTCAGCACTGTCATAGGAAAATGCAGTAACACCTATAATCAAAGCCATAATAACAATATTAATTGCCAAAGCAAAGAAGGTCTTGCTTTTTAGTGCGTTTAATATTTTATCTTTCATAATAACTCCTCTGCATTATCTTTCTTGTTTAAAAATCACTTTCTTGATCTTCTTTCGTTAATCAAGAGCTGAAGATTCTTCTGTTCGTAAGTATTAAATTTAACATTCTTCTCAAATTCTTCGGGTGTATATTTGCCCTCATACCATGACTGCGAGTTAAAGTATGCATTAAGGCTTGCGTCCTTAAAAATTCTGCCTCGTCTTGCATAAATCTCATTAATTGCAAGCTGTAAGTCGTCATCACTCAAAGCGCTTACCTGTGCGTTGCTGAGATATGAAGAATCGCTGTTAGGAAAGATAAATCCGCCGTTATTATTAGTGTTTGTATTGCTTGATGACTGTGAATTTGAATTGCCCGAAGCGCTGTTCTGACTATTTGATGACTGCTGAGCCTGTGTTGCAGGAGCTTCTGTTTCTCTCTGAATCTGTCCGCTTGAGATAACAAGTTTAACAACTGTACCCGTACTTGCGCTTGTGTCACCTTCCGGAGTCTGGGAGATAATATATCCTTCCGGATAATCATAACTGTATTCATAGTCAGAAATTTCAACGGTAAAGCCAGCCTGTTCAAGAAGCTTTTTACCGTAACTGTAACCGTAACCGACAACAGGAACAACATTGTTATATGAAGAAGATGTTGTAACCTGTTCCGTTGTAGCAGGAACTGTAGTAGGCATCGCCGTACTTGGCGCCTGTGTGGTTACTTCGGCAGATGTTGCAGTTTCGGCTGTAGTAGTTTTATTGTCAGTAGATGAATTTGACAAGCCGTTATAAACGCAGAAACCGATAAATCCGAGTGCGGCGGCAATTACAACGGCACAAAGAATAATGATAAATTTATTCTTCTTTTTCTTTACATTTTCTTTATTATCATCTTCATCTGCATATCCGAATTCATTGTCATTATCTTCAAAGCTGTTATCGTCAAAGTCGTTTTTTTCTTCAATTTTTTTAGTATCGTCAGCTTTATTGTCAGTACGCTTAACAGACGGCTCGTCCTCAAAGAAATCACCGTAGTCCTTGCTTGATTCATTGCTTGTAAGAACATTTTTATGGTCTGCACCGGAGTAATCGTCAAACACTTCAACGCTTGTAACAGGAGGAAGAACCTCCGGAGCTACTTCGCTGTTGCTTGAAACATCTTCAAATTCTTCAGCTTTTTTATCTGTAACGGTTTGTTCTTTCTTGTCATCTTCACTTGATACGGAACTGATATCTTCAAATTCAGGCTGTTTTTCTTCTGATACTTCGTTAGTTTTAATCTCAGGATTTTCAGACTCATCAACTGCGTCTGTAACATCAACAACCTCAAATCCGCCGTTTTCATCAGCATCAGACTCACTGACTTCATCTGAATCTACAGGAGCATTACCGTCAACAGGCAAGGATTCTTCACCGGCTAAAACTTCGGCAATGCCAAGCTGTTCGCCGCCTTTAAATTCATTATCAAGAACAGCGTCCTCAACTGTCTGAACCTCATCTTTATCGTCAAAATTATCCTGCGGTTCAGTCGGCTCTGTATCCTCAAATTCATCATAATCATATTCTTCAAATACATTTCCGTCAAAATCCGTGTTTTCGGGAACAACAACATCGGGATTCGGAACAGGGGAGGATGTACCTATTTCAGCCTTGATAGATGTAAGAGCATTTTTAATGTTGCCTGCATTTTTCCATCGGTTTGTATTATTCGGCTGACATGCAATTACAATAACACTCTTGAGTTTTTCATCACCCTCAGACGGTGCGGTAACAGCCTTGCCCGAAAATCTTTCTTCACAGGCATTCTTTCTGTCGCATGAATCACTTTCAAACGGAATTTTACCGCCGTTGCACATTGCATACATAATTATTCCGACAGAATAAATGTCGGTTGTATAGTCAACATTTTCCTGCTTATAAACCTCAGGCGCAACAAATGAGGTATCCGCAATCTTGCCTTCAAAATCTGTAAATCCGCCGATTTTATACCTTCCGTCAGCGGTTACAAAAATATTCTTTGGCGAAATATTACCGTGAAAAATATTCTTTGCTTCCAAAGTTTCAAGCATTTCACTCATCTGAATACCAAAATCAACAACTTCATCCTCAGCGAAAGTTTTGGTTTTCATAAGTTCTTCAAGACTTGTGAGTTCTTCTGTAAATATGTACAAATCACAGGTTTTTTTGTTCTGATTATCCTGAACATAAACATCCAGATAGTTTGAAACACCGTCAAGCTCCTTAACCGATTCAATAAAATCAGCCTCTTCGGTAAAATACTCGGCACGTTCATCGGTATAATTGCTTTTGCCGACAAATGCGTGTCTGAGAATCGCATTTTGAGCAGTATTTTTATCAATCTTCCTTGATACCTTGTAAACTTCACAGCCGTTGTCTTCCCCGACAAATGAAGTAACCTTCCAATCCCTTAAATCTGCCGGCAATTTAATTGTTTTTGCCATACTAACACTCCTTAAATATTTCCTTATTTTTCATATTACATATTATATCTAAATCAAGGTCATTAACCCTCACTATCTCATTCTCCGGATTATTGTACCATATTACGAGCTGTTTTACCATAGATATTTCAATTTTTTAAAAAATAATTCTAATTTGTAATTAAATCCGACATAAAAACAGCAGTCCGCCTAAACGAACTGCCGAAAACATAATTTCAATAAAATAATCTTACTCGATCTTATCTGATTTTTATTTTTTCCTTTTTGTTGACTCCGATAATTCCGCCTATTCCTCCTCCCAAAACAGATGACATCAGTTTTAGCAGGGTTAATATCGTTATAGGCTCACCGTTAAAAATCAATGCAATAGAGGTTATGACAAGAAAAATAAAAAATCCTGTCAGCGAACCCACCGCAAGACCTGCACTTCCTGTAATTCTTGATGATATTATTCCCGACATCAGCGTTGCAACACCGACCATGCCGACCGTACAGTAATCAAGTATATCTGCTGAAATTACTCCCGATGACATCATCACGGCTGCAAGCAAACACATCAAAATTACCAGTATGAGTATTCCGCATACTGATGAAAACAAAACAGCCTTTGCAAGTAGTTTTTTATCAGACATAAAACAACCCCCGAATATATTCTGTTACAAATATATTCGGGGGAAAGAACATTCATTCAAAAAGTTATTCTTTTGTAGCTTTAGTTTCGTCAGAATCTTTCTTCTTGCCAAAACCGAAGAAGCCTTTCTTTTCAGGCTGACCTGCCTGCTGTGACTGTTCCTTAACTGTGTCAACAGTAGAAATACACCACTTTTTAAACTTCATCTTAACTCTGTCGGAGCCTGTTTCAATGATGATAGCGTCCTCGTCGTCCTTAATGGCAACTACTCTGCCCATAATTCCGCCGATTGTTGTAATTTCATCACCGATCTCAAGAGAGTTACGAAGCTGAGCTTCTTCTTTTTTCTTCTTTGAGTTAGGTCTGATGAGGAAGAAATAGAGAGCTGCAAAAATAGCAACATAGAAGAGAATCATAAAAATCATACTTGATGACTGATTTCCGCCGCTTGCACTTGCTTCTGCAACTACAGGTAAAAAGTTTGTCATTTTCGTCATTCCTTTCATACAATGTACTGATTATATCAGTTTTAATCACATCTTGCAAGTATTTTTTCTGTTTTAAAAAAATATTAGATACGCACGCCTAAAATATTGCGATATTTCTCGTAAAATTCCATATATGTGCCGTTATCAAGCTGAGTTCTGATAACTTCCATAAGATTATTGTAAAAATAGAGGTTGTGCAAAACAGCAAGTCGCATTCCGAGCATCTCACCGCTCTTGAGAAGATGTCTTATGTATGCCCTTGAAAAGTTTCGGCAAACAGGGCAGTCACAATGCTCGTCAATCGGAGATTCATCTGTTTCATATTTCGCATTATTGATGTTACGCACTCCGTCCCAAGTGAAGAGCTGACCGTGTCTTGCGTTTCTGCTCGGCATAACACAGTCAAAAAGATCAACACCTCTTGCAACGCTTTCAAGAATATTCACGGGAGTTCCGACTCCCATAAGATATCTGATTTTATCTTTCGGAGCAAACGGCTCAACCTCTTCAATGATATGGTACATCGTTTCTGCAGGCTCACCCACGGCAAGACCTCCGATTGCATAGCCGTCAAGATTAAGCTCTGCGATTTCTTTCATATGATTGACGCGCAAATCGTCATAGATACCGCCCTGATTTATGCCGAACAGCATCTGGTTTTTATTTATGGTATCATCAAGACTGTTGAGCCTTTTCATCTCTGTAACGCATCTTTTAAGCCATCTTGTGGTTCTTTCAACGCTGTTTTTTGTATATTCATATGGAGAAGGGTTTTCAACGCATTCGTCAAATGCCATCGCAATTGTAGATGCAAGATTTGACTGGATTCTCATACTCTCCTCAGGTCCCATAAAAATTTTGCGGCCGTCAATGTGAGAATTGAAGTAAACGCCTTCTTCTTTAATATTTCTCAACTTTGCAAGAGAGAACACCTGAAATCCGCCGCTGTCGGTAAGGATAGGACCGTTCCACCTTGTAAATTTGTGAAGTCCGCCCATTTGCTTAACCTTTTCATCACCCGGACGAAGATGCAGATGATAGGTGTTGCAAAGCTGAACCTGACATTTTATATTCTTTAAATCAAGCGCAGAAACAGCACCCTTGATTGCACCGCATGTTGCAACATTCATAAAGGCAGGAGTCTGAACCGTACCGTGAACCGTAACGAATTCGCCCCGTCTTGCGCTGCCTTCCTTTTTAATTACCTTAAACATAAATCCGTAAAATCCTCCTATGATATGAACATAGCGTCACCGAAAGAGAAGAATCTGTACTTTTCCTTTACAGCTTCTTTGTATGCATTCATAATAAAATCATACCCAGCAAAAGCGGATACAAGCATAATGAGTGTACTTTCGGGAAGATGAAAGTTAGTAATAAGTCCGTCAAGCACCTTAAATTCAAATCCGGGATAAATAAAAATATCCGTAAATCCCTCACAGGGTTTGATTTCTCCGTACATTGCCGCAACACTTTCAAGCGTTCTGCAGGATGTTGTGCCGACTGCAATAACCCGTCCGCCGTTTTTCTTAGTTTCATTTATGAGCTTCGCGGTTTCTTCGGGGACTTCATAATGCTCGCTGTGCATTTTATGCTTTGTAACATCGTCAACCTTAACCGGTCTGAATGTACCGAGTCCCACATGAAGTGTAACATACGCAATCTTTACGCCTTTAGCCTTGATTCTGTCCATAAGCTCGGTTGTAAAGTGAAGTCCTGCCGTCGGAGCGGCCGCAGAACCGAGTTCATGGCTGTAAACCGTCTGATAGCGTTCCTTATCTTTAAGCTCGGCAGTAATATAAGGGGGAAGAGGCATTTGACCGATTTTGTCAAGAGTAGTAAAAAAATTCTCTTCACAGTCAAAATCAACTATTCTGTTGCCGTCATCCTTAACATCAACAACTGTTGCACGCAAAATGCCGTTGCCGAATGAAAATTTTGTGCCGACTTTTGCTTTTTTACCCGGCTTGCAAAGTGTTTCCCAACGGTTGTTCGCAACCTGCTTCAAAAGCAGAAATTCAACTTTTGCACCTGTTTCGTCTTTGATACCGTAAATTCTTGCAGGCAAAACTCTTGAATCGTTGGCAACAAGAAGATCTCCCTCGTTAAGATAATCAATAATGTCATAAAAATGTTTATGCTCCAGAGTTTGTTTTTCTCTGTCAAGCACAAGCAATCTTGAACTGTCCCTCGGTTCAAGCGGAGTCTGTGCGATAAGCTCTTTCGGCAAATCGTAATAAAAATCACTTGTTTTCATTTTATTTCCTTTCAAGAACTAAAATTGCTTTTTAAAAGCTGTTCTGTCAAAAATCTTTGTAAAACACAAGTATTTGTCCTGTAAAATTCTCAAAATAATTGACATTACCCTTTTAAAATGATATATTATCTTATTATGAGCAGTTTGCATAATCGACAAACAGTCGTGTTTTCAGACATCTCTTCATATAATATAATATTTGTTTGAATAAGGCAACCGCTTTTTTAAAATTTGTTTAATTCGGAGGAATTATTATGAAAAAGTATAAAGTCGGTATTATCGGCGCTACCGGTATGGTAGGTCAGCGTTTTACACTTCTTCTTGAGAATCACCCGTGGTTTGAGGTTACTGTTCTTGCCGCAAGTAAGAGAAGCGCAGGCAAAACATACGGTGAAACAGTTGAGGGCAGATGGCATATGACGGCTCCTCTTCCTGAGAAGTACAAGGATATGGTTATTGTTGACGCTGAAAATGTTGAAGAGGTTGCATCACAGGTTGATTTCTGTTTCTGCGCAGTTAATATGAAGAAGGATGAAATCCGTGATCTCGAAGACAGATATGCAAAGGCTGAATGTCCTATCGTATCAAACAACAGTGCTCATCGTTTTACAGATGATGTTCCTATGGTTATTCCTGAAATTAACGCCGATCACATTAAGATTATTGACGCTCAGAGAAAGCGTCTTGGCACAAAAAGAGGCTTTGTTGCAGTAAAGTCCAATTGCTCACTTCAGAGCTATGTTCCTGCAATTCATCCTTTAAAGGCACTCGGCATTGACAAGGTTCTCGCTTGCACATATCAGGCAATTTCAGGCGCAGGCAAAACATTCAAGACATGGCCTGAAATGGTAGATAATGTTATTCCTTACATCGGCGGTGAGGAAGAGAAGTCAGAGCAGGAGCCGCTTAAAATTTGGGGTAAGATTGAAGGCGACAAGATTGTTAAAACCGATGATATTTCAATCACATCACAGTGCATCCGTGTTCCCGTATCTGACGGTCACACAGCAGCTGTATTTATGTCATTTAAGGACGGAGTAAAGAAACCTACTGTCGAAGAAATTATTGACATTTGGTCAAACTACAGCGGCAGAGCACAGGAGCTTAATCTTCCGAGTGCGCCAAAGCATTTTCTCCACTACTTCACAGAACCCGACCGTCCGCAGATTAAATCTGAAAGAAATCTTGAAAACGGTATGGCAGTATCGGTTGGCAGATTAAGACCTGATACTCAATATGATTACAAGTTCGTTTGTATGTCACACAACACATTAAGAGGCGCAGCAGGCGGTGCAGTTCTTCTTGCAGAGCTCCTTTGTGCTGAGGGCTACATGGACTGATTACTTACGGAGGTAAATTATGTCTAACCACATTTTTACAGGCTCAGGTGTTGCACTTATCACTCCTATGAAGTCTGACGGAAGCGTAAACTACGATGTTCTCGGCGATCTCGTAGAATTTCATGTTCAAAACGGTACCGATGCAATTATTGTATGCGGTACAACAGGTGAGGCTGCAACTCTTTCGGAAAAAGAGCATTGCGAAACAATTTCTTTCGTTGCAGAAAAGACAAACGGCAGAATTCCTGTTATTGCAGGTACAGGCAGTAACGATACCTCAACAGCCGTTATGCTCTCAAAATCTGCCGCAAGCACAGGCGTTGACGCACTTCTCTGCGTAACTCCTTACTACAATAAAACATCTCAGCAGGGTCTTGTAAGACACTTCAACGTTGTTGCAGATTCGGTTGATATTCCGATTATTCTTTACAATGTTCCTTCAAGAACCGGCTGTAACATCAAGCCAAAAACTTATCAGGAACTTTGCAAGCATCCTAACATCGTTGCCGCAAAAGAGGCAAGCGGCGACATCTCTCAGGTTGCTCTCATCCGTTCACTTTGCGGTGACAATCTTGACATCTACTCAGGTAACGATGACCAGACTGTTCCTTTCATGTCACTCGGCGCTCTCGGTGTTATCTCTGTATTCGCAAACATCTGCCCAAAAGAAATGCATGACATATGTCAGCTTTGTCTTGACAATGACTTTGCAGAGGCACAGAAGCTTAACTTCCACTATCTTGAGCTTATGCATATACTCTTCAGCGATGTTAACCCGATTCCCGTAAAGACTGCCATGAACCTCTTCGGCTATGAAGCAGGCGAATGCAGACTTCCGCTCGTACCCATGAGCGTTCAGGGTTACCATGACCTCAAGGATTGCATGGAGAAGTATGACCTTTTAAGCAAGAAGGTTAAATAATCAACCTTTAATTCGTTTAAAATTCAAGAAGTTTAAAGGGGAATAAAAATGGTAAATACAGCAATAGTCGGTTGTAACGGTAAAATGGGCTGCTTTGTGGCACAGGCTGTTCAGAGCCGTGAGGATTGCAATGTTTTGTTCGGTGTTGACGCATTCGGTGAAAGTAATTATGATTTTGATGTTTTCAAGACTTTTGACGAGGCAACCGAAACACCTGATGTAATCATTGATTTTTCAAATCCTGCTGCTCTTGACGGTATGCTTGCGTATGCAGTTAATAACAAAGTACCTTGTGTTATCTGCACAACAGGCTTTTCTAAAGATCAGATTGCAAAAATCGAAGATGCGGCAAAGACAATTCCTGTTTTCTATTCAGGTAATATGTCACTCGGCATCAATCTTCTTATTGAGCTTTCAAAAGAGGCTGCAAAAATTCTCGGAAACCAGTTCGATATTGAAATCGTTGAAAAGCATCATAATCTCAAGCTTGACGCTCCGAGCGGAACAGCTCTTATGATTGCAGACGGAATTTCGGAACAGCTTGACGAAGATCCGCAGTATGTCTATGACAGACACAGCTACCGCAGAAAGCGTTCAAAGAACGAAATCGGTATTCATTCCGTAAGAGGCGGCACGATTGTAGGCGAACACGAAGTTATCTTTGCAGGTCACGATGAGGTTGTAACAATCTCTCATCAGGCTCAGTCAAAAGAAGTTTTCGCTGTCGGTGCTGTTAATGCGGCAGTATTTCTTAAAGATCAGAAAGCAGGTATGTACAACATGGGCAACCTTCTTTCTGAAAAAATGAACTGAAAAATAACACCTTTAAGCACGGCATAAAAGCCGTGCTTTCTTTTATGTCCAAACTTTGCCTGCCGTCATAATATGTAGTGTGATATATTGTTTTGAGATGTCACAAAGATTTAACAAAGGGTGGAAGTTATGGAAAATAATTTAATAATATTCGGCTCGGTAACTCTTGCCATGAAGAGCCGTAACCTACTTTTAAAAAACAATATTAAATCAGGGCTTGTAAGAACTCCTATACACCTCAATCGAAAATCATGCGGATACAGCCTTTATGTCCCGGGAAATTTTGAAAGGGCATTGGAAATTATCAGGAGTAACGGTATTGCTGTCAAAGGAACAGCCGCTGTTGATACCTTATGATATATTTTGACAACGGTGCAACCACCTTTCCGAAACCCTTATCCGTAAGAAAAGCGATTAACGAAGCTATGTCCGACTACGGAGCAAATCCTGGAAGAAGCGGTCACAAAATGTCGGTGAAATCATCTGAAATAATGTATTCCTGCCGAGATAATGCCGCAAAACTTTTTGGCTCGGAAAATCCCGAAAATATAATATTCACGCTTAACTGCACAACGGCTTTGAACACAGTTATTAAAGGCATATTAAAACAGGGCGACCATGCCGTAATCTCATCACTTGAGCATAATGCTGTCGTCAGACCGCTTGAAACACTCAAGAAAAATAAGATTGAATACTCTGTTGTCGAATGTGTCCCTTATGATGATGAGCAAACAATCGAGAATTTCAGGAAACAATTCAAATCTAACACAAAACTTGCAATCTGTACCCATGCTTCAAATGTATTCGGCATCAAACTTCCGATAGAAAGAATAGGCGCTCTTTGCAGATTAAACGGCATCCTTTTTTGTGTAGATGCCGCACAAAGTGCAGGAACAGCAGATATCAACCTTTCTGACAGTTGCATTGATTTTCTCTGCACCGCAGGTCACAAAGGGCTTTACGGACCGATGGGAACAGGCTTGCTTATTATAAACAGCGAAACAACTCCGGACAGTCTTATTCAGGGAGGAACGGGAAGTGATTCCGCAAACCTCAATCAGCCTGAAATTCTCCCCGATAAGTACGAAAGCGGAACGCCGAATCTTCCGGGAATAGCAGGGCTTAATGCAGGAATAAAGTTTGTCCTGAACAAAAAAACAGACAGAATATATAATTCCGAGTTAGGTCTTGCACAAATGCTCTACAAAAGGCTTGAAAAAGCAGAAAATGTAATATTATACACCAAAATGCCTGAGAAAAGTCACAGCGTTCCTGTAATTTCCTTTAATATTAAAAATACCGAAAGTGAAACAGTTGCAAAAATTCTTAATGACAGCTACAACATTGCCGTAAGAGCAGGACTCCATTGTGCGCCCCTTGCACACAAAAGCTTCGGCACTCAGGATACAGGAACCGTAAGAGCTGTTGTATCGGCATTTACAACAAAAAATGATGTTGTATATTTTGCAAATGCCGTAAGTCGTATTTCTAAGAACAACAAACAGAAAAAAACAATTTAAAAAGGTTGCAATTAATAACAAAAGTATGTTAGAATAATAACGAGGAATTTAAAAATAAAGGAAGGGGAAAGCAGATTGGAAATATTTAACAGCATTCTTTCCATTATCAAGACTATACAGCTAAGAGATATTGTCGATATTCTTGCAATTGCACTGTTGATTTTCGGACTGTTCAAGCTTATTCAGGAAACAAGAGCAGTTCAGCTTCTCAAAGGTGTAATTATGCTCCTGATAGTGTATTTTCTTTCGTCTCTGTTTGGTCTTGTTATGCTTTCATCCCTGTTGCGAACATTTTTCGAGGCAGCAGTTGTTGTTATTGCTATCATCTTTCAGCCGGAAATCAGAAAGGCTCTTGAACAGATGGGACGCAACAACACCTATAAAAAATATATAAAAATATTTACTAAGCACCACAAAGGTGATGAATGGAAAAAGGCTGTAGAAAAGTCAATCGTAGATGCGGCTGACACAGCAGTTCTTTTCTCTCGTTCAAAAACAGGTGCTTTGCTTGTGTTTGAAAGAGAAACCATGCTTTCCGATATAGCCGCTACAGGCACAATTATTGATGCCGAAACATCAGTAGCTCTGTTCGGCAATATATTTTTTAATAAAGCACCATTGCATGACGGTGCAAGCATTATCCGTGACGGAAAACTTTTTGCAGCAGGATGTATTTTACCGCTCACATCAAATCCTAATGTAGATATCAATCTCGGTACACGACACAGAGCAGGACTCGGTATCAGTGAACAAAGCGACGCTGTTGTCCTTATAGTAAGTGAAGAAACAGGTGTAATTTCTCTTGCGGTAAACGGTATTTTGCTCCGTGAGTTTACAAGAGAAGAACTAATCAAAAAGCTTGAACAGTTTCTCATCTATGATCGTGGCTATGACGATGATGAACCGCCCAAAAAGTTTTTTCAGAAGAACCCGAAAAGTTCAAAAAGAGAGAAGGCTGAAAAATGAAAAAGAAAAAACTCTCTCTCAACAAACTGTTTCAGAATAACAAATTTCTGATTATACTCGCCCTTGTAATCTCAACAATAACATGGGTTTATATGAGTATGGGTACAACAAATGATACAACCGTAACAATAAGCAATATTCCCATTCAGATTGAATTGCCTGACCAGCTTGATAACAACGGGTTGCAGGTATTCCGTGATGCGGAGCAGACTGCCACGGTAACCGTAACAGGCAGCAGAGCCGTTCTCGGTTCTATCGGAACGAAGGATATTACTGTCACGGGTGCTACAAACGGAATTGACTCGGCAGGAACTTATCAGCTTTCGCTTTCAGCAGTAAAAGCCAACCCGAGTGCCAACTTTCAGATTATCTCAACCGTTACGCCGTCAAATGTCAATGTAATTGTTGATTATCAGCGTGAAACAAGTTTCCCCATTCAGGAAAATGTTGTTTACAAGGTTGCCGACGGATACTATGCGTCAACTTCTCTTGCATCAAAGAATATCACAATCTCAGGTCCTCAAACAGAGATTGCCAAAATTGCAAAGGTTTCGGCATCAGCCGAACTTGACAGTATACTAAATGAGCCGACCTCAACGACCGCAAATATTGTGCTTTATGATAAAACAGGAAATAAAATCTCCACCGAGCTTCTTACAATGGAGTTTACGGATGTTGAGGCTACAATTTCCGTTCTCCCCGAAAAGACGGTAAATGTAATTCCTGAGTTTATTAACAAACCCAAAGGTCTTGATTTAAACGATGATATGCTTACGGTTGAGCCTTCAAAGATTCTGCTTGCAGGTCCAAAAGAAGTGCTTGACAATACAGACAGCGTAAAGCTTGAGTCAATCGATTTTGCAACACTTTCAAACAAGCGTTATGAGTACGATACGCAGGGAATAAACATCCCGAGTGACTGCAAAAATATCAGTAACTCAACCTCCGCAAAGCTTGTACTTGACCTCAGCGGTCTGTCCAAGAAAACCTTTACCGTTGATTCATTTAAAGTAAGCGGTCTTTCTTCAAAATACAAAGCCGATGTAACACAGACAAGTATGAATGTTACCGTAATCGGCAGCGAAAAGGAACTTAAAAGCCTTAAAAGCTCAGATATTGAAGGTGTAATTGACACCTCGGATCAGAGCGGAACAGTAGGCTCGGTTCAGATGCCTGTTACTTTCAAACTCAGCGGTACTGACACCTGTTGGGTAAGCGGAAGTTACAAGGCAAATATCACAATCAGCGAAAAATGACCCATAAAAACCGCAGGCATTTTGATGTCTGCGGTTTAGTTTATTTGTATTAAATTACATTCTGATTCGATTTGAACTGCCTCGCCTTACAAAAGCTTTGTTCATATCGTCAGTATTGTGATATCTCACACTCTGTACAAGACCAAGACTAATGAGCGTACTCAAAGCCGAAGTACCTCCCGAACTGAACAAGGGAAGGGTTATTCCGACTACGGGAAGAAATCCAAGCACCATTCCTATATTTACAATTGTTTGCGATGCTATCATTGAAAACACACCGTAGCAGATATACTTGCCTTCAAATTCACTTGAATTTTTTGCATTCAAAATCACTTTTAATATAATAAAAAACAAAATCAGCAAAAGCGCCATGCATCCGACAAATCCGAGTTCCTCTCCTACAACGGTAAAGATAAAATCGTTTTCCTGTTCGGGGACGATTGAATGTTCAACACGCTGTCCGTTAAAAAGTCCGCTTCCGAAAGCTTCACCGCTTGCAATTGAAACCTTACCCTGATACTGTTGCCAACCGTAATTTGTCAGTGCATTCCCGTCAAGGTCAAACAAAGCAAGAACCCTGTTGCGATGTTCTTCATTCATAAACACATTCCATATAATCGGAATTGCACACACAAGCAATGCTCCGAAAATGACAAAATATCTCAGTTGAACACCTGCCGCAAATGTCATAACCAAAAACATAAGCGCAAATATAAGAACTGTACCGTCATCACCCTGAATATGAATAATTGCCATTGGTATCATTGCATGAAGTGCAAGGAAAAGTACTCCCGAAAACTTTTCAATCATTTTCTTTTCTCTCAGCCACGACAAATGCTTTGAAAAAGTTATGATAAAACAGATTTTTATAAACTCAGACGGCTGAATTGAAAATCCGCCCGGAAGATTAATCCATGCCGTATCATCTGTTCCGCTAACCTGAACTCCGAACACAAACACAAGTCCGGCAAGAACAATTCCCACTATTGCGGCAATGTACCATTTTCGTATAAGAAATCTGTAATCGGCAATTGATATAAACACCGATGCCGCAAGACCGACAGACACGGCGATAATCTGAGTTCTTAGATAACTATATTCGCCCGACCGTTGCATACTCGCAATCAAAAGAAAACTGTAAGCAACAGCGGTCAAGGTCAACAGCCACAAAACTGCGTCACACTGTCTGAAATATTCATAAATATTTGTAATAACTTTTTTCACCCAAAACAACCTTTGAAATTAATTTTACCCTATAATTATATTAAATTACGCTCTCAATATCAAGTATAATTTCAATACAGAATAATACAAGTTTCGCATTTTGTTATAATAATAAAAATATGAATTTGATTCGGAGGTATATTATGTTATCTGATATCGAAATTGCTCAGAGTGCAGAATTAAAGCCTATTGCAGAAATTGCAAATCAGCTTGGGATTTCTGCTGATGAGCTTGAGTTTTACGGAAAGTACAAAGCAAAGCTTTCTGATGAACTTGCAGACCGTGTAAAGGACAATCCTGACGGAAAGCTCATCCTCGTAACAGCAATCAACCCAACACCGGCAGGCGAGGGCAAAACCACCACTTCTGCAGGCCTTGGTCAGGCAATGGCTAAAATCGGTAAAAAGGCAATCATCGCACTCCGTGAACCGTCGCTCGGTCCTGTATTCGGAATTAAAGGCGGTGCAGCAGGCGGCGGTTATGCACAGGTTCTTCCGATGGAGGACATCAACCTTCATTTCACAGGTGATATGCACGCAATTACAGCAGCCAACAACCTTTGTTGCGCAATGCTTGACAACCACATTCAGCAGGGCAACACACTCGGCATTGATCCGAGAAGAATTCTCTTCAAGCGTTGTCTTGATATGAATGACCGTGCATTAAGAAATATCACAATCGGTCTTGGCGGTAAGGTGAACGGTGTTCCGAGGGAAGATCACTTCATCATTACAGTTGCATCGGAAGTTATGGCAATTCTCTGTCTTGCAAATGATATCTCCGACCTTAAAGAAAGACTCGGCAACATTCTTGTTGCATACACATACAGCGGTGAACCCGTTTATGCTAAAGATTTGAAAGCAGAGGGAGCAATGACTGCACTTCTCAAGGATGCAATCAAGCCTAACCTTGTTCAGACGCTCGAGGGGACTCCTGCAATTATGCACGGCGGACCTTTTGCAAATATCGCTCACGGCTGTAACAGCATAAGAGCAACAAAGCTTGCATTAAAGCTTGCTGATTACTGTATTACAGAGGCAGGTTTCGGCTCGGATCTCGGTGCTGAGAAGTTTCTTGACATCAAGTGCAGATATGCCGGCATTGCTCCGTCGGCAATTGTAATCGTGGCAACATGCCGTGCATTAAAATACAACGGAGGCGTTCCAAAGTCAGAGGTTTCAAATGAAAACATTGAGGCTCTCAAAAAAGGCATTGTAAACCTCGGTGTTCACATTGATAATATGAGAAAGTACAATGTTCCCGTAGTTGTAGCAATTAATCAGTTCGGTACAGATACAGATGAAGAACTCAAATACATTGAAGAATATTGCATTTCAAAGGGTGCAGACTTTGCCCTTTCAAATGTATTCGGAAAAGGCGGAGAAGGCGGCGTAGAGCTTGCAAATAAGGTAGTAGAGGCTTGTGAAAAGCCGTCTGCATTTAAACCGCTCTATTCACTCGATCTCACACTCAAGGAAAAAGTTGAAAAGATTGCAAAGGAAATCTACGGTGCGTCAAAGGTAAACTACACAACAGCTGCAGAAAAAGCAATCAAGGAAGTTGCGGCACTCGGCGGAGACAAACTTCCCATATGTGTGGCAAAAACACAGTATTCACTTTCAGATGATCCTTCAAAGCTCGGTGCTCCAAAGGATTTTGAAATCACAGTAAGAGATGTAACAATTTCAAACGGTGCAGGTTTTGCAGTAATTTATACAGGCAATATTATGACAATGCCGGGACTCCCGAAAGTTCCTGCCGCAGAAAAAATTAATATTGATGAAAACGGCAAAATCAGCGGACTTTTCTGATATGGTTAAATTGATTTCTCACAGCGCCGATGAAACTGAGCAAATCGGCGAAAAAATTGCAAAAAAGCTCCACGGCACAGAGGTAATAGCCCTTTTCGGCGGACTCGGTATGGGCAAAACCGCCTTTACAAGAGGACTGGCAAGAGCCCTCGGTGTTGATGACGGTGTGTCAAGCCCTACTTTCGCCCTTGTAAACGAATACAATGGAAAGTACAATATCTATCATTTTGATATGTACAGAGTTAATTCATGGGATGATTTGTACTCAACGGGATTTTTTGACTACATTGACAACGGCATTCTCGTAATTGAGTGGAGTGAAAATATAGAAGGCGCACTTCCCGAAAATGCAATCAGAATAACGATTGAAAAAGGGGAGAGCGAAGACGAAAGAATCTTTGAAATTGAAGGTGTTGAAATTTGAAAATTCTGTCTGTTGACACATCTGCAACAGCTGCATCTGTTGCACTTTCAGAAGAGGGCAAGCTGATCGGTGAAACTTTCATAAACACAAGTCTTACCCACAGCCAGACGCTCATCCCTATGGCTGAACAGCTTTTGAACAATACAAAAACGGAAATATCCGATATTGACGCAATTGCAGTCAACGCAGGTCCGGGTTCATTCACGGGAGTAAGAATCGGTGTTGCGGCAGTAAAAGGTCTTGCTTTTGCAAATGATATACCATGTGTTTCGGTTTCAACACTTGAGAGTATGGCTTATAATTTCCTTTCAACCGACTGTATTGTATGTGCCGTAATGGACGCACGCTGTTCACAGGTATACAATGCTCTGTTTGAAATTAAAAACGGAGTTGTTACCCGACTTTGTGATGACAGAGCATTATCACTTGATGACTTAAAAAACGAACTGCTAACTGTTGACGGAAGAATCATCATAGCAGGTGACGGTACCGATATTACTTGTAAATACATCGGTAATGAAATTAAAAATGCAGAGTCTGCTCCCGTAAATCTTAAATATCAGAGAGCGTCTTCAACTGCACTTGTTGCATTTGAAATGATTAATAACGGAAAAACCGTTTCGGCACAAGAGCTTATGCCGGTATATCTCCGCTTGCCTCAGGCACAGCGTGAGCTTAATAAAAAACTTGGAGGTAGAACAAAATGATAGCACTCGGATGCGACCACGGCGGATATAACCTTATCTGCGCAATCAAAAAATATCTGGATGAAAAAGGACTTGAATACAAAGAGTACGGCACTTTCAGCGAGGAAAGCGTTGATTATCCGGTTTACGCCTACAAGGTAGCAACTGCAATCACCTCGGGTGAGTGCTCAACAGGCATTCTCTGTTGCGGTACAGGCATCGGTATATCAATTGCCGCAAACAAGGTAAAGGGAATCAGAGCCGCAGTTGTTTCAAACGAATTTTGTGCTGAAATGACTCGCAGACACAATAACGCAAATATTCTTTGTATGGGCGGCAGAGTTACAAGCGAAGAAGATGCTGTTAAATTTGCTGACATCTTCCTTAACACACCTTATGAAGGCGGCAGACACGAAAACCGTGTGTCAATGATTACAGACATTGAAAACGGTACTTTTAAAGCATAAACAAATTAAAAATAAGATTAAAACGCTCTTTTTATTAAGAGCGTTTTTCTTTTTGAAACTTAGATTTCTTGTTTGTAATATTTTGTAATTGTTATTTCTGATATAGAACTATTTCATAAATATTAATTCTATTCAGAAAATTAAGGAAAATTATTCTTTCTCAGTCGGAATTATGCGTTGTGCTAATTGTATAATATCATTAAAAGCATACCTATTTATAAGTGCATTATAACTACTATATTTCAATTTGTAACCAAATTTACGAAAAAATTTCAATTTTTTAAATTTATTTACAAAAAACCCTTGTTTTTTTTCCTTTTTAGTATTATAATAACATCACAATGTTTTTAAAGAATTTTAAAAAAGAATTAAAACGATTTGGGAGAGAGTAAAAATGAGATTAAGAAAACAGGAACTTGGAGACAGAAACCTCGTAGGAAGCAGGGTTGAGGCTGTAAGAAAGCAGAAAGGTATGAAGCAAAAGGAACTTCTTGCCCAATTACAGGTTAACGGCGTCGATATGAATGCATCAGGACTTTCAAAGCTTGAAGGTCAGATTCGTTTCGTGACAGATGTTGAGCTTGTTGCGCTTGCCGATATTCTTGAAGTGTCTGTTGACTACCTTCTCGGAAGAGAAAACTGATTTTTTTAACCGAATCTTTAAATTGCACCGTAGATTTTTTCTGCGGTGCTTTTATTTTTTGCTGATAAACGTTGACAAACGAGTATTTTAATTATATAATCATAACAGTGTTACATAACATTGTTATGAATTAGAGGTGGCTACTGTGATTAAAAACAAGGCAGCTTACACAATTTCATTCGAAACTCTTACGCCAAAACTTTTTGAAAGTTTGTACAGAACGGTAGGTTGGGAGTCGCCTTGCATTGACCAAATCGAAACCGCCTTAAATAATTCATATGCAAAATTTGTTGCATATGACGGTGACAAACCTGTCGGAATGGTTAGAATTATCGGCGACGGCGGTATGTCATTCTATATAAAAGACTATGACGTTATTCCAGAATATCAGAGTAAGGGTGTAGGAAAAGCGTTAATGCAATTTCTTGAAGATTACATACGCAATTCTATGCCTAAAAATTGGGCAGTAAGCCTTGAACTTATCAGTTCTAAAGAAGCTGTTGCTTTTTATGAAAAATTTGGATTTGAACAAAGACCGTGCGACTGGGATGGTCCGGGAATATTCAAAATGTTAAGATAAACTAAGGAGTGTTTCATTTGGCAAAGCAAATTGAGGGCGTTTACGAAAACATAATAGCCTGTGCCACAAAAGAATTTCTGAACAAAGGCTATGCCGATGCCTCACTGCGAACAATTGCTACTGAAGCACACACAACAACAGGTTCAATCTATACCAGATTTGGCGACAAAGAGGGACTTTTTGAGGCAATTGTAGGGAAGCACTACGATAAAATTATCGAGATGTACAAAGCCGCACAAGATGAATTTGCAAGTCTTCCTGAAGAATCACAACCTGACAATATGGCGAGCATATCAGGTAATTGTATGTATGACGGACTTTTGTATTGCTATGACAATCTCGATGTTTTTAAGCTGATTTTATTAAAATCAGAGGGAACAAAGTTTTCTCATATGATAGATGAAATGGTTAAAATTGAGGCTGATGCCACTCATAAATATTTGAATGTGCTTAAAAGACTCGGAAAACCGTCGCCAAAAATTGATACTAAACTTGAGCATATGATTATTACGGGTATGTTTAATACCTATTTTGAACTTATAATCCACGAAATGCCGATTGAAGACGCAAAACTTTATCTCAAAGAAATGCGTGAATTCTATACGGCAGGTTGGATGAAAATAATGGGGCAGGATTAAGCCCTATTATTTTTGAGCAGCAGTTAGCGATAGCTAACTTGAATTTGAATGATAACAGAAAATGACTGCAGCGTTTTCGTATCAGATATAAATTATCCACTTGGAGGAGGTCTATTCTTGAAAAAGCAATCAAATTTATCAAGACTTATGTCCTACGCAGGAAATCACAAATACTTTACTTATGCTTCCTGGATTCTCTCGGGAATCAGTGCTGTGTTTGCACTTGTTCCTTTCTATTATCTTTGGAAGATTATCAAAGAAGTACTTGAAGTAATGCCTGACTTTTCAAAGGCAACAAGTCTTGTACACAACGGATGGATGGCAGTAATATTTGCCGCTGCCGCATTTTTAATCTATGTTGCAGGACTTTTATGTTCGCACAAAGCAGCTTTTCGGGTTCAGACAAATCTGCGAAAAGATATGATGCACCACATCATTAAGTTACCCCTCGGAACTCTTGAAGCTCTCGGAAGCGGTAAAGTACGAAAGACTGTAAATGAATGTTCAGAATCAACTGAAACATACCTTGCTCATCAGCTGCCCGATATGGTAACCGCATACATAACACCTATCGGACTTCTGTTTATGCTGTTTTTCTTTGATTGGAGATTCGGTCTTTTCTGCTTAATTCCTATTTTGCTGAGTTTTGTTATTATGTTCACACAGATGACAGGACCTACACTTAAAACTAAAATGGAAGAATATCAGAATGCTCTTGAAGATATGTCAAATGAAGCTGTTGAGTATGTAAGAGGTATTCCTGTCGTAAAGACATTCGGTCAGTCTGTTTTTTCATTTCACCGTTTCAAAAAGTCTATTGACAACTACAGCACATGGGCAATTTCTTATACCGAGAGTATGAGAAAACCAATGTGTATTCTTACAATGCTTATTAACGGAATTTTTGCATTTATCCTTGTTGCAGGTATGTGGTTTACTTCAGGCGGAGTAACAACCGATTTAATTCTCAGCATCTTGTTCTATATTATCATAACTCCTGTATTAACCGTTACAATGACAAAAATAATGTTCCAGAGTGAGAACACAATGCTTGTTACAGACGCACTCAAGAGAATTGACTCAATCCTTAATCTTGAACCGCTTGAAAGCACAGATGTAAAAACACCTAAAGATAATTCCGTTGTTCTAAAATCGGTTTCTTACAGCTACGATAAGGAAAATAAAACAAAAAAAGCAATTGACAATATATCGCTTTCAATTAAGCCAAATGAAACAGTTGCATTTGTCGGACAGTCCGGCGGCGGTAAAACCACGCTTGCAAACCTCATAAGCAGATTTTTTGATGCAGATGAGGGAGAGGTGTTTATCGGCGGTGTAAATGTCCAGAACATTGACAAAACCGTTTTGATGAATACAGTATCATTTGTTTTCCAGAACAGCCGATTAATAAAAGGCACAATTCTTGATAATGTCAAAATGGCAAGACCTGACGCTGCAAATGAAGAAGTACTTCAAGCTATTCACAAAGCACAATGTGATGACATAATTAAGAAATTCCCCGAATGTATCAACACAGTAATCGGAACACACGGCACATACCTTTCAGGCGGTGAACAACAGAGAATCAGCATTGCAAGAGCTATTCTCAAAAATGCTCCTATTCTTATTCTTGATGAAGCTACCGCTTTTGCAGACCCCGATAACGAAGCTAAAGTTCAGCAGGCAATCAATGAACTTGCAAAGGATAAAACAGTTATTATGATTGCACACAGACTTTCCACCATTGCAAATGCCGATAAAATCTATCTTCTTGAAAACGGCAAGATTGCCGAATCAGGTACAAATGACGAACTCGTTGCAAAAGGCGGCATATATGCAAAAATGATGAAAAACTATGTTTTATCAGTAAACTGGAAAATTTCAAAGGAGGGTAAATGATGATTAAAAAACTTCAGCATAAATTTGCTCTTTCGGAAAGAGGCGCAAAAGACCTTATTCAAGGTATAATCGCCTGTGCTGTACAGAACATTTCATTTATGTTTCCTGTAGGTTTACTTTACTTTTTCGTAAATGATTTGCTAAACGGCGGCATAAAACCCGAAAAAATATGGTTCTACATTGTGGGATGTATCATAGCACTTGCTCTGATTTTTGCAGTAACATATTGGCAGTACAATTCAACCTTTCTTGCAACATATGTAGAAACAGGCACAAGAAGAATTACGCTTGCTGAAAAGTTAAGGAAAATCCCTCTGTCATTCTTTGGCAAAAAAGACCTTGCCGACCTCACAAGCACAATTATGGCAGACTGTACATACCTTGAAACAGCATTTTCTCATTTCATCCCGCCGTTTATCGGAGCTATGATTTCAACCGTAGTAATCGCAATCAGCCTTTTCTTTTTTGATTGGAGAATGGCAATTGCTTCTCTTTGGGTTCTTCCGGTTGCATTTGCGATAATCGGCTTGTCATCAAAAGTTCAGAAGAGTTTAAACCGCAAGTCAATGGATGCTAAAATGGTTTGTGCAGACGGAATTCAGGAATGTATCGAAACAATTCAGGACTTAAAGGCAAATAACGCCGAACAGTCATATATGGCAGGCCTTGACACAAAGATAGACAATGTAGAAAAACGCTCAATAATCAACGAATTCGGCACATCAACATTTGTTGTATCCGCAGGACTTGTCCTCAAACTCGGCATTGCCACAACAGCACTTGTCGGCTCAATTTTGCTCGTAAACGGACAGCTTGATGTACTTACATTCTTTATGTTTTTGCTTGTTGTATCAAGACTCTATGATCCAATGCAGTCTGCTTTACAGAACCTTGCCGCAATCATCAGCACAAACACGAATGTTGCGAGAATGAACGAAATTCTTGATCATGATGTTCAGACAGGCAACACAAGGCTTACAAATAAAGGCTATGATGTTAAATTTAAAAATGTAGAATTCTCATACAACAACAAAGATAATGTTCTCAAGGATGTTTCGTTCACAGCTAAGCAAGGCGAAGTTACCGCACTTATCGGCCCATCAGGCGGCGGTAAAACTACCGTATCAAGACTTGCCGCAAGATTCTGGGATATTAACAAGGGCAAAATCACCGTGGGCGGTATGGATATTTCCAAGATTGAACCCGAAACTTTGTTATCACTTTATTCAATCGTTTTCCAAGATGTAACCCTCTTCAACAATACGATTATGGAAAACATCAGACTCGGCAAAAAGGACGCTACAGATGAGGAAGTTCTCCTTGCCGCAAAACTTGCAAACTGCGATGAATTTGTTTCTAAACTTCCCAACGGTTATAATACCGACATTGGTGAAAACGGCTGTCAGCTCTCAGGCGGTGAAAGACAGCGTGTTTCAATTGCACGAGCATTTCTTAAAGACGCTCCGATTATCCTCCTTGATGAAGCTACAGCATCACTTGATGTAGAAAACGAAACTCTTATTCAAACAGCTCTTTCAAAACTTATCAAAAATAAGACCGTAATTGTAATTGCTCACAGAATGAGAACAGTTGCAGGTGCAGACAAAATTGTAGTTTTGTCAGACGGTGTTGTTGCAGAAGAAGGTACAGCAGAAAGCCTTAAAAAATTGAACGGAATATTTGTTCATATGATGAACTTACAGTCCGAAAGCAGTAATTGGAAACTCAATTAAATATAACCACTAAACGCAAAAGGAACAACTATAACGTTTGTTCCTTTTCTGCGTTGACATATTAAAAACAATACTGTAATATTATTTTATAGGATAACGGAGGGATGAATGTGATTGACCTCAACAACATTGAAAAATACAGAGAAAACAATCGAATAGAGGCCAAAAAGGCAACAGGCGGATTACCTAAAAGCTTGTGGGAAACATATTCATCCTTTGCAAATACACTCGGAGGAATTATACTTTTAGGTGTAGAAGAATACAGGGACAAATCACTTCATCCCGTAAATCTTCCCGATCCGGATGAACTTATTGAGGAATTTTGGGAGATAGCAAACGATATTCAAAAAGTAAGCACAAACATTCTTTCATATGATGATGTTTATGTGCAAAAAATTGAAGAAAAGCATATTATCGTTATTACAGTGCCAAAAGCAAAAAGATTTGACCGTCCCGTGTATCTTGACGGCAGCATTCATAATTCATACAGAAGAAATGGCGAGGGTGACTACCGTTGTACACTCGACCAAATTAACGCTATGGTGCGTGATTCCGAGATTAAAACACAGGATATGAATGTCATCGAAAGCATGACTGCTTCCGTATTTAATACCGATTCACTCCATAGCTACCGAATAAAAATGTCAACTGTTAAGCCAAATAATCGGCTTCAAAATTTGTCGGATAAAGATTTCTTGCAGGCAATAGGAGCAATCGAAGTAGGGGAAAACCTTTTGTTTCACCCTACAGCCGCAGGACTTCTTATGTTCGGTAAGTCAAAATTTATCAAAAAAGAATACCCGTACTATTGTCTTGAATATAAGGAAACAACACAAGATGATAAACACACAATCATTTCATCAGATTTAAATTCTGACTGTGAAAACCTTTATGATTTCTTTATAAAGGTCTTTGAAAAAATTTCATCCGATATAAAACTGACAGCAAACATAAAATCAGACATTACACCGATTACAACTGCCTTACAGGAAGCTCTTGCAAACTGCCTTATAAATGCCGACTATTATGGTTCAAACGGTGTTGTTATTATAAAAGATGATGAAAGCATTACAATATCCAATCCAGGCGGATTTAGAGTTGAACTCGATGCCGCAAGAGCGGGCGGTATATCCGACCCCAGAAACACGGCAATTATGCGTATGTTTAATTTGATAGGAATCGGCAGTAACGACGGATTCGGTATTTCTAATATTTTCTCCGTTTGGAAAAGTCACAAACTTGTTCTGCCGGTCATTGAAGAAAGTTTCAACCCCGAAAGCATCACCCTAAAGCTCTCGTTTGTTCCTGAAAGCAAATCAACTAAAACTCAAATTTTACAAAATCGTCCCGATATTGAAACAGACAGACAGGATGCCGTAATTTCATACATTACTGACAACATCACGGTAACTTCAAAAGAAATTTCCGAACTTCTCGGAATAAGTCATAAAAAATCGAAGCAACTTCTTCACAAACTTATGGCAAAGGATTTTGTTATAATCAAAAACGGAAAATACACCCTAAAAGCATAGAAGGAACTTAATCAAATTTCGGAACAGCAATCCGCATAAGCGTTGCTTATAATTGCTAGGTTGCTTATTTTTGAGAAAATAGTCTGCAGTAAATAAAATCCAAAAGATAAATATGCCTATATCTGCCTTTCATGTGCCGCAACAGGGCTGTTCATGACTCTGCTGTTGCAAAGTCTTGCAAGACAATTCCGCAGGTGCAGTTGTGCCGATTTATAATTTGAGTATGGTTGTTTCAATAATCTTTTCGTACATGATTTTCAAAAAAAGTGTCCGCAAAATCAAACATAAGTATTCATATAATATTCGCAGTCACTTACTTAAACTTTTACGGATTAAATTTAAAATTTACAAATTTGTGTAATTTTACTTGACAATCGCACAAAAAACAAGTACAATAAACAAGGTTAATCGCCAATATTCGGAGACGTATCGAAGTGGTCATAACGGACATGACTCGAAATCATGATGCCCCTTGAGGGACGAGGGTTCGAATCCCTCCGTCTCCGCCACCTAAAAAGCCTGTAATCAAGCCGATTATGGGCTTTTTCTTATACCTTTTTCTAAGAGTAAGTGATCAAAGCAGACTTTTGTTTTTCTCTCCGGATTTTCGGCTTAGCCCTCCCTCCAACGACTTCCGAAGTCGCCACCCTCCGGTAGAGCAAGCCCTGTCTCCGGTGATTTTAGACTTGTAATCCAAGTGGGCGTAGATGTTCGCCGTGGTGGTAAAATCGCTGTGCCCCAGCCACTCCTGAATGTGCTTGAGGGGAACGCCGTTGGCTAGCAGCAAGCTGGCACAGCTGTGACGCAAATCGTGAAAGCGCATCCAGCGCAGGCCGTGGTCCTTCAAGAATTTTGGGAATGCCGAGGTCAAATAATTGGCCCGCATCTGCTTTGCCCTCAAAAAAGCCCCGGAAATCAAGGCTTTCTCGGCGCTTAATGTTCGACGCTGCGCCGCCGTCTGGCAGAGTCCACCTTCTGCTTGCGTCGGATGGAGCAGCCACATTCCGGGCAGTATTTCTGCCGGTTGCTACTGGGTGCAAAGGGCTTTTCACACCGTTCGCAGGTCCGTGTACGCTGCCGGAAAATATCGGCTCAGAGTACCTTGTAGGCGGGCAGAATCGCCCGCCGGAAGTACTTGCACAGCAGCAAATAGGAAATCGTCTGCACGCACACGCAGCCTTCGCCATCGTCCAACGGCAGACAGTTGCCACCGTCGTAGTTGGCACACAGCCGCCGGATCAGCCGGTTGCAGCGTGCCCTTTGGGCGGGTGTCAGGCGTTTGATCTCATCCACCCTTCTTCACATCTTTCTCCATCACATAGTTGATGACGCTGATTTTCGGGATCTTCAGCGTCGTGCCGATCTTCACGGCGTGAATGTACCCCATAGTCAATCAGCTTGTAAGCCAGCTTGCGGCTGATGCCCAGCATCTCCCGAAGCTCTTTGACAGTCACAATGTCCGGGTATTCCAGAAACATCATCTGATAAAGCTCTCTGAGTTCTCCTGTCTTCATAGGCTTGAACCTCCTTTGTCTGTTCTGAAACCGCATTTCTGCGGTGATTTTTACTTGCTGCCGCTCATCCGCATCGTTCCTGCCCCGGAGTCTCACCACGGCGTATCGCTTCTTTGGTGCGCTCGTTTATTTTTCGGGAAGTCGTGGCGTCACTTGCCGGACGCATATTCTTTGGAGGCGGCGATTCGATTTTCAAGGTACACAGGTAGACAGTCCCCTCAATAGGTAGCCAGCGAGAAGGGCTGTTTATAGACCCCCTCACTAATCAACTGGGAAATTTTTTGAGATTTTGGCAAAGTAATTTGAAAAATTCCCTCAACTTTTCAAAAGTCCCTTCTACTTACTCTGAATAAGGGGTGCCATTTGTGGGGGGTGCTTTCGAGAAATTTCTCTAATATTTTTCTATCAGGACGCAAAAAGAGGCGCAGCCTACGGATTTCTCCGAAGGCTGCGCCTCTAAAATTTCTTTTCAATTAACTTAAAAAGTGAACAAGCACAGATGCATTTGAGTCTGGCTTATATATCAAATTGCAAGATAATGCTCTATAAAGTATATAACGGCAAAGCAGTATTCTTCATACTGATTGCCCTTATTACGCCCCTTCAGCCGAGCTATTTCGCTCGCCCATTCTATATCGAACGCTGAATCCAGCGAGGAATACGCCTCAAAAGCTGCTTTTCGCCTATGTACAATTGTACTACAATCCAAGTTCAATATTTCAATCGCTTTTTGAGCATCTGTAGTTCTTCCATAGATATGCCCTTCATCATCATATGAAAATAACGACTCAACATTTTCATCCAACGGAGTGACAGGAATGATGGAATCGTTTTTCTTATCATCACAATGAGATGGGAATAATTTCTTTTCCCGCTTTGGCCTTCCGGTCCTTTCTTGCTTTCCGCCGTCGCACGAACATACTAGATTTGTATATACTAATTGAAGGTGCGTATATCGTTTATCTCCCTTTGGTAATAGATGCTCGATAACGGAATGATGGTCTGGGGAAATGCGCTTGCCACAATAACAACAAATATCACCTTGCTCATCCGCCAATTGCTGTTTCAACTCGCTCTTTACATTTGAAGGGAGATCATCAAAATTAGCACCTGCAGTTCCTCTGTAGCGCTCAAGCGATTCTGGTGGTTTTCTTTTCTCTATATATTTCATTTAGTCACCCATCCTCGAAAGCAAGTGCCCTGCCGTTACCCAAAAAGGATCATCCCTTGATAGTAGCTCACGAAGTGTATTTTCGTGTATAAGAGCGTCTTTCTTGTTTCCGTGAATAACAGAATTTCTAAAATCTCGCATTGCCTTTTCGACATCTACAGGTCTTTTCCCGACATCCATAATCTCTTCCAACACCTCTGTAATGTCCCGGTTAAAAGTGTCGGCAGATGGCTCAAAGACCTGTCCGTCTTTCAAAATCCGTATGTTTTCTTTTCTCATCTTTCCAAGTGTTAAGGGAGAATGTGTAGTAAATAACACTTGTCCTGTGATCTCAATTTCGGAAATAATCTCTGCAAATCTACGCTGCCAGTTCGGGTGAAGAAACGAGTCAAATTCATCAAGGAGAAACAGAGCTCGATATTCCTTAGTTGCTTCTAATAAGCAAAGAAGCTGAGCAAGTTGCTTTTCGCCTTCGCTTAGCATTTCTAACTGCATAGAAACATCATCTTTTATGACATTAAATCGGATTTCTTTTAGAATATCTGCCTGTAAGAGAAGCTCTAGCTTAGCAAAAAGGTCAAAGCAATTTTCGGAATCAATTCTAACATTTGCAATGTTATCTACTGTAATCGTGGCACTGTCTTTATTGCTTATATTTAATACGCCCATCTCCACCAACTGGCTCAAAACAGCGGCAACCGTCCCTTGCGCGTTCCAGAAAGAATCATTGGTTATAGGCGCTGATTTACTCCAAGTCGGGCGTTTTAATACAAACTCAACTGGTCCCCCAATACTCTCTATTCCTACCAAGTCGCAAATATTTTCAAAAGAATTACTCTTATAAACAGCATTTGCAAGCATAGCCGCAGGAAACTCTCTTAATCCAACAAATGATATATACTTAAGAACCGTTTCACCATTGTTTTTAAGTGCTTTTGAAAACGCCTTGTCAATATATGTGTCTGAAATATTCTTCAAACGCTCTGTCTCGCCACAGTAATATAGAAAAATTCCGCGTGGAAGAGAAAACCGCCGTTCAGCCTTCCTTACATTTTTTCCATCCTTGGTGAAAATCATACCACCTCGGTTAGAAATCCGGTATTTGCTGTTGTTTATCCAATAGCAAATATCATATATAAAGTCAATTGTCTGTTCATTGTATACCGCAGCAAATGCAATGGCCAATGCCTCAAGCACATTGGATTTTCCGCTACCATTATTGCCTATCAGTGCATTGACCGAAGACCCCTCATTGAAGGTTACTTCGAAGTCTTTAAGATTTTTGTAACTATCAAGATAAATATAATCAAGCTTCATTTATTCACCCACCTGACTAATCCAATCACGAATATTGGTTCCAATACGCTTGAATTCCGATGGCAATAATCTTCTTTGACTGGGGGATTGATCCAAAAAATCATAGTAACGCTGTGTTGGCTCACCTGCGTCAGTTAGCAGTCCAAGAGCTTTGAGAACTCCAGTAATCAGCCGATCATTGCTGCTTTTATATCCCAAATCCTCAAGGAACTTATTCGTAAATCTCTCTGGTGCCCGCGCGCCCAAAATAGAATTCATTATTCCTTCAAAGTTCTTGGTGCTTGTTAAATATGATGTTGTGAGTGCCATATTTATCCTCTCCTTATTATTTCTTTCAGCAATTCCACCGCGCTCTCCTCGCTTGGGTCATTCGTACCCAGTTCACCGCGAAAGGCACAGGCGAGAATGGATTTTTTCATCAGATCAATCTGGTCAAGGACTGCCTCGGCGGCTTCTTTAGCCTGCTGTTCTTTCGATAGCAACTTCTGTATTACAGATATTATCTTTTCCTGCTCAGGGATACTGGGAACATTAAACGAATAGGCTCCAATCTTTTTTGCATTGATATTAGATTGGTTCACTCCATCCGTTTTAACCGAATTACAGTATTTTTTCGCATCAAGAGTGTTCAATGCATAGTTCAAATAGTCACCTATTATTTTATCGTGATCATAGTCCAGCTTAATAAGGTAACCTGCGTAAATGGCTGGATGCTCACCACGATAGATTGCTGTTTTCCCAACAAGCGCTGCACTATTTGTTCGGTTGAAAAGAACATCTCCGGGGTAAAGCTTATACTTTTCTATATCGTCTGGATCTTTCGAATAAGCCAAGTCTGACCAGTCGATTTCACCTTGCTGCAAATTGCCCATCCTAAGTACAACCACATTGCCAGATGCATCAGACTTCTTTGCAGTGCCGTATTTTAATGAAATACACAGCTCACCCACACTCTTTTTTTCCCAACTATCCATCCTCACACCATGTTCTTCCCGCCATTTCGCAGTCAGTTCACCGGTGAAGGCTTTATGCAGAATAGCAGCTTTACGGGTTTCAAAGCTATCCACCACGGCCTGTGCCTTTTCCTTGGCCTCATCCAGCTTGGCAAACAGACTTTCAATGCGGTCAACAATGCGCTGCTGCTCGGCTAAAGGGGAAACCGGTAACGGGATGGTTTTCAAATCCGTTTTGTTAAATTTCGGAACGGCCGTACCAGTTGTAATGGATTTCAACTCTTCAAAACCGATGGGAGATAACAGGAAATAGTACATCCAATCATAATCACGACTGTTATAACACTTTACCATCACAGAATTTGACGCAAGTGTCATTGGCCGATCAAAATAAGGAACACGAAAAACCTTTCCTACTGAACCAATATTGCTTAATATTAGTTCTCCACCGTGTAATGTTGATTTTGAAAGGAAATCATATCCGTGTTTGTCTGTGTAGGTTAGTGACTTTGTAAAGCCATTTGCAAAATCCTGAGTTTTAACCATCAAAGCATAGTTTTCGTCTTTGAAAATGCTGACATTTGCTTTCAGGCTCGCAAAGCTTCCGTTTGCCACATAATCCGTTACATAGTCAACATAATTTCCGAGCCTTGTCCAACACCAATTCTCCGGCAATTTATACGGCCACTCCCAATCCGGCACCAAGGCCGCCTGCAAACGCTCTTCGGGCGTGAGGGCGGTTTCTTTTTTTGCTCTTGCCATCACTTTTCCTCCGTCAGAGCACGAAGCTCACGCACAACACTTTTCAGCAGATCGACCGCTTCTTCCAGATTCGTAATCGCTTCCTCGCCGCTTTCTACAGGGTCAGGGAGATCGTCATAATCCACGATGGAGTCGTCGCGGATCAAGCCAAGGTCAAGACTATCGTCCGGATTCTTGGCGATCTCCTCACGAGTGAATTTGCTCCAGCGCTCGCCCGTGCGCTTGGATGGGTCTTCGTATCCTGCCACGAATTCATCAAAGTCACTCTTACGCAGCTGCCGGGTCTTACCAAAGCTGTCCATATTGGTGCGCATATCGTAGAACGCAACCTCGATGGTGTTATCCTGCTCGGTTGTCCCGCGGGTAAAGAACAGCACATTGGTCTTGACGCCCTGTGCATAGAAAATGCCGGTAGGCAGGCGCAGAATGGTGTGCAGGTTGCAGAAATTCATCAGCTCTCGGCGCACGCTGGCACCGTCACCGGCAGCAAACAACACATTATCCGGCAGTACCACGGCACAGCGGGCCTTGCCGTCCGTCTTCAGACTGCGATAGATCACCTGCAAGAAGTTCAGCTGCTTGTTGGAGGTCTGAAAAGAAATATCATCTCGGGTCGCACGCTCGCCGCCCTTTTTCGTGCCAAAGGGCGGATTGGTCAGAATGACATCAAAATCTTTCAATCCCTTGGCGCTTTGTGCGAGAGAATCCCCCAATGTGATATTGGCATTCATATTGTGCAGATAGGCATTCATCAATGCCAAGCGATGGGTCTCGTGTACCAGTTCCACACCGTTGAACGCTTTGTTCTGCTGGAAATCTGCCTGACGGTCAGTGAGTGCATATATATCGTTATGCGCATTGACATAGCGGTTGGCTGCAATCATAAAGCCAAAAGTACCGCAGGCCGGGTCAAAGCACTTGTCGCCCAGCTGGGGTTTGATGAGCTCCGTCATCACATCGATCAGCACACGAGGGGTGAAGTACTGACCGGCACCGGACTTCTTCTCATTGGCGTTTTTCTCCAAGAGTCCTTCATACAGGTCGCCCAGACCTTCCTCTTTGGCCTCATACCAGTCCAGTTTGTCAATCTCCGTGATGATTTTTTCGAGGTTTTTCGGCTCCTCGATGCTGGAGGATGCGTTGGCATAAATCTGCGCCACGCGGCCAACGGATTCTTCTCCCAGCTTGCTAAGCAGCGTATAGTAGTGCTTTTTCAGGTCAATGCCGGAACGGCTGGTCAAAGAGCCCCAACGATATGCTTTGGGAATATCCTTATCTGCACCGGTCTCATCGGCCATTTTCAAAAACAGAATGTAGGTCAGCTCTGTCACATACTGGTGATAAGTAATACCGTCATCCCGCAGCACATTGCAGAGGTTCCAAAGTTTCTGTACAATATCTTGCGTACTCATTTAAGCTGCTCCTTCGTAAATATAAGTGTTGATCTCGCGGATGATCTCCGCAAGCTGCCCGCCAAACTTCTTGTTAAAGCGTGCGAAACCGCCATCCATCTTGAACGCCGGTGCCTCAAAGGTCTCGGTATTGAGGATGCTCTCGTGTAGCATATATACCTTGATCTTTTCCAGCAGATCCAGCTGCATTTTGTTAAAGTGATGCGCCGAAATCAGTTTAGAAAAGGCCATTTTCACGCGGGCATCGTGGTTCACCAGCGGCGTTTTAAGTACAGCCCGACGAACAAAGGCGATAATGTCTGCCACGATCCGTTCATTGCTCACCGCACTGGCCGCTTCATTCAAGCTGCTCTCGGTGAAATTCTCCTTATCCAGTTCCAGCTTTAACTCCCGAAGCTGCGCCCGGGTCATATCGCTGGGGCGTGTGCAGGCTATGCGGATCGCTTCGATACGGTCTTTGTTCTCATTGACATAGGCCACAAAAGAGTCCAGATAATCCTGCGGTTTTTCCGTGTCACCATAGCCGCGGGTCGTTTCCAAAAGAGTATCTTCCTTTTCGGAATAGTAATGTCCGCGCTTTTTGCCCTTCAGGTTGTCAAACCAAAGCAGAAAATCCTTATCCTCCCGGCAGCGCTGCACAAAGGCGTTCTCTGCACAGCTTTTCAATTCCTTCGCATATTCCCGAATTGTTTTTTCGCCCAAGCGCTCGGAAACATCATACTTTTGCTCATCGGTCAGATTGTTGCTCTTACGCTGCAATCTTGCCAAAATGCGATCTTTGACAGGTTGCTTGCTGGCCTCACCCCGGACGGAACAAATCCTCCAACAATTCAGCCATTGATTTGCTGACGGAGACTGACTTCATATTGGAAGTGTCGTCCAAATCCTCGTACACGCGAACTGCATCGAAGATATTGAAGTGCGTCTTTCCGATTTCCGGGCAAAGGCGAGTAGCGCGTCCCAGCATCTGCTCAAAGAGGATCCGGCTGTTGATCTTGCGCATAAACACCAAATTACAAATGGCCGGCACATCGATTCCGGTAGTCAGCAGGTCGACTGTTACGGCAATGTTTGGGTACTGGTTGTTCTTGAACTGCTTGATCACCTGCAAAATCTTCTTTTTGTTGCCGCCGGCAGTTTTGCCCGTGATTTTCATAATGGCATCATTGGAAATGCCATAGGGCTTGTAAATTTCTCGGAGCGTATCCACAATACGGTCAGCGTGTGCATCATTCACCGCAAAAATCAGCGTCTTTTCTCCACTTTCCGGATTCAGGTAGGTCGACACCTCTTCCAGCACCTTGCGAGTATGATCCGGCAGAACAATTTTGCGGTTGAACTCCGACACATCGAAATCCATTTCATCGTCCAAAACTGCACTGTTCAAAAGTTCATTGGTGTTAGGGTCATATTGCGCCAAGGTTTCACCCTTCTTGAACTTTGCGTCATTTTCAATGAAATCCGTATTAATCAGATATGGAGGGTCGTGATCCACCAGCCAGCCATCGATAACCGCCTCACGGTAGCTGTAGGTATAGACCGGCTTCCCGAAAATCTCGGTCGTGTGCAGGGCGGGCGTAGCAGTCAAGGCAACTTTCACCGCATCGAAATACTCGATAACCTGCTTGTACTTGCTCATATAATCATCTTGATTATCGTAGAGGATTTCTTCTTCCGTCATTTCACGGTCAAGAATATAGCCTCGGTGGGCTTCGTCCACAATAATCAAATCAAATGCACCGGGCATCAAATCCGGTTCTTCTGCCAAAATCGTGCGTTTCAAAAGCCCCTGCACCGTTGAAATGCTGACCTTGGTTTCCAGATTGATGATGTTGTCATCGATCGCTTTGATCTCATATATTTTGTCCAGCGTCAGCAGTTCCTTCAGCTTGACATCTTTGAAGGTGTCCATTGCCTGCTCACCGAGGGACACTCGATCCACAAGGAAAAGAATACGACGGAAACGCTTGGATTCCAGCATCTTGTAGATAAGCCCCAGAACAGTACGGGTTTTGCCCGTTCCGGTGGCCATTGCAAGCAAGGCCGTTCTCTTGCCGTCAACGATCGCCTCTGTTGCCTTATCAACGGCCTTGATCTGGTAGTCGCGCAGATTCAACCCATTAGGATCTGTCATAAACGAATTATCTGCCGCAGCCAGTGCTTGATTGGCAGCCTCCGTATTCTGACTAAGCTTTTCCATCAGGTCACTCGGACTAAACCAGTTTCGAATGGGATACGGTTGATTTTCCTGTTCCCGGACATCCAAAAACCAAATACCGGACTTAGTCCGCAGTTGCTCTAAATACGCCCTGCCATTTGAAGCAAAGAGGAAGGGGACCTGATAACCATTCCAGTTTCCAACCGTATGTGGAATATCCTCCGGCTTAATATGTGCAGCATAGTCCTTTACGTGCACATCGATGGTAGATGCCACATCTTCCGACATCTTTTTTGCATCCATCAATGCTACGAGCTTCTCGCCAACGAAGAATGCATAATCCGCATACCCGTTTTTGTAAAAGGCCGAATTGGTAGGCCATTCGCTGATGGCAATATTTCTCCCCTTTACAGGACGCGTTCCTTTGCTGTAGCGCAGGTTCTGCGTATCAGCTTCCCATCCGGAAAGACGAAGCTGCTCGTCAATCAAGCATCTGGTCTGCGCCTCATTCCAATTCATCATAGCGGAGACAGATTCTGACCGCCTTGCGCGCTCCTTCTGCGTTTTGCCCGAAGCGGCGGTCTTGACCACGGTCAGTTGCTTCGTCAATTCCTCGATTTTCCTTTCCTGCTCGGCAATAACGGATTCCAAATCTTCGTGCGTGGTCTCGCTCGGCATAACGAACTCAGGCGCAATATATCCCCAGTCTCCATAGGTTTCCATAAACCAAACAGCAAGATTGTATGTCAAGGATAGCAATGTCTTTGCTTCGTCCACGGAGTCCATACCTATATGTACTGCCGAGTTTCTTGTCTTGCGAAGAACATATAGCGTGTTATCAATTTCGTGCGGCAATAAACCGGCTCGCTTCAAAATGCGAATTCGATTTGCGTGGGTGTTGTCAACAGCCGGTTCCGCAATATGTTCAAAAGCAAGGATTTCCTGTACTAAGCGCTCGGCAAACATTCCGAGTTTATAGATACAGGCATTGGGATCAGAATAGACATAGGTTTCTGCGGTTGCGCCGATCTGTGCCAATGCAGGCCAGTATCGATTCAGAAAATCAAAATTTGATTTCATAAGCAGTCTCCCTCAATTTTTGTTAATTCATTTAGCATTTGATGTAAGTACATCCCAAAAGTGCTGACACTTTGGAACCACCGTGCTGACACTTTGGAATTCTCACTCCTCATCCAACTGCCACTTCAACCTTTTTACCGCTGAAGGCCACGCCGTATTTATAAATCGTCCTGACCCCGGCGGTCGTCAGCTCAGTTTCGTATTTCTTATCATTGATCTGCTGCAAGGCCGTCTCGGACAGCTTTTTCAGCTTTTCGTCGCTGCAATTTTTCTCCGCTTTCAGCTCAATCAGGATGCCCGGAAGACCCTTTTGCGTGGGCTTCAGCTGAATGTCATAGCGCCCGTCGCCGGATTCCCGGTTGGAGGTCACGAAAGCGCCGCCCAGCAGGGCGCACAGTCCCAGCATAAAGCCGTGGTAGAAGTTCTCCCCGGCGGTATCGAAGGAGCTGACCGACTGGGTCAGCAGCGTCTGAATCTGCGCTTTCAGCCGTGCGTTATCGCCGGAGAAGATGGCCTCCTGAACGGAAATCGCCGTGGACGGCGGGATCAGATTCTCTAACCTCTGCAAAATCTCCTTGTTATACACCAGAGAAATCTCCCGGTTGGGCAGGGAGACCTCGCACATAAAATCGCCGCTGAAGGAGGGCGTGGTTTTCAGTGCCTTTAGATAGCCGGTCACCAGCAGGAAGCTGTAAATGGTGGAGGGATTACTTTTGATCTGCGGATAAATCACGCCGGTGTCGATGAAGGTGGTGAAGGTCTCACCGTTGACCAGGGAGGTCAGACGGTTATAAATCTCCTCATCTGCCTGGGCAAGCACTTCCCCGATAATATCGTTGCTGCCGGTGGAGACCCAGAAGGGTCTCGGCTCACACTCGTTGCTGAAGTAGTTGACCACCGACCACGGGTTGAAAATCTCCGTCTTGCCGAAGCGGTAGCCGTCGTACCACTGGCAAATTTCGTCGTACTTATCGGCAACGCCGTAGTATTCCGCCATCTCCATCACCTCGTCAGCGGTGAAGCCGAAGTAGGCGCTGTATTTGTTGTCCAGCACGGAGTTGATGGACAGGTTGTTCATCCCGCTGAAGATGCTCTCCTTGGGCACCCGCAGAATGCCGGTGAGGAAGCCGAAGGACAGGTGCTGATTATCCTTGAACCCGCCGGAAAACAGGTTTCGCATAAACCGGATGACCTTGTCGTAATAGTCCTTCTGATAGCCCTGCTGGATGGGGGTGTCATACTCGTCGATGATGATAATGGGCGCAACGGCATAGTGCTTGTGCAGCATAGATGACAGGTCCAGCAGTGCCGAAGCCAGCTCAACCTCGCTGACTTTGCCGTCTGCCAGCTTTGCATAGGTCTTTTTGCTGTACTCGTCGCACTTATCGCTGGCCAGCAGTTCCTTGTGCCGCCGGGTCTCCTTTGCGAAAATATCCCGGATGGCCGCAAAGGTCTCCTCCCAAGTGTCGAACTTCACATCCTTGAAGGTCAGGAAGATCACGGGGTACTTGCCCTGATAATCCCGGTACTTCTGGCCGCAGGCCCAGATCTTCTTATCCTGGAAGTAGACGGAGGTATCCTTGTCGCTCTTTTCAAAATAAGTGCGCAACATATCCATATTCAGCGTCTTGCCGAAACGCCGTGGGCGGGTGAACAGCGTCACCATCGGACGCTCGTCTATGAAATCCTTGATCATCATCGTCTTGTCGATATAATAGTATTCCGACGAGGCAAGGCAGTAGTTGGACACGCCGATGGGCAGGGGCAGTTTCGGCGCGCGCTCCGTCTTGCGAAAAGCGCCCGTCTTGAGCCGCTGATCCGCCGGCTTCTGCGTATCAGCGGGGATCAGCCAACGATTGCCCTGCTTTTTCGCACCGGCGATTCTCCCATTCTTGCAGAGCGTCGCAACTCTCCGCTCCGTTATATTCCAGCGCACTGCCGCCTCTCTTACCGAGATCATTTCAGCCATAGGGGATACCTCCACGTATAAAATCACAAGTACATTATACCCGAATAAAAGAACAATGTCAACAAAGTTTGGAACAATGTCGTTTCAAAACAGCATTGTTCTTTTTCTGCATATAAAACAAGCGGAGGCCATAGGCCCCCGCTTGTTCGTTACCCGTATACAATTTCCTGCATCACGGCCTCGTTTGCCCGGTTTCGGATGCTGTTCATCTTCCGCTCCCACGCCATCGGGTCATCGGCTTTCAAAGCCTCCGTCACGCCCTCGGTGTCTGCGTATTGTTCTACCAGCCGAAGAAAGAGTTCCTGCGTCTGCTCCTCGATGTCTGCAAGGTGGCCGTCCAGTATCCCGGCGGTCAGCAGGTTATAATACAATACCCGATGATGCTTCTTCAGATAAACTCGCCGCCGCTGGCCGTAAATGCCGATGGGGCGTTCTTCTTCGGGCGGTAATCAAATATCGGGTAGGCAATAGTCGCCCTGCCTTGTGTAAGTGCCGCCCAGCTGCTCAAATAGCGATTTCATATGTGATCCTCCCATTCAAAATTTCCCCGGCAGGTCTGCAATGCAAAATGCACCTGCCTTTCGATTACAGTTTAGCAAAATCGAAAAACAGGTGCGAGTATGCGAATTTTTAAATCACACATTTGTATTGTTTTAGCAACTGGGGTCAGTCGTCATCTTCATCATCAAATAAAGAATTGCGGCATTCTTCCTCTTCGTCATCGTGACGATATTCGCTATCATCCCAATTGTAAACATATTCACCTCGGTCAATACTGAAGCCATCCTTTTCGATGTATTCATATTCGCCGGACTCATAATTAAAACACCACTTGGCCATTCTTATTCATCCTCCATTCCGAGTACATAAAAAAGCATTCTAAAAGCAGAATCTTTCTTTGCCTCTTTTTTTGATACGGATGTCCCATCAAAGTAATAATCTTCTTCCGCTATGTGACATTCACAATTCCAAATGGGGTTACCATTGTCATCATATGTTTCCTTGAACTCATAAGTAGGAATGGAAAAATAACCTCTTCGAGCCAATGTTTCAAGTTGGTTAATTGCATCATCACGGTTAGGATTTTCAATTTCGTCACGGATAGATGGAAGCATATCATTTCTCTCTAAATACTCATACGCTAATTTGCAAGCAGCCATCCTTGCCTCACGGATAGACACACCAAAGCCGCAAAACACCGGTAAAGAATCAAGCAGTTTGAGGTAACAATGATATTTAAGCTTAGAATAGTTGTAATCTAATGGAAAGCTTTGATATATAGTGTTATCCTCTTTTAAATACCAAGTCGATGAGTAAGGAGCTTCTTTGTATTTGTACCAAGGAATGCACCCATTCTCGTTTATTTCCCATTCCTGAATAAGTCGCACATAATTGGTGTCGGTATCATTAATTAGAAAGTCTTCGGGAACAAGCATTGCTTCAACCACTTTTTGCAAGTCCTTCAGATTCCATCCTGAATCGATTGCAACAGCTCCGATAATAGCTTCAAACAAATCTTCTTTTACAGAATCTTCTTGGTTGATATTATTCTGTATATCGCCCTTACCCATAATAAGATATTCGGAAAAACCAAGCTCATCCATTCGGCGAGCCAATGCTTTTTTATTCACCATTCGACTTTTGATTTTAGATAGGTCATCTTCGTCATAGTCACAGCCGAAACTATTTACTGCCGGCGCTTCGTAACCCTCTTGATTACGTTTGAATTCTTGTTCCCAAACAGAAATCTTTGTTCCGTCAATCGGATCCCCATTTGCTAAATGCCCGTACTTCTGAATAAGCAGTTTAACAATCACAAAATCAAGTGCTTTGTCTCCAATGAACTCGAGCACCTCATTGTTTTCACCGCCGTTCTCTGCGGTATATGAGCGACGAGTGAAAGCTTGCTGCAACAAATCAAGATTTTTAAAATCATATCCGATTTGTCCTTGCACCATTTTCCATACTAATTCTTTTTCCATAATAAAAAATCCTTTCGGTAATGTATTTTACCAAAAGGCATAATAATAGCCTGACAAAAACACTTTCCCCGTGAGAATAGGAAATACAATGCCAAACATACATCATTAAATATAATTCTTTGTTTCCGTTTGTTTACTCGGGTTCACTTTCATAAACAGGAATAAACACTAAGATACAATGTTTCAAATTTAATGTATTATGCCTTCAAGCAAAATCATTGTATCTCATTCACGAAAAGAATGCAAGTATTATATTAAAAATCATCTCCTTTGTAGTTATCACACAAAGGAGATGCAGAAATATATTAAGTTTTATTTTCTATGCTTCATCTTCCTTTGAAAATCGTTCAGCGTTTGGATATGCCACAGGCTTTTGCGGGTGATGGAGCGGAAGATCAGGGAGCAGAAGAAATCCACAAGAAAGATTTTCGGGATACAGAACTTCAGTCACTTTTGAAAGGCTTTCAGCGACCCGCGGCTGCACCAGCTGTGGACGGTGGTCAGGGTGTAGCCGGTCAGGGTTACCACATCCTTTACCGTGACCGCATCCGGGTATTTGCGCAGCAGCTTTTCATAGTAGACGTGCATTAGCACCATTATACGCAGTATTGACAATAATGTAAACAAAAATATTAACAAAATCACGCAAAGCAAACAATTTATCAGATGGTTCGGTGATTGGCAAAATAGCCCTGCAAAAGCAAGTAAAGCGGTAGACAGCAACAGCTAATCTGAATAAATGTTGTAGTTGGCATCTCAAAAGATTATCGAACACCGTCTGAGTTGCTTCTATAAAACAGAATTTTCTGTCTGCGTGAATAACACATTTATCACAAGCTTTTTCTTTGTAACAACAAGTTAATTTATGCATAAAATATCATTGAATAAAATAACGGTTGGTGAAAAAAGGTGGCATTGAGTACAAGAGAATTGCTTGCAAGGCTTTTAAAATGTGAGGCAGGTGGGGAAGGTGAAAACGGAATGCGTGCCGTTGCGTCGGTAATTGTAAACCGAACCCGTGTTCCAAACGGGGAATTTGCAAGAGTCAGCAAGGGCGGAGATTTCCGTGCCATAATGGAACAACCAAATCAATTTACCTGTCTTAAAACAACTGTCGGAGGACAGTATAATCCTCAGAATGTTTACAATATACGCCCTGACGAAATTCACTATAATATTGCCGATTGGGCATTGGCGGGCAATACCGATTCATCTGTCGGAAATTCAATTTTCTATTTTAATCCATTTTCAGATACCTGCCCAACATTTTTTCCGTCAAACAACGGAGTAATTTACAACAGGGTAGGGGATCATTGCTTTTATTCGCCTACCGAGGCTTATTCCAAAACATAAAGGAGCATAGCTTAATGGATAATTCTTCAAATATGGCAGTTAATACAACTCCTACGGCAAAACAGATTAATCCCGAACATCATTACGGACTTGACAAAAACAAAGCCTGCCTCAACAATTCATGTCCGTCAAACACAGCGGATATCGGATGTTATATTCCTGCGATTGACGAAATTATGCGACACAATCAGGGCGCACCGTCTGTTGCACACCCCAATATGACAGAAAAAGTTCAAAAATCAAATGACAATCCCTCGCTTGAACAGGCAAAAATAGCATATGAAGAGGGCGGAAGTACATCAGAAGAACAACCTGAAAATATAAATAAATACAGCGGAAGTCTTCAAAATATACCGTTCATTAAGAACTTAAAAAAAATAGATACATCTATACCTGTTTTGCCTGCAACCCCTGCTACAACGGCGAGCTCCGGAGCCACCGTTGCAACGCCGATAAGGCAGAATATTGGAATGTCGATGAGTGATTATCAATATCCGTTTCCTGTAACAGCCGAAAGTCTGAGATATCACAACGGTTTTATGCGAACACAAATCGGAAGACGAATCACCGTTGATTTTCTCATGGGAGCAAACACAATTGTTCAGAAAACAGGCTATCTTTTAGGTGTTGCTCAGGATTATATCCTTCTAAATGAGATTGACACCAACGACATCACAACCTGTGATTACTACAATATAAAATTTATAAGGTATTATTACTAAACCACAGCGGCAAAAACTAAAGTTTATAGTTTTTGCCGCTGTTTTATTGTAATTATTTGCTATGTGTACATCATTTCATTATTTTAACATATAATTTTCTATAGTGTAAAAAATTAAAAAATTGTAAGAAATATTGAATTATTGCTGTAATTTGTGATATAATGTGGGCGTTGATGTTATCACTTCTCAATAAACAAACAACAGGTAGCTATAAGACCTGTTACATATTATTTTATCTTGGAGGAATCACCATGAAATTCTGTAAATATTGCGGAGCACAGCTTGAAGACAATGCTGTTTGCAACTGCGAAAAGTCAAGAGCCGCTCAAGCACAGGCTCAGCAGGCAAATGCACAGGCACAGCCTCAGTATCAGCAGCCTGTTCAGCCACAACAGCCACAGTATCAAAACCCTGTTCAGCAACAGTATGCACAGCCGCAAAACCCTCAGACACAGCAGTCGCCTTATGCCGTAAATAACACAGCACCCATTGGGGAAAATGCTTTTGTTAAGGCTTTAAAGAACATTCCTGTTGTGTTCACTTCATTCTTTAAGGATTCCAAAACTGTTATCAAAACAGCAAAGGCTGAAAAAGACATCATTCTCGGCGCTCTTTTCTCGGCAATTTTCTTTATTGCACTCATTCTTGGCAATATGTTTCTTATGCTTTCTATGAGCGCACTTGATTTTCCGAAAACACTTCTTGTAAGTCTTGTTACTACTATCCTTATCGGCGGCTTCTATTCTGTTATTCTCTTTGCATATGTAAAGAAATACAAAACCGAAGAAAACACAGCCAAAGCATTTATTGATTCATTCATCACATTTTCAATTGAATCTATTCCGGCATCAATCGGTTGGATTTTGGCAGGTCTTTGCGCATTAATCAACGTATATATGTTCCTGTTCTTCTTCGTAATCGTTATGCTTTACCTTGTTATTTCACTTGTAAATCAGGTAAAAGCTAATGTTCCCGAAGCAAAGAACTCTGCATTATTCACTTTAATTCTCACACTCATCGTTGCCGTTGCATTTATGATTGTATTCTTCATCGGCGCAGAACTTACTATGTGGTCATTTAACACAAGTACATTTGCAACAAGTGTTCTTACATCGCTTATCGGCGGCGGTTCATACTCTTCATTGTATTAATCTGACATACAAATTCATAACATAAAATTAACGCTCCGAATTTATTCTCGGAGCGTTTTTTATATCAGTTCACTGATTATTGAATTTGAAACAAGAAAACCTTTCGGTGTAAAGCTGATTGACTTGTCCGTAACATTTGTATAGCCGTATTTTTCATACTCTTTAGCTTTTTTGATAATGTAAGAGGGGAGGGTGTATCCGAATTTTTTCTCAAATTCATAATAATTAAGACCGCTTTTCAGCCTGAGAGAGAGCATAATAAATTCCTCCTCATCTCCGCCCGTACCTTCAAAAGACAGCTTATTGTTATTAAAATCATCCATGCTTCTCGAATAAAAGAACCTTTTGCCCTCAAAAAATGAGTGTGCAGACGGACCTATGCCTATATATTCACCGCATCTCCAGTAATTGGTATTATGTCGGCTTTCATAACCCTGTTTTGCAAAATTAGAAATTTCATATTGCTTGTATCCGAGAGAATCAAGCATTTCAACAGCTCTCAGATACATTTCGGCCTGCATATCATCATCGGCAAGCTTAAGTTTATTTTGCACCTTATAAAACGGAGTATTCTCCTCGATTTTCAAAATGTATGATGAAATATGAGTAACTTCGCAATCGGCACAGAAACTGATTGATTTTTCAAGGCTTTCAATTGTCTGATTAGGAATTCCCATCATCAAATCAAGTGAAATATTATTAAATCCCGCACTTTTAGCCCTTTCAACAGAAGTCTTTGCATCATCAATGCTGTGAATTCTCCCAAGCAGCCTTAATTCATCTTCAACAGCAGTCTGCATACCCATTGAAATGCGATTAAATCCGCAGGCATACATTTTTTCAAAATCAATAGTTTTGGCGGAGTCGGGATTGACTTCAACCGTAATCTCGGCATTATTTTGAATATTAAAATTAAACTTGATAAAATCAAGAATATCACAAAGTCTGTCTGCACCCAAAACACTCGGCGTACCGCCGCCGAAATATACGGTTGCAATATCTCTTTTGGCTTTTTCAGACCAGTATTTTATTTTATCTTTTAATTCAATCACATAATTATCGAAAGCGTTTTCATCTGCATTGCCGCTGAAAAAATCGCAATACGGACATTTGTGCTTACAAAACGGTATGTGAATGTAAAGACCGATAGAATTACTCATAAAAAACCTCATAAATGATTTTGAGGCAGAAACACAAGTTTCTGCCTCGATTTGGAAGGTATATGAAAAAATAGGAAAAATCACATTAAGTCCTTCTGTACCAATATATTACAATATATTTACAAATTTGTCAAGTTTTTGTAGCAATTATTTTTCTCACATTTTCTTCATTCTTTATTGACATATACCATCCAAAAATAGTAAAATATAAAATTGTGGATATACTTAACCTCCGAAGGGAAGAAAGATATGAGTTCATTTAAAGAAGAAATCAGCAAGCGCAGAACCTTTGCGATTATTTCGCATCCTGATGCGGGTAAAACAACACTTACGGAAAAGCTCTTACTCTACGGCGGAGCAATTAACCTTGCAGGTTCGGTAAAAGGCAAAAGAACCGCAAAGCATGCTGTGTCCGACTGGATGGAAATTGAAAAACAGCGTGGTATTTCTGTTACATCATCGGTTTTGCAGTTTAAATATAACGGTTATTGCATAAATATTCTTGACACACCGGGACATGAGGACTTCTCTGAAGATACCTACCGTACACTTATGGCGGCAGACTCTGCCGTAATGGTAATTGACGGTTCAAAGGGTGTTGAGAAACAGACTATCAAACTTTTCAAGGTCTGTGTAATGCGTAATATTCCTATCATTACATTCATCAACAAGATGGACAGAGATGCCAAAAATTCTTTTGACCTTCTTGAAGACATTGAAAATGTTCTCGGAATTCACACCTATCCCGTAAACTGGCCAATCGGTTCAGGTAAGGAATTCAAGGGTGTGTATGACAGAAATTCTAAGAAAATCCTTGCTTTCACCGCTAATAACGGTCAGAAAGAAGTTGAAAAGAAAGAACTTACGCTTGACGATCCTGCCCTTGAAGATACAATAGGCTACTATCATAAGCAGGATTTGTTTGATGAAATAGAACTTCTTGACGGTGCAGGCGATGAATTTGACCTTGAAGCAGTCCGTAACGGTCAGCTTACTCCTGTATTCTTCGGTTCGGCTCTTACAAACTTTGGTGTTGAACCATTCCTTGAACAGTTCTTACAGCTCACAACTCCACCTCTGCCAAGAGAAACAGTTGATGAAAAGGTTGAGCCTATGTCAGACTTTTTCTCTGCATTTGTCTTCAAAATTCAGGCAAACATGAACAAGGCTCACCGTGACAGAGTTGCATTTATGCGCATCTGCAGCGGCAAGTTTGAAAAGAATATGGAAGTGTTCCATGTTCAGGGCAACAAAAAAATGCGTCTTTCACAGCCACAGCAGATTATGGCTCAGGAAAGAGAAATTGTTGACGAGGCATATGCGGGCGATATCATCGGTGTGTTTGATCCGGGCATTTTCTCAATCGGTGACACAATCTGTTCACCGGGACACAAGGTACAGTTCAGGGGAATTCCTACATTTGCTCCCGAACACTTTGCACTTGTCCGTCAGAAAGACACAATGAAGCGCAAACAGTTCATCAAGGGTACAAGTCAGATTGCACAGGAAGGTGCAATTCAGATTTTCCAGGAGCTTGACGCAGGTATGGAGGAAGTTATCGTTGGCGTTGTAGGCGTACTTCAGTTTGATGTTCTTAAATACAGACTTCAAAACGAGTACAACTGTGATATCATTATGGAAACACTCCCATATGAATTTATCCGTTGGATTGTAAACGATGACCTTGATCCGAAAACTCTCGACCTTGCGTCCGATACTAAGAAAATTCAGGATCTTAAAGGCAATCATCTTTTGCTCTTTACAAGCTACTGGAGCATAAACTGGGCGCTTGAACACAACAAGGGACTTGAACTCGCTGAGTTCGGTACAAACTAAATATTTAAAATATCGGAGGATATATGCTGTACAACAAGCTTAAAAATTATTCAAAAAGCGGCATATATCCTTTTCATATGCCCGGACACAAAAGAACGGACATTACAGAAGAGGGTATAATACCGTATAATATCGACATAACCGAAATTCATGATTTTGACAATCTCCATTCACCAAACGGAGTTATTGACGAAATTCAGAAAAAGGCTGCAAAGCTTTACAATGCAAAAAATGCTTTCATTCTGATTAACGGTTCAACAGGCGGAATACTTTCAGCAATTCGCTCAATGACAAATCAAGGCGACAAGATCTTAATGGCTCGTAACTGCCACAAATCTGTATATAATTCAGCAGAACTGTTTAATCTCAATGTCGATTACATTTTTCCCGATACAGACAGCAGATACAATATTCTTACATCGGTTTCACCTTACGATATAGAAGATAAACTTACAAAACACAATGATGAAATCAGACTTGTAATCATAACTTCGCCTACATATGAAGGAGTTGTTTCGGATATAAAGTCAATTTCCGAAATCTGTCACAAACACGGAGCAAAATTACTTGTTGACGAAGCTCACGGAGCGCATTTTCCGTTTTCGGACAGTTTTCCCGATGAAGCACTTAACTGCGGTGCAGACGCCGCAGTATTGAGTCTGCACAAAACTTTGCCGTCATTAACTCAAACTGCATTGCTCATAACAAATGACAGCGAGCTTTCTAAAATTCTTGCCGAAAATTTAGCTGTATTTGAAACAAGCAGTCCGTCATATATTTTGATGAGTTCAATCGAAAAATGTCTTGATTTCTGCGAAAACAGCAATGATAAATTCAAGGAATATTGTTGCAATCTTAAAACAGTCAGAGAAAAACTTAAAAATCTGAAATATCTGAAAATTTATGATAAAAGCGATACTGATTTTGATTATGATATCGGCAAAATTGTAATTTCAACAGCGAACGCAAATATTTCGGGAACAAAGCTTGCCGAAATACTGCGAAATAATTATCAGATTGAAACCGAAATGGCATATTCGGACTATGTAATTGCCATGACATCAGTTTGTGACACTGAAAAAGCTTTTGATATGCTTTCAGACGCTCTGATTTCAATTGACAGCGAACTTTCAAAGGGAGCCGACACCGAGCGTGTTCCGTTAAAAAATCTCTACACAGGCAAAAATTTCAACTCCTGCGAGTTGTACAAATTCAACAAAGAAACTATTCCGTTTCAAAATTCGGAATTCAGAACTTCTGCCGAATATATCTGGGCATATCCACCCGGAATTCCCCTCATCGTACCCGGTGAAATTATAAGCAAGGAACTTATAAATTACATTGAATATCTTTCAGCCTGCAAGGTTGAGATTATGTCAACAAAAGGCGGTATGACGGACAACATAAGCGTAGTTAAAAAAGATTGACAAATCAATGGCTGTGTGATAATATTAAACTAACAAAATCTAACAAGGAGTTTGATTTATTATGAAGAGAATTAAAACTATCGAAACTCGTGACCTCAAGAAGAGCGTTAAGACAGGCGGTTGCGGCGAATGCCAGACTTCATGTCAGTCAGCGTGTAAGACATCTTGCGGCGTTGCTAACCAGCAGTGCGAAAAGTGCATGAGCGAGAAATAATTCTATTTTAATTTGATTATTAAGGATTATCGCCGTTTTCCCAAAGGGTTAACGGCTTTCCTTTTGTCTAACGGAGATATTATGATTCATCAGTATAAACTTAACGGATACAACATTGTTCTTGATGTTTACAGCGGCAGTGTACACGCAGTCGATGACCTTGCTTATGATGTTATTGCAATGTACAAAAACGCAACAAAAGAACAGATAATCGACGAAATGCTTTCAAAATATGCAGACAATCCTGAGATTACAAAAGAAGAAATCTCCGACTGCATTGATGATGTAAAAGAGCTTGAGGAACAGGGAAAGCTCTTTACAGACGACAAGTACGAAAACCTTGCATTTGACTTTAAAAAGAGAAACACAGTAATCAAAGCACTTTGTCTGCACATTGCTCACACCTGTAACCTTAACTGCGAATACTGCTTTGCAAGCCAGGGCAAATACCACGGCGAGAGAGCGCTGATGAGCTTTGAAGTGGGCAAGAGAGCAATTGACTTTCTCATTGAAAATTCAGGCAGCAGAGTAAACCTTGAGGTTGACTTCTTCGGCGGAGAACCTCTTATGAACTTTGACGTTGTAAAGCAGATTGTTGCCTATGCAAGAAGCATTGAAAAGGAACACAACAAAAACTTCCGTTTTACACTTACAACAAACGGTATGCTTGTTGATGACGATGTAATTGAATTTGCAAACAAAGAATGTCACAATGTAGTTCTCAGCCTTGACGGCAGAAAAGAAGTGCATGACCATCTTCGCAAAACTGTAAACGGCAAAGGCAGTTATGATATTATCGTTCCGAAATTTCAGGAATTTGTCAAAAAAAGAGGCAACAAGGGTTACTATGTAAGAGGCACTTATACACATAATAACACAGACTTCACAAACGATATTTTCCATATGGCGGATTTGGGATTTACAGAGCTTTCAATGGAGCCGGTTGTATGTGCTCCCGATGACCCATATGCACTTACATATGACGATTTGCCTATCCTTTTTGAACAGTACGAAATTCTTGCAAAGGAAATGCTCAAGCGTGAAAAAGAGGGCAGACTGCTCACCTTCTATCACTATATGATTGACCTTACAGGCGGTCCGTGCATTTATAAGAGAATCTCGGGTTGCGGTTCGGGTACAGAATATATGGCTGTAACACCTTGGGGCGACCTCTATCCCTGTCATCAATTTGTAGGCGATGAAAAGTACAAGCTCGGCGATATCTTTAACGGTGTTTCAAACACGAAAATTCAGGACGAATTTAAGCTTTGTAACGCATACGCCCGTCCCGACTGCAAAGACTGCTGGGCAAGACTTTATTGCAGCGGCGGTTGTGCCGCAAACGCTTATCATGCAACAGGCTCAATCACAGGTATTTACGAATACGGCTGTGAGCTTTTCAGAAAAAGAATGGAATGTGCCATTATGATGAAGGTTGCAGAAGCAGAAGAATAAAATTACAATAAAATTTACAGGCAGATACATTTTTCTTGTATCTGCCTGTATTTTCGAGGTGCTGTATGAACGAAAAAATTATTATGCTCGGCACAGGAAGTGCGATGGTTACCGACTGTTATAATACCTGTTTTCTTCTGAAATCCGAAAACGACTGTCTTCTTGTTGACGCAGGCGGCGGAAACGGAATTTTATCCGCAATTAAGAAATCCGGAGTAGCTTGGAACAGCATAAAAACAATGTTTATTACTCATTCTCACACCGACCATATTTTAGGTGCCGTGTGGGTAATAAGGCAAATAAGTGCTCTTATAAATTCAGGCAAATATGACGGTAATTTTAATATTTACTGCCACGATGAATGTGTTGATTCAATCACGGCAATTTGCAACCACACACTTGCACCGAAATTTCTCAAAAATATCAATACAAAAATTTTCATCAATGAAGTAAAAGACGGTGAAAAGCAAAATGCCGGCAGTATCCAACTCACTTTCTTTGATATATTTTCAGACAAAACAAAGCAATTCGGATTCAAGGCTGTTTTTCCGTCAGGAAAAGTTCTCGCCTGTCTCGGTGATGAACCGTTCAATGAAAAATGCAGAAATTTTGTTCAAAACTGTGATTATCTTATGTGTGAAGCTTTTTGTCTTTACAGTCAAAAAGATATTTTTAAGCCTTACGAAAAATTCCACAGTACAGCACTTGATGCAGGAAAACTTGCAGAGAGTCTTTTTGCAAAAAATCTTATCCTGTATCACACCGAGGACGAAACACTTCAAACACGCAAAAGAACATATACTTCAGAGGCGAGAACAGTTTTTAACGGAAATATATTTGTTCCCGATGATTTTGAAGTTATTGACTTAAAATAATCTCATAACACCTGCTGTAATCATACAAAGCACAATTCCCATTGCAGTAGGCAAAGCCATAGAAACAAGCGTCCATTTAAGGCTGCCTGTTTCTTTTTTTATTGTCAGACAGGTTGTTGAACACGGATAATGAAGAATGCAAAGAATAATCGTACATACAGCCGTTGTAATCGTCCAGCCGTTCATACTGAGAAGTTGAAACAGCTGATCGTAGCTTGAATAATCCACAAGAGTACCACTTGCCATATATGACATAATTATAATCGGAATAACGGTTTCATTCGCAGGAAATCCAAGTATAAATGCCATTATTATAACGCCGTCAACCCCGATAAATCTGCCGAACGGATCTAAAAAATCAGTACAATATTTTAAAAGTGAAATATCGCTTATATGCACATTTGCAAGAATCCAGATTATCGCACCTGCCGGAGCGGCAACCGCAACAGCCCTTCCTAAAACAAATAAAGTTCTGTCCAACAGCGAACGGACAATAGTTTTTAAAATCTGCGGCTTTCTGTACGGCGGAAGCTCAAGCACAAATCCGGACTGTTCGCCTTTCAATATTGTGACTGAAAGTACCTTAGATATAACAAGTGTTATAAAAATACAGAAAACTATTATTCCAATCAACAATGCCGCTACCTCAAGCGAACTGCTCAGCGTAAATGCCGTACCTGCAAAGAACATGAGCAGTAATGCAATTATTGTGGGAAACCGTCCGTTACACGGCATAAAATTATTTGTAAGAATTGCAATCAACCGTTCCTTTGGCGACTCGATGATTCTGCATCCCGTAACTCCGCAGGCATTACAGCCAAGACCCATTGCCATAGCAAGACTTTGCTTTCCGTGTGCACCACACTTTGAAAAATACCTATCAAGATTAAATGCAATTCTCGGCAGATATCCCGAATCCTCAACAAGCGAAAACAACGGAAAGAATATAGCCATAGGCGGCAGCATTACAGATACCACCCATGACAGAGTTGTATAAACTCCGTCAATCAAAAGTCCAGTTACAACATCGGGAGCGTGTAAAAAATCAAAAAGAATATACAGTTTCTCTTTTATAAAGCCAAACAAATTGCTTAACCATTCGCTCGGATAATTTGCACCGACAACTGTTATCCAGAACAATATACCAAGCATTGCAAGCATAATCGGTATTCCCGTGGTTTTGCTTGTAAGTATTTTATCAAGTTTTCTTGTACAAGCATTTAACTCTGATTTTTCATATTTTACGCAGTCACTTGAAATTTTGTTACCAATCTGCGAAAGCTTTTCAATATTCTGTTTGTAGTTTTTTTCGGATAGTATATCAACGCCTTCAAAATTTCTTTTTACCCTAAAACATTTTGTCTTTCCGCTGCATACATTATAGATCGCTTTTTTTAATTCATCCAAACCTTTTTTGTCTGTTGCACAGGTTTTTACAACAGGTATTCCAAGATTTAGCGATAACTCGTCGCAGTCGATTTTTATACCGTTTTTTTCAGCCTCATCACAAAGATTAAGACAAAGAACAGCATTCTTTGTGACAGATAACACCTGCAATGCAAATGAAAGATTTCTTTCAATAACTCCGCAGTCAATAACTATTACAACGCAGTCATTTTGTTTTTGTATAAGGCACTCCCTTGTTACCGCCTCTTCGCCCGAAAATGAAAGCAGAGAATAGCATCCGGGTAAGTCAGTAATACAAAATCTTGCGTCTTTGATTTTGCAACAACCTCTGGCAAACTCAACTGTTTTACCCGTCCAGTTTCCCGTATGCTGTCTTAATCCCGTCAGTTCGTTAAAAATTGTACTCTTGCCGACATTAGGATTACCGGCAAGAGAAATTTTGTAATCGCAATCCGAGACATCCTTTTTATTAAAAGATGATTTATCCGTAGAAAACAATAAAAAGCCTCCTTTTATTCAGGAGTAACAATGATATCTTTGCAATCGTTATTTCTCAGTGCCACAACGGCATTTTTAACAAGATACGCAGACGGATCACCGAACGGACTTGTAAACAAGGGGATAACAGAACTGTTCTCCATAATACCGAAATCAAATATTCTGTTTTTGATATTTTCATTACAGTTCACACGATAGACAATCCCCGTAACTCCAAGCGGTAACTTGTCAAGCGAACATTTTCCTTTCATCTGATTCACCGATTTCAACTTTTTATTAACAGAATATTCAATTCATACAACTGAGTTACACAAAAAGCCGGCCATAAACAAAACTTATATCGTACCTGAATAAACTCTGATATCAGAAAAATTTTAAGGAATTGACACGACTATAAACAGGTGTTATAATTAAATGCAGATTTCAAATGTATATAACTTAATATGGGTTTACGGTTCAAAATGCATCTTGCAGAGTAGATAACAGAGAATTCGGTGAGAATCCGAAGCAACAGTCATTACTGTATTTGGCATTGCCATAAGTCAGGTCGCTGTCCGTATGCCTCGGATTTTGCAAATCTTGGACAGGGAAGAGGTGCAGCCGACCATATCTGTACAGACTTTTGGTCTGTATGGTTTTGTTTGTTGTACCTTCCAAAAACGGAGGGCTTTTTTATTTTGCCTTTCGATATACACAATACAATATGGAGGAAAACACTATGAACAAATCTTTCAAAAAAATCCTCTCAATTGTACTTTCTGTAATGATGATTTCGTCACTTATGACGGTTTCACTTTCAGTAAGCGCAGTTGAAGACGGAAAAGTAAGAGTAATTGTCAGAAATGATACATACTCAGTAGAAAACGGCGCTCCGTGGGACGGCGTTCTCGTTGATGAGTGGGTAAGCATTAATAATGACACTACTATGATGTCAGCCGTTGCTGACGCACTCAACAATCACGGCTACACACAGGAGGGTGCTGAGAGCAATTACATCTCGTCAATTAACGGTCTTGCTGCATTTGACGGCGGTACAATGAGTGGCTGGATGGGAACTCTCAATGACTGGTTCACAAATTCAGGTTATGCATCCTATACAGTAGCAGACGGCACACTTGAGAGTGGTGATGAAATCGCTATTATGTATACTTCAAACGGTTACGGCGAGGATATCGGCGGTACATGGGCAAATAACGATACAACTGTTAAATCGGTTGAGATCACAGGTGCCGAGCTTTCGGGCGAATTTGATCCGTCAGTTACAGACTACACACTCACAATCGACACTCCGTCAGCTGATGTAAATGTAGTTCCTACTGCAACTAACAAAAACTTCCAGACAAGAAAATATAAGAATGAATATCTTCCTTCTGACGACAGTGCGTTTTACAAGAGAAGTCAGACTGTTAGTGTTTCTGACGGTGACAAAATTATCATCGGTTGCGGTGATACTGCATGGCCGTCGATGAACACAAGTGAAGGCGGTACTGTATATACATTCACAGTAAAATATGCTCCTTCCGCAGCTGACACAGTTTCAAACAAGATTGACGAGGTTGCAAAATATCTCGCATCACAGGATGCCCCCACAGTTTCTTCAGTAGGCGGCGAGTGGACAGTCCTCGGTCTTGCAAGAGCAGGTAAAATCACAGACGAAATTGCAGACAGTTACTATCAGAATGCAGTTAAGTATGTTGAAGAAAAGGGTTCTGCAAAGCTTCACAATACTAAATCAACAGACAATTCAAGAGTAATCCTTGCACTTACGGCAATCGGTAAGGATGTTACGGATGTTGCATCATATAATCTTCTTGAACCGCTTGCAGATATGGATTATGTTAAGAAGCAGGGTATCAACGGTCCTATCTTTGCACTCATTGCACTTGATACGGGCGATTATGAAATTCCGCAGACTGACGCCGCAAATCCCACAACAAGAGAAAAGCTCGTACAGACAATTCTTGATGCACAGGTAGCAAACGGTGGCTGGACATTCTTCGGCTCAACTGCAGATCCTGATATGACAGGTATGGCAATTCAGGCACTTGCTCCTTACTACTCAACAAACAGCGATGTTAAAGAGGCAATTGATAAAGCACTCACAGCAATGTCAAACGCACAGAATGAAAACGGCGGATTTGCATCATGGGGTTCTGTAAACAGCGAAAGTTGTGCACAGGTACTCGTTGCACTTACAAGCCTTGGAATTGATCCTACAAATGATGAAAGATTCATCAAAAACGGCAACACACTCATCGATGCTATGATGAGTTTCTCCGCTGAAAACGGATTTGGTCATACAGATACAACATACAATCAGATGGCAACTGAACAGGGTTTCTATGCTTTTGTTTCATTTGACCGTCTTGTAAACGGCAAAACTTCACTCTACAATATGACTGACCGACTTGCAGAAAATTATGCCGTAGGTGATGTTAATCTTGATAACACAGTTTCTGTAATTGACGCAACACTCGTTCAGAAGCAGATTGTAAACCTTGAACAGCTTTCAAAGGTTTCACTTATCAAAGCTGATGTAAATCATGACGGTGTTATCAATGTTGTTGATGCAACAGAAATTCAGAAAATCATCGTTAAGCTCGTTTGATTAAAGTTCACAAGTAAAAATTGGTTATGGAAAAAATAAAAAAGTTTGTTAAAAAAAATCAAATACTTTTAATTGCGGTGTGCGTTTGTATTGCCGCACTTACAGTAGCATTTTTTGCAGGCGGCAACCGATCGGAAAATAAAGTTCAAACTGCATCAACTGCCTCCTCGCTATCGACAACAAATGCAGACACAGAAACAACTTCTGTGTCTGCAACAGAGAAAACCACTCAAAATCCTACCGATTCCACTAAATCAAACAAAGATAAAAAGGACAGAAAAAATTCCGAAGATAAAAAGAACAGTAAGGATAATTCGCAGAACAGTAACGGTTCAGCCGTTGAAAAAAGTGAGAAATCCGAGCAGAGTTCAAGCAACAGTTCTTCGGATAAGAAAAAACCGTCTTCTTCATCAAACAGTTCTTCAAAGCCGAACAAAAAGAATGATGTTCAGCCGACAACGCAGGACAAGTACAAAACCGATCCTGTACCGTCGGGAAAACCAAAGCCGGTTGAACCAGAAGAACAGGAAACAAAAGATACAAATCTTTATTGTACCTTTACAATCACCTGTTCAACAATTCTTGACAATATAGATGACCTTGATCCCGAAAAAATTGAACTCGTTCCAAAGGATGGTATAATCCTCAAAAAACAGAAGGTTCAATTCAAAGAGGGTGAATCTGTATATGATGTCCTTGTAAAAGTTTGTAAGGAAAACAATATTCATATGGAATCAAGCTGGACTCCTATGTATAATTCCGCTTATATTGAAGGAATTAACAACCTTTACGAATTTGACTGCGGTTCTCTTTCGGGTTGGATGTACAAAGTCAATGAATGGTTTCCAAACTACGGCTGTTCACGATATGTACTCAAGAACGGCGATGATGTGGTCTGGTGCTACACTTGTAACTTAGGCTATGATGTCGGCGGAGGATACGCAACAGGAGAATAATGATGAAGGATACTTTTTCAAATATGCACCCCTTTATCAATTTTATATTTTTTGCACTTACAATAGGGTTCACGATGTTTATCATGAACCCTGTTTGTCTTGCTGTAAGTTTTTTATGTGCGCTTGTAACCGCTTTATACCTTAACGGCAAAAAAGCTGTGAGATTATCACTTGTTTTTCTTTTACCTATGATACTCTTGATAGTTCTCGTAAATCCTGTTTTTAATCATGAAGGAATGACTATACTCACATATTTTCCGTGGGATAACCCACTAACCCTCGAATCAATCGTTTACGGTATTGCAAGTGCATTTTTGCTTTCGTCAACAGTTTTATGGTTTTCTTCATTCAATGCAGTAATCACTTCCGACAAGGTAGTTTTCCTGTTTGGTAGAATAATGCCGTCATTGAGTCTGGTGATTTCAATGGCGTTGCGTTTTGTTCCAAGGTTTTCGGCACAAATGAAACTTGTGCGTAATGCACAACACACAATAGGCAGAGATATAAACGAGGGAACATTGTTTCAAAGAATAAGAAATGCTGTAAAAATTCTTTCGATTATGATAACATGGTCACTTGAAAACGCAATTGAAACAGCCGATTCAATGAAAAGCAGAGGTCACGGTCTTAAAGGCAGAACATCCTATTCACTTTATAAATTTGACAAAAGAGACGCATTTATGCTTTGCACAATCCTTTTTACCGGATTGGTACTTATGATTTTGCTTTTTACAAACGCAATAAAATTCAGATACTATCCCTCAATCAAGGGCGATTTGTTTACGGTGCAAAGTATTATTTTTTATATATTCTACACATTTTTAATGTTGATTCCGCTATCGGTAAATATAGGAGAGGGGATAAAATGGAAACATATGCAATCAAAAATCTGAGTTTTCGATACCCCGAAACCGGTATTGATGTACTTAAAGATATTACTTTCAGCGTAAATGAGGGCGAGTTTATCACAGTCTGCGGTCCGTCAGGCTGCGGAAAAAGCACACTTCTCAGACATCTGAAACCCGATCTATCACCGCACGGTGTTCTTTCGGGAGAAATATTCTTTGAAGAAAAACCTATATCAGACCTTTCTCACAGAGAGCAAAGCAGTAAAATCGGCTTTGTTATGCAATCACCTGAAAATCAGATTGTTACCGATAAGGTATGGCACGAACTTGCTTTCGGACTTGAAAGTCTTGGTTATGACAACAATACAATCCGAAAAAGAGTTGCCGAAACAGCTTCATTTTTCGGAATCCAAAATTATTTTGAAAAAAGTGTTCTTGAGCTTTCGGGCGGACAAAAGCAAATTTTAAACCTTGCTTCAATTATGGCAATGCAACCGTCCGTTCTCATTTTAGATGAACCGACAAGCCAACTCGATCCGATTGCGGCAAGCGAATTTTTGCACTGCGTTTCACGCATAAATCACGAACTGGGGACAACGGTGATAATAACGGAACACAGACTTGATGAGGTGCTTCCGCTTTCAGACAAGGTGCTTGTCATCGAAAACAACGGAATTTCAGCTTTTGACTCTCCTCAAAAGGTCGGGAAAATTCTTAAAGAAAAAAACAGTAAAACATTTCTTTCTATGCCTGCTCCGATGCAGATATGGCAGGCTGTTACAGAAAATGACAATACCGACTGTCCCGTAACTGTTCCAAGCGGCAAAAAGTGGCTTTCGGAATATGCCAAAAGTCATAAAATATATGAGCTCACGCCCGAAAGCATTCAGAAACATTCTGATAAAGAAGCAGTAAGTCTTAATGATATTTGGTTCAGGTACGAAAAGTCGGGTGCAGATGTACTAAAAGGTCTTTCGCTAAAAATATATCAGGGGGAATTTGCGGCTATACTCGGCGGTAACGGAATGGGAAAATCAACCGCTTTGTCAATTATCTGTTCACTTAACAAGCCATACAGAGGCAAAGTTGAAATCTCTCCGCTTAACAAAAATTCTTTTGACACGCTCGTAGCAGTATTACCCCAAAATCCGCAGACACTGTTTTTGAAAAAAACTGTACTTGAAGATTTGTACGAAGTATTTGACGGCAGAAAAATCAGCAAGGAGGAAAAAGAAAGACGGGTTACCGCAGCGGTAAAGCTGTGCAGACTTGAAAGTCTCTGCAATCGCCATCCTTATGATTTATCCGGCGGTGAACAGCAGAGAGCGGCTCTTGCAAAAATTCTTCTCATAAGACCTCAAATCCTTCTTCTTGATGAACCTACAAAGGGACTTGATGCCGAATTCAAGATTGAGTTTGCTCAGATTATATACGACCTCAATAAAGCCGGCATAACCGTTCTCATGGTAAGTCACGATGTAGAGTTCTGCGCTGTATATCCAAGCCGCTGTCTGATGTTTTTTAACGGTGAAGTTGTGTCGGAAGGTACACCGAGAACTTTCTTTTCGTCAAACAGCTTTTATTCCACCTCTGCAAGCCGAATGTCAAAAGGCATAATAGATAACGCAATATCATCAAATGATGTCATATATGCCTGCACAGGTCAAAACAGAGATATTCAAATTAACAGAAACACACCTGATATTGACCTTTTTAAAAACGACACCGAAAATAATATTCCCCTCCAAAAAAACAAAGCTGAAAACAAAAAGCTTTCTGTTTTTAAAAAAATCTGCGGATTATTTGGTGCAGTACTGTTCATACTCGGTCTAATTATAAACCTGGAATATATTCCGAATTTTTCAGCCAAAACTTTGCCTACCTGGTTCAACTGGGGAATAATCGGAGTATCTGTTGCGTTGCTTATGATTGCTTTCGGAACAAAATCAAAACGACCGATTGACCTGCCGAGAAAAAGTTCAAAACTGAGTAAAAGAACCGTCAGTATGGCAATTATGGTTTTGCTTGCAATTCCAGTTACAATTTTTGTTGGAATGACATATCTTCAGGATCAGAAATATCTTTTTATTTCACTCCTTGTTATGATTGAGTGTATGATTCCGTTTTTTCTCGTTTTTGAAGGCAGGCACCCAAAAGCGAGAGAGCTTGTCATAATTTCCGTTCTATGTGCAATAGCAGTTGCAGGACGACTTGCATTTACAATGTTGCCTCAGTTCAAGCCCGTTGTGGCAATTGTGATAATTTCGGGAGTAGCATTCGGCGGTGAATCGGGATTTCTTGTCGGTGCTGTAAGTATGCTTGTTTCAAATCTTATGTTCGGTCAAGGACCTTGGACGCCGTGGCAAATGTTTGCGGCAGGGATAATAGGCTTCATTGGCGGTATTCTCTTTAAGAAAGGTCTTTTGGGCAGAACAAGGACTTCGCTCTGTATATACGGTTTCATTGCCACAATGGTCATTTACGGCGGACTTATGAATCTTTATTCGGCACTCACATCACATTCCGCATTTAATCTAAATATGCTCATAACTTTTTATATTCAGGGCTTTCCGATGGATATTGTTCACGCAGTTTCGACTGTTATATTTCTGTTTTTCGGAGCAGAACCTATGCTTGAAAAGCTTGACAGAATTAAAGTTAAGTACGGACTTATCGAATAAACCTAAACAGCAGATAAAATTTCTGCTGTTTTTTTTGTGCTGTAATTCAAAAATTTTCGACAAAAGTATAGACATAATCCGAAAATAATATTATAATTTTGGTGTGTCTGATTTTAATCAAACAGTATTTACAATCTAAAACGGCAAACTGTAAATACTTTTAATTCAGAATTAAAAAGGTTAAAGGAGAAAAAACATGGGCGGATTTATGGGTGTTGCAGCAAAACAGGACTGCGTATTCGACTTATACTTTGGAATTGACTATCATTCACACCTTGGTACAAGAAGAGGCGGTATGGTTGTTTATGACAAAGAAAAAGGATTTGACAGATCAATCCACAATATTGAAAATGCACCTTTCAGAACTAAATTTGATAAAGATATGCAGAGTATGAAAGGCAAATTCGGTATCGGCTGTATTTCCGACTACGAACCGCAGCCTCTTATGGTTCGTTCACATCACGGTACATATGCAATTACCACCGTAAGTAAAATCAATAATACAGATGAACTTGTTGAAGAAATTTTTGAAAAAGGCGGTTCACATTTTCTTGAAATGAGCGGCGGTGAAATCAACGCAACCGAGCTTATTGCAACTCTAATCAATCAAAAAGAAAACCTTGTTGACGGCATAAGCTATGCTCTTGAAAAAGTTGACGGCTCTGTTTCGCTCCTATTGATGAATAAAAACGGCATCTATTGCGCAAGAGATAAGTACGGCAGAACTCCTGTTGTTATCGGCAAAAAAGAGGACGCATTTTGTGTGGCGTTTGAATGTTTCTCATACAAAAACCTCGGCTACAATGATTATAAAGAACTCGGACCGGGTGAGATTACGGTAATTACAGACCAAAACTGCATTACACTCAAACAGCCCGGTGATAAAATGAAAATCTGTACTTTTCTGTGGGTTTACTACGGCTATCCTGCAAGCTCATATGAGGGTACAAGTGTTGAGCAAATGCGTTACAACTGCGGTGCAAAAATGGCTGAAAGAGATTCCGTAAAGCCCGATATCGTTGCAGGTGTACCCGATTCAGGCATTGCCCACGCAGTAGGATATGCAAATGCATCGGGAATTCCGTTCTCAAGACCGTTTATTAAATATACACCTACTTGGCCGAGATCATTTATGCCGACAATTCAGAGTCAGCGTAATCTTATTGCAAAAATGAAGCTTCTCGCAGTTGAGGATTTAATCAGAGGAAAGAGCCTTCTTCTTATTGATGACTCAATTGTAAGAGGCACACAGCTTCGTGAAACAACGGAATATCTTTTTGAAAGCGGTGCAAAAGAGGTTCATATCAGACCTGCGTGTCCTCCGCTTGTATACGGCTGTAAGTATCTTAACTTCTCAAGATCATCTTCTGAAATGGATCTCATCACAAGACGAGTTATTGAAAGACTTGAGAACGGCAATGTTACAGACGAAATTCTTCAGGAATACACAAATCCCGATTCTGAAAAATACGAGCAGATGGTTGATGAAATCTGTAAAGAACTCAAGTTCACATCCTTGCGTTTTAACAGGCTTGACGATATGCTTGATTCCTGCGGAATTGACAAATGCAAACTCTGTACTTATTGTTGGGACGGTAAGGAATAATTAATTTTTACTTATAAAAATAAGGCATTTGCAATGAGAAATCTCAAAGCAAATGCCTTTTGTTTTTACTTAGTATGCAATAATTTCGTAGCCGTCCTCAGTTACAAGAACCTGAATTTCCCACTGTGCAGACATCGAGTTATCTTCTGTATAGATAGTCCAGCCGTTATCCTCATCAACGAAAATATCAGGTTTTCCTGCGTTCACCATAGGTTCAATGGTAAAAATCATACCGGGTACCATAAGCATTTCCGTGCCTTTTTTAGAAATGTAACTTACCCATGGATCTTCGTGGAATTCAAGACCGATTCCATGACCTCCTACTTCACGAACGACAGAGTAACCTTTACTCTTTACATAATCATTGACAGCCTGACCCATATCTCCGAGAAAGCCCCAAGGCTTAACCTGCTTAAGTCCCTCATAAACTGCATTTTTTGTTTCTTCAACAAGCTTTCTGTTTTCTTCGCTTACATTACCGATACAAAACATTCTTGAAGAATCGGAGAAATATCCGTTCAAATTAGTTGAAACATCAACATTGATTATATCGCCGTCTTTGATTATTACATCTTCAGACGGAATACCGTGACAAACTTCGTTGTTTATTGAAGTACATACGCTCTTGGGAAATCCCTCAAAATTAAGGGGAGCCGGAACACCACCCATTTTGGTTGTGATATCATACACCCACTTATCAATTTCAGCCGTGCTGATACCTGCCTTAATATGCTCTGCAACATAATCAAGAACTGCAATATTAATCTTTGCACTCTCCTTGATTTTTTCAATCTGCTCAGCATTTTTCAAGATTTCATGGGAGGGAACAATGTGACCTGCACCCTCAAATTCCTCAATTTTTTCATCAAAATCTATATGACATTTTTTATACTTTTTTCCGCTGCCACACCAGCAAGGATCATTTCTGCCAGGTTTTTCCATTTTACTAACTTCCTTTCATTTTTCCAATTCATAATCCTTGATAATTATACCACCAAACAATTTTTATTACAACATCTTTGTCATATGCAAAAATCCAAAAGAAAAATCTTGTCAGAAAAAGTTTTGTAGTATATACTGAATAAGTAATATATAATCTCACACTCGGCATATTTTTATGCAGAGGTGTTTGTATGAATAAAAAAATCCCGACATTTTATGCTCTCTGCTTTATACTGTTTGCAATATTCTGCATTATTATGGTATCTGTTTTTTTCAGACTTAATCCGACAAAATCTGTTATAACCGAAAACAAAACAGAGCCAATAATTGTAATTGACGCAGGTCACGGCGGCGAAGACGGGGGAGCAGTAAGCGAAAGCGGTGTGCTTGAAAAGGACATCAATCTTTCTATAGCAAACAATTCGGCTGATTTATTAAAAATTTTCGGATATAAGGTTGTTCAAACAAGAACAGATGATGTATCTCTTGATAACGGAGAAGATTCGGTTCATTCAAGGAAAGTTGCCGATTTAAAAAAACGGCTCGAAATTTTCAATTCAGACAAAAACAATATTGTAATCAGTATTCATCAAAACAAATTTTCTCAAAGCAAATATTACGGAACTCAAATTTTTTATTCCCCGAATAACAGTCAAAGTCAAAATCTTGCGGAATGCATTAGAAATTCCGTAAAAAAATGCTTACAGCCTGATAACGAACGGCAATGCAAAAAGGCAGACGGCTCAATCTATCTTTTAAAAAAGGCTGAAAACCCGTCTGTTATTGTGGAATGCGGATTTATTTCAAATCCGGATGAACTTGCTAAGCTGCAAAGTGACGAATATCAAAAAGAAATGGCAACTGCAATCATAACAGGATTTTTAGATTATACTCATCAATAAATACAGGAAGTGAAATAAATGGCTTCAAAAATCAAAAGTGTTTACATATGTTCGGAATGTGGATACGAATCGCCCAAATGGTACGGAAAATGCCCGTCATGCGGCGAATGGAACACAATGAATGAAGAAATTAAAGATACATCAAAACAGTCAGCAACTGCAAAAACACGCTCTTTTGCAACCTACTCAAAACCATATGCCATATCGGATATTTCAACCGAGGATGAGCACAGATATGACACAGGCTGCGGAGAACTCAACCGTGTACTCGGCGGAGGAATTGTAAAGGGCAGTCTTATACTTCTGGGCGGTGATCCGGGCATAGGCAAATCGACCGTTCTTATGCAGATTTGTCAGTACCTCGGCGATACTCTGAAAATTCTCTACATATCGGGAGAGGAGTCAAAAAGACAACTCAAGCTCCGAGCAATAAGGCTGGGTGTAACTTCGCCGAATCTGTATGTAATGACCGAAACCGATGTTGAGGTTATTTGCGAACAGATAAAAAATCTCAAACCCGACCTTGTTATGATTGACTCAATTCAGACGATGAATCTTTCAGAATTAAGCTCGTCCCCAGGCAGCATTACACAGGTACGAGAATCTGCCAATATGCTGATGAGAACTGCAAAAGGACTTGATATTCCTATGTTTATCGTAGGTCATGTCAATAAAGAGGGTTCAATTGCAGGTCCAAAGGTACTTGAACATATTGTTGACACCGTACTGCATTTTGAAGGAGACAAACAGATGAGCTGCCGTATTCTTCGTGCCGTAAAAAACAGGTACGGCTCAACAAATGAAATCGGCGTTTTTGAAATGACCGATAAAGGACTTAACGAAGTTGCAAATCCGTCTGTTATGTTGCTTTCAGGGCGTCCGAAAAATGTTTCGGGAACTTGCGTCACCTGTACAATTGAAGGATCAAGACCAATTCTTGCCGAAACACAGGGACTTGCCACACAAAGCGGATACGGCAACGCTCGCAGAATGGTTACAGGATATGATTATAACAGACTGTCAATGGTACTTGCCGTTCTTGAAAAAAGAGCAGGATACTATTTTTCAAACTGCGACACCTACATAAATATCGTAGGCGGATTGCGAGTTGACGAACCTGCGATTGACCTTTCAATTGCCATGGCTCTTATAAGCAGTCTGAAAGATACTCCGATTGACGAAAACGCTGTTGTATTCGGTGAAATCGGTCTTGCAGGCGAAATTCGTGCTGTATCAAACGCTCAGATGAGAATTAACGAAGCGGTAAGACTCGGCTTTACAAAAATCATTCTGCCGTATCATAATCTAAAAGGTGTTTCATGTGATGATGCTGAATTGATCGGAGTAAAAAACATTCGTCAGGCATTTGAAGCGGTAGGACAATGAGCAGTTTTGTAATATCAAACAAATACCCATGTTTTGCCGATGAGCTTTCAAAAATGGGGCATAATGTTATATTTTCGGACACTGTCAAAGCATTTCCGCAACCTGAACAATCTCATGCCGATATGCAGATTTTGACGATAAATAATACTGTTTTTGTACTTCAAGAGTGTGAAAAGCTAAAAACTTTGCCATATAAAGAAAATTTGATTATATGTAAAAACAAAGCAGGGAAGAAGTATCCCGAAAATGTATTGCTGAATTTTCTTTTCTTTAACGATAAGCTTTACGGTAAAATATCTGCAATAGATCCGACTCTTTACAAATATTGCGTAAAAAACGATATTGAAATCATAAACATAAACCAAGGATACGCAAGATGCTCAACTCTAATACTCAATAATCGCACTGCCGTAACAGCTGATATATCCACAAAAAATGCCCTTGAAAAAGATGGGGCAGAGGTGTTGTTAATATCCTCGGGTGATATAAAACTTGAAGGATATGATTATGGATTTATAGGCGGTGCAAGCGGAAAAATCTCTGATAATACCATAGTGTTTTTCGGAAACGCTGAAATGCATCCCTACTATTCTTCTATAAGAGAATTATGTTTAAAAAATAAAATTGAAATTAAAATATTGTGCAAAAATATGCCACTCACAGATGTGGGCGGCATAGTAAAACTTTTTTAAACTTTTTTCTTAGGTTTTATTTTTGCAAGCGGATTTGAGTCAGCGGCATTTTTCATTTGTTCCGAACTCAGGTGTGTATAAATCTCAGTCGTACCGAGGTTTTCGTGTCCGAGAACCTCTTTAAGCACTCTGACATCAACTCCGCCTTGCTGATACATAAGCGTGGCAGCGGTATGCCTAAGCTTATGACAGGAATATCCCTGAGAATCAAGTCCGATTTTCTCAAGATATTTATATACCATAGCCTGAATTGTTTTCACAGACATTCTGCGGTGATTACGGCTAATAAACAACGCTTTTTTATCCTTAACTTCATCAATCGGACGCACCTTCATATACTCATTATAAGCGTCAATACAGGCAGAGTTTAGATAAACAATGCGTTCTTTATTGCCTTTACCGACAATACGCATTGTACCGTCACTATGAATATCATTATAGTTAAGACCTGCCATTTCAGACACACGCAGTCCGCAATTGAGAAAGAGAGTCAAAATACAATAATCACGCTGTTTGTTATTTCCGTCAACTACATTAAGAAGCTCAATGCTTTGTTCAAGAGTAAGATACTTTGGCAAAGCTTTTTTATTTTTTGGCGATTCAAGCTGTTCCACGGGATTTGTATCAAGCAAATGTTTATTATTGGTTATGTACTTAAAAAAGCCTTTCAGACTGGAACATTTTCTTGCACGGGACGCACTCTTATTGTTGCGGTCACGATAAAGAAAATTCATATAATCATATGCAAGTTCAAGATTAACGGTTTTAATTAAATCAAGGTCAACATCGTCAATTTTAATTTCATCAAACTCAGTACCGTCAGGCACAAGACCACGCATTACTTTTAAAAATCTAAAAAAAGTTCTGAGATCAATAAAATATTCGTCAACGGTTTTCTTCGACATATTTTTGATTGTCTGCTTATAAATTAAATAGTCCTTCAAAATTGCAGGAGCTTCATCACGAAAATCAACTGCCATAAACACACCACCGTAAATTTATTTCTTATAAAGAATAACTAAAAGAAGTTGAACTAAAATCTGTATTAGAAGAATTATAATGCTATTATAACACAAAAAAGGGCGGTGTATATTCCAATTGCGAAAATTATACAAAATGAATATTTTGTATAATTCAGGGAACAAGTAAAACAAGATAAAACCGAAACATACTACTAATGCCAAACTAATGCCAATTTACAGCATTTAAATTACAACAGCCGTACAGACTCGTTTGAGTCTGTACGGCTGTAAATTTTAAAGGAATTTAAATTTTAAATTAGCAAACGCCCTGCTGAATCATTGAATCAGCAACCTTCTCAAAGCCTGCAATATTAGCACCTACTACATAGTCACCTTCATGACCATACTTCTTAGCTGCAGCAGAAATGTTCTTATAGATGTTAACCATAATGTTCTTGAGCTTAGCGTCAACTTCTTCAAATGTCCATGAAAGACGCTGTGAGTTCTGGCTCATCTCAAGAGCTGATGTAGCAACACCGCCTGCATTAGCAGCCTTACCCGGTGCAAAGAGAATGCCGGATTTCTGGAGAAGCTTTGTAGCCTCAAGAGTTGTAGGCATGTTAGCGCCTTCGGCAACAGCATAGCAACCGTTAGCGATAAGTCTTTTAGCGTCTTCTTCGTTAAGCTCATTCTGTGTAGCACATGGAAGTGCAACATCACACTTAACTGACCAATCGAATTTGCCTTCGTGATACTCTGAGTTAGGACGATAGTTCTTATACTCTGTAAGACGCTGTCTTTTAACTTCCTTGATTTCCTTAATAGCATCAAGGTCGATACCTTCAGCATCATAAATCCAACCTGTTGAATCAGCCATTGTAACTACCTTAGCACCAAGCTCTGTAGCCTTTTCTGTTGCGTAGATAGCAACATTACCTGCACCTGATACGCAAACAGTAGCACCCTTGATGTCCTTACCGTTATCCTTAAGCATAGCCTCTGTAAAATAAAGAAGGCCATAACCTGTAGCCTCTGTTCTTGCGAGTGAACCGCCCCAGTTAAGACCCTTACCTGTAAGAACGCCTTCATATACATTTCTGATTCTCTTATACTGACCGAACAAATAACCGATCTCACGAGCACCTGTACCGATATCACCGGCAGGAACATCTGTGTCAGCACCGATGTGCTTACAAAGCTCTGTCATAAAGCTCTGGCAGAATGCCATAACTTCTCTGTCGCTCTTGCCCTTAGGATCAAAGTCAGAGCCACCCTTACCGCCGCCGATAGGAAGACCTGTAAGTGAGTTCTTGAAAATCTGCTCGAAACCGAGAAACTTAATAACGCCGAGGTTTACTGACGGATGAAGTCTTAAACCACCCTTGTAGGGTCCGATAGCACTGTTGAACTGAACACGGAAGCCACGGTTAACCTGAACCTTGCCGTTGTCATCAACCCAAGGTACTCTAAACATAATAACTCTTTCAGGCTCTGTAATTCTTTCGAGAATACCATTCTCTTCATACTTTGGATTCTGCTCGAAAACGGGCTCAAGTGAAGTAAGAACTTCGGTAGCAGCCTGAATAAACTCAGGCTCATTTGCGTTTTTTGCTTTCAGCTTTTCAAGCTGTTCACTTACATATGACATAAGTAAGTCCTCCTTAATAAAATTCGCATAAATTATACGGAAAAAATTCCGATTATGCTGTAGCACAGTAAAGCACTACAATCAACATATTAATAATACTATACTTTCAACGATTTTGCAATATCTTTTGTGAGTTTCTTGCAAATTTTTTTAAAATTATTGAAAAAACAGCCGATTTCATTCCTTTTCTGCAATTAATTTTACAAATCTCCCAAGTTTAGTTGCATTTTCGTACATTTTACGGGCTGAATTTTATGAAAATGTATTCATGAATCCAAGAATTTCATTTGCATTACAATATTTTGTATAATTCATATTTGATTTACCAATTAAATTTTAGTTGCAAACGGACATATTTTATGATAAAATCCTATCAGTAATACTATTTGTAATATTTTTAAAGGTGATTTATATGGACTACTGCAAAAGATTAAAAGAATTAAGAGTCAAAAACGGATACACTCAAGGGCAAATTGCATTTATACTTCACACAAGACAGGAACAATACAGCAAATACGAAAACGGAAAACGAGAACTGCCTATCAGACATTTGATAACACTTTGTTGTCTTTATAAAACTTCAAGTGATTATATTCTCGGAATAGAAAAATTTGTAAAATAAAGCCGTCGTCAATACCAAATCTGAGTATTGACGACGGCTTTATTTTTATATAAAATTGCCGGATTATTGAATTTTTTCTTTAAACATCATCAGAAAACTTACAAGGAGCAATCCGCATGAAACCCATATTATATGCGTTCCAAACGATAACGAAAGATTTCCTCCCAGACCTGCTCCGACTGCAAAGAAAAATATAACACCAAAATAATACATTGCCTGTCTGAGCTGTTCGGGCTTTCTTTCGTGAATAAAACCTGACAGAGCAGCCGTACCGCTTCTCAAATTACCTATACACATTGTACTGGCATAGGAATATCCTCTGACTTTTCTGAAAGTCTGAACCTGCATTGCACAGGAAAACGATACAATTACCGCAGCAACGGTATCCATACTCTTCGGCATGAATCCAACCGCAAATAATATGATAATTTCAAACAAGAGTATTCCCTGTCTCCAATGTATCTTTTTGAAATACTTGAATTTTTTCTGTATCAAATCAGCTACAAGGACACCTAACGCAAATGCAAGAATAGGAAAAAGATATTTAAGCCCCTCTCCCCACTTTCCTGTCATAAAATTTGTACTCATAAGCACAACGTTACCCGTCTGCGCATTTGCAAATACTCCGTCACGGGTAAAATATGTATATGCATCCTGAAATCCGCCTGATAACGCAAGAAATATGCAATTTCTAAATGCCTCAGACATCTGTCGTGTCGGCTCAAGTTCCTTAAAAAAACTTCTTATCCTAAACACAATACTCAACTCCGAATCTATGCGCTAATCTACACAACACCGAACACAATTAAACGGTTCGGTGTTGCACAATAATTAAAATTCAATTATCAGATATCGTTCTTCACTATATCCTCGTAGCTTTCACGCTTAACAACAACTCTTGCCTTGCCGTCTTTAACCATTACGATTGCAGGACGAGGGATTCTGTTGTAATTTGACGCCATAGAATAGTTATAAGCACCTGTTGAAAGAACAGCAAGTGTATCGCCCACTTCAACCTTAGCAACCTTTGTATGCTCCTGAACGAGGTCGCCGCTCTCGCAACACTTACCTGCTACCGTTACGATTTCATCAGGCTCTTTGTCAGCCTTACCTGCATTTACTACGGTATAAGCAGACTGATAAAGTGCATACCTAATATTATCAGTCATACCACCGTCAACGGATACATATGTTCTTACATTAGGAATTTCCTTTTTGCCGCCTACTTTGTAAAGTGTAATACCTGCTTCGCCGACAATTGAACGACCCGGCTCAATAAAGATATACGGAACAGGAAGTCCGTGTTCTTTAGCCTTTGCCTTAACAGCCTCTGAAACCTTTTCCATATAGTTTTCGTAAGGAACAGGTTCATCATCCTTAGTGTACATAATACCAAAGCCACCGCCGAGGTTAAGCTCTGAAATAACGATTCCAAGCTCATCGTGAATCTTACCCATAAAGTCAAGCATAATTTCAGCAGCAGTGACAAACGGATCAATATCAAAAATCTGTGAACCGATGTGGCAATGAAGTTCCGTAAGATTTACATTATCGTACATCTGTGCCTTTTTAACCGCCTCAAAAGCTTCGCCTGTTTCAAGAGCAAAACCGAATTTTGAATCAATCTGACCTGTTCTGATAAAGTTATGAGTATGAGCGTCTACACCGGGCTTAATTCTAAAAGAAATATTAGCCTTCTTACCCATTTCACCGCAAATTTCATTGAGAAGTTCAAGTTCGTAAAGATTATCAACAACGAACTTTCCTACATTAGATTCAAGTGCAAATCTGATTTCATCAGCAGTTTTATTGTTTCCGTGGAAGTGAACTTTTTCCATCGGAAAGCCTGCCTGTACGGCTGTATAAATCTCACCGCCTGATACTACATCAAGACCGAGTCCCTCTTCCTTTGCAATTCTGCAAAGTTCCTTACAAGAAAGAGCCTTACTTGCATACAACGGCATACCATTACCGTGGTAATACTTTTCAAAGGACTTTACATAAGCCTTGCACACATTTCTGATTGTTGTTTCGTCAAGAACATATAAGGGTGTACCAAATTCTTTGGCAAGTTCGAGTGTATCACAACCGCCGATTGTGAGATGTCCCTTATTGTTCACATTAAGACATTCGCTAACGAACATTTTACTCATACCTCCGTATTTTTAAAATTTGCTATTGAAGTTTCAATAAGTTTCCTTATTTCATCATTTCCGAAGCCTGTTTGTGCAGAAAACGGTATCAGCGGAACATGTTCAATTGTACTGAAAATGTCCTTATAATACTCAATCTGCTTTTCAAACGCAGTCTTTTTAAGTTTATCACTCTTTGTAAGAACTGCGGCAAAGTTAAATCCGCCTCTGTAAAGAAAATCTATCATATGCAAGTCATCATCAGTCGGAGGATGACGCAAGTCAAGAATCTGAATAACGAGCGGACGCTGTCTGTCCTGTGCAAAATAGCCTTCCACAAGCTTTGCCCATCTGTCTTTTTCTGCTTTTGAAACCTTTGCATAACCGTAGCCCGGCAAATCAACCATACGAAACTCTTTGAGCTTATAAAAATTAATGGTAGCCGTTTTGCCCGGCTGAGCGCTTACTCTTGCAAGGGCTTTTCTCTGAACAAGTTTATTGATAAGAGAGGATTTTCCCACATTTGAATGACCTGAAAATACAATTTCAGGCATATCCGATTCCGGCAACTGGTCAACACGACCTGCCGCAAATTCAAAAGCGACTTCATTAAAGTTCATAAAATCCCTCTCTTTCACTGTTTTACTGCGTTTACAGTTTTCGTTGCAGAACGAACTGCTGTCATATCAATTCCGTTCCATTGGTTATCGGTAATTCTTACGGTATTATTCACCGCAAGTGCAACTACCTCCGAAAAATTTCTAACAGGAATAAACTTAACCTTTTCAAGAACCGCCTTATCTACATCTTCAAGATCAGGTTCGTTATCCTTTGGAATAATTACTGTTGTAATTCCGTTTTTAAAAGCAGCCATGCTTTTCTCTTTAAGACCGCCTATAGGAAGAACATTCCCTCTGAGGGTAATTTCACCTGTCATAGCTATATCGTGTCTTGCAGGCTTTAAAGTCAGCGCTGAGTAAATTGCGGTTGCCATTGTAATACCTGCAGACGGTCCGTCCTTTGGAACAGCACCCTCGGGAGCATGAATATGGATATCCTTGTTTTTGTAAAAATCGGAATCAATTCCAAGAACCGCCGCATGACTTCTAATACAGGTGATTGCTGTTTTAGCAGACTCCTGCATAACATCACCAAGAGAACCTGTAAGTTCAATCTTTCCTGTGCCCTCCATAACGGCAACTTCAATAGGTAAGATTTCTCCGCCCACTGAGGTCCATGCAAGTCCGTTTACTATTCCGATTTCATCCATTTTGGCAAGTGAATCAGGAATAAACTTTTTATGGCCTAAAAATCTTTCTACCTCTTTTTCGTCAATCTTGAATACTTCTGTCCCCTCTGTAAGCTTTTCAACGGCACATTTCCTCATAACTGAGGCAATAAGCCTTTCAAGAGTTCTTACGCCGGCTTCACTCGTATAGAAGTCTATGAGAGCGTATATGGCTTTCTGAGTGAATTTGAGTTCCTTTGAAGTAAAACCGCACTCATCAAGCTGTTTAGGAATGAGGTGCTTCTTTGCAATATGGAATTTCTCTTCTCTTGTATAGCTGCTGATTTCTATAATTTCCATTCTGTCACGGAGCGGTGCCGGAATAGCTGAAATGTCATTTGCAGTTGTAATAAACATCACATTTGACAAGTCGAACGGAAGTTCAATGTAGTGATCAACAAACTTATTATTCTGTTCGATATCAAGAACCTCAAGCAATGCCGATGTTGGATCGCCCTTATAATCAGCGGCAAGCTTGTCTATTTCGTCAAGAATAAGTACAGGATTATTAGTGCCGGCATGTTGCAATGCATTAATAATTCTACCCGGCATTGAACCGATATAAGTCTTTCTGTGGCCTCTGATTTCAGCCTCGTCACGAACGCCGCCAAGAGCGATTCTTTCACTTTTTCTGCCTATTGCCTTTGCAATCGACTGAGCAATTGAGGTTTTACCGACACCCGGAGGTCCTGCAAGACAGATGATCTGTCCTTTTTGCTTTTCACTTAACACACGAACGGCAAGCTGTTCAATGATTCTCTTTTTAACTTTGTCAAGTCCATAGTGAGTCTTATCAAGAGCCTTCTGAACTTTAGATATAACGATTTTATCTTTAGATGACTTATTCCACGGCAAATCAAGAACCGTATCAAGATATGTACGAATCACAGCCGCTTCCTGACTGCCATAAGGCATTTTGCTGAGTTTCTTACATTCTTTATAAAGAATGTCGGCAGACTTTTCGTCAAGATTAAGCTTTTCAATTTTATCGACATAGTTTTCAGCATCGTCAATCGGTGAATCATCTTCACCAAGCTCTTCCTCGATTGCTCTTTTCTGTTCACGAAGAAAATAATCACGCTGATTTTCATCAATTCTCATTTTAGCTTTTTGAGATATTTCGTCCTCAAGTTTAAGAACAAAATTTTCATTTACAAGTACATCAAGAACAGATTCAAGTCTTTCGGATTCCGGGAAAGTTTCAAGAATCGACTGTTTAACTCTGTAGTCGAGAATGAGATTAGCTGTGATAAAGTCGGCAAGTTCACCCGGTCTTTTGCAAAGGGCAACCTTAAAAATAATATCCGACGGCATCTTCGGAGAAATCTCAAGATACTTGTCAAATTCATTTTTTACGGTTCGCATAAGAGCGGAATCTCTTGCTGTAAGATACTCGCTTTCTTCCTCATACGGTTTAACTTCTGCAACAAGACACTTTTCGTCAAAAACAGGATTTATAATTGTAGCCCTGCATTGACCTTCAATTACAATTCGTGTAGTATTTTCAGGCTGTTTCAAAACCTGAACAACCTTGGCAATTACACCCGTGTCATAAACATCAAATATATCCGGTTCGTTTATTGCGGCATCCTTCTGAGAAGTAAGAAAAACAAGTTGATCGGCTTTCATAGCTTTATTTATAGCCGTAATACTCTTTTTCCGTCCAACATCAAAATGAATAAGTGATTTTGGAAAAACCACCAACCCTCGCAACGGAAGAACAGGGAGAGTCAGATTTTTTTGCATATCAAAATCCATTTAAATTCCTTTCATAAAAGCAAAAAGCTGTATTGTAATTGCAATACAGCTTTAATTCACAATATCAAGACGCTGTGCTGCGCTTCTGACGCTTCTTTGCATCTTTTTGAGTCAATTTTACGGAATTTGTCTGTAACAATTCCTTTTTGCGAGTAATTTGCGGAGCAACACCGTTTTTGATAACGCCCTCTGTAATAATAATCTTATCAATAGTAGGATCAGACGGAGCCTCAAACATAAGGTCTGTAAGAATATCTTCCATAATTCCTCGAAGTCCTCTTGCACCAGTATGCTGATCCTGTGCCTGTTGTGCAATAGCCCTGAGTGCCTCTTCTTCAAAAAGAAGTTCAACACCGTCAAGTTCAAAAAGTTTCTTGTACTGCTGAACAATAGAGTTTTTAGGAACAGTAAGAATCTTGACAAGTGCATCCGTGTCAAGACCGCTCAAAGCAGTAATAACAGGCAAACGACCGATGAGTTCAGGAATAATTCCGTACTTTACAAGATCATGTGCTGTGACCTCTTTCATCCAATCGGTCGAATCAAGCTCCTGCTTTGACTGAACAAGTGACTCAAAACCGATAACAGAAGAGCCCTTACGCTTTTCAACTATCTTTTCAAGACCGTCAAATGCACCGCCGCAGATAAAAAGAATATTCTTAGTATCAATCTGTAAATATTCCTGTTGCGGATGTTTCCTGCCACCCTGTGGCGGAACATTGGATACGGTTCCCTCAACAATTTTAAGCAAAGCCTGCTGAACTCCCTCACCGCTTACATCTCGTGTAATAGAAGGGTTTTCGGATTTTCTCGCAATTTTATCAATTTCATCAATGTAAATTATGCCGTGCTCTGCCTTTTCAATATCAAAATCGGCTGCCTGAATGAGTTTTAAGAGAATGTTCTCTACATCCTCGCCGACATAACCTGCTTCGGTCAGCGTAGTTGCATCGGCAATTGCAAAAGGAACATCAAGAGCCTTTGCAAGCGTCTGAGCAAGTAATGTCTTACCGACACCTGTCGGACCGAGAAGCAGCACATTACTCTTAGCAAAATCTACGCTCTCATCATTTAAAAAAGCACGCTTATAGTGATTGTAAACAGCAACGCTCAGGGTAACTTTTGCATGATCCTGTCCGATAACATATTCATCAAGAATTGTCTTGATTTCCTTTGGCTTTAAAAGTTCATCAACGGACAGTTCGGGGGTCTGAGGTTCTCCCGATTTTGAAAGTTTATTTTCATTTTCACGTTCAAGCTCGCCTGATTCGCGAAGAATATTCATGCAGAGCTCAACACACCGGTCACAAATATAGACACCGTTGCCGGCAATAAGTCTGCCTGCCATCTCCTGAGGTTTTCCGCAGAAAGAGCAATAAATATCTTCGTTATTTTTGTTAGCCATCAGTTTACCTCACCTTTATCTTTTTTCGATAACCTTATCAATCAAACCATACTCAAGTGCCTGCTGTGCAGTCATGAAGTTATCACGATTGGTATCCTTTGCAATAACATCAATCGGCTGACCTGTGTTGTCAGCAAGAATCTGATTGAGTCGTTTTTTCATATCAAGAATGTGTCTTGTGTGAATTTCCATGTCAGTAGCCTGACCCTGAGCACCGCCTGAAGGCTGGTGAATCATAATGTCACTGTTAGGAAGTGCAAGACGCTTACCCTTAGCGCCTGCGGCAAGAAGGAATGCACCCATACTTGCAGCCATACCCATACAGATTGTGGAAACATCACACTTGATGTAATTCATTGTATCAAAAATAGCAAAGCCGTCTGTTACGCTGCCGCCGGGACTGTTGATGTAAAGACTGATATCCTTTGTCGGATCTTTACTTTCAAGGTAAAGCAACTGAGCAACTACAACGCTTGCACTTGCACTGTTTACCTCTTCGTTAAGCATAACAATTCTGTCTTCAAGAAGACGGGAATAGATATCAAAAGAGCGTTCGCCCCTGCTTGACTGTTCGATAACATATGGTACTAATGCCATTTAATCATAACCTTTCTTAAATAGTGATTAACAGATATAAGAAAAATATTCAAATTACTTAATAACAGCTTTGTCCTTTACGAGATTAAGAGCCTTTTCAACCTTAACATCTTCTGTGAGTGATTCAGCAGGAACAGCCTCCTTGACCTTATCAACATCCATCTTGTAAGCCTCTGCCATCTTGCCGTATTCAGCGTCAAGGTCAGCTTCTGTAACTTCAATATTTTCTTTTCTTGCAACTGCTTCAAGAGCAAGTCTTAACTTAACTCTCTTTTCAGCCTCTTCTTTATACATACCCTTGAGTGCGTTTGCATCCATACCCATGTACTGCATATATGTCTTCATATCAAGACCTTGTGAACGGAGACGCATATCAAATTCTCTTACCATCTCGTTAGCCTGATTGTCATACATTGCCTCAGGAATTTCACCCTCAAGGAGTTCCATAAGCTTTTCGGAAATCTGATTGTCAACATCCTTGTCAGCCTCATCCTGAAGGCGTTTAGCAACAGTTTCTTTAAGCTCAGCCTTGTACTCATCAAGTGTTTCCTTATCGGAAACATCCTTTACAAACTCATCATCGACTTCCGGAAGTTCCTTAGCCTTAATTTCGTGAAGGTTGATCTTGAATTCAGCTTCCTTACCTTTAAGCTCTTCAGCCTGATAATCATCTGGGAACTTAACTGTGATTGTAAACTCTTCACCTGTCTTGTGACCTACAATCTGCTCCTCAAAGCCGGGGATGAAGTTGCCTGATCCAAGCTTAAGGTTATAGTTTTCAGCCTTACCGCCTTCAAACGCTTCACCGTCAACAAAACCCTCAAAGTCAATAACAGCTACATCATCATTCTGAGCAGCTCTGTCGTCAACAGTTACCATTCTTGAGTTGCGGTCACGAACCTTCTCAATTTCTTCGTCAACGAGCTCGTCTGTAACTTCTGTTGACTTCTTTGTAACTTCAATGCCGAGGTAGTTATTAATTTCCATTTCAGGCTCAACAACAACATTAGCCTTGAATGAGAAACCTTCTTTGCTTGCCTCAATAGCCTCAAGGGTTTCAACCGAAACTATCTTGATACCTGCTTCTTTAGCGGCCTCATAAAGAGCGTCCGGATAACAATCCTGCATAGCATCTTCATAGAACACTTCCGAACCGTACATTTTCTCAATTACATGACGGGGAGCTTTGCCCTTTCTGAAACCGGGGATATTGATGCTTTTAACCTGCTTTTTATAAACTCTGTTAACAGCGTTACCAAAAGTTTCACCGTCAACATTAACCTCTAATTCATATGAATTAGCCTGTTCTTTTTTTGTACATTCCTTTAATGCCATTTTAATATTCCTCCAAAGTTTAAATTCAAAATCAAGAAATCATCTTATTATATCACAACAAAATAATTTTGCCAATAGAAAATACAGAATTTATCTGACTAAAATTGGCATAAATGACAACCTGTCACAAGAAATCAGCTTAAAATCAATACCTTCGTATTCACCTTCAATCGCAAACCTCATATTCTTTTTTCCGTGAAGGTGTCCGTAATAACATTTTTTGATGTCATATTTCAAAAGAACATTAAATATTTCGTCACATTTTGTTGTTCCGTAAACAGGGGGATAATGTAAAAACACTATTGGTTCCTTTCCTGTTTTTATAGCTGATTGTATTGACATTTCAAGTCTGCCGACTTCCCTGTTCAGGACTTTTATATCATTTTGAGATTCATTCTCAAGAAACCATCCTCTTGTACCGCAAATTGCGTAATCGTCAACAACATATGAATTATTGAAAAGGATAGATATCGAATCAAGTGAATTATTTTTCAGAAACACATCCATTTTTGTCTTGGTGCTCCACCAATAATCGTGATTGCCTTTATTGAAAATTTTCTTACCGGGAAGATTTTCTATGAAAATAAAATCCGTAAGAGTTTCTTCAAGTTTCATTGCCCAGGAAATATCGCCCGACACAACAACCGTGTCATTATCGGTAACAAGCTTTCTCCAATTATTTTCAAGTCTTGAAGTATAATCGTTCCAGCCTGCGAAAACATCCATAGGCTTATCTTCACCAAGTGAAAGATGCAAATCCGCTATAGCAAATAATGCCATTAATCTATACCGAGTGCTCCGAGAACATAATTCTCCATATCATTAACTTCTGTAACATCAGAGAATCGAGCAGTTTTATTTTTAAGATTTGCAAGAGGTGCAGGCACTTCTGCACCGGAAACCTTATGAAGTTCATCAACCATATCAAATTCTGTTTCAGGAAGTGTTGCGTTTGGTTCAACAGCCTCAAGAACAGCCTTAGAGAATTTATACGGACTTGCAGTTGACGCGATTACAGAAGGTGTCTTGTCGCCTGTTTCCTCAACATACTGCTTGTACACATTGATTGCAACAGCTGTGTGAGTATCACAAAGGTACTTATCCTGCTCAAACATCTCGTGAATTGTAGCCTCTGTATTCTTATCATCACAGAATCCGCCGTAGAACTTTTCGTTGATAACAGCCTTTACATCATCACTTACTTCATACTTGCCTTCTGATTTGAGTGCATTCATCCAGCCTCTTGTAACTTCGTCATTATCACCTGAAAGCTTGTAGAGAAGTCTTTCAAGGTTACTTGAAACGAGGATATCCATTGAAGGCGAAATTGTTGTATAGAAGTTTCTGTTCTTATCATAAACGCCTGTTTTGATAAAATCTGTAAGAACATTATTAGAGTTTGACGCACAAATGAACTTGTTGATTGGAAGTCCCATGAGACTTGCATAATATGAAGCAAGAATGTTACCGAAGTTACCTGTCGGAACAACAACATTAATCTTGTCGCCAAGCTCGATTTTACCGTCATTTACAAGATCGCAGTAAGCCGAAATATAGTAAACAATCTGCGGAAGAAGTCTGCCCCAGTTGATTGAGTTTGCTGATGAGAAAAGCATATTATTCTCAGCGAGCTTTTCTGCAACTGAAGGTGTAGTAAATATCTTCTTAACACCTGTCTGAGCGTCATCAAAGTTACCCTTGATTGCACAAACACGAACATTTTCACCTTCCTGAGTATTCATCTGATGCTTCTGCATCGGACTTACACCGTCAACAGGATAGAAAACAACAATCTTTGTGTGTTCAACATCTTTAAAGCCTTCAAGAGCAGCCTTGCCTGTATCGCCTGATGTAGCAACGAGAATAACAGCCGTCTTGCCGTCATATTTCTTCTTGAGTGACTTTGTGAGAAGATGCGGGAGAATCTGGAGTGCCATATCCTTAAACGCACATGTAGGACCATGCCAGAGTTCAAGAATATTCAGGGTTGTTCCGTCAAGATTACAGTATGAAATAGGAGCAGGATTTTCGCCGCCGAATTTCTGAGCTGTATAAGCCTTTTCTACGCAGTCGCTGATTTCCTCTTCTGTGAAATCAGAAAGAAAATCAGAAAATACTTTCTTTGCTCTTCCTTTGTAATCTGTTTTCAAAAGTGCCTTGAAGGTATTTTCATCATATTTAGGAAATTCCCGCGGTACAAAAAGACCGCCGTCCTTTGAAATACCCTGTGCAATGGCCTGTGCCGCAGAAACTACTTCTTTGGCATTTTGTGTGCTGTTGTATAACATTGAAATCTTCCTTTCAAATTGCTTTAAACATCAAGTATTTTACTACATTATTCGCTGATTGTCAAAGTTTTCAAAGAAATTATACGCATTTTCGTAAAAAATCTTTTTCAAAACGCTTTCGTTGTAGTTATTTCTAAGAAAAAGTTCATAAATTTCGCCGATTGAATCGCTTCCGACAATATCACTCGGCAAATCGCAGCCATCAAAATCCGTACCGAAGCAAAGAGAATTTTCACATCCAAGCGACAGCATATATTCGCAATGCTTCAAAACATCGTTCATGCATGCTTTATCCGGATTATTATTAAGAAAAGCATTGTGCAAATTTAGACCTATAAGTCCGCCTCTCTGTATTATAATTTTAATCTGCTCATCTGTAAGATTTCTCGGATTTTGAGTAATTGTCCGTGAATCTGAATGAGTTGCGATAAACGGCTTATTCGTCCGATTGACAACATCATAAAACAGTTCATCGCTTGCATGGGATATATCAATTACAATACCGTACTTTTCCATTTCGGCTACTGCAAGTTTTCCGAAGTCCGTTAAACCGCATTTATCTTCCGATAAAACACCTGAACCGATCTCGTTTATGTCATTCCATGTGAGAGTCATTATTCTGACGCCGATTTTCGCAAATCGCTTTACATTCTCGATTTTGCCGTTCAATGCTTTTCCGTTTTCTACTGTAAAAAACGCTGAGTTTCTATACTTTGAAAAAGCATTATCTGTGAATTCACCGATACCCAACAATTCAATTCCAAGTCGGTTACATTCGGATTTCAGGTAATCAGCCGATTCAAAGAACAATTTTTCCGCCTCATTACTGTCAAGCGTGTCGGGCAACCATATAGCATAGCACTGTAACTTGCGGGATTTGGAATTGTTGTTTAATTTAACTTCATATGAGGGATTATCCAGTTCGGACTTTTCGGTTACTGCCTTATAGAGCGTGTCGCAATGCAAGTCAAAAAAATTCATGGCAACCTCCCGTCAGAATGCATCTTCAATATAGTTAATGCCGACAAGTTTCAGATTATTACTGTTGACAAAAACTTCGCATACATCAAATCGACATTCTTTATCTATATTGTTTTCATACATATACATATCGGCAGTTTTTAATATTTTCATCTGCTTTTTACGGTTAACCGCATCAACGGGTTGTGTAAGAGAATTCTCTTTTCTTGTTTTAACCTCAACAAAGGCAATTACTTCCTTATTCTCGGCTATGATATCTATTTCGCCGTAAGGCTTTTTATAATTTCTGGCAATAATTTTATACTTATGCTTTTTCAGATATTTTGCGGCATAAGCCTCTCCCTTATCACCTGTTTGTTTAGTAGTAAAAATCATTTCTTATTATATATTTTCTTCAAGAAGCTCGGTCTGTGATACTTACACGGTCCGTATTTAAGAATCGCCTCAATATGAGCCTTTGTGCCGTAACCCTTATGCTTTGCAAATAGGTACTGAGGAAATTCTTTGTCGTATTCATAAAGAAGTCTATCCCTTGATACCTTGGCAAGAATTGACGCACAGGCAATTGACATTGACTTTGCGTCGCCTTTTACGATACATTCGCCTTCAATTGACAACGGAGGCATTCTGTTGCCGTCAATCATAGCATAATCAGCCCTTGGTTCAAGTCCTTCAACTGCCCGTTTCATTGCAAGCATAGCAGCATTAAGAATATTCATTTCCTCAATTTCTTCAATGCTTGCAAATGCAATGCTGTATGCCAATGCCTGTTCCTTTATTACATCAAACAAAGCCTCTCTCTTTTTTTCAGAAAGCTTTTTTGAATCATTGACTCCTTCAATAACGGTATTTTCGGGAAGTATAACTGCGGCGGCACACACAGGTCCTGCAAGCGGTCCTCTGCCGGCTTCATCAACACCGCAGATATTCAGAAAACCTCTTGCAATATTTTTATTTTCATATTCAAGCCAATCCATTGTTATCTCCCCTGCGGCATTTCAACTGTAATTCTGCCAAGCTTTGCACTTCTGAATTCATCAAGCAATATAATTGCGGCTCTCTCGGTATCTATCTCACCGCCTGAAACAAGCATACCTCTCTTTTTGCCAATCATTTTCAAAAGCTCGTATGAATCAATATTTTCGATATCTTCGTTTTCTAATTTAAATCTTGTTATAAAATCAGCAGGCTTGAGTTCCTTGATGAAATCAAGAAGTCTTACCGCCAAAAGTTCGATATCAAGAATTTGGTCTTTAACCGCACCTGTGAACGCAAGATGCTCTCCGACTGTCTTATCGTCAAACTTTGGCCAAAGCACACCCGGAGTGTCAAGCATTTCAAGGTTCTTTGCAATCGTATACCATTGATTACCTCTTGTAACGCCCGGTCTGTCCTCAACCTTTGCACGGTTTTTCTTTACCATTTTATTGATAAAAGAAGATTTGCCTACATTCGGAATACCGACAATCATAATTCTGATTGTGGGATTTACCATTCCTTTTTCTTTTAATCTTGCAATCTTATGGCTCATAACCGTATTTACGGCTGGTGCAAATTTGTCAAGACCTCTGCCGCTTTTACAATCAACAGGGATAGCAACAAGATTCTGCTTTTTAAAATAGTCAATCCACATTTTCGTGGCAGTTTGATTAGCCATATCGCATTTATTGAGAAGAATAACTCTCGGCTTGTTCTGAACAAGTTTTGCAAGGTCGGGATTACGACTGCTGACAGGAATTCTTGCATCAATAATTTCTGCGACAGCATCAACAAGTTTAAGACTTGACTGAATCTGTCTTTTTGTTTTGGTCATATGACCGGGGAACCATTGAATAGTCTGCATTTCGCTCATATATGTACATCCTTTAAAAATTTTCTGTTAATATAAATACTTGAATCTGTCAAGCGGAAAAAATATAAATTGTGCTTTTCCGATTACATCATCGACAGACACAAGGCCTATGCTTTTATCACGGCTGTCAAGAGAAATAATTCTGTTATCACCCATTACAAAGATATAACCTTCAGGGATAACATACGGAATTTGCAATGGATTTGACGGTTCTCGTGTTAAAGAAGAAACATACGGTTCATCAATTTTTATACCGTCAACATAAACTGCATTTTTACTGTAATCCACGACAAGCGTCTGTCCTTCAACAGCTATAACCCGTTTTATAATTCTCTTTTCAATCTGATTTTCAGCGTTGATAGCTACAATATCGCCGCATTTTGGCTCATACATAAAATTTGTAATGAAAATTTTATCATCGCTGTGGAGCGTGTCAAGCATCGAATTTCCTACAACATTGGCATCTCTGATGATAAAAGTAAACGCTACGGATATAATTGCAAACACAAAAATTATTGTCCGTGTAAAATCAAACATATAATTCGTGATTTTTTTATCGTTAATTTTAATTCTGATTTTATTCTTTTTAGGTTTTTGAGGCATATAACCCTCCGTAAAAAATAAAGCTTATTTCTATTATAAAACAGAAATAAGCTTTTCACAATATCAAAATTTAAATTAACATTAAATTTTTACAATCTTTAGCATCAGTACAGATAGCCGAAGTGGTCAAACGGATAAACTACAAACTGTGCCTTACCGATTACATCATCAACATCTATAAGACCGATTTTTGTACTGCGGCTGTCCATTGAATCCTTTCTGTTATCACCCATAACAAAAATTTTGCCCTCAGGAATAACCTCCGGAATTTCATTGTCGCCTATATTGTTGCCGTAGGTTGAACCCTCTATGTACGGTTCATCAAGAACAACACCGTCAACTATGATTTGGTCGTTGTCATAATCGACCTTAACAGTCTGTCCCGCAACAGCGATAACACGCTTAATAATCGGACTGTTATACTCTGCACCGTGAGAAATAACAACGATATCGTTATTTTGTGGAGTGTAGAATAGATTTGTTACGATAACCTTGTCGTTAGTGGCAAGTGTGTTATTCATTGATCTGCCTTCAACATCAACAAGGCGGAACAAAAAGATAAGGCAAACCACAACAACCGAAATTGCAAACAGGATACATCTTACCCAGTCATAAAAACCGGACATTGCGCCTTCCTCTTTTGCAACAAGAAATTGTTTTTCGGAAATTGACGGTTTCTTATCCACATACATTTCAGGATTGATATCTGAAGAATCGTTCACACCCTCAGGCTGAAGCACAGCCATATTAGCCTCATTGACATTATTTTTGCTTTTCTTCAACTTTGTCACCTGCTATAAAGAAAAATAGTAAAAAAAGGGACTTTTAAAAGTCCCTTTTGATTTCGTGAATTACTTACGAATCTGCTCTTTAACCTTAGCAGCCTTACCAACTCTGTCACGGAGATAGTAGAGCTTGCTTCTGCGAACCTTACCGTAACGAACAACCTGTACATCTTTAACATTGGGTGAATGGAGAGGGAATACTCTTTCAACACCAACGCCATAAGCCACTCTTCTTACAGTAAATGTTTCAGCTACGCCACTGCCTCTTTTAGCAATAACAGTACCCTCAAACATCTGGATTCTTTCTCTTTCGCCTTCACGAATGTTTACTGATACCTTTACAGTATCACCTACGCTGAACTCAGGTGTTGTTTCCTTCACGCTTGCTGCAGCAATAGTCTTTAATGCGTCCATTTTTTATCCTCCTTATTTTTCCGACATTCTTACTCAAACGAGCAGCGGACTGTCACATCAAAATGACGGTTAAACCGTTATTTGAACCTCGTCGAGAGTTACGACGGTTTCAAATGCTTTAATATAATACCACATACGGAATAATAATGCAAGTGTTTTTTCAATTTAGTTTAAAAAATCGGAATATATCCCGTAAAGCTCCGATTAATGTGATGATATATTCTCAAGCTTTTTAAGATATTTTTTGAAATAATCAGGCAATTCGGAAGTGAATTCAATATATTCATTGGTTTTTGGATGAATAAAACCGATTTTTCTTGCATGAAGGCATTGTCCTTCAAAATCAACTTTTTCATTCTTTACGCCATACACCTTATCACCCGACACGGGATGACCTATATAAGCCATATGCACTCTGATTTGATGAGTACGACCTGTTTCAAGCTTGCATTTTATATGTGTGTAACCTTTATACCTTGTTATTACCGAATAATGAGTAACCGCATTTTTGCTGTTCTTTTCGATAACACACATTTTCTTTCTGTCTTTAGGATTTCTTCCGATTGGAGCGTCCACTGTTCCCTCATCATTTTTCAGATTACCAAATACAATTGACTCATACTCCCTTGTAAAAGAATGCTCCTTAATTTGTTCTGCAAGAGAACGGTGAGCAAAATCATTTTTTGCAACAATCAAAAGACCGCTTGTATCCTTGTCGATGCGGTGAACAATGCCGGGACGAAGTACGCCGTTAATTCCCGAAAGGCTGTCACCGCAATGATAAAGCAAAGCATTTACAAGAGTACCGTCATAATTTCCTGCGGCAGGATGCACCACCATTCCCTTTGGCTTATTCACAACAAGCAAGCATTCATCTTCATAAACTATATCAAGAGGAATATTTTCCGCTTTAGCCTCATAAGGCGTCGGATCGGGAACATTTACAACAACAATATCACCTTGCGAAAGCTTGTACTTTTTTGAAACAACAGAGTTGTTTACAAGCACAGCTCCGTTCTCAATAAGATTAACAGCAGCAGAGCGTGATAAATCAATATTTGCATCCGAAATAAATTTATCAAGTCTTATACCGCTTGTTTCACAATTCAGTTTAAATTCATTCATTGCTTTTGTTGACCTTTTTTTCGGATTTCATAACATTAGAGAAAAACAGAACATAAACGATAAGAAGTATTGTTCCTACTGTAATGCAGTAGTCGGCAAAATTACAAACAGGGGGAAAGAATGAAACGCTGATGTAATCGACTACAAAACCGTAAAAAATCCTGTCAATCAAATTACCTATTCCGCCGCCGATTATAAGCGCCGCAGAAATATAGAACATCTTTCCTGACGGTTTCTTCTTGAACATAATATATATTATTATTGCAATAAGAACAGCAGTAACCGCTACGAAAAACCAACGCATATCCGAAAACATTCCGAAAGCAACGCCTCTATTCTCAACATAAGTAAAATCAAGTAATCCGTCAATGGCAGTTACCGAACCGACAGGCTGAAGATAGGTAAGCACAAAATATTTTATTATCTGATCAGTGACAGCTAAAAGCGCACCGATTATAAGAGCAATAACAGGCATTTTATCCTCCATAAACATAAATCGGTGTGTTTTATCACACCGATTTATTGTAATAGCAGTTATTATTTAAGATTCTGAACACAGCGGAAACAGATTGTAGGATGCTCTGCACACTGACCCACCGTCTTGCTGATAGCCCAGCAACGCTCGCACTTTTCACCCTCAGCTTTTTCAGGTTTGATTTCAAGCTCACCGCCGTTATCAACAATTTCAACTTCGGAAACTATGAATGCGGCACAAAGCTCAGGCTCAGCCTTTTTAAGGAATTCAAGTGTTTCGCCGCCTGCACAAAGTGTTACCTTTGCTTCAAGCGAACCCTTAATTGTCTTATCCTTTATAAGGGATTCGAGTGACTTCTTAACATTATCACGGAGTTCGTGGATTCTGTCCCAGAAAGCCATAAATTTATCGTCAACATCAATAGCGATGTTTTCGGGAATCTCATTAAAGATAACATGTTCTGCATTCTCATTCGAGGAATGAGGCATGTATTTCCAAATTTCATCTGATGTATACGCAAGGAGCGGAGCAATCATTCTTGTCATTGCGTCAAGGATAACATAGATTACGGTCTGAGCGGCTCTTCTTGAGAGGCTGTCAGCCTTTTCTGTATAAAGTCTGTCCTTGAGAACATCAAGATAGAAGTTAGACATATCAACAACACAGAAGTTGTGAATGCTGTGATATACAATATGAAACTCATAATTATCGTATGAAGTTCTAACCTTTGTGATAAGGTCATTAAGCTTTGCAAGTGCCCATTTATCAATCGGCAACACCTTGTCAAAGTCAACCATATCTGTATCGGGATTAAAGTCAGAAATGTTACCGAGAATGTATCTTGCGGTATTTCTGATTTTTCTGTATGATTCGGAAATCTGCTTGAGAATGTCCTTGGAAATATGAACGTCAGTCTGATAGTCGGTTGATGCAACCCAAAGTCTGAGTACATCAGCACCGTACTGCTTAATAACATCCTGTGGGCTGATGCCGTTACCAAGTGACTTACTCATCTTTCTTGATTCATCGTCAAGAATCATACCGTGAGTAAGAACAGCCTTGTAAGGTGCTCTGCCTCTTGTAGCAACGGATGTAAGGAGTGATGACTGGAACCAACCTCTGTACTGGTCGTTACCCTCAAGGTAAAGGTCAGCAGGTGATTCAAGGTTATCACGCTGTTCAAGAACAGCGGCATGTGATGAACCGCTATCGAACCAAACATCCATAATATCTTTTTCTTTATCAAATTCAGTACAACCGCACTTTTTACACTTTGTACCGGCAGGAAGAATCTCTGCGGCTGTGTGATTGTACCAAGCGTTTGAGCCTTCTTTACCGAATAAGTCAGCAACAGCAAGCATAGCATCCTTATCGATAAGAGCCTCTCCGCAATCCTTACAGAAGAAAATCGGAATCGGAACACCCCATTTTCTCTGACGGGAAATACACCAATCTTTTCTTTCTCTTACCATTGATGTAATTCTGTCCTTGCCCCATGCAGGAATCCACTTAACCGTATTGATAGCGTCAACAGCCTCATCCTTGAAATCGTCAACCGAACAGAACCACTGGTCTGTTGCTCTGAAAAGGATAGGAGTTTTACATCTCCAGCAATGCGGATACTGATGGACAATTTTCTTTAATGCAAAAAGTGAGCCGTTTTCTTCAAGATAGGCGGCAATCTTCTTATTAGCCTCATCAGTTGTAAGACCTGCAAACTGACCTGCTTCTTCTGTAAGAACACCGTTAGAATCAACAGGACAGATAATCGGAATCTCAGGGTAATTCTGACATACATTGTAGTCGTCAACACCGTGTCCGGGAGCTGTGTGTACACAACCTGTACCGCTTTCGAGAGTTACATGCTCACCAACGATAACAAGGGACTCTCTGTCAAGGAACGGATGTGCTGTTTTTATATACTCAAGCTCACTGCCCTTTACCGTTGCTACAACTTCAAAGTCTGTTATACCTGCCTCATCAAGAGCAGACTTATAAAGCTCTGACGCCATAACAAGGTATTCATCACCTGTTTTGATTACAGAATATTCAAATCTCGGACCTACACAAATTGCGACATTTGCAGGGAGTGTCCAAGTTGTAGTTGTCCAGATTACAAACTTAACCTTTGAAGGATCGATTCCCATATTTGAGAAGACGCCCTTATCGTCGGTTACATTAAACTTTACATAGATTGAATGGCAAGGATCTTCAGCATACTCAATCTCAGCCTCGGCAAGAGCAGTCTTACACTCCGGACACCAATAAACAGGCTTTAAGCCCTTGTAGATATAGCCCTTTGTAGCCATTTCTGCAAACACTCTGATCTGTTCAGCCTCAAACTCATGATTAAGAGTGATGTACGGCTTATCCCATTCACCGATTACGCCAAGTCTTTTAAACTGTGTACGCTGATCGTTAATGTAGCCTTTTACGAACTCTTCGCACATTTTACGAAGTTCAACAACAGAAATTTCAGCAGAATTACCGATACCGGCTTTCTTTCTTGCTTTAAGTTCCGTAGGAAGTCCGTGTGTATCCCAACCCGGAACATACGGAGCTTTAAAGCCTGCCATATTCTTATATCTTACGATAAAATCCTTAAGAATCTTATTAAGTGCATGACCAAGGTGAATGTCACCGTTAGCATAAGGAGGGCCGTCATGAAGAATGAACAGAGGCTTTCCCTCATTTACTTTCATAAGATTTTCGTAAACCTTTTCATCTTCCCAATTTTGAAGTGTAACAGGCTCGCTTTTCGGTAGACCTGCTCTCATAGGGAAGTCTGTCTTTGGAAGATTAAGTGTTGAATTATAATCCTGGGACATTTTATATTCTCTCCAATATCTAAAATCTAAATAAAAATCAGTCGGCAGTTACATCATAGTTATCGCCGAACTTGAGATGACTGAACTTGCTCTGTCTTTTAGGATGAGCAGATACTTCTTCAGTTTCAGCAATCGGCTCAGCTTTCATTTCTGAAGGTGCTGCAATCTTCACATCGTCTTCAACCTGGGGCTGTGCAGGAGCTGTCACATCCTCTGTAGGATACTTTTCGTCAAGTTCAGCTTTTGAAGCCTCAACATCGGAGGTTGAAGGAAGATCATCAATTGACTTAATATGCTTACTGTAAAGTGAAATAAGTTCATTTCTGAGATTAGCCGCATCTGACTGAAGCTGTAAATAATGCTCTTTCTCGGCAGCAGTCATATTGTTTGCGTCAACAAGGAGAGTCTGAGCCTTTGTTTCAGCATCACGAACAATCTTTGCAGCCTTTTCCTTTGCTTCTCTTATGCAGGCATCAGCAACCTTCTGTGAAGCAAGCAAAGCGTTTCTTACTGTTTCTTCATCTGCTCTGTACTGTTCAACTCTTGTTGCAAGAACATCAATCTTATGAACAAGGTTAGTTTTTTCTTTCTTCAATTGTTCAAAAGAAACAATGACTTCATCAATAAATGAGTCAACATCTTCAGCTCTGTAACCACCGTTAAGAGTGGCTTTTCTGAAGCTTATATTTTTAATTTCATCAATTGTAAGCATTTATCTGCACTCCTTATTTATAATGTATAACCGAAATTCTCATTCGACCTTTTCCTGTAGTTCCAAGTATACCTTTTAAAACGAATTTGCCTTTTCCGCGAATTGTAAAAACATCATTTTCCTTTAGGTTAAAACTGACATTTTTAGTTTCTTCAAAATTAACACATACGCTGTCCGACATAATGACAGTTTTTGTTTTTTCTCGTGACAGTTTACATACAGCGGCAACAATATTATCAAGTCGTAAAGAAGAAACTATAAATGTTTTTTCTTCCACTCCTCTTCCCTGCGGAAGCTTTGACAAATCAGCATCATCAACCTTGACACCGACTCTGCCGACTTTTGAAATCTGCGACTTGACATAATCGGACAATTCCGCTTTTAGAAATACAACAGCCCGTCCGTCCTCAACAAGAATATCCCCGACAGTTTCACGCTCTATTCCGAGCGACATCAAAGAACCGAGAAAATCACGATGAGTGAGTCGGTCGCATTTTCTGAATGAAAATTCAATGCCGCATATCGGGAACATACTTGTACTCGGTTCGTCAAAAAACAAGCCAAGCATTTTTCTCTCGGAATCATCATACCCGCCAAAGAAAAGGTAGTTGTCGAAATATGCTTTTTTAAGTTCGGAAACAAGAAGCGCTTGTTTCCTTTCACTCATAAAAGGCATAAAATACGGTTTCTGTCTTGTCAGACAAAGGTCAATACCGTTATTAAGCCGAGCAATCAGCTGTTTGTCATCATCCGAAGTAAACACCATTGTTCTCAAGCTCATCAAGTAAATCGTCGCCTGTCAGGTCAACATTGCTCGGAATAATGATATATGTATTTGTAGCGACACGCTTGATTTTACCACGGTTTGCATACGCAACACCGCTGAGGAAATCAAGGATTCTTCTTGCCATATCTTTATTTGTATCTTCAAGATTAAGAACTACTGTGTGAGCCTTCATAAGCTCATCGGCAATTGTGCGGGTTTCTTCGCCGAAACGCTCAGGCTTGAATAAACCAACCTGAAGATTGGTGGTAGCATTAATGTTTACGACCTTGTTTCCGCCGCCGAGATCTCTTTCTTTTTTAGGGTTTCTTACAGGTTCTTCTTTATAATCTTCTTCTGCACCTTCGTCAGCATAACCATATTCATCGTACTCATACTCATCATCGGGGGCGTCCCACATGCGTTTAAACTTATCTACAAAACCAGCCATTATATAATCCTCCTAAAATTATGTATAATTCCTTGCACCGAATAATGCCGAACCAACTCTGACCATATTTGCACCTGCAAGTACAGCTTCGTAATAATCGGCAGACATACCCATTGAAAGAATATTCATATCTATATTATCTAATTTTTTTTGCGAGATGTCAATAAATATATTATGCATTTTATTGAAAAATTCAGAAATTTTCTGTGAAGATTCACAAATCGGAGGTATTGCCATAAGACCTTTAACTGAAATACCGTCCAATTCGGCAATCTGACAAAGTAATTCTTCAAGCTGTTCGGGCATAACGCCTGACTTGTTTTCTTCTCTGCCGATATTTACCTCAACAAGAACATCACAGTTTTTATTGATTTTTAAAGCCTGTTTAGAAATTTCCGATGCAAGCTTTATTGAATCGACAGACTGGATAAGATCAACCTTATCGATAATCTGTCTTACCTTGTTTGTCTGCAAGTGACCGATAAACTGAAGAGAACAGTTGTCAAGGTTATACTTATCATACTTTGACAAAAGCTCCTGAACCTTGTTTTCACCTATGTGGTCAAGTCCAAGTGAAATTGCGTGGTTAATAACCTCAGGTTCAACCATTTTTGTTGCGGCAAGAAATGTAATATCCTCACGCTTTCTTCCGGACTTTTCGGCAGCCTCGGCTATTCGCTCATCAATAAATTTGTAATTGTATTCAACGTCAGTTAACAACTTTTCCGTCATACAAATCATCTCCTTCAAGAATTACCTGATCATATAACTCAACTGTTGTGCCGTCAACAAGGTCTTTGCTGTCCGGCTCCGGATCGCAAATAACATAATCATCGTCGGCATACAGAATAGATATCTGTTTGAATCTCACTTCACTTCCGTGAAGCACATATACACCCTGAACCTTAACCTGTTCGGTATGTTTATTGTCATTGTCATCATAGGTTGTCTTTGTTACATAGTCATCATGAATAGCCTTTTTGCTGATTCTCAAGCCTGTGTACGAACCAAGACCTATTTCAATCGGTTCCTGTCTTGCCTGGGCAAGGTCGGAATTCATATAGTCACACTCAAGAATAAGAAGGGCATCGCTGTCTTTTGATTCCTGATAAATCCTCTTGATAGTGGCGGGAATGCTTTCAGACGATGCGTCAGAGAACAGTACCGTAGCGGAACCGTCCCACAAAGAAAGTCTTGTTGCCTCATCAGCCGTAACCTTACAGGCAACATACCATTTCAATCCCGTTACAACCTTGCCTGCAATATTGCCGGACACTTTTGTCTGCTTTACATTATCAAGGTCAGAAAGAGTCAGACGATCAAGATTATTGTAATCAAGCGCATTTTCATATCCGTCACAATGCGAGAGAAAACAACCTGATTTTTCAGTCGTAATATTACCTGTTGATTTTCCTGTTTTGCCTTCAAGAGTGGCTATTTCAGCCTGAAGTTCTGAAATTCTGTCATTAAAGTTAGTGGCTTTGCCTGTGTAAATCTGTCTTTGGTTTATTGAATAAAGCAGATTATTTGTAACATTATCAATATTTGCCAAATCGCCGTCATTGATACTGCGAATTTGTGAAATGATATTATTATTTATATTGTTGTTGATAGTATCAATACCTATGTTGCCGGCCGTGCTTGTTTTTTGAAGTGTCTGCAAATCGGAAAGCTGTTCCTGTAATGCACTGATTTTTGACTGTGAAGCTGCGTCATCATCATTTGCATATGATTTTGCAATTTCACCGCCGGCTTTAACCTCATCACCGTCATGCACTGTATATGAAAGCACACCCGAAGTATTATTCTGAATCATATTTTCATCACGGATAATAAATCCGTTTGAATAAATTTTATCCGTGACTGTTGTTTGAACAGCATTTTCAGTCGGATACATTTTAAAATTTGTACTTATCAGAAGATAGGCGGCATAAACAACTGCAAGAACTGATAACGCAATCATCAAAATTCGTCTGAAAAGCAATTTATCCATAAAGTAAGCCTCTTTCGATTACAGCCTTTGCATAACTGTATATTTCTTCAAATGAATTATATTCATCAATATAAATCCAATTAATCTCCGAATCCCGCTTAAACCAAGTAATTTGTCTTTTTGCATATCTGCGGGTTTCCATTTTCAATTTTTCAACACAATCATTCAGATTTTTATTTTCTTTAAAATAAGGAATCAATTCCTTATAACCTATCGCCTTTATTGATGTATAGCTCAAATCTGAATTAATAACCCGTTCAGCCTCCTCAAGCAAACCTTCTTCAAGCATAATCTCTACACGCTTGTTTATTCTGTCATAAAGCACCTGTCTGTCACGGCAATTAAGACCGATTTTTACAGTTATATACGGAGACGGAATTTTATGTGATTCTTCAATTTGTTGTGTGATAGTTTTTCCTGTTGTTTTGTAAAATTCAATGGCACGGATTATCCTTTTAAGATTTCTGCTTTCACGAAGTCTGTCTGCCGATTTCGGATCGAATTTTGCAAGCATTTCAAGCAACCTGTCTGTTCCATGTTCTTCGGCAATCTTGCGAAGTTCTAAGCAATAATCTTCATCCCGTTTATCATCACTGAAAGAAACATTGTTCAGAAGTGAATCAACATAAAGACCTGTTCCGCCGACGATAAACGGTAATTTGCCTCTTGAATGGATATCTGCTATACATTTTGAAGCATCAGTTACATATGACGCAACCGAATAGGTTTTATCAGGCGGAAGAAAGTCCATCATATGATGAGGAATTCCGTCCATCTCTTCTTTGGTAGGTTTGGCTATTGCAATCTGCATTCCCTTGTATATCTGCATGGAATCGGCAGATACGATTTCACCGTTAAAATGCTTTGCAAGTTCAACCGAAAGTTTTGTTTTGCCTGATGCGGTAGGACCGACAATTGAAACCGTATTAATAGATTTTTCCAAAAAATCACACCCTGCCAAATTGTTTTTCAATTTCACCCTTTGTAAGAACAATGCAAATCGGTCTGCCATGAGGACAATACTTGATTTCAGGATGTTCTTCAAGGTGTTTTACAATCCCTATAAGCTCATCAGGCGTACTTTTATTGCCTGCCTTTATAGCTGAACGGCAAGCTACATTGCTGTAAAACCAATCCATTTTTTCGGTAAAGATATCGGTTTTACCCTGAGAAATGTAGCCCGACATCTCGGTAATGCAATCTTCAATTTCAACAGCCGGAATATACTGCGGAGAACTTCTTACAATAACCGTACTGTTACCGAAATCTTCAACTTCAAAGCCGCAATCGGAAAACATATCAAGATTATTAATTGCCGCATCATACTCGGTTTTTCCGAGAGGGACTGTAACAGGAGCAAGTAAAATCTGCCTGTAGTCAGCAGCCTTTTCGGCTTTGAGTTTTTCATAAATAATTCTCTCATGAGCGGCATGTTTGTCTATCAAAATAATATCTTTATTGTTTTTTTCTGCAATGATATATGTATCGAAAGCCTCTCCGATATATTTGATGCTCGTCTGATTATCGTTTACAAGAACAGGCTCTTTTGATTTCTCAATAGATTCTTCCGAAACAATTACATTAACCTCTTTAGGGCTTACAATCGGATTTTTATCGGTAATACCTTCTGTATCAGTTTTTTCATCTTCGACAAGCGAAGTTGGCTGAAGAATTTCAGGCTTGAAAGTTGATTTTAACTTTTCTTCCTCTTTTGCCTTATTTATCGCCTGTTTGCTGAAAATATCAAACGGATTGGATATATCCGCAACTTTTATATCATCAATGGACTTTGTAACAGAACGAATAGCTGCCTCGCCAATCTTCTTATTATCATTAAATGCGACATCCGAAAACGGATTAAAATCATCGGATTTTTCGGATGTAGCAACAGGTTTTGTAACCTCTGTTTTTTGTATGTCAGGTATCGGTTTAGCATACTGTTTTTGTACAAAATCATTTTTAGAACTTTGCACAACAGGCTTGTTCAGAATGGCAGGCGCATTGTTAAACGGATTAAACTTATTTTGCACCTCATTAAAAGCCGTTTCCTTTTTAAATGACGCTTTTTTACGGCTGTCATACTTCATAAGTGAAGATTTTACCGCATGATAAATCGCATCAAAAACAGGTCTTTCATTTATAAATCTGACCTCAAGCTTTGAAGGATGAACATTTACATCAATAATTTCACACGGCAATTCGATATTAAGAACACACGACGGAAATTTTCCGACCATAATTGAGCCCTTAAAAGCCTCCTCAAGTGCAACCATAGCCGTTCTGGTTTTGATGTACCTTCCGTTGATAAAAAAATTCTGCATATTACGATTTGGTCTTGAGTGTTCGGGCTTTGAAATATAGCCGTAAACCTTTATTGCATCAAGCTGATAATCAACAGGAATAAGTCCTTTCGCAAAATCTTTTCCAAAAACCGAATATATTGCAGAAATAAGTTTTCCGTCGCCGAATGTACGAAGAACCTGCTTTCCGTCTTTAATGTATGTAAATGCAATTTCGGGATGTGACAAAGCAGTTTTGTCGATTATATTTGAAACTGCGTTACCCTCCGAAACATCCTTTTTCAAAAATTTTGCACGAGCAGGAATGTTGTAGAACAAATCTCTGATAACAAATGTTGTGCCGACAGGACAACCTGCATCATCAAAGCTCTGTTCTTCACCGCCGTCAATTTCATATGAAGTTCCGATTTCCTCGTTTACATTCCTTGTAATAAGTTGAAGTCGTGACACTGCACAAATTGACGCAAGAGCCTCTCCTCTGAATCCGAGTGTAGAAATACTGTCAAGGTCAGATTCAACCTTAACTTTACTGGTTGCGTGTCTTAAAAACGCAACTTTGATATCGTCACGGTAAATACCGCAACCGTCATCGGCAACACGCATGAATGTTGTACCGCCGTTTTTTATCTCAACAGTAATATTTTTTGCACCTGCGTCAATTGAATTTTCTACAAGTTCCTTTATAACCGATGCCGGTCTTTCAACAACCTCACCAGCAGCGATAAGTTCTGCAACATGCTTATCAAGTACATTGATTACACCCATTTGTGTCACCTCCTAATATTAAATCATACCTTTAAGTTCATAAAGCAAGTTCATTGCTTCAATCGGGGTAAGAGTATTTATATCTGTATCTTTCAGCTTTTCAATCACAGGACTTTCAGCCGAACTGATAAGTGAAAGCTGCATATCGTCTGAATTATCCTGCTTTTGAATATTGGCATTCTCGTTTTTATATTTGCCGTGTTCAAGGTCTTTTAAAATTTCCTTTGCTCTTGAAATTACAGACTGCGGAATGCCTGCAAGCTTTGCAACCTCAATACCGTAGCTGTCATCTGCTCCGCCGGGAACAATTCTTCGCAGAAAAGTAATGTCATCGCCACGCTTTTTAACTGCTATGTTATAGTTTTTTACACCGTCAAGGAGTTGTTCCATAACCGTGAGTTCGTGATAATGAGTTGCAAAAAGTGTTTTTGCACCGAGTTTTTTTCTGTCGGCACAAAATTCAAGTACAGCCCTTGCGATGCTCATACCGTCAAAGGTCGAAGTACCTCTGCCGATTTCGTCAAGAATAAGTAAGCTTTTTGAAGTTGCATTTTTAATAATATTGGCAACCTCGCTCATCTCAACCATAAAGGTCGACTGTCCCGAAGCAAGATCATCAGACGCACCTACACGAGTAAAGATACTGTCTACAATTCCAATTTCGGCAGAAGACGCCGGAACAAAACTGCCTATCTGCGCCATAAGAACAATAATGGCAATCTGTCGCATATAGGTTGACTTACCCGCCATATTGGGACCTGTAATAATTGCTACTCTGTCATTGGCAGAATCAAGGCTGACATCATTCGGAACAAACGGTGCATCCTTTAATAGAGCCTCAACAACCGGATGTCTCGAATCTTTAATTCTTATTGCGGTTGAAAGGTTTACATCAGGTCTTATGTATCTGTTGTCAGCCGCAACATTTGCAAGTGATGTAATAACATCAAGATTAGCAATGGCTTTTGCGGTTTTCTGAATTCTTTCAAGATTATCCGAAACCGTCTTTCTGACATCATCAAAGAGGTTGTATTCAAGTGCAACCGATCTGTCTTTTGCACCGAGGATTCTGCCCTCTACATCTTTCAAATCCTGAGTAATATATCTTTCACAATTAGTGAGTGTCTGCTTTCTTATGTATGTTTCGGGTACCATGGATTTATATGAATTTGATACTTCAATATAATATCCGAATACCCTGTTATAACCGACTTTAAGCTTAGGAATTCCCGTTATATCACGCTGTTCAGCCTCAATACGGGCAAGAATTCCCTTTGAGTCATTCATATCGCCTGTCACGGAATCCAGCTCTTCGTTATAACCTCTCTTAATCATACCGCCCTCACGGACTGTAAACGGGGGTTCTTCAACGATTGCAGAATCAATAAGAGAATGAATGTCCTCAAGCTTATCAATGCTTTTATAAATATATTTAAGATAAACCGATTTACAATCAACGAGCAAATCCGAAATCTGCGGAAGATTCTGAATTGCTCCGCAGAGTGAACGCAAATCTCTTGCATTTGCAGAACCGTAAACGATTCTTGTCATAAGTCTTTCAATGTCAAATATACCCAAGAGTGTGTCTGTAACATCCATACGGAGCATATTATCATTTACAAGCTCTTCAATCGCACTCTGACGGTTGTTAATTGAAGTTATATTAAGCAAAGGATGTTCAAGCCATGAACGCATAAGGCGTTTGCCCATTGCGGTTTTTGTCTTGTCAAGCACCCACAAAAGTGAACCTTTTTTATCCTTTGTCAGCATTGTTTGTGTGAGTTCAAGATTACGCTGTGTGTTATAATCAAGGCTCATATATTGATTTTCTTTGTAGAACTCAATGTGATTTATTCTTTCAAGTCCCGTTTTCTGAGTATCACGAAGATATGAAAGCAACGCACCAAGAACGCATACAACAACAGATTTGTCAGATACGGTACTGTATTCATCCGCAAACTGTGATTTTACAACATCAGTACATACCGACTCGTCAAATTTTTCATCTTCGAGCATTTCAACTCCTGCCGAAAGTTTCGCTTTAATGAACTTCGGCAGTTCTTTCAGCTTTACAATGTCACCGCCAATAAGAATTTCACGGGGATTATAGCTTGTAAGCTGATTGGTAAGAACATTATAGCTGTCATTGCCCCTGATTTCCGTAGCGTATAATTCTCCTGTGGAAATATCGCAAAAACAAAGTCCTATAGTTTTATTTTTAGAATACATACAGCAAATGTAGTTGTTTTTGCTCTCATCAAGCATACTCGATTCCATTACGGTACCGGGAGTAATTACTCGAATAATATCACGCTTTACAAGACCTTTTGCCTTTGCAGGATCTTCCGTCTGTTCGCAAATTGCAACCTTATAGCCCTTTGCAACAAGTCTTGCAATGTAACCCTCACAGCTGTGAAACGGAACTCCGCACATGGGAGCACGCTCGGCCTGTCCGCAATCCCTTCCCGTAAGAGTAAGTTCAAGTTCCTTTGATGCAAGCTTTGCATCATCGTAAAACATTTCGTAGAAATCTCCAAGTCGAAAGAACAAAATGCTGTCTTTGTTTTCTTCTTTAATTTTGAAATACTGTTGCATCATTGGAGATAACTCCGCCATTTGTTTCACTTCCTTAACAAAATTTAGAACCGTTTATCAGCCGCAACCGCCGCATGTAGCACAGCTGCCTGAGCATGATGACTGGCTGTAATCAGCAGTTTCGGGATCTGCACCCTCAGCAGACTGCTGAACAATTGCGAGAACTCTGTTTGCAACAACATCAAAAGCAGCCTTTGCATCATTGTAGGCAATCATATTCTCGTTTGACATAATCTGAGAATATGCCTCTCTCATCTCGGTATTAAGCTTAGAAAGCTTTTCCTGATCTCTCTCTTTTTTTGATGCTTCATTGTTTATTGACATTCTTTTAAGATTGAATTCACCGATAAGACGCTGAAGCTCCATATCTGCATCTGCATTCTTCTGGGCGTCCTGCAATTTTTTATATGATTCTTCTTCCTGAATGAGTCTTCCGAGTTCCCTTGCTTTCTCAATTATATCCATAGTTTTAACCTCCGATTATTTTACAAGCTCACCCTTTAATATCCAGTTGCGAGCCTTTGTTATTTTTACATTTCTGAATGTTCCGATACAGTCCTTTGATCCTTCAAGCTCAACTATTATGTTACCGCTTGTACGACCGCACAATTCACCGTTCTTATCGTTTTCACCTTCAATAAGTACCTTTTCGGTTTTGCCAACCATTGAAGAACAACGCTTTGCCGCAATTTCTTCCTGAACATCAAGAAGTTCACGGAACCATTTTGATTTTTCTTCAGCGGAAATCGGATCGTCCATTTTAGCAGCAGGAGTACCTACTCTCGGTGAGAAAATGAAGGTAAAGAGCGATGTAAACTCAACCTCACGGATAAGCGATAAAGTTTCTTTGAAATCTTCATATGTTTCACCCGGAAAACCTACAATGATATCACTTGTAAGTGAAAGACCGTCAATTTTCTCTTTAGCATAATTGATTATTTCAAGATACTTTCTGCGGTCATAGTGACGGTTCATTGCTTTAAGCACTCTGTCCGAACCACATTGGAACGGAAGGTGAAGATGCTTGCTTATATGAGTACCAGATGCAATTGTGTCAATAAGCTCCTTTGAACAATCCTTCGGGTGAGATGTCATAAAGCGAAGCCAATAATCGCCGTCAATTGAATCGACCTCACGCAAAAGCTGTGAAAAGTTTACTTTCTCGGAAAGACCTTTTCCGTAGGAATTTACATTCTGACCGAGAAGGGTAATGTCTTTATAACCCGACTCAATCATATTTTTAGCCTCAGAAACAATAATATTCTTTTCACGACTGCGTTCTCTGCCTCTTACATAAGGCACAACGCAATATGTACAGAAGTTGTTGCAACCGTACATAATCGGTAACCAACCCTTGAAAGTGCCGTCACGCTTAACAGGAAATCCCTCATAAAGTTGATTATCGTCATTACCTCTTTCAAACACTCTTTTGCCATCAAGAAGAGCGTTATACATAAGCTCAGGAAAATGGTGCAATGAATGAGTACCAAACACAAGTCCTACAAAAGGAAAGCTCTTGTAAATTTTATTGGCAACATGCTCCTGCTCCATCATACAACCGCACAAAGCAATAAGAATCTGCGGATGCTTACGCTTTAGATTTTTTAATGCACCTACATTGCCGAACACTCTGTCCTCAGCATGTTCTCTTACGGCACAGGTATTGAAAAGTATGAAATCCGCATTATCCGGTTCATCTGAAAACTCAAATCCCGACTGTTCAAGCATACCCTTAATTTTTTCACTATCAGCCACATTCTGCTGGCAGCCGTATGTTCTGATATACGCAACAGGCTTCTCTCCTCTTTTGCGGATATCCATAATTTCAGCTATTAATTTCATATACTCCGATTGTTTTTCGGAAATTTTCTGACTGTCAGGCAAAGAAATGCCTCCTAACCCATTGTATTAACTGTTAGATTATAACACAAGATATACGGTTTTTCAATGTTTTTCACAGGTTTTTCAAAATTTACTTCTTATAAGTCTGAAACAGAGAACCGTATCCGGACGGTATATTACCGACTATTACGGATTGTGCAATTTCAAAATCGGTAGTAAATGTTATTTTGCCTGAATAATCAAGCGAGGTTGTCATTATTTTTGAGGTGAGCAAAAGCTTTATATGGTGGATTGTCTGATTTATTCCTGCTTGTTCAAATGTACTTATAACTTCCGAGGAAAAGCTTCCTGTAAGATTGAAATTTACGGGAATGCAAGGTCCGACATTTGAGAGTATTGTAATATTCGTAAATGCACCGAGAGGTATTTCAATTTCATTGTCATATACCTTAGCTATTTCCTTTTGTACGGCTTTCGTGATGTCGGCTTTAATTCTGTTGATTTTGAATGAATCCGTTTCAATTGACTGCACATTTCCGTTTTTATCACAATTAATCTTTGCAATATCGCTGTAAGAATAATTAAGCTTGTCAAGTGTATTATTCACTGCATCGCAGACAGAATTTACAGACAATATTTCAGCCTGAATTCTTATGTACTCCGGTCTGAAATCTGACAAATGCACCTCGCAGAAAACAGTAACACCGATAATCAGTAAAACCACAGAAAGAAGTATTTTCTTTAAAAGAACAAATTTTCTTTTACACCTTTTTCTGTATAACATAAAAACACCCCTCGTATATACTATACGAAGGGTGTTTGTTTTGTTAATTATTCTTCTGTGTCCGAACAACCGTCGCATGATGCACAATCGGCATCACACTCGTCATCTTCCTCATTGCTGAAAAGCTCTGAAAAATCAAACTCAAGGTTCTCACCGCAGTTAGGACACTCGATTTCGCCTTCAAGAAGGACATCTTCGGAAACATTAAGCTTCTGACCGCATGAATCACAAGTTACCTCATAAAAAGGATTCTCTTCATCATCAAAATCGTAATCGTCATCTTCATCGTCATAATCTTCAATGTCATAGTCCTCGTCATCGTAAACATCAGACTCAACATCAGCAAGATCCTGATCAATTTCGTCAACCTGAGCGCTTAACTCATCGTAAAGTTCTTCCATGTCAGATACTTCAAAAGCCATATCATCAAGAAGATCAACGATTGCATTAAGAACCTTTACTTCAGGTTTTGACTCATCAAGCTCCAAACCGTCGCAAAGACCGCGAATGTAAGAAATTTTTTCAGTAAGATTCATAACTGATTCTCCCGCAGAAATTATGCTCTGCCCATATATTCGCCTGTTCTTGTGTCGATCTGAATAACTTCGCCCTCATCAATAAAGAGAGGAACTTTAATTTCAGCACCTGTTTCAAGAGTTGCAGGCTTTGTAGCGTTGGTTGCTGTGTCACCCTTAAAGCCGGGATCTGTCTTTGTAACCTTAAGTTCAACAAAGTTCGGAGGCTCAATGCCGAATACATTGCCCTTGTAAGAAAGAACCTTGCACACCATATTTTCCTTAACAAACTTAAAGTTGTCGCCGAGAACGCTCTTGTTAATCGGAATCTGCTCCCATGTTTCTGTATCCATGAAGTAGTAAAGATCGCCGTCTGAATAGCTGTATTCCATATCCTTTCTGTCAATGAAAGCTGTGGGATACTTATCGTTCGGGTTGAAAGTTTTTTCAACTACTGCGCCTGTAATAACATTTCTGATTTTAGTTCTTACAAATGCAGCACCCTTACCGGGCTTTACATGCTGGAATTCAATGATTGATACAACCTGACCGTCCATTTCAAATGTAACGCCGTTTCTGAAATCACCTGCTGATATCATTAGTAATACCTCCTAATTATCTTTCATACGGAAATACGGTAATGTATGCCGTAATATAACAATTTACATTATACATAACAATGACAAAAAAAGCAAGACTTTTATTACACAATAATGAGTTCTTTGGGGAGTGAAACAAAGTTTTTGTACCCTGTATCAGTCACGCAAAGCATATCTTCAATGCGAACACCGAATTTACCCGGCAGATATATTCCCGGTTCATCGGTTATTATCATACCTTTTTTCAGCATTGTTTCACTTCTCGGAGATACAACGGGAGATTCGTGGATATTAAGTCCTACACCGTGACCGGTTGCATGGCCGAAATATTTTCCGTAACCGTTTTCCGAGATTATATCTCTTGCAATTTTATCGACATCAGAACATTTTGCTCCGGGTTTTACGCTGTCAAGTACAGCAAGCTGAGCTTTTAATACGATGTCATAAACCTTTTTCATTTCTTCATCAGCCGACTTGATTGCTACCGTACGCGTAGTATCGCTGTGATAGCCGTCAAAAATTGAGCCGATATCAAAAGTAAAGAAATCTCCCTCACTGACAATATCATCTGACGGAACTCCGTGAGGCAATGAAGTCTTTTTGCCTGTAATCGTGATGAGATCAAATGAAACACCTTCACCGCCGTTAAGCTTTATGAGATGTTCAAGCTCAAGTGCAACCCTGCATTCGCTGACACCGGGTTTTAGGTAATTCAACACCTCGAGATATGACTTTTCGGTTATCTCCTGTGCTTTAGCTATTTTTTTAATTTCTGATTCATCCTTGATACATCTGATTTCTTCAATCTTATGATCAAGACTGCCGTCACAAACGCACTCAATATTATTTTCCGAAAAAGCCTTTTTAAAACGATTATATTTTTCAACCGTAATATCGGATGCCTCAAAAAATACATTCACAACAGAATTATTCTTCAATTCGCTTATAAGGTCTTTAAACAACTTAGTAAAGCAAACAACCCTGCATCCGCTTGATTTTTTTAAAGCAGCCTCATAATATCTGAAATCAACAAAAAGAACAGTTTCATTTTCAGCCACAAGCAAATAACCTTCGCTGTGAAAGAATCCGCAAAAATAGCCGATATTCTTCTCATTAGTCAACAAAACAGCCTGACTGTTACTGTCAATAACCGTCTTTAAATTTTCAAGTCTTTGCTTAAATAAAGAGTTTTGCATTACATCAAGTCCTTTAATGCATTGATTGCGAGAAAGTAACTGTTTTTGCCAAAACCTGCAATCTGACCGACACAAACAGGTGCGATTACAGATGTATGTCTGAACTCTTCTCTTGCGTGAATATTAGACATATGAACCTCTACAAAAGGAATCTTTACACAAGCAATGGCATCTCTTAAAGCATAACTGTAATGTGTGAGAGCGCCTGCGTTAATTACAACACCGTCAAAGTTACCCTTTGCCGAATGAATTTTATCGATAAGATCTCCCTCGTGATTTGACTGAAAAACTTCGGCTGAAAAGCCGTTGCTTTCTGCATATGAAATAATCTGCTTTTCAATATCGGAGGCAGTTTCTTCTCCGTATATTCCTTTTTCACGAACGCCTACCATATTGAGGTTTGGTCCGAGTATAACAAGAATCTTTTTCATAGTGTCACCTTTTTTCAAAGAAATATGAAGATAAAACAAAAAGCGGACAGAATGCTCTGTCCGCCTGTTTGATTACCTGTATTTGCGTTTGCGAGCTGCTTCGGATTTTTTCTTACGCTTTACAGAGGGCTTTTCATAAGCTTCTCTTTTGCGAACCTCAGCAATAACGCCAGCTCTGGCACACTGCTTTTTGAATCTTCTTAAAGCACTTTCAAGGGATTCATTCTCTTTAAGTCTAATCTCTGCCATCTATCTTCCCTCCCATCTGCCACCGGGCATGGGTAATTTGCATATAATTGCAAATGTTATTATACATTATAACTCGAATAATGTCAATAGCATTGTAGAAATTTAGGTCAAATTAATTTTAAAAGTTGAATTATGGCTTAACAACAAGGTTTACAAGTTTCTTCGGAACAACAATTTCTTTAATAATTTTCATTCCGTCAATAGCCTTTTTGACATTTTCGTCATTCTTTGCAAGATCAAGAACAGCATCTTTGTCTGCATCAACAGGAATGTTAAGCTTAGCTTTAATTTTGCCGTTTACCTGAACAACAATTTCTACACTTTCGTCAACGCATTTTGACTCGTCATATTCAGGCCACTCAGCTTCGGCAAGAATACCGTTACCAAGCTTACAAGCCTCGTAAACTTCTTCCGTAACATGAGGAGCAAACGGATTAAGGAGAATTGAGAAAACTCTGAGTTCTTCCTTATTGATTGACTTTACATTTGAAATATCGTTGATTAAAGCCATAAGAGTTGCGATAGCAGTATTGAACTTTATATTTTCAATATCCTCGCCAACCTTTTTAATTGCCTTGTTAAATGCACCTTCAAGCTCAGGTCGGATTTTATCACCGTCAATGAGAACACTCTGAAGATTCCAGTAACGCTCAACGAATCTGCGACAGCCTCTGATGCTTGCCTTACTCCACGGAGCAGCCTTTTCAAAGTCACCAATGAACATTTCATATAAACGCATTGTATCTGCACCGTATTCGTCAACGATTTCATCGGGATTTACGACATTACCTCTTGATTTACTCATCTTCTCGCCGTTTTCACCGAGAATCATACCGTGTGAAGTACGCTTAGCGTATGGTTCCGGAGTAGGAACAACACCGATATCATAGAGAAACTTATGCCAGAAACGGCTGTAAAGAAGGTGGAGAGTTGTATGCTCCATACCGCCGTTGTACCAATCAACAGGTGACCAGTAGTTAAGAGCCTCTTTTGATGCAATGGCATTTTTATTGTGCGGGTCCATATATCTGAGATAGTACCATGATGAACCTGCCCACTGAGGCATTGTATCGGTTTCTCTCTTAGCCTTACCGCCGCAGCAAGGACAGGTTGTGTTAATCCAGTCTGTCATCTTGGCAAGCGGTGATTCTCCGTTATCAGTCGGTTCATATGACTCAACCATAGGCAGTCTGAGCGGAAGATCTTTTTCATCAATCGGAACATAGCCGCACTTCTCACAATATACCATCGGAATAGGCTCGCCCCAATAACGCTGACGGGAGAATACCCAGTCACGGAGTTTGTAGTTAACCTTTGAATGACCCTTGCCCTCACTTGTGAGCCAGTCAATAATTTTCTTCTTTGCTTCATCAACAGTAAGGCCGTCAAGCATGCCCGAGTTAACCATAATACCCTTGGCACAATCTGTGTAAGCCTCTTCCTGAACATTGCCGCCTTTAACAACTTCAATAATAGGAAGGTCGAATTTTTTTGCAAATTCCCAGTCACGGGTATCGTGAGCAGGAACAGCCATAATAGCACCTGTACCGTATGATACAAGAACATAGTCAGAAATAAAGATTGGGATTTCCTTATTGTTTACAGGGTTTATAGCATTAACACCGTCAATTCTGACGCCTGTCTTTTCTTTAGCTACCTCTGTTCTTTCAAAGTCAGACTTACGAGCGGCAGCCTCCTGATACTTCTTGATTTCGTCCATATTAGAAATCTTGTCAGCCCACTTTTCAATCATTGGGTGTTCAGGAGAAATTACCATGTATGTAGCACCGTAAAGTGTATCGGCACGAGTTGTATAAATTGTAAGTGTGTCGCCTGTTGTAGTTGTAAAATCAACCTCCGCACCCTTACTTCTGCCGATCCAGTTCTTCTGCTGTGCTTTTACTCTGTCAGGATAATTTACAAGGTCAAGGTCATTGATAAGTCTGTCTGCATATTCTGTGATTTTAAGCATCCACTGTGACTTAACCTTGTGAACGACTTCACTTCCGCAACGCTCGCAAACGCCGTTTACAACTTCTTCGTTTGCAAGAACGCATTTGCATGAAGTACACCAGTTTACATTCATCTCCTTTTTATAAGCAAGACCGTGCTTATAGAGCTGAATAAAAATCCACTGAGTCCACTTGTAGTATTCGGGATCTGTTGTATTGATTTCTCTGCTCCAGTCAAAAGAAATACCGAGTGACTGAATCTGCTTTTTAAAACGGGCAATATTCTTCTTTGTTACAATTTCAGGGTGAATGTGATTCTTGATCGCATAGTTCTCGGTAGGAAGACCGAAAGCGTCCCAACCGATAGGATAAAGAACATTGTAACCCTCAAGTCTGCGTTTTCTAGCAACTGTATCAAGTGCTGTGTACGGACGGGGATGACCTACATGAAGGCCCTGTCCAGACGGATACGGGAACTCGATAAGAGCATAAAACTTTTCTTTTTCTGTGTCATCACTTGCATGGAACACACCTTTATCTTCCCAGATTTTTTGCCATTTCTCTTCTACGGCTTTATGATTGTATTTCAAAGTAACCCCTCCTGCAATTAATCAACGATACCTGTCAGGTCAACGCTTTCGCCGTCCTGCCAAAGTCTTTCAAGGTCATAAAAATCACGGGCCTCATCATCAAACACATTGACAATAACATCAATGTAGTCAAGAAGAATCCATGAATTTGATCTGTAACCTTCTATATGACTTACCGAAATTCCTGCCTGATCAAGCTTGTATTCAACCTCATCGGCAAGCGCCTTGACATGGGTTGAGCTTGTACCTGTTGCAATTACCATATAGTCGGCAAGAACAGAAACATCGGCAATTTTTATAATCTGAATATCAAGTCCCTTTTTTGAACTCAGGGCTTTTGCTGCAAGTATTGCTTCATCGTAAGAACTCATTTGTTTTTTCCTTTCGTTTGGGATATTTGCAGAACAATTTCATTATAGCAGGCAACTTCATCGGGATGAATCGCAAGCTGTCTTTTAGAAAGATCCTTGAATGTAAACTGATAGCCGTAAAGCATAGCCTCCTCAAGGCTCTTTTTAGATTTCTTTCTCATTGTTGCCACACCGCTGTATGTACGCTCCTCGGAAGTAAAATCAGCGGTAAAAATAACTTTTTCCAAAAGACTCATTCCCGCTCGTCCTGTTGTGTGATACCTTATTGCGTTGAGTATATCTTCATCGTCAATGCCAAGCTCATCACGGACAACAAAGCTTCCGCTCATTCCGTGCCAAAGCTTTGGTGCATGAAGTTGAACATTGTCTAAAATTATACCACTGTCGATAATAATTTGCAACTGCTGTTCCTTTGGCATTTCTTTGGTTATATCATGCAAAATACCGGCAATCTCAGCCTTATTTTCATCAGCACCATAATGTTTTGCGAGCTTTTTAGCCTCTTTCGCAACATTTACACTGTGATTAAATCTGTAATCGCCCATTCTTTCACGGATTATTTTTTTGTAATCAGAGATATTCAAAGCACTCACTTCCGATATAAATTATTTTTTATAATATAATCGTAAACACTTTTATCAAGCATACCGCTTATCAAATCAAATTCATCAAGGTTATCCCTTATGAATGTTGACGATACGCTTATTACGGGATTTGGCAGAATGACCGCATCTGCTCCCATAGGTTTCAGAACATTCTTGTAGAATTTTTCAAGTTCAGACTTATTTTCATCATCACGGGGAATTGTTATTATTGACGATTTTTCAAATATAATTTTGGGATTTTTCCACCTATCCAGAGTCAGAAACATATCCGCACCCATTATTGTATATAAGTGATCATCAGGATAAATTTCTTTTAGCTGTGTAACAGTTTCGTAGGTGTAGCTTTTTCCCTGTCTTTTAATTTCGATATCGGACACAGAAAAATTTTTCTTTCCCTTGCACGCAAGTTCACACATATTAAGGCGATCGTTTTCGCTTGCAAGGTTCTTGCTTATTTTGTGCGGCGGAACAGCCGTAGGTATCATAATAATACGATCAAGTCCAACGCTGTCCATACAATACTCGGCAAGCATTATGTGTCCTTTGTGAACAGGATTAAAAGTTCCGCCGAAAACACCTGTTTTCATAATTACTTCTTTGCCTTTGGAAGCTCGATAACAGGCTCATCATCGTTTCTTCTGTAAAGTACAAATTTTGAACCGATTACCTGAACAACATCCGCAGAACATTTTTCTGCGATAGCTTCGGCAGCTTCTCTTGATGAATATGCACTGTTTTCAAGAACCTTACCTTTTATAATTTCTCTTGCCGTAAGAGCATCGTCTGCCTGTTTGATGATATTATCCGTAATTTCACCCTTACCAACAATAAGAATTGTATCAATACGATTTGCAAGTCCTCTGAGAAATGCTCTCTGTTTGCTGTTCAACATATATTAATTCCTTTCAAATCAGTTGTTTTTGAAATAGTTTTCAAGTTTAGCTTTAAGTTCTGTCAAAGCCTTTCCTCGATGACTTACGGCATCCTTTTCTTCGGCTGAAAGCTCTGCAAAACTCTTGTCACCAAACATAAAAATCGGATCATAGCCAAATCCGTCTTTGCCGATTGGCTCATAACCAATTTTACCTTCACAAATGCCCTCGGCTGTTATCTTTGAACCGTCGGGAAGAATGCAACAGATTGAAGAAGTGAAGTGAGCAGAACGCTTGTCATCATCGACATTTTTCATCTCATCAAGAAGTTTAATGTATCTTTCTTCATCTGTCAAGCCTTCACCGCCATAGCGAGCCGTGTAAACGCCGGGTCTGCCGTCAAGAGCGTCAACACACAAACCCGAATCATCGGCAACAGCCGGAAGTCCCGTTTTTAAATAAGCCGCATTAGCTTTGAGAAAAGCGTTTTCGGCAAAAGTAGTTCCGTTCTCCTCTACATCATCAAGAGTTATTCCCTCTTCTTTCGGAGTAACCGCATTGATTCCGAGCGGATTAAGTATTCTTTCAAGCTCGACAAGTTTCTTTTTATTATTGCTCGCAATTATAAACTTCATATTCATCATTCCTTAATGCTGAAAAGTGCGTCTGCAAAAGCATCGGGATTAAACGGCTGTAAATCGTCAATTTGCTCGCCTACACCGATATATTTAACAGGGATGCCAAGACCGTCCTTAATTGCAAGAACTACACCGCCTTTTGCAGTGCCGTCAAGCTTTGTAAGAACAATACCCGTAATTCCGGTTGCCTGCCTGAACTGCTCAGCCTGATTAACCGCATTCTGACCTGTTGTCGCATCAAGAACAAGAAGCTTTTCTTTTGATGCATCCGGAAGCTCACGGTCAATTACACGGTTGATTTTTGCAAGCTCATCCATAAGGTGCTTTTTGTTATGAAGTCTGCCCGCAGTATCACAGATTATTACATCTGCATGTCTTGCCTTTGCGGCTGAAATTGCATCATAAATTACAGCCGCAGGATCACTGCCTTCTTTCTGCTTAATAATTTCGCACTTGCTTCTGTCTGCCCAAATTTCAAGCTGTTCAATTGCGGCAGCTCTGAATGTATCGGCTGCGGCAAGAATAACTTTTTTACCCTCTTTTGAAAGTGCATTTGCAAGTTTACCGATTGTAGTTGTCTTTCCTACACCGTTCACTCCGATTACAAGAATAATTGACGGAGATGTTGCAAGATCAAGTTCTTCACCGCCTCTGAGCATATCGGCAATAATTTCTTTGAGAAGCGAAGTAATTTCAGACGGATCTTTTATACCTTCCTTTTTTACTCTTTCTCTGAGTTCTTTACAAATCTTTTCGGCTGTCGGAACACCTACATCACCCATAACGAGCAATTCTTCAAGTTCTTCAAAAAGCTCATCGTCAATTTTTGTAAAAGATTTGAGCATTGAGTCAATCTGACCTACAACCGCATCACGAGTTTTTTTCAGTCCCTCTTTAATCTTTTTGAAAAATCCCATATTATCACTGTCCTTATAATTACTTTGAATCTATACCGAGTTTTTCCGCAACTTCGGTTGAACGAAGTTCGAGTAATTTTGAAATGCCCTCGTCCTGCATTGTAACACCGTAAAGCACATCGGCTTCTTCCATTGTACCACGGCGATGCGTAATGAGAATAAACTGTGTATTATCTGTCATTCTGCGAAGATATGCGGCAAAACGATAAACATTTACATCATCAAGAGCCGCCTCTATCTCGTCCATTACACAGAACGGAGCAGGTCTTACTTTCATTATAGCAAAATAGAGTGCAATTGCAACAAGCGCTTTTTCACCGCCTGACAACGCCTCAAGATTTATAACAATCTTACCCGGCGGATGAACAAGAATATCAATTCCGCTTGTCAGAATATTTTCCGGATCCGCAAGTGAAAGTGACGCTGTACCGCCGCCGAAAAGTTCTTTGAAGGTGTAGGTAAAGTTCTTATTAATCTGATCAAAGCTCTCGACAAACACTTCTTTCATCTGCTTTGTGAGGTCAGTAATAAGCTTTTCAATCTCTTTCTTTGACTTTTCAACATCATTTACCTGTGCGCTCATAAATTCATATCTTTCGGAAACTTCTTTGTACTCTTCAATAGCGGATACATTTACATTTCCCAAAGACCTGATTTTTTGTTTAAGCTCGTTAAGTCGCCTCTGCGCCTGTTTTGAGTCATCAATTTCAACAGCACAATCTTCTGCCTCTCGTCTTGTCAGTTCGTATTCTTCCCAAAGCTTTGAGATAATATCATCATACTGCTTCTGAATGTTGATTTTTCTCTCTTCAAGTCTGGCAAGCTCTCTGCCCGAGGTTTCACGCTCTGATGTTTTATCACGCTCAATCGTTCTGATTTCGGCACTGCGTTTTTCAAGCTGTTCTCTGTCAGCATTGATTTTTTCAATAGCTTTTGAGCGTTCATTCTGATTGGCAATCAACTTTTCAATTTCTGCATTTGTACAATTTATAAGCTCTGCCTTTTCAAGAATAACACTTTTGATTCTCTCAATCTCTTGATTTAATTCTGCTTTTCTTTCAAGGTTTTCATTGCCTGTTGATTTTGCAAAAACAATATCCGAATTAAGAGCGTCGATATCCTTTTGCGAAGAAACAATTTCAAGTCGCAGATTCTGTAACTGCAAAGAAATTTCTTCACGCTTTTTTGTAAGCTCTGCTCTGCTACCCGTAAGTTCATTTACCTTTTCTTCGGCAGCAAGGATTTTCTTATTGAGTTCAACAAGGAGCTGCTTTGCGGAATTTTTATCTTTTTCAAGAGTTTCAATTCTCCGACGACAATTTGTAATTTCATTCATTGAATTTTCAACAGAAGCACCTGCATTGGCAAGTTCATTGTCACAAGCTCTCTTTTCAGCCTCGAGCCTTACAAGGTCTTGTCGAAGATTTGAAAGATCTGCTCTTGAACCGAGAAGCTGAGCCTCAAACGCCGAATATTCACGAGAAATTTCAATACTTCTGTTTTCGGCATCTTTTGACTTCTGTTCAAGGACTGCAGTCTGCTTTTTAAGTGTTTCAATCTCATTTGCTCTGCTGAGAAGTCCTGTGTTTCTGTTAAGCGAACCGCCTGTGAGTGAACCGCCGGCATTAACAACCTGACCGTCAAGAGTTACAATTTTAAATCTGTAAGAATACTTCTTTGCAATTGTTGTTGCACAGTTCAAATCCTCTGCAATCACAATTTTGCCGAGTAAGGAATAGAGGATTCCGTTGTATTTATTATCGCATGAACAAAGATTTGCGGCAACCCCTACAAATCCGTAACAATCTTCAAGACCGTTTTCACGGAGTTCTCTCGGCTTGATTGTGTTAAGCGGAAGAAATGTTGCACGACCGCCGTCAACGGATTTAAGATATCTAATTGCCCGCTTTGCATCCTCATCGGTTTCGGTTACAATGTTCTGCATAGCCGAACCGAGAGCCGTTTCAATTGCAACTCCGTATTCTTTCGGAACTGAAATTACTCGTGAAACAGGACCGCATATTCCGTGAACCTTGCCGTGACTTTGAGCATTAACAACTGTTTTTACGCTCTTTGAAAAGCCCTCAAGATTACGCTCAAGATTTTCAAGAAATGAAATTTTTCTCATATGCTCCTTGACATCAAGCATAAGTTTGTTGCTTTCTTCACGGAGTTCGTCTTTTTTCTTTTCTTTTGAAGACAATTTAAGCTGTAAACCGTCTATTGTATTTTTCAGCGATTCAATTTTTTCTTCTGCAACACCGATTTTATTATCATAATCTTTTGAAATATCGGCAAGTTCTTCAGACTGCGTTTTCTTTTCGTCATTAGATGAAATTAAAGATTCTATTCTTGAATTAAGTTCCGAAACCGTGCTTTCGGCAGTCATCTCGGTAACTCTTGCATCAGCCGACTTTGAAGTAAGAACAGAAAGCTCGGCAGTAATTTCCTGCAAAACATCACTGCTTTTACCTGAAGTCGTATTAATTTCGTTAAGCTGTTCCGAAAGCTCACTGTACTTTTTCTTTTTAGCGATTATATCAGCGTCAAGTTCCGAAATTTCTTTTTCCTTATCGGCAATCCTTTTTACAAGTTCATCCGTATTGACATCAAACTGTGCAATATCATTTTTTATTCTGTCAATATTTTCATTGTTATGCAGAATATCATTCTCCGCAACAGACACAAGAGAACGCTTCTCTGAAATCTGCGATTCAATATCCGTGATTTCGGTTCTGATATTTTCTATTTTAGAAGAATACTCACCGTTTCTTATGTAAATCTCTTCACTTTCGGTCTGAATTTGTTCAAGTGCGGTTTCTGCGTCATCATATTGAGATTTTGCAATTGAAATTTTCTCATCCTGAACCTTTAATTCATTTTGTGAACGGTCAAGAGTTAAAAGCCAGAGTGCAATTTCAAGACCTCTTTTTTCTTCGGAATATTCAAGAAATTTTTGAGCTTTTTCAGACTGCTTTTCAAGAGGACCGACTCTTTCTTCAAGTTCGGTTACAATATCACGAAGTCTTAAAAGGTTGTCCTCCGTACTTTTCAGCTTTCTCTCAGCGTCAATTTTTCTGTATCTGTAGCGAGAAATACCCGCAGCTTCTTCAAAAATCTCTCGTCTGTCCTCACCTTTTGATGAAACAATGCTGTCAATCTTACCCTGACCGATCATTGAATAACCGTCACGACCGAGGCCTGTATCCATAAAGAGTTCGTTGATGTCTTTAAGACGAACAGCCGCTTTATTGATAAGATATTCGCTTTCGCCGCTTCTGTAGTATCTTCTTGTAACGGCTATGTCATCACCGTTAAAATCAAGAGCACGGTCTTTGTTGTCAATATTCAGAGTAACTTCGGCATAGCCCTGTCTTTTACGCTTATCTGTTCCGTTAAAGACAACATCTTCCATTTTTGCACAACGAAGACTCTTTGGGGACTGTTCACCGAGAACCCAGCGGATAGCGTCACTGATGTTACTTTTGCCTGAACCGTTAGGACCGACAACCGAGGTAATTCCCTGTTCAAATGATAATTTAGTTTTATCGGGAAAGGTCTTGAAACCTTGAATTTCCAAAGACTTTAATCGCATCAGCAAGCTCCTATTTTAAATATAATTCATATTTCTGCAAAGAATCGTCAAAACAAACCGAAAAATTATATCCGAGTTCATTCAATTTTTTTACATTACTTCTCTTTTGTCCGAGAAATTTCGACAGAGATTTAGAATTGATAACAACCGTTTTAATTTCATTCAAATCGGGAAAATCTTTTGCTTTTTCGATAAACTTATTGTAAAAAAGCATATTTTCGCACAATTCCTTAAAAGCCGGGTGATAGTTGTCACCGTAGCTGTTATTTACAAGGCTGTCGGAATAATGAAGTCCGAGCCTGATAATTTTTATATTGTTCTTTTCAAAAAGCTCAATCAGCTTTGAACAAAGGTTGACGGACTTTTCAAGACTATACGGTGTGTATTCTCCGTTAAGGTAAAGTTCGGCAAGTTTTGTATCTTTCATGATAACCGTAGGATAAATCCTTACGGTATCGGGATTAATTTTCACAAATGTTTCGGCTGTGTATAAATCCTTTTGAATATCTGATTTATACAGTCCCGTCATCATCTGCAAGCCAAGTGAAAAGCCATAACTTTTAATAAGCTCTGAGGATTTGAAAACACTTTCAGCGCTATGTCCTCTGTCATTTGCAAGCAGTACATCGTCTGACATAGATTGCGCACCAAGTTCAATTGATGTCACACCATAGCTTTTCAAAATATCAAGAATTTCTTTATCAATATAGTCGGGACGGGTAGAAATTCTTATTCCGCAAAATTTATCTCTGAACTTTTTAGTTGCATCAAGGAGAGATAACATATAGGTTCTGTCAATAGCTGTAAAACTTCCGCCGAAAAATGCAATTTCTGCATTTTTGGTGCGTTCGCCCAAATCAGAAGCCGCTTTATCAAGTGTCTGTTCAACATCAAGGGGAGTCGGCTGATATGCCTGACCTGTTATCTTATTTTGATTGCAAAAACTGCACATATGTGGACACCCGTTGTGCGGAATAAAAATTGATACATTACTGTGTTTAATAACCCATCAGCTCCAAAGCTTCTCTGGCGGCCTGTTGCTCCGCTTCTTTCTTACTTCTTCCGCCGCCTTTGCCGATTACATTACTGTTGAGATGAACTTCAACAACAAAGTGTTTGTTGTGGTCAGGACCGCTTTCACCCACGAGAACATATTCAAGCTGTTCACCGGGATTCTTCTGGATAATCTCCTGCAAGGCGGTTTTATAATCGTTAAGCTTCTTCTTCTTTGAGTTCTTGATTGCAGGAATTACAAAATTAAGAATATGTTTCGACGCAGGATCAATACCACCGTCAATATAAATTGCTGCAATCAAAGCCTCAAAGGCATCCGAAAGAATTGACGGGCGTTCTGCACCGCCGTTGTTTCTTTCGCCTTTACTTAACACAAGGTACTTTCCGAGTTCAATCTGCTTTGCAAATTCAAAAAGAGTTTTCTCGCAGACAAGTGACGCTCTGAGCTTTGTCAATTCGCCTTCGGGAAGTTCGGGACAATGCTTAAAAATATAATCGGAAACAACAATTGAAAGTACCGCATCACCGAGAAATTCAAGTCTTTCATTATATTTTATGTGTTTAGCCTTATGTTCATTTGCATAAGAAGAATGAGTAAGTGCCTCTGTAAGCAAATCTGTATTTTTGAATGTATAGCCGATTCTCTTTTGTAAATCTTCCATTATAAATCTCCTAAAGCAACATTATTTGCAAAAATTAAAGTGATGAAGAGATCGCTTCAATAGCGTTTGCTTTTACATATTCAACAGAAAGTCTGATAGCATTCTTAACTGTAACAGCCTTGGCACTTCCGTGTGCTTTAAACACCGGCTTTGATGCACCGAGAATAGGCGCACCGCCGTATCTGTTGTAATCAAAATGCGTTTTCATATTTTTAAGGTCCTTCATAACAAGACCTGCTGCAAGTTTACCCTTGACGCTGCCCATAAACATATTTTTAATCTGATTCATCATTACAAGAGCAACGCCCTCATATGTTTTGAGAATCAAATTACCTGTAAAGCCGTCACAAACTACGACATCACATACTCCGTTCGGAATATCCCTGCCTTCTACATTTCCGATGAAATTCAGGTTGCTGTTCTGAAGAAGTTCATGCGTATTTCTGTAAAGTTCTGTTCCCTTGTGTTCTTCTGCACCGACATTGGCAAGTCCGACACGGGGGTTTTTGATACCCATAACCTTTTCCATATATATTGAGCCCATAACAGCAAACTGATACAGCATTTCGGGACGACACTCAACATTTGCACCGCCGTCCATAAGCATAAAGAATCCGCTTTCAGACGGCATAACAGGAGCAAATGCAGGGCGTTTAATCCCCTTAATTCTTTTTATTGCAAGAGTTGCACCGACACACAATGCACCGCTGTTTCCTGCACTGACAAATGCATCGCCCTTGCCCTCGTTAAGCAAACGAAGACCTACAGCCATAGAACTGTCCTTTTTTTCTTTAAGAACGGACTCAGCAGAATCTTCCATTGTGATTTTCTGTGTACAATGACAAATATCAATATTATTCATTGAAAGTGAGTTTTCCGAAAATACATTTTTAATTTTGGTTTCATCACCGGTCAAAGTTACATTTATGTTATATTCGGCAACTGCCTCAACACAGCCTTTGATAATTTCCAATGGAGCGTTATCACCGCCGAATGCGTCAACAATTATGTTCATTCCATTCACCTTAAATATCCTTTAAATAATTATCCAAACTTTTCAACGCTCTTGCAGAATAAACTGCACCACGCTCTTTTTTATCCCTCGGGCGGTTTTCAAGCTCCGGCAAAACTCCGAAGTTTGCACCCATTGGCTGAAACTTTTTAACCGACGAATCAGAGATGTATGCCGAAAGTGCGCCAATCATTGTATCATTTGGTAATGTAATTGTGCTTTTCCCCTCAGCAACTCGACAAGCATTTATACCTGCCATAATTCCCGAAGCTGCGGATTCCATGTATCCTTCAACGCCTGTAATCTGACCGGCAAAAAAAAGACTATGATTGTCCTTAACAGAAAAATCGCTGTTAAGTATTCTCGGCGAATCAAGAAAAGTATTTCTGTGCATAACACCATAACGAACAAAGTCCGCATTATGAAGTGCAGGAATAAGCGAAAACACTCTCTTTTGTTCGGGAAATTTAAGATTAGTCTGAAATCCTACAAGATTGTACATATTGCCGGCTTTGTTTTCTTTTCTGAGCTGAAGGACCGCCCAAGGTCTGTGACCTGTCTTTGGATTCACAAGACCGACAGGTTTCATAGGTCCAAAGCGAAGTGTTCCCTCGCCTCTTTGTGCCATTACCTCAACAGGCATACAGCCCTCATACACCTTCGGATTGCTGACATCGCAATCATGCAAAGGAGCTCTTTCTGCCGATATGAGTGCATTGTAGAAGGTTTCATATTCCTCCTTGTTCATCGGACAGTTGATATAATCGTCACCGTCGCCCTTATCGTATCTTGATGCGCAAAAAGCGTACTCCATGTCAATACTTTCAGCGGTAACAATAGGAGCGGCGGCATCAAAAAACGAAAGTGAGGAACCGAACATTCCCCTTATATATTCGGCAAGCGGTTCAGAAGTAAGCGGTCCGCTTGCCACAACCGTGATTTCATCTTTCGGAATTTCACAAACTTCTTCTTCGTAAACCTCAATAAGCTCACAGCTCTTTATGCCTTCCGTTGCAAGAGAAGAAAAAATATCTCTGTCAACGGCAAGTGCTCCGCCTGCAGGGACTTTGCAGGCATCTGCACACTTCATAAGGAAAGAATCGAGTCTGCGCATTTCTTCTTTCAAAAGCCCTGCGGCGCTTTCAACACGCATAGCTTTAAGAGAATTTGAACAAACAAGTTCAGCGTATTTCTCAGTATGATGAGCAGGCGTTTTTTTATTCGGTTTCATTTCATAAAGATGCACTTTTATTCCGTGAGAGGCAATCTGCATTGCCGCCTCACAACCTGCAAGTCCTGCACCGATTACATTAATATGCATTTATTTATCATCCGTATCTGCTGTTTTAGTATAACCGCATCCCTCTGTTGCACAGAACAATGTCGGCTTTTTGCCTTTTTTCTTAAAGAGAATTCCTCCGCACTGCGGACACTTCTCGTTTGTTGGCTCATTCCAACTTACAAAATCACACTCGGGATAGTTGGAGCAGCCGTAAAAAATTCTTTTTGTCTTGGTACGCTTGATAATGACATCGCCGCCGCACTTCGGACACTTAACACCCGTTTTTTCTACATACTTAATGATGTTTTTACATTCAGGGTATCCGGGGCAGGCAATAAATTTACCGTATCTGCCAACTTTAACAACCATCTGTCGACCGCATTTGTCACAGATAATATCAGTTTCGTCTTCTTTTAAGTGAAGCTTTACGCCTTCCATATCTGCTTTTGCTTTTTTGAGAGTTTTATCAAAATCTCCGTAGAAATTGTCAAGCAAAGCATGCCACTCTTCTGTTCCTTTTTCAACCTTATCCAGGTCTTCCTCCATCTGATTTGTAAACTTTACATTTACGATCTTAGGAAAACGCTCTTTCATAAGATTGGTTGTAACCTCACCGAGTTCCGTAGGAACAAGGCTTTTGCCCTCACGCTTAACATATTCATGACTTGTAATTGTTGTAATTGTTGCGGCATAAGTTGACGGTCTGCCAATACCGTATTCTTCAAGTGCTTTGATGAGTGACGCCTCCGTATATCTTGCAGGCGGCTGTGTAAAGTGCTGATTTTTCTTCAACTCTTTACATCTCACAATCATATCTTTTTCAAGCGGTGGGAGCTGTGTAGTCTTTTCTTCTTCAACATCCTTGCTTTCCACATAGAGTGTTGTAAAGCCTTCAAAATCTACTCTGTATCCCGACGCCTTAAATGTATAACCGTTGGCAACAATATCAGCCTGTGTTGTTTTCTGGATACAATCAGCCATTTGTGATGCAGTAAATCTGTTCCAAATAAGCTTATATAGCTTATACTGATCCGATGTAAGGCTTGCCTTTACGCTGTCGGGAGTAAGAGAGGGCATTGACGGTCTTATAGCTTCATGACCGTCCTGTGCATTACTTCTTGATTTAAAAAATCTTGGCTTTGGCGGAAGAAACTTTTCACCGTAAGAATTTTTTATGTATTCGGTTACCTCTTCAATTGCAACATTTGAAATTCTGAGTGAGTCGGTTCTCATATAAGTGATAAGACCGGTTGCACCCATACCTTCGATATCAACGCCTTCGTAGAGTTCCTGAGCAACCTTCATTGTTCTTCTCGACTGGAAACCGAGTTTTCTCGATGCTTCCTGCTGAAGAGTTGATGTTATAAACGGAGGTGCAGGGGATTTCTTTCTTGTACCGTTCTTAACCTTTGTAATTACATACTCGGCATTTTGAAGATCAGCCTCAATTTTATCAGCCTGTTCACCGTTGGTAATCTTAATCTTACCGTTTTCATCGGAATATAAAGATGCAGAAAAAGATTTTCTGCTGCCCTTTGGGATGAACTTTGCATCAATCGACCAGTATTCCTCAGGTTTAAATTTTCTGATTTCCTCTTCCCTGTCAACAATAATCCTTACAGCAACAGACTGAACTCGTCCTGCAGAAAGACCTCTTCTGATTTTCTGAGAAATAAACGGACTGAGTTTATAACCTACAAGTCTGTCAAGAATTCTTCTTGCCTGCTGAGCATTTACAAGGTCAATATTAATTGATCTCGGATTGCTCATACCGTTTGTAACACCGGATTTTGTAATTTCATTGAATTCCACACGGTTAGTTTCATCTGTGGGTAAACCGAGAATATAGGCAAGATGCCAAGAAATTGCCTCTCCCTCACGGTCAGGGTCGGTTGCTAAATAAATATGCTCGCTTTTTTCAGCGGCTGATTTTAAATCATCAACAAGTTTTTCTTTTCCTTTTATAATTTCATACTTTGGAGCAAAGTTCTTTTTTATATCAACACTTAATCTTGATTTAGGCAAATCACGGACATGACCCATTGAGGCAACAACTTCGTAACCGCTACCAAGGTATTTTTTAATTGTTTTTGCCTTAGCAGGTGACTCAACAATTACTAAATCTGACATATGTTTTCACTGCCTTTCTGCCCTGTTATGTGTAAAAGGGCAACGGAATATCGGATAACGAATAATAATATTTGGTAAATATCATTTTAAAATATAATTTCTTCCCTGTAGTGCCGAAACAAGATCTTTCATTTCAAGCATCGTAAGTGCGGTAAGCACCTTAAACACAGGGATTTTCAAATCAGCTGAAATTTTATCTATATGAACAGGCTCATTACCGATGTATTCATATACATCCTGAGCTGTTTTTGGCAAATTTAAGTTTTCTTTATGAACAGGTTTTTGCACAACCGTTTCTGATTTTTCTGATACATACGGCACTGCGGTTTTAGCCGGCTGTTGATCATTTTGTTTATTAACATAAATTCTTGCAGGAGCTTGTTTTCTTATACCTTTAACAGGAAAATTGCCCGTATCAGCAAGAGAAATATTGTCAATATCAAATTCATCATCAGTGGTTGCATACAGGCTGTCAAACTCACAGAGTATGTCCATAAAATCGGTAACGGGTATTGCAAGACCTTCTTTAATAAGAGCGTTTGAACCTTCATTCTGAGGGCTGTTATTTCCGAGCAGAGCAAAAATTGTTTTGCCTTGTTCTGCGGCAAGATTTGCGGTAATAAGCGAACCACTCTTCTTTCCCGCTTCCATAACAAGCAATCCGTCCGATAAAGCGGCTATAATCCTGTTTCGGGCAGGAAAATAGTAATTCCTCGGTGTTTCATCAGGCGGATACTCTGTGATGACAGCACCTCTTTTTGGAATTGTACTTCTAATATCAGAATTTTCCCTGAGATATGAACAATTAAGTCCGCAACCTCTGACACAAATTGTAATTCCGTCCGTAGCAAGTGCGCCTCTGTGTGACGCACCGTCAACACCCAACGCGCCTCCGCTGACTATAATTGTTCCGTATTTTGACAGTGCATATGCAAAGCGGTAGGAATTTTCTATTCCATACTTAGTTGCTCTGCGAGTACCTACAATACCGATTGAAAAAGTATTGTCAATATCAGGCATAACACCGTTTACATATATGAGAGCAGGAGGACATTCAATATTGTAAAGACATTTCGGGAACAATTCATCGTCAATGCATAATATCGAATAATTGCATTCAATACATCTGTCTACGATTTTCTTAGCGTCATCAAGACCGGTTGAAGAAAATCGCTCAAGGTCTTTTTGTGAAAAAATTCCGCAAAGACGCCACTCCGAAATACCGCCGTAATAAAAGGCAGACACATCGGAATACATTTCGGATATTCTCTTTACCTTTGGATTATTATAGCCTATCGAAAGTGTAATCCAAATCCAGTAACAGGCATTACGCGAAATCATTTCATCATTTCCCACATTATTATTGACGCCGCTACGGCGGCATTAAGCGACTCGGCTCTTCCCTCCATAGGAATAGTAATTTTATGTTTACAAGCACTTATTGTTTCTTCTTTAAGACCGTTTCCTTCATTACCTACTGCAACGATGCAAGGCGAAACAAAGGGAGTCGTTGTAATCTTATCAGCCGACGCCGATACGACTGCCGCATAAGATTCAAGTTCACTGTGTGCATTCAAATAACCTGAAATTGTATCCGACACAACAAACGGAAGTCTGAACACTGCCCCCATACTGCCTCTTACAACTTTAGGACTGTAAATATCGCAACAATCGGCAGAAAGAACGATACCGGTAACATTCAAAGCCTCAGCCGTTCTAAGAATTGTACCTAAATTGCCGGGATCCTGCAGATTATCGAGTGCCAAAAATTTGTCACCAGTCTTTATTTTATCAAAACAAGCAGTTTTGTCAAGTGCTTTTATTACACACAGAAATCCTTGAGGCGACTCTGTATCACACATCTGATTAAATATCTTATCAGATACAATGAAAGTTTTGTCGGAATATTTTTGCAGTTTTAAAAAGTCATCCGCATATTTCTCACTGGCCTTTTCACTTGCGAAAAAGGTATCAATACATGCCTTACTGAGCATTGCATCCATACAAATGCGAACACCTTCTGCAATGAAAAGTCCTGATTCACGCCTATATTTTGTACTTTTTCTGAGCTTTACGGCATTTTTTATATTAGAATTATCTTTGCTTGAAAGTATAGTCATAAAACCATCCAATTTTCTGTAAAAAACAATTGCGTTTGGGATAACCCAAACGCAATTACAAAGTAAGTTAAATTAAGCGTTCTTAGCCTGTTCAACAAGTGAAGTAAAAGCAGCAGGGTCTGAAATTGCAATTTCAGAGAGCATCTTACGGTTAAGAGCAATGCCAGCCTTCTTCAAGCCGTTCATGAAAGTTGAATAATTTGTGCCGTTAGCCTTGCAGGCAGCCGAAATACGAGTAATCCAAAGACGACGGAAATCTCTCTTTCTCTGCTTACGACCGATATATGCATAATTGCCGGACTTCATAACAGCCTGTTTAGCCATTTTAAAGTGTCTTGATTTTGCACCCCAGTAACCCTTAGCAAGCTTTAATGTCTTTTTTCTTCTTTTGCGAGTCATCATCGCACCTTTTACTCGTGCCATTATATATTACCTCCGTTTATGTTAGTTAGTAGTCCTCAATGATTATTTGTAAGGAATAAGACGCTTGATCTGAGCTGTGTTTGTCTTATCTGCAGCAACAGTCTGACGAAGACCTCTTTTACGCTTTGTTGTCTTCTTGTTCAAGATGTGACTTTTGTTAGCGTGAGCACGGATAACCTTACCGTTCTTAGAAAGTTTGAATCTCTTTTTGGCACCGCTGTGAGTTTTAATTTTAGGCATATTAGTATCCTCCTTAGCTTTAATTACTTATTAGTCTTTGGTGCAAGAAACATAAGCATATTTCTGCCTTCAAGCTTTGCAGGCTTTTCGACAACAGCTGTTTCACTGCAAGCATCAGCAAATCGTTTCATTGTTTCAAGACCGATTTCAGGGTGTCCCATTTCACGACCTCTGAAACGAATTGAAACCTTAACCTTATCGCCGTGTTTGATAAACTTCAGAGCATTATTAAGCTTTGTATTAAAATCGTGTGTATCGATATTAAGAGAAAGCCTTACTTCCTTGATATCAACAACTCTCTGATTTTTTCTTGCTTCCTTTTCCCTTTTAGCCTGTTCAAAACGGTATTTTCCGTAATCCATAATTTTGCATACAGGAGGATTGCTCTGCGGAGCAATTTTAACCAAGTCAAGGTTCTTCTGTTCTGCCAAATCAAGTGCTTCTTTAGCTGACATAATGCCAAGCTGCTGACCATCAGAGCCGATAATTCTCAACTCTTTGTCACGGATTTCTTCGTTAATCTGAATTTCTTTCTTGCTGATGGGTAAACACCTCCAAAGTCTCATAAAAACAATAAATGCGGACAGAAACACTCCGTCCGCATAACAATACTAAAAAACTTCGGTATTGACCCGTGCAGACGGCACCCCACAGGTGAAAGCATCTCTGCTTTGCTTTATTTTACCTGACTATTATATTACATATACATTTGTTTGTCAAGCGTTAATTTCGATAAAATAAAATTTATTTTTTCAACTTGCTATTGCAATTTGCGATATTTAAAATTTTCCGAAAATTAAAACTCGAAATTCGGTCAAACTGAATTTCGAGTTTTCTGCAAACCGAGAGCAGAGAAGTCATTCTCTGCTCCGATTATTATGCTTTGTACGCCAAAATAATTATTTAACCATGCTTGCAACTTCTGCGGCAAAGTCATCCTGACGCTTTTCAATGCCCTCGCCCTTTTCAAAGCGAACAAATTTCTTGATTTCGATAGAACCGCCAAGCTCCTTAGCAGTATTCTGTGTGTACTGCTTGATGTTGATCTTATTGTCCTTAACGAACTCCTGGTCAAGAAGGCAGTTCTCCTTGTAGAACTTACCAATCTTACCCATAACAATCTTGTCAGCAATCTGCTCCGGCTTACCTTCGTTGATTACCTGCTGACGCATAACTTCTTTCTCATGCTCGATGATTTCTGCAGGAACTTCACTCTCATTGAGGTAAGGAGTGTTAAGAGCTGCAATCTGCATTGCAACATCCTTGCCGTATGCAACAAACTCCGGCTTTGCAGCAAGGTCTGTATCAAAGTTAACGAGAACGCCAATCTTACCGCCTGCGTGTACATAAGCAACACAAGCACCTTCCATACGCTCAAAACGACGAATCTGGATATTCTCGCCAATTGTGAGAACCTTTTCCTGAAGCATTTCAGCGATTGTCTGCTCTGAACCTGTTGCCTTGAGTGTGAGGAGAGCCTCAACATCAGCAGGGTTCTGCTCGATAATTGTGTTAGCACAAGCCTTAACAAAATCCATAAATGAATCGTTCTTAGCAACAAAGTCTGTTTCAGCGTTAACTTCTACAACAACACCTACTGAGAGGTCATCGTTTGTGCAAGCGTATGCAACGCCTTCTGCTGCTATTCTGCCTGCCTTCTTAGCCTGCTTAGCAAGTCCCTGTTCTCTTAAAAAGTCAACTGCTTTATCCATATCACCGTCGGCATTTGTGAGTGCCTTTTTGCAATCCATCATGCCGCAGCCTGTTTTTTCTCTTAATGTCTTTACATCCTGAGCTGTAAATGCTGCCATTTTGAAAACATCCTTTCAAATAAATTTATATAAAACGGGGTTATAATCACAAATGATTATTCAGCTGTCTCTTCCTCAACAGCTGCAGCGCCCATGCGGCCCTCTCTGCCTTCGATAACAGCGTTAGCCATTGCACCTGCAATAAGCTTTACTGCACGAATAGCGTCATCGTTACCTGGGATTACATAGTCAATCTCATCAGGATCGCAGTTTGTATCTACGATAGCAACGATCGGGATATTGAGCTTCTTTGCCTCTGAAACGGCAATTCTTTCTTTTCTTGGATCAACAATGAAAAGTGCGCCCGGCATCTCTGTCATATCCTTGATACCGCCCATGAACTTCTCAAGCTTCTCAATTTCGAGGTTGAGCTTAATAACTTCCTTCTTAGGAAGAAGATCAAATGTGCCGTCTTCCTGCATAGCACGGAGCTGCTTTAAACGAGCAATTCTTCTTCTGATTGTTGCAAAGTTTGTGAGCATACCGCCGAGCCATCTTGCATTTACATAGTAAGCGCCTGCACGCTCTGCCTCTTCCTTAACAGAATCCTGAGCCTGCTTCTTTGTACCTACAAAAAGAACGCTCTTGCCTTCTGCTGAAAGCTCACGAACAAAGTTGTAAGCTTCTTCAAGCTTCTTTACACTCTTCTGAAGGTCGATAATGTAGATACCGTTACGCTCAGTAAAAATGTACTCAGCCATCTTAGGGTTCCATCTTCTTGTCTGGTGACCAAAGTGAACACCTGCTTCAAGAAGCTGTTTCATTGAAACTACTGCCATAATAAAAATCCTCCTTAGGTTAAAACCTCCGCTGTGCCTTTGTTTTTATCAACGCAATAAGCAAATTCTATGAATCTGCCACCCTGTTGACAAGCACCAGCGTGCGAATTGCCTGTATATTATACCATAAAAGTAAAAAAAATCAAGTGTTTTCGAAAAAGTTTTTTCAAAAACACCTGATATTTTCTTAAATATTAAATTGTATTCGGAAACTCCGATCAATACCACAAATCAAAGAATCTTACATTACCGATGCTTGTGATGTAATTCTGTGATTCATGCCAGCTGCTTGAACCGACATAGAAACAAAGAACTCTGTGCTGAACTGCCGAGCCGTTCTGATCAAAGATAAAGGAAACAGCATCTTTTACATCCTGATTCGGTGCATAATCAGTCGAACCGTAATACTGATATTCCGAAATAATTCTGTCAATTGATGTTGTGTTTGAACGGTTCATTGCGTCACGGATTGACTGTGCGATAAGGGCACAGCCTGTGTAACCCATTGAACCACCTTCGCCCATTACAAGTCTTTCGAGTTTCTCTCTGTCATAGCTTGAAAGAGAAACAGGAGAAGGACTGTAGGACGGATCCGGATTGGCGATACTTACAAGGTAGCCACTCTGATTACTGTCTGTATAGCCGTAATCCGATGAATTAGATGCGGAACTGCTGTTATCCGATGAACTGTCAACATAGCTTGTATAGCTCTGTGAAGTTTCTGACTCCGAAGGCTCTGACTTTAAACTTTCAGCCTTTTTGGAAGCCTGTGAACTTTCAGCTTTCTTCTTCGCAGTTTTTGCAGATTTAGTTTCCTTTTCAGTTGTTTTCTGTGTAGTCGCTGCGGATGTTGTTATCTCTTGGGTTACGGGGGCAGTAGTTTCTTCAACGCAGTTATCTGTAATAACGAGTGAAAAATCATTGATGTTACCGACTGCAAGCGAAGCAGCACGGCTATCTTCAAAAGCATCTACATCCGGTGCAAGAGTTGTTGTCGGAACAACAAGAGCAGCTGCCGCCAGAGATACCGCAATAGCATAGGATAATGCCTTAAAGCCTTTGCGTTTTGACTTCTTTTCGGGTTTGCGAGTTCTCTTTGAACTCTCCGAATTGTTGTCACATCCGTAGTGTTTATAGTTTGTCGCTCTCAAAAATTTATCCTCCCTGTGATTTTTGCACATTAAGGTAACTACTATAACTGCCATCAAAAGCAAGCGTATATACAAGATGTAGTTATCTGTTTAAAAATGTGCCAAGTCCTTTAGTCGTAAAATTTTATCAAACACACAATTGCAATTGTATTAAAGCACAAACTTTTGAAAATTGCAAGTTTGACAGAGGAAGATAAATTGTAACAATTGTAACCAAAATGTTACTTATGTGGTTTTAATTTCTTAAAAAAATAATGATTTGTGCATTATGCATAATTTAGCAAATATTTCTTAGGTTATTTTGCCTTAATGCGAAAATTTGAAAAAATTCAAAATTTAGCCCCAAAACGGGGTTTTTTCGGCTTTTTTACTGGCTTTGGAGTCTGGCAACTGATGATTACCGTATCCTCTCCTATGAGGTCAATTTTCTCCCACGGAATTATGTAGTCCTGACATTTTCCCACCAGACTAAAAAATCCCGGTCTGCCGAAAATAACAATTGACACTACAGTTGCGCATTTGGTATCCACAATAACATCGTCGATAAATCCTATTCTTGTTCCGTCACAGGCGCTTATGACTTCCTTATGTCTTAAATCGGTAAATCTGCAATTCATATAACCACTCCGAAATCTGTTTTTGATATACATATATATGAAAAGGAACGGTCATTATATTCATTGACATTTATATCATAATTTGTTAGAATTGAATCACAATATTTTCGCAAAAAAGGAGCGATAATTATGAATTATGTATTTATGACAGATGCCTCCTGCGACCTTACACAGGAGCTTGTTAACCAAATCGGCGTTGAAGTTCTTCCGATGGAATTTCATATGGAGGACAAGTCATATCTTCATTATCCGGATTGCAGAATGATGAGCCTCTCGGAATTCTACAGTAAGCTTAAAGAGGGTGTTGATTCAAAGACAACACAGATTAACTATGACAGCTTTTACAAGAGCTTTGAAAACTATCTTAAAGCCGGCAAAGATATCATTTACACAGGCATTTCAACAGGTTTGAGCGGAACATACAACACCTGTATGATGGCTGTTAAGGATTTAAAGGAAGTTTATCCGGACAGAAAGATTATTGCAATTGATTCTCTTTGCGATTCGGCAGGACTCGGACTTCTCATCTACCTTGCAGGCAAAAAATACAGCGAAGGCGCTACAATTGACGAACTAAAAGAATACATTGAAGACACCCGTATAAAAGTATGTCATTGGTTTGTTGTTGAAGACCTTGATCAACTCAAGAGAGGCGGTAGAATTTCCTCTGTTTCCGCAACATTCGGCAAAGCTTTGCAAATTAAACCTCTCATCAGTGTTGACGATGAAGGCCATCTTATCAATGTTGCAAAAATCAGAGGTAAGAGCAATGTTGTTCCGGCTCTTGTAAAACACCTTGAAAGAGATGCCGAAAATCTCAAAGACAGCGTTGTTATGGTTGCCCATGCGGATAATCCGGAAGGCGCCGAAGAACTTAAAAAGGCAATCAAGGGTAAGTGCAAGGAAGTTGTAATGACGGATATTGGTCCTGTAATCGGTACTCATGTAGGTTCGGGAATGCTGGCAGTCCTTTTCCTCGGCACAAGAAACCTTAAATCATAATCAAAATACAGCAAAATATGTAATAAGCGTGCAGTCTAAATTAAACTGCACGCTTTTCTTTTGTCAGTCCCTTGTGTAATATAAAAGGCACATTACACTTACGCCGACAAATCCGCCTATAAACAATCCGATAATTAATCCTGCAATCAATAATTTACCTCCTGACCATATTTTGACAATTATTATTTTCCGCTTGTGAGATAATAAGCAAAGGTAATAAATTTAATGGAAATGTTATTAGAACAGCATTCCGCAGGGGGAATAAAATGAAATCTGTTTACATAGATGTACTGATTACCGTAAATGTTTTCATTGACTTTATACTTATTTTATGCACCAAAAAGGCGCTTTGTATCAACACCTCGTTTAAAAAAATGTTGCTTGCGTCGCTTCTGGGGGGAGTGCAAAGTCTTATTGCACTTTTCCCTCCCCTGCCTTTCTTTTTGAATATACCTATCGATGTTTTATGTGCCGCCGGAATTGTGTTATGTGCATTCGGCAAGTGTCCGTTTAAGTGTTTTATCAAACGAACATCCGTGTTCCTTTCTCTCTCATTTTCATTCTGCGGAATTATGATGTTTCTGTACAACGCTTTCAAACCGAAAGGTATGGAAGTATACAACGACACAGTGTATTTTAACATTTCGCCCGTCCTCCTGATTATTTTAACTCTTGTCTGTTATTATATTCTCAAATTGACGAAAATATTGACGAAGGGGGGCAACGGTTCGGGAGTTTGCAAAGTTGAAATTAAGGTTAACGAACAAAGCTATTTTTTCCCTGCAAAGATTGATACGGGTTGCAACCTTGTTGAACCGTTTTCGGGAAATTATGTCATTATTGCAGAACAAAATATTTTTGATGACTATGTTCCCGATGAAACCAAAACAAGGATTATTCCGTTTGAAAGCCTTGGCGGAAACGGAATTGTAAAAGGATTTCCTCCCGATAAGGTTAAAATTGACGGCAAGGAAATCTGCAAAAGCATTTATATAGGCATATGTAATGATGTATTGAAAGGAGATGTTAAGGCAATCATACCGTACGAACTTGTAAAAATATCAGAATAGGAGCAATGTTATGTTTTTAATGAAGGTTATTCAGAAAATCCGATTTGCACTCGTTATTGAAAATGAAATATTCTACATTAACGGCAGTGAAACTCTTCCCCCACCGCTTACACGAGAAGAAGAACAGCATATTATGGAGAATATTGCAAAAGGAGACAGTAAGGCAAGAGAACCGCTTATTGTCCACAATTTAAGACTTGTGGTATATATTGCAAAAAAGTTTGAAACTCCGAATGCAAGTGCGGAGGATTTGATTTCAATAGGCACAATCGGACTTATCAAGGCGGTGAACACCTTTTCTCCCGAAAAGAATATTAAGCTTGCAACCTACGCATCAAGATGTATTGAAAACGAAATTCTGATGTTTTTACGAAAATCATCGCAACTGAAAAATGAAGTGTCAATTGACGAACCGCTGAACACGGACTGGGACGGCAATGAACTGCTTTTATGCGATGTTCTCGGAAGCGATCCTGACACGGTAAACAGAAATATTGAATGCGAGCTTGAAAAAAGTCTTGTTTTACAGGCAGTTTCAAAGCTTCGTGACCGAGAATGTCTTATTATGGAGTTAAGATTCGGGCTTAACGGACGAAAGGAACACACGCAAAAGCAGGTTGCCGACAAGCTTGGAATTTCGCAGTCTTACATATCAAGGCTTGAAAAGAAAATTATTCGCCAATTAAAAATTGAGCTTGACAAAGCAGTATGATTTTTGTCTGAACCCGAACCAATAACATATTTCGTATTAAAAACGAGAGCAGCAGGCAATTTTGTCCTGCTGCTCTCGTTTTTTATAAAACAGTATCTGAGGGATTGGTGACAGTATCAGAATCATTATTATCTCCGTCACCCATAATATCGTCAATTCCGTCTTCAATATCATCCATCATATCCGAACCCGAATTTCCTGTTTCATTTTCTTCGTTACCGATGAAACCGTCCGAATCTGAAACTTCTCCGTTTTCAGTCATACTTTTTGAAGTTTCCTGCGTATTTGATGTTTGTGAAGTTTGACTTGTTGTGTCAGTCATACTGTCGTTTTTATTATTGCCGCAACCAGTGATAAGACATACTGAAATTAAAGCTACGGCAAACAGACCTAAAAATTTTTTCAAACTAATCAATCCTTATAAAAATAAAATGGTACTGAATCAACAGCACCATTATTATTTACGGAATTTTTCGTAATATTTAATTTGGAATTTAATAATTTTAATCTTTGGCAATAACAAGATGAGGGTACGGAATTGTGATACCGTTTTTATCAAACTCTTTCTTGACATTTTCTTGCAGGAAGAAATAAACCTCGTAGTAATCATCAGGAGTTGCCCATGCAAAAACCTTAATCTGCACTCCGCTGTCAAGATGTTCACCGACTCTTACAGTAGGTTCGGGATCTTTTAAAATCATCTCATTTGTTGCCATAAGGTTGAGAATAATCTCACGCACCTTGTCGATATCATCATCATAGCTTACCGAGAAAGTACAGTCAACCCTTCTCTGCTCAACCATTGTGCAATTTACAACATTGTTTGATGTGAGTCTTGAATTAGGAATTGTCACAAGCTTATTATCAAGTGTATGCACAGTTGTTGAGAAGATATTGATTTCCTCAACCGTTCCCTTTACTCCCTCAAAATCAAGAATATTACCCGACACAAACGGTTTGTTTATCAAAATTACAAGTCCGCTGACAACATTTTTCAGCAAATCCTGTAATGCAAGACCTGCCGTAAGAGCTGCCGCACCGAGTGCCGTAATAAGCGACGCAACATTCACACCGATTGTTCCGAGTGCAGTTACTGCAACAATGAAATAAAAAATCACCTTGAGAACGGACAATACAAAGCCTTCGGCTGTACCGTCCATTCGTGATTTATTAAGGATTTTTCGGAGAATCCCTATAATCAACTTGGTAATTATATATCCGATAACAATTACAGCTACACACACAAGAGCCTTTGAAAGATATTCAAGCAACTTTTCTTCAGTGATATTCATATCTACACCTCTGCATCAACAAGAAATTCGGAAATCTTCTCTCCGTTCTCATAAACAGAAACCACTATATTGCCGTTTTCATCAAAAGAAACGCTCTTACCTGTGCGAACACCGTTTTCGTAATTGCTCACATCAATAAGATTTCCGTTTCTGTCAAATCTTGCACCATAGCCGTCAGGAGTATTATTATCCCACTTACCCGCATGCATTGTACCGTCACTCAGTCTGTAACCGACACCGCCGCCGTTGCGTGAATTATCGGTCCAGTTTCCAACATAATTTATACTGCCGTTGTTATAATAGCAAACGCCGAATCCGTTGCGCCTGTCATCAAGGTATTCACCGTCATATGAGGTCATACCGTCAGGAGAAACCGTTCTGCCTCTGCCTGTTCTGCAATTATTTTCATCAAGATTACCGAAATAGGTGTATCTTCCTGATTTAGTAAGAATCACAACGTCACAATGGGGTTCTTCTTCGTTTACAATTTCAGGATTTTCTTCATCGGATTCTTCTGTCGGCACATCTTCTATTTGGCAATGTGTACCGATATTTGCTTCAACTTTTTCAAAATCAGTTTCTTCATCTTCGGAAGCTTCACCGGAGCTGTCAACAGTTACAACACTTTCGGAATCTTCTGTCTGTTCATCTGCTGTTTCTGCGACAGCGTCTGTATCATCTGCAATTTCATGTTCTGAAATTTGAGAATTTTCTTCAACCTCATCATCCGAAAGCTGTTCGTCTTTCTCGCCTGTTACAATTTTAACTTCCGCCGGTTCAAAATCTTCTTCGGCAGTATGATTTATAATTTCACCGAACAAATCCTTATTTGTTTTGTGAGCCTCAACAAGAATTTTCTCGATAATATCGTATGCCGAATAATCTTTCTTACTCACGGGTTCAGCCGTGTCGGAAACATTTGGAATATCTTCGTCCGTAAGATAAGTGCAATCTTCAAGATTATAAGCATTTTCAGGAACAAAATCATTTTTGAACAAATCACCGTTAAACACAAATCCGCTGTTGCCGTAGGATTTTTTCTCCGTAAACGGCATATCTGACGGTAAAAAACTTGCATCATACCAGAGCATACCCACATTTGAATATATCAAAACCCTTGAATTTTCGTTTGACTGCTTATCAGACGGGAAAAGAGTTTTTACGGAAACAATCCCGTTATCGTCAATATCTTCGGTGACAAGAGTTATAATTCCGCTGACTTTGCGTGGATATATTCTCGTGATAAGCTTATCTGCAATGCTTCTGTTAAAATATTCCGTGCGTAACCATGTATGATTACGGTCAAAAAATTGTCTTTTGAATACAATTCCCCTGTCATTGTAAGTTATAACAGAATAAACTCCGCCTGTTGCCCTTTTTACGGACTGATAAGGACGATTATCCCTTGTTACCTTCCACGAAAGCGGTTCATTCTTCGTCAGCAGACAAGACATCTTGTAATCCATACCGTGAAGTTCGATTTCGGTAATTTCTTTTTGCTCTTTGCAGCCTGAATTAAAATAGTTTGCACGGACACCCGCAAGTGCATCATTCTTAAAATCAAGTTTTTCATAGTCTGAAACAAGAACGGAATATATAATTAAGCCGTCAGTCAGCTTTTGAGATTGTTCAAGCATTATGAATTATTCCTTTCAAGAAAATTCTGTGTAGCGTAACCCTAAAAGAAAATAAAGGGCGAACAATGTCCGCCCTGAAATAATCGAGTTATATTTAAATCAGATAGAAATTGTCATAGCAATCTTGTAAAGCTCTTCATCAAACACACGAGGCATATCAAGTGCTTCGTTGATATCAAGATCAACAATCTTGCCGCCCTGCATTACAACAACTCTGTTACCGATATTCTGCTCAAGAAGTTCAACAGCCTTAAAGCCCATCTGGCTTGCAACAACTCTGTCACGAAGTGTCGGAGAACCGCCACGCTGTACATGACCGAGGATTGTAGCTCTTGCCTCGATACCAAGACGCTGTTCTACATACTTTGCAAGATCTCTTACACCGCCGACACCCTCGGCAACAACAACGATAAAGTGTTTTTTACCTGTTTTCTGAGTGTTGATGATTCTTGCAATTACATCTCTTTCAATATTGTACTGAACCTCAGGAACGAGGATAGCTGTAGCACCTGTTGCGATACCTGTCTGGAGAGCAATATCACCGCAGCGTCTGCCCATAACCTCAACAACAGAACAACGGTCGTGTGACTGTGCTGTATCACGGATACGGTCAACCATCTGAATAGCTGTATTCATAGCTGTATCAAAACCAACCGTGTATTCGGAGCAGGCAATATCGTTATCAATTGTGCCGGGAACACCGATACAGTTAATACCTGCGTTTGTAAGGCAACGAGCACCTCTGAATGAACCGTCACCGCCGATTACAACAACACCGCTTACACCGATGCTTCTGCAAAAATCGGCAGCTCTCTGAATACCGGCAGGAGTAGCGTACTCTTCGCTTCTTGCTGTGTAAAGCATTGTACCGCCGTTACCGATGATATCAGATACACTTCTGAGGTTCATTTCCTCAACATCACCGTTGAGCAAACCATTATATCCACGGTAAACACCGTAAACCTTCATTCCTTTATTTATACCGGCACGAACTACAGCTCTGACAGCCGCATTCATACCGGGAGCATCGCCGCCGCTTGTTAATACTGCAATTGATTTCTGTGTCTGTGACATTATAATCTACCTCCATAGGTTATTAACTTCTACCATTATAATACAATTGTTTTTTGTTTACAAGTGGATTTTCGCAATTTTAAAAAAATAAAAGATTTTATTACAAAAGCATTTAATTCTTTTTACCGTTTTGTTACAAAAATATGTAAATTTGTTCATAAACACACTGCTTTCACCTCTCTATTTCGATAAAATAACAATATTTTGTAACAAAGCATGTAAGTTTGTTGACTTTTAAATTATGAGGTTTTATAATTATACTTGGATAAAAGACAGATTTTGTGCCTGTCTTGCGACAAGTCACCTGAGTGACAATTTTTCGGGAGGATAATTTATATGACTAAGTTATATTTGGCTATTCCCTGTTATAACGAAGAAGAAGTTCTGAGGGATTCGGCGGAAAAACTGCTAAACAAATACAGCACGATGATGGCAGAGGGCAAAATTTCTGCCGACAGCCGTATTGTGTTTATTGATGACGGCTCAAAGGACAGGACATGGGAGATTATTTCAGAACTCCATACAGAAAATCCTATTTTCCAGGGCATTAAGCTTTCAAGAAACAGAGGTCACCAGAATGCACTTCTCTGCGGTCTTATGACTCTCAAAGATAAGGCTGATGCTGTTATTTCAATTGACGCAGACCTTCAGGACGATATCAATACCTTTGATGAAATGGTGGCAAAGTACGAGGACGGTTGCGATGTTGTATACGGTGTTCGTTCTAAAAGAGAAACAGACACATTCTTCAAGAGATTTACAGCAGAAGGATTCTACAAAATTCTTAATCATATGGGTGCTAAGGTTATTTTTAACCACGCTGATTTCAGACTTATGAGCAAGAGAGCACTCAACGCTTTTTCATTATATAAGGAAACAAACATCTTCCTTCGCGGTATGGTTCCGATGATCGGCTTTAAGTCTGATATTGTTACTTATGAGCGCTCCGAAAGACTTGCAGGTGAAAGTAAATATCCGTTAAAGAAAATGCTTGCACTTGCGTGGGAGGGTATTACATCTCTCAGCATTCAGCCAATCAGAATAATTACATGGCTCGGTGCAATCGTGTTCGGTATCAGCCTTATTATGATTATCTACTCACTCATCAGCTTTTTCTGCGGTTGGACTGTAAGCGGTTGGTCAAGCCTTTTATGTTCAATTTGGGCAATCGGAGGACTTCAGCTCCTTGCAATCGGTGTTATAGGCGAATACATCGGAAAGATTTATATGGAAACAAAGCGCAGACCACGATTTATTGTTGAAAAAGTGCTTGATGACGATGAACAGTAATAGAATCACCAAAGTCCTGACAGGAATTTTCGGTGGCATATTTTCGCTGTGCTTTGTTTTCCTGTTTATAGATATTATCATAATCGGCTTTGACGAAAATGTTGACGGTATGGATACCGCAAAAGCTTTTCTTGATTCATTCAGAAAGCCTAAACAACAAACAGAAAAACAGGCATAATTTAATAAAGTTTTCAAGTTACAGCCGAAACTGTCACTTGTTTTTTGTCATAAAATCAATGTTACAACATTACAAACTTTTTCATTAAAAATCAATATTTTCGTTTGCAATTTATTGTAATGATGCCTAAATTATGCTATTATTACTATATGTGCAATGATTTGCAAATTTCAAGCTTGAAAGGTAAAAATTATGGATTATGAAAAGCTGAAAAAGAGGGATACCTCGCTGGACATTTTGCGAATAATCGCAGCCTTTACCGTTTTATCGGTTCATTTTTTCCTACACAACGGATTTTACAGCCAAACAATCGAAGGGACACCGATGTATGTTGCTGTTGTAATGAGAACCCTGTTTTCCGTTTGCGTTCCCTTGTTCATGTTGCTGACAGGTTATTTGATGAGTAAAAAAGAACTGAGTAAAAAGTACTATTCGGGAATTACGAAAACACTTGTTGTTTTTGTAATCTCAACACTTGCGTGTATGATTTACAAAAACATTGCACAAGGTGATGTTTTTGACCTGAAATCTTTCATACTCGGAACGCTTGATTTTACCGGTTCAAACTACTCCTGGTACATTGAAATGTACATAGGGTTGTTTCTGCTTGCACCGTTCCTTAATCTTGCTTACGGAAAACTTAAAAGCAAAAAGCAAAAGCAGGTACTCCTTGTAACGGCTGTCTTTCTGACAATCATCCCCTCGTTATTTAATATTTTCAATTTTGGTTCACTTGATTGGTGGACTAATCCGACTTCATCTGATGAGTTTCAGAAACTTGTCCCAAGCTGGTGGCAGGGATTCTACCCCGTTGCATACTACTTTGTGGGTTGTTACATAAGAGAATACGGATTGAAAATGAAAACAAGAACAATGCTTGTACTCTTTGTTTTTTCACTTTTCGTATTCAGCACATTCAATTATTTCAGAAGCTACGGCACAACATTCAAATCGGGTACATACATTTATTGGTACGGATTTGAACCGTTTGTTTTATCTGTACTGCTTTTTCTCTTGATTAAGAGAATCAGGACCGATAACTTCCCGAAAGCCGCTAAAATTGCACTATGGAAAGTTTCTGACCTTGCACTTGGAATTTATCTTATTTCCTTTATTTTTGACAGCATTGTTTACCCCGTACTCTGCGAAAAAGTAATATTAATGCCTGACAGACTTCCGTATTACTTTGTTACGGTTCCGATAGTTTTTGTGCTTTCCGCCGCCGCATCATTTATTATGAATCTTGTTGCAAAACTGCTTATTGACGGTTTTAAATCGCTTGCGAACATAATAAAGGATTTGCGTTCAAAGCCTGATAAAGGAAAGTGGCAGCACATAATTTTTGCTGTGCTTATGGCTTTTGCTATTGGATTTTCACTTTGGAAATGCTATTACGGTTTTGGCGGTAACGACGAATCGTTTTATCTTACAATCCCACACCGATTAACTCTCGGTGATTCGTTGCTCGGTGACGAATGGCACCTCACACAGCTTTCAGGATTTCTACTTTTGCCGTTCGTATGGCTCTACACAATGATTACGCAGTCTACTGTCGGAATAATCTTTGCGGCAAGAGTTTTCTATGTAATCTGTCACGCTGTTATTGTGTGCGTTATCTATTCAAGACTTAAAAAGTACGGATATTTCTCAGTATTCGGTTGTGTGCTTTATTTCCTCTTTACACCGTTTGATATTATGGCATTGAGTTATAACACAATGGGACTTGATCTAATTGCGCTCACGGGTGTTTTAATGGCAACAGCCGATTATTCAAAAAAATTACCGCTCATAATCAGCGGACTTGCATTTGCAGGCGCAGTTCTCTGCTGTCCGTACCTTGCGGCAGTTTATGTAATGTATATTATTGCAATAGGAGTTCACTATGTAATTAAGAAAACTGCCCTTAATAAAAATGTGTTCAATTCTGAACTTTTCTCGATTAAGACTTTTCTGTGGTTTACCTTGGGAGCAGGAATACTTGCGGCTATTTTCCTTGTATTTGTACTTTCAAGAGTAAGTATTAATGAGATTTTCTCAAATCTCCCCTATCTTCTTGCCGATCCCGACCATCCGCAAATGGGCTTTATGGCAAAGATGAACTACTACTTTAAAACAATCGTAGGATGTCACACTCATTTTAAATATGTACTTATGGCATACGGTGCTACCGCAATTGTTATGTTGCTTGACAGAAAGAGAAAACAACACCGTTCGATTTATCTTATTCTTACAAGTGCAATCGTTATTTTGGCGCTTGTAATGTTTATGCCGACAATGACAAGCGTTTACTACAATGCGATTATGTTCCCGATGATTTTCATGGGCATCACAGCGTATGTTCTTTCTGAAAATAAGCAAAGAGAACTGTTTGCTTCACTCTTTGTTCTCGGAATTTTTTATTCTGTTGCATTGTGTTTCTCTTCAAATCAGTATTTTTATGTAACTGCAATGGCTTGCACCGCATCAAATATTGCAAGCTTTGTATTCATCGGCAATCTGATTAAAGAAATGAAAGCAAATCCCGATAATCTTGACTACGCTGTTCCGTGTAAATATTTAGCATTCGTGATGACTGCGTTTCTGATTATTCTGCAGGCTTGTTTTCAGATTACCGTCAAGGCAGAACATTGCTTCTGGGACAGTGAACCGAAACAGCTGACACAGATAATTCAGAACGGCCCTGCAAAGGGTATAAAAACAACACCGAATAACGCACAAACCTATGAGCAGATTTATGCCGATATCAGTCAGTATCAGAATCTTGAAAAAGGAAACATACTGTTCCTTACGCAAAAAACATGGACTTATCTTGCGGCGGAAGATTTCCCTTACGGAACGCTTTCGGCATATGTTACGGGTGAAAATCAGAACAGTCTTGCAAGACTTCGCTCATATTATTCGGTAAACAGCAAAAAAATTCCGAAATATATCTACATTCCGAAGGACTCAGAGTGGGATAATCTTCAGCAGATTCTTCTTGAGGCACAGCAGAACGGTTACTCTTTGAGCGAAAACGAAGTTTCGTATAAACTTGTAAAATAAATAATATTTTACAGATTTCAGACATAAATATCACGCAGGGATAAAAATTATGATTTCTGCGTGATATTTTTTTGTTTTTCAGCACATATTCTTGAAAATGTACAAATAAAAAACTTGTTTTTTTTTGTGAATTATGGTATAGTGAATTATGATAGGCAAGAAGGGCTTGTCACAGAATTTGGTCGCATTTTTGTGAAAATTTTAAGTTGGGGGCATAATCATGGATATTAAGCAGACTTATAACGAATGGCTTGAAAACGCAGTTGAGGACAAAGACCTTACGGCAGAGCTTGAAAGTATAAAAAACAACGAAGATGAAATTTATGATCGTTTCTACACAGCTTTAAAATTCGGTACCGCAGGCCTCAGAGGCATTATCGGTGCAGGTACTAACAGAATGAATATTTATGTTGTTCGTCAGGCTACACAGGGACTTGCTAACTATGTGCTTAAAAAGTACGGCAATGGTTCTGTTGCAATTTCTCACGACAGCAGAATTAAAGCAGATTTATTTATGAATGAGGCGGCAAGAGTTCTTGCGGCAAACGGCATTAAGGTTTACATCACATCAGAACTTCAGCCTACTCCCGTTCTCTCTTACCTCGTTCGTTACTTTAAATGTCAGGCAGGTATTATGGTTACAGCCAGCCACAACCCTGCAGCATACAACGGCTATAAGGCATACGGCGAGGACGGTTGCCAGATGACTGATGTTGCCGCAAACACTGTATATGACGAGATTTCAAAGCTTGATATGTTCAAGGATGTTAAAATTACCGATTTTGACGAGGCAGTTAAGAGCGGCATGATTGAATATGTTGACGAGAGTGTTTATGACACATATCTTGAAAAAGTTATGGAACAGCAGGTTAACCCCGGCGTTTGCAAGGGTGCAGACCTTAAAGTTGTTTATACACCGCTTAACGGTACAGGTAATAAGCTTGTAAGAAAGGTTCTCGGCAAGATTGGTGTTAATGATGTAGTTGTTGTCCCCGAGCAGGAACTTCCTGACGGCAACTTTACAACATGTCCTTATCCGAACCCTGAGATCAAAGAGGCACTTGCAAAAGGTCTTGAGCTTTGTGAAAAAGAACAGCCTGACCTTCTCCTTGCAACCGATCCTGACGCTGACCGTGTAGGTATTGCCGTTAAGGATTATGACGGCAGTTACAGACTCATTTCAGGTAACGAGGACGGTGTAATGCTCACAAATTACATTCTCTCTTGTAAAAAGGCAAGCGGTAAGCTTCCTGAAAAGCCTGTTGTAGTAAAAACTATAGTTACCACAAAACTCATCAACAAGCTTTGCGAAAAATACGGCTGTGAACTCAAGAATGTTCTTACAGGCTTTAAGTATATCGGAGAAGTTATTCTCAACCTTGAGAAAAAGCATGAAGAAAACAGATATCTCTTTGGTTTTGAGGAAAGCTACGGCTATCTTTCAGGCACATATGTAAGAGATAAGGATGCTGTTGTTGCATCAATGCTCGTTTGTGAAATGGCAGCTTACTATAAGAAACAGGGCAAGTCACTTGCTGAGGTTATAGACGGTCTTTACGAAGAATTTGGTTACTACCTCAATCAGACATACTCATTCGAGTTTGACGGTGCCGCCGGTATGCAAAAGATGTCTGATATTATGACAGCTGTAAGAGATAACACACCAAAGAGCATTGCAGGCTACGATGTTGTTAAGGTTTCCGACTATTTTCTCAGGAAAGAAACAGATGTTGCAACAGGCAGCGTTACCGACATTGACCTTCCTAAGTCAAATGTTATTGCTCTTCACCTTGCGGATGACAACGCTGTTATTATCCGTCCAAGCGGAACTGAGCCAAAGATTAAGCTCTATATTACTTCAGTCGGTAAGGATAAAGATAATGCTGCAGAAATCTGTGAAAAGCTTGTTGTTGCAAGCAAAGAGATTCTCGGCGTTGAGTAATTGGAATCGACATATAATAGTTGCACCTAAAGTTAAGGGGACAGATTTTTCTGTCCCCTGTTTTTATGTGTATTTTATCAAAAACGCAACTCCCCTATTTCTCGTGATAATACATTGTATAACACGCAAAACGGAGGTGACTGCTGTTGCAGTCACCTCCGTAATCGGTTGATTTATAAATAGCAATTTTTAAAGGGGTATGTTGTTATTTTAAATTAAATAATATGCCCTTTGGACTCATCTCCAATATCGGATATTATGCCCTCAACAATAATAACTTTGTATTACATTGGACTTATCTCCGTTCTTAAATTTGAATATAAAAGTCTTTTGACCGTTAAAATTCATAATATCAATCAGTACAAAGATTGCTTAAAAGCTTATCAACTTTTCCTCTGAATCAATTGTACCGGTCCTTAAACTAAGTCTTCGGAATTTCGGACTGTCAGCCTATATAGTCATCGGAATTAACTCCTTTTACTTTAGCTTCGACTAACTGTGTTTATACATCTGAGTATGTATACTACAATCAAACTATAAGACCTAAATTCTCATTGGAATAATCTCCTGTTGTTTGCAGATTTCTATGTCATCCCGACATTTTCTTTACTGCTAATCAATGCTTTATTTACGACTTATATTAACTTTTCGTCAAATCAATATCAGTAACCGTATACCGTCAATTCCCGTTAATGGATTTTATTTTTGACCTTGTATCGGTTTAAAATCTCAAGCATACATCGGAATATCTCCAATCTTGTCGCATAAGCGAGATTTAATTTAAGTTCTTATCTCATCGGAATTATCTCCTTTTACTTTAGCTTCGACTAACTGTGTTTATACATCTGAGTATGTACACTACAATCAAACTATAAGACCTAAATTCTCATTGGAATAATCTCCTGTTGTTTGCAGATTTCTATGTCATCCCGACATTTTCTTTACTGCTAATCAATGCTTTATTTACGACTTATATTAACTTTTCGTCAAATCAATATCAGTAACCGTATACCGTCAATTCCCGTTAATGGATTTTATTTTTGACCTTGTATCGGTTTAAAATCTCAAGCATACATCGGAATATCTCCAATCTTGTCGCATAAGCGAGATTTAATTTAAGTTCTTATCTCATCGGAATTATCTCCTGACACTTTAGTTTACCTTGAATTTTAGAAATCAGATTGAAATTTACGGTTTCACTCTGTATTATAAGTTTCCAAATTTACATTCCGTTTGAACTGCTTATTAAATTCAGCCTCTTACATTCTTTAAATTCAGACTACTCTGTGTGCTGTTGTATAAGCTGCTCATCCATTGGTTTTAGTATTAATTTCCATTGGACTTATCTCCGTTTCGGACTTATTTTGCTTAAATAACGATTAAGCTTTCATTGGACTAACCACCAATTTTTAGATTTCAATATATATTAAGTTATAATTAAAATTCCGTTCTCCCGAGTATTAAATTCGATAACCTTTAATGCTTAATTGGACGAATTTCAATCATAAGATGTAGATTGCTAAAGACGAATTCGGAATGCTCTTGCGATTAAAAATTAATAAATATGTTTTTATAACATCAAAATAATCAGCTGTTCCGACAAAACAAGTAAGAATTAGAAGATCATCTCTTAGAATACACGGGCTGTAGAGTTAGGTGGTAAGCTCCGCATATAATCTCTGATTTGTTTGAAGTAAGGTTTTCTTGCTTTCATTTTTAAAACCTCCTTAAGTTCTTTTCTTTGTCTATATTATACAGTTAGTTGTCCACATTGTCAACACTTTTATTAAAAATATTTATAATTTTATTTTTAGAAAATCTATTGAAGTAAAATTTACATTGTGTTATAATAAAAATGTTGGGGTGTTTATCAGTCGGCAACTTTTTTGAGTGCCGACTTTTTTCTTTTTTATATACTTCAGAATGCCTAAAATATTGATTATAACTAAACTTTAGTGTATTATTATGATGTCATAAAGTATTAAAGAGGTCATAATTGTGAACGATAAATTGCATATCAGAACGGCACAAATAAGCGATGCCGAAGAATTGCTCGCCATATACAAACCATATATTGAAAACACGGCAATCACATTTGAATACGATGTTCCAAGCATTGAAGAATTTGCAAATCGCATAAAAACTACGCTAAAAAGGTACCCTTATATTGTAGCCGAACTCAACGGAAAAATTGTCGGCTATGCGTATGCCGGAGTTTTCAAAGGCAGAAAAGCTTATGATTGGTCAGTTGAAACAAGTATTTATATCCGCCTTGAGAATCACGGAAACGGAATCGGCAGAAAACTCTACGAAAAGCTCGAAGAAATTCTCACAAAGCAGGGTGTGACAAATGTAAATGCTTGTATTGCATACACTGAACATGAGGATAAACATCTGCATAACGACAGTGTTTGCTTTCACAAAAAACTCGGTTATAAAACTGTCGGTATTTTTCATAAATGTGCCTACAAATTTGATAAGTGGTACGATATGATATGGATGGAAAAATTTATTGCCGGACACAGTGCTAATCCAAATGATATTATCCCCTACCCTATGCTGAATTGTTAACAGAACCATAAAATATAAGTATCCCCGAAAAGTTCGATAAAAACTTTTCGGGGATTGAATTTGTCAATAAAAATGGGTACTGTCTTAATATTGCTTACAATTACTATAAGCTGAAATTTTTAATAATATCCCACTTAATAATGCAATTTAGAATTATTTTTCAAGCTTTGCAAAACTGTCTTTGCAGACATATCCTGCATATTCTCCGAGATCAATTTGCTTGATATCGTGACTTACATGTCTCTCGCTTACAGGAATCATTTCCATATAGTCTCCGTAAAGATACTTCAGGTACTTATCATATTCTTTAGGAATAGGCAGTTTTGCATTTTCAAAATCAACCCATATCGCCTCATCAAGCCATTCAGCAGGAAAAGCTCCTCTTGAAACATTTCTTCCCATACTGTCAAACAGATATTTCGGATTTTTCATATTCTTATGAAGTGAAATAAGTTTGTTTTGAACCTTTTGCAAAAATCCAAGCGGAAAAATCTTTCTCAGAATATTCGCACACAAAGAAGAAAATCTGCTGTTTGCATTCACCGAAGTGCCTCTCCACTTATCAAGCACCAGCCATCTTGAGCTTGCAGTTGCTTTCATATGAATTTTTCGTAAGAAAGCATTGTTTGAAGTATAATCCTGTGCAAGCACATCAAGAAAAATTCCGTTATGAATATTGGGAAATCTTGATGTAAACTCAGTAGAAAGCAGAGTATCGTTTATTCGCAGTTTTGTAAAAGGAAAATGGCTGTTTTTTTCATTTTTTTGAGTCTGTGCAAAAAGATAATTCGGGAGTTCACTCGGCAATACCGAAAGAAACCTGTCGTAATCTTTTCTAAGCATCATAACATCTGCATCATCGTCCCACGGAATAAAGCCTTTATGCCTTACTGCACCCAAAAGACTTCCTCCGCCCAAGAAATACTTTATGTTATGCTTTTTGCAAATTCTGTCAACCTCAAGTAAAAAGCCCAGAAGTATCTGTTGAATATCATTAAGCTTGCCGTCATATGAATCGGAAAACATAAATATACTGTCATCATCCATTACCTCGTGTCCCGAAATAAGGAGTGCGTCCTTGTAGTTGACCATTGATAACCAACCAAGCTTTTTAAGTCTTGTGCAGTCAATGGCACAGCCGTCCGTAGAATCACCTGCAGAAGTTATGTTAACCTCACACTCATCAAAAGCATCCGAAAGCGTGAGTGAAAATTCTGCCGAATTTACGGTTGAAGTATCTGAGCAGGCGTTATACACCTGATTGTTCTCACCGTTACAAAGAACAAACAGAACAGCAGAAATCAAGTCATTAATACTTATATAAGACACTTTAGGTGATCTATTCTTAACATTCAAAGATTTTCCGTGAACAGCCGATTCCAGCATATTCCTTACAAAATCGGAACTTGAATTTGCAGATATAATCTTGCCGCTTCTAACTGCTTTGATTGAAAAATCATACATATGAGATGCAGAAAAATAAAGATTCTCAACAGACTGAATCAGCATTGCTTTTAATGAATCCGAATTAAAAGCGGAATGTGTTTTTTCTTTTTCGGAAATAACAAAATCTTTTCCGAGTGTTCCGTAAATTGAGGCGTCTGACACAAGAACAGTTTCTTTTATCTTTAACGCATTGACAGCCGAGATAATATTATTTGCCCTGTTGATATGATTTTTAAATACATCAACATCTTCAACTCTATCAGAAAGCAAAAATCCCGTTTCAATGAGTATATCTCCGCATTTATTAACCGAATGAAGTGAAGAATACTTTACGATGGAAAAATCTGATGAATTGATATAATCGAATCTCCTGTCGTAGCTTTCGTTATCCTCTACAAGCAAAAATACAGCTATGCCTGCTTGTTTTTTTAAGTTAACCATGCGAAGCGATGATACAAGAGAAAAGGCGAGTTCTCCGCCTCCTGCTATAAAAACAGATTTTCCGAATAATTTACGGATGTTCAAATTTTTATAACGCAAAGCTACAAGTGCTCTGTCCTGTTCAAATTGGTTAAGTAACAACTCAGACATAACTGTATTCCTAATTTCTGTTATTAATTTTCTTCAAGAATTCCGACTGCTCTTCTTATTCCTTCTTTAAGGTCAACAAGAGGCTTCCATCCAAGGCTGCAGAGTCTTGAACTGTCAAGAATTTCGGGAGTTTTTGCAAGAGCGGAAGTATCAACCTCAGGCTCCTTTTCATCTTCGGGATTGGCAAAAGCCAAAGTCATATTTCTCTCAGGGAAAACCTCACAAGCTGTCTTTGCAAAATTTCTTATTGTTGTATCTGATTTTTCATAAGAAATGTTATACGGTGTAACATTTTCACCGTTAAGCATAATGTATATAAGAGCAGAAACCGTGTCTGTAACATAGCAGAATGAACGGTTAGCCGCACCGTTGCTTTTGAGAAGAATATTTTCGTGACGAACAACATTTGCAATAAACTGCGCCCAGACACGATCATCCGTAAGACTGCTGGCACCGTAAATATAGCTCGGTCTTGCAATCTTTACATTGAGTCCAAACTGTTTGCAATAGCTTGCGGCAAGAGTTTCAGACGCTCTCTTACCCACTGCATAACAATTTTTATAGGAAGTAAAATCAATATAACCGATATCATCTTCGGAAATACTGTTTTTACCATTGTGCAAAGCACCGTAAACTTTAAGGCTTGAAACAACAAGTACAGACTCACTTTTGCTTTCAAGAGCAAAATCAAGAATGTTTGATGTACCGCTGAGATTTGCGTTAATAGTGCCTACAGGATCGGTTTCAAATTGAATGTTGCTTGCCTGACTTGCGGCATGAATAATAAAATCCGCTCTCTCACATTCAATATTATTTGTAACATCGGCAACAACGAGCTCAATGTCATCTCTTTCAAGAAGAACGCCAAACTTTTTCTCGGCTCTCTCTCTGTTTCTTACGAACGCAAGGAGCTTGATGTTATTGTTATAAAAGTCATTTCTTGCGAGAAATGTGAGAACAAGATAATAACCGATAAATCCTCCTGCACCGGTTATAAGAACAGTTTTACCGTTAAATCTGTTCCAATCAACATTTGTATTTGTAATTTCTTTAATATCGGAAAAAACCGTCTTTTTTATATTACTTTGAACATTATAATCCATATTTAAGTTCTTCCTTTGCAAACTGCTTGTAGTTTTCATAATAGAACTGTGATCGCAATGTTGTGAGATCCTCAGGTGTTGTTACCTTAATGTTGAATCTCTCGCCAAGGAAAAGATGAACCTTTTCGCCTAGCTCAATAAAAAGTTCACTTGAGGAAACAGGGTTTGTAATACCTCTCTTATAAGCTTCTTCGTGAGCCCAAAGAATTCTTTCCATTGTATATCCCTGCGGAGCCTGTGTAATGTACATTGTACTTCTCTGGTAACTCTTGCCGCAGGTTTCTCCGTCCTCACTGTAAAGAAGTGAATCAATACTCGGAGTAACAGGAACGGCTGTTTTGTACTTTTTTGTATCCTTAATACAGTTAGTGATGAGTTCTTCGCTGAGCATAGGACGAACACCGTCACAGATAAGGATGATATCCTCAGGATCTTTTGAAAATTCGGCAGTAGCCATTACGCCGTTGTGAATAGAATCAAAACCGTTAGCACCGCCCGGAACAACAGCCTTTACCTTTGGAACATTGAATGCCTCAATAAGCTCATTAAGGTAGCCGATCCAGTCAGCCTTACAGGCAACAACAATCGCATCAACCTTAGGATGACGGGCAAAATGCTCCATTGTGTGAATAATAATCGGCTTTCCGCCAACCTCAAGAAACTGTTTAGGCATATCGGAATATTTCATTCTTGCACCGATACCGCCTGCAAATAACATAGCTGTAACCATAGTAAGACAATCCTTTCAAAACACAAATCAGACTTCACTTTATAAAATGCAGTCAAATTTATTTTTTCAACAGCAGAATTACGCAGTAAAAAACGCGTCTGCACTTTGATATAACTATTAATATGATACCACATTAATGCTTTTTTTGTCAACAAAAATACTTTGTACGAATGTTTTAATCGACTTTGCCGGTTTACGGTGAATTTCTTATACCGTATTTTCAAAATGCTTTTTATTTAGGCACATCATTTTGACGCACAATTTAATATTTTTCATACCTTATAAAATTAATGCGAAAAAATGCGAGAATAAGTAAAATTGTTTTATTCTTTATTCCCATTTTTCTTTTAAGTATATATAAATACAGAAAATTTTGATAAAATAGAAAAAATTGCAGAAAGCTGTGTTATTTATGTTTGACAAAAATTTGATTGATTTATCGGTTATGTCTACCGAGCAGATTGACAAAATTATCAGAAAAGCTAAAAAGATTATGCAGAGTCCCGCCGACTATCGACACGCCTGTGACGGCAAGATTCTTGCTACATTATTTTATGAACCGAGTACAAGAACACAGATGTCATTCCAGACGGCTATGCTTAAACTCGGCGGAAGAACAATCGGTTTTGACAACCCGATGAATTCATCCGTTTCAAAGGGCGAAAGCCTTAAAGATACAATTACAATTGTCGGCGAATATGCCGATATTATCGCAATGCGTCATCCTGTTGAGGGTACTGCCGCTGCGGCATCTCTCTATGCAGGTGTTCCCGTTATCAACTGCGGTGACGGCGGTCACCTTCATCCAACTCAGACGCTTGCCGACATTATCACTCTCAGCTGTGAAAAAGGCAGACTTGATAACCTCAGAGTAGGTGTATGCGGTGACCTTCTCAACGGCAGAACAGTTCATTCGCTTATCAAGACACTTGCAAAATATCCGAACAACAGCTTTGTACTTATCTCAACAAAGGAACTCAGCGTTCCGCTTTATGTTATTGACATTCTTGAAAAGAACGGCTGTAAGTATGAAATTTCTCATAGCCTTGCAGATGCAATCACAGACCTTGATGTTCTGTATATGACAAGAATTCAGCGTGAGAGATTTGCAAGCGAAGAAGATTATCAGGCACAGAAAAATGTTTTTGTTCTCGACAAAGAAAAACTTGACAAGGCAAAAGAAGATATGATAATTCTTCACCCATTGCCGAGAGTAAACGAAATTACAGTTGATATTGATGATGACCCGAGAGCGTTGTATTTCAAACAGGCTCAGTACGGTATGTACGGCAGAATGGCACTTATTCTTCTGCTTTTGCAGGATGATGAGTTCTTTGTTGAAAACAGACCGTTTGTTGTATCGAATCATCACTGCAACAATCCGAAATGTATCACACAGCAGGAGCCATATCTTCCGAACCTCAGCTACGAAAAGCTCGGCATGGTAATGTGCGGTTACTGCGACAAGAGAATAGACTGAGGTGTATTAAATGAGTGAACATAAGAAAAAGAAAAATCCGGCGGCTACTATGATGATGACCTCTCTCGCCTATATCGTACTCGGCATTGTGACGGTTGTCTTTCCGCAAAAGGTGCTTGATGTTTTGTGCTATGCACTCGGCGGTGCAATGACTGTTTACGGACTGTTCAACATAATTTCTTTCTTTGTTGACAGAGAAGGCGGAATGTACTTTGAACTTGTAATAGGCGTTATTTCAACCGGCTTCGGTATTTTTGCTTTGTTTTCACCCACTTCAATTGCGGCAATAATCAATATTCCGATTGGCATTATCATTATTGTTGACAGCATTATGGATATGAAACATTCGCTCACGCTGAGATCGCTCGGTATGAGAAAATGGTGGATTCCGTTTATTATAGCAATTGTAATGATTATTTTCAGTCTTACAACAATTTTCTTTACAAACATTTTTGGTGCATTGCTTATGATTGCACTCGGAATTGCGCTTATTTATGAAGGTGTTTCGGGATTTTCACTTATTATTCTGCTCAGCCGTTATCACAAAGAATACGACCGCAATCAAAGAATGATTGATGCAGAAGCAACCGATATAAACTGAATATGATTAAACCGTCCGCAGAATTTACGGACGGTTTTCTTTTTTTATACGGTAATGTATGCGCCGAGGTGGATACTGCAAAGAATGCATTCTTTAACGGTAAGTTCTTCGGACTGCTCCATTGCCGATTTGTACAAATCAAGTTGTTTCTTGTAAAGTCCTGCAAGTTTTGTTATATCTTTTACCCTGTCGGTTTTGTAATCGACAATAACAAGCTTTCCGTCCTCAACAAACGCAAGATCAACCGCACCCTGAATTATTACTGTTGCATCGGTTTTTACATCTTTATATTCATCGAATACTTCCGACGGTTTAAGCCTTGCGGTAAATCGTTTTTCACGCATTACAAGCTGTGATGCAATTATACGGTCAATTAGTTTGGTTGACAGAAATTCATTAAGTGTTTTTCTGTCAATCATATCAACCTGTTCCTGTGTAAGTTTTCCGTCATTTAAAAGACGGTCAATTTCAGTATCAAGACTTGCTCTTGCCTGTTCAAAATTGCAGTATTGCAAAAACTTGTGGTGAGCAGTACCTCTTGCAACAGGAGCGGAATTTTGTTCAGCTATGAATAACGGCTTTGAAAGAATCTTTTCAAAATAATCACCGTTCTGACTGTGTGCAATATCGGACGCACTGACCTTTTGGGGGAGTGAAAGAATATCCCTGTTTCTGTATTTGAAATCAAGATTCTTTTTCAAAAGTTTTGCATAATCAAAAGTATCATCGGATACATCGGCAACCTGTAACAGATTTGTTGAAGTGATATCGTCCTCAAAGACATTATCCTTATCAATCATTTTTTCATCAACGATAATCTGCAATTTCCAATCTGATTCTCCGTTGTGCGGAATTACCTTTGAACCCGGCATAATATCGTTACGCAGATTATTGAGTGACGGGTGAACTAATGCACAAAGACAAAGCCAGTCGCAATAGCTTTGACAGCTTGTGACAGTATAGGGTTCAATTACACTTTCGGACACAAGCTTTGAATACAGCCTTTCAAGATAATCACTGCACTTCTTTACTGCACCAACACAGATAAGCTTTTCCTTTGCTCTTGTGAGTGCAACATAAAGCACGCGCATTTCCTCGGCAATAAGGTTTTCTTCAATTTTAAGCCCTGTTGCAAGGCGTGGGAATGTGTTGTAAACAACACCATTGCTCTGAGTCTTGATGCCGAGTCCCGCCTTGCTGTCGAGAAGAATATCGTTTCTAAGGTCGGTTTTATTGAATTGGTGGGTTATGTCGGCAATAAAGCAAACCGGAAATTCAAGTCCCTTTGACGCATGGATACTGAGAACTCTCACGGCATTTGCAGAGTCGCCCTCATTTTGTGACGATGCGTCAAGGTTTGTCTTATTGGCAATAAGCTTGTCGGTATATGAAATAAAATCAGAAAGCGTTTTGTAGCCGTTGCTCTCAAAACTTCTTGCATATTCACGCAACAGCTCCAGGTTTTTAAGTGACGAGTCATTACCGCTGACTGCAAGCGAAATAGACATAAATCCTGTCATTTCACACGCCTTTGAAATGAGAGCGTCAACGGAATTTGTACAGGCACAATCACGCAGAATTTTAAGTTCATCAACAAATTTTCTTGCCTTATCGTTTGTTTTTGCATATTCACAGACAGAAGAGTAAAGCGAAGATTTTCTGCTTTCACAACGCATTTCGGCAAGCTCATCGGGAGTGAACGCATACATAGGACTGCACAAAACCGACAAAAGCGGAATATCAATCCCCGGGTTGTCAATTACACGCAGAAGGTTGAGCATAATTTTGATTTCAACTGCATCAAAAAAGCCAGACTTATTCTCGCTGTAGGCAGGAATACCGCTGTTGTTCAGAGTGTTGACATAAGTTGCGGCCTTTCCGCTTGGACTGCGAAGAATTATTGCAAAGTCGCCGTAACGGGCTTCACGCATTATATCTCCGTCCTTAACTCTAAAGCCTGAATTAATCATATCGTGAATTTTATCCGCTATGTACTTTGCCTCAATCTCTTCTTTTTCAAGGTCTGAGTTTTCGGATTCAATCAATGAAATTTCAAAATTGCAATCATCAGACTTTGGAAACTCAGCACCGTTTACCAGCCTTTCATCGGAATTATATTCCATTTTTGCAGATTCCTTGGTCATTATTCTTTCAAAAATAAAATTGACCGCATCACACACCTCAAAACGACTGCGGAAATTTCTGTCAAGAATTATAGTTGCAGGATATTCGGGATTTTCTTCATTGAATCGTTTATATTCGTTTTTGCGTTCAATAAAAATTTCGGGCTTTGCCTGACGAAATCCGTAGATACTCTGCTTTACATCGCCAACCACAAAAAGATTGCTTTCATCATTGCTTACCGACTTGAAGATAAGGTCTTGAACATCATTTACATCTTGAAATTCGTCAACCATAACAGCATCAAATCTGTTTGAAATCTCCTGAGCCTGAACGGTTTTGGTATAGCCGTTTTCATCATCAGGCTTTGCAAGAAGTTTTACAGTAAGCGATTCAATATCGGCAAACGATAGAATATTTTTCTTCGCTTTGAGTTCGGAAAGCTTTTTGTCATATGCACGAACAAGTGTAAACAAGGTAGATATGAACCTATGAAGCTGCGACAATTCAAGCCTTGCATCTTCCTCACTCCAAAAAAACAATGATTGGAGTTTCTTCACCGTTTCTTTGACCTCATCTCTGTTGGCTGAAACAGAAATTTTAATCGGATTATCCTTGTATCCTTTCGGACTTTTCATTCTTCCTGTTTCAAAAGAAAATATTGCCTGTCTGATTTCATCCCATGATGAAGAAACAAATTTCAATTGAACAAGGGTAAAATACGCTAAATCACCGACAAGCAGGGGTTCGACTGCATCCTGAAGTTTTTCGTCATCTTTTAATCGAAGAATAGAATTTTCAGTCAGATTGATTCCGTGAAGCACGGCACTCAGAGCATAGTCGATTATAATTTTGCCCCACACAGTTTTTTTAATATCGGTTTCAGAATAGTTTTCGAGCATATCATCAAGCCATTTATCAGGGAACGGCTGAGTTGTAAGAAACTCGGATATTTTAAGGACTGTTTCACGCAGTTTTTGGTCGCCTTGTTTTCCTTTAAAAAGATCAAGCAAAGAATAAAAGCAGTCATCCTCACTGTCATAAAAGCTTTCAAATGTATTATCAAGTGCCTCTTGTCTGAGAATTTCAAGCTCACCCTCATCGGCAATACGAAAATCTCTTGCAACATCAAGCGTATGAAAATATTCACGGACAATATCTCCGCAAAAGCTGTCTATTGTAGAAATATTTGCACTGTACAAAAGCTGTCGCTGTGCAAGCAAATGAGCGTTATACGGATCATCTTCAAGAAGTTTGTTGACTGCCGCCTGTATTCTTTCACGCATTTCGGCAGCCGCCGCTCTTGTGAATGTTACGATAAGAAGGCGGTCAACATCAAGGGGATTTTTCTCCCGTGTAATAAGCTTTATTACACGCTCTACAAGCACGGCAGTTTTGCCCGAACCGGCGGCAGCCGATACAAGCACAGAACCGTCTGTTGCATAGATTGCATTCTTCTGTTGCGGAGTCCAATTTCTTGACATTACTCTTCCTCCTTTCCGTTAATTTCGTTTGTAATTTCTTCGATAACGGTCTTGTTATCGACAGAAAAACAAGTTATCGGGTTACTCTGTCTGTAGGCACATACGCTGTCGTAAGGGCAGTATTCGCATGAATCGTGACCGCCTTTGAGCGGTTTCGCCTCAATGTTGCCGTTATAGATGTTTTTGCCCATTTCAGCGATGAGCATATCAACCTTTTTAAAGATTTTACCGAATTCTGCAAGTGTTGCAAGGCTTGTTGAAGAAACAGGTTCGCCCGCTTTAATTTTTACAGGAATGTATGTTGCTGCGTCTGTCTTATCCATTCCGTGAATTATTTCTGTATCTTTGAGCAAAAGCCCGTTCATCTTGAGCTTTTTATTAAGTTCATCGGGCAGCTTGTCAATTGATTTCAGACTGTCTGACGAAATATACGGAACGGTTGCAGGCATATACAAAATCCCGGCAGGTACAATTTCTCCGTATTTGTCACCGCCCGAAGCCTCGATTGAATGTAGATACAAAAGCATCTGAAGATTGATTCCGTAGAGAATGTCGGAAAGCTTAAACTGTTTTGTGCCTGTTTTATAATCAATAATACGCAAATATGTTATATCGGCTCTCTGCATAATATCTACTCTGTCAACACTTCCGCAGACTGCAATTTTGTGACCGTCGGGCAGTACGATTGTATACGACGGAATATCCTCGCCAATTTTAAGTTCACAATCGGCAACAAAAAATTCACTCTGGGAAAGCTCCTCCATAATATGTTTCATCAGATACATCACATTATCAAGAATTGTCTTTAGGCGGTATGTGAATGAATTTGACTCAAGCTGTTCTTCGCCGAAATATTTAACTGCATATTCCGCAAGATATGCACAGACAATTTTTTGAAATTTATCTTCTTCAAGCGATAAATACTCTTCCTTAGTATATTCGCCGAAAAAGCGTTCAAGTATGTAATGAACAATCGTTCCGTACTGCATGGGGTTGATTTCTGCTCTTTGTCTTTCCCGAACATTCAAGCCGTAATTACAAAAATAGGAAAATCTGCAAAGATTGAATTTTTCAAGCTGTGAAGCTGAAATATTGAGATTTTTACCAAAAAGCTTTTCGGCATTTTTTTTGTCAAATATCTTAAAGGGAACTTTGTCCTTTGCATTTATGAGCGAATCAAGCTTTGCAGAATATTCGGGATTTTGTGCAAAAATTTCAAGCAATGATTCGGGCACTTTTTTGCCTTTTCCGATCATATCGGCAACTGTATCAAAAGCAGGACGGAGTGCGTACATACTTTCTTTTTTACCGTCAAAATCAAATTTGTCATATGCAATGATATTTTTAAATACCTTTTTACATTGCAGGACAATTTCGGACGGCTGATAGGTTGTTCCCGTTATGTCCGATGAATAAAATGATACGGAAAGAAACTCACTTGCAGAGGTCATACAGGAATATGCCATAAAGGTTTCAAGATTATTAAGTGCCGCAAAATCATCGCCGAGTTCAATTTCGTTCATTGCAAGCATCTTTAACTCAAACGGTGAGAAAATGCCTGATGTATGTGGTATTGCAGGAAAAATTCCGTCAACACAGCCAATAAGAAATGATGCTTTCTGCTTAGAAATTCGTACCCTTTGAGCGGTTGTTATCGTCACGCAATCTATTGTTCTCGGAATATCGGACAATTGCATTGCGTTAATCTGTAAGCTCAAAAGCTCGTAATAACGCTTTACAGTCATTGTTTTTGTACCGATTACAGCGGCGGTTTTGTCAAGAACAGCCATAAACATATTCCAAACTCTTATCTGCTCCGCACCCACCGATTTATCGTACGAGCGTTCAAATTCCGCATACATTCTGCGTAATGCATCGGGAACTTTAAGTTCTTCAAGAAGAGCATAGAACAGCTTTGAAATTTCAAGTCCGTTTTTATCCTTTGTATTTTCTTTGAAAATAAGTAATGGTTCAATAACTGATTCACGCAGATTTTCAACCTTTGCAAGAACCTCTCTGTCATAATCCGAAAACCTGTCAGAATAGCCTTTTGGATTCTGAACGAATTTATTTTTAAAAGCCGAACCTGAAACATTCCATACAAAAAGGTAGTTTTCAAAAAGGCTTATTTCTTCAACAGAAAATTCAGTTAAACCCGATTTCAAAAGTGCAAGCACATCTTCTCTGTCAAAATCGTAAATAAGGCATCTGAAAATTGAGTTTACAAACCTTATTACGGGTTTTACATCAATATCTGCGTGTTCATCGCTGAAATACGGAATTTCGTATTTTTCAAGAATTTCGGACAAAACACCTCTGTACGGTTCTGTATCGTGACAAATTACGGAAATATCGGAGTAGAGATAACCTTTTTCTATAACAAGGTGCTTGATTTTACCGGCAACATATTCGCACTCGTCATACATATCAACGGCATTATAAACACAGATATTTTCAGGAACAATTTCAAGTGGTTCAATGTGCGGTCTGAAAATATTCTGTTCAAGCAAAGCAAGGTTAACATTTTTAAAGCGGTGCAAATCGGTAAGCCTTATCGGAGCTTTAATATCAACTCCGTCACGCTTTGCATATTCCTTGAGAATTTTGTATGTCTGTTGTGAGGTTGCAAAAACTTCCTCAGAACCGTCCGTAAGGGGATCAAGAGTAAGGATAAAATATGTAGCGGTACAGTCACGCATAAGGCTTCGTACCACCTTGAGCTGTTGCATTGTAAAGCCTGAAAATCCGTCAAAGATTATCGTATAATCCCTGAGAACATTATTCTTTAAGAGAATATCATTAAGCCTTGTCAAGTCATCCATAGGATCAATATAGCTTTGGCTGACAAGAGCGTCGAATGTATCGCTTATGAGGGCGGTTTCGTTGAGTTTTGTCTTTAAGGTTTCATCGTCAACAAGCATTGACGCACTTCTGAGTTCATCGCTTGTAACCGAACTTTTCTTCAAATCGGAAACAGTCTGCAGCATAACATCAACAAGGCTTTTGTTGCCCCTTGATGAAAGCAGACGAAGTTTTTCGGTAAGTTCTTCAAGCGCAAGGCTCATTACAACGGCTCTTGTACCCTCGTCAATAACATTATCGGCTGAGTTTCCCGTCAACTCAAAAACATATTTGCAAAGTCTTGAAAAACCGAATACAAGAACTTTCTCGGCTTTTTTTGCACCAAACACATCAAGCAAGGTCTTTTCACATTCAAATGTGCTCTGGTCAGGCACAATCAGCATTACGGGAAGATTGCTGTCGGCAAGCTCGCCTGCAATCTTCAAAGCCTCGGTGCTTTTTCCGTTGCCGCTTTTTCCGAGAATAAATCTCAACATTTCATCACTTCCATAAATTTAATTTACAACAAAGTAATTTTATTTTAAATATCTGTACAAATAATAACATATTCTGTGGGTTATTTAAAGAACTTTGCAGTTGTTAAACAAAAATTTTCTGAAAAAGTTCTACTATGAAAAATTTATATTCCACCTTATCATCAGTTACTACGCTGTATTCATCATCCGAAAAAACATCTTTTGCCCTGTCTTTTCCCTCGTCTGCCGTTGAAATGCAGATTGACGGGTACATTACGCACCACCAATTATGACCTTTTGCATTACCGATTGTTATGCGAAGTGCGTCGTACATTCCGGCAGGCAGAGTATAGCTTTCGTAATGGCGGGTATCAAAGTGCATATTGACAATTTCAGCTTTTACAGGATAGTTATAGCCGTTTTTGTACACCTCATTTTGTGCAATTTCTTCTATAGTTTCAAGGTTTGCTTTTACAAATTCTTCGGCATCCGACTTTGAATTTGCCGTATCAAAAAGAATTTTTGTCCTTTCAAGAACCTTGTCACGCACCTTGAGTTTCAGAGTCTGATCTTCTTCCGTGTCTGAATTTGCAAGTATGTGAAAACGAAAAACATTGTTAGGGATTTCAGCACACACCGCCTGAAACGGAATTACCGAATAGAGTGTTGTAAGTACGAATGCAATTATTGCTGATTTGATTAAAAGTATTGATTTATTTGTTTTCATAAAAATAACCTGTCCTCTCTTGAAATAAGTATGGACAGGTTATTGTAATTTTAATCAGAATTATTAAATTTTATCAAAGCACCTTGCAACCGTCTGAAACGGGCTTGCAGAGAAAAACTTCTTTGTAGCTTTCACAAAGCTTGTCATAGCACTTCTTGGCTCTGCGTGATGAAGTGAACACACCGAACACGGCTGAACCCGAACCGCTCATACCTGCTCCCCTTGCCTTTGACTTGAGCATAATACCCTTGATTTCATTAACTTCCGGAATTTGCAGAGCAAGTTCAAAGTCATTGAAGATTGTCGTTGAAATCATAAACATATCTCTGCTGAACAGTGCCTTTACCATTTCATCGGTATAGCAGGCGTGAGGATTGAGTGCGTCAACCTTTTTGTATGCATCGGCAGTAGACACGCTGACTGTGTCGGGTTTGCAGATTACAATGCTGTCACAACGAAAAGAGGCAACTTTTTTGATTGCAGTGCCTATTCCTGTGCAAAGCTTTGTTCCGCCCTCAAGGCAGAAAGGCACATCCGCACCTACTTTTTCACCGATTTCTCTCATCTCTGCCGGCTTGAGCATTGTTCCGAACATATTGTTCAAGCCTAAAATAACAGCCGCACCGTCACTGCTTCCGCCGGCAAGACCTGCCTGTGTGGGAATTTTCTTGTCAATGTCGATATGAATGCCCTTAACATCCGTTTTGCAATAATCAAAGAACTTGTAAGCCGCCTTTGCACAAATGTTTGAATCATCGCAAGGCACACCCTCACAGTTACATGAAATTGTCACCGTGGCGCTTTCATTGTCTGTGATTGTGATTGTATCATACAAATCAACGGCTTGCATAACAGTTGAAATATTGTGATAACCGTCTGCTCTCTTTGAAAGAACATCGAGAGAAAGATTTATTTTTGCAGGAGCAAGAACTTTTACTTCCATATTTTAACCCTTTTTCAGTTCATCAAGAAACTCTTTGATTCTTTCAAGCGCAATTTTAAGATGCTTGATAGAATATGAATATGACACACGGACAAAGCCTTCGCCCGATTCACCGAACGCAGTACCCGGAACAACGGCAACATGCTTGTCCACAATAAGTCTTGTACAGAATTCCTCACTTGTAAGACCTGTGCTTTTGATACACGGGAACACATAGAATGCACCCAAAGGTTCAAAGCAGGTGAGTCCCATTGCGTTAAAGCTGTCCACAACAAGCCTTCTCCTCATATCATACTCGCCACGCATCATCTCTACATCCCTGTCACCGTTGCGCAGAGCCTCAATAGCAGCATACTGTGCGGTTGTAGGAGCAGACATAATTCCGTACTGGTGGAGCTTTGTCATCTGAGCAATAACAGGAACAGGACCGAGTGCATAACCAAGCCTCCAGCCTGTCATGGCATATGATTTTGAAAAGCCGTTTACAACAATGGTGCGCTCATACATACCGTCGATTTCAGCAATTGAAACATGGTTCTTATTGCCGTATGTAAGCTCACAATAAATTTCGTCCGAAAGGATAAAAATGTTATGTTCCTTAATTACCTCTGCAATTTCTTCAAGATCTTCCCTTTCCATAATTGCACCCGTTGGGTTGTTCGGGAACGGAAGTACAAGAAGTTTTGTCTTTGGAGTAATTGCGGCACGAAGGTCTGACGCTTTAAGTCTGAAATTATCTTCGTTTTTTGTGTTGATAATAACAGGCACGCCGTCTGCCATCACCGTAAGCGGTTCGTAACAAACAAATGAAGGTTCGGGAATGATAACCTCATCACCCGGATCAAGCAATGTCCTGAAAACAAGGTCAATTGCTTCGCTGCCGCCGACAGTTACAAGCGTCTGCTTTTTGGCATCATACTCAATACCGAATCTTCTTTTATAGTAAGCTGCAATTTCTTCACGAAGTTCGGCAAAGCCTCTGTTCGGGGAATACCATGTCTTACCTTTTTTCAGACTGTTAATGCCCTCTTCACGGATGTGCCACGGCGTCTGGAAATCGGGTTCGCCGATACTCAGAGAAATGACATCGTCCATTTCGTTAGCTATATCAAAAAACTTACGGATACCCGAAGGTTTTACCGTTGAAATCTTTTTATTAATAAAATTATTGTAATCTATCACAGAATTAAATGCCTCCCGTCACGCTTCTCTTCATCGCTGAAGAGGCACGCTCCTCTGTCTTTGTAGCGACGCATAATAAAGTGTGTACCCGTTGAAAGCACACCGTCAATTGTAGAAAGCTTTTTGGCAACAAACATTGCGATATCCTGCATCGACTCACCTCTTACAATAAGAGCAAAGTCATATGTACCTGCCATAAGATAGAGAGATTCAACCTCTTCAAAGCCCATGCAGAGTTCTGCCATTTCGTCAAAGCCTGTTTCCTTTTTGGGAGTTACCTGAAGTTCGATTAAAGCCTCAACATAGCTGTCGTCAACCATATCCCAGTTTACGACTGCCTGATATCCCTTGATTACTCCCGAATTTTCGTATTCCTTAATCTGCGCCTTAATGTAATCCTCAGGCTCGCCGAGCATTGCCGCTATTTCCGCTGTTGTAAAACCGGAATTTTCACTTAAAAGCTTTAATAATTTGTCCATATTTATTCCTCCCTGAGAATATATTAAACGCAAAATTTTGCGTTGCAAGCTGAATTTGCAAAAAGCGACATCAAAGGATGTCGCTTTGACAATTTCAATTTTTAATATTTATCTGCGCTGTTTGCACTGTTATTTGCTTGCTCTGTGGCAGTTCACATGGCTTTAGCGGTGGGAACTGTCTGCACATAGATTATACAACCTGTACCTCTCGCTTGTCAACTGTATTTATCATATTGACGCATAAGGCGGTCATCAAACATATCAATTCGTTTTGCGCATCGGCAATTTCAAGTTCGCATCCTAAAGGGTGCTTGATGTGGTTGCATATCTGTGCGTTGTCAACATCAACAATGCTGAAATTTTTTGAAATTACATCACCGAGAATTCTCCAATTATTGCCGTAGAATCTGCATTGAACCATATTGTTGGTCATAAGCACCACGAGGGTTGCAGCTGTTTTGTCTGTTTTTAGAGTAAATGAATTTACTCCTGCAACGGGCAACTGTCGAAGTCTTGCAACAAGGTTTTTATTCTCATCAAGAATATTAAGCCTTACAATGTTGTTGACAACACCACGCATACTTCTCTTTCTGCGTTTCATAACAGCAGTATATTTATCCCTGCCCAATTCATCACGAATCAGAAAACAAACATCGGACGGAGATACATCTCGTGTAATAAACAATTTCATAAAATCACCGTCAAAATTTTATTTCTTAATCTTCTTCAAGATTTTCAAGCCAAAGGTTTACACACGCATCACTCGGCATTCTCCAGTCTGAACGAGGCGAAAGTGTTACAGAACCAACCTTCGGTCCGTCAGGCAGACATGAACGCTTGAACTGCTGAGTAAAGAATCTTCTGACAAAAGTTGTGAGCCACTTTTTGATTGTGGCATTGTCGTATTTTCCTGCAAATGATTTCTTTGCAAGGTAGTATATTTTATTCGGCTCAAAGCCAAATCTTACCAAATAATATAAGAAAAAGTCGTGGAGTTCATAAGGACCAACCACATCTTCGGTTTTCTGTGCAATTTCGCCGTTTTTATCGGGCGGAAGAAGCTCGGGACTTACAGGTGTGTCTAGAACATCAAGAAGAACGGTTTTTAGAACTCCTTCGCTGTGCTGTGCCTCATAGGCAGTGAGATAGCGGACAAGGGTTTTCGGAATTGACACATTTACGGCATACATACTCATATGGTCACCGTTGTAGGTTGCCCAACCGAGAGCAAGCTCTGAAAGGTCGCCTGTGCCGATAACAAGACCGTTATATTTGTTTGAAAGATCCATAAGAATCTGTGTTCTTTCTCTCGCCTGTGAGTTTTCGTAGGTTATATTTGTGACGCTTTCATCGTGGTTGATATCTGCAAAATGCTGACGAACAGCTTTTGTAATGTTAATATCTTCAAAAGACACTCCGTATGCCTCAGCCAGAAGCTGTGCGTTTGATTTTGTACGCTTTGTCGTGCCGAAACACGGCATTGTTACAGTATGAATATTCTTTCTGTCAATACCGAGCATATCAAAAGCATGAACGCAGACGATGAGAGCAAGCGTACTGTCAAGACCTCCTGAAAGTCCTAAAACCGCATTTTGAATTCCCGTGTGAGCAAGTCTTGTTGCAAGACCTGTTGCCTGCATTGTTATAATCTCCTCACAACGGGCATCAAGATCTGATTTGTTTGACGGAATGAACGGAGTCTGAGAGAACTCTCTTGTAAGTTCTGTATGTTTTAACGGCATATCAAAATATACCGAGGTAAAGTTATTGTCATCACTTTTTGTAAAAGTATTTGTCTTTCTGCGTTCTGCCGAAAGCTTCCGAACATCAATATCGGCATAGATAATGCCTGTTGTAAAGCGCTTGCTTTCTGCAAGCAGAGATGCGTTTTCGGAGATTATGTTCTGTCCCGAAAATACCATATCCGTTGTGCTTTCGCCAAAGCCCGAATCGCTGTAAATATATGCACAACAAAGCTTACCGCTCTGCATTTTTACAAGGTCACGGCGATACTGTGCCTTGCCTATTACATCATCCGATGTTGACGGGTTGCAGATTATAGTTGCGCCGTGTTTTGCGTGTTCAACAGACGGAGATGCGGCAACCCACAAATCCTCGCAAACTTCAACACCGAAGCTGAAATCACGCATTTTGTCACAACAGAACACAAGATTGTCTGAAATTATGGTTTCGACGCCTGCATATGAAATTTCATCATAGAGGTTTTTACCGCTTGTGTAGTGACGAACCTCGTAAAATTCGCTGTAGTTAGGGATATTGACCTTAGGAACAATGCCGAGAATATCGCCCTTATAAATTACAGCGGCACAATTATAGAGTGCCGATTCAATTGCGACGGGAACTCCTGCAATTGAGATTATGTCAAGGTCTGCTGTTTCTTTAAGAATTTTCTCAACTGATTTTTCAGCCGCATTAAGCAAAACACGCTGATAAAACAAATCGGAACAGGTGTAGCCCGTTACGCAAAGCTCGGGAAACACAACCAGTGACGCACCGTTTTTGTGTGCCTCTTTAATCTGTTCAATAATATTTATTGTGTTGGTTTTACAGTCTGCAACCCTGATTTTCGGTGTTGCGGATGCAACCTTGATGAAACCGTATTTCATAAATTATACCTCACAAAATAATAACCGCAGAAACAAAACGCTCCTACGGTTATTATACATCAAATTTTCCGATTATACAAGCATCAGAGCATTGTTCTTGTTACCCGTCTGAGTCTTTTTCCGTGAAAAAGATACTGACTTTCAAGCGTCGGTTCAAACTTTGTGATGTAGCAACTCATATATCCCATAATCAGCCAGAACCACACCACCATAAACGATATGTCATAAAGCAATGCCTTTTCAAAGCAGGCAAAAATCAAATATGCGAAAAGAAAAGCAAACAGACAGGGATAAACATCGTCACGATATGTTTTTTTCTGCAAAAACAGGTGCTGTGCGGAGTGTTTTGCAAATCGAAAACCGAAAATTCCGAAAAGAACAAAACCGATTACACCTGTTGAAACAAGAATTGTAAGAAAACCGTTATGCAAATCACTTTTGTGATACGAATATTCCAAAGCACCGTTTGAATATTCGGCACTGTAGAGAACAATATTTCCGTTGGAAATTCCGATAATCGGCGACAGTTTGAAAAGATTGATTGATTCAAGCCAAAGCTTCTTTCTTCCGCTGTCAATGTTTTTGTTTTCGTGTGAAAAGGTGATTTTATCCTTTTCAAGCTGTTCTCTCTGTTCGGGAGTCAGTCCTTCCTGCACAAGTTCGCTTTCGGTTTTGCCTAAAAGCAAATCAACAACAGAGGTTGTCTTTGATACAACAACGGAAAAGCCTTCCTGACAAATCGTTCTGAACATCAAGGCAGAGCCTGTAAGGAAAACTCCCACAAGAAACAGCGCTGTAATTTTCAAAATAATTTTTGAAGGTGAAAGTCCCGCCTTGTCGGCAAAGAACATATAAACTATATAAACAATGGCATATCCGAGAGCAAGCACAAGTGAGGCGTTTGAATCGCACAGAATGAGCGAAAACGCATTTGTGGCAAGACAGGCTACAATCCATATCTTACTGATGCCGGGTTCAGGAATTTTTTCGGCAATTCTGCGCATAAAATGCCCTTTTGAAAGTATATGGCAACAGAAAAACGACACCACAGATATGAAGCCGAGGAGATTCGGGTTGACATAACAACCGGTGAACCTGTTTTCGTAAACGGTAAATTTAATCCAGTACCATTCAAATTTAAAGCCGAACATAAGGCAGGTTATGCCGATTATGTTCATTACCGTGGTTGCGTATAATATGAATTTTGCAATGTGATAAAGCTCTATTCTGTAATCAAATTCAGGCTCTGTATGCATTCCGTAAAAAAGAAAAAAACACATTACAATGTGCAGAAGCATAAGAAGGCTGAAAAGAAATGTCTGTGAAAAATTGATGAGCATCGAAAATACCGTTACGGCAAGAAATGCTCCGATCCATATTCCGAAGCGCAGTTTAAAAAAAGTATTATTATGTCTTTGATTATATACCGAAAGGCATACACCCCATATAAAGAGAAAAACAAGAAGTACATACGCAGGAATCTGGAGAAACGCAATGTTTGTAAAAAACAAATCTATAATGTAGATTCTTCTAAAAAGCGATGAATCGGAAAAAAATCCTCTGAGCTTTTGTTTAAAATCGGTCATCTGAATACTCCAATCAAAACGAAATCAGCTGAAAACTTCTTTTACGGTTTTGAACATCAGCTTTATATCGGAACCAAAGCTGAAATTTTTGACATATGAAAGATTGAACTTCATTTTTTCGGGAAGAATTTTTTCAACATAAACCCTGTCAACATCTATCTCGCCTTTCAACAGCTTTTCTTCGTCCTTATACATAATTGAAGCCAATGAGGTTATTCCGGCAGGCATAAGGAGTGTTGCAAGATATTCGGGTTCGTACATATCTACATAATGCTGAACCTCCGGACGGGTTCCGACTATTGACATACTGCCCGAAAGAACATTGAAAATCTGCGGCAGCTCATCAAGACGATATTTTCGCAAAATTCTTCCTGTTTTTGTAACTCGTGAGTCGCTGTCGGTTGTGACAAGTGTTCCGAGCCTGTCGGCTCCCGTTACCATTGTACGAAATTTAAGAATCCTGAACTTCTTTCCGTAGGTTGTAACCCTTTCCTGTCTGTAAAACACAGGACCTTTTGAGTCGGTTTTAACTAAAATCGCAATAATTGCAATCGGAATGATGAGGAACACAAGAAGAATAACAGAAGCAAAAATATCAAGAGTTCGCTTTAAAACAAAACTTCCCTGTTTTTTGCAGAGAATGTCATAGTATTCTTTTACTTCGGCACACTGAAACTGCGGCGGAAGCTTTTGAAATGATTTCATTAAATAAAAAACTCCATTCTGTGTGTATATTGAACATACGGCGGAACGGATTTATGCGATAAAAGTTGATTTTCCCTTATTTTCCCACACTAATCCATTATCAAAAGCATTATATATCTTTTAAAATCATTTTTCAAGGCTATTTGTCTTACAAAAAGTTTACAATAAAAAAATTTAACACAACGTAAAAACCGACGGTATGCAGCCGTCGGTTTTTAGGTAATTTTATGGAGTAATCAAGCACATAGAAAGGAAGTTGTTAGTTAATTAATATTGATATATGATTTATCGTATTTATACTATACCATACCTTTTAGTCATTGTCAACACTTTTTTTCAACTTTTCCATTTTTTTAATACTTTTTAATTATTTCAACCAAAAGTGTTAAACATCTTGACTAAACGCTCAAAAAATTGTAAAATAATTACGGTGAAAAAAGCAAACCCAAATTTCTTAAAAACCGGAGGTTCTGGAATGGCTAACGAATATACACCCGACCTCATTACCCTTATCGGTGATGACGGTAAAGAAATAGAATTTGAAATTCTTGATATCATTGAAAACGATGAGGGCAAGTTTTATGTACTCTACCCGTTCTTTGAAAATCCCGAGGATGCTGTAAATGATTCGGGAGAATATTATATTTTTGAAGTTACCGAAATTGACGGCGAAGAAGAGCTTGCCGAAATTGAGGATGATGACAAGCTCGACAGAATTGCCGCTGTTTTTGAAGAGCGTTACAATGAAGAATTTTATGATGAAGATGACTAACAGTTCATTTTTCTGCATATAAATAGTATTGCAGGACTTAAAGATTAATAAGTTTTAATTCCTGCCCGATACGCGAATGATTTTAAAATAACCCTACAACATTTAAATCGGGAGCTTAGCTCCATTGAACGGTGTGCAGACCTCCCGTTTTCTCGGAAGAAGGGAGCCTGAAGTTCAAGGGCGGGCACCCACCTGTCACTCAAGTAGGCAGGTTATTGCAAAAATCATACGGTCGGGCGGGTTTTTTATTGTTATTAAAGCTATAAAAAATATAAATAATATATAAACAGGAGTAGTAATAATATGAATATTTCCGTTTTAGGTTGCGGACGCTGGGGCAGCTGCATTGCCTGGTATCTCGACAAAATCGGTCACAATGTTTTAAGCTGCGGACTTGCCGACGCCCCCGAATTTATACAGCTTAAAGAAACACACAAAAACGACTATCTCACCTTTCCAAAGTCAATTGAGGTTTCTTCGGATCTTGAATATGCGATTGAAAGAGCCGAGGTTATTATAATTTCGATTTCATCGCAGTATCTGCGTTCGTATTTTGCGGATATTTCAAAGTATAATCTTGACGGCAAGACAATTGTTCTCTGCATGAAGGGCGTTGAGGCAACTACAGGCAAAAGGCTCAGTGAGGTTGTCGGTGAATTTGTTGACGAAAGCAAGACACCCGTTGCAGTTTGGGTAGGTCCGGGACATCCCCAGGATTATGTAAGAGGTATTCCGAACTGTATGGTTATTGACAGCAATAATCACGATATTAAGGAAAAGCTTGTAAATGAATTCACAAGCGACCTTATCAGATTTTACCTTGGAACGGATCTTATCGGCAGTGAAATCGGTGCTGCCGCAAAGAATGTTATCGGCATCGCCGCAGGTATGCTTGACGGACTTAACTACACCTCACTAAAAGGTGCGTTAATGGCAAGAGGCACACGAGAGATTGCAAGACTCATTAAGGCACTCGGTGGCAATGAGATGAGCGCTTACGGTCTTTGTCATCTCGGCGACTATGAGGCTACCTTGTTTTCAAAATGGAGTCACAACAGAATGTACGGTGAAAGCTTTGCAAAGGGAGACAGATTCACAAAGCTTGCCGAGGGTGTTATGACATCAAAAGCGTTATACAAGCTCGGTCAGGAATATGGTGTTGACCTTCCGATTGTTGAGTCTGTATACAAGGTTTTATTCGACGGAACAGATATCAAAGAGGCACTCGGAACTCTGTTTATGCGTTCTGTCAAGAAAGAATTTTAATCGGGCAGGTACATAATATGGGTAATACTAAAGCTAAGAACAATTCAAATAAACCTAAACAGACTGGAAAAACGGTTACTTCAGTTAAAAAGCAGAATACAGTCGAGTATGTTATTGTAAACATTCTTTGTCTGTTTGTATTCATAGCATTTGCATACATAGCAATTATGAGCTTTGTGCAGACAAGCGTGTTTGATTCGGCAAATTACGGCAGTGAAGTAATTTTGTATCAGACGGATAACATTGCGCTGAACATCCTGTTCACTTCCCTGTTTACCGTTTTTATATTCAAAATGAAAAAGCATTGTGACTTTTTTGCAAAGGTCAATCTGAAATATATGCATATAGGTCTTGCGGCGTTCGTCATGATTGTGGGACTTGTCTGGATATTCTCGGTAACCTCTGTTCCTGCGGCTGACAGCTACAACATCTATGAAACAGCGTCGCAGGCGGCTAAGGGCAACTATTTGTCATTCAACAATAACAGCGGTTTTTACAACAGCGATTTTTACAGCGGATATTCTTACTACAACTTCTATCCGTTCCAGCTCGGCTTTGTTTTCATCAGCGAAATTTTTTACAGAATTTTCGGTACTGACAGTACAATGCCGATTCAGGTATTCAATGTAATGTGTACAGCCGCCGCTTATATAGGTATTGTAAATATCACAAGACTTCTTTTCAAAAAGCGTTCGGTTGAATTTATTACAATTCTTCTGCTTGCCGGCTGTTTTCAGCCCGTACTTTTCTGCACATTCGTTTACGGCAACATCATCGGAATGTGCTTTGCAATCTGGGCATCATACTTCCTCATCAAGTATTTTCAGACAAACAAGTACCTGCTCCTCATTCCGTGTGCCGTACTTCTCGTTATTTCAACACTTGCAAAATACAACAACCTGATTTATCTTGTTGCGTTTGTTGTTATGCTGATTATTCACACAATTAAGGCTAAGAAGTGGCAGAGCATTGCATTTGCACTTGCAATTTGCATTGCTGTTGTCGGAACAAGCAACCTTGTTATCATGAGTTATGAGAACCGTTCGGGAGTGAAGCTTTCAAGCGGTGTTTCACAGGCTATGTACCTTGATATGGGCATTAACGATTCATATATGGCTCCCGGTTGGTACAACGGAATTGCCCTCAACGATTATAAAAGCGCAGGTCTTGACGCAAAAGCCGCAAATGCACAGGCTTGGACCAATATAAAATCAAGAATGAATTACTTCGGTAAAAACACAAACTATATGATTGACTTCTTCTCGAAGAAAATTATCAGCCAATGGAATGAGCCGACATACGAAAGCATATGGGTTAGCAAGGTCAAGTCTCATACAAACGAGCTTAATTGGATCGGCAACGGAATGTATGACGGCAGTATCGGACAGTTCTTTGAACTGTACTTCAACTTCTATATGCAGATTCTTTTCATTGCGTTTGCGGCAGGAATTTACTTCTTGTTCATTAACAGAAAGACAAATATTGAAACCGTACTTCTCCCTCTTGTTATTCTGGGAGCGTTCGGATATCACCTCTTATTTGAAGGCAAGTCGCAGTATGTGCTGACTTACATAATTCTTATGATTCCTACTGCGTCTTTTGCATTTGAGTGTATTCTTAACGGCAAATATACAAAAATCAAAGAATTTGTCGGAAAGCTTAAAGAAATTCCTGACGGTAAAGAAAGCGAAAAAGCCTGATAAAATGATTGAAGCGGACAGTTAATCATGTCCGCTTTTTCTTTGCTCTTTTTTGACAAATGCAATACCCGTACTGCCCTCTCCTATATGACTGCCGACAACGGAACCTACGCTGACAATACTGCCCTCAACAAAAGGAATTCCTTTTGATATTATGAGCTTTGATAAATACAATGCCTGATTTTTTGCGTTTGTGTGCATTATATACAGCGGATAATTTTGGTCTATGCCAAGCTTTTTCAGCGACATCAGCATATGATTCATACCGTGGCGCATTCCGATTGTTTTCGCCTCAAAGGCTACACTGCCAGAACCCGTAATGCTGATTACGGGTTTTATTCTTCCTGTTGAGCCGAGTAATGCGGCGGCATTTGTATGTCTGCCACCCCCATAGAGGTACTTCATATCGTCAATACAGGCATATACCATAATTCTGCTTCTGAACCTCAGAAGATGTTCGGCAATTTCTTTTGCTGTAAACCCGTTGTCACGCAGGCGAAGTGCCTCGTTTACAAGAAGCTTCTGACCTGCCGAAGCAGATTTGCTGTCTATCACATAACACCCCTCATATCCGAGCAAATCCCTTGCAAGAACTGCACTCTGATATGAACCGCTCAATGCCGAAGAAACAGTTATCACCACAACCGATTCGCCGTTATCTCTCGCCTTTTTCAAAGCACATTCGTAGACATACGGCGAGGGTTGAGAGGTTTTCGGCAAAGTTTTCGACAGCTTTGCAAGCCTGTAAAAGCGTTCCTTTGAATGTAAAAAATCATCCTTATATTCTTTTCCGTCAATATACACAGCTAACGGAATTGTAGAAATTCCGAATTTTTCACTTTCTGAATGTTCAAAATCGGCGGCTGAATCGGTAATAATTCTGACCATTTAGGTATCACCTCAAAAATAATATCTTGAAATATTATTTTCAAATTTACCTTTATTATGCAAAAATCCCGACAGCAAAAACTGTCGGGAGGTTGATTTGCATATTCAATTTCCGAAATTATTTATCCCAATACCGTCAAAGCCCATTTCATCCAAAAGGGACTTGTACAAATTTACATCTTCATCCGTGTATGACATACGGTTTTTGATACCCGATTTAAAATTGATATTTCTGTCTACAAAAAGCCTTTTTCCCCACATATGACACCATGAAATCGGTAAAAGGAACGGTGTTTTTTTTACATACGGATACTTGTACTGCATTTCGGATTTTGGTGGAAATATTGAGGACACAAGATATGAGAATTTAGATTTATTATTCTCTGTAATTGTCTTGTGAGAATTTATCATCGTGCCGACATCTACCCTGCCGAGTGTACCGCTGAGCAGAATATATTCTTCGATATCATCAAATTTAAGTTCAGCATGTGGCTTTGAAAACCAGTTGAACGCAATCTCACGAACACGCTTTTCATACTTTGCAATACCGATTTTTTTAAGCATCACATTGAGATAGTCATAATCGAGCTCAGATTGATGATTTTTCAAGAAAACATAGCTGTCAAGCACCATTCTTGCTCCCATTCCGCCGATTCTGAAATGATTCGAGTTATGAACAAGCATATAGATATAAAAGTCCTCATGGCTCATTTCATATGAATAGCTGTAGCCGTCACGCTTTGTTGAACGGTCAAGCTGATTAACAAGCAACGGATAAGATTCCTCGTTTTCATGGACAAGAGTTGCATGCATTTCAATGTTCATCATCGGCTTTTTTTCAAAATGATACTGGTTATCATCTTCATTCAGAAAAGTGTATCCGAGTTCGGAAAATACTTTTTTGACCGAATCAGCCTGTTTTCTGTCAAAAAGGATATCTACATCGGACACGGAACGAAAATCGGAGCGAGGATATTCCTTTTTCATAAAATAGCCCTTTAAGGGAATATTCTTAATTTTGTTTTCATCAAAAGCCTTGAGAATTTTCTCGGTTTCATATGAGAGATTTCCGTCAATCAGCATTTCAACCGACAAATTCTGCTTGAATTTTTCATATACTTCTGGCGAAACATACTTTTTGTCGAGCGACAAAACCGCATTGGCAACAAGCGATTCGACACTGCAATAGTTTGCAAGCATTTTTATCGACTGCCATTTTATCCCCTTGTAAGGAATCGGAGGTGCTGTTCCGTTTACAGACGATGAAACAAGCTCAAGCAGATACTTAAATTCAATTTTTTCGTTATCGTTAAGATGTTTCCTCATTTTTTCCCTTTTTTCGTTTTAAGCTTTGAGAATGCATTTTTACTTCTTGACACAGTTGATGCAATAACCTTTCTTAGCGGTTTTGAATAGAACATAAATTCAAGGTATGCTCTGTACTTCATTGAGTCAACCGTGTAGGGCTTGCCCTTTCTGTAAAAAGCAGTTACCACTCCGATTACATCATCATCGGTAATACCTTTTTCAACGGCAAACTGATTGTCACCGCACATAGTATAACTGCCGTCACTTCCGAAATTGACGACACGGTGCAATACATACGAGCCGTCTTTTCGCCTGTATAAAGGCAAGTCAAAAAGATGAAGTCTGCCCTTCGGTTTTGATAAAACAACCGTATCGTCACCGTCTCGGAGCATTGGGAGCATACTTGTTCCCTTCGGATTGAAAGTAACCAATCCTCCGGCCTCAAGCTTTTCGGCTATAATCTGCATTACATCATCAAGACCTACTTCTTTATTCAAGGACATCAGCCTCTCTCAGCTTTTGAATAAATGTATCAATATCGGCACTCGCCTTTTCTTCGCTCACTTCATACTCATCAAGCATTGCTTTGAGCAAATCAGCCTTTTCGCAATCGTTTTGGAGCTTTTCAAAAAGGAATGCACCCGTTTCATTGAGGTTGATAATTCCGTTAAAATCAAGCGTCAGCTTATTTACGGGAACTACAACATACGAATCTGCAACCTTTCGCAGAACAAAATCTTCTTTTATCTTCATAAAATCACCTGTTTTCCGTGTGAACTTTTCATCCATATTTAAATTATAATATACCTTTCTACAAAAAGCAAGAAAAAGGATTTGAGCATAAAATTACCGCAGACCTTTTGAGTCTGCGGTAAAATTTATCTATAATATTATAAGCTTACGGGATTAGTACATTCCGCCCATATCAGGTGCTGCGGGAGCTGCCGGAGCTGCAGGCTCTTTGATGTCTGTAACAAGTGATTCTGTTGTAAGAACCATTGCTGCAACAGAGCTTGCGTTCTGGAGAGCTGAACGAGTAACCTTTGTTGGGTCAACGATACCTGCCGAAACCATATCTGTGTATTCCTCTGTAAGAGCGTTGAAGCCATAGCCGACCTTGTTAGCCTTCTTAACATTATCGCAGATTACGCTGCCCTCAAGACCTGCGTTAGCAACAATCTGACGGAGCGGTTCTTCAAGTGCTTTAAGAACAATCTTAGCACCTGTCTTAGCGTCACCCTCGAGAGTGTCAACAAACTCAGCAACAGCCGGAATAGCGTTCATGCAAGCGATACCGCCGCCTGCTACGATACCCTCTTCAACAGCAGCCTTTGTAGCGGCAAGAGCATCCTCAATACGGAGCTTCTTTTCTTTCATTTCAACTTCTGTTGCAGCACCAACCTTGATAACTGCTACGCCGCCTGCGAGCTTTGCAAGACGCTCCTGAAGTTTTTCACGGTCAAAGTCAGATGTTGTTGTTTCAATCTGCTGTCTGATCTGAGCAACTCTGCCCTTGATAGCTTCCTTGTCACCTGAGCCGTCAACGATGATTGTGTTTTCCTTTTCAATCTTAACCTGACGGGCAGTACCGAGCTGATCAACTGTTGTATCCTTGAGTTCAAGACCGAGGTCAGATGTGATTACCGTACCGCCTGTGAGTGTTGCGATATCCTGAAGCATTTCTTTTCTTCTGTCACCAAAGCCCGGAGCCTTTACGGCAACACAAGTGAATGTACCTCTGAGTTTGTTAAGTACGAGAGTTGTAAGAGCCTCGCCTTCAACATCTTCGGCAATGATAAGGAGCTTCTTACCCATCTGAACAATCTGCTCAAGAAGTGGGAGAATTTCCTGTGTAGTAGAAATCTTCTTATCTGTGATAAGGATAAGCGGATTGTCAAGCTCTGCAACCATCTTATCTGTATCTGTTACCATATAAGGAGCGATGTAACCTCTGTCAAACATCATACCTTCAACAACCTCGCTGTATGTTTCGGCTGTCTTTGACTCCTCAACTGTGATAACACCGTCTGTTGTAACCTTTTCCATAGCCTCGGCAATAAGCTTGCCGATGAATTCATCCTGTGATGAAACTGTTGCAACTCTTGCGATATCGTCTGTACCGGATACCTGCTTGCTGTTCTTCTTTACAGCCTCAACTGCAACATTTACAGCGTCTGCAATACCCTTTTTAAGTACCATTGGGTTAGCGCCTGCAGTTACATTCTTCATACCCTCTCTGATGAGAGCCTGGGCAAGAAGTGTGGCAGTTGTTGTACCGTCGCCTGCGATATCGTTAGTCTTGATAGAAACTTCCTTTACAAGCTGAGCGCCCATATTTTCAAAAGGATCTTCAAGTTCAATTTCCTTTGCAATTGTTACACCGTCATTTGTGATGAGGGGAGCACCGAACTTCTTATCAAGAACAACATTTCTGCCCTTAGGTCCGAGTGTGATTTTAACGGTATCAGCGAGCTGGTCGATACCTTTCATTAAAGCTTTTCTTGCATCTTCGCCGTATGCGATTTGTTTAGCCATTGTAAATTACCTCCGTATATTTAGTTAATTATTCAAGAGTTGCGAGTATATCCGACTGGTTTACGATTGTGTATTCTTCGCCGTCAATCTTTACCTGTGTGCCTGCATATTTACTTGCGATAACCTTATCGCCTACGCTGACATACATCTTTACTTCCTTGCCGTCAACAACACCGCCGGGGCCAACAGCAACAACTGATGCGAACTGTGGCTTTTCCTGAGCAGCAGATGAAAGAATGATACCGCTCTTTGTTTTCTCTTCAGCCTCTTCAACTTTTAAAACGACTCTGTCGAGTAATGGTTTGATTGTCATAAATACAGCCTCCTGTAAAAATTTTAAATTGCTTTTAATTAATTAGCACTCTTGTTCTCTGAGTGCTAATTATATTTTATACCATTTTCAAGAAAAGTCAAGAGAAATTTGACTATTTTTGACCTTTATTTTGTGACAGTTTTCTGAAATTTTTTCCAATCTCAATTTTATCGAGTATTTTAAGATAATCAGTAACTATAACTGTTTTATATCAATAAAAAAGACGGACTGCAAAAAGTCCGTCTTAAACATTGTTATTAATTTTATCTGTTTGATGATTGAGAACTTGTCTGTTTCTTGCCCTTGCTGACAATAAGAACTACCGTTGAACCGTATTCGAGAGTATCACCCTCAACATGTTCTTTGTAGCGGATTACCCTTCCCTCAGCAACCTTGTCACTGTACTCATATTCTGCTGTTGCAAGAAGTCCCTGAGCGGCAATGTCGGATGCAACGGTATCAAGTTTTTCACCCTCAACCTTCGGCAGAGTCCTCATCTGTGATCCCTTGCTTACGCAAACACTCACTACTACGGAATCTTCCTGAGTAATTTTTGAACCTGCGGCAGGAGTCTGTGACATAATCTTACCTTCTGCATAATCATCGCTGTACTCATCGTTAAAAGTTCTGTAGATTGTGATACTGCTGTTGCTGTCAACACTCTTAACAGCCTCTTCATATGTCATTCCGACATAGTTAGGAACAGTAGCACCTGTCCACTCTGTGCTTTGAGTTGAGCTTACACTCGCATCAGTATTATTTGAGAACATTCCGGCAAGCGGATTCTGCATAAGCCAGAACACACCGGCAATACCGAGAACAAGAACCGTGATAGCAGCCGCAATAATAATAATTGAAGCGTGCGACATACCGTTTGAAGTCTTGCGTGTACGCTCTGACTTTGTGAGGTTCATGCTTGCTGTTCTTGAAATTTCGTCCTGAATTGCCTTTGCTGTATGAGCAACGGAAAGTTGTGAACGAAGCTCGTCAAAATCCGTAATACGGTTTTCACGCTCAACCTGCAAACCGTTAGCAAGAGCCGAAACAACATGCGGAGGAAGTCTCTTTACAGTTGTTGTACTCATAAGAAGTCGGCTGTCCTTACGGCGTTCTACCGCACTCTTTGGCATATGACCCGTGAGGGCATAGAAAAGGGTTGCACAGAATCCGTAGATATCCGTAATATCGTCAAGAGGAAAATTGTCGTCATACTGTTCGGGAGCCGCAGCGCCTGAAAAAAGCTGAGATTTGAGAGGCGTGCCTCTTTTACGCTCATTTTCCGACGCAAAGCCTGAAATCTTAATTTTACCCGATGCTGTGATATACATATTCTTAGGTGCGATAGCATAGTGACCGACACCTCTCTTGTGAAGAGCCTCAAGTGCAGAAATTACAGGCATAAAAAGCGGACGGGCAATGTCCCATTCAAGATGGCCGTTACTGCGTTCAACATACTCCTCAAAAGGAATAAGATCCTCGTTTTCCTCAACAACATAAACTGTGTTATTTTCTTCAAAAATGTTGTGAACATTCATAAGAGCGGAAAGCTCACGGAGTTCTGAAAGAATCCTGTAATAGTTAAGAAAATCGTCCTTGAGTTTATTATATACAAGGCGGTTTTCATAATTTATTCTGACCTCGGTAGTTCCTTCTTCACGAGAAAAAAGTCCGATAGGAAGAAATTCGCAGATGATTACAATGTCACCTGTCTGCTTGTCGTGGCTTATATAGCGTGTACTTTCGCCGTTGGTATCAATTCCCGCACCTACGATATAGCGGTTCTGAAGAATTGTTCCGTACGGTAAAAAAGGAGCTTGCTGTTTTTCAGTTGTATCAAATCCGCAGGACGGACAAATCTTGTTGTCACCTATTTCCTGCATGCATCCCATACACAATGACATATTATTACTCAACTCCAAATAAGTATCAATTTCAAATTTTGTCTGAAAAGAATTATACCATAAAAACATATTTCTTTTCAAGACTTAAAGGTGTTAATATAGTTACAATTTTGTTATTGCAAAGCCTTACAAAGCAAATTCTTTGCAAATATTGTTGTATAAAAAATGTGGTGGAGATAACGGGGCTCGAACCCGTGACCTTCTGACTGCCAGTCAGACACTCTCCCAGCTGAGCTATACCCCCATATAATGTTGACACTGCTTTTGACATATACAAGATACATTTGCAAACAATGTCAAGCTGTAATTTTAACAGTCTATCAAATTAATTATAAGTATTGCATTTCCGTCATATATGTCAATTGTTGTCATATCGGAAGTGAATACATTTGAAACACCCAGAGTAACGCTGCTCGAAACACAGTATTTTTCAAGAGGATACTTTGTTCCCGAATAGCTTACGCAGACACTCGGACATCCGAAAGGGAAAAGCGAAAATGTTTTGCCTTTAAAGTTTTTATATTCATAATGACCTACGGGAAGAAATTCTATTTTCTCTTTTTCAGAAAGGAGAACGCCCTTACTTCCGTGTTCGTGAATATAAGAGAGAACCGCCACATTTGCAAAGCTGTGGTCAAAGCGACCGCCCAATGCACCGAGAATTGCTATTTCGTCAAACCTTTTTTCAAGTGCAAGGTCAACAGAGTGCATTGTGTCGGTATCATCCTTTTCGGGAATAAGTCGGACCGTTTCGCAGTTTGGAAACAGTACATCAGGCTCGGAATCAAAATCTCCTACAACAAGGTTCGGAGTAATGCCTGCCTGTTTTGCAAAATTGCAGCCTCTGTCGGCACATATCACATAGTCATCAGGTTTTATAACCTCGGACAAAAAATCCGAATTTGTGTCAGGCGAGCCTGCAATAATCACACAACGCATAATTACTCCTTTATCTGCCACGATTTAATGTCCTTGACCTCGTTATACATCTGAACATAACTGCGATGACGGGTTTCTTCAATTTCACCGTTCGAGAGTGCTTCAAGAATCCTGCAGCCTTTTTCACAGGTATGCGAACATGAAGTAAACATACAGTCCCCTAAATATTTTTCAAATTCAGGAAAGCAATATTGCAGCCGGCTTTTGTCAATCATTTCGTAACGCTGAAGATCAACGGTTGAAAATCCGGGTGTGTCTGCCACAAAACAACCGTCAAGTTCAAACAGTTCAACAACTCTTGTTGTATGTCTTCCTCTGCCGAGTTTTTTACTTGTCTGCCCTGTTTCAAGAGAAAGCGATGGAAAAAGCTTATTGAGCAATGTGGACTTGCCGACACCGCTGTTACCGATAAAGGCTGAAACCTTGCCGGACAGATAGCTTTTGAGTTCTTCGGTTTGTGAAGAATCATCTTCCGAACAGAGAAAAACCTCAAAACCTGCGTGTCTGTAGATATCGGCAATCTTATCTCCGTTTTCCAGATCATTTTTTGTAACGACAATTACGGGGTCCATATTATTGTTTACCGCCGCCGCAGTCATTTTGTCAATAATCGTAAAATTCGGCAACGGTTCAACAGTTGAACACACGAGAAGAAGAATATCAAGATTTGCAAGAGCAGGTCTGCGGAGCTTGTTTTTGCGTGGAAGAATTTCTTCTATCGCACAAAAGCCGTCATTCGGAACAGATATATTTACCCTGTCCCCCGCTACGGGAGAGTTTCCGCTTTTGCGAAAGCTCCCCCTTGCCTTACATTCGTAATCCTCGCCATCGGCACGGACATAGTAAAATCCGCCGATTGATTTCATTAAAATTCCGCTTTTAGTATCCATACTTCACCGATTAAAGTTCAGGATCATCCGTAACCGGCTGAACGGTCGTGTCAGGCGCTACATACGGATCTGTGTAATACTGTGTCGACGGTTCGGTTTCGGGAGGAGCGGTTGTCGCACGGACATAATCATGTGACGCCGTAGTGGTTACCGCTGCCGATGCAAAGTCAACCGAATACTCTCTGTAAGCCTGACCGTCAAGCTGAATTACTACAGTTGAAGTGCCTGAGCCCTTGAGCTCAAGAGTATAGGTCTTGTTATATTTCGGAACAAGCGTCTTTGAATTACGGGAATCAACCGCACCGTCAACAATTACAGTCATATCGACTGAATCTTCAACATCCGACGGAAGGTCAACGAAGATATTAACCGTGTTTTCGTCACCGAGTCCCGAGCTTACAGTCAGGGTTACAACAGAGCCTGCATCAACCTTGCCGTACTGGAGAGGCGACATACCGAGGACTGTATCCTTTGGTTCTTTGCTTTCATCATCCTGAACTGTTTCAACGGTAAGTCCGAGATCAACAAGAGTCTGCTTTGCTTCGGAAAGCATAAGTCCGTCAACCGACGGGAGTGTAACCTGTTTGGTTCTCTCACCGCTTGCAATATATACATATACCGTTGAACCGATTGTAGTTTTTACACCTGCTTTCGGGAAGCACTCAATTGTGTAGCCCTTTGGTGTTTTAGTGTTTTCTACATAGACAATTTCAGGAATAAGATTCTTTTCTTTGAGAGCCTGAGAAGCCTCTTTTTCGCTGTAATTGGTTACATAAGGAACAGAAACCTCTGTGTCAGTTCCGTTTACGGTTACCGTGATTGTTGAGCCTGACTTAACCTTCATCGAACCGCCCTTAGGCTCTTGATCAAGAATTACGCCCATTTCCTTTGACTCATCATATTCACTCTTAACCTCAAACTTGAAATCATTCGGGTTATTTTCTTTTATTGAAACAAAGGATTTGCCGACATAATCGGGAACTTCAACGTCCTTAGCCTGTGAGGTTGAGCAGCCTCTGAACATTGCAAGTGCAAAGAAAATTGCACATACTGCAACAGCCGCAATTACAATACCCTTGATTGCATAGTATGACGGCTTATGTTCCTTTACAAAATCCTCATCGGCAAACTGTTCTTCTTTAACAACAACATCGTCCTGCGGCATATCAACTACTTTGGTTGCCTCGTTGTCAATTTTATTTCTTACCCCGCTGTCACGCAGAGAGTGAACAAACTTTGTGGGCTGATTATCAACAAAAGACTTGTTGCCGTAATCAAAAACGATTGACGGATTAAGTCTGAATCTTTCGATATCAGAAAGCATTTCTGCGGCAGAAGTGTATCTGTCGGACGGAAGCTTTTCCATTGCCTTCATAGTAATCTGCTCAAGACCTATCGGGATTCCCGGATTGATTTCACGAGGATGCTTCGGTGTTGACTGCAACTGCATAAGCGCAATCGTAACGGCACTGTCACCGTCAAACGGAAGCTTTCCCGTAAGCATTTCATAGAGCATTACACCGACAGAATAAATGTCCGTTTTTCCGTCAGTTGCGTCACCTCTTGCCTGTTCAGGGGCAATGTAGTGAACAGAGCCGATTGCCTGTTCTGTCATTGTGCGTGTCGATTTATCGGAAAATCTTGCAATACCGAAATCGGTAACTTTGATTGTACCGTCCTGCAACAGCATAATATTTTGCGGCTTTATATCACGGTGTACAATTCCGCACTCGTGAGCGTGCTGTAAGGCCTTTAAAATCTGTGCGGTCAGGTGGATTGCGTCTTTCCACTCAATAATGCCCTGCTGATCAATATATTCTTTGAGGGTAATGCCGTCAATATATTCCATTACGATATACTGAATCATATCGCCAAAGCTTACATCATACACCTTTACAATATTCGGATGTGAAAGCATTGCGATGGCTTTTGATTCATTTTTGAAACGGCGGATAAACTCCTCATTGTTGAGATACTCGTCTTTAAGAATTTTTACGGCAACTTCACGGTCATCGACTGTATCGGTACAACGGTAAACATTTGCCATACCGCCGACACCGATAAGCTCGTGGATTTCATATCTTCCGTCAAGTCTTTTGCCCAAATATTTATCCAAAACGGTCAACTCCTATCCTTAGTAAATTACGGTAGCTGTGATATTATCAGAACCTCCGCCGTCTTTCGCCTTGTCAACAAGCTTTGTGATAAGACCTTCGCCACGGTTTTCATGGCAGATTTTGACCATATCTCCTGTTGTGACGCAATTTGAAAGTCCGTCGGTACAGATGAGAAGAACATCACCGTAAATAAAGTTGGCTTCAATATAGTCGAGGCGAACGGACGGTTTTATACCGAGCGCCCTTGTTATAAAGTTCTTGTTCGGATGATTTTGCGCCTGCTCATATGTAAGCTCACCTCTTCGAACCATTTCCTGAACAACGGAATGATCCTCTGTAAGTTGCTTGATTTTACCGCCTCTGATAGCATATGTGCGACTGTCACCGACATGAACAACATGAACGGTTGTATCTTTTACAAAGACAAATTCACATGTAGTTCCCATACCCGTGAGCTCGGGATCTTTCATGGACATTTCAAAAACTTTCATATTGGCATTGACAACAATTTCTGCCATAAGCTCGCCAATCTGCTCCTTGGTCATATCATCTTTGTACAAATCGGTAATTTTGGTGCTGATATAATCAACTGCCGTTGCGCTGGCAATATTACCGCCGTTTGCACCGCCCATTCCGTCACACACAACTGCCCAGACACAGCTGGGAGAAATAACTCCGAAGCGACAGTCATCCTGATTCTGATTACGAACAAGTCCGATATCACTTTTGCTGAATACTTCCAAGTTATTTACCTCCTTCTTCAATATGCTTTCTTTTGAGCTGACCGCACGATGCGTTTATGTCACTTCCGAGTGTTCTGCGCACGGTTGCTCCGATATTTTTAGCAGCAAGAATATTTATGAATGCCTGCTGTCTTTTAATATTGCTTTTTAAGTAGCCTGTTCCCTCAACAGTATTGACGGGAATCAGATTAACATGGCTTTGTGTACCCTCAAGTCGTTTTGCAAGCTCTCTTGCGTTTTCATCGCTGTCATTAACTCCGCTTATCATAGAGTATTCAAATGTAACTCTGCGACCTGTTGTTTTGAAATAATCTGAGCAAGCCTTTAATAATTCTTCAATAGAATATTTTCTTGCAATGGGCATCGTTCGCTGTCTTATCTCATCGTTCGGCGCGTGTAATGAAACGGAAAGCGTTATTCCGAGATGATGTTTTGCAAGCTCATAAATTTTCGGAACTATACCGCAGGTTGAGAGGGTAATATGTCGCATTCCAATGTTAAGACCGTTGTCGGACGAAACAAGTCGGAGAAATTTTACAACATTATCAAAATTATCAAGCGGTTCACCCATTCCCATAAGAACAATGTTAGAAATTCTTATGTTAAGGTCACGCTGTGCAGCCTCAATCTGTCCGAGCATTTCCGACGGTGCAAGACTCCGTGAAAAACCGCTTTTGCCTGTTGCACAAAATGTACAACCCATTTTACAGCCAACCTGTGTTGAGATACAGATTGAATATCCGTGTTTGTAACTCATTACAACAGACTCTACACATTCGCCGTCATTAAACGAAAAAAGGTACTTGACTGTTTTATCATACCTTGAAACAAGTTTTTTTTCAATATTTGCAACAGAAATGTAACTACTTGATTTCAAAAAAGCCTTTAAATCGGCAGGAATGTTACGCATATTGTCAAAATCGGTCACATTTTTGTACAACCAATCATAAATCTGCTTTGCTCTGAACTTTGGAAAACCGTTTTCTGTGACAAATTCAGTCAGCTCATCAAGCGTCATTGACTTGATATCCGTTAAATTATTCAATTTGACGCCTTCTTTCTGAATAAGCTGATGTAAAATCCGTCTGTTCCGCAGGTGTGCGGCATAAGTGTTATTTCGTATGGTTCTTCATCAAATGCACGGGTAATTCCGTTTGGAAGTTTTAACGGTATTCCGTAAAAATCGGGATGTTCCTCAAGAAAACGCTTTGTGTTTTTATTGTTTTCATCAGGATTCAATGTACAGGTAGAATAGACAAGCTTACCGCCTACTGCCAGATTATCCGCACTTGCGCAGAGAATCCTGTACTGCAAATCCGGCAAATCGTTGGAAATAAGGTCATCCTTGTATCTGATCTCGGGCTTTCTTGACATGATTCCAAGACCGCTGCACGGAACATCGCAGAGGATTCTGTCCGCCACAGGAAGTGCCGTGTCATTGGTTGACGCATCACGCAGAAGCGTTGAAATACAAGTGATGCCAAGCCTTTTAGCACCTGCCGAAATCAGTTTCAGCTTATGGTCGAACATATCACAGGAAAAAATTCTGCCACGGTTGTTCATATACTGAGCCGCCGAAAACGACTTTCCGCCCGGTGCGGAACATATATCAAGCATAATATTGCGAGGCTTTGCGTCAAGAAAATTCACACAAAGCTGGCTTGACGCATCCTGAATATGAAAAAGTCCGGACTTGTACGCTCTGAGTCTTTCAACCGAGCCTGTATTTTCAAGATAGAGTGCGTTGTTGATAAACGGGATTTTTTCCGCAACAACGCCCTCATCGGATAATTTCTTAATTAATGTATCTGCATCTGTTCTGAGGGTATTAACACGACAACAGATTTTTGCTCTGCCGTTAAGAGACGCCAAAAGCTGTTCGGCGTTATTTTCTCCGTAAGAATTAACCCACAATTTTACAATGTTTTCGGGAACAGAATATTTTACCGAAAGATATCGAACCCTGTCCTTTTCATCGGGTAATGTATATTTAACCTCTGCCCTTGTGATATTACGAAGAATTCCGTTTATGAAACCCGATGATTTCTGAAGTTTGTGCTTTTTGGCAAGATTAACGCTTTCGTTGACTGCCGCACTGTCGGGAACTTTGTCCATAAACAAAAGCTGGAGTATTCCAAGGCGAAGAATATTTTTTGTTTTTGTTTCAATTTTTCTTAACGGAATTTTAGAATAAGACCTGATAATATAATCAAGCGTAATTCTTCTTTCCAGAACGCCGTAAACGAGTGCTGACACAAAAGAGCTGTCAACACCCGAAAGACGGTTTTCCTTTATGGCATTATTCAAAGCAATATTTGAATATGCTCCCTCATTTTCAATTTTAAGCAGCACATTCAGTGCAATATTGCGTGTGTTTGCCATTTTAATCTCCAAAATAAATTATCTTCTGCGATTGTTCGCAATTATAATTAATCTTAAAAGCTGCATAATTGCAGTAAGAGCCGCTGCAACATATGTCATTGCGGCTGCCTGAAGCACTCTCTTTGCGCCTGTGTATTCTTCACCGTAAAGAAGATCGCCGTTTCTGATTGTTTCAAGCGCTCTTTTTGATGCATTAAACTCTACGGGAAGTGTTGCGATTGTAAAGAGTACGGAAAGCGCAAACAGGATTATACCTATATAAAGAAATACAAAACCTACTCTCTGTGTAAAGCAAAAACCGACTATAATAAAAATCCAACTGAGGCTTGAACCGAGTCTTGCAACAGGAAGAATAAACGAACGGATTCTGTTAGGCAGATAATTTTCTGCGTGCTGAACTGCATGACCTGCCTCATGACAGGCAACGCCTACAGCCGCAACGGAAGTGCTGTTAAAAACCGTGTCGGAAAGTCTGATTACATTTGTTCTCGGGTCAAAATGATCTGTCATACTGCCTGCAACATGTTCAATTCTGACGCCTGTTACACCGTGCTGACGAAGAACATATTCAGCCGCCTGAGCGCCTGTCATATTTCTTGAATTTCTTATATGTGAATATTTTGAAAAAGTTGTTTTAACTTTGACCTGACAAATCAATGTTATTATAATACAAGGAACAATAAACACAAGATAGGTCATATCAAATCCGTAAAAGAAGCCCATAAATCAAACACCTTTCTGTCTGCATATTGCAGACGGGAATTTTTAACCGATTACATCGCCGACAGAAAGCCTGTGGCCGGCAAGGAATGCCTCGGCGGTCATTTTCTTTTTGCCCTCAGGCTGAATTTCACAAAGCTCAACCGACTTTTCACCGCAGGCAACAATCAGCGGTTTTGTGCTGATTACAGTTCCCGCTTTTCCGCTCTTTTCGCAGAGCAAAGAAGAATGAACCTTTATCTTTTTACCGTTAATTTCGGTTGTGGCAATCGGCCACGGATTAAGTCCTCTGATTTTATTATGCACCTCAAAGGCCGGTTTTGTAAAATCAATCAGGCAAAGTGACTTGTCAATTTTTGAAGTGTGAGTTGCAAGGCTTTCGTCCTGCTTAATCGGAGTGATTTCGCTCTTTTCAAGAGCAGAAAGTGTGTCAAGAATAAGCTCTCCGCCCATAAGAGAAAGACGGTCAAAAAGCTCTCCCGAGGTTTCGTTCACACCGATTTCCGTTTTGACAACTTTCAGAATGTCACCTGTGTCAAGTCCGACATCCATTTGCATAGCCGTTACACCGGTTTCCCTGTCACCGTTTAATACGCTCTGCTGAATAGGAGATGCGCCTCTGTATTTAGGCAAAAGCGAGCCGTGAAGATTGATGCAGCCGTACTTTGCGGAGTCAAGAACCGACTTGGGAAGAATTTTTCCGTAAGCCGCAACAACAATGACATCGGGATTATATTTATTGATAATTTCAAGAGGTTTGCCGTCCTTAAAGGTTTCGGGCTGATACACGGGAATGTTCAGCTTTTCTGCGCACACCTTGACATCGGGAGGAGTCATTATCATCTTTCTTCCCCTCGGCTTGTCGGGTTGTGTAAACACGGCACAAACCTCATGTTCCGAATTTGCAAGAGCCTTGAGTGCAGGTACGGCAAAATCGGGAGTACCCATATAAATTATTTTCATATCTTCACCTGTTTATCAGCTATTCATTTCTTCAATTTCGGCAGGAGTCAACATTCTTGTTGCAACCTGAGTAAAGAGAATTCCCTCAAGATGGTCGAGTTCGTGACAAAAAGCCTTTGCAAGCAAATCCTTGCCGTCAATAACAAATTCGTCACCGTGTCTGTCCTGAGCCTTAACCTTTACATAATCAGGTCTTACTGTGTAGCCCCACTTGCCGGGGATTGAAAGACAACCCTCAAGAGTTTCCTGCTTGCCGCTGTAAGCGATGATTTTCGGGTTTACAAGCTCAATCGGACCTTCGCCGACATCAATAACCACAACTCTTCTTAAAATTCCGACCTGAGGAGCGGCAAGTCCCACTCCCTCAGCCTTGTGCAAAGTTTCAATCATATCGTCAATAAGATCTGCAAGGCGGTCATCAAACTTTACGACAGGTCTGCATTTTTTTGTGAGAACGCTGTCGCCCTCTTTTACAATTTGTCTTAAAGCCATAAATTATATCCTTTCACTAACAGGTCAGAGCGTTCATATCCGCATATGTACTGACCTTTCCATATTCCTTATTCTTTCCGAATTCTATCATAACCGCTGAGAGCAGTCCTCTGAAATCACGGTTATTTTTACATTTTATTATAAGTTTATATCTGAATTTGTTGCTCACTTTCACAACATTTGCAGGTGACGGACCGAGTATTCTCAAAGGCATGGCAGGGTATTCGCTTCTTGCGTGACTGACAAAGCACTGCAAAAAGCTGTTAGCTGCTTTCATTGTAAGCTGCTGTTTTTCACCCGAAAAGCCGATAAGACAGATATCCGCAAAAGGCGGATAAAGCATTGCTTTTCTGACCTGAATTTCGGTGCTGTAAAAGGCAAGATAATCCTGCCTTGCCGCCATAGAGATTATGAGGTTGTCGGGAGTGTAGGACTGAATAACAGCCATACCCTTTGACGCACCTCTGCCGCTTCTGCCGACTACCTGAGTTAAAAGAGAAAATGTTCTTTCGTAGCTTCTGTAATCATCGGCATACAGCATATAGTCAGTGTTGAGGACCCCCACAAGCGTCACATTGGGAAAATTAAGTCCCTTTGCAACCATTTGTGTTCCCACAAGAATATCGTACTTACCGTCTGCAAATGCCGTTATCATCTTTTCATAGGATGATTTTGAAGATGTTGCGTCGGTATCCATACGCAATATTCTTGCATCGGGAAAAAGCTCTGAAATTTCACTTTCAGCCTTTTGAGTGCCGGTTCCGCCAAATCTTAAAGATTTGCTGTGGCAGGACGGACATTCTTCCGTGTAAGGCACGGAATATCCGCAGTAGTGACACATCATTCTGCGGTTGGCGCTGTGATATGTGAGCGATATTGAACAGTTGGGACACACAACAGGTTCACCGCACATTCGGCAGGTTACAAAGGTGTTGTATCCCCGTCTGTTTAAAAGCAGAATTGACTGCTTGTTATTTTCAAGATTATAGCGCAGATTTTCAAGCAGGGTTTCGGAAAATCCCGTTACATTGCCGTTTTGCTGTTCAACATTCATGTCTGCGACAACAACCTTCGGCAAAACCGCATCGCCGTATCTCTCAGTGAGCGTGTTAAGCGAATATCTTCCGTTTTTTGCGTAGTAATATGATTCAACCGACGGAGTTGCCGAGCTTAAAACAAGCAAGGCATTATCGTAGCTGCATCTGAATTTTGCGATTTCTCTTGCATGATATCTGGGGGAGCTTTCAGACTTATAGCTGTACTCCTGTTCCTCGTCCATTATGATAAGACCGACTTTTTCAAACGGAGCAAACACGGCACTTCGTGTTCCTATAACGATTTTTGCAAGACCTTTTTTTACACGCTTGTATTCATCAAGCCTTTCACCGAGTGAAAGTGCGCTGTGAAATACGGCAATCTGCTCGCCGAAACGCTTTGAAAAGGTTGAAACAAACTGCGGTGTAAGCGAAATTTCAGGCACCATAACGATGATTCCCTTGTTATCGTTTATTACACGCTCAATCAGTTTCATAAAAACGCTTGTTTTTCCCGAACCTGTAACACCGAACAAAAGGCTTGTATGCGGTTTTGAATCGGCATATTCGGCATAGAGGTTATCGCAGGCTGTCTGCTGTTGTTCTGACAACGCAACAGGGGCAAGACTTTCGTCCTTCGTTCTGTCCTCAATACGGAACACTTCTTCGTCATAGTAGTAGATAAGACCTTTTTTATAAAGTGCGTCCGTAACGCCTGTTGTGACACCCGTGAAGTAACAAACCTCTTTAACGGAAGTTCCGCCTGTCATTTTGATAAGGTCGAGAACGGCTTTCTGCTTTTCGGTAAGCTTGATATTGTCGCTGTCGGCAAGTTCGGTCGGAGCAGCCATTTTCATAACCGCATCCGAAACCTTTCTGAAAGCCTCATCTGATTTGTAAAGATAGCCCGACTTTACCATATCTTCAAGAATAACCGTGTTATCTAATCCGAAATCGTCAAGAATTTTATCGGACTTTACGGCTTTTCTTTTTGAATGAAGGTAAGCAAAAATTCTTTGCTGTTCCTCGGAAAGCTCTTCTTCATCTACACCCTCACGAACACCGTAAAGCGTTGTGATTTTGTAATTTATACCCGCAGGAAGCATTGTTTTTACCGCATCATAATAGGTGCAGAAATAATGCTCTTTCATAAACTCGGCAAGCTTCAAAAGTTCTTTTGACAGGACAGGTTCGTCATCAAGAACGGAACAAATGCTTTTGAGCTTTTCAACCGGAATGTCATCACTCACGGGAGAAAGCTCAAAAATTATTCCCTGTTTCTTTTTGTTGCCTCTGCCGAACGGAACGAGAACCCTTTTGCCGACCTGAACTAAATTGGTAAAGGCAGACGGTACAAGGTAGTCAAATAATTTGTCGAAAACATATGTTGTGTTTTCAACGGCAACTTTGACTGTTAAATCAGAGTTCATCTTCGTCAGGCTCAAGAATGTTGATTTCATGACCTTCGATTTCCTTGATTGCGATAAGAACAGGCTTATCCTCTGTTACAATCTGTTCCTCTTCAAAAGTCTGAGTAATTTCTCTTGCTCTTTTTGCAACGCCTACAACAAGTGCGTACTTACTCTGCTTACCCTGTAATAATGAATCCACATCAACTTTATGCATAATAATTCTCCTCTTAAAATATTTTATGTTAATTTTCTTTGTATATTATTTAATGAGGTTTTCATCCTCTTTATGAAGAATATTGAGAACCTCATTTATTGCTGTTTCAAGGTCGCCGTTTACCACATTGTACTTATATCTGTCCTTGTAGCTGATTTCCTCGGCAGCCTGTGCAAGCCTTTTCCGAATAGTTTCTTCATCCTCTGTACCTCTTCTGCGAAGCCGTCTTTCAAGCGACTCCATTGAAGGCGGAAGAATGAAAATACTGAGAATGTCGGGATATTTGTCAAGAATCTGAAGTCCGCCCTTGACCTCAATCTCAAGCAGAACATCATAACCCTTATTGAGCATATCTTCAACCTGCTTTTTAGGTGTGCCATAGAGATTACCGCAAAACTCTGCGTGTTCAAGATAGCCGTCTTTTTTCAGAACATCGTTGAACTGTTCTCTTGTCAAAAAGTTATAATGAACCCCGTCAATCTCTCCCTCTCTCGGTTCTCTTGTTGTGTTTGAAACCGAAAGACGGATATTTTTGTCACGGTCAAGAAGTTCCTTGATTATTGTACCCTTGCCTACACCCGATGAACCGGTAAACAAAATAAGATTTCCTTTTCTGTTAATGCTCATCCTTGTTTTCCTCACTTTCGTCCGTTCTGTTCTGAATTGCCTCACATGAAATTGCCGAGAGAATAACATGATTATTCTCGGCAACAATCACCGATTTGCATTTTCGTCCGCAGGTTGCGTCAATAAGCAGATTGTTCTGTTTTGCATCCTGAACAATTCGCTTTACGGGAGCAGAGTCCGGAGCAACTACTGCAACAATCTTGTCGGAGCTGACAAGATTACCAAAACCGATATTAATAAGCTTCATCTGTTCACCTTATTCGATATTCTGAACCTGTTCACGGATTTTTTCAATCTCACTCTTGATGTCAACAACCTTATGTGCAAGAATTGCATCCTGAACCTTTGAACCGATTGTATTTGACTCACGGTTCATTTCCTGAATGATAAAGTCAATTTTTCTGCCGACAGGCTCGTCATATTCAAGGAACTTTGAAAGCTGGTCAAAGTGGCTGCGAAGTCTTACGGTTTCCTCCGCAACGGCTACCTTATCCGCAAACACGGCAACCTCTGTGAGAACCCTCTGCTCGTCAACCTTGACATCATTTTCAGCAAGCGTCTGCTTGATGCGTTCCATAAGTCTTTGTTCATACTCGGCAACAGTCTGCGGAGAACGCTCCTCAATTTCACCAACAACAGAAAGAATTGTGTTGGCTCTTGAAAGAATGTCCTCTTTCATCTTCTCGCCCTCAGCTTCACGCATTGCTACAAAAGCGTCAACGGCAATTTTTGCCGCTGAAAGGACATCGGCAGTAATCTGATCCTCGTCCTCAGGCGCTTTGTGAACCGTGAAAACATCGGGAAAGCGTGAAAGTGAAACTGTTGAAACATCATTCGGAATATCGTACTTTTCGCTGATTTCCTTAAAAGCGTTGATATATCCCGAAACAAGCTGATGATTAACAGTTACATCACAGGGTTCTTCATCGGACGCACCGATTGATACAAACATATCAATCTTGCCTCGTGAAACCCTTGAATTTACATAGTTTTTAAGTTTGTCGTCAAGAAACCCGTAACTTCTTGGGGTTCTGCAGGAAAATTCAAAATAGCGGTGATTCACGCTTTTGATTTCAACGGTAATCTCCCGACCGTTGATAACGGTTTCACATCTTCCGAAACCCGTCATAGATCTGATCATTTCAAAAACTCCCTTCGTAAAATTATATTTTCGGCATTTAAGCTTTATTTTTTATATTTACATCAAATTTATCGGCATTTATTTTCTACAACATAGATTATAGCACCACAGGCGATATTTGACAATGGAGTTATTACAAAACTGTAATAACTTTTTTTATTTACATCACAAAGGTGTGTGTGATATACTTAATAAGATAATTATACTTTATTGACAAAGGAATGATATTAATGTCAGGACATAACAAATGGAGTACAATCAAGCAGAAAAAAGGTAAGAACGATGCCGCAAGAGCTAAAGTATTTACAAAAATCGGCAGAGAACTTATTGTTGCAATCAAGGATGGCGGAAGTGCCGATCCTTCCGTTAACTCAAAACTCAAGGATTGTATTGCAAAAGCAAAGGCTGCAAATGTACCTAACGACAACATTGAAAGAATCATCAAGAAGGCGTCAAGCGATGCAGATTCAACAAACTACGAGGCTGTTACATATGAGGGCTACGGTCCAAGCGGCGTTGCCGTAATTGTTGAGGCGCTTACAGACAACAGAAACAGAACAGCAGGCGAAGTAAGACATTACTTTGATAAATTCGGCGGCAATATGGGTACACAGGGCTGTGTAAGCTTTATGTTCTCAAAGAAGGGCGTTCTCGTTATTGAGCGTGAGGACCTTGAAAAGGATGAGGATACCGTGATGAGCGATGCTCTTGAGTGCGGTGCATCAGACTTTGAGGCTGACGATGATGTATTTACAATTTACACAGAAACAGATGATTTCGGCACTGTAAGAGATGAGCTTGAAAAGCTCGGCTACACATTCGTTTCTGCTGAAATTGAAATGGTTCCAAGCACATATACAAAGCTTGAGGACGAAGAAACTGCAACTAAGATGCAGAAAATGCTTGATATGTTCGAGGATAACGATGATATCCAGAATGTATGGCACAACTGGGAAATGGACTGATAAAGTTTATTTCTTACAAAATTAATTAAACCGCTCCGATTGGGGCGGTTTTTGTTTTGTCAATTTTTTTGTCTTGAAATTAAGACAAGGTCACGATTATCTGCTTCGCCGTCAAGGTTAAAATCGGCGGCTTTGAGATATGCACCGTCTAATTCTGCATTATCACAGAGGTGTTTTTGCAAAAGCGTGACATCCTTTGAATTTACATTGCCCTCGCCCGTCACATCTCCGCAAACTGCAATGACATAAGTCTTTGAATCTATAACGGCAGTAAATCCTGTTTTCAGCTTTCCGCTCTTTGCAAGAATACCGTCCGCCTTATATACATTTTCGGCAGAAGTTTTGTTTTTGAAATCGGCAACGGTTTCTCCGCTGTAAATCCCGTAAACTATCCCGTCAGAAAACAGGTATTCGGAATTATTCGGTTGAATATCTGATTTAGAAGAATTGTGATTGTCATTACTGCCGTCATTGCCATTTGTTTTCTTTTCTTCAAAATCACCCGAGCCAAATACCTGAACCGTTCCGTTATCAAGCAAAGCAGCACATTGCTTTTTGTAAGATACAACAGCCGTTGCTCTGTCGGGAATTGACACGCTTTTTGTTTTTTCGGATGTTTTCAGATTAAGTCGATAATTCACGGCAGAATATACTTTTCCGTCAGATACCGAAACATTTTCTGTTGTGGCATTTGAAACATAATTCCTTGAATTATCTGACAGCGAAACAATAAACCCGTCTTCGTTTATAACTCTGTTTATCCCTGCGTTATAAATATTTTTAAGTTCACCTGTATCGGCAACATAGGTTGATGACGATTGCGAGAGCTTGTAAATTGAACCGTCACAAAGTCTTGCGTATGACTTTCCGTTATTATTAAAAACCTCGTTTACATTGTCTGAAAAAGTTATTTTCGACTTTTTATCAGATGAAAAATCCCTGCACGCAACATAAGATTTCAGGCTGTCGGTCTTGATATAGTAAATGCGATTATCGGTTACCGAAAAGGAATTGGTCATAAAATTTTCGTCAACAAAAGTGTTCTGTGAAACATTTCCGTTATCAAGATTAAGAGAATACACTGAATATTTGTTAGTGAAAGCATCGTCAAAAACAAGTGCATAAGTGTAGTTTCCGCTCTGTGACACACTTCTTATCCGACCGCCGACAGAAAAATTGTATGCAGAAAAATCGGGCACAAGCCTTGCTGAAAACACTATATTTCCCGAAAATGCGCACACAAATCCGCCCTTGCCGTTGCTGTCACTTTTTACAGACGAACAAGCGGCAAGGTCAGTCAGATTGTATTCATCATACGCACGGCTTCTGCACACACCGAGAAGTGTGATAAGCATAACAGCCACAGCAAGGGAAATCAGTCGTTTCATAGCCTGTACCCGATTAAATTAATTTAAAACAAAAGGGCATCCTTTCGGATGCCCACAAAAGTTCTGATTATTCAGCAGCTTCTTCAGACTTAGCAGGTGCCTGCTCGTCTTCAGGAAGAAGTGCACGCATTGAAAGGCTTACACGCTTCTTGTCGAAGTCGATTGCAGTAATCTTAGCTTCAACAACATCGCCAACCTTAAGTACATCAGCGGGCTTTTCAATTCTCTTATTTGCAATCTGAGAAATATGGATAAGACCGTCAATGCCGGGGATGATGTTTGCGAATGCACCGAATGTTGTAAGACCGACGATTGTAGCCTTAACAACTGTTCCCTCGGGATAGTTTTTCTTGAGGATTTCCCACGGATTGTCTTCAGCATTCTTGAAGCCGAGAGAAATCTTCTTTGTTTCCTCATTGATATCCTTTATGTAAACATCAACTGTATCGCCTACATTAACAACCTCGCTCGGATGCTTAATGTGTGTCCATGAAAGCTCTGAAATGTGAATCATGCCGAACACGCCGCCAAGGTCAACAAATGCGCCGTAGCTTGTAAGTGACTTAACAACGCCCTTGTAACGCTTGCCAACTTCGCAGGTTTTCCAGAATTCTTCACGCTGAGCAGCTCTCTGCTCCTTGAGTACGCTGCGGATTGAACCGATAGCTCTTCTGCGTCTGCCGTTCTGTGAAACTTCGATAAGTCTGAAATCAACATCCTGACCTACGAGGTCTTCAAGGCTCTCTTCACGAGTTGCTGTTGCCTGTGATGCAGGGATAAAGATTCTTGAGCCGTTGTAAAGAACGATTACGCCGCCCTTAACTGCCTCAGTAACCTTGCCGGAGAGAACCTCCTGTGACTCTGCCTTTTCTTTGAGCTCTTCCCAACCCTTCTGTGCATCTACTCTGCGCTTTGAAAGCATGATAGTGCCTTCCTGATCATTGGTCTTCATAATAAGAAGCTCAATAACATCGCCTACTTTAACTACATCTTCGGGTCTTGCGTTAGGATCGTTTGAAAGCTCTGAAGCAGGAATAAAGCCTGTCTGCTTTCTGCCGACATCTACCTGAACTTCGTTGGGAGCTATGCTCAGAACTGTGCCCATTACCCTCTCGTTTGTATTAAAGTTTTTGAGGGACTCCTCAAGCATCTCCTCAAAAGATGGTTCCAAATTTGTTTCACCGGATTTTACTTCACTCATTGTATCCAGTACCTCCTTTATTATCCTTGCAGGCGTTGAAGCACCCGCAGTTACGCCGATTGATTCGGCAACCGAAACCTTGTTTAAATCAAGCTCAGCAGCGGTTTCAATGAGAACCGTGTTCTCACACTGTCTTTTGCATATATCAAAAAGCTTTCCCGTATTGGAGCTGTGCCTGTCACCGATTACAACCATAAAGTCGGATTCGGCGGCAATCTGAGAAGCTTCGGTTTGCCTAACTTGCGTAGCATTACATATTGTATCAAATATTTTTGCATTTGTACATAGCTTTTTTATCTTTTTTACACATTTTTTCCATTCTTGTGTGTCAAATGTTGTCTGTGCGACAATTTGCACCTGTTTATTATTCTCTTTTAGAATATTTGGCAATAAATCATCAAGCTCTTCCTCGTTATTAAATGTGTAACAATCACTTGCACAATGACCTATTATACCGCAAACCTCGGGATGATTTTTATTTCCTGCAATCAAAACAACATCATTTTCAGGGTTTGTGTTTGATACAATCTTGTGAATTTTTTTAACAAAAGGACACGTTGCGTCCTCAAAGTTAATTCCTCTTTTTACAAGAGAATCAATAACGCTTTTTTCAACTCCGTGTGAACGGATTACAAGCGTTGTATCGTCAGTAAGCTCGTCAACTGCTTTAACGGGAGTGCATCCTCTTTCTTCAAGCTCGTGAACCATTTCCATATTGTGGATAATAGGTCCGAGGGTTGCAACCTTTATTCCTTTTTCAAGCAGTTCATTTACGATATTGATTGCACGGTTGACGCCAAAGCAGAATCCTGCAGAATCAGCCTTTTTTATACTCAATTAAATCCTGCTCCCTCATTCTTTTGATTTCGTCCATGATCATGGTTGTTGCACCTTTAAGTTCCCGTCTTCCGCTGTCCGGAGTAAGTCCGAGCTTTTCGGGTGTAAGAGGTTTGCCGAAGTGGATAACTCTCTTTGCAAATGTATGCTTTTTGTTGCCTACAATTGTGATGCAGGCGGGCACAACAGGGACCTGCATCTGCTGTGCAACAAGAGCGCATCCGCTGCGGGGACGCATAAGTTCGCCTGTTTTGGAACGACCGCCCTCAATAAAGATTGTCATAATCTCGCCGTCACGGATAAGATCTTCGCCTGTCTTGATAGCCTTGCCGTCACCTGCACCCCTTTCAACGGGGAATGCACCGAGCGCACGGATTAACGCACCGAAGAATTTATTTTTAAAAAGTTCAATTTTTGCCATAAAAAACAGTCTGCGCTTTTTCTGTGACAAACCGAGAAGAACCGGATCTGAATTTGATATATGGTTACTTGCAATAATCATGCCTCCCACAAGCGGAAGCGGCTCTTCAATTATAGTTTTATATCTGTACAAAAGTTTGAAAACAGGCTTGCAGACAGCTTTGCCGACTGCATAAAGTACCTTTGACTGACCCATCAGATATTCTCCTTTATAACGGAAATTATTTTTTCAACCGACTGCTCAAAATCAAGCTCTGTTGTGTCAACGGTAACGCAACCCTCGGCAGGCTTGAGCGGAGCTGTTTTGCGGTGAGTATCGTTGTAGTCACGGGTTATTACATCGTTTAAAATGTCGTCGTATTTTACATCCATACCCTTTTCAACAAGTTCCTTATATCTTCTTTCGGCTCTTGCCTCGGGGGACGCTGTAAGAAAAATTTTAACCTGTGCATCAGGCAGCACAACCGTGCCGATATCTCTGCCGTCCATAATTACATCATGCGTCTTTGCCATATTTCTCTGCAAATCAAGAAGATATGCTCTTACAATCGGTACGGCAGAAATTTTTGACGCCATCATTGATGCCTCCGGAGTTCTGATGAGTCCGGACACATCTTCGTTGTCAAGCAGAACAATCTGCTCGCCCTTTTCATTGAATGTTAGGTCAACTGTGATTTTTGAAAGCAAATTCTTTACCGCATTTTCATCTTCGGGAGCTACGGAATTTCTTGTTGCCGACAGACCGATTGTGCGATAAAGCGCTCCTGTATCAACATAAATACAGTCAAGTGCCTTTGCAACTCTTTTTGCAATTGAGGATTTGCCTGCCCCTGCAGGACCGTCCAAAGCGATTGCTATTGACATAAATTACATCCTTTCAATCAAATATATTATGTATAATCAAATCAGATATATGCACTGTTTTCTCCGGCAAGCCGTCCTGTACTCCATGCAATCTGGAGATTAAAACCGCCTGTGTAGGCGTCGCAGTCGATTACTTCACCTGCAAAATACAGGCCGCTTACAAGCTTGCTTTCCATGGTTTTCGGGTTGATTTCGGAAGTTTTTACACCGCCTGAGGTTATGATTGCCTCCTCAATCGGTCTGAAGCCGCTGATTTCAACCGTAAAGCATTTGAGAATTTCACAAAGAGCGTGTCGCTCCTCTTTTGTAATTGAATTACACTTTTTGTCAAAGGGAACTCCCCAGCGTTTGAGAACGGGAACTATGATTTTTCTCGGCAAAAGCTTTGAAAATGCGTTTGAAACATCACGGTTTGAATTCTCTTTGAAATCGTTCTGAATACGCCTGTCGAGGTGTTCAAAATCAAGTGCCGGCTTGAGGTCAATTTCCGCAATATAACGGTCGGGCTGAATATCACGGATGTGCGAGCTTGCCGATAAAATCATCGGACCACTCATTCCGAAATGTGTAAAAAGCATTTCGCCGAAGTCGCTGTAAACAGTCTTTTTACTGTTCTTATCAACTATTCTGAGCGCAACATTTTTGAGGGCAAGTCCCTGCATATCCTTGCATTGTTTATCACCGGAGGTAAACGGCACGAGCGACGGCTTAAGCGGAACAATTGTGTGTCCTGCCTGTTTTGCAAGTGTATAGCCGTCACCTGTTGAGCCCGTAAGCGGATAGCTTTTACCGCCGCAACATATAATTACGCTGTCGGCATAGTAGGTGTTTTCTTCACACTTAACACCTATAACGGCACCATTCTCAAGAATAAGAGCGTTTGCCGTATCACACACGATTTTACAACCCGATTCAACGGCATAATCATGCATTGTATCAACAACATCAACCGATTTGTCGGATGCGGGGAACACACGATTTCCCCTTTCGGTCTTTGTTTTAAGTCCTTTGGATTCAAAAAATTCGATTGTATCCTCGGGAGTAAATGCATTGATTGCAGAATAGAGAAATCTTCCGTTTACGGGAACATTATTGATAAAAGTCTGCACATCGCAGTTATTGGCAAGGTTACACCTACCTTTGCCCGTTATCATAATTTTCCTGCCGACACGCTTGTTCTTTTCGATTATCGTAACTGATGCACCATAGAGCGCCGCAGTTGCACCCGCCATAAGTCCTGCTGCACCTGCTCCGATTACCACAACTTTTTTACTTATCATCATCTTCTATATTACCCATTATTTCTCTGTCACGGTTGGTGTAAACTCCGTCACGGTTCCACACAAGTTCAAGTCTGCGGAATGTGTCGGAAACCTCATCCTTCTTTTTAAGCACGGTTGCAACAATAAGAGCGTTGATAAGGCTTAACGGTGCAACGAGTGAGTCTACAATTGACGCCATATCGCTTCTTGCAATAAGCACGGAATCAGCACTCTGAACAAGAGGAGAAACCATACTGTCCGTGATTGCAATTGCGTGAGCGCCTCTTGAACGGGCAAAGTCCATTGCCTCAACCGACATTGAACTGTAACGGGGAAATGAAATACCGATCATAACATCTTTGTCGGTGATTCTGAAAATCTGTTCAAAGGTTTCGGTTTGACTGCCGCTTGTGATAACACGCACATTGTCAAAAATCATTTCAAAATAGTATGCAAGGAAATTTGCGATTGCGGCTGTTGAACGCACACCGAATATGTAAATACGCTCTGCCTTGCAAATTTCATCAACTGCACGGGCAAAATCCTCATGAGATGTTTCTTCAATTGTTCTGCGGATTTTATCAATATCCTGATTAAGAACGCTGTCAAGCACATTGTCGTTGCCGATACGGTTTGAGGTAACTTCAATACGCTGAACAGATGTGAGCTTGTTGCGAATCATCTCCTGCATTGCTTTTTGAAGCTTAGGGTAGCCGTCATAGCCGAGCTCGGTTGCAAAACGAACAACCGTACTCTCGCTGACTCCGACAGTTTCACCAAGCTTTGATGCGGTCATAAATGCCGCCTTATCGTAATGCTCTTCAATAAAAAGAGCAATTCTTTTTTGTCCCTTTGAGAGGGAATTCATCATTAAATCTATTCTTGTGAGCAAATGAGTAATCATTTTTTAATATCTCCCGTTATAAATAGTAAAACAGACACACTGTCTTAACCAATTCATTTTAACACAAGAACTTGCAATTTACAATAAGATATAAATTAAATTATTGTAAATTTTACAAAATTATGAAATATGCGTTGGTTTATGTTGCAATAATAAATGTTGTATGGTAAAATTGTTTAACAGAAAGCAAATGACGGAGTTGATAAAAATGATAGCAGTTATTGATTACGGCGCAGGCAATATCCGCAGTGTTTACAAAGCGTTAAAGCATATCGGCTGTGACTGCGTGATTACAAGAGATAAAGACGAAATTATGAATGCAGACGGTGCTGTTTTGCCGGGTGTCGGTTCGTTTGGCGATACAATGGACACAATGAATTCATACGGCATTAAAGACACGGTTATTGAGTACATAAACAGTGAAAAACCGTTTTTAGGCATTTGTCTTGGACTTCAGCTCCTCTTTCCCGAAAGTGAAGAAAGTCCGAATGTAAAAGGTCTTTCGGTTTTTGACGGTACAATCACAAAGATTCCGTCAGGCGAAGGCTTAAAGATTCCGCACATCGGTTGGAACAGCCTTAAAATCAATGAAAAGAGCAGACTTTTCAAAGGCATCGAACAGAATGCATACGTTTATTTTGTTCACTCATATTTTTTGAACGCAAGCGACAGGAGCATTGTTTCGGCTCAGACGGAATACGGTGTTACGATTGACGCCGCTGTTGAAAAAGGCAATGTTTTTGCAACTCAGTTTCACCCCGAAAAAAGCGGCAAAACGGGACTTAAAATTCTCAGAAATTTTGCTGACATTGTAAAAGGCAGGGAGGAATAAATATGTACGCAAAAAGAATAATTCCATGTCTTGATGTAAAAAACGGCAGAGTTGTAAAAGGTATGAGTTTTGTAAATCTTGTTGACGCAGGCGATCCCGTTGAATCTGCAATGCAGTATGACAAACAGGGTGCTGACGAGCTTGTATTTCTCGACATTACCGCATCAAGCGATTCAAGAAACATCACCATTGACATGGTTGAAAAGGTTGCAAATTCAATTTTCATTCCGTTCACGGTCGGCGGCGGTATCAGAAGCGTTGAAGATTTCAATGTTCTGCTCAGAGCCGGCGCAGACAAGGTGTCCGTAAATTCAGCCGCTGTTCATCGTCCCGAACTCATCAGCGAGGCGGCATATAAATTCGGCAGTCAGTGCGTTGTTGCCGCTATAGATGCCAAAAGAAACGGTGACAGCTGGGAAGTTTATGTGAACGGCGGAAGAACTCCTGTCGGTATGGATGCAATTGAATGGGCTGTAAAATGTGAAAAACTCGGTGCGGGAGAAATTCTCCTTACAAGCATGGACGAGGACGGTCAGAAAAAAGGCTATGACATTGCACTTACAAGGGCAGTTTCCGAAAAGGTGAACATTCCCGTAATTGCAAGCGGCGGTGCGGGCGCACTTGAGCATTTTTATGATGCTTTTACAGAAGGCAAGGCTGACGCAGTTCTTGCGGCATCACTTTTTCACTTTGGTGAAATTCCGATTCCCGAACTTAAAAAATATCTCAACAAAAAAGGAATTCCCGTAAGGCTTTAATTTACATACAAGGTTTATACAAAAGGCGGTTATGCAGAATATGCACAACCGCCTTAAAAGTTTTTAAGATTAAATTTTATCGTTTAAGCAAGATTAACTACGATTTTCTGAATCAATGTTGCATCTGTAATCTCAATAATGCCGTTACCGTTTACATCGGCAATCTTCATTGTTTCTGCGTCAAAATCTTCAAGCTTTACGATGTATTTCTGAACAAGTGTTGCATCAGCAACAGTTACACTGCCGTCACGGTTAACATCGCCTTTGAGAGTTTCAACCGATGAAGAAGAACCTACGACGAATGTCTTTGTTGACTCTGCCTTGTTGCCGTTTGCATCAACTGCAACCACACCGATTGAATATGTGCCGTCAGCCGACGGAGTCCATACACATGAATCTGTGTTTGAGTTCTGAACTGTTTCACCGTTAACTGTGAATGAATAAGTTACATCACCTGTAGCGTGATAGCTTTCTGCCAAAAGGGTAACAGGTGTGCCTGCACTCTGTCCCGAATTAAGGTTTGCACCGAAGTTAACTTCAAACGGAGCTTCGTTTACTTCTGTGTCGGGAAGAAGCGCACCGATTCTTGCAAGCGGAACTGTGATATTGTCAATATCTTCTTTCTCGTGTGAGGTTGAAGGATCGTAGCTGTACTCAAGATTTGCCTGATCAAGCATTGAGGGATCATGCGGAAGTGTATCCATACCCGATGTGCCGTATGTGAGAATCTGCATTGCACCGATACCCTGTGTTTCAATGTAGCTGCGGTCAATACCTAAAGTATTGAGCGGAACTGCAATTTCGTAAACATAGCCGTATGAGTTCTTGTAACCTTCATCGAAGAAGTCAACCCAGTTTGAGTTCATATCGAGGTTATCTCCTGATACTCTTGAACCCTTTGGAGCGTTGATACCGAAGAGTGATGTACTCTTTGTTCCGTTAGCGTATTTGATTTTAAATCCGTTTTTATTATCCTGAGCCTGAAAGCTTGTTACACCGATTGGAATTCTTGTGTCATAGTTGAACATATATGTTCCGTCTGTGTCCTGAGTATCCGCCTTGAAGATTGAAGCACCGCCGTTTGAGTTGTTGGAGTCAAATGCAACAAGTGTGTCTATATGAGTTGTAAAGCCTGTGCCTCCGTCTTTTGCAGTGCCGTTTGTGCAACCCCATACGAACGGATTGGTATACACAGAACCGTCCTTGTTTGTACCTACTGCCTTGCCTGTTGCCTGCTTTGCAGGGTCAATTGACAGAGCAAGATACATAGGAATACTGTTTCTCCAAGGACGAGCCTCATTTGATGCGGCAAAGTTGTCCTCGGGAGAAGTTATGTATGTTGTGTTAGCCAGTTCAATCAGAAAATAAAGATTATCGTCGTCCCATGCACTGTAGAGAGCATAAGCATCCCACGGCTGTTCATGCATTGAAGAAGGCATATAAACTCGGGGATCATCGTTTGCAACACCCTGAGCAATAATCATTGAGCTGTCCCAGTCGCTTAAATCACCGTCAACAGAGATTGTCTTATGCTTGCCGAGCTGCATTTCAGGGTTTGTGCCGTAATAGCCGCCCTCAGGCTCTGTTGTGTGGCCGTCTGATTTAGCGGAGAAAGTTGTCTTTGACGCTGTAAAAGTCTTTTTGAAGGTATATGTCTGCTCCGTTTCAACCCCGTCTGCACCTGTTGCATAAAGTGTAAGCGTAACTTTTGAATTGCCGATTTTGCCCTCACCGACTTTTACCGAATCACCGTTTGCAAACTCTTTCTTAGCTGAACCGTCAACTGAGTAATAGCCCTTGTCGGCATTCTTTAACGCAAGCTTTACATCAAGTGATTCTGTTGAAAAAGCCGTATTGTTTGCTGTAAGTGTGTAACCGTAAGCGTGATCATCAGGCTTGCCGTAATCAATCCACTGCTTTTCGGCTGTGAGCATTTTACATTCGCCGGCTTTGAGTGAAAGACCTGCTGCCTCAGGATACTGCTCCTTGCCATTGCCTTTTTCAAGACCGTTGTTGAAGATGATTTTTTCCGATTTAAAAGAAGACGCAAAGCTTGCCTTATAAAGACCGCTGTCCTCTTTTGTCATAAGCTCTCCCGGCCATTCGGCATTTTCCTTTGTGCCGTATGCGTAAACATAAACATCCTTCCATCCGTACTTTGAGTTGTCAAAGTACACCTCTGAACCTGACGATGTTGCTGCCGAAACACCACCTGCCGACACGACAAGTGCTGAAAGCACCATGAGTGCGGCAAGAATAATGCTCGTGATTTTTCTTGTTCTTTTCATTTTGATTCCTCCATTTCATAATCGTGGTATGCGATTGCTTTTATTATAGCATTTTGCACTTGTTTTTTCAATTCATTATCACATTTTTGTTTCTTTGTACAAGTTATTGTGCAGAGTTTTGTAGACTTAATTAAATAAAGCTTATTTTTGACTATGTCGCAACATATTTTAACCATAAAAAATCCGCTGACATAAACTGTCAGCGGATTTAATGTTTTGCAAAAACAATATTTAAATAATCAGTTTTCTTTTCTGTAGAAAGGTTCAACACCCTTTACTGCATTTTTTGCAAAATCCATTGAATACGGCATCATTGAAAGCTGGATTTCATCGTCAAGGAACGGATTTGCAACCTTGCTGATTGCATCGAATGTGCTTTCCATATCACCGAAGAAATCAACCACAATGAAGTAGCTCTTTTGACCGTTCTGCTCAATCAAGCGAAGATATGCGGCATTTACTGTCGGCTCTGTGCTGAAATGATTAATAAGAGCAGCCATAAGATCAATCGGATATTCTTTAGGCTCGCCGAGACTGATTGGTGAACCCGGTTCGATTGTCTGATTTTTGAGTTTCATATAGTCCTTCTGCTGTTTGAAAGAATGAACCATCTGTTTCGGGAATGTTACGCTCTTTCCGAAAGGATTGATTACAAAGCCCTTTACATCAGCCTGAGGATCCATTACCATCTGGGCAATGCTGTCAAAATCTGTAACAACCTTCTGTGCATTTTGAGTGTCTTTCCACTTGAAAAGTTCGTCTGTGTCCGTAAATACACCGAAAAACTTTTCTTTGTTGCCGTTTTCAAGAAGTCTGAACTGAACCTGGGTTGACTGCTGCATAACAGTCTGACCGTTGGTTGTCTTAGCCTCTGTCTTTGGTGTTACCTTTGCAGGGAGAATGAACTTCGCCTTCATAACCTCATCAATCATCTTGTTGATGTTTTCGGTTGTGTTGTCATCCTGCATCTTTTCAATAGCGGCTACGAGGTCTGGATTCTTGATTTCCTCTGCCGGCACTTTGCTTCCTTCCATTTTTGCGCCTTTAAGTTCGCTCATGCTTTGTTACCTCCGTTATTCTGCTGTATAATTTTTGTCGGGAAATACTGCAAATCGTCGGATACTTCACCGTCAAAGAAAATAATATTCGGTGAATTCAAATCTCTTTTGATTACGCAGTCGTAAGTTCCGTCTTTTTCTTTTTGTTTCTGCACCGATGTGTGGTTTTGCATTACAGACATCGGTGCAAGCATAGCATAAAATTCATCTTTTACATATAAGTGAATTCAAGTCTTTCGTAAGTTTTGACGCCTTCGGCATTTTCCGCACGAAGCTCAAGCTTTGAAACATCGCTGTCACCATGCTTGATTGTTACTTTGTCACCGTCTTTGTACGAAACAGCCTTTCCGCCGTCAAGGGAATATGTGGCATTATCTGTGTTTGAACAGGTGAGAGTTACCTCGTATGTATCATCGCTGTATGTAAACTCTGTTTTTGAGTCAACACCAACACTTGCAGGTCTTGCATATTCAGTGTATCCCTCATTATAAAGAACCACAACTGAATTTTCAGGGATATCCGTATCACAGGTAATCTTACCGTTTTTAACAGTATATTCGGTTTTGCGGTCAACACGGTCAACATATGTTCCGTCAGCAAGATTTGTTTCAAAATCAACCTTGAGAGCATCGTTTGTATTGACAATTACAGCTCCCTTTGTGCCTCTTTCAATCATAAGAGCAGTTGAGTCAAGGTTAGGATTAACGAGATTTTCATCTTCACCTTTCATTGCTGTTCTGAAGAAATTCACTGCGGAAACACGGTTATCCTTGTACATATCGTCACCCTGTGTGCCGATTCGGTTCATGCCCCATGAATTGTCGATTGAGCTGTTATACGGACGGTCAAAGAAGAGCGGTGTTCCGTCTTTTCTTGCCGTGATTATTGCCCAGCCGAGGACAACCTGTTCACTGTCGATATTGTTGTATGTGCAGTCATTGATGTAGTTATCGTGGGATTCAACCCATGTTACGATATTCGGGTCTGCATTGCCAATCCAATAATCAGACACAACTGCCGTGTCGATATTGCCGCTTGCAATTCCCGAACGAATTTTACTGCCGTAGGTGCTTGATGTGGTTCTGCCGATTTCTTTTATATAGTCGGCAAGTCTGTCATTGTCGCCCTGAAGCACTTCGCCGTAGATAAAAAGATTTTCTGCGTTATCAACTTCTTTTGTTGCTTTTTCCCAGAAGTTATTTTTAAAGCCGTCATCTTCTTTTGGATCATCGGAAAGTCCGATATGCTTTGCCGTGTCATATCTGAAACCGTCGGCACCGCAGGCAATACAATCGTTAATGTAATTAAAGAAATACTTTTGAAACGAAGGTCTTTCCGTGTTGATGTCGGGAAGTCCTCCCATCTCATGCGTGGTGCAGGCAAGTCTGTCGCCGAAATCATTAATGGGCGTTCTGCCCTCCTTGTGATAAAGGGTTTCAAGACTTCCGCCGCCGGCCTCAATAAGATCTTCGCTTACCTCATCGGTTGCGGGAGTAGTGTGGTTTGCAATTACATCGACAATAACCTTTATACCATACTTATGGGCCTCATCGCACATTGCCTTAAATTCATCACGAGTACCGAGCTGATAATTACCGATTTTGAAATCAGTCGGCTGATAGTGATAGTACCACTTTCCGTTGCCGTAAAGATCCATACCGCCGTCTTCGCCCTCAAGACACTCGTTAATCGGAGATGTCTGCACAGCCGAAAAACCTGCTGCGGCAATATCCCCCATTGACTCCTTTATTGTGTTGAAATCCCAACAAAATGCTTGAAGAATCGCACCGTCAGCCACCTTGTCAGCTGTTTTGTAGTCAATTGACGCCGGCTGAGTTTGTGAGCAGCCCGTACCCGATACTGCAACGGCAGTAATCATAAGAGCCGAAAGAATTCCTGCCGATATTTTTTTAAACATAATTCACCGTCTTTCTGTTTTTAACTTACTTGAGATACAGTATAACATAAATGATATGATTTTTAAATAGTTTTTGGCATTTTTGCCATATTTTTTTATTAAAACGCCAATAATGACACAAACTATGTTTTTGAGCAAAAAATCGTTACAATGTTTACAATAGAAAAAAATTGAATATTGTCACAAAAGAAAAATTGTTGTATACTAAAAATATAAAAATGAAAGGAACAGCTGCATGAGTCACGCGATAATTATTCCTATTTATTGTGAAAACAGAAACACAATCAACCTCTGCAATGAATTACAGAATTTTGGAGCTGAGCATATTGTTGTTGTCAATGACGGTCTTAATCCCAAATCGGAATATTTTAACGAATTGACAAGTATTGGCTGTCATCTTGTTCACCTGAAAAATAACAACGGCAAAGGTGCAAGCCTTAAAGCAGGCATCAAATACGCTCACGATAACCTTTATAATATCACGGGCTACATTACCTGTGACGCTGACGGACAACATACTGCAAATGATGTTATGAAAATCAGCCGTATGCTTGACCTTAGAAACGGCAGTCTGATTCTTGGCAAAAGAGATTACAAAAAGTCTAAAATGCCGATTAATATACGAATCGGAAACAGACTGTCCTCGGCATATTTCAAGGTTATTACGGGCAAAAGCTGCAGGGACACTCAAACAGGACTGCGAGGTATTCCTGCATTTCTGTATGACACGGTGATGAAAACAAAGGGCAGTCGTTTTGATTTTGAAATGAATTTTCTCACAAAATGTGCCGACATGAGAGTCCCGTTTTACTTTGTGAACATTATAGCCGATTGCTCAAACTGCAGCAGCAATTTTCGGCTTATTAAGGACACCTACCTTATCTACAGAACTCCGTTGAGATTTGCGACGGCATCAATCGGCTGTACGATAATCGACCTTGTTTTATTCACGATTTTTGCGTATATTCTGCCGTCACATATGTTCTTTAACATTATGCTGGCAACGCTTATGGCACGAGTTGTTTCGGGCGGAATTAATTTTCTCATCAACAGAAAAGTCATCTTCGGCAATACGGATAACGGAGCAAAACAGGCACTCAGGTTTTTCATTCTGTTTTTCTGCATAATGTGTGCAAGCTCACTTATTGTATCGGCACTTTGGTTTTTACCGATTCCCGTTACACTCACAAAGGCGATTGTCGATCTTTTGTTGTGGACGGTCAATTACAAAATGCAGAGAATATGGGTTTTCAAGGACAGCAACAGAATTAAAAGAACTCCCGGAAGCAAAAGAAAATAAAACAAACGAAAACGGTGACACGAAAATGCCACCGTTATTTTTGTATAATTTTCAGTTGCTGTCAATATTTACAAAACCTCTGCCCTTTATTGCGCCTGCCGTCGTTACGATAATAAAGGCATTGGGATCAACATTTTTGATTCCCGATGTAATTTTGTAAACCTCTTGAGGACGGACTGCGCACATAATAACTTTCTTATCATTACCGCTGTATGCACCCTCGCCGTTGAGGTATGTTACACCTCTCTTTAGGTTTTTCATAATATTGACACTTACTTCTTCATAATTGTCCGAAATTACAAACATAAGCTTGCCGTTACCTCTTGAAGTACCGTAGCTTACAGCATCAATTACCTTTATGCTGATAAAAATTACAAGCAAAGCATAGAGTACATTTTCAATGCTGTGATAAACAAAGAATACCATTAAAAGCACAAGAATATCGGACACAAGGATTATCGTACCCGTTGAAATGAACGGAAAATGCTTGTGAAGATTCAGTGCGATGATGTCTGTACCGCCTGTTGAACCGCCTCGGTAAAAGATAAGACCGAGTCCGAGACCGTTAAGCACTCCGCCGAATCCTGCGGCAAGAATTGTATCGCCCGTATATGCAGGCAAAATCGGTGTAAGAACATCAATCATAACCGAAACAAGTGCCGTTGCAACAAGGGTTCTTGTAAGAAAGCCCTTTCCGTTCTCGATAAATCCCCAGATGAAAAGCGGAATGTTCATCACAAAAATCATAATACCTATCGGCAACGAGAACATATAGTTGAGCATTGTGGCAACACCCGTAAGTCCGCCCGGGGCAACATTGTTAGGTGATGTAAACATTGCTACCGATATGCCGTAAAGAACTGCTCCGGCGAAAATTACAAGATAATCAAAAAATAGTGTTCCTGCCTTTGCAAGACGGGAATTCGGTTTTAAATTCATTTGCATAAAATCACTCCCCGAAACGAGTATGTATAATTATTTCAAAAAGCTGATTTATTCTGTCAAATTCTTTATTAATCTGCAAGTATCCGAAAAGTGCTTCAAGTCCCGTTGCACTGTGATAATCGGCAACAGAACCGTTTTTTGGAGTACATTTCGGTGCGGCATTTCTGCCTCGCTTATAAACGGCAAGCTCCTTTTCGGTTAAAGTCGGCATAAGAATTTTTGCAAATTCAGCCTGACTTTTGCAGTTTACAAGCGAAACCTTTATTTTATTGAGTTCTCCGACACTGCGGTTAGCCTTGCGAACAAGGTATTCACGCACAAGCAGGTCATAGACGCCGTCACCCACAAAGGCAAGTGTAAGCGGAGAAATTTCATCGGCTAATGAATGAACAGATGTATTTTCCATATTAACTCCGTATCACGCAATATTAATCCATAAAGTCAAATTCAAGCTCATAAATTGAAACCGTGTCACCGTCCGAACAGCCTTTTTTTCGGAGTGCGTCAATTACACCGCCGTTTATGAGAACTTTTTGGAAATAGTTAAGGCTTTCGTAATCGTCAAAATTGATACCCTTCATGACCTGCAACAGCCAGTCAGCCTCAACGGTATAGATTCCGTTCACATTCTTGATTATAACAGAATGGTCATCAAAATCATCAACGGTCACAATCGGGGCAGGCTCTGCCTCATAGTGAGTGATTGGAGGAAGTTTTGAAAGCATTTCCTGAATCTTTTTGAGGAGCGGATCAACATCATAGCGGATTGCCGCCATAATCGGGAAGAAATCATAACCTTGATCTTCGACAAACTTCTTGAAGTCTGCAATTTGCTCATCGGTTGCCATATCGCACTTGTTGCCTGCAACAACCATCGGACGCTCTGCAAGCTCGGGATTGAACTTTGCAAGCTCATTGTTGATTGTTATGAAATCCTCTTTCGGATCTCTGCCCTCACTGCCCGAAACATCGACAATGTGAACGAGCATACGGCAACGCTCAACATGGCGGAGGAACTGATGCCCAAGACCTGTACCCTGCCATGCACCCTCGATAAGACCGGGAATGTCAGCCATAACAAACGACGAGCCCTCACCCATTGACACAACTCCGAGAACGGGAGTGATTGTTGTGAAGTGGTAGTTCGCAATCTCAGGCTTTGCCTGTGAAACTACTGAAACAAGGGTACTTTTTCCGACATTCGGGAAACCTACAAGACCTACATCGGCAAGAAGCTTGAGTTCAAGAACAACATCAAACTCTTCACCCGGAAGTCCCGGTTTTGCAAAACGGGGAACCTGACGGACAGGAGTTGCAAAATGTGGATTACCCCAACCGCCTTTACCGCCTTTTGCAACGATATAAGGTTCATCACCCGAAACATCGGCAAGGATTCTTCCGCTGTTCTCCTCTTTTACAACAGTTCCAACAGGAACACGGATAACAAGGTCTTCGGCATTTTTACCACGGCATCTGCCGCCTCTGCCGTTTTCGCCTTTTTTTGCGGCATATTTTCTTTTATAACGGAAATCGGCAAGTGTTGAAAGGTTGGAATCGGCAACAAAAACAATGTTACCGCCTCTGCCGCCGTCACCGCCGTCGGGACCGCCTGCCGCTACATATTTTTCACGGTGAAACGAAACGGCACCGTCACCGCCGTCTCCTGCTTTTATTTTAATTTTCGCTGTATCTACAAACATATTTTTCTCCGTAACAGTTTTGCTGTTTAATTATCAGTACAAATGTAAAGAATCTCAGACCTGTTTGTTATTAGTATAAACAGAAATGTAAAAAATAAGGGTGGATATAAAATCCACCCTCATAAATTTTGAGATTACTGCTCAACAGGATAAACGCTTGCACGCTTTCTGTCTTTGCCGACACGCTCAAATCTTACAACACCGTCAATCTTTGCGAACAGTGTATCGTCAGAGCCTTTGCCTACATTTTCACCAGGGTGAATATGTGTGCCTCTCTGCTTTACAAGGATGTTGCCTGCGAGAACCTTCTGACCGTCTGCACGCTTAACGCCAAGACGCTTTGATTCACTGTCACGGCCGTTCTTTGTAGAACCCATACCTTTTTTATGAGCGAATAACTGAATGTTTATTTTAAGCATTACCTTACACCTCCGAAAATTTAACTTTAATAAAATTTTTGTATTGCTCCGAAAGAGCAGTTAAGTGAAGCTTTAAGCCTGAGAGTATATCACAAGCCTTTAAAGCATCATTCGGTGACATTCTTACTTTCATAAGACCGTCATCCTCGGTAACCTGTGCATTAATATGCAAAATCTCGGTGACAGTGTTTGCAGTCATATATGCGGCAGAACTGATTGCCGCACATACAATATCGCTGCCCTCTTCGGCAAAGTCGGAGTGCCCCGATATTTCAAAACCGCAAATTATATCATCTGATTTAAAAAATGTTACCGTAGTCATTTTTAGGCTTCGATTGAAGTAATCTTAACCTGTGTGTAAGGCTGTCTGTGACCTTTTGCTCTCTTTTCGCCCTTCTTAGGCTTGTAAGTGCAAACTCTGATTTTTTTGCCTTTACCGTTCTTTACAACTTCACCTGTAACCTTAGCACCCTCAACGAGCGGTGTGCCAACCTTGATGCCGTCGTCTGTGCCGACTGCCACAACATCAAATGTTACTGTGTCGTTTGCTTCTGCGTCAAGCTTCTCGATGAAGATAACCTCATCGTTAGTTACCTTGTACTGCTTGCCGCCTGTCTGAATAACTGCGTACATTTTAGTACCATCCTTTACATTGGGCTCGCTATATGCAGGTGGAACGAATCACTTAAAACCCACAATATGCGGCTTATATACTATACCACAAAGAAAACTTTCTGTCAACAATTTTCCCGATATTTTTTGAGTATATCAAATGTTATTCTGTATTCTGCAAGCCTTGAGAGTATTTTTCATAAGAGTTGAAATTGTCATAGGACCTACACCGCCCGGCACGGGTGTGATAAACGAGCATTTATCCTTGACATTTTCAAAATCAACATCACCGCAGAGTTTGCCGTTTTCATCCCTGTCCATACCGACATCAATCACAACCGCACCCTCTTTTACCATATCGGCAGTAACAAACTTCGGTCTGCCGACTGCGGCTACGAGTATATCTGCCTGTGAACAGATTTCAGCAAGATTCTTTGTTCTGCTGTGACAGATTGTTACCGTGCCGTTTTCGTGGAGCAAAAGCATTGCCATGGGCTTGCCTACGATATTACTTCTGCCGATTACAACGCAGTTTTTACCGCTTACTTCAATGTTATAGGAATGGAGCATCTCCATTACGCCTGCAGGCGTGCATGGAAGAAAATCATACTCGCCGAGCATAATTTTGCCGACATTTACGGCATGGAATGCGTCAACATCTTTAAGCGGGCTGATTGCCTCAATTACAGCCTTATCATCAAGGTGTTTCGGCAACGGAAGCTGAACAAGAATACCGTTGATATCCTTCTTATTGTTGAGAGTTTCAACAAGGTTTAAAAGTTCTTCCTGTGTTGTTTCGGCAGGAAGTGCGTACTCCTCAGACTTAAAGCCTACAAATTCACAAGCCTTTTTCTTGTTGTTTACATATACTCTTGACGCCGGATCGTCACCTACGATTACTACCGCAAGACCGGGGGTTATTTTGTGAGTTTCCTTTAACTCAAGCGTCTGCCTCTTTACCTCTTCCTTTACCTGTGCCGATACCTTTTTTCCGTCGATAATCTGCATAGAAAGAATCCTCCTTTTTTCTGTTTATAATTAAGAATACAATACCTGTTATAAAAATTACTGCCGAAAGAACCTGTGACACCCTTATGTCTGCTCCGAAAATTTGGAACGGAAGATAAAGGCTGTCTGTTCTCAGTCCCTCAACAACTGTTCTTTCAAATCCGTACCACACAAGGTACATAAAGAAAATCTGTCCCGAATATTTCTGCTTATATTTTCCGTAGAAATGGAGAAGTACAAATCCGAGCAGACACCACATTGATTCATAGAAGAAACACGGGTGAACTCCTATGTTGTCTGTTCCCTCGCTCATCATTCTCCAGGGCAAATCCGTAGGAGAGCCGTATGCCTCCTGATTCATAAAATTGCCCCATCTGCCTATTCCCTGTCCGATAAGGAAACCGACCATTGCGATGTCAAGAACAGGCATAATTTCCATTTTCTGTATTTTGGCAACAGTCAGACCGCCGAGCAACGCACCGATTATTCCGCCGTAAATAGCAAGTCCGCCGTTATTGATATAGAGAATTTCAATCGGGTTCTGTCCGTAATAATCCCATTTGAAGAAACAGAAGTACAGTCTTGCACCGATAATTCCCGTTATCATTCCTGCAAAAACACAGTTGACAAGCTTTGAACCGTCAACCTTGTAACGTGGGGCACTTTTCCACGCATAAAGTACGGCAAGCAAAAGTCCGCAGGCGATGATTATTCCGTACCAATAGACCTTGTAATCACCGATTGAAAATGCAATCGGGTTAATATCAAATTCCCAGCCAAATCCGGGAAACTGTACATGATACGGCATAATTACACCTCATCAGGCTGTTTTACAACAGACAAAGTACAGTTATTGACATCGAGCATCTCGGCAAGCCTTGCGTTGATATCCTCAAGCTTTGCATTTGCAACCGCATCAATGTAGGCAAAAATTTCGTTACCCTGCATTGCGTAGTCGATGATTGAATTTGAAATTGCGCTTACTGAGTTGAGCGATGAAACCGAATCGCCGTAAACAGATTTTCTTGCAATTTCAAAGTCCTCTTTATCAATACCGTTTTTCTTAATATCTGAGATATACTGTTTTATCATCTCAGCCGCCTGTTTCGGCGCTCTTGATTCACCGCCGAAGATTACCGAGCAATAACCCGGACCTTCAAAGAGTTCATAAGAAAAGCTTGAATTGATGAGGTTTGAATCCATAAGATTTCTGTAGAGTATGCTCGTGTTTGATGCAAGTGCCGAAAGAAGAATATCTGTGCATGCAAGCTGCTTTTCGTTAAGGGGCTTGTCTGCTTTCTCTTTGAAGCCGAGATTGAACAAAGGCATTGAAACCGGGAAAGTCTGCTCAACATAAGGTTCTTTGATTTCATAAGGCTCTGTTTCAAAATAGTTTTTGATTTCCTTTTTCTCACAAGGCTTGAGCATTTTGTCGGCAACTTTAAGTACACCGTCAACCGTTACATTACCCGCAACGCAGAGAATCATATTATTTAGGTTGTAGAACACATTGTAAACTTCATAAAGCTTTTCGGCTGTAATTTCCGCAATTGTTTCGACCGTACCTGCAATATCAATTTTTACAGGGTGATTGTGGTACATACCCTCAAGCATATTGAACATTACTCGCCAATCGGGAGAGTCGTCGTACATTTTGATTTCCTGACCGATAATGCCCTGTTCCTTTGCAACTGTCTGAGCCGTAAAGTAGGGATCCTGAACAAAATCGAGAAGAATTTCAAGACTTTCGTCAAACTTGTCCGTACATGAGAAAAGATAGCAGGTTTTTTCAAAGCTTGTATATGCATTTGCATTTGCGCCTGTTTTTGCGTATCTTACAAACGCATCGCCTTCTTCACTTTCAAAAAGTTTGTGTTCAAGGTAATGGGCGATACCGTCGGGAACTGTAATTATATCGCCGCCGTTAACGGAAAACTTTGTGTTGATACTGCCGTAGCGTGTGCCGAAAATTGCATATGAAGAAGTGTAACCCTCTTTTGGATAAACAAAAATTGTAAGTCCCGATGGATGTTCAACTTTATAATAGCTGTCGCCTGCAATTTCCGATTTTATTTCTGTAATATTCATTCTGTCCGCCTCCCTTACTTATTTTTGAGAACATAAACCGTATCGAGCAAGAGCTTGTTTGCGGCATTTACAATCTGCTCTTTTGTAACGGCATTAACCTCAGCGGAAACTTCTTCAACAGTTTCAAGGTCGCCGTTAAAGATTCTCCCTGTGTACCAGTTTTCAATACCGCTTACGCTGTCGCTGCTTGACTTGAATGAATTAACAACAGCAAGCTTTGTTGCCTCAATTTCAAAATCTGTAATTTCGCCGTTCTTCATATCCTCAATTTCTTTGAGAATAGCTTTTTCGGCTTTTTCAAGATTTTCGCCCTCAACACCGCTGTTGATGTACATTATGCCCTTGATTGAATCATAGGAGGACGAGCAGTAATAGCAAAGGCTCTGCTTTTCACGAACATTGTTAAAGAGTTTTGAGCTTGCAGTACCGCCGAGAACAGCGCACATAAGTCTTTCGGCAACCGCCTCTTCATCACCTGCGGAAATCTGTGTTCTGAATCCCATGACAAGTTTTGACTGTGAGAGCTCCATTTCCTCTGTAATATGTTTTTCTTTTGAAACATTCTTAACAACATCAGTAGATGAAGTCACAACATTTCTTTCGATATTTGCAAAGGCTTTAGCAAAAACCTCCTTCGCCTTATCGGCAGGGCTGTCGCCTATATAGAGAATCTCAAATTTTGCGGTTTTGAGAAGATTCTGCCATGCCTTGCAGAGTGATTCGGCAGTTGCGGCCTTGATTTTTTCGGCTGTACCGTAACGCTTGATTCCGAAAACCTCATCCTTGCACATATGCTTTATAAGCTGTCCCATTGCATAGATTCGCTTTTCGTTGAATTCCGAATCAATCACATCAAGAAGTTGTCTGCGTTCCTGTTCAAGTTCACTTTCAATAAAAGCGTTGTTCTTGACATTCGGCTCAAAAATTACGCTGCACAAAAGCTCCGAAAGTTCTTTGGCAATGCTGACATCATCAAGAGAATATCTGTCATCAAGACCTGATACGGAAATTTTAATTACCTGGCTTTCACCGTGTTTTGAAAGCGATGAAGTGAGGTCTGCACCGTAAAGTGAGCTGAGTTTTTTGCTGAGAACAGTAAAATCGGGATATTTTTTGCATGAACGAACAAGCAATCCGCCCACAAGCGCATTCTCCGACGCTGTTTCGACAGAAAGCGGAACAACAATATTCACGCTGATTTTCATAGTTTTAAAACGGCTGTCCTTAATGTTTGTAAAGTAAACACCGTTTGCAATTTCATTTCTGTTGATGAAATTCATTTAATCAACTCCGTTTTCAGATTATCAGTCATATTGTATCACATTTTGATTTATTATAAAAGAGATATAAGAAAAAATCACAAAAGTGCAATAGCAATTTGAAACAATTTTACTTTTTCGTACAAGGCTATCGACATATTTTCTGAATTTTACCGCAATTTTATCTGTATAAGAATCTGTTAAGTTTATTGCTTTTAATTGTATCATAAATAAAAACAAATGCAACTATACGAATTTATTGACAAACTTGTCTGCCGATTTTTCGAAGTATTGACATTAAATTCCGGATTGCGGATTTATTCTTTGTCTTTGCTTATCGTATGATGACCGAGAAAGTGCCTGCCTTTCAAAAGCAGTCATTCTGAAAGAAATACGGCACAGCAGTTTCTATACCTACTGTGCCGTATTCACTATATTTCCATGACAGAGCGTAAAATATTACTTGTCTTTAATTTTGGCAGAATGTTTTTTATTCTTACCGAATGCCGTTACTCCTTTCATAACGCCGCCGCTGATAATCAGCAATGCAATCCACAAAATAAAGTTGCTGTTGTCGCCTGTCTGAGGGGACTTTGAATTATCAGGCAATTTAGCCGTTACGGTGTCAGCCTTTTTGATTTCTTCGGTTGGCGCATCTTCATGAGCAGAGATTGTCTTTTCGCAGTAGTCGCAGATATGGTTTTTATCCTTATCTACATGCTCAGAGATTGTCTTTTCGCAGTAGTCGCAGATATGGTTTTTATCTGCGTCATTATGCAGACATACATATCCACATTCTCGGCACACACCGTCTTTCCACTCATGTGCTTCACTTGCCACAATCACAGCACCACAGCAGTTCCATTTTTGTTCGTGATTAAAAGCGGTTCTTGTCGTCCACTCCTGTACACCGCCCTTGTGGTTTGTTCCGTCAAATTCTCCGTAGGCTTTACCGCAGACATCACATACCGCCTTTTCGGTACAGGTGGCATTGCCGCCTGAGCAATTTTCGGTTTCAAAAGCATCGCATCCGTCCACGGTACATTTTCGGGTATGCTTACCGTCATTGTCAGATACCCATTCACCAAAGGTATGACCGTTGTTGACTGTTACGGTCATCTCTGCACTATTGCCCGCTTTGTCGGTGACAACTATCTTCTGCTCGCCGTTTGTCGGTGGGAGAACAAAACCTCCGTCTGCATCAAGCGTAACCACCGTACCGTTTACGGTAACGGTATCAACATACTTCTCATCAACAATAACGGTTTGTGCCTCACAATAGGTCTTGCCGTTCTCAATACCGCTGATTACAGGCTGAATATTATCAAGCGTTATACGGTCGGAGCGAAGGTATGTTATGTTAATATTTTCATCAACAAGCATTACATAAACAATATATTCTCCGTTGGGGTCTATGCAAAACGGTTCTTCATATGCACGGAATACAAGAGAGTTCAGTTCAGCCTCGGAGAGCTCCTTATCTGTTACCAAATAGGATACAAACACAACTCCGCTGTTATCAACGGCATTTATAGTTACCTCCTGTGTATCCTTAAAGAATATGCCAAAGGTACGCTCGTTTAAGAATTCATTCCATTTATTCGTGCCTATGATAATTTCGCCCGTCGGCTTTTCGGTATCTCTCCACCGTGCCGTGATTGTAATGTTTTCGGCAGGCATGGTTTCGGGGATTTCCTTATCCCAACCCTTAAAGGTGTAACCTTTTCTTGTCGGATTGTCAGGGACGGTAATTTTTGTACCGTAGTCCTGTGTAATTGGTGCAATCTCACTTCCGCCGTTGGTATCAAAGGTTATTGTGTACTGATTGATTTCCCATTGTGCTTTAACCGTTATATTTTCCGCCGGCATGGTTTTGGGGATTTCCTTATCCCATCCTTTAAAGGTGTAACCTTTTCTTGTCGGGTTGTCAGGGGCGGTAATTTCTGTACCGTAATCCTGTGTAATTGGTGCAATCTCACTTCCGCCGTTGGTATCAAAGGCTATTGTGTACTGATTGATTTCCCATTGTGCTTTAACAGTTATATTCTCCGCCGGCATGGTTTCGGGGATTTCCTTATCCCATCCCTTAAAGGTATAACCTTTTCTTGTCGGGTTGTCAGGGGCGGTAATTTCCGTACCGTAATCCTGTGTAATGGGTGCAATCTCACTTCCGCCGTTGGTATCAAAGGTTATTGTGTACTGATTGATTTTCCATTGTGCTTTAACCGTTAT